>OLSE01000001.1_pt1 | contig 417979 bp, 373 predicted proteins | sample 1673191 | NCBI WGS metagenome assembly OLSE01 (sample SAMEA3136764, study PRJEB25190) | human gut metagenome | biome: human gut; feature: human-associated habitat; material: faeces | place: Austria | collected 2013
AATTCACAAATCAAAAATCAAGGAGAATATATATGAAGAGGATATGTGAAATATATGATGGTTCCAAAGATTATGAAATGCCAACAGGTACGGTTTTAATAATTGTCAGCGATATTGAAAAAGAAAAATTAAAAAACGGCGCAAAAGCGTGGGAAGAAATTGAACAAGCCTACTATGAAATGATTGCAAAAGATTATAATATAGTAGTTTATTAATTAAGAAAGAGTGAGCGTTTATATTGCTCACTCTTTTTTAATACAGTTTTTTAAAATATTAATAAAAAGCAAACGCAAAAATACAGTGAAATAAAAAGAGGTTTTATGATTCAAACCCTCAAATTTTTTGCTCATTACTATTCGTGTTACGATTTTGATTTGAGCGATATCTCTCAAGAGTCTCAGTCATAAATGCCCTAAATCGCACTAAAATGACTTTGGGATTTTGAAATTTGCTGTCTCTTAGAATCTCTCAAAAACTCTCACGATATTTTGAAGTAAAGGAAAAATGCCCGAATATCGCCGTAAAAAGCAGTATTCGGGCATAAAAAAGCCTCGGAACACGAATGTTCCGAGGTATTGGCAGAGGTATAAGGATTCGAACCTTAAATGACGGAGTCAGAGTCCGGAGTGTTACCGTTACACTATACCTCTATATTATTCAAAGCGGTGTGACTAATACAGCCGTATCGCTTAGTGCTGAATAATATTATCACATTTATATAAAAAAGTCAATAGAAAAATTATTCTTTTTCTTTATTTTTGTATTTTTCAAGGAAGTTATGTTTTACTCCGTCTTTTTTAAAAGCAATTACGGTATCAAGATTTACATTTTCAACGCTTTTGAAAATATTGCTTTCAACTTGCGGATTGATTTTGCTCATTTGCTTAATCATATTTTTGATTTCCTGCCTTTTTGACGCATTGTCGGGATTGCAGGAGGTGCAGGTATCCGTAAACTTGCAGGCGCATTGAATGAAATGCAAATCGTTATAATCTCTCCAGCGTTTAATCTCGTTTTCACGGATAAGATACATAGGGCGAATAAGCTCCATACCCTCAAAGTTTGTTGAATGAAGTTTAGGCATCATAGTTTGCACCTGACCGCCGTAGAGCATACCCATTAAAATTGTTTCTATAACATCGTCATAATGATGGCCGAGGGCGATTTTATTGCAACCAAGTTCCTTTGCTTTATTATAAAGATGACCTCTTCTCATTCTTGCGCAGAGATAGCAGGGGGATTTTTCAACGTGGAGTACGGATTCAAAAATATTTGACTCGAAAATTGTTATCGGAACATTTAAAAGCTTCGCATTTTTCTCAATGATTTCTCTGTTTTCGGGGCTGTAGCCGGGGTCCATAACAAGGTATACTACCTCAAACGGAAATTTGTTGTGCCTTTTAAGTTCTTGAAAAAGCTTTGCCATAAGCATAGAATCCTTGCCGCCTGAAATGCAAACGGCAATTTTATCACCTTCCTCAACAAGCTGATAATCGTTTATTGCGGCGGTGAATTTGCTCCAAATTCCTTTGTGAAATTTTTTGTTTATGCTTCTTTCAACATCCTTGGCTCTGTCGTTACCGCTCTTAAGATTTGCAAGCATATAGCCGTAGTAGCCCTCTTTTAAATTAGCTGCATTAAAGCCGTGCTTTCTTAAATTTTCTGCGACGGGGTCGCTGATAATTCCGCTTTTGCAGCAGATAATCAGAAGCTTATCTGTTGGGAGAGTATCAAGCCTTTCCTTAAGCTGATTTTGCGGAATGTTAACCGCTCCGTTTATTGTGCCGTAAGTAAATGCTATTTCGTCTCTGATATCAATAACAACATATTCGTCACTTTTTAATTCAAGCATTTCACTTATGCTTATTTCTTCGTATTTTTTCATAATGTTTACCTGAACAATTTATTTTTTGATAAGGTCCTTAATAACCTCGCCTGCGATAATTAATCCGACTGTTGACGGAACAAATGCATTACTGCCGGGCACCTGCCTTCTTGCAGTGCATTTTCTCTCAGTTCCCGGAGGGCAAATGCAATGGTGTTTGCAGCTGTTTTCCGTATCCTCCGTCGGCTTAATCGGAATTTCTTTTGAATAAACTACCTTAAGCTTGCGAACCTTGCGCTTTTTAAGCTCATATCTCATAACTCTTGCAAGCGGGTCAACACTTGTTTTGTAAATATCCGATACTTCAAAAGCGGTTGGGTCCATCTTATTTCCTGCACCCATTGAGCAGATGATAGGTGTGTTATGTTCCTTTGCCTGCATAACAAGTGCGATTTTGCCCGATACCGTATCAATTGCATCAACTACATAATCATATTTTGAAAAATCAAATTCGTCTGTCGTTTCGCTTGAATAAAATGTTTGGTGCTTATATACAACGCAATCGGGATTGATTGATTTAATTCTTTCCTCTGCAACGTCAACCTTGAATTTTCCTATCGTGTCAGTTGTGGCAATAATCTGCCTGTTAATATTGGTTGGGCAAACCTTATCGTCATCAATAATGTCAATAGTGCCGATGCCGCTTCTGACTAACGCTTCAACAGTGTATCCTCCGACACCTCCGATGCCGAAAACTGCCACACGTGAATTCTTAAGCTTTTCCATAGCTTCATTTCCTACCAATAATTCAGTTCTTGAAAAACGGTTTAACATAACTGCACCACCAATAATATTGTTTAATTTATTATTTTATAAGATTATATATTTCTTAACCTACCTTGTCAATAGGCTAAGTTATTAGTCGATTAATATATTAATAAATAATTGCGGATATTGACATTTGTCAGAAAAATGTGTATAACTAAGATGAATCGAGTAATAATATAACAAAAATCGGAGATATTATAATTTATGAGATATGATATAGGAATTGTCGGAACGGGGCCTGCGGGCATTTCTGCCGCAATTACCGCTAAGATAAGAAATAAAAATATTATCATTTTCGGCAATAAAGATTTAAGCGAAAAAATGGTAAAGGCTCATTCAATAAAAAACTATACCGGCTTTCCGAATGTAACGGGAAACGAACTTGCAAATGATATGAAAAAGCATCTTGAAAGTCTTGATATAGAAATCACGGATAAAAAGGTGAATGCTGTTTATTCTATGGGCAAGTATTTTGCTCTTCAAGTCGGCAAGGAAATGATTGAATGTTCTTCATTGATACTTGCAACAGGCGTTATTCAGTCGAAAACGCTTAAAAATGAAGATGGATTCGTCGGCAGGGGAGTAAGCTACTGTGCAACATGTGACGCTCATTTTTGCAAGGGTAAGGATGTCGGAGTTATTGCTTACGGCAAGGAAGCCGAGGAGGATGCAAAATTTTTGAGCGAAACGTGCCGAAAGGTCAAATATTTTCCGCTTTATGATTTTGAGCCTAAGGTTTTTGACAAAATAGAAAATATTGAAATAATAAACGATAAGCCGATTGGATTTATCGGTGAAAATAAGGCTGAAAAAATAGCTTGCCAAAACGGTGAGTATGACGCTTTTTCGACTTTTGTAATTAGGGACAGCATCGCCGCCGATAAGCTTGTGCCGGGGCTTAAAACAGACGGGGCACACGTAATTGTTGATTTACAGATGAAAACGAATATTAACGGTCTTTTTGCCTGCGGCGATATTGCCGGCAAACCGTATCAATATATTAAAGCAGCAGGGCAGGGAAATGTTGCGGCACTTTCAGCCGTTTCCTACCTTGCAAATCAAAATAAAGGAGAATAACAAATGATTGAAGAAATTAAAAACAGCGATTTTACAGACGTATTAAACAGCAAGCTTGCGGTTGTTGATTTTTCTGCCGTTTGGTGCGGTCCGTGCCAAATGCTTGCCCCTATTATGGAGGAGCTTTCCGACGAAATGGACGGCGAGGTTGATTTCTTTTCGGCAGATGTTGACGAAAACAGGGATTTAGCATATCAATTTGATATTCAAAGCATTCCTGCTATTGTGGTTTTTGCAAACGGAGAAGAGGTTACAAGAACAGTAGGTTTTCAACCAAAGGAAGAACTTAAAGAATTAATTGAAAGTTGTAAATAATTTCGGTTGTGAATAAGTAGGCAAAAAGAAAAGGATTAGATATTCGTAAATTAATACGCTTATCTAATCCTTAGTTTTTATTATTATGCCTTTTTCTTTCTGCCTGTAAATATTGAAATGCCGAATATTACTGCAAGGAGGAAGACCGCAAAGATGAACCAACCGACAAGCATTGCCGTTCCCTTTGATTTGAACGTATCGTAATATCCTTTAAGATAAATTATAGTTACTATAACAGGTAAAATGTATTGCATATAAAGTCTTATCCAATGCGGGAATTTGATTCCGTCGCCGTGATTAGCCTCTTTAATGAAATTCTCAAAGCCCCAGCCGTTCTTTCTTACACAGAACATAACAAATGCAAGGCTTCCGAGAGGCAAAAGGTTAGAGGAAACAAGGAAATCCTCAAGGTCCATAATTGAACTGCCTTCGCCGAGCGGCTGAATGTTTGAAAGAAGATTGAAACCTAAAATAGCCGGCATTGAAAGAGCGGTTATAAGTACAAAATTAACAGCAACAGATTTTTTTCTGCTCCAAGAGCACATATCCATAAACATTGCAATAATGTTTTCAAATACTGCAATGATAGTCGAAAGAGCCGCAAATGACATAAAGATGAAGAAAAGCGTTCCCCAAATTCTGCCGCCTTTCATACTGTTAAATAAATTCGGAAGAGTAATGAAAAGAAGCGAAGGACCTGAGTCGGGTTGAACACCGAATGCAAAGCAAGCCGGAATAATGATAAAGCCTGCCATGAGAGCAACAAATGTGTCAAGCAAAACGATATTAACTGCCTCTCCTGTAATCCTTTTCTTTTTATCAAGATAGCTGCCGAAAATTTCCATAGCGCCGATACCGAGACTTAATGTGAAGAATGCCTGGCTCATTGCGGCAAATACTGCGTTGCCGATACCTACTTGCTTGACAGATTTGAAATCAGGCACAAGGTAAAATTTAATTCCCTCGCTTGCATTTGGCAGGAAAACGGAATTGACTGCAAGTGCAATCATAAGTACAAGAAGCAAAATCATCATTACCTTTGTTACTTTTTCGACACCTTTTTGAACGCCGAAAGCACAAGCACCGAAAGAAATGACGATTGCGACTATTGCCCAAAGCGCCATGGTCTGCGGGGTGGAAAGCATATTACTAAATGCGCCCGAAACAGCAGTATTGTCAAGCCCGGCAAGTTTGCCTGTCGCTTCCATATATGCGTAGTAAAGCATCCAGCCGCCTACCATTGTGTAAAACATCATAAGAAGGTAACTACCCAAAATGCTTATCCATTTTAAGTGATGCCACTTTGTTCCTTTAGGTTCAAGCTTTTCAAAAGCTTTGCCCATACCCATTTGGCTTCCACGACCTACGGTAAACTCGCATACCATAATCGGAAGACCGAGTATAACTAAAAATGCAAGATACATTAATATAAATGCCGCACCGCCGTACATTCCCGTAATGTAAGGAAATTTCCAAACGTTGCCGATGCCTATTGCGCATCCTGCCGAAACCAATATAAATCCAAGTCGTGAGCCGAATTGTTCTCTTGTTGCCATATATTTTTCCTTTCTTATAGCAAGTGTGTTTTTAAATTTTATCATATTAATATATTAATATCAATACACCGCTTTTAAGCGTTAAAGTAAAGAAAAAACGCAAATAGAAAATTACACAAAACAATGTCTAATTGTGAATTAATTATTAACATTAGCACTCTCCACTTGACAGTGCTAATTTATAGTGCTATAGTGTAGACAGAACGAAAGGAAAGAAAGTTAAGAGAAGAAAAAAGGCGAAAGCCTTAAAAACTCCGCTTTGTTTTCTCATCCCCGAGTTCATAGAAAACAGGTAGTCACATATAGTTAAATGTATGGTGTTTTTTATGAAAGGAGCGATGACTTATGTTGATGCCTAGTGTATTTGGTAAAGATTTGTTTGATGACTTTTTTGATTTTCCGTTTTATGATAATAATGAAATGGATAAGCTTGAAAAGAAACTCTATGGTCATAGGGGTAAGAACCTTATGAAAACAGATGTTCAGGAATCTGATGACAGTTACATTATGGAAATGGATTTGCCGGGATTTTCTAAGGACGATGTTAAGGTTTCTCTTAAAGACGGTTATTTGACTGTTAAGGCAGCCAAAGGACTTGACGAGGAGAGCGAAAAGAAAAATACAAAATACATTCGTAAGGAACGTTATGCCGGCGAGTGTGAGAGAAGCTTCTATGTGGGCGATGTTAAGGAAAGCGATATCAAGGGCGAGTTTAAGCACGGTATTTTGACCTTGACAATTCCTAAAGTTCAGCCTCAAAAAGAAGTTGATACTACAAAATATATTGAAATCGAGTAATATTTAATTACTCGTGTTCCCCTTTAAGTTACAAGGCGGTGGGTGCTTATGCGCCCGCCGCCAATTGCATTATTATACTTATTAACAAAGCACTAAGCCATTGATGACTTAGTGCTTTTGTTTTTACTGAACTGATTTTTTGAAAATTTTTTTATCTAATTTTCTGCCGACTATTACGTAATAGAGAATTGTTCCGAGAACAAGCATAACTCCAAGCTCACCCAAAGCAACTAAACCGCCCTGTGTTAAAAAGCTTGCAAAATGGAATTTGCCCTCAATGAAGAACACTTCAATTTCCCAGCCGATAACAATTCCGTTGAAAACAGCAGGCATAAGAAGAGATAAAAGCGGATAATTTCCGATTTTTACATTTCTTAAAAGGTACATTGCCGTTGTTGCGCCGAGTGTTGCAAGCGAACCGAATATCATATCAAGCGGTAAGCCTGAACCGATATTGTAAATATTTGAAAGCACACATCCAAGCGTAAGCCCCGGTATAGCCGCAGGGGTGAAAAGCGCTAAGACGTTGAGTGCCTCGCTTACTCGAAATTGTACGGCGGCAGATGTTGTGCCGGGCAATAAAAAGTTTTGCGCATAGGTGAGCGCCGCATAGAGCGCCGCAATGATTGCTGTTTGAACTACGAATAATACTTTCTTGTTCATATTCTTTTGTCTCCTTAGTTTTGTTTTTAGAAGCACCGCAATTGCGATACTGGTCAGGATTTTGCGAACTGACAGAAAGTATTATATTCTATTTGGATTTAAAAATCAAGAGAAAATTATATATGCTCCTTAATGAGCATTATATCGCCCTTAGGGGTGATATCGATTACGCCGTAGTCGCCGTTCATACCGACAGATCCGGGATTCATAATATACAAGCCGTCAAGGTATTCGGTATATTGATTATGAGTGTGACCGAAAAGGACGATATCGGCATTTCTTCTTTTGGCCTCGGCAATTATGTTTTCATATCCGAATTTAACATTATATGGGTGGCCGTGAGAAAAGAAAATTCTTTTGCCGGCAAATTCAATTTCCATTTTATCGGGATAATTTGAATACCAATCGCAGTTGCCGCAAACACGCTCGTATTTAATATGAGGATATGCGTCAATAACTGCATCAAAATCGTCCTCGCCGTCGCCGAGAAAAATATATAAATCCGCATTGTCAAGATGCCTTTCGACAGCCGCAAAAAGCCTGCCGACATTCTTGTGCGAGTCAGATAAAACAACAATTCTCATTCATAAATCACCGTGACCTTTCATAGATTATATTAAGTTAATTATATATCAAAGGGGATTTTATTTCAATGAAAAAGGAAAATATGAACGAGTTAAATAAAAAGGTTGGCTTTGACGTGAGCAAAATGAAGGAAGCGGCAGACAAGGGCAAGCTTGACGAATTTGTAAACAAGAATCTTTCCGAAAAGGCGACGAAGCAGTTAAAAGACGTTTTATCCAATAAAGAGGCTTGCGAAAAACTGCTCAATTCACCGCAGGCTAAGGAGCTTATGAAAAAGCTGAAAGAGGGAAAATAATTTGGATAACACACCTAATATCAACGATATTATCTCGAATTTAACGCCTGATGATATCAATATGTTAAAGGGCGTGGCCTCGTCTATTTTAGGCGAGGGTGCGCCTGAGAATACGCAAAGTACCACGCAAAATTTTAATAACAACCAAAATAACAATCAAAATGCACTTCAATCGCTTAATTCTCTCGGACTTGACAGTCTTGATTTTAATATGATTATGAAAGCAAAATCGATATTTGATAAAATGAACAATACGCCTAATAAAAACGTTGATTTGATTATGGCGCTAAAGCCGCACCTGCGCCCGGAAACGCAAAACAAAGCAGACCAGGCAATGAAAATAATTAAGCTTTTTGAGGTGTTGCCGCTTTTAAGGGAGCTGTTTTAATTGGCTTATTTCAGCGAAAATGATATAAATGAGGCTAAAAAGCGTGTGAACGATATGCAAAAAAGAGCAAAAAGCCTGACAAACGACAATGATAAAGAGCATAAAAAAACCGATGATGAAAAAAGTGAGGCGCTAAATGAAGAAAACAAAGAGGAAAAGGATGATTCTTCTTTGATAATTTTGGCTCTTATTATGCTCCTTTCCCACGAGGGTGCGGATAATATGCTGATTTTGGCACTTCTTTATCTTCTTTTTTAATAATTATTAACTAATAATATATGGAAATTATGGCAATAATATGTTATATTATAATTTAGTGAAAAATATTATCGTATTTTTTCGGAGGATAAATAAGTGGAATTTATTAAAAAAGATATATCCGACGGGATTGAGGTTGTAGGCGTTCCCGTCAATAGATTTAAAACGAATTTGATTACCGTCAGCATTGCACTTAAGCTTGAAAAGGATAAGGTGAGCGCTAATTCGGTGATGCTCGGTCTTTTGGCAAGGAGAGGCAAAAAATATCCCAATATGCTCTCTTTAAACAGAAAACTTGCTTCTCTTTACGGCGCAACGCTTAACGATACCGTTTCAAAAATCGGTGAATGTCAGGTTTTGTCGCTCAGCGCAACCTGCCTTAACGATAAGTTTTCTCTTGACGGGGAAAGTATTGCTTTTGAATGTGTTAAGCTTCTTTCGTCCCTTATTTTTGAACCTAAACTTGATGAAAACGGCAACTTTTTTGATGAGGATATTGAAGCTGAAAAGAGAATTCTTATTGAAAAAATTAATTCTGAGGAAAACGAAAAACGAATTTATGTTTTGAGGAAAACCGAGGAAAAAATGTTTTCAAACGAGCCTTATTCTATTAATAAATACGGATATGTTAAAGATGTTGAAACGCTTTCAAGCGACGATATCAAAACTGCTTGGGTTAATGCTCTTTCAAAGGCAAAAATTCTCGTAACCGTAGTCGGCAACACGGATATTGATAAGGTATATAATCATCTTTTGGGCGAATTTAAAAATATTAACAGAAATTATATTCATTTGCCAAATCCCGTATTTGTCGGCAAGAGCGAAAAGGTGAATAATTATATTGAAAGAATCGATGTTAAGCAAGGTAAACTTGTTTTGGGCTTTAGGGCAGACGTTAAGCCAAAGGACGACCTTGCAAAGGCAATGCGAAGCTTTACCGATATTTTCGGCGGCGGTCCTTATTCTAAACTTTTTGCAAATGTCAGGGAAAAAATGAGCCTTTGCTATTATTGTTCTGCTCGCTACACAAGGCTTAAAAGCTGTATTTTAGTTCAATGCGGTTGCCTTGAAGAAAATATGGACAAGGCTGTTAATGAAATTTTGCATCAGCTTGACGTTATCAAAAGCGGCGACTATGAGGAGGAATTTAATTCCTCAAGAATGGCGCTTGTTGACGCAGTCGGCGCTGTTTGCGATATGCCGGAAACTATTGAAAGCTGGTATATTCAGCAAATTTGTGACGAAAGATATAAAACGCCGCAGGAGGTTTGCGACGATATTAACAATGTGAAATATGGCGAGATTAAAGAGTGCGCAAATCTTGTTTCGCTTGATACTGTATATAAGCTTGTTGGTCAGGAGGAAGAGTAATGGTAGAAAAAGTATCCAAATCGCTTGATGAAAAATATTACGAAATTGACCACAAATCGGGCTTGAAAATATATGTAATGCCAAAGGAAAATTATAATTCCGCCTATGCGATTTTCGGCACTGATTACGGCTCAATTGATACTAAATTTAAGCGTTCCGATAAGGACGAATGGACTGTTGTGCCGGAGGGTATTGCTCATTTTCTTGAGCATAAGCTGTTTGAAAGTGAGGACCTTGATGCTTTTGCACGCTATGCGAAAACAGGTGCTTCGGCTAATGCGTATACTTCGTTTGACAAAACGTGCTACCTTTTCCAGTGCAGTGATAATTTTGAAGCGTCACTTGAAATCTTGCTTGATTTTGTCACTCACCCTTATTTCACAAAAGAAACCGTTGAAAAAGAACAGGGTATAATAGGGCAAGAGATTACTATGTATTATGACGTTGCCTCTTGGATGAGCACGTTTAATCTTCTTCGCTTGCTTTATCATAAGCACCCGGTAAGAATTGATATTGCCGGAACGGTTGATTCTATAGCGCAGATTACGGACAAGCTTCTTTATGACTGCTATGACACTTTCTATAATCTTCATAATATGACGCTTGCAGTTGTCGGCAACGTTACGCCTGAGCAGGTGTTGTCCGTTTGTGACAAGATGTTAAAGCCGGCACCTGAGCTTTCTATTGAGCGCTCTTTTGAAAAAGAAGAAAGGGACGTCGTCGGCGATTATACAGAATATAATCTTGCAATGAGTATTCCTGTATTTTCATTCGGATATAAGGAAGCGTGCGAAAAGCCTAAGCAGGATTTGAAAACTATCGTTGAAACTACTGTTTTGCTCGAAATTCTTGCCGGTAATACCTCGAATTTGTATAATTCGTTGTTTGAACAAAATCTTATTAATGAAAGCTTTTCCAAGGAATATTTTATCGGCTACGGCTACGAGTCAATCATTTTCGACGGCGAAAGCGAAAATCCCAAAGAGGTTGCAAAGCAGATAAAAAAAGAGGTCGAAAGGCTTAAAAATGACGGCATAACAGACGATGAATTTGAATCGGCAAGGCGTTCGCTTTACGGCAAGGAAATTATGTCATATAATGATATTGATACCCTTGCAAACGGTCTTGTTGCGGCTCATTTCGGCGAATATGATATGCTTGATATTGTTGAAATTTACAAAAATATAACTAAAGCCGATGTTTTATCTCGCTTGGCACAGGTTATGGACGAAAAATACAGCGCATTAAGTGTTGTTAAGCAATGTGAGGAATAAATATGAGCGATTATACAAGAGTTTATTTTGAAGGGCTCGGAATTGATTTTGATGTTCCGAGTGTAGCTTTTACAATCGGCAGCTACAGTATTCATTGGTACGGCATAATCATTGCTTTCGGTTTTGCACTTGCCGTTCTTTACGGTGGCAGAATGGCTTATAAATGGAAAATGAGCCTTGACGGAATGACCGACGTTTTGATGTGGGGCACTATTTTGGGTATCATTTTCGCAAGAGCGTATTACGTCATTTTTGAATGGTCTTATTATAAAGAACATCTTTCCGAAATTCCTCAAATTTGGAACGGCGGCATAGCAATATACGGCGGTATTATAGGCGCATTTATAGGCGCAATTATCGGTTGTAAAATCGGCAAGATTGATTTTAGAAATTTGCTTGATTTGGGCGGTCTTGGGCTTCTTATAGGTCAGGGTATCGGCAGATGGGGCAATTTCTTTAATCAAGAGGCATTCGGTACAAATACTACTACTGCCCCTTTTAGAATGTGGAGTTTAAAAATTCACGATACTCTTGCCGCAAGCGCAGATACTTTGGCGGCAAAGGGAATTGATGTTGACCCAAGCGTGCCCGTTCACCCAACCTTTCTTTATGAAAGTGTTTGGTGCATTTTAGGATTTTTTATACTTAACTATATTGTGCATAAAAGAAGAAAATACAAGGGCGAGGTTTTCCTTCTTTATGGCATTTGGTACGGACTTGAAAGAATGGTAGTTGAAGGCCTTAGGACCGATTCACTTTATATCGCAAATACCACTATTCGTGTAAGTCAGCTTTTGTCGGCAATTATAGTCGTAGCATTTCTTGTTATGCATATAATCAATATGGTTAAGCTTAAAAAAGGCACGTTGCCGCAAAGATTAAGTCTTGCTACTGCTCCTGCCACGGCAAACGGCGCAAACGCAGAGAGCGTTGAAAAAATAAAAGATAATAATGATGAAAGAGAGAATGAAGATGTCACAAATAATTGACGGTAAGCTTGTTTCAAAGCAGGTTAGGCAAAGAGTTAAAGAGGAAACCGAAAAGCTTAAGGCAAAGGGCATTACTCCCGGTCTTGCGGTTATCATTGTAGGCGACGACCCTGCTTCACAGGTTTATGTAAAAAATAAGGAAAAGGCTTGCGATGAGGTAGGCTTTTACAGTGAAAAATATGCACTGTCTGAAAATACAACTCAAGAAGAATTAAATAATCTTGTAAAAGAACTTAACAATAAAAAGGAAATCAGCGGCATTTTGTGCCAACTTCCGCTTCCGAAGCATCTTGATGATAAAGAGGTTATCAATCTTATTGACCCTATTAAGGATGTTGACGCATTTCATCCCGTAAACGTCGGTGCAATTATGATAGGGGATTATAATTTTCTTCCTTGTACTCCGGCAGGCGTTATGGAACTTATTCATTCAACAGGTGTTGATGTAACGGGCAAAAAAGCTGTTGTCATCGGTAGAAGCAATATTGTGGGCAAGCCTATGGCAATGCTCCTTCTTCACGAAAATGCAACTGTTGAAATTACTCATTCAAAAACTGTTGACCTTAAAGAAGTTACCAAAAGTGCAGATATCCTTGTTGCCGCTATCGGTAAACCGAAATTTGTAACTGCCGATATGGTTAAAGACGGCGCAGTTGTAATTGACGTCGGAATGAATAGGGACGAAAACGGCAAGCTTTGCGGCGATGTCGATTTTGAAAGTGTTAAGGACAAATGCTCGTTTATCACCCCGGTACCGGGCGGTGTAGGCCCTATGACAATTTCAATGCTTATGCAAAATACATTAACTGCCGCTAAAATTCAAAACGGCTTGGAAAAATAATAAAAGAGGTTAAACCTATGGCACTTGAGGAACAGGTAGTAAAAAAACTTATTGAAAAAAATTTTCATATTTCTTTCGCAGAGTCTTGCACTGGGGGTATGTGTTGTGGTACAATAGTAAACGTTGCAAACGCATCAAAGGTGCTTGACGTTTCTTTTGTGACTTATGCAAACGAGGCTAAGATTGAGTTCCTCGGTGTCAAGGCTGATACCATTCTTTCTAACGGAGTGGTCAGCGAAGAGGTTGCTTATGAAATGGCACAGGGTGTTGCCAATGTTGCTAAAAGCGAGGTCGGCGTAGGTGTAACGGGTGTTGCAGGCCCCGGCGGCGGTACTGCTAAAAAGCCTGTTGGTATGGTTTGCTTCGGCTTTTATGTAAACGGCAAAACGGTGACTTATACTTGCCGGTTTGGCGAAATCGGGCGCAATCAAGTCCGCAAATCAAGCGTGGAGTTTGTTATGGCAAAGCTTCTTGAATTGCTTGATGATTAATTTAATACTTTGCTGATATGGCTCAGTTGGTAGAGCAGCGCATTCGTAATGCGCAGGTCGTCGGTTCGAGTCCGACTATCAGCTCCAAAAAAGACAGAGAAGATTTTTCTTCTCTGTCTTTTTTATTAGATTAAATTTAATAATAGCTTATTCCATTCATTTGGCTGTTCAAAATTCACCATATGAGCGGCATTTTTTATTTTTATAAATTCTTTATGCGGTGCTTTTAAATTATCAAACCAATTTTGTGTGGCTTGTACCGGACAAATCATATCGTCCTCGCCGGAAATTAAAAGAACCGGTACAGTTAGTTCGGTAATGCGGGAAATACTGTCTTTTTCGTTCATTTCTATATTTAGGGTTTTAGACGATTTTAACATGCCTTTTATTACTTTAATAATATTGAATTTATAGCATTTGATATAGCAATTCAAATATTTGTTAGTGTTAAATTCATTTTTATCGCTGATATATCCGCCGTATTTATGAATCATTTTGCCTATGTACTGCTTTGCTTTTTTATCATCGTGACTATATGTATATTTTATTGGTTCGCCAAAATGGACTAACTTTTTAATAACTTCGGTGTCATTTCTCAACTCGGCTTGCTCTTTGACGAAATTATATTTATAAATTTCATCTGCAAATGAAGAAATACCCTGACCCGTTCCTATATAATATTTTACATATTCGGGGTGCATAAACGAAAAACGCAAACCAAGATAGGCTCCCCAAGAATGTCCGGCAATATAGATTTTATCTTGATTATATCTGTTTCTTAGAAATTCAACAACACTTTTCAAGTCATTCAATATAATATCTATTGTTAAATCTTCTTTTGTGTAGCTTAAACCACTGCCTCTTTGGTCCCAACACACAACGGTATAATATTCAGCAAGTTCACTATTGTATTTCTTTACTAACGGTCTGTCCGGAGAACCTGCTCCGCCATGAACAATAAGTAAAACAGGATTGCTGTCATCTGAGCTTATCGTCATAATGTTTTGACGAAAATTATTTATATTTATATACTCGGTTGTTGTATTAATGTTCATTTGATCACCAATCTAATGTCTTTAATTTGCTCTATCTATTATAACATATAATTTTTTAATATTGAAAATAATTTTTTAATATTAAGGAATTAATCTTCGGTTTTTAAAATCACTTTGATAATTAGGATAACTTATGATATTATAAGTATATAATTATCAATTTGTTTTGAGGAGTAAGATGAAAGAGTATATATGTAAAATCGCTTCTATTGATGAAGTGATAACAAAATGGAATTATGAAATAAGAAAACAAAAGCGGAAACAAAAAAAATCGGCTTTAGAGTTGGTGAAAAATAATGCAGTTGAAAATATAAAAAACGGTCAGGCTGTTATATATTACGGTAAATTAAATGACAAAATCATTTGTCAAGCGACTGCAATGTTTGATGAAGATATTATTCAAAACAGTGACGGTCTTGTTGGAACTCAAACTGTATATCTGTGTAATTTCAGTACAGATAAAAAACATCAAGGCAAAGGATATTTTTCAAAGCTTTTCAAATTTGTAATTGAGGACTTAAAAAACAAAGGTTACACAAAGTGCACTTTAGGCGTTGAACCAAAAGAAATAAAGAACTTGCAAATTTATCGGTATTTTGGGTTTAATACACTGATAAAATCAGGGCAATTAACCTATCCAGACGGAACAATTATTGATGTTGATTATTATGAAATGGAATTAGATTAGAACAAAAAATCTCACTCTTTTTTACAAAGTGAGATTTTGTTCGTTTATTCGATTTTCAGCCCAAGACCATCTATTGACCATTTATGAATTTGCCGCATTTTCGCCGAGTAAATTTCCCATTGTGTTTGCAACATTCTCTTGCATGAAATCCGTTACATGTATATAGGTGCTCATTGTAAAGCCGGCGTCTGTCTGACCTAACATGTGCGATACTGTTTTAATGTCCATTCCTTGTTCAAGGGATAAGGTTGCAATAAAATTATTGAAAAACAGTTTATTTAGACTTGTGTATGATTAATAATATATTGTCTTGAAAATAGTTCAATTTAGGAGTATAATTATATTGCGTAATGCACATTTGTTTGGAGGGGTATTGTGGTAAGTTTTAGGGAAACTTTGCGTGAATATATAAAGAAAAACGGATATTCAATTAATGAATTTGCAAATAAATGCAATATAGACAGAGCATGGTTGAGTAACGTTCTTTCTGGCAGAAAGGAACTTAGCGAGGCAAAGTTTAAAAATATTATTGAATCTAATATTTTGAGCGAAGTTCAAAATGAAAATTTGACTTCGCTTTACAGGCTCAAGGATTATACGCCTGAGCAAATTGAGAGAATTGAATATATGCTTGAGCGCCTTTCAAGAAAGGTCAGAAGAACTGAATGTTTTATTCCTATTGATTTTGATGATGACAGGCAAATATATATCGGAAAAGAAAATTTGCTCTCGGCTCTTTTTAAAATTCTTGCAAAAAGAGAGGAAATATCGTTTATTTATACCAATATTACGGCGGAAAGTGAACAAGCAGTTGACGTTCTTTATCATTTTATGAAAGAGGACAAGTATAAAAATATAGATTATAAGCATATTTTTATGACCGACGGCGGTACATCAAATCATAATCTTAATACATATTTTACCGTTTGCGATTTTGCCGAGCTTGGGTACACAGGTTTTTCGGTTATTAAAAATGTTGAAATTAAATCGATAGAAGATAATGATTTTCTTCCTTATTTCATTTTGACCGACAAAGCAATGATGATGTTTGACCCCGAATTTAATAACGGAGTGTTCATTGATGACGAAAATATTATTAAGGTTTATACAGGAAAGTTTATGAGCCTTTATGAAAAGGGCGAGAAAGTAATTGTTTCTTTTTCAAATGCCGTTGAGCTTATGAGAACGCTTACGACTATGCATGACAGTACCTCGGAGCTTTCGTTTACACCCGATTTTTGTGTTACTCCGTGCCTTGATTATGATGTTCTTTCCGATAATGCTTCTGAAAATTTGCCTAATAGGGAACTTTTAATTCGGGCTGTTTTAAACCACTATAATCTTGATTATTCCAAGTTTTCAAATTTCTTGACTGTTGAGTCACTTAACAGATTTGTTAAGGATGGAATTATTTATGAAATTCCGAGAACATATCTTAAGCCGATTGATATTAATAGCAGAGTTAAGCTTCTTAAATGTATTAAAGATAATATCGAAAAGCACGGCAAATATAACACATATATTTTAAACCCTACTAAATTTGAATATAATTCCTATGACGTTCAGGTTGAAAAAATCGGTGTTGTTACTATCTGCGGCATCAGGCAGGGTAATAAGGAAAACGAGGAAAGCTTTATGGGCGAATGGCTTTGCTCAATAAATGATGAAAACATATTTAAGGATTTTATTAATTTGAAACGTTTTCTTGTTGAAGGATTGTATGTTTACTCCGATGAATTTTCAAGCAGTTATGTTTCAAATCTTATTTTGGAGCTTACTGCCGAGCTTGGCGGGGAGAAAAGCTGATGACGCTTCATACCATTGCTCCGGTTTTCGACGAAAATTCAAAAATTCTTGTTTTAGGCTCTTTTCCGAGTGTTAAGTCAAGAGAGGAGGGCTTTTTCTACGGCCACCCTCAAAACAGATTTTGGAAAGTGATAGCAAATGCCTTTGATACTCCCACTCCGCAAAATATAGAAGAAAAGAAAGCACTTCTGCTTTCAAACGGCATTGCCCTTTGGGATGTTATTCATTCGTGCGATATCGTCGGCTCGTCCGATTCGTCAATAAAAAATGTTGTGCCTAACGATATTTCAAAAATTCTCAAAACGGCAAATATTGAAAAAATTATCACTAACGGCAAAAAGGCGGATTCGCTTTATAAAAAATATATTGAGCCTAAATTTAATGTTAAAGCCATCTGCCTGCCGTCAACAAGCCCTGCCAATGCACAATGGTCACTTGATAGGCTTTGTGATGTGTGGAAAAACGAATTAAGATAAAAAATGGCTGTTCATTTGAACAGCCATTTTTTGTTATTTTGTATAGCTATCACATTCGATGAACACCGTTAAGAAATATTTTGTCCTTAAACTTGCCGTTGGCTTTGTTTTTCTTAGAACGCATTTCTTCAAATTCTTTGCCGTTAATGTTCCTATAATCTAAAATAGCGCTTATTACCTCAACAAGGTCGCATAATTCCAAGATATCATCGGATTCATTAAATTCAGTTAATTCTTCCGAAAGCTTCTTCTTTAATTCATTATAGTAATCAAAGGAATCAAGAATTACAAAATCCGGTTTATCTCCTTTTTGCTCTATTATGTTAGGTATATTATCTCTTACAAGCTTATTCATTTTTTCGTACATAAAATGACATCCTCCATCACTCGCCTTACTGTAAAAAAATTATTTAATCAGCGCTACGAGGCCTACGCCGAGGCCGCTGACAGCCATAAGAGCCGCAAGAATTACTGCGGTTACCTTAACCCATTTTTGTTGCATTGTTTATATCTCCTTATTTCATAAGCTCGTTTGCATCATTAAGAAGCCTTTGAGCAATTTCTTTTGCATTTTCCTCACTTTGGCCGATAGCGGTAATGTATGCCTTAATTTTAGGCTCTGTGCCTGACGGACGAACGATTACCTTGTTACCGTTTGTAAGCGTGTATGCAAGAACGTTTGATTTAGGAAGAGTGATTTCACTTTCCTCTCCTGTTTTGACAATTGTTGATTTCGAGGTTTTGTAATCGTCAATTTTAGTGACCTCATATCCTGCAAATGATGAAGGCTTGTTATCTCTTAAGCCGTCCATAATAGCCGCCATTTTTTCCATTCCTGCCGCACCCTCAAAGGTGTAGCTTTGAACGGTATTGCAATAGTAGCCAAACTCGTCATAAAGACCGTTCATAACGTCAATAAGAGTTTTGCCCTGAGATTTATAGTATGCTGCCATTTCGCAGATGAGCATAGAAGCAACTACAGCGTCCTTATCCCTTGCGTGAGTGCCTGCAAGATAGCCGTAGGACTCCTCAAAGCCCATTACAAAATCGCTTGCCTTGCCCTGCTTTTCAAGCTCGGTAATAAGCTCGCCGATATATTTAAAGCCTGTGAGAAGATTTTTAAATGTGCAGTTATATTTTTTTGCAATAACTTCTGCAAGGTCAGTTGATACAAAGGACTTAACTGCAATTGAACTTTCAGAAAGAGTACCTTGTGCCTTTTTCTGCGATAAAAGGTAATTGAGAAGCATTGCGCCGACTTCGTTACCCGTCATAAGCTGAAAATCGCCCTTGCCGTTATTGACTGCAATGCCTACTCTGTCGCAATCGGGGTCTGTTGCAAGGAGTAAATCAGGTTTAACGCTTTCTGCAAGCTTGAGCGCACATTCAAACGCTTGCTTAATTTCCGGATTAGGGAATGGGCAGGTCGGGAAGTTGCCGTCGGGATTTTCCTGCTCAGAAACAACAGTAACCTTTTTAACTCCTATTCTGTCAAGAATTTTTCTTACCGGCTTGTTGCCTGTGCCGTTTAACGGTGTGTAAATAACATTGAGGTCAGCTTTTTCACAAATTCCGAAATTAACGCATTGCTTGATTACCTCGTCAAGGAATAAATCGATAACATCCTGACCCATATATTCAATAAGACCTTTTTTCTTAGCCTCATCAAAGTCCATAGTTTTAATGCCCGTGAAGTAGTCAACCTTTTGGATAAAATCATAGGTTTCGCTTGCTTCCTCGTCGGTCATTTGATATCCGTTTTCATTGTAGCATTTGTAGCCGTTATATTTTGCCGGGTTGTGAGAAGCAGTGAGAATAATACCGCTTGAGGTTTTAAAATGCCTGATTGCAAATGAAAGGCAAGGCGTAGGTTCAAGCTCCTCGTAAAGATAAACCTTAATGCCGTTTGCGGCAAGAGTTTTTGCCGCTTCAATCGAAAAATAATCCGACTTGATACGTGAATCGTAGCCGATAGCGATTGACGGATTTTCAAAATGCTTGTTAAGAAAATCCGCAAGTCCCTGCGTCGCTCTGCCGACGGTGTAATAATTCATTCTGTTAGTGCCTGCGCCGATAACGCCTCTTAGTCCTGCAGTTCCAAATTCAAGACTGCGATAAAATCTGTCTAAAATTTCTTCGTCCTTGCCCTTAATTGAAAGCAATTCTTTTTTTAAATCAGGGTCAGCAGTTGCCTTTTCAAGCCAAAGGTCATAAATCCTATTTATATTTTTGTTTTCCATTAAAAACACGCCCTTATATAATTTATATTTATATTTTAACCTTTATAAAATATATTGTCAATATTCTTATTAAATGTTATAATTACAAATGGTGATGAAAAATGTATTCAAAAGTCAAAAGCTTAGGCATATCGGGTATCGAAGCGTTCAATGTTACTGTTGAATGTGATATCAGCGGTGGGCTTCCACGCTTTGACGTTGTTGGCTTGCCCGATACAGCCGTTAAGGAAAGCAGGGAAAGAGTAAGGTCGTCAATTAAAAATTGCAAACTTAATTTTCCCGTTTCAAGAATAACCGTTAATATTGCGCCTGCCGATATTAAAAAAGAGGGTGCGATTTTTGATTTGCCCGTGTTTATCGCTATACTGAAATCAAGCGAGCAAATTAAAGAAAATATTGACGATTATGCATTTTTGGGAGAACTTTCTCTTGACGGTGAAATTCGCAAAGCAAGCGGTATTTTGCCTATGATTATGGCTGCAAAGGAATATAATATTAAAAAAGTTTTTGTGCCTTTTCAAAATGCGTATGAGGGAAGCGTTGTTGACGGGGTAGACGTTTTGCCTGCTAAAAATGTTATGGACGTTCTCGCTCATATTAAAGGTGAAAAGGTTATTGAAAGCGTTAAATATGATTTTGACGCCGAAGAAGAAACTAAATACAATGTTGATTTCAGCGACGTTAAAGGTCAGGACCAAGCCAAAAGAGCACTTGAGATTGCGGCGGCAGGCGGTCATAATTGCCTTCTTATCGGTCCTCCCGGTTCAGGCAAGTCTATGCTTGCAAAAAGACTTCCTACCATTTTGCCGGATATGACTTTTGAGGAAAGGCTTGAAACGTCAAAGGTTTATTCAATTGCGGGCAAAATTCCGTCGGGCAAGTCGCTTGTAACAAAAAGACCTTTTCGTTCTCCGCATCATACCGTGTCTGCCCAAGCGCTTACAGGCGGCGGTGCAAACCCAAAACCGGGAGAAATAAGCCTTGCTCATAACGGCGTTATGTTTATGGACGAATTTCCGGAGTTTGACAGAAGGGCGAAAGAGTCGCTTCGTCAACCTCTTGAGGACGGAGTGGTTACTATTTCAAGGGCAGCAGGCACTTTTACTTATCCGTCAAATATAATGCTTGTTGCAGCAATGAATCCGTGTCCGTGCGGCTATTTCGGTCACCCCACAAGGCAGTGTACTTGCTCTCCTGCCGCTAAAAAGAGATATCAGGACAAGGTTTCCGGTCCGCTTCTTGACAGAATTGATATTCATGTTGAAGTTGCGCCGGTTGAATATAATGAACTTTCGGATAACAACGAGGGCGAAAAGAGCAGTGATATCAAAAAGCGTGTTGATAAAGCGAGAGCTATTCAGCAAAAGCGATTTGCGGGAACGGGAATTACCTGCAATGCAAAAATGACTCCTAAAATGACTAAGGAATGTTGCGTGTTAAGTAAGGAGGCTGACGAACTTTTGCATGAAAGCTTTGATAATTTTTCAATGAGCGCACGTGCTTACGATAAGGTTTTGCGCCTTGCAAGGACTATTGCTGATTTGGCAGACAGCGAGGAAATCAAGCTTGAGCATATCGCCGAGGCACTTCAGTTTCGTGCCCTTGATCGAAAATATTGGGAAGTATGACAAATGAAAAAATCTGTTAAAATAATCATTCTGATTTTGGCAATTGTTTTGATAGGTGCAATTGTGTTTGATGTGACGCTTGTTAACAATGCGAAAACAGGAAATGAAAAAACCGCTTCAACTGCTCAAACTGTCAGCGAGAGTACAACAAAAGCGGAAAAAACATATTCCGACCCTGTCGAGGCGCAGGCGAGGGAAATGATTAAAAATATGACTCTTTATGAAAAGGTAGGTCAAATGCTTCTCTACTATATTCCTAAAGAGGAGGACCCCACAAGAATGATGGCAAGGTGGCAGTTCGGAGGATATATCCTTTTCTCCCGCAATTTTGAAAATTCCACTCCTGCCAAAACAAGAAGTGATATAAACGATTATCAGTCTGCGGCTAAAATTCCGGCATTTATGGCAGTTGACGAGGAGGGCGGCGGAGTTAATCGTGTTTCGCAGTATAGCCAATATCGAAGTGAGCCGTTTCATTCGGGAATTACAAATTATCAAAAAGGCGGCTGGCAGGCGGTTGTTAATGACGCTGAGGATAAAAGCGAGTTTATGCTTGACCTTGGTATCAACACTGTTTTAGCCCCTGTTGCCGATGTGCCTTATTCAAGGAGCGACTATATTTATTCCCGTGCTTTTTCAACTGATGCTGACAGCGTGAGCGAATATGTATCAAAAACAGTCAGCACTATGAATGAAAATAACTTTTTAAGCTGTGTTAAGCATTTTCCGGGCTATGGTAATAATACAAATACTCATACGGGTATGAGTGTTGATGATAGAAGCTGGGAAAGCTTTGAAGAAAGGGACTTAAAGCCTTTTAAGGCAGGCATTGATGCAGGCGTGCCGTTTTTAATGGTGAGCCATAACGTGATTGACGATTATGATAAGGGTGTTCCTGCCTCTCTTTCCAAAAAGCTACATAATTATATTCGTAAGGATATGGGCTATGACGGCATAATTCTTTGCGACGGTCTTGGTATGAGCGGCGTTCGTGATTATGTCGGCGGCGATAAAGGTGAGGTCGCTGTAAGGGCGGTTATGGCAGGTAACGATATGCTCTGCGCAACCGATGTAGGCGTTCAGCTTCGTGCAATTGTTAAAGCTGTCAAAGACGGCAGAATTAAGCTTTCTCAAATTGAAGATTCAGTCACAAGAATACTTATGACTAAGATAAATTACGGCTTAATTGAAAAGGAGTAATAAATTATGGATATTCAAAAAACTATGCAAAATCTTGAGAAAAACGGAATAAAGCCTTATTTCGTCGAAAATAAAGATGAGGTTGTCCCTCTTGTAAAAACGTTAATTAATAACGGCGAAAGTGTTTCGTGCGGCGGCTCTGTCACTCTTGATGAAACGGGAGTTAAGGCACTTATGCAAAACGGCGATTATGATTTTATCGACCGCACGGGCTTGCAGGGTGAAAAGCTTAGGCAGTCATATATTAAGACATTCGGCTGCGACACGTTTTTTACTTCATCTAATGCAGTTACGGAAAACGGCGAGCTTTATAATGTTGACGGTAATTCAAACCGTGTTGCCTGCATTGTTTACGGTCCACGTCAGGTTATTATGATTGTCGGTGTAAATAAAATTGTTAAGGATATTGACGAGGCGATTTATAGGGTTAAAACCGTTTGCGCTCCTATGAACACTCAGCGCCTTGACGTCAAAACCCCTTGTAATAAAACAGGTAAATGTGTCTCTCTTTCTAAGGAAAATCCGTACCTTTGCGACGGCTGCGGCGGCGATAACAGGATTTGCTGTAATTATGTCGTTTCCGCAAAGCAGCGCCATAAGGACAGAATCAAGGTTATTATCGTTAATGAAAATTTAGGATATTGATATTAAACAAGGATATCATGCGGTTTGCCCCAAATGATATCCTTATTTTTAAATTATTCACTTTTTGCGTATACAAAACAGATAGTACAAAACCTTTTATGGTTATGTTGATAATACATATAGAAAAGGCGGCGGCTCTGCGAGCGGACAAAGCTCCGGCAATCCTGAACCTGAACAGACTTGGGCTCCGAAAGACAAAGAATCAGAAAGATTTTTAGGCGAATCTGGAGAAATTAAACGAATTTAAATATTTTAAAATTACAGGAGTGAGTAAAATGAATAATGATTACAACGGCGATTTTAAAAGTAAAGAGGAATTTGAATCTGCAATTGGCAGAGGGTGCGAATTAGGCTTTGAATGGAAAGGTCACGAATACTGCATTTTTAGGCAAAATGATAATACATGGTTTTTCGGCTTAACAGGCACTGATACAAGCAAGGACATTTCCTTAAAAACTCTTGATGACGTTATGAATTATGAAATTGACGGCGAAAGGCTTGCTGATATCTGCACAAAATTCACGGTTATTGAAAGAACATTTTAAAATTATATATTTATTTTTATTAAGCACGTTGAGTTTTTCTCAATGTGCTTAATTTTTTTTTGAAAAATTCTATTGACAAGCGGTGAAAACTGTGATATAGTTCAACTGTGATATCTTGGATATCACAGTTGTATGATGCAGCTATTTTGAAAAAAAGGAGGGGCAAACGTGCTTTTTATAGATTATCATTCCCGTGTGCCGATATATGAGCAGATAAAAGAGCAGGTAATAATGCTGATTAATACAGGTGTTTATAAGCCGGGCGATAAGTTGCCGTCGATAAGGAATTTATCAAATGAACTTAATATTAATGTTAATACGATTAAGCGTGCGTTCGGTGAACTTGAGCATGACGGAATTACATATTCGGCTCAGGGCAGGGGAATGTTTGTAAGTGAAAACCCGATAGGAAATGCAAAAATCAAAGCTTCCGCACTTGAGGATGCAAAGCTTGTTTTGTCCTCCTGCAAAGCTAAAGGCGTCAGCAAGAATGAGGTTGTCTCTCTAATCGATGAAATATACTCGGAGGATAACGGCAATGATTGAAATTAAAAATGTGACTAAAAAATACGGCAATTATGTTGCCGTTGAGGATATAAGCTTTAAAGTTGAGGAATCGTCGATTTACGGTCTTGTCGGCTATAACGGCGCAGGCAAAACCACACTTTTAAAAACGGCGGCGGGAATACTTAAGCCGGAAAGCGGCGAGGTGCTTTTTGACTCGCAAAATGTTTATGATAACGGCAAAGTGCGCTCTTCTCTTCTTTATGTGCCCGATGAAGTTTACTTTGTAAAGGGTGCAAGCCTTCAAAAAATGGGAAAAATTTATAAAGGCTATTTTCCTAATTTTAATTCAAAAGTGTTTAAAAATATGACAGAGGCTATGGGTCTTGACCCTAAAAAGAATATAGGCTCTTTTTCTAAGGGTATGCAAAGGCAGGCTGAAGTGGTTTTGGCTATGTCTACAATGCCTAAATATATGCTTCTTGACGAGGTTTTTGACGGAATTGACCCGCTTAAAAGAAATCTTTGCAAGAAAATTTTTATTGAATATATGGCTGAAACAGGCTGTTCTATGATTATGAGCAGTCATAATTTGCAGGAAATTGCCGATTTGTGCGACCATGTTGCACTCATTAATGGCAAAAAACTTGCAATGAATGTTTCTGTTGATGACGCAAGCTCGGCTTATGTTAAATATCGCCTTATTTTTGATAGGGATATTGATAAATCAATTTTTGACGGGATTGAAAATAAGGGTATTACTATTGATAATAAACTTGCAACAATTATTGTGCCGTCAAGCTTTGACAACGGAGCGCTTGCTTGCCTTTGTCCTGTTCATATGGACAGCGTAAATCTTTCTCTTGAAGAGGTGTTTTTGAATGAAATGGAGGACAAGAATTATGACATCTCCAAAATCTTCTGTTGATAAGCATTCGGCAAGATATGATTTTAAGCGTTCGTTTGTTAGATTGATTGCTCCGGGCATTGTTTCACTTTTATTCTCGATTATATATTTTATTGTTATTCCCGTAGCAACAATTTCATCTGCCGGCACTTATTCGCTTAGCTTAAGAGCGGAAAATATAGCTTCAATAAGAAAGCAGCTTGCCTGTGCTCTTTTCGGCAACACAACAAGCAATTTTGTGTTTTACGGAGTTTATGCGGTAATAATCGGTGTCCTTTTTGCATTTTGCATATTCTTTCCGATTATGAGGAAAAGCAATGTTAATTTCTTTTTCTCGTGCGGAATTGACAGAAAGACATATTTTAAAAACAGAGCGCTCTCGTCGATTATCATAATGATTTTAACGTCGGCTGTGCCGCTAATGATTGATATTATAGTTAATATAAGATATTTAGGCCATGCAGATTTTATTATTCATCAAGGATTTTTCCTGTTTTTAGAGCATTTTACGTATATGCTTGCAGGATTTTCGCTTATGAGTATTGCGATGATGGCTTGTTATACTGTGACCGAAAGCCTTTTCTTCGGCGCCGGTCTTATTTGGTCACCAATGCTTTACATTGTTTCGATAGAATGGCTTTTCCAAAATTTCCTTAGGGGATATTCACAAACAGGCAGTAGTGTTATGCCGCTTGGAAGTTCGTCTTTGACGGTGACGGTAGATACGCTTTGGTCTAAGCTTTCGGTGATTAATCCGCTTATTTTCGGTACGGCGCTCGGTTCAAATAATGTTCGCAATAATATGTATTTCAATTGTTTGAGAAGCACTGCAAGCAATGGCGGAGTAGTTAACGATTTTTATTATGATAATGCAAGCGGAAATGTCGGATTTGAAAAAGCGGGAATGAATTATATTTTACCTATTCTTATCTGGCTTGTATTATCGGTATTGTTTATATTTATTTCTAATAAGCTTCTTAATAAACGTAAGCTTGAAAATACAGCACTTCATTCTTCAAACCTTTTTGTAACGGTTTTTGTAAGCCTTGAATTTTCGGTGCTTGTTGCAACGTTCTTTATGCCGTTATTGTCTGATTTTGATGTTATTCAGTCAAGTGTGCTTGATATTTTTGCCGGCTTAATTTGCGGCATTATTGCTTATTTCGTATTTATGTCGATTTCACGCAGAAAAATCAGGCATGGAATTAAGCTTGTAATTCCGGTAGGCGTGTCATCAATTGCTGTTTTGGTTATAAGTGTTATTTGTATTTCAGGCGGCTTCGGCTATTCAACATATTGCCCTGATATTAAGGATATTGACTATGCAACAATAAACAGTGAATATATAGACGCTTCGGGTGTTATGTCAACCAATCATTTTAATGACGGTTCACTTTCGGCAGGTACTGACCAGCTTTATTACGGCACGTATGAGCCTTCGGGCGCATATCTCGGTAAATTCAATACAAAAGACTCAATAGATAAAATTGAGAAAATACAGAATTATTCTTTTAAAAACAGAATTGCTAAAAGAAATGAGCCGTATGTTACCGTTAAAATAAAGTATTTACTCAAAAACGGAAAGGCTGTAAATCGTGAATACACTTGCACAAACAGTGACGTTTCACTTGATATTATCGAATTAACTCAAAGCAGCGAATATCAAAAAGAACTTGAATTTTTAATGTCATCAAAGAAAGCCGATGAAAAATCAAGCGGCACCTTTAATTCTGAAGATGAATCCCAATCTTACTTCGCTTATTTTGCAAATGAGAATAATGTAAAAAATGCACTTAATTTCGGTGTTGCATATATAGTTTCGAATGATGCCGTCACCAAAACTAAGATTGAAAATACGCCGGCACTTCGTGATGCAATACTGAAAGATATTGAAAAAAGTAGGTTACAAAAAGCTTTTAACAAGCGGCAAGGCTCCTTTGGGCGCAATCAATTTTTCGTATGATGACAGCGTTCAAAATTATGATAATATAGATTATATGAATGACGCCACATATTATATTTGGGACGATATGGTTAACACCGTTAATTATCTTAAATCTATTAATAAGTTTACGGCGTTTACCGATTTGTCAAAGTCCGGTGAGATAGAGTATGTAACCGTTACCGCTCTTGAAACAAGGCTTTCAAGCGAGTTGTCGCTTACTGCGCTTTCCACCTTTGAAAGCGATACGGCAACACCTGAAAGCTATTATGAATATCAAGGCAGCGAGCTTAAAGAGGCAGATGTGCTTAAAACTTATAACGGTAAGAAAATTACCGACAGTCAAAAAGCGCAGGAAATATTTAACCAATCGTCAATTTACTCGCTTTGCAAAAAAGACGGCTATGTTGTACTTGTGAAATTTAAAAACAATACTTATGTAACTAAGTATCTTTCAAAAGAAAAAGCACAATCGCTTTTGAAATAATTTAATAGGTTTTACCTGTCTGTTTAATTATGTTTTACCCAATTTAAACCCAAAACCCTTGAGCAATAATATGCTTATCTTAAACTCCTTTTATAATTCAAACAGACGGTGAACATAAAAAAGGACTGCCGAGTAGCTACGGCAGTCCTTTTAGACTGTCGACAAAGTGGCTAAACCGTTTCGTGTTTAAAACGAAATTATCTCGCTTTCTCGAAGTCTAAACAATATTAAAAATTAAAGTTATCGTATCCCCATTTGTTTATCTCGTTATATTTAACATAGGTTCTCTCACTTTTAACCGACAAATATTTTTCGCTGAGTGAACAGATACGCTTTGTCAAATCCTCATAAGCTGATTTTTCTGCCGAGCCGAAAATTGCAATTTCAAACATAGCGCATGGCTCGTCACTGCCCTTGAAATACATATCCGCCTTATCCTCAAGCTTAACCATGAGCCAAGCCTCGCTTTTGCCGGGGATAGCCGTTATGGCATTTCCGAGTTCACTCTTGAGCGCATTTTTGTCTTTAATTTCACTGTTGGTCATTACATTGATAAAAGGCATATCTTTTCTCCTTTAACCTTTTTACTTTGAAATAGTTATTCCTTTTGCTTCTCTTTGCTGTGCAAGTTCGCTTTCGATTTTGTCTTTAAAATCGCCTGTAAGGTTGTAGAAAAACATAGGAATGATGCAAACGAGAAGAGAGATAGCAGGAATAAGCGATACTATGCTGAACATTCCCTGCCTTACCGAATGTGCCATTTCAAGCGGATTGGCAGTTACGTTTGAATTGATAGCTGAAATATCAAAGTCTACTATTATATACATTAATATAATAAATGACGTGCTTATTGCATTGCCAAATTTGTTTACAAAGCTGGAAACTGCCGAGCCCATTCCCGTAAGCCTTCTGCCTGTTTTCCATTCCATATAATCAAGGCAGTCACCAATCATAGCGGAAACACAAACGTTTATTGCACCGCAGGGAATAGTAGAAAGAATTAGACAAGGCACGCAAGCCCAGAAATGATTATATCCTATAAACCACATTGCAAAGCTGCCTGCCGCACCGATAAGTGATGAGCCGATAATTATTTGCTTATAATCAAATTTTTTAAGAAGCGGAGTGACGGCGAGCATTGTGCCCATCATTCCTACTGCCGAGGCAACGCTGAATACGGTTGAAACCGTAGAAATATTTGATTGAAGCGCACTTTCAACCTCAGCCGTGCTTAAACCTGTTAAGTCTTTTCCGATATAAAATGAATATCTTGCAACGTGAACTGCGCCTGCCTGATACATATATCTTGCCGCTGCTAAGATGCCCATAAGTGCGGTAAGCATTAACGGCTTGCAGGTGAGTATAAGCTTGAGCGCCGATGGTTCGTTTTTATCCCTTTTAGGTGGGTTTGGAATAACAACTCTTTCCTTAGTTTTAAAATATACACTGACGAAAAGAAGATTGCCTATAATTGAACTTACAAGCGCCATAACTGTATATTTTGTTTTTTCAAGCTCCGTTCCCGATAAATTGAAGTTGGGAAGAACGAAGCCTAAAATCATAAATATAGCCATAGGCACCGCCGAGCCGACTCCGTTAGCCGTTCTTGCTTTGGAAATTATTGAGCCACGCTCGTCTGCATTAGGCGTTAATGCGTTTGGCAGACTCCAAAACGGAACGTCGGACGCTGTATAAATCATACCCCAAGCAATATATGTAATTGCGGCATAAATCATTTTTTTACTGTCGCTTAAATTAGGTGCATAGAAAAGCAAAAGCGTTAATATTGCAACAGGAATAGGCGTATAAAGAATATACGGCTTCATCTTACCCTTTTTCGGATTTGCTCTGTCCATTATGTAGCCCATAATCGGGTCATTGATAGCATCCCAAATTCTCGCTAAAAGCATAAGAAGTAATACGAAAATGGGAGTTACCTTAAGTACATTTAAGTAAAAGTCAGAAATGTATGAGCTCATGATGGCATAAATCATACCTTGACCGAGAGCGCCTATGCAGTAGGTCATCCATTCCTTTTTCGGTACATAAAAATTCTTGTCCATAAATTTACCCCTTTTAAATTTACGTGGCAGTAGTTAATGTGCTTATATAATTATTCAATTTTGCCCGGATTTGGAAAATATCTGAATTTGACTTTTCCTATGATTTTTCCTTTTTTAACTGTTTTGTTATCCCAATACCTTGAATCCCAACTGTCATTTCTGTTATCTCCCATAACAAAATAACTGCCGAGCGGTACTGTATACGGGCCGAAATTGCCGGTTGGAATACAGTTAGTGATGAAATCCGTTCTTGCCGTGCTTTTGTTGCCGTTTTTGTCGGTTATATAGACAATTCCGTTCTTTACCTCGATAGTTTCACCCGGAAGAGCGATAATCCGCTTTGCAAAAAGCTGTGTTTCATCATCAGGATATTTGAAAATAATAATATCATACCTTTGCGGTTCGTCATTGATATATGCCAAACGGCTTGCAATTATTCTGTCGCCCTCTTGAATAGTGTTGAGCATTGAGCCTGTCGGGATAACAATATTTGCAAAAATGCAGGTTTTTAAGAATATGGCAATGATAAGCGCAACAACAATAGGAGTCATAAAAGAAATTGCTTCCCTCAGTTTTGACTTCTTTTGTTTTTCTTCGTTATTTTTTGCGGTATTATTCTTTTTGCTTTTTTTATTTTTGTTCTTTTCCTTTTTAGGCTTTTTGCTGTCTGTAACGCTTTTAGCATCGTCATTTTCTTTGAAAATGATATTTGCAGCGTCCGGTTGCCGTGATTGCTCCTTGACCGTTACGTTTTCTTCGTCAAGCATTTGAAGCATTTTTGTAGGACTTTTCTCTCCTATAAAATCGCTAACATCAAACATCATGGCGCCGCATTTGGGACACTCATACCATTCGCCGTTTTTAATCAGTGCATCACAGCCGCATTTTTTGCATTTTGTAATCATTTAAATAACTTCCTCTTGCCGACGCCTGCGAGAATATTTTTGAGAGTGATAATCTCGTCGTAAGGCGTAGCTTTTTCAATCACATTGAAATCTTCTGCGTTGCTGTCTATTACTGTGTTGATTTTAGCCTTGGCTCTTGAATCATAGCCAGAAGCATCAAGCTTTCTGTCAATATAAAGTTTAAGCGCCTTGCTTTTTTCTCTTACAACTGTAATTTTGTGAGCGCCGCCGCTTACGATTGAGTTTGAGCGAAGATGGCATCTTCCGCATTTTACGTTTACATATCCCTTAACGATTGAAATGTCAATGTCGTCATTATGGGCAATTTCAATATTTTCCTCACCTTTGTAGTTAAACGAAATAGTGAAATCCGTAACAGCCTCACGATTAGGATACCGTTTATCCTCACTGCCGAATTGGAAAATCTTAATTTCAAACGGCTGAAGAGCCAAGTCAATCTTGTCGCCGTAGGAAAAACTGTCAAAGCTTTCCTTGTTTGATTGATTATAAACATTGTATCGCTTGACATCCTTTAAGCTTTCAGGACAACCCATAAGCTTGTTGAGCGTAAGGGTAAGCGATGTTTTCTCGTCTGTCGGATTTCTCAACGCAATTATTCCGTCGCCGTTATCATTCCAGCTAAAGTAACCGTAAATATTGTTTTCCTCAGGGTTTCCGCCGATGAACATTGCGTTTTGCAAAATGTCATAGTTATTCTTTTGCCATTCAATTGCCTTGGCAAGCGTGCGCCACTTTGATTTGTTCATCATATTGTAGCTTAAATGAAGTTCATTGAGCGCCTGACCTCTTGCAACGTCAAAATAAATATACTTTTCAAATTCCTCGTCGGTGTAGCTTACCTTGGCGTAAGAACCGTAGATAGGCTCGTGATTATAGATATGCTTTAGCGGCATTTGAATTGCACGTGTGTTGAGAAGATTAAAATACCTTGCGTCACGGAACGTAATTTCCTTATCCACCTGTGCCTGCTGCTCAATATTATCGGCAAAACCGATATCTGCACTGTTTTGAAGCCAAATGCTGTTTACATATTGAAGCCACCATGGTGATGGGTTCACGTAGCAGGTCATATTAATCCAAAGGCCTTTGCCGTGTTTTTTTCTAAGCTCTCTTATCTTTTTGAAAACCTCAATCCAGCAGTGCCACATTTCACTCACAAAATACATATCATATTCCCCGCCGACAGGATGGCTGTGGTTGGGATTTTTGCAAGGAGAAAGGCAAAAACCGTCAAATTTCCAATAATCAATATCAAATTCCTGAGTCGATTTTAAAATGAAATCGGTTACGTTTTTGATATATGTTTTGTCTGCTACACAAATGTCCTTAGCCTCTGCATTATATGCTCCGAGACCACGCTTTTCCATTTTCTTTGCAAATAAATCAGGCCTGCCGTAACCGCCACGTGGGCCGAGCCACAAGCCGAATTTAGTGCCGAGATTAGCGGTAAGTTGAGTGATATCGTAAAGTTGGTTAGGAAACTTTTTGTTAAAACTCCAAAAGCCTGATTTATAATCAACCCAGCCGTCGTCAACAACATAAGCGTCAAGCGGAGCAACGCCGTTTGAAGAAAGTCCCTTTTCAATTTCATAAAATGACTTTTCAATATTGTCTGCCGTTATGTCTTTCATAAAGTCATACCAGCTGTTATATTGAAGCCTTAAGGTTGTCGGTGCGGCAATGCTTTCAATATAGTCGTAAAATGCTTTTTGAACGTCAACGAGTAAGTCGCTTTTTGCACCGCCGACTACTGTAACCGGGCATTTGTATTCTCCGTTAATCTTCTTTCCGATATAATATTTAACTTGACCTATGCCGTAAAGTATAATGTTTTGCGTGCCTGGAAATTCACAGCCGAAGAAAAGAGTGTCAATATAAAACGGTTGACCGAGAGCGGAAAGATATCCGTTAAGTTCAGGACCTTTAATGTCGGTCGGAACGCTGAAATGAGCCTTTGAATTTGTAATTCCAATATGCTCAAGAAGAATATAATCAATCGTTTTATCTCCGGTTTGGACAAAGCTTATCTGCTTTTTTAGCGTGCTTCCGTCAACGCCCGGCCAAAATGTCATAGTTACGGTAATGCCTTGCGTTTCCTCGAATTTGAATGAAAGCTTGCCGTTTTCCTGCTTACTGTCGGCAACCTTAAGCCCTTTTGAAGAAAATTCACTTCCATCTGTAAAATGGAATAAAAATTCAACGCTGTTTCCGTCAGGAACGAAATCCTGACCTGATAAAACGTTTCTTATTTGCGAGGCGTAAAGCGTTCCCTCATGAACAACAAATTCACGTTGTAAAATTTTACTTTCAAGCCTAAACATAAATTCTTCTCCTAATTATAATTGTTCCTCAACCTCTTCAAGCGCTCTTGCAAGCTGGTCAGGGCAGGATGTGCCTTTGAAATTGCAATCAATTCCTTTTAAAGCAGTGATGATTTCCTCAGGTTTTTTGCCTTTAACAAGCGCAGCTATGCCTTGCAGATTACCGTTGCAGCCGCCTGTAAAGCTGACTGAATTAATAGTGTTTGTATTTTCGTCAATGTCAATAACGATTTGCCTTGAGCAAACGCCGTGTGGTGTGTATGTAAACGTCATTATTTATATTACTCCTTTATACTGTTGCACATAAAACTATTATACATATTTCTGTCTTTCTTTGCAACAGTTTGGCAAACTTTTTAACATTTGTATAGATTGAACATATTTAATAAAAAAATAAGCTTATGTTGAATAATAAGTGTTGAAATATACAAAATTATATGATATATTTAATGTTGCAGAGTGAAAACTCTTAAAAAATTTTTAGTTTTACGAGGTAAATTTATGGAAAAACTTAAGGTTGGTATCATCGGTGCGGGACGTATCGGTCAGGTACACGCAAAATCAATTACATACCATATTCCGCAGGCTGAAATTGTTGCCATTTCGGATATTTATGTTGACGGCGCAAAGAAAGTAGCACAGGAACTTGGTATTCCTAATTATTATGAGGATTATCACGAGATTTTAAACAATCCTGAGATTAATGCGGTACTTATTTGCTCATCAACGGATACGCACGCAGATATCGCTGTTGAAGCGGCTAAGGCAGGTAAAAATATTTTCTGCGAAAAGCCTGTTGATTTAACAGTTGCTAAAATCAAAAAGGTTATTGAAGCTGTTGACGAGGCAGGAGTTAAGCTCCAAATCGGCTTTAACCGCCGCTATGACCATAACTTTGCAGAGATTAAAAATCTTGAAAACAAGGGCAAAATAGGCGAACTTCAGACTATCAAAATCACTTCACGTGACCCGGAGCCGCCTCCAATCTCTTACGTTAAAGTATCAGGCGGTATTTTCCTTGATATGACCGTTCACGATTTCGATATGGCACGCTTTATCGGCGGTGAGGTCGAAGAGGTTTATGCCAATGCCGCAGTTACCGTTGACCCGGCAATCGGTGAAGCCGGCGACGTTGATACTGCTCTTGTTGCTCTTAAGTTTAAGAGCGGCGCAATCGGCGTTATTGATAACTGCCGTAAAGCTGCTTACGGATATGACCAAAGGCTTGAAGTATTCGGCAGTAAGGGTCAGGCAAGTGCCGCAAATGACACTCCTACTAACGTTTCATTTATTGACGAAACGGGTAATATGACCGATAAGCCGCTTTATTTCTTCCTCGAAAGATATATGCAGTCGTTTACTGACGAGATGACAGAGTTTATTGACTGCGTGATTAATGATAAGCCGACTAAGACTACTGTTTATGACGGTCTTGAGGCTCTTCGTTTGGGTCTTGCTGCTAAGCTTTCGGTTGCTGAGCACAGACCTGTTAAACTTTCTGAAATTGAGGCATAATCTATGAAAAGAGTAAGACTTACTATGTCGCAGGCGCTTGTTAAGTTCCTCGACAATCAGTATATCGAATGTGACGGTGTTGAAACAAAGTTTGTCAGCGGTATGTTTGGCATTTTCGGCCACGGCTGTGTTGTCGGCGTTGGTCAGGCTTTGGAGCAGGGCGGTCATAATCTTAAATTTTATCAGGGTAAAAATGAGCAGAATATGGCTCTTGCCGCTGTTGCTTATGCAAAGCAGATGGACAGAAAGGCAATTATTCCCTGTGTATCTTCTATCGGGCCGGGCGCTACCAATATGGTAACTGCCTGTGGCTGTGCAACTGCTAACAGAATACCGCTTCTCGTTTTGCCCGGCGACACTTTTGCATGCCGTCAGCCGGACCCTGTTTTGCAGCAGGCAGAATTTTTTGATAACTACGGCAGAACGGTAACAGATGCTTTCAAGGGCGTTTGCCATTATTTTGACAGAATACTTCGCCCTGAGCAGCTTATGACAGCGTGCATTAACGCTATGCGTGTGCTTACAGACCCTGCTGATACAGGCGCTGTTTGCCTTGCTATGCCGCAGGATGTTGAGGGTGAGGCTTATGATTATCCTGAGCATTTCCTTCAAAAGAGAGTATGGCATCTTGACAGGCGTCCTATATCTGCAGCTCAGCTTGAGCGTGCAACAAGGCTTATTAAAGAGGCTAAAAAGCCTATTATTGTTTGCGGCGGCGGTGTAAGATACAGCGGTGCTGAAAATGAACTTCTTGAATTTGCAACTAAATATAATATCCCTATTGCCGAAACTCAGGCAGGCAAGGGATTAATTAAATGGGATAATCCGCTTAATGTCGGCGGTATCGGCGTAACAGGCGGAAAAGCGGCTAACGTTATCGGTCGTGATGCTGACCTTGTTATTGGTGTCGGCACTCGTTTTACCGATTTCACAACCTCATCAAAGTGGCTTTTTAATGAGCAAAGAAAGGTTTTAGGTATCAACGTTTGCCCGTTTGACGCTTATAAAATGGATGCCGAGGCTATTGTTGCCGACGCTAAAGAGGCAATCACTGCTCTTATTTCCTCTTGTGAGGGATATAAGAGTGAATATACAAACGAAATTGAAAATGCTAAGGCAGAGTGGGATAAAATCGTTGATAAATATTATTCTACAGAGCTTGAGGGCGGGCTTAACCAAACTCTTGCACTCGGCATAATCAATGAATTTATGGACAATGATGCTATTGCACTTGGCTCGGCAGGCTCGCTTCCGGGCGATATGCAACGTCTTTTCAGACCTAAGGACCGTGGCACTTATCATATGGAATACGGTTATTCAAATATGGGTTATGAGGTAAACGGTGCTCTCGGTGCTAAGCTTGCTAAGCCTGAAAGTGAGGTTTACACTTTCTGTGGCGACGGTTCATTCATTATGGGTCACAGCGAACTTTATACTGCTTTGCAGGAAAATCTTAAAATCAACGTTTGCCTTTTCGATAATATGGGCTGGGGATGTATTGAAAATCTACAAAACAACCAAGGTACTGACACCTTTGGTACTGTTTTCAGAGCGAGAAATCCTGTAACCGGTATGCTTGACGGTGACGAAATTGACGTTGATTTTGCCAAAATTGCAGAGGGCTACGGCGCTAAGGCTTATACTGTTCGTACGTCTGACGAATTGCGTGAGGCATTAAAGGACGCTAAAAAGCAGACTAAGAGTTGTCTTTTTGATATCAAGGTTTTGCCTAAAACCATGACTCCGGGATTTGAGTCTTGGTGGAGAGTTGGCGTTGCCGAGGTTTCAAAGAGCGAAAGAGTTGCTAAGGCGTACGATGATATGCAAAAGCACATTAAAGAAACATTTGATTATTAATTTTGAAAGGTAATATAAATATGCTTAATCCTGATAAAGTAAAGCTTGCCATTGCTCCAATCGGTTGGACTAATGACGATATGCCTGATTTGGGCGCTGAAAATACGTTTGAACAGTGCATAAGTGAAATGGCACTTGCAGGCTTCAAGGGCTCCGAAATAGGTAACAAATATCCTAAAGACCCTGATGTTTTAAAAAAATATCTTGATATTCGTGGCTTGCAAATTTGCAACGCTTGGTTTTCATCGTATCTTACTTCTAAGCCTTATGAGGAAACAATTGAGGCTTTCAAAGCTCATTGCGATATGCTTTATAAGCTTGGTGCTAAGGTAATAGGCGCTTCTGAGCAGGGCAATTCTATTCAAGGTTGTCTTGATAAGTCAATTCTTGATGAAAAGCCTTATTATACTGACGAGCAATGGGAGATTGTTACTAAAGGCTTTAACGAAATGGGCGCTTATGCAAAATCCAAGGGTATGTTCTTTACTGTTCATCACCATATGGGTACAGGCGTTCAAACAGTTGAGGAAATTGACAAATTAATGGATATGACAGACCCTGATTTGGTTTATCTTCTTTTTGACTCAGGTCATCTTACCTTTGCAGGTATCGACCCTGTTCCTGTTTTGAAAAAATATATAAATCGTGTTAAGCACGTTCACCTTAAGGATGTAAGAATGGACGTTTATAATAATCAGGTTGTTCCTAATCATATGTCATTCCTTGATGCGGTAAGAGCAGGCGTGTTCACCGTTCCGGGCGACGGCGATGTCGATTTCAAGCCTATTTTTGATATCCTTGCCGATAATGATTACGAGGGCTGGGTTGTTGTTGAGGCTGAGCAGGATCCTGCAAAGGCTAATCCTTTTGAGTATGCAGTTAAAGCAAGAAAATATATTGCAGAAAATACAGGCCTTTAATAAATTAAATATTTCAAATCTATAATTGAATTGATATAAACAAAAAAGAGAAGCATTTGGGGCGCACTACATAAAAAATAATTGCTCAAAAAAATAAAGAAACAGCGAAATACTGCGTTAAAATTATAGCGCAGGCGGCAAGCCTTCACTATAATTTATGCCTTGTCTTTCATCTGTTTCTTTTATTTTTGAGTGCGAAGCAGTTTAAACAAACTGATTTTGTTCAGTGTGCATTAATAAAATCCTGTTAATACTTGCGTATTAGCAGGATTTTTTAATAGTGCAATGGGCAAAACTCAGAAAGTTTAAACCACATTCTTCTTTATGCAGTACGCCCCTTACTAGCTTCTCCTTTTTTCAATTATTAGATTTATTATTATAAAAATTATTGCGCCGAGTACACCGCCGAGCGTGTTATAAACAATGTCAGAAAACTGAAACGTACCTTTTGAAAAAATAAGTTGAGTTATTTCAATAAAAGTGGAAAAACATAAGGATGAAAGTAGGGTTTTCAAAATAATTTTAACAAAACTTCCTTCTTCCCGCATCAAAATGCAAAGTAGAAATGACGAAGGAATGAACATTAATATATTGCCTATTACTTGATAATCAATGGCGTGATTGTCATTATAAATACTCCATCCTCGAAATACGTTTGCAAGCGGAGTATATGTGCATTCTCTTTGAATAACAGTTATAAAAAAGACTGCAAAAGTAAAATAAATAAACAAAAACAAACACAGCATATCTTTATTTTTAAATAATTTTTTCAGCATTCCTTTTCTGTTGCCTCTACCCAGCACATTAAATGATATGATTTGCATTATTAAATATGAAAAGAACAATGAAAAAAACAATGTTGAAAATAATGAACTTAAAATATATCTTAAAAACGGTGACATACTGATACCTTTAATGCTTCTTTTTGAATTTTTTAAATATTATTTTGAAAAAAGGTTTAATCATTTCTTTTTCATCCTTATTCATACCGACAAAGTAAACACTGATTGCAAATATTGAAGCATAAACTAAGATGAAAAATACTAACGAAAGTAAATTGTTGATTTTACAAAATTTTGTAATTAAAATGCCGCAAATAACAGGTGGTATGATTGATGGGATTAATTTGAAAATGCTTTTCCAAAAATAGATTATATCAAGTTTGACTTTCTTTTGATAATAAATGTTGATGAAAAACCATTCACCGACAATTACTGATACAGCAGTACCTATAGCAGCACCTTTTACACCGAGTTTTTGAATGAAAATAATACTTAATATAACGTTAAAAATGGTTGTAACAGCATAGATGACGCTTCTTGCCTTGTGCATGTTTTTAGCACGTTGAATTTCAATGCCCAAATATTGAATAAGTTCAACAGTAATCGGAATCATAAGAAGAAGTGCAACGCTGAACGAATCGTCATATCCGTTACCGGCCCATATTTTAATAAATTGCTTTCCAAAAAAAATAAAGCCCGACAGAATAAGCGACGCCATCATAAATTGAATTCTTCCCACTCTTGTAAATATATCTGTAAGTTGATTTGAGACGTCTTTTGCCTTTGCTACAATCATATTTATCTTAGGCACAAAAACAGAAGATATTGACGATAAGAGGTTTTTATACATTAAATTAAGATTAGATGCAACCCCATATATTGCAACTGCCGTGGTGCCGCTGAATCTTCCAAGCAAAACCTTGTCCAAACTCCAATTTATTTGGTCAATAATTTGGTTTAAAAATATAAATGAGGTGAATATACCAATTTCCTTAAATAGTTTTGAATCAATGTTCTTAAACAAAAATTTAATATGTAATTTTTTAAAGCAGAATGAAGTGTTTACAATGAATTTTGCAAACACAAGCGAGGTTGAAACAATTACCATTGCTACAGAGCCCTTACCCATAATGAGCAGAGGTAATGAAATAAACGGATTTAAAAGATTTTGTAATATTTCAAGTGACCTTTGAAATACAAATTTTTCGTGAACTGTCGCATAGCACGTAAAAACAGTGCTGAAAAGTGTTGTTGCTAAGCCTAAAACCATTAAGAGCATTAGTATTTTAGCCTTAGGATATTCCGCTTCGGTTAAACCCGTCGAAAAAATAAGCTTGATATTTTGCATCATAACAAGTCCACATAAAATGCAAACTAATGCTATTATCGAAAAAATAATCATAAATAAGCCGTTTAGCTTAGCAATGCTGTTTTCGTCATTATCTTTTTTGTACCGTGAGTAAAACCTCGTATATGCTCCTGAAAAGCCAAAACTTAAAAGACCGAGATAGGATACAACCGAGTTTACAAGCTGATAAAGACCATATTCACTTTGACCAAGCAAACGGAGCATTATTGGCGTGTATAAAAATGCTGAAAGCATATACACACCATAGCTTATATAAGACAAGATAACTCCTGATTTTTTTTGACTTATTTTAGCCATCGTTTATTTCTCACTTACAGTTTTTTATTATATAGTTGCAAACTTGTTGACAAGCATTTCCGTTTTCAAAGGAACCGAGATTTTTGTGATGTTCTTTTATATTTTCGTTATATTTTTGTTCATCAAAATTCAAAATGTTATTTTTGAGTTCATCAATATTTTTTGCAACAGGGAACGGCCATTTTTCAATCTGGGTATAAAAATTTCTTGAATTGACATATTCGTCAATATCGTTTGCATAAATAAAGCAGGGTATATCGGTGAATGATACATCCCACATAATTGATGAATAGTCAGTAATAACAGCATCGCTGGCACAAATTACTTCCTGCAAATCATCGTAGGAGTCGGTGTTAATGAGCTTGCTGTTTGATGTGATATTATATTTCATATGAGAATATTTATGGTCTCGAATGGCAAATACATATTCACCGCCGAATCTTTGCTGAAATGCTTTAATAATTTTATCAGTTTCAAGGGTATATGTTTTAGAATTATTTTCGTTTTCTTTATATGTAGGTGCATATAAAATGATTTTTGTATTATCATCAACACCTAAATACTTTTTTACTTTTTTCTTAGCATTTTGAATTTCGGCTTTATTAAAGAAAATATCGTTTCTCGGTGAGCCGGTTTCAAAAATAATGCTTTTGTCAATGTTGTCATAGCAATTTATAAGATTGTTTACAGAAAAACTGCGACAACTTGAAAGGTATTTGGTATAAATTTCTATAGGCTCTTTTTTTATAACGTCATTTTCACGTTTTTTATATGAGCCGCCGCCATGCCAAGTGTTGATTATTATTTGGTCATTCTTATATGAAATGTATTTGGGAGCACCGTTATTGTCAACAATAAATTTTGAAGATAAATAATAATACGTTGTTTTTAATGATTTTGATGGGGTTATTTTAATATTGTCATTTTTTAAAAATGAATATTTTTCTTTATCGTTAAGCACCCAGATTATGTCGAATTTGCCATTGTAATGATTTGAAAGATATTCACTTATATATTTAGGATTACAATTGTATCTTGTAGAATTCATACTCCTAAATATTATTCTATTGCTTTTTGTATTAATTAAATGACCTAATATTTTTGTTATAACTAATAATATCTTTTGTGTCATAATATTCCTTGATTAGATTTGTTTATTTTTTAAAGGGGATACATCTTGATTTGAATATCCTGTAACAATTGCAAGAACAGTTAAAACGAACATACCTGTACCGGATCTGATAATGGCAGAGCCAATGCAGCTTATTAAAAGGCCTAAGATAATAGCCATAGAAAGCGCTTTTACTTTTTTGTCAGTTTTGATTTTATAAATCATTGATGTAATAATTCCGATACAAACAACAAATAATACTGTGCCGAAATACCCAAGCTCACCAAAAAGCATATTTATATATCCGTCATTTAGGAAACTTCCGTGGGCTTGAGAAAGACCCCATACCTTTTCAAAACCGTATTTAACATAAAGCGGAGAATAATATCTTGCAGCCATATCCGAGCCGTAAGCAGCAAATCCCGCACCGAACGGAAAGTAGGTATTAGCCGTCTTGATACCGTATTTAATCAGTATCATTCGTGGCGAGTTTGAGTTTGTAATATATTCGCTGATTTGGAACTGTGAGGTTACAACACCGGCGATTAAAAGCACAATGACATTCAGCGGTGTGAATTTATCGTTTCTTCTCCACATAATTAAGAGAATTATAAATATTACGAGAACGATATAGTCAATTCCTTTTGTTGTATAAATAATATCGAGTGCAAACATTATTTCATAAGCGATAATTTTGTACCTGTTTTTTTCAATTGATATTATTGTAAGCAAGCAACCTGCGGCAAAATAACCGAGATAGTGAGGTATAACAAAAATAAAGGCGAATGCAGGAATACCATATCTTTTTTCGCCGCTCATCCCTATATTGAAAAACAGACTTATTGTGCCGCATAAAGCCGATGAAATTAAAAACAGCTTTGAAAACGGAACAAGCATTTTAAGCATTTGCTTTTTAGTGTCTTTTGTTGCAATTTTTCTGATTGCAATGAAAGGTATAAATACTTTTGAAAGTGCCAAAATATCAAGCAAAATAGGGAGCTTATTTGTTACAACATGCGAAAAGACGTTGCCGAGTAATGTTAAAAAGCACATAATAACAAATGTTATTAAAAGTGCAAGGTCAATACCTCTGATTTTCTTTTTAAACGAAGTGTAAACAATATATATTGCACTTAAAATTGTTAATACTTCGTCTGTATATGTAAGCAGTGTTGTCTGGTAATTTGTTTCAACAAAAAGACTTATTGGAAGTAATACGGTAAATATTACAATTAAAAGATATAATGGATTAAATTTGATTTTTAATTCGTTCATTGGATTCTCCAAGTTCCATATTTTTAATAACTAAAATTATTTGCAACTTTTAAAAACTGCTCTGCCTTATATTCTGTCGGCAGGTATTTTCTGTAATTCATACAGTTATTTATATATTCATCACTTGTTGCAATCCGCCTTAAATCGTCCTCATTCCAATTATCGTCGACTATACCGAGATTTTCACTTTCTATATATGATGAACAGTAAGGAACGGATGTTGTTATTACAGGTGTTGCAAGTGAAAGTGATTCCACAATCGACACCATATTTAAATCACTTTGAGTATAAACAAGCATAGCAATTGATTTTTTCAGTATTTCAATAAGCTCGTTGTGGCCGAGCTTGCCTGTGAAAATAATATTTTTATCAGCGCCGAGGTCTTTTGCAAGTTTGCGCAAATTTTCCTTTTCATCGCCGTCACCCATTATATAAAGCTTTGCGCTGTCGTCATATTTATTTAAGTATTTTGCAAAGGCTTCAATCGATTTTTCAATATGCTTTCTTGAAATTAATTGAGAACTTATAGCAAATTGATTGTCCTTTTCTCTGCAAGGGATGAATTTTTCAATATTAACGCCGTGGTCGATAATCGTATCTGATACATTTTTGCAGTATTTTGAAATAAATTCCCTTGCCTGAACGCTTCTTGCAACAATAAGCGCTTTTTTAAATCCTATTTTTGCAACAATGCCATACCAAAATTTGGAAGCAAGCCCATGAAAAATACGATTATGCTTACCAAGTTCTTGCCAAACAATTAGATTTTTGGGAGTGCAAAGCGCTAATTTAAGAGAATTGAGTGAAAATACTTCGCTCGTGATTATTAAATCAAAATTGCCTGATTTTGCGATTTTCTTAACCTCCGGGCAGTAGGGGAGAGTGTGCGGCGGAAAAAGTTTTGTAAGCCTTGTCCTCATCCAAATAATATTAAAAGGATAGCTCTCGTTCTCGCTTGGCTTATATAAATCAGATGCGGCAAGCGTAACGTCGCACCCCTTTTTCTTAAAAGCTAAGCACAAATCGTAAATCATCGTGTCCTTAATTGTATTAACTTTTTTAATATTCCTGTTCTCGTTGGTATAAAGAATAGGGTTTACAATTAATACTTTCATATTTCCTCTTATTTGATTAACTTTCCATAAACGGTGTCGAATTTGTAGTCCATTGTAAGATAAGTGTTAGCATAATCATATCCGTTTTGACCGAGCTTAACTCTTAAATCATAATTTTCAATAAGTTCTTTGAGCTTCCCAGCAAATTCGTTGATTATTTCTTCCTTTGATTGCTCGGTGTTAACAAAAAGACCGCACTCATGCTCACTTAAATCGTGGGCAAAACTTTGGTCAAGAGCAACGATAGGAAGTTTATTTGCTATCGCTTCAATAAATACAGTTCCAGCACTGTCTCTTAATGTTGGATGAACAAAAATATCTGCATTTTGATAAACACCTATTACTTGTGAATAGTCAATATTGCCTTTAACGGCAACTGTATTTTCAAGTTTGTATTTTTTAATATATTGCTTAATCTCGTTTTCAAGTTCACCTTTACCGTAAAGACTGACGTGAAAAGGGATATCTGTTTTAATGTTTTTAATTACATCCATCAAAAGCATAATGCCTTTTAACTCAATCAATCTTCCGAGATAGACAATTTCAACAGGCTGCTTTTTTATATGTGTAACATTTAAAGCTTTGAAATTTTCGCCGATGGATATTTCGCAAATTTTTTTACAAGGTTTATTTGCTACTTGTTGCATAATATTTTTCGTTTCGTCATTAACAGCGTAAAGTTCATTAAAAGAACTTAATTGCTTTTTGTAAAAGTTAAATTTTGAAAATGCTTTACTTACAATGTCTCTGAATTTTTCATAATTTTTATTTTTATTATAATATGAGCGAAGCGAGGCAGGGGTTGTTTGCCCTCCGCCGACAGGTCCGAAAATAGTATGCGCATTTTTAAATTTATACATATCTCCGCATATTCTGTAGTTGCCCATAGAAACGTGATGAATAATGTCAAATTTAATGCCGCTTTTCTTAGCCCAATTGTAAGCAACTTTTTGCCATAAAATATAATATGCGTGGTGAAATGCCGAATGTTTTTCCCTGAACCAATCAAGTGCTTTAGGAACTTCAACGATAACGAGTTTGACGTTTTGTAAGCCGTATTCTTTAATTCCTTTTTTTGTCGCAATTTCGTTATATGTACGTGTAAGAATATAAATTGTGCTGTCGGGAAGTTTGCGACTGAGTGTTAATGCCCAATTCCAGCCGACAGCGTCCTCAGAGCCTTTATAAGGATTAATACTGTATGCAGATAAAAGAATATTCATTTCATCACCTAATGATTATTTGAGTTGAGCCATAATATCGGCGTCTACGATTTCTTCTCCGGTTTTGTTTTTAAGCTGCTCCCTCGATTTTTCCGAAAGGCCGTCATTAATTTGAGCGTTCATATCGCAGGTTGAAAGTTTGTCAAGCTCAGCCTTTGTAACCTTGCCGTCACGGTAGTCACGGCAGATTTTGTTTTCATACATTGAATATTTGTTTTCTTTAAAAAATCTAAGGAATTTGTGCTTAATAACCCAAGCGGCAGGAACCCAAATATACTTGTGCATGGCAGGGGAAACCGAGCCTATCATCCAGCACTGCCTGTCGCAATGGCGCACTTTTTCTCTAACTCTGTCCGCCTGCTCGCTGTTCCAAAGAGTGTCCCAATCCGTTTCGTTAAGATTGCCCATAACCTCTTTTTCCTTAGTTCCGTTGCAGGGCATAACATCGCCGTAAGGGTCAATGAAAAAGGTATCAAATGCCATATCGCACGGCAAAAGCCTTTTTTGACCGTATATGTAATTGATTAAGCCGTGGTTGAAATATGCTCTAAACCATTTCTTAGGCGAATTTGATTTCAAAAGCTCGTTAATAAGCCCCTCAAATTCTTTTGCAACCATCGGTCTGTCTTTAATAATGTTTTTAGCCTCAACAAAATAAAATGAATTGTGAAGTGATGCTGTTGCAAATTCCATATTCATCTTGTCGCTTAATTTATAAAGTTCAACAAGGTCTTTCGCATTTTCGTCCTGAACAGTCATACCGAATCCGACGTCAGGGTGATTCATTTCAACAAGCTTTTTAAGTGTTGTGTAGCCCTTGTTAAAGCCGTCTTCAAGACCACGGATTTTATTGTTCGTTTCCTCCAAACCCTCAATCGAAATACGAATACCTACGTTTGGAAATTCCTCGCAAAGTTTGATAATCCTGTCGGTAAAAAAGCCGTTTGTTGATATAACGATGCGGTCGCTCTTTTTGTAAAGTTCACGAACTATATCGCCTAAATCTTCTCTTATAAACGGCTCTCCGCCCGTAATATTGGTAAAATACATTTGCGGCAACTTCTTTATTGTCTCAACCGTCAGTTCCTCCTCAGGCTTTGACGGCTTTTTATATCTGTTACACATATTGCACCTTGCGTTGCAACGATATGTAACTATTACTGTTCCGTTAAGTTTTTTCATTTTTCCACCTACATTACGAGTTGTATATTTCAATAAGTTTTTTTGTATATGTTTCAACCGTGTCAAATTCTTTTTCGGCGCAGTTTTTAACCATATATTCAAGCGTGGCGTCATCTAATTTATCAATCGCTTCTTCAAGCGCTTCGCTGTTACTCGGCGGGATAAGATAACCCGTTTTGCCGTTATCAATAAGTTCGGGAATACCGCCGATATTTGACGCAATAACAGGCGTTTGATACATAATGCTTTCCATTATTGAAAACGGGCAATTTTCATACCAAATGCTCGGATAAACCGTGCACTTCGCTTTTCTTATAAGCTCTTCAAGCTCCTTGCCTGATTTAAAGCCGATATTTTTCAAATTAGCAGCGCTGTTTACCTTATCCTCAATCGGACCTGAGCCGGCACAAATAAAGTCTTTGTTTTTTGCGCCTATAAGAGTTTCAATGCCCTTTTCCTGCGCAAATCTGCCGAAATAAAGAACATAGTTTTCTTTCTCACTTTTCTTCGGCTCGATTTTGTCAATAAAATTGTGAAGAGTGACTGTTTTGTTTTTGAAAACGGGATTGGTGTCAAGCATATTTTTCATAAATTCGCTGCAACAAATAATGTTATCAATCCTCGAGTATATTCCGCTTTTATTATAAATCTCCGCTTCGAGCGTGCCTAAAAGAGATTTTAATGTTGAATTATGTATGCACTTGTTTGCAGTACAGTTTTTAAAATTGCCGCCTATGCATTTTTCACAAGGAGTATTTGTGTGAATATCCATCATCATGTGATTAGGACAGACGAGTTGAAAATCGTGCGCCGTGTAAATAAGCTTGATTTTCTTATTGTGATTTTTGTCATAATCCTTAACTGCATAAATAATGCTCGGAGTAAGCTGAAAGTTGAAGTTGTTAAGATGAACAACTTCAGGCTCGAATTTGTCAAGAAGCTTTTTCATCTTGTTTCTTGCTTCCCTTGAATAAACAGTTTTAAGGGAAAGCTTCAGCTTCTTTAATGCCGAACTGTTATGAAAATCCATGGCTTCGGTATAAAGGTCAAGGCTGTTTGAAACAATCCTGCCCTCGTGCTCCATACCGAAATATTCAACCTCGTGGCCTATTGATTTAAGGTAAGCGCCAAGCTTGAACATATATGTTTCCGAACCGCCGTTAGGGTAGAGAAACTTATTTACCATCAAAATTTTCATATCTGCCTCTCCGAGTTACTTTTCGTATAGTGATAATGTTTTTTCGGTTATATCGTCCCAATTATATTTTTTGCAAATATAATCCTGAGCCTTTTCCTTGTATTCTTTTACAATATTTTCATTTTCAAGAAGAAAGCGTAATTTATTTTCCAAATCTTTTTTATTGCTTTTTTTGAAATAAACTGCATTTTCCTCGCAAACTTCGGTACATTCCGCAATGTCGGAAGTAAGGCAACAATTTGAATAGCTCATTGCCTCTAAAAGGCTTAGCGGCATACCCTCAAGGTCGCTCGGTAAAACGTAAATATAAGCATTTGAATAAAGCTCTTCAAGCACTTCACCTTGAACAAAATCGGTAAAGATAATATCATCTCTGCCGTTTGCACATTCCTTGACCTCGTTAAAATAATCGCTTGTGTGGCTGGCACCGCCTGCAATGACAAGCTTTTTATCCGTTTCAAGATTTTTATATGCTTCAATCAAAAGCTTAACCTGCTTTTCCGGCACTATCCTGCCGAGGAATAATATGTAGCCGTTCTTTTTTAATCCGTATTTTTTATTTATTTCGTTATCATTTTTGATTACAGGTCTTTCAACTCCGTTTGGAATAAAAACCGTATCTCTGCCGTACTTTTCTTTAAAATAGTTTTGAACATTCTTTGAAAGAACTATAATTTCATCTGCATATTTTGCGGCGTTTCTTTCTCCGTATTTTAAAAATCTTGTTGCGAAACCGCCCCATTTAGCTCTTTGCCAATCAAGCCCGTGAATTGTAACAACAACTCTTTTGCCGAAAAGCTTCGGCAAAAACGACATCGAGGCAGGACCTTCTGCATGGATATGAACAACGTCACATCTTGAAAAACTCACCCTTATTGCAGCCAGTAAACTATAAACTATTGCATTTAGCTTGCCGTTTTGAAAGGTAAAAACAGTTTTAATCTTGACATTTTTTAAGTTAATGCGGTTGTTATCAACATCAAATTTGCTGCCCGATACGTGGTGACCTTTTCTGTTATAAACAATAACGTCATTGCCGAGTGCCGCTTCTCTTTTTGCAAGTTCTTCTACAACTATTTCAACACCGCCCTCTCTTGACGGTATTCTTTTGTGACCGAACATAGCAATTTTCATAATAAAACCTTACTCTTGTTAATTTATAATCTATTCTGCGCCCTTGTGGGTGAGCACAACGCCGACTGTTTTAAACAGAATTTGAATATCAAGAAACGGCGACCACTCGTCGATATATTCACAGTCGAGTTTAACAACCTCTTCAAAATCCTGAATGTCGCTTCTGCCTGATACCTGCCATTTGCCTGTAATGCCGGGCTTCATTGAAAGCCTGCGCTTGTGGTGGCTCTCATATTTTTCAAACTCGTCAACCGTAGGCGGTCTTGTTCCCACAAGGCTCATATCGCCCTTTAAAACGTTCCAAAACTGCGGCAATTCATCAATGCTCGTTTTTCTTATGAATTTGCCGACTTTAGTAATTCTCGGGTCATTGTCCATTTTAAACATATGACCGTCCATCTTGTTTTGCTCCATCAATGCTTTTTTGCGCTCTTCTGCGTCTTGATACATTGAACGAAGCTTATATATATTAAAAATACGTCCGTTTTTGCCGACTCTTTGCTGCTTGAAAATCAGCGGACCCGGTGATTCTATTTTAAGCGGAATTGCAACAATTAAAATAATTGGAAGCGACAAAACAGTTCCTACTATTCCGCCGATTATGTCAACAAATCTTTTCAAAGCAAGTTTGCCGGGGCTTATAACCGTAGGTGCAAACTGCGCCATAGGATAGTCGCTTTCAATTACACAGTTTAAATTATTATATTTACTTTCGGTAACAATTTTTTCAAGCGACGGGATATTCACATTAACCGTAATGCCCATATCCTCAAGTTCTTCAATAATTTCGTTATATTCGGGCAGCAAATCCATTGACTCAACATTGATATAAGCCTCATCAAGGGATGCAGTCCTTATCCAGCCGATAATGCTGTCAGCATTGGCAACAACGGGAACACCGTCGATATCAAAAATGCTCTTGCCGTTTTTAAGAACAAAACCGTTTTCGTTAAAATCGGTGTCTATCAGTGCAACTGCAATAACATTGTTTGTCCAATTTTCTTTAAGCTTAGGTATAAATTCACACGCTCTTCCATAGGTGGAAATTACACCTACTCTTGTCGCAAATTTACTTTTTGAAATTTTCTTTATCATATAATGCTTAAAAACATATCTTCCCAAAAGAGAAAACGCAATGTAAAAAGCAAATGATGATAAAAACAGATAACGTGAGTCAATAATTGGATTTTTAGTCAAAATCAGCATCACGCCGAATAAGGCGTATGTAAGAAAACAGTTTTTCAGCGTTGAAGTAAGCTCAAATTCTCTGTTTCTGACGGAGAAATTAATCTCAACCGAGAAGTATAGAAATACTATGATTGCCGAAAGAAGCAAAACAATAGTATATTCAACCCTGTCGTTTCGCTCATAGTTTTGAATTTTCGGAATAATTAAGCCGAAAATCAAGTAAGCGACAGCGTGTGACGCAAAAAGAGATATTAAATTTATAATAAATTCTATTCCGCTTTGAAAGCGCTTTTGCTGATTCACAAAAATACACCCTGTCTTGTTTGATTTTTAACGGTAGTTGTAATGATAATTGTAGTTGTAGCCGTATTTTGATTTGTATCTGTAACCACGATACTTGCCGTAGCTGTAATATTTCATTCCGTTTGACTCTGTAGCGTCGTTTAATACGAAGCCGACTATGTTTGCACCGAGAGAGGTGAGAGAGTCAACTGCTTTTTTCGTGCTTTGCGTATCGGAAATGCCTGCTTTGACAATCATTATGTAGCCGGTACTCTTTGTCGCAAAAGCGGTCGGGTCCGTTACAAGATTGACAGGCGGTGTGTCAATAAATACGCAATCGTAATGTTGCTTAACAAACGCCAAAAGCTTATCCGTTCTTTCACTTGATAAAAGCTCTGACGGGTTTGGCGGAATTTTGCCGGCCGTAAGAACAGAAAGATTTTCAATATCTGTTTTCGATACGGTGATGTTGTCGGTAAGGCCAGCCAAAATCTCCGAAAGTCCGTTTTTTACAGGAATGGAAAACAATCTGTGAACGGTCGGGTTTCTCATATCTGCGTCAATAAGAAGTGTTTTCTTTCCCATTTGAGCAAAAGATACTGCCATATTAACACTGTTAATTGATTTACCGTTGTTGGCAGTAGGACTTGTTACGATGAATACAGGGCATTCATCGCCCTTTTGCGAGAAAAGGAGGTTCGTACGAATTGAACTGTAAGCCTCTTTAACAATAAACGGGGAAGAGGAGGAAAGAATTTTTTTCTGGTCCTCTCTTGAAAAGTGCATATTCTTGCTTTCGTTGTTTTTCTTTTTTGAAAGTGCCATTTTTTATTCTCCCTTCTTTCCTGAAATCTGATTTGCAACGTCCTCCATAGTGGCGCCGTTGTGCAACGACTTCTTTTCGTCAACAGGTAAAAGGCGAGGAACGGTGCCGAGAACGGGAATATCAAAATCTCTTGTCAAATCGCTTTCGGTCATAATTCTTGTATCAAATAATTCTTTGATAAAGAATACTGCGAATGCCGCAACAAATGCAACAGCAAAGCCGATAAGCACATTCTTTTTGAGATTTGGCGATGATGGCTTGCTCGGCGCAGAAGCATAGTCGATAACCTCAACTCCGCCGACCTTAAGAACCCTTACAATTTCATCAGGTGCAAGCTCGGCAATAATGTTTGCAACATCAGCCGAGAACTGATTGTTTTCGGTTGTTACATTTACCTGAAAAGCAAGAGTAGACTCAACCTGAGAGGTGGAGATCATTTTTGAAAGCTGAGTTGCCGTTGTGCCGTCTGCAAGCTTGTCTGCAACCTTGTTTAAAAACGTGCGGCTGTTTACAACGAACATATATGTATTAACAAGTCTTTCTGAAGCATCAAGGTCACTTGACGTTATGGTTCCTGTTGAGCCGACAAGGTTGTCGTTATTGTTGTTTACATAAAAACTTACACCTGCCGTGTATTTCGGCTTGATAAGCAAATTTGTAACGCAGCCTGAAAGTGCTGCTCCGATAAATGAAATAATAAGTATTATTGCTGCTTTTTTTCTGAGCATCATAAATACTTTTCTTAAATCAATTTCAATTTCTTTGTTTTCTTCCATAGGTACCTCCGATTAATTAGTCCTATAATTATAATTAAATATATAAATATATTATAACAGTATATAGCATATATGTCAAACTAAATACTAACCAAAAAACAGAACGTTTTTTTATATATTATCACAATAAAAAGGCGACCTTTTTTCAAGGCCGCCCTTATTGAAATTAATTATAACTCGTAGTCAATAGCAACGCTTGTTTCGGCAACCGAATGCATATGCTTTTTTACCACTGAGCAATGATATTCATCATTTTGATATTCCTCAAGTGCATTTCTGTCATCAAGCTTAACCTGCAAAATGATGTCGTATGACCTTTGAGAGTGAAGAAAATCAACGCCGACCTCAATCCCACGAAGAAGGGGGACATTACCCTCCATTGATTTCAAAATATTTGCCGCCTTTTCACATTCTTCCAAGCTGTTGTCTTTAAGCTTGAAGCATACAATATGCTTAATCATAGTCGTTCTCCTTTAAATAAAATAGTTCTTTTTGTCGAAAGACAAATAAAAAATGAAGCCGACGTACGAGTCGGCTTCAAAATAAACTTATTTAGCGATATCCGAAGCACGTGATTCTCTGATAATATTAACCTTAATCTGTCCCGGATATTCCATTTCGCTTTCGATTTTTTTAGCGATTTCATGAGCAATATATGGCATTTTTTCGTCATTGATAACGTCAGGCTTAACCATAACTCTTACTTCACGACCTGCCTGAATTGCATATGCTCTTTCAACACCGTCGAAGCTTGTGGAAATCTCTTCAAGCTGCTCTAAGCGCTTGATGTAATTTTCAATATTTTCTCTTCTTGCACCCGGCCTTGCTGCACTTACTGCATCTGCTGCCTGAACAAGACACGCAACAATGGTTTTACATTCAATCTCGCCGTGGTGGGCTGCGATTGCGTGAACGATAGCGTCGCTTTCCTTGTATTTCTTAGCCCATTCAACACCTAATGCGATGTGAGAACCTTCCATTTCGTGGTCAAGCGCCTTGCCGATATCGTGCAAAAGACCTGCTCTTCTTGCCTGCTTTTCATCTGCGCCTAATTCGGCAGCCATAAGACCTGCGATATATGAAACCTCAAGCGAATGCTTTAATACGCTTTGACCGTATGATGTACGATATTTAAGCTTACCTAAAAGCTTTACAAGTTCAGGGTGAATTTGACCGCAATTAGCTGAAAGAACTGCTTTTTCGCCCTCTGTTTTAATTGTTTGATTAACTTCACGAGTAGCTTTATCAAAGCATTCTTCAATCTTTGTCGGATGGATTCTTCCGTCTTGAATAAGATGCTCAAGTGTGAGCCTTGCAATCTCACGTCTGACAGGGTCAAACGAACTGATTGTAATAGCTTCAGGCGTGTCGTCAATGATTAATTCAACACCTGTAATTGTTTCGATAGAACGGATATTTCTACCCTCTCTTCCGATAATTCTGCCTTTCATTTCGTCATTCGGAAGAGCAACAACCGAAACAGTTGTTTCAGCTGTGTGGTCAGCCGCACAACGTTGAATTGCAGTTGAGATGATTTCTTTAGCCAAAACATCACTTTGGTCCTTAATCATCTGCTCGTTTTCAAGAATACGCTTGCTTTTTTCAGTATCAAGTTCCTCATTAAGGTTGGCAAGGAGTTGGTCCTTCGCCTGCTCTTGAGTAAGACCTGAAATGCGCTCGAGCATATCAAACTGGCTTTTCTTGATGCCGTCGATTTCGAGTAGCTTGTCGTCAAGCTGCTTTTGCTTAACGCTGATATTTTCATTTTTCTTTTCAAGGGAATCTGCTCTTTTATCAAGATATTCTTCTCTTTGATTTAAGCGGTTCTCTTGCTTTTGAACCTCTGTTCTTCTTTCACGAATTTCCTTATCGGCATCGTGACGAAGCTTGTGTATTTCATCCTTTGCTTCAACAAGTCTGGCTTTTTTAGTAGCCTCTGCCTCATTTAAAGCATTATTTATAATTTTGGTTGCCTGCTGAGTTGCAGAACCGATTTCTTTTTCACTTGTTTTTCTGCGATGCTCACCGCCAAACACGAAACCGATAACACCAAAAATCAATGCACATAAAACACCGACAATAATCGGCACAATTACACTACTCATTATCAAACAGCACCTCCTTCTTCATTAATTTTTAATTTCTTAAATTTTTTTAATCTCGAAATTTTACCATCAGAAAAGGTACAGTTTATAATGCAAATTTTACTAAAAGTCATACAAAATTCAATAACAATATGTAAAACTTATCTAATAATATACACCTATATCTTGTATATGTCAAGTGTTTTTAAATGCGTAAAAATATATGTAGCCTTGCAAATTCATTAATAAAAATCATCAAAAGTGTTTATTTAAGCGAAATAATGTAAAAATATCTGTTGACAATATTTTTTTTTGGTGTTAAAATGAGGTCAAATCGATGAGAAGGACACGATTTGCTTTTAACCTTTTCTCAGAGAGCACACGTTGGGTGGAAGTGTGCAAAAGGCAAAGTGAATTACCACCTTTGAGTACCTTTAATACAGGTCGGGCGCTCCCGTTACAGAGTAGATGAGCGGCGCAGTTTTGTTTGTTTTAACGTTATTGCGCAATTCAGGTGGAACAGTGGATTATTAATTCACCCTGATTAATTTCAGGGTGATTTTTTTATTTATGGAGGGAATAACAATGATTATTAAATTAAAAGACGGTTCAATTAAGGAATATGATTCACCTACTACAGCAGCTGAAATAACCAAAGATATTTCAATGGGGCTTTACAGAAACGCTTGTTGCGTTCTTGTTGACGGTAAGGTTAAGGATTTAAGAACTGTTATTGACAGCGACTGCTCTTTTGAAGTTCTTACATTTGATGATGAGGACGGAAAAAAGGCATTTAACCACACCGCATCTCACGTTATGGCTCAGGCAGTTAAAAGGCTTTATCCAAATGCCAAGCTTACTATCGGTCCTTCTATTGAAAACGGATTTTATTACGATTTTGACATAGATACTCATTTCACTCAGGATGACCTTGATAAAATAGAAAAAGAAATGAAGGCTATTATTAAGGAAAATTATCCTATTGAAAAATTTGAACTTCCTGCTGATGAGGCTGTTAAACTTATGGAAGAAAAGAATGAGCCTTACAAGATTGAACTTATTAAGGAACACGCTGCTAAAGGCGAGCATATCAGTTTTTATAAGCAAGGCGAGTTTACGGAGCTTTGCGCAGGTCCTCATCTTATGGAAATGAAGGTTATTAAGGCATTTAAGCTTACTAACTGCACAGGTGCTTATTGGAGAGGCGATGCTGATAATAAGATGCTTTGCCGTGTTTACGGTATCGCATTTCCTAAGGCTTCAATGCTTGAAGATTATCTTAATATGCTTGAAGAGGCTAAAAAGCGTGACCATAACAAACTCGGCAGAGAGCTTGAACTTTTCACAACTGTTGATTATATCGGTCAGGGCTTGCCTATCCTTTTGCCAAAGGGTACTAAGATTATCCAAATCCTTCAAAGATTTGTTGAGGATGAGGAGGCAAGACGTGGCTGGCAGCTTACAAAAACTCCTCTTATGGCAAAGAGCGATTTATATAAAATTTCAGGTCACTGGGACCATTATAAAGAGGGTATGTTCGTTTTAGGCGACGAGGAAAAGGATAAGGAAGTATTTGCTCTTCGTCCTATGACTTGTCCGTTCCAATATCAGGCTTATCTTAATAAAGCTCGTTCTTATCGTGATTTGCCGCTTAGATATGACGAAACTTCGACTCTTTTCCGTAACGAGGCTTCAGGTGAAATGCACGGTCTTATCCGTGTTCGTCAGTTTACTATTTCAGAGGGACATTTAATGTGTACTCCTGATCAACTTGAGGACGAATTCAGAAGTTGCCTTGAACTTGCAACGTTTATGCTTAAAACTCTTGGTCTTTATGAAGATGCTTCATTCCGCTTCTCGAAATGGGACCCTAACGACCGTGAAAAGTATATCGGCACTGAGGAGCAGTGGGACGAGGCTCAGTCTAAGATGAAAAATATTCTTGATGACCTTGGTATTGATTATAAAGTCGGTATAGGTGAAGCCGCTTTCTACGGCCCTAAGCTTGATATTCAAATCAGAAATGTTTACGGCAAGGAAGATACTCTTATTACTATTCAAATTGACCAGATGCTTGCCGAAAAGTTCGGTATGGAATATGTTGATAAGGACGGCACAAAGAAAAATCCTTATATTATCCACAGAACATCAATCGGTTGTTATGAGCGTACTCTTGCTTATCTTATTGAAAAGTATGCAGGTGCATTCCCGACTTGGCTTGCTCCTGTTCAGGTTAAGCTTCTTCCTATTGCAGACCGTCACCTTGATTATCTTTATGATGTTAAAAAGGCTCTTGAGGCTAAGGGTGTTCGCTGTGAAATTGATGACAGAAGCGAGAAAATCGGATTCAAGATTCGTCAGGCTCAGCTTGAAAAGGTGCCTTATATGCTCCTTGCAGGCGATAAGGATATTGAAAATAATACTGTATCGCTTCGTACACGTTCAGGCGGAGATAAGGGCGCAATGTCACTTGATGAATTTGTTGACAAGCTTCTTAAAGAAGTTGACGATAAATCACTTGAATTAACAATGTAAAAAAAACAGAGGCGACCGTCGGTCGTCTCTGTTTTTTTGGTGGGAGTGAACTATGCAAAGTATTGATAACGCACTTGAAAAATTGTCTAAATCCAAATTTCGTTCTTCTTTTCATCTAAAAGCAAAGGATATTGCTTATATAGATGAAAAGGGAATGGATACCGTGCGCCGTCACGCAGAAGATTTTATTGAAAAAAAGCTTGCACCGGCATATCCTGAAAACGACGGTAAGCAAACCCCAATGAAAAATCATCCCGTCTTTATTGCCCAGCACGCTTGCGCCTGCTGTTGCAGGGGTTGCCTTGAAAAATGGTATAAAGTACCAAAGGGGAGAGAGCTTACAAAAACACAGCAGGAAAAAATAGTCAATCTTTTAATGGCTTGGATAAAAAAAGAATACAATGGTTATAAGAACCGGTAAAAACAGTTGTATCTGTTAAACAGAGTGTAAAAATACTATTTTCTTGTTCAAAAATTAAAGTATTAAGACAAAACTGTGCTTTATTTGTTATACTATGGATTTTATGATATAATAATTAAAAATATACAAAATTATAATATTTGGTGATTGTTATGACTCAAAAGCAAAGAATGGAACAGGGGCTGATTTATGACCCTACAGCCGATGAAATAATGAACGAGCAGACAGGTGTGGCGCAGTATTTGAAAGAATATAACTCGCTCGGCTTGGGCGATGAAAAGAGGATTGAGGAACTTCTCCGTCTTATGCTTGCCGAATGCGGAGAAAATTGCTATCTTCAACCGCCGTTTTATGCAAATTGGGGCGGAGCTCATCTTCATTTGGGCAATAATGTTTATGCTAATTTTAACTTGACTGCTGTTGATGACGGGCATATTTATATCGGAGATTGCACTATGATAGGGCCAAATGTTACTATTGCAACGGCAGGCCATCCGATTTTGCCGTCACTTAGGGAAAAGGCATATCAGTTTAATCTTGATGTTCATATAGGCAAAAACGTTTGGATAGGCGCAGGAGCGGTCATTTTGCCCGGCGTATCGATAGGTGATAATTCAGTTATCGGTGCAGGCTCAATTGTAACTAAGGATATACCTTCAAATGTTGTTGCAGTCGGTAATCCTTGCCGCATTTTGCGTGAAATAAACGACCGAGATAAGGAATACTATTATAAAAACAGAAAAATTGATATAGAATAAGATAAAATGTTGTAGTTTATATCGACAATGTAAGGGGCGACCAACGGCCGCCCTGTTTTTTTGTGTTATGCACAAAATTAATCAAATTGTTTGTTAATAAATTCCATTTTACTAATTGAATATACTTTTTAAAAATGTGCAAAATATTACAGAAATAATTACATTATTTATTAGGAGAATGGATATGAAAGCAACAGGCATTGTAAGAAGAATTGACGATTTGGGCAGAATTGTCATCCCAAAGGAAATCCGCCGTTCATTCAGAATTAAAGAAGGTGACCCGTTAGAAATTTTCACCGATGCGGAGGGTGAGGTTATTTTTAAAAAATATTCGCCGATAGGGGAATTATCTAATTTTGCAAGTCAATATGCCGAGGTACTTCACAAAAGCGGAGGACTTCCTATTGCTATTATGGATAATGACCATGTTGTTGCCGCTTCGGGTATCAGCAAAAGAGAAATCCTTGAACGCAGGGTGACTAAAAATCTTGAAGAACTTATGGAAAACAGAGCAATTCATATTACTAATGATAAAATTCCGTCTGTAAATGCGATAGAGGGATATGACAGAAAAGCAAATATTGTTTATCCTATTATTTACGGCGGAGATGTTTCGGGCGCTGTTTGTATGATGGAGGACGAAAACCACACGCTTCCAAGCGAATCAGACATAAAACTTGTTCAGGTGGCGGCAGCTTTTTTGGGCAAACAGATGGAATAATCATTTGTGCATATTGTACAAAAAACAATGCTCACTTTTGTACAATGTGTTACATAGGTAGAAAGTATAAAAAAGGTCTTGATTTTTGATTTTATCGGGCTATAATGTAGGCAATGAGAGGAAAACAAAGGAACGCACGAGGTGCAGATAGGCAGATGAAGAAATTTCAAGACGAAGCATACGGATACATAAAAGATATGTTCGCTCAGCACCATATGGTCAAGCGAGTGGTTCTCTCCCTTATCAGTATCATTGTTATGGGTTTCGGAATTTCAATGTTCTCCCTATCGGGTTTCGGTGTTGACCCTTTCACGTCTATGAATATGAATATAGCGAGCACAATCGGTATGGGCTTCGGAACATATCAATTGATTATCAATCTTGCGATTTTGACGTTTGTCATTATTGTGGCACATCGGGGATTGGTCGGTGTCGGAACGGTGTTTAATATGGTAGGCTGCGGTTATACGTGTGAGTTTTTCCAAAGTCTGTTTGCTCCGGCAGTCAATGAGCATTACACTTACGCTTTAAGAGTACCCCTTCTCATTGTAGGTATAATTACTCTTTGCTTTGCTTGTTCATTATTCTTTACGGCAAATGTCGGAGTCGGCCCTTATGATGCATTAAGCTTTATGCTTGCAAGGTCGACGAAGTTTGAATATAAATGGATGAGAGTTGCAACCGATGTTACTGTTGTGCTTATCGGCTTGATAGTAAGCGGCGGCGCTAAGGCGCTTCTTTCAGGCGATATTTCGAAGATTAAAAATATCGGAATAGGCACGATAATAACAGCCTTTTGTATGGGACCGCTCATCAATTTCTTCAACAAGTATGTATCGGCTAAAATCTTTAATGTTGATTATGAAAAAATCAGCAAGGACGTTGCATTCTTTATGCTTAAAGGTGCAATGGTTAAAAATTCAGTTCCGAATCATACTAAAAAGACAAGGTTTAACAACGATTCAACTACTGCTGAAGTGTTATCCGAGTCAACAAGGTTGTAGGAATTAATTTTTCTCAACCTTTTTATATATACCAATTACGTTTTCACATAAATTTTACCCCTTAAAAAGAGAAAGGCACTCCGCTATGGAGTGCTTTTTTCTTTTGCTTATAAATTGTTAAAGTCGTGCAGTTTGGTTCGTTTGATGAATTTATGTTGATATCTTTTTTTAAGAATTAAAGAATAATGCAAAATTTAAAATCATATATATATTTTGTCATTATGCATAAATATTACAGTGCTTTTATATGAAAATTGTTAAAAATATCTGTAAAGTGTTGACTAATGTTGAAAATTATTATACAATATGCACAAGAATAAAAATCAGAGGTAATTTTTATGAGCATTCAGGCAAAAAATATTAGAAATGTTGTTTTTGCAGGTCACGCATCTAAGGGTAAAACAACTCTTTGCGAGGCTTTGCTTAATGTTGCAGGCACTACGGAAAGAATGGGTAAAACCGCAGACTCTAATACTGTTCTTGATTTTGACAGTGAAGAGAAAAAAAGAAAAATCAGCGTAAACAGTGCCGTTGCTTCTTTTGAGTATAAAGGTAAAAATATTAACTTGATTGATACTCCCGGTCTTTTCGATTTTGCTATGGGAATGAACGAGGGTATGAGAGCGGCTGACACGGCAGTCATTGTTGTTTCTGCTCGTTCAGGTCTTGCGGTCGGTGCTGAAAAGGCATTTAAGAGTGCAGGTTCTCACGGTCTGTCACGCATTTTTGTGACAACGAAAATGGAAGATGAAAGAGCTGACTTTTATAAGAGCTTTAACGGTATTGTTGCTAAGTTCGGCACTCAGGTTTGCCCTGTTGTTGTTCCCGTTATTTCCGACGGCAAGGTTGTTGCTTATTATAATATGATTGACTCAAAGGCTTATGAGTATGATGGCACTAAGCGTAAAGAGTCTGCTCTTATCCACGATGATGAGGCTCGTTTTGAGGCTATCAAGGCAGTATTTGCCGAGGCGGTAGCGTCAACTGACGAGGAACTTATGGAAAAATACTTTGAGGGTGAAGAACTTACGTCAGAGGAAAAAATCAAAGGCTTAAGGCTCGGTGTTGCCGACGGCTCTATCATTCCTGTTTTTGCGCTTTCCGGTATCACAGGTATTGCGTGTGATATGCTTCTCGATTTTATTGCAGACGTTTGCCCAAGCCCTAAGAGCGAATATGCTATTGATTCAAACGGTGAGCCGGTCGAACTTACCGCTGACGAGAATGGACCTCTTGCCGCAATCTGCTTTAAAACAGTTGCTGACCCGTTTATCGGTAAACTTTCCTACTTTAAGGTTATCAGCGGAAAATTCAATTCTTCTACTCCTGCATTTAATGCAAATACAGGCAAGGAAGAAAGAATGGGCAAGATTGTTAAACTTTTTGGTGCTAAGCAGATTGACGCAGGCGAACTTACGGCAGGTGATATCGGAGCCGTAACTAAGCTTTCAGGATTTTCAACCGGCGATACTCTTTGCTCAGCTTCAAACGTAGTTAAGCTTGACGGAGTAAGCGTTCCTATTGCTTCTTACAAGGTTGCCGTATCGGCAATTAAGAAGGGCGACGAAGAGAAAATTGCCTCAGGTATTGCAAGGCTTTGCGAGGAAGATCCATCGCTTAAATATACTAATAATATAGAAACGCATCAGCAGATTTTAGCAGGTCTTGGTGAACAGCAGATTGATGTTGCTGTTTCAAGGCTTAAGGATAAATTCGGCGTAGAGGCTAAGCTTGAAGCACCAAAAGTAGCTTACAGAGAAACAATTACTAAAAAGGTTTCTGCCCAAGGCAGACATAAAAAGCAAAGCGGCGGCCACGGTCAATTCGGTGACGTTTTTATTGAGTTTGAGCCATACGATACAGAAAAACTTTTATTCGCTGAACGTATTGTAGGCGGCGCTGTTCCTAAAAACTTCTTCCCGGCAGTTGAAAAAGGACTTAACGAATGTATGGAAAAGGGTATTCTTGCCGGATATCCTATGGTTGGAGTTAAGGCAACCCTTTATGACGGCTCGTATCACCCTGTAGATTCAAGTGAAATGAGCTTTAAAATGGCTGCTTCCATTGCATTTAAAGAGGGTGTTGCAAATGCTGCTCCTGTTCTTCTTGAGCCGATTGTAACTTTGCGTGCAACGGTAAATGATGATGCTATGGGCGATATCATAGGCGATATCAACCGCAGGCGAGGCAGAGTTTTGGGTATGAACCCGACAGGTGACGGTATTCAGGAAATTATTGCTGAGGTTCCTGAGGCTGAAATGAGCACTTTCTCCACCTCAATGCGCCAAATTACGCAAGGCAGAGGCTCATTTACCACCGAATTTGCAAGGTACGAGCGTGTACCGGAGCATATTGCTCAAAAGGTAATTAACGAGTCGAAAGGCGAATGATAACTTTTTTTCTTCTTTCATTTTTTACTAAAAACACGGAGCAGGTACTCTTTTGTACTTGCTCCGTGTTTTATCTATATTAATATATTAGCCTACTTGTATTATTTCGTTAAATACAGCAGTCATTTTTTTGCTGATGTTTAAATCAAGATGAAGTGAACCAAAATACCAATGCATATATTGAACATTCTCCATAAGCTGTTGAAGATATGTATTAAGCGGAGAAATGATAATATTTTGATTAGACCTTTGCTTTAAAATATCCTTTGCAACTGTCGGAGGTTCGTATGTGATAACATAGTTGATATTTTTATCGGTATCACGAATATTGTTTACTCCGTTTCTCATATCCTCAGCACTCGGAAGTTCATCTTCCCACCAGCTTACACTTTCTTCCCTCATATAAGCGTCGTCGCTTTCTCCGCCGCCCATAACAAAAAAGCTCTTGCCTTCAAAGGTGAAAATTTCCCCACGCATAAGATGATAAATATTGTCGGCAATTTTGTGAGTATTGCCGCCCTTCCACCTGTATGGCTTGTAGGAATTTAATATGTCGAAGTTTTCATGTGCACCGTCTACAAAGCAGATGGTGTATTTTCTTTTTTTCAAAAACTCAAGATTTTTTTTCTCGTTTTTGTCGTGCGGATTCCAAATAAAGCCGAAATCGCCGCAAACAATAAGAATATCTTTTTCTCCAAGCTTGTTAAGCTTAGGATTTTTAAAGCACGAAATGTCACCGTGCGTGTCACCTGTAATGTATATCATAACTTTCTCCAAAAAAATGAAAAATAGACTTTAAAATCAGTCAAAAAAATGTTAAACTATGTAATATAATATAATTAATTTTAAAAGGTGTCAAGTCTATGAAAAAAACACTTTGTATATTTTTATCATTTTTAATATTAATAACCTCATTTTTGGCGCTTCCTGTGTCAAGTCAGGCGGCAACCTATAAGCCTGACAGAAAAATATATGCCGAGGCTTATATGCTAATCAATCTTGATGACGATTCGTATCCTGTTGTGGCTCAAAAAAATATTGATGAACGTCTTTATCCTGCTTCGCTTACAAAGATTGTAACGGCTATGGTTACTCTTGAAAATGTTAAGGACGTCAGCGTTAAAACTAAAATGAGCCAAGCAGCTTATGATGCTTCTGTAGGTACCGGCGCTCAGGTGGCAGGAATAACTGTCGGCGAAGAATTGAGCGTTGATACTCTTTTGTATCTTACTATGGTTCATTCAGCTTGCGATGCGTGTGAGGTTTTGGCTGAATTTGTTGGCGGAACTAAAGAAAATTTCGTTAAAATGATGAACGATTGGGTTAAAAAGGTCGGCTGTAACGATACTAATTTCACTAACCCTTCCGGACTTCACGATGATAACCACTATACCACCGCCCGTGATATGTCGAAAATTACGCTTGCGGCGCTTAAAAATGCTGATTTTGTGAAGTATTCAACAACTACCGAGTATGAATATAAGGGTTATACCTTGCCGCATACAAATTTGATGCTTCATCCGGGATATGTTACTTATTATTATGAGTACGCTCAGGGCATCAAAACAGGTTCAACCGAGCAAGCTGAATATAACGTTATTGTTAAGGCTTCTAAGGACGGATACAATTATCTTGCAATTGTTATGAAGTCGCCGCAGCAGAAAATTAAAAATCAAAGTTATTTAACTAAATGCTCCTTTGTTGATGCAAAGTCGCTTTTTGAGTGGGCATTTGACAGCTTGAAGTATACAACCATTGTTGCTAAGGATGAGGTAATAGGTGAAGTAAGCGTTGAAAACGGAAAGGACGCCGATACAGTTGCTCTTGTTGCGGCAAATGACACTAATGTTATAGTTCCTGTTGGGCTTGATAAGTCGGCTGTAATCATTGAAATTCAAGAAAAGCCGTCATCCCTTCAAGCTCCCGTAACAAAGGGTCAAAAGGTTTGCAGTGCCAATATTATTTACGGCGATGAGGTTATCGCAAGCGTTCCCCTCGTTGCCGCAAAAACCGTTGAACTTTCAACATTTTTAAAGGTGATTAATGCAATCAAGGCGTTTTTTGGTCTTACTGTTGTTAAAGTCATTCTTGTAATTGCTTTTCTGGCAATTGTTTTATATGTTTACATTTTCTTTAAGAGCCTTAATAAAAAGAAAAAGGTTGAAAAAAGACGCCAATCAAGACGTGATTCTCATTCAGGACCCGATAATCTTGAACCTCCAAAAAGAAGGTAGCGAAGCAAGTTTACTTGCCGCAGGCAAATATCACAAAAAATCCTGCTAATACGAAGGTATTAACAGGATTTTTATTTTTGCATTTATTTAAACAACTTTTTTATTCTTTTTTCAAGCTTATAAACATAAAGAAGTGTTACCTTATTAATCAGCACCTCGTAGACAAGAAACAATACATTCATTAAAAGCGCAAAAACAGCGATAAACCATTTGCCTTGCCCATCCTCCAAAAACGGAATACCAAACACTTTGATAAGAATTATTTGGCATAAAATCATCATAAGGTTAAAGAAAATTAACTTTGTAAAAATTCTAAGTCCTTTTACCTTTATTTTGCCGAAATAATCACGCACGATAGGGTAGTAGCCGAAGAATATTACATACATCATCATACATTCTTTGTCCGTCACAAGGATAAACGATAAAATGCTTGTTGCAATATATGTTATCCATGCACTTTTTGTATCGAATGTTCTTTTAAGCATAATTGCCAAAAGCCCTAAAAACATAGGCGCCGCATAAGCCAAAACCATTGTTATGCCGCCTAAAAACAGCATTAACACTCCCAATGCGGCAGAAAGTGAGCAAACGGCAAGCCTTGTTGAATTTTTCAAATTAAGCACCACAAATCTATTGTCTTATTCAATATTAAACATAATATCACTAAATTAAATTTATGTAAATAGTATGAATAATGAGTTAAAAATCTGTTCATTTTTACAAATTGCTATTTACAAATATAATATGTAAATATATAATAACCATAAATAAGCAATGGCTTCAGGGGGATGTTATATTTTGAAAAAAATACTTGTGTTATCACTTTGTGTGATTTTAATTGCGGCGTTTACCTTTGCCGCCTGTTCTAAAAAGAGTGACGATAAAACCACAACGAATAGCAAAGATACTACCGTTCAAGCCGACGACCTTGAAAATAACAATAACGAATACGGTCTTGAAACCGAGGATGTTACGGATAAAGACGGAAAGACTGTAACAGACGCTAAAGGCAAGGCTGTAACAACTGACGTAGCGGTAGTTTATAAAAAAGATAAAAAAGGAAATACATATGCGCAAAAGCTTGATAAGGACGGCAAGGCGGTTACAAACAAAAAAGGTAAACCTGTAACCGTTAAGGCTGAAACAACTAAGAAAAAGAAAACTTCAAGAGTAAATGCAGATACAACCGGCAGTGCAAAAACTACTGCAAAGGAAACCAAACCCGTTAAGGTTACAGGTACTACAAAGAAGAACGTACCCGCTACCAAGTCGGACGATACAACCGCTTTTGACGGAATGGAAACAGTGCCTAAGACCTCGGCAACGGGCAAAGAAGTTAATTTCTCGAAAGAGGATCAGCAAATTATCGCAAATATGCTTGAAGTGCCATATCTTTATCTTGCAAGCTATGAAAATTCAAACGGTGTTCCAATTAATATTGCGGCATATACTGCTGTTTGGATGGCTCAACACGACGGCGGAACAGCAAGCACATATCCGTCAAGTCCCGTTGTTTTAAATCTTTTTAAATTCTACGGTCAAACAGTTGTCAATTTCAAAACTCAGGTTAATAAGGTCAATTCCACACCGATTAAATACAACAGCAAAAACGATACATTCTCTGTCAGCAAATATCCAAAAAAGAAGCAAACTGTTAAGATTACTAAGATAGAGGACCTTGGTGATAATAATTTTTATAAGGTAACAGGTAAGGTTTCTAAAGCTGACGGTGTAAAAGAGGTTCAGGCTGTAGTTCAAAAGAACAAACTCGATTCAACGCTTGGATTTTCAATTAAAGCGTTAAAATGGAGTTAATAATTTCAATTTTTGACTGTCTAAAATAAAAAATACCGTAGGGGCGACCATTGGTCGCCTCATTTTTTATTGATTATACCGTTTGATAGTGATATAATTTAACTAATAAAAAAGAAAAGAGAGGAAATATGACTAACGAAGAAATTTTGAATAAAATAAACGGTGGGCTTATCGTTTCCTGCCAGGCGCTCGAAAGTGAGCCGCTTTATGACAGCTATATTATGTCTAAAATGGCTTGGGCGGCTAAACTTGGCGGAGCTGTAGGTATTAGGGCAAATACCGTTGTTGATATCAAGGCAATTAAGGAAAAGGTCGATTTGCCGATTATCGGTATTATCAAGCAGGAGTATGATGACAGCGATGTTTATATTACTCCAACTATGGCAGAGGTTGACGCTCTTGTTGAAGTCGGCTGTGAAATTATTGCAATTGATGCTACAAACAGATTAAGGCCAAACGGCATAACGCTTGAAAGCTTTTTTAAAGAAGTTAGAAAAAAATATCCAAATCAGCTTTTTATGGCGGATACAAGTGCATTTGATGAGGGCAAAAAGGCAGAGGAACTTGGCTTTGATTTAATCGGCACAACTATGGCAGGCTACACTCCGTATACCAAGGGTACTTCTCTTCCTGATTTTACTTTAATGGAAAGATATGTAAATGAACTTCACACCCCTGTTATTGCTGAGGGTGGCATTTGGGTACCCGAACAGCTTAAAAAGGCGCTTGATATCGGTGTTCACGCCGCAGTTGTTGGCACTGCAATTACAAGACCGAGAGATATAACAAGGCATTTTGTTGATGCTATTAAATAGGAGAAAAATATGAATTTAGATAAATTTAAGGGCGTATTTTGTGCGCTTAATGCAATTTACGATGAAAACGATAATGTGGATTTGGAAAAAATGAAAGCGCTTGTAGGGGTGTATAAATCCCTTGGCGTTAAGGGTGTTTATGCGTGTGGCTCAACAGGTGAGGGATTTTTACTTTCAACTGATGAGAGAAAGCAGGTTGCAAGAGCGGTTAAGGAAGCTGCCGGCGATGATTTTACCGTTATTGTTCATGTTGGCTGTGCCTCAACTAAAGAAAGTATAGAACTTGCAAAGGACTGCGAAAAGGTCGGTGTTGACGCCGTTTCTGCCGTTCCTTGCGTTTATTATCATTTAGGTGAGGAAAGTGTAAAGCTTCATTGGAATTCTATTATCGATTCAACTTCTTTACCTTTTATCATTTATAATATTCCTCAACTTACATCATTCAATCTTTCACCGAAGCTTCTTGCCGAAATGGCAAAAAATCCTAAGGTTATCGGCGTTAAAAATTCAGCAGAGCCGGTATATCTTATGGAAAGATATGCAAGCGCCGTAAATAATGATGATTTTATTATCTTTAACGGCTCAGACGAGCAATTTTTGGGCGGCAGGCTTATGGGAGCAAACGCAGGTATCGGCGGAACATACGGTTGTATGCCTGAGCTTTTCGTTGAACTTGACAGGCTTATTAATAATAACGAGATTGAAAAGGCAAAATCACTTCAATTCAAGATTAATGAGTGTATTTTTGATCTTCTCTCCTGCAAGTCGCTTTACGGCGTGGCAAAGCAGGTTATGTCTATTCGTTTTGGTATTGAGTGCGGCAACCCAAGAAGTCCGTTCCTGCCTGTAAAGCGAGAAGACGCACAGCCGATTGCGGATAAAATCAACAAATATGTCAGCGAGATTAAATAATATATGAAAAAGTACGATAATATTATATTTGACGTCGGCGACGTTTTGCTTGAATATCGCTGGAAGCAAATGCTTATGGATTGCGGCTTGAGCGAAGAGGAAGCAATCAGGGTAGGGCATGAACTTTTTGATGACGATGATGACTTGTGGCATATCTTTGACCTTGCGATTATGAGCGATGAGGAGATATTAAACGCTTATTGCAAAAAGTATCCGGACGATACCGAGATTATCACCTTTTTTATGCATCACGGCGAATTTATGCACGTGGCGAGATATGATATTTGGAAAGAGGTGCATAGGCTTAAGACGGCAGGATATCATATTTATCTTTTGTCAAATTATCCGAAAAGCCTTTTTAAAAAGCATACAGAATATGCTGATTTTATGAATGACATCGATGGGCTTATGGTGTCTTATATGATTAACATTACCAAGCCCGATGAAAGAATTTATCAAGCGCTTTGCGACAAGTATTCTCTCGATAAATCAAAATGCCTTTTCTTTGACGATAGAAAAGAAAATGTTCTTGCAGCAAGGAAATTCGGTATGGACTCAACTCTTGTAACAGATAGAAATTTTCTTTTAAACGAATTAAAAAAATTATAAAATAAAGCGACATTTTCCAAAAAAAGGAAAATGTCGCTTTTTCATATATAAAATTAAAATGATAATTTATAATTGGGAAATTATCTCTTTAATAATCTGTGCAGCCTTGCCTACGTCTGCCTTGCCCTTTGAGTTCTTCATAACATAGCCGAACATAACGTTAATTGCCTTGTCCTTGCCGTTTTTGATATCCTCAACTGCCTTAGGGTTAGCCTCAACAGCACCCTGACAAAGCGCTTTAAGGTCGTCATCACTCATACCCTTAAGGTCGTCGGCATTGATATATTCGCTAACGTCCTTGCCGCTTTCAAGCATTTGAGCGAGAACTTCTTTAGCCTTGTTTGCTCTGATTTTCTTTTCATCAATAAGCTTAACAAGGTCTGCAAGTTGCTTTGCAGTAGTCTTAATCTCAAAGTTTTCCTTGTCCTCCTCGGTTTGAAGAGTGGCATAAATAGTGCCGATAATAAGGTTCAAAACGTTTGAAGCGCTTGCACCGTCGTTTACTGCACTGTCGAAAAATTCTGTAACATTTCTGTATTTATAAATAAGCCGTGCATTATTTTCCGGAAGCTTCATATCCTCAACATATCTCTTAAGCTTAGCGTCGGGAAGCTCAGGAAGTGATTTTCTGATTTCTTCAACACTTTCCGGCGAAATATAGAATCGAAGAATATCAGGCTCAGGAAAATAACGGTAATCGTCTGCATTTTCCTTTGAGCGAAGAACGTAAACGGTGTCGCTGTTTGCGTCATAACGCATAGTTGACTGAATTACCTTTTCACCCGATTCAATAATATCCTCCTGCCTTTCCATTTCAAGCTCCATTGCTCTTACAATGTTGGAAAGTGAGTTGATATTCTTGATTTCCGTTCTTGTGCCCCAAGGTTCACCCGGCTCGTGAATAGATACGTTTACGTCGCATCTCATTGAGCCTTCCTGCATCTTACAGTCGGAAACTCCGACATTTCTCATAATAAGCTGGAGTTTTTCAGCATATTCCTTAGCTTCCTGTGGAGTTTCGATATCAGCCATTGAAACAATCTCAATAAGAGGAACGCCGCCTCGGTTATAGTCAACGTAGGTGTAGCCGTCCTCGTGAACAAGCTTACCGGCATCCTCCTCAATGTGGATACGCTCAATTCTAATTTTCTTTCCGGAGTCAAGCTCAACATAACCGTCAACGCAAACCGGCTCGTCAAACTGCGAAATTTGGTATGCCTTAGGAAGATCGGGGTAAACGTAATTCTTTCTGTCCATATGAGAATTATTGTTGATTTTACAATGAACTGCAAGACCTGCTCTTACAGCGAAATTAATAACCTCACGGTTTAAAACAGGGAGCGCACCCGGCTGACCTGTGCAAACGGGACAGCAATGAGTGTTAGGCTCACCGCCGAATTGAGTGGTGCACGAGCAGAAAATCTTAGTCTTTGTGGCAAGTTCAATATGCGTTTCTATTCCGCAAACTAATTTATAACTCATAATGTGACGCCTCCCTCAAAATCTTCAACTTCACTCTTGTTAAGCTTTTCGTAGAAATAAGCAACATCAAGAATTTTCTTCTCATCGAATTTCTTGCCGATAATCTGCATACCGATAGGAAGATTTGCTTTGTCATTTTTAACAGGTACGCTGATTGCCGGAACACCTGTAATATTGATAGGAACTGTGGCAATATCGGATAAATACATATCAACAGGGGAAGCACCCTCGAAACCAAGCTCAAAAGCGGTGTTAGGTGCCGTAGGAGCTATTAATACATCGCAGGTGTTAAAGATATCGTCAAAGTCTGCAATAAGGTTTTGGCGAAGCAAGCAAGCTTTTTTGTAGTAAGCGTCATAATAACCCGAACTTAATACGTAAGTGCCGAGCATAATTCTTCTCTTAACCTCGTCGCCGAAGCCTTCGGTTCTTGTTTTAAGTATCATTTCCTCAACGTCGTTGAAGTCCTTTGCTCTGTAACCGTATCTGATACCGTCATATCTTCCGAGGTTTGATGAAGCCTCGGCACATGCAATGATGTAGTAAACAGGAAGTGCCTGCTGTAAAACAGGAAGGCTGATGTCAACTATTTGGGCACCGTTTTTTTCTAATTCCTTAACAGCGCCCAATATAGCGTCTTTAATTTCCTCGTTAATTCCTTCAAAATATTCCTTCGCAATACCAATCTTAAGACCTTTAATATCTGTCTGACCGAGTGTGTCCGAAATATTGCCGAAATCGAAATCAACGCTTGTTTGGTCGTGCTCGTCAACACCTCTAATAGCGTCAAATACTGTAGCTGTATCCTTGACGGAATTAGCAAGAACACCGATTTGGTCAAGCGATGAGCCATAAGCGATAAGACCGTAACGTGAAACTGCACCGTATGTCGGCTTAAGACCTACAATACCGCAGAATGAAGCAGGCTGACGAACAGAGCCACCTGTGTCAGAGCCTAAGCCGTAAGCCGCAATGTTAGCGCAAACAGCAGCTGCAACACCGCCTGATGAGCCGCCTGTAACGTGGTTTGTGTTTCTTGGATTTAACGGAGCACCGTAAACACTTGTTTCACTCGTTGAACCCATGGCAAATTCGTCCATATTCGTTTTGCCGAGCATAACTGCGCCCTGCGCTTTAAGCTTAGTCCATACGGTTGAATCATAATAAGGACGAAAACCCTCAAGAATTTTTGAACAGCAGGTGGTAAGGTCGCCGTCGGAGCAAATGTTGTCCTTAAGCGTCATAGGAATACCTGTAAGAGCGCTTGATTTACCTTCGGCAATGAGTTTATCTGCAAATTTTGCATTTTCCAATGCCTTTTCAAATGTTGTTGAAACATAAGCATTATATTTTGGATTGTCGTTTTCAATCGCATTTATATATTTGTTTGTAAGCTCAACAGATGATATTTCACCTGATTTGAGCAATTGTGATAAAGGTGCAATAATTTCTCTCATTTATATACCTCCCTTTACACAGAAAAAGCCCTTTGAAGCATTGACGTTTGAAAGAATTTTTTCGTTAGGAAGCGACGGCTTAACCTCGTCTTTTCTAAACTCCTCGGCAGGAGTGGCAGAGGTGGAAATATTCCTGATTTTATCTGCGTCGCCCTCGACAGAATTGTTAATCGTGTCGGCAAATGCGATAATGTCGTCCATATCTTTTATGATTTTGTCAAGCTCATCATCCGAAAAGTCAAGCCTTGCAAGTTTGGCAAGTTTGATTACTTCTTCTTTACTTATCATAATTATACCTCTTTAAATTGTGGTTTATGAATATTAAACAATCGTAGGGGCAAACATTGTTCGCCCGTATTACATATTACTTTCTAAGCTTAATATGAACCTCACGAAGCTGCTGCTCGGTTATTTCGTTAGGAGCGCCGCACATAAGATCCTGAGCCTTGCCGTCCATCGGGAATGCAATGATTTCTCTGATATTATCCTCATTTCTGAGAAGCATAATCATTCTGTCAATGCCGGGTGCCATACCTGCGTGTGGCGGTGCGCCGAATTGGAATGCGGTGTAAAGTGCGCCAAACTTCTCTTTGAGCACTTCTTCGTCATATCCTGCAATTTCAAATGCTTTTTTCATAATGTCGATATCGTGGTTACGAACTGCGCCCGATGAAAGCTCAACGCCGTTGCAAACAATATCATACTGATATGCAAGAATAGTAAGCGGGTCTTCGTTTTCAAGTGCATCAAGACCACCCTGAGGCATAGAAAACGGATTGTGAGTAAAACCGATTTTCTTTTCTTCCTCTTTGTATTCAAACATTGGGAAGTCGTTTATAAAGCAGAAACGATAAGCATTTTTCTCCAAAAGGTCAAACATTTCACCAAGCTTTGTTCTGATTTGACCGGCGTATTCAGCGGCTTTAGCCTCGTTGTCTGCAATGAAGAATATTGTGTCGCCAACTTCAAGATTTGCAATTTGAGCAAGCTCACTCTTCATATCATCAGGAATAAACTTGTCAATCGGTCCTTTATATGACTTATCCTCCAAAACAAGAAGATAGCCAAGACCGCCCATGCCGATTGACTGAGCAAATTTAAGAAGCTTCTCGTGCTTGCCTTTTGAAATGTCCTCATGAACCTTGATGGCTCTTACTGTCTGTCCGTGGAACGGCTTGAATGTGCAACGCTGGAAAAATTCTGTCACATCAACAATTTCAAGCGGATTTCTGAGGTCCGGCTTGTCTGTGCCGTACTTAAGCATAGCCTCTTTGTAGCTGATAACAGGGTAAGGTGCTTGTGTTACGCTGTAACCCTTAGGTGCAAATTTTTCAAATGTTTTTGTAAGTACTTCCTCACCAACTTTGAAAACGTCCTCCTGCGTTGCAAAAGCCATTTCAAAGTCAAGCTGATAAAATTCACCCGGTGAACGGTCAGCTCTTGCATCCTCATCTCTGAAACAAGGAGCAACTTGGAAATATTTATCAATTCCGGATACCATTAAAAGTTGCTTGTACTGCTGAGGTGCCTGCGGAAGAGCATAAAATTTGCCCTTGTGAACACGGGAAGGAACTACATAGTCACGTGCGCCCTCAGGTGATGATGCACAAAGAATAGGTGTCTGCATTTCCAAAAATCCCATTTCGCTCATAACCTGGCGAAGATAAGCAATAACCTTACTTCTGAAAATGATATTGTCCTTAACCTTTTCATTTCTTAAATCAAGAAAACGGTATTGAAGCCTTTTATCCTCACGGATTTCTTTAGAAGTTTGAATTTCAAAAGGAAGCGGCTGCCTTACCTTGCCGAGCGTTATAACCTTTTTAGCCTCAACCTCAATTGTACCTGTTGCGATTTTCGGATTGATTGTATCCTCATCTCTCTTTTCTACGATACCTTCGATAGAAAGGCAATCCTCCTTGCTGATTCCGTCAAGAAGTGTTGTGTCACGCATAACAACCTGCATTATGCCGTACATATCTCTAAGGTCAATGAATGATACACCGCCGTGGTCACGAATGTTCTCAACCCAGCCGGCAATTTTAACTGTTGAATTAATGTCAGCCTCTGAAAACTCATTCATAGGCTTTGTTCTGTAAAGTGTTGAAAATTCCATACTGTTCTCCTTTTTGATTTTCGTAAAATAAAAAAATAGCAGCCTTAAGTCCAATAGGACGAAAGACTGCTTCCGTGGTACCACCTAAATTAGCCGCAAAATATGCAACTCACTCAAAGGATTAACGCTCCTGCACGTCCGAGTCTAATAACAATAACGAATTATTGCGTTCTTTCGAAAACTCATAGGTGTTTTTCATTATTTTCCCACATCGGCTTGCACCAAAGCGCCGACTCTCTGAAGAAGGATAAATAATTACTCGCCTAATCACAGTTTTTAAATTATTACGCTATTAATATAACACTAATTTTTATATTAGTCAACAATAATTTTCTTGGCTAAATAAGATTGTATTAATTATTATTTTATGTTAAAATATATGTATTCAATTTCAGCAAAATTTTCGGAGTGTTATTTTTTTATGAAAAAGCTTCTTTCAATATTTTTATCTCTAGTTCTTTCAATATCTGTTTTGGGTGTTTGCAATATATCTTTTGCTGCTCAAACGACAGATATTGAACCTACAAAGATTATAAATTCTTCTGCATATTATTCGTTTGACGCAAATACAAAAACACTTACGATATCTGGCAAAGGCAGAACCCCTAATTTTACAAATTCAAGCGGAGATACAACATCTCAGCCGTGGTTTTATTGGAGAAGTGACGGCTCAATTGAGCATATTGTTGTAGAGGATGGTATAACCTCTTTGGGAAATTATTTTTTTTACGGCGTTTCCTGCACCGATATTAAGCTTGCCGACAGCATTGAATCTATCGGAGGTTATGCTTTTTCAGGTGCTCAAATAGAACATATTAAACTGCCCGATAAACTCAAATATATTAATAATGATGCATTCTATTTCTGCGATAATCTTAAGGAAATCGTTTTTCCGAAAAGCATTTCGTCGATCGGTACGTCTGCATTTGAAAATTGCAGTGTTCTTTCAAAAGTAAGCTTTGAGGCAATGGGAAATGAACTTACAATAAGCTCACGTGCATTTTTTAAATGTCCTTTGCTTAAAAGGGTTGATGTTCCGTCGCTTGCAAAGCTTTCAAAATACAGCTTTGGATATGAAAAGGCAAGTGTTGACGGCACTTATGATGGCTTTACCCTTGGCGTTTACAGTGGCTCTAAGGCGTATAATTACGCTCAAAGTTCTTTTATAAATTATGAATTGTTAAATGAAATTGCAATTGAAGAGGGCGACGTTGCGTCAAGAACTTATACCGAGGATAATTTAAGCGAGCAAACGGTGTATAAATTCACTCCGAATTCATCGAGCCAATATACTTTTAAATCAAGCGGAGAAGTTGATGTCAACTGCGTTCTTAAAGATAATGACGGCAACACATTGGCATCGGCAGACGATAATGATGAAAGCGACCTTAATTTTACATTGAAATATGATTTTGAGGCGGGCAAAACATATTATTTTTATGTTGAAAGTGTTAATTCTCTCGGCACGTACAGCGTTTCTTTATCAAGCGAAGTTATTGTTAATGTTTCAATTTCTTGGGATATAACATATCAGGCAAGCGACCTTGTAGGCAAGAATTTTTCGCCTCTTGAATATATAAAAACGCAAACAGTCGATTTTGAATACGCAAGCGGATATGTTTATAAATTGCCATTTAATAACGGCACAAGCTATCGTGGAATGGAAATTAAATATAATAATCTTTTAAACGGCAAAGTTACCTGCGGTGAAAATAAGGACTCAATTACAGTAGGAAATAAAACGCTTGAATTTACGATAAATGTTGTTCATTCATACGTCAGTACGGTTGTGAATCCTACGATTACGGGTTCGGGTTATACAGAACATAAATGCGTTTATTGCGGCGCTACATATAGGGACAGCTATGTTGATAAACTCGGTCAGGACGTATACGGCAGCGTTTATCTTATCAATTCAAAAAACGGCGGTGTGGACTTGAATCGACCGCTTGAAGATGTTGATATTTATAACAACGAGGGTAAATATGTCGGCTCAACCGATAAAAACGGAACTTTCAGTGTTGAATATGCATATGACTATATTGTTTTGAAATATGCAGGCGCCGTCGAGAGAAAAATTAAAATTATAAATAATACGCCTGATCTCGGAAACATCGGTCTTATTTACGGCGATTTGACGGAAGACGGATACATTAACGCAAAGGATTATGCATGTTTTGTGCATATGAAAAATTATGATATCAATTCAAGAGACGATATTTATTTAAAAAATCTTGATTCCGATAAAGACGGTGTACTTACTGATGATGATTGGGCTTTTGCAAAAGAATTTTATACTTTTGACAAGCTTTCAACGGATACTTACAGCAGTTTTTTACAATAATGTAAATTTCTTGTTGAAAAAGTATTACTTATAATATATAATACTTAAAAATATATTTGTTAGGAATGAAAATATGAAAAAAGTTATCAGTGTATTTCTTGCGGTTATTCTTGCTTTGAGTACATTTGCTTTTGGCACAACTGTTTCTTTTGCAGATGAGCAAAACGACTTGTATTATGAAGATGATTACAGTACACCTGACCAAAGCGTTATAAGCGACATTTCCGTTTCTTGTGTCGGCAAGACGGATATTGAAATTTATTGGAACTGTTCTTATTACGGCTGGGTTGACGGATATGAGATTTCTCTTTTCGACGATAAAACAAATACGTATTATCCCAAGGCTTATGTTGACGGCGATAACTATTACTGTGTTTTAAGGTCACTTAATAAAAATACAAGATATAAAATCTGCGTTCGTTCCTATGTTTTCCAAAACGGAAGCTATGCTTTCGGTGATTACAGTGCTCCGGTTTCTGTTATGACCGCACCTAAGGGTACTTCGCTTTCATCTGCAAAGTATACCTCTAAGGGTAAGGTCAGCGTTAAGTGGAAAAAGGCAAAGAATGTCAGCGGTTATGTTATTGAGTATTCAAGAAATAAGAAATTTAAAGATGACGGTGGTAAATGCACAGTTTTTGTTTCGGGAAAGAGTAAGTCAAGCAAAACAATTTCAGGTCTTGCAAAAGGAAAATATTATTTCAGAATTGCTACATATAAAACTATAGGAAATGCAAGATATATCAGCACATTTTCTAAAGTTAAGAGTACGACGGTTAAATCTAATTTGAGCGTTAAGCAAATGCTCAATGCTATTAAGACAGATAATTCGGGTGCCAAGCAGATTAAGAGATATACCGACGGCGGTGTTAATATTTCTAAGTATAAAACCACTTATGATAAATTTAAGGCTATTTACGTTTGGCACGCTAAGAACTTCAAAAAACACGGTTGGAACTGCGTAGGCTGTAACAGTAATTTCAACAACTGCCTTGCTGCTCTTTTTGCAAAAAGTCAAAAAAGATATGACAGCTTTATCACTCTTGAGGCAGGAAAGGTTAAGAATAATGACGGCTCAAGGCCTATTCATAAATGGGCGGTAATATATCTTGCCGGCAAGCCTTATATTTTTGACCCAAGGCTTCAGGGATATACAAAAAGTTATACCCCAACCACTTATTTTGCAATCGCAAAAGGTTCTAAGAGAGCAAAAGCAATTTATATTTACGAAAATGCTTACGGCACTTTTTACCCTGACGAAAGCAACGTGTATCTTCAATACTGCGTTGACAGAATAAAATAAATTACTCCGGGAGGACAAATTATGAAAAAAGTTGCAATTATTATGGGCTCTGACAGTGATTTACCTGTTGTGGCTCCGGCAATCAAACAACTTAAAGAATTGGGAATTGAGGTTGAGGCTCGTGTGATGAGCGCACACAGAACACCAGAAGAAGCTCACGAGTTCTCGAAAAATGCAATTAAAAACGGATTTGGCGTGATTATTGCGGCAGCAGGTATGGCAGCTCATTTGGGCGGTGTGCTTGCGGCATCAACTACTCTTCCGGTTATCGGTATTCCGTGCAGTGCAAAGGTACTCGACGGAATGGATGCGATGCTTGCAACGGTTATGATGCCTCCGGGAATTCCTGTTGCCACAGTCGGTGTTAATGCTGCTAAAAATGCAGCCTTGCTCGCTGCCGAAATTCTCGCTGTCGGCGATGATGAACTTATGGCTAAGCTTGTAAAAATGCGTGAGGATATGGCAGAGCAGGTAAGGCAAAAGGATATCGCCCTTCAGGAAAAAATCAAGGAATTATAAGTAATGTTTGCCAAAGGTAAATTTCACTGTTTATAATTTCGCTTTTTGACGTTGTTGGGCGAACATTGTTCGCTCAAAGAAAAAATAATAATATAAAAAAGATTGTGAAATTGCTTATCCGCAATCTAATAAGGAGTTTAAAATATGAACGATAGTTTCAGCGCAAGCTACGCCGCTGCAGGTGTAGACGTAACAGCAGGTTATGAATCTGTTGAACTTATTAAATCACACGTAAAAAGAACCGAAATACCGGGTGTTATGGGTTCAATCGGCGGCTTCGGCGGTATGTTTGAACTTTTGGGCGCAGGTAATTACAAAAATCCTGTTCTCGTTTCTGGCACCGACGGTGTCGGCACAAAGCTTAAGGTTGCCTTTCTTCTTGATAAGCACGACACAATCGGTATCGACTGTGTTGCAATGTGCGTTAATGACGTTGCCTGCTCAGGTGCAAAGCCGCTTTTCTTCCTTGATTATATTGCTTGCGGCAAAAACTATCCTGAAAAAATTGCTCAAATCGTAAGCGGTGTTGCAGAGGGCTGTGTTCAGGCAGGATGTGCGCTTGTTGGCGGCGAAACTGCCGAGCATCCCGGTCTTATGCCTAATGAGGAATATGACCTTGCCGGTTTTACCGTTGGTATCGGCGAAAAGGATAAACTTGTTTCAGGCGATAAGCTTGCAAGCGGCAACGCTCTTATCGGTGTTGCTTCTTCAGGTGTTCACTCAAACGGTTTTTCACTTGTAAGAAAGGTGTTTAATATCACTGAGGAAAGACTTGGAGTTCACGTTGCCGAGCTTGGAAAAACTCTCGGTGAGGAGCTTTTAACTCCTACAAGAATTTATGTTAAACCTCTTCTTGCTCTTATGGATAAGGTTAACGTAAATGCTATCAGCCATATTACCGGCGGCGGATTTTATGAAAATGTTCCGAGAATGTTAAACGACGGTTTTAAGGCTGTTATTGAAAAGGACAAATGTTTCAAAAAGCCTATTTTCGACCTTATCGCAAGCGAGGGAAATATCCCTGAAAGAGATATGTTTAACACATTTAATATGGGTACGGGTCTTGTTATTGCAGTTGATAATGATAAAGCAGATGAGGCTGTAAGAATACTTAATGAAAACGGCGAGGACGCTCGTGTAATCGGTGAAATCCAGACGGGCGAAAAGGGTGTTGAACTCGTATGATGAAAAATATTGCTGTTTTGGTGTCGGGCGGCGGAACTAATTTGCAGGCTCTTATTGATGCGCAAAACAGGGGAGAAATTATCGGCGGTAAAATCACCCTTGTTGTGTCCTCAAATCCTGACGCTTATGCTCTTAAAAGGGCTGAAAATAATAACATCGCAACTAAAATTTGCGAAAAGAAAAATTATAAAGACAGAGCTGAATATACTGCTGCAATCAGGGATATTCTCCTTGAAGCAAAAGCGGATTTAGTGGTTTATGCCGGCTTTATGACCATACTTGACGAACAAATTGTAAAGGCATTTCCAAATAAAATGATGAACGTTCATCCTGCTTTAATTCCGTCATTTTGCGGTGAAGGCTATTGGGGGCTTCACGTTCACGAAAAAGTTATTGAAAGCGGAGTGAAACTTACCGGTGCTACCGTTCATTTCGTAACCGAGGAATGCGACGGCGGTCCTATCATTTTGCAAAAGGCAAGCGAGGTCAAATTTGATGATACTCCTGAGGTTTTGCAAAAACGAGTTATGGAGGAATGTGAGTGGAAAATTCTTCCCCGTGCCGTTTCTCTTTTTTGCCAAGATAAGATTGAAGTTTACGGCAACAGAACAAAAATAATTGAATAATTTTGAGGTGTAATATATGGAAATCAAATCTCTTGCAAACGAGCTTAATACTAATTCATATCCGGGCAGAGGCATTGTTCTCGGTCAAAGTGATGACGGCAAATTCGCTGTGGCTGCTTATTTCATTATGGGCAGAAGCGTAAACAGCCGTAACAGAATTTTTGAGGAAAATGAACGTGGCGGAATACGTACTAAGGCTTTTGATGAGTCAAAAATGGAGGACCCGTCACTTATTATCTATAATCCTGTTCTTAAGTTTAACGGTGACACAATTGTAACTAACGGCGACCAGACTGATACTATTTACGATTCGTTTTCTAAGGGCGATTGCTACCACGATGCACTTATCACAAGAGAATTTGAGCCTGACGCACCTAATTATACACCAAGGATTTCAGGTATTTTAAAGGAAAACGGTAATTATAATCTTTCCATACTTAAGTCAAACTGCGGTGAACCGGAGTGTGTGAGATTTTTCTATGAATACCCTGCAAGAAGAGGGCTTGGCCATTTTATTCATACATATAAATGCGACGGCAATCCTATTCCGTCATTTGAGGGTGAGCCTACTCCTGTTGAAATCAATAGTGATATCGACGAGTTTACCAATATGATTTGGACTAATCTTAACGAGGATAATAAGGTTTCTCTTTTTGTTCGCTTCATTAATCTTGAAACAAAAGAGGAAGAAACACGTATTATCAATAAAAACGAGAAATAATTTTTAAAAGGGTGGCTCAAGTCACCCTTGCTTTGCTATTATAAATTATATATTATTTACATATATATTATGAATTTGGAGGAAAATATGAAAGTTCTTGTTGTTGGCGGGGGCGGCAGAGAGCACGCTCTTGTAAGGAAAATTAAAGAGTCGAAGAAGGTTGATGAGATTTTTTGCACACCGGGAAACGGCGGTATCTCTTATGATGCCAAGTGTTTTGACGTTGCGGCAACCGATATTGACGGCGTTGTTAATTTGGCTAAGGAAATTAAAGCCGATTTGGTTGTTGTTGCTCCTGATGATCCGCTTGTTGCAGGTATGGTTGACGCTCTTAATGAGGCAGGATTTAAAACATTCGGTCCACGTGCAAATGCAGCAATTATCGAAGGCTCTAAGGTTTTTTCAAAGGAACTTATGCAAAAATATAATATTCCGACTGCTGAATATAAAGTGTTTGACAATGCCGAAGAAGCAATTGATTATATTAAGGAAAGAAACGAATTTCCTACTGTTATTAAGGCAGACGGCCTTGCACTCGGCAAAGGTGTAATCATTCCTGAAAATCTTGAAGACGCAATCGCAGGCGTTAAGGAAATTATGGAGGATAAAATCTTCGGTGCTTCCGGCAATAATATTGTTGTTGAGGAATTTTTGACAGGTCCGGAGGTCTCTGTTCTTGCATTTACAGACGGTAAATGCGTTAAGCCTATGGTATCTTCTATGGACCATAAGCGTGCGCTTGACGGCGATAAGGGTCTTAATACAGGCGGAATGGGAACTGTTTCTCCTAACCCTTATTATACGCAAGAAGTTGCAAAGGAATGTATGGATAAAATATTTATGCCTACAATTAATGCTATGAATAACGAGGGCAGAACATTTAAAGGCTGTCTTTATTTCGGCTTGATGATTACTCCTAAGGGACCTAAGGTAATTGAATATAATTGCCGTTTCGGCGACCCTGAAACTCAGGTTGTTTTGCCGAGGCTTAAGACTGATATTGTTGATATTTTTGAGGCAATTGACAATGAAACGCTTTCAGACCTTGACGTTGAGTGGAGTGATGATGCGTGCGCTTGCGTAATTATGGCTTCGGGCGGCTATCCTAAGTCATATCCTAAAGGAATTGAGATTACAGGTCTTTCAAACGGTCAGCTTGACGGTGTAACCGTTTACCATGCGGGAACTAAGCTTCAAGATAACAAACTTGTTACCTCAGGCGGCAGAGTTTTGGGCGTTACGGCACTCGGTGATACTCTTGAAAATGCACTGAAAAAATCTTACGATGCAGTTGAAAAAATTCATTTTGAAGGCGCTCATTACAGACGTGATATCGGAAAGCGTGCTCTTGAGGCAAATAAATAAGCTTTATACAATTTGTTGTAATTAAATAAATTGTGAACTTTTTAAAATTTTACAAAAAGTTGTTGACAATTATACAAAACGGAATTATACTATGCGTGTATTAATTAAACTATTATTAAAGAACGAGGGTTTAAGTTATGGCAACGGTTAAAAAAAGCAAAAAGAAGGTTATTGTACCTATTTGTATAATACTTGTTATTGCAATTGTAGCCGGAACTGTTTTTGGCGTTGTTAAGTCAAAAAGCGGTGAAGAGGTTAAGCTTAATACAATTGCTACAGGTGATATTTATGAAAAGGTATCATTAACGGGCGATGTAACCGCAGGCACTTCTAAGGAATATAAAGTCGGCGCAGTTGCTACGGTTAAAAATGTTAATGTTAAGGTTGGCGATCAAGTTAAAAAGGGTGATGTTCTTGCAACATTTGATACCACCTCTCTTGACGGCCAGGTTTCTTCCCTTCAAGCTTCTTATAACGATGCAGTAAAGAATTATAATACGGCAGTAGCTAATCAAAAGAGTGCCAAAAATTCTGCTGCTTCACTTAAAAAAGAGGTTAATTATCTTGATAAGAAGATAGCAAAGCTTAAAAAGAAAATGACCAAAACCACAACTACAAAGAAAAAGAAAAAAACCACTACCAAGGCCGCTTCAACTACAACAGGCTCTTATTCACAGTGGCTTTCTACTTCAACAACTAAAGCTACTACAAGCGCTTCTACAACTAAGCCGACTACAGATGACGGCAAGCCAAAATATACAGTTTCTCTTTCGGCATATCCGTCAGCTGTTTGCGGTACTGTAACAGGCTCAGGCAGATATAATCAGGATATCGGCTATATAACAGCTATTGCTACTCCTAATGCCGGATGGCAGTTCCTCGGTTGGTATGCAAACCGTGCCGCTTATCTTGCAGGTGACGCACCTCTTGCAAATACCCCCGCATGGACTATTCACGTTACGGGCGACCTTAGCTACATAGCAGTATTTAAAGAGGATACAAATTCAAGCACAACGGGCAACGCTACTATTAACGATATTGCAAATGCTCTTATACAAATTAATAATAACATTGCTTCAATTACTAACGATATTAAAACTTTAACCACTATTTCTCAAATTATTGCCACAACAATTTCAGGTGCAATCGCATCGGGGCAACTTAACAGCGAAGCTATTGCAAATCTTGTAGGCAAGCAAATCCAAAAGGCAATTACAGACGGCATTGTTGATTCAACCAAGTTTATTGTTGAAAGCGGCGTTGCGGTTGATATGATTAAAGCCGCTGTTTCTTCAATTGATTACAGAGCGCTTGCCAAGGGCGTTTCGGATTCAGATAATGCAGTTCTTACCGGCTGTGAAATTCAGCGTGCTATTCTTGCAGCTCAGTATGAAGTTTATAAAACTCAGGGCAATGCAACTGTTGTTGGCGCTCAAAAGTCAGCGGTTGACGTTTCAAAAAAGGCTCTTGATGCTATGAAAGAGCAACAAACAGCTCTTAAAAACGGATGGACGGCTGATTTTGACGGCGTTATTACCGCAGTTGATATCAACCCTGATTCTCAAACAACGGCTCTCACATCGGGTATTACCCTTGAAAATCACGATATTTTGGTTGCTACAGTAAGCCTTAGCGAATATGACGTTCATAAGGTTAAGGTTGGTATGCCGGCAAAGGTTACTACTGCTTACGGCGAATATGAGGGCGAGGTTGCAACTATTGCTCCTACTGCTACAGGCGGTTCGTCAAACTCACTTCTTGACAACGTAGGCTCAATGGCAGGCGTAAGCGGTCTGTCATCTCTTACGGATTCCGGTGCAGGTGTTGAATGTACTATCGAAATTAAAAATCCTGACGAAAATATTATTGCAGGTTTTGATGCCGACGTTGAAATTCAAACAGGCTCATATTTGGGCGTAACTGTTGTTCCTATCGAGTCTATCACTCTTGAAAAGACAGGTTCTTATGTTTATCTTTATAATGAAGAGGATAAGACTGTAACTAAGACTGAAATTAAGACAGGCGCTATCTCAGATACAGCATACGAGGTTACATCGGGTCTTAAGCCGGGTGACAAGATTGTTTCGTCACCAAAGACGGATTATAAAGAAGATACATTTAAGGTTAAAGTAGTAGACAGCATAACTAAGTAAGGAGACTTTGCAGTGAATATTACAGAAAGTCTGAAAATCGCAGTCAAGTGTATTAAGTCAAATTGGATGCGCAGTCTTCTTACAATGCTGGGTATTATTATCGGTATCAGCTCCGTTATTATGATTATCGGCGCAGGTACGGGTGTAAGAGATTATATTGTCGGGCTTATTGAGGATATGGGCTCAAACGCTGTTCTTGTAAGCGTTGATACCACCTCCGCTACCGATAACGACTATATTACTCTTGACGATGTAGAAAATATTAAAAATAAAGTAAACGGTGTTGAGCGTTGCTCTCCTATGCTTATGGGCTTTGGCCGTGCTACTATTGACAAATCCGCTACAGAGGCTACGGCTATGCTTATCGGTGTAAACAGCGACGTTCAGTTTGCGCTGACTAATTCGTGCGAGTACGGTCGATTTTTCACTGATGAGGAGTATAATGCAAATGCTCCTATTGCCGTAGTTGGTACTAACTCTGCCCAACAGGCATTTGGTTACGAGGACGTTACTAATGAATATGTTACCGTTTCTTCAAGCGGTAAATCAATGAAAATCAAGATTTGCGGCGTTGCAAATCTTGATGCACTCGCAAGTACTCTCGGCGGCTCAAGCTCTATGAGTAATATGTTTACAAGTGCAGGCGGCGATAAGACTATTATTGCCTTGTTCCTGCCTTGTACCACTCTTACTCAAATTACAGGTGCAAAGGCTAATCTCGGCAGTGTGTTTGTTATCGCTAAGGACGGCTATGATTATGATGCAGTAGGTAATGCTGCGGTAAACTATCTTAAGTCGGCTCACGGCAATTATTCAAACAGTATGTATACCGCTCAGAATATGGCTACTTATGTAGATATTGTTAATATCATTATGTCAGTTCTTACCGCTTTTATCGCTTGCGTAGGTGCTATTTCGCTTATTGTCGGCGGTATCGGTGTTATGAATATTATGCTTGTCTCGGTAACTGAACGAACACGTGAGATTGGTATACGAAAGTCGCTGGGTGCTAAGACAAAGGTTATTACGATGCAGTTTCTGACGGAGTCGGTAATTCTGTGTTTAATAGGTGGTATTATCGGCGTTACAATTGGTATTGCGGGTGCTTTTGCGGCATGCTCAATAATCAATATTAAGCCTAATATTACTTGGTGGCTTATAGTTGTTGCACTTCTGTTTTCAAGCGGCGTAGGCCTTTTCTTCGGCATCTATCCGGCAAGAAAAGCTGCTCAAATGAGCCCTATCGATGCTCTTCGCAGTGAATAATTCTTTTTATAGTTTAATTTAAAGGTAAGCTGATGTAATCAGCTTACCTTTTATCTTGATATTGTTAAAACTTTGTGTTAAAATGTATTCAATATTTTATTAGAGGAGATAATCATGAATATTAATCACGTTCTTGAGCAGTTTAAGTTTAAGGGTGAGCTTGAATCTTGCGATATATTCGGCTCAGGTCATATTAATACTACTTTTCTTGCAACATATAATGAAGACGGCAAGAAGAGAAATTATGTAATTCAAAAGGTTAATACAAGCATTTTCCCTGATATTGACGCTCTTATGAACAATATTTTCTCCGTTACCGACTTTTTGAGAGAAAAGATTAAAGCTGACGGCGGTAACCCTCATAGGGAGACGCTTCATTTTATCAGAACTTTTGACGGAAATAAATATTTTAAAGACGAGGACGGCTCTTGCTTTCGTGCGTATCGTTTTGTTGACAATTCAAAGGCGTATGACACTGTTGACAGCGCAGAAGTTTTTGGCAAAAGCGGTAAGGCATTTGGCAGATTTCAAAAGTATTTAAGTGATTTTCCGGCTGAAAGTCTCAGCGAAATTATTAAGAATTTCCATAATACAATTTGGAGATATGAAAATGAATTTATTCCTGCAGTTCAGGCTGATAAGGCGGACAGAGCTGTTAATTGCGGTGAAGAAATTAAGTTTGTTATGCACAGGCGTGAGGATTGCAAAAAGCTTGTTGAACTTATTGAAAAAGGCGAACTTCCGCTTCGTGTAACCCATAATGACACAAAACTTAATAATGTTCTTTTTGACAGCGACAGCGATGATGCTATTTGCGTTATCGACCTTGACACGGTTATGCCGGGTCTTGCGCTTTATGATTTCGGCGACTCTATTCGCTTTGGTGCTAACTCCTGCGCCGAGGACGACGATAATTATGATAAGGTTGAGCTTATGCTTGATTATTTTGAGGCTTATGCAAAAGGCTTTTTGAGCGAGGCAGGCGATGCTCTTAATCAGTGCGAAATAGATAATCTTGCCTTTTCTGCCAAACTTATGACCTTTGAGTGCGGTATGCGTTTTCTTACCGACTATCTCAACGGCGATACATATTTTAAGACTGCATACCCTGAGCATAATCTTGTTCGTGCTAAAAATCAATTTGCTCTTGTTGCCGATATGGAAAGGAAAATGGAGCAAATGCAGCAGATTATTAAGAATATTACAGAATAAATTTTTTATTGTAATTTTGAGAGATGATTTATTTCATCTCTCTTTTTATTTTTGCTTTTTATTTTCACACATAACGTCACTCTTTTTTGTCAATAATATTTTTGTACATAAATTGAAAAAGGGTGATTGTGTGCAATATAATAAAGTTGAAATATGCGGTATTAATACCGGCAGGCTTAAGGTGCTAAAGGAAAAAGAAAAAATGGAACTTTTAAAAAAGGCTCAAGCCGGAGATAAAAATGCAAGAAATGAGCTTGTTGAGGGCAATCTGCGCCTTGTACTGTCCGTAGTGCAACGTTTTTCAAACAGAGGGGAAAATATGGACGACCTTTTTCAAGTCGGCGTAATCGGCCTTATAAAGGCTATAGATAATTTCAATACTGACCTTGATGTTCGTTTTTCCACCTACGCCGTGCCGATGTGTATAGGTGAAATAAGGCGATATCTGCGTGATGATAATTCCATTCGTGTCAGCCGTTCTATGAGAGATACTGCTTATAAAGCAATGCAGGTTAAGGAACAGCTTATAAATGAAAACGGAAAGGAACCGACTATTGAGGAAATTGCTCAAAGGCTTGAAATGAAAAAAAGCGATGTTGTTCTTGCTCTTGAAGCAATTGTTGACCCGGTATCACTTTATGAGCCTGTATATAATGACGGAGGTGATACTATTTTTGTTATGGATCAAGTGGGCGATAACTCGACCGATAAAGATTGGGTAGATGAAATTTCTATTAAAGACGAAATCAAAAAACTTGATGACAGAGAACGAAATATTATGTACCTTCGCTTTATGCAGGGCAAAACGCAAATGGAGGTTGCACGTGAGGTCGGTATATCACAGGCTCAGGTTTCACGCTTAGAAAAAAACGCCCTTAAACGAATTAAGGGCGAGTGAAGAATTTAAAGAACCATAATCAGCGTGCCTGCCGCAATCAAAATACAGCCGACAAGTGACTTGATATTGAAGTCCTCGTGAAGAAATATAAATGCCAAAACAAGAGTGATTACGACGCTTAATTTATCAATAGGCACAACTTTTGAAACTTCTCCGATTTGTATTGCTTTGTAGTAACAAAGCCACGAAGCGCCGGTTGCAAGACCTGACAAAATAAGGAATATCCAGCTTTTTTTGCTGATATTCGTAATTCCCGATTGCGCATTGGTGATAAACACCATAAGCCAAGACATTGCAACAACTACAACCGTTCTGATTGCCGTTGCAAGATTAGAGTCAACATCTTTGATACCAACCTTTGCAAGAATTGATGTTAAAGCCGCAAATACTGCCGATAAAACTGCAAATACCGCCCACATATTTTTCATCTCTTTTCCTTTTGCATATTTTTATTTTAGTTCTTTTCTTAGTTATTGTAAAGTGTAAATTTAAACTAAAGTAGAAAGAAAAATATTTTGACAACTGTATAAATTAGTGATATTATAATGACGAAAGGGTGATTGAATATGAAAAAAATTTCAAGTGTTTTATTGGCATTTTTGATGCTTGTTTCAAGCTTATTTTGTGCAAACGCTGCATTTGGTGATGACTGGTCAAGTCAGAGCGGTAAAAACACCTTTCAAAGCGCTGAAAATCTTGTAATCGGCACAATTTATAACCGCCCTGCGACGGAAATTACAGGAACTGTTTTTAAACTTGACTTAAATCAAGCGGCAAAATATACATTATCGATTTCATCAAATTCTGCCGCAAAAGTTGAGATTTATCAAAATGATGATAAAAATATTATTGATACCGTAATTGTTTTAGGAGATAAAGCGCAGAAAAAGGTCACAGACAAGAATTTTGATTTTCTTAAAGGTACTTATTATTTCAGGATATTGAGTGTAGGTGATTACACTTTTTCCGTTTCAAATTATGTTTGCAATCATTATTTTGATGTTGTAACAACTTCACCTACTTATTTTTCAGCCGGATATCATACATATACCTGTTATCTTTGCGGTTATTCCTACAAAACAAAGGGCGATAATAAGAAAATTCTTAAAGCCCCTAAAATTTATTCACTAAAAGCGGGAAAAAAGAAAATAACTGTAAATAATTCCGACAATAAAGCTGCTTCGGGCTATCAAATTAAGCTTTCAACAAGCAAAAAATTCACTAAAAAGACTACCAAAACAGTCAAAGTCAAATCTTCAAAATCGACTGTTAAAAAGCTTAAAAGCAAGAAAAAATATTATGTAAAAGTAAGAGCGTATAAAACTAAAAACGGTAAGACAGTTTATTCCGCTTGGTCCAAAATTAAAACTGTTAAAACTAAATAATTGCTGAGGCGGAATGACATAAATTGTTATTCCGCTTTTTTATAAAATTTTTTATTTTGGGTATTGAATTTTTTTTGCTTATAATGTAATATATAAAAATAATATAATATATAATAATGCAGTCAGTGATTTCTTTAAACGAATGTAAATTATTGGCACACTTTCTTGGAGTTGTGTATGGAAAAAATCACAGGTAAAAATAACGAAATAATAAAGGGCGTTAAAAAACTCTTTACCTCTTCCAAGGAGCGCAGGGCACAGGGCTTGTTTGTTCTTGAGGGGGCAAGGCTTGTTTTTGACGTCCTTAACTCTTTTTATGAGGTTGAAATATTCTTGATAACGGAAAGCGCAAACGAAAGGTATTTTGAAAAATCCGTTTTAATGCAAAGGAAAAGCAAAGCCTCTTATTTCATAAGCGATACTCTTTCGCAAAAATTAAGCGAAACGAAGAATTCACAAGGTATTTTTGCAGTTTGCAAAATGAAAAATGATAATAACGCTCTTAAAAACGGCAAAAAGTATATTGCTACAGATAATCTTCAAGACCCTGGCAATCTCGGCACAGTTATAAGGACGGCGGAGGCGCTCGGCATTGGCGGCGTAATTGTCGGTGGAGGGTGCGATGTATATAACCCAAAGGTTTTGCGTGCATCAATGGGTTCGGCGCTCAGGATTGAGGTTATTGAATGTTTAAGCCTTGTTCCAATATTAAATCAGGCAAAGTCTCTCAAAATTAAAACGTATGCCACTTCGCCTGACACCTGCGCAAAAAAAATAAACGAAATTGATTTTTCAGATTCCTGCCTTTGCGTTATCGGTAATGAGGCTAACGGGGTAAGCGATGAGGTTATGGCAATTTGTGATGAAAAAATAACAATTCCTATGCCCGGCCGTGCAGAAAGCCTTAATGCGCATGTGGCGGCAGCCATAACGATGTGGGAGATGCAAAGATGAGTGAAAATGCAAGGTATTGGATTTGGCTTCAAAACGCTCTTGGATACGGCGCTAAAATAAAAAGCATAATTGATGAATATAAAAGTGCAAAATTTCTTTATGAGCTTGGCGAAAGCGAATGGAAAATGAGCACGGTTTTATCTAAACGTCAGGTTGAAAAGTTGATGATGACGGATGTTGGAAAGTCAGATGAAATAATTGATTGCTGCTCAAAAAACGGTTATAAAATAATTGATTTTGACGATAAAGCTTATCCCAAAAGGCTTAAGGAGATAATTAATCCGCCTGCCGTTTTGTATGTTGACGGAAAGCTGCCCGATATTGATAATCTTGTTTGCATCGGTATGGTAGGCACAAGAAAGGCAAGTGAATATGCAATCAAAGCGGCGCACATTATGGCTAAGGGTATTACCGAGGCAGGTGCTCTCGTTGTAAGCGGCGGAGCCTTGGGAATTGATACATATTCTCATTTAGGCGCTCTTGCCTGCGGCGGAAAAACAGTTGCCGTTTTGGGAAACGGGCTTGGTAATAATTATTTAAAGGCTAACGAAGGCTTAAGAAATATGATAAAGCAAAGTGGTGCACTTGTTACTGAGTATCAGCCCAATGTTCCGGCTAACAGAACTTCTTTTCCTATGCGTAACCGAATTATAAGCGGTTTGAGTTTAGGCATTTTGGTAGTTGAGGCAGGTGTTAAAAGCGGCAGCCTTATTACCGCAAATCTTGCGATAGAGCAAAACCGTGATGTTTATGCCGTTCCCGCTTCTATATTTTCAAGCGATTTTTCAGGTACAAATAAACTTATAAGCGACGGCGCAAGGCTTGCAATCAATCCCGTTAACGTTGTTGAGGCTTATGAAAATGATTATCCGACTCTTGATTTATCTAAAATAAGGACTGCTAATGAAATAGTCCTTGATAACTCGGAAAAAACGCTTGATACCTCTATTGTTAAGAAAAAATCGGCTAAGGAGCTTAATGTTAAGCCGACGCCTGAAAATAATTTGATTGATAAAAAATACTCCTTTGAAAATCTTGAAAAAGGAAGAGAAAACAGAAGAAAAATTGACGAAAATGTATGGTCGCTTGAAGGAAACAACAAAATCGTTTATGACTGCATAGGCGAGGAGTTCACTCGGGTTGATGATATAATCGAGAAATCGGGTTTAACTGCTTCGCAGGTTCTTGCAGCTTTAACATTTCTCGAGCTTAAAAAAGTGATAATAAGTGCCTCGGGTAAGAGGTTTAAAAAATCCTGAAAGGAAACAGAATATGTCTAAATTAGTAATTGTGGAGTCACCTGCAAAGGCAAAAAATATTAAAGGCTATCTCGGAAGAGGTTATGACGTTATTGCCTCAATGGGTCATGTCAGGGATTTGCCGGCAGCAAGGCTCAGTGTTGATATTGCAAATGACTTTGAACCGAAATATGCGGTAATAAAAGGAAAGGAAAACTTCGTTAAAGACCTTAAGAAAAAGGCTGACAATGCGGACTATGTTTATCTCGCAACCGACCCCGATCGTGAGGGAGAAGCTATTTCATGGCATCTTGCCACTCTTTTGGGTCTTGACCTTAAGGATAAAAACAGAGTTACGTTTAATGAAATTACAAAAAACGGAGTAAAAAACGGAATGGATGCGCCACGTCAAATTGATATTGATTTGGTTGACGCTCAGCAGGCAAGGCGTATTCTTGACCGACTTATCGGCTATAAGCTTTCGCCGTTTATTTCTCAAAAAATCAGAAGAGGTCTTTCGGCAGGCCGTGTTCAGTCGGTTGCTCTCAGATTGATTGTTGACAGAGAAAATGAAATTCGTGCATTTAAGGCTGAGGAATATTGGTCGATAGATGCTAAGTTTACAAATCCGCCGGAAAGAAAGGTGTTTTCAGCTTCTCTTTCAACTAAAAACGGTGAAAAAATCAAGATTGAAAATAAAGAGCAAAGTGACAGCGTTCTTTCTGACCTTGACGGCGAAAGTTATATTGTAAAGGGTGTTAAAAAGGGCAGCAGAAAGAAAAATCCTACTCCTCCTTTTATCACGTCAACTCTTCAGCAGGAGGCTTCAAGACGTCTTTCCTTCCAAGCAAGGAGAACTATGAAGGCGGCGCAGGAACTTTACGAAGGCGTTGAGGCAGGAGAACTCGGCACAGTCGGTCTTATCACTTATATGAGAACAGACTCGCTTCGTATATCTGAAGAAGCAAGAGCAGCCGGCAATGAATTTATTACAGAGACATACGGCGAAAAGTATCTCCCTAAAAAGCCGAGATATTTTAAATCAAAGAGTAATATTCAAGACGGTCACGAGGCTATCAGACCGTCAATGCCAAAGGTTACTCCTGAGCAGGTTAAGCCATATCTTACAAGTGACCAATATAAAATTTATAAACTTGTTTGGGAAAGATTTATTGCATCTCTTATGGAATCCTGTATGCAGGAAACTATGAAAATAGAGATTGAGGCAGGAGAATATATCTTCACCGCCACAGGTTATACAGTTAAGTTTGACGGTTTTACAAAGCTTTACGAGGAAAAGGTTGACGATGAAAAGAACGACAGCGCATCTCCTCTCCCGGCTCTTAAGGAAGGCGACGAACTTAAGCTTAAGAGTATTTTGGGCAATCAGCACTTTACTCAGCCGCCTGCAAGATATACCGAAGCTTCCCTTACTAAAGCACTTGAGGAAAACGGTGTCGGCAGACCGTCAACTTATGTTACCATCACCTCAACTATTCTCAACCGTGAATATGTTAAGCGTGAGGGCAAGCAGTTTGTGCCGACTGAACTCGGCGAGGCTGTAACAAATCTTCTTAAAGATAAAATGCCTAATATTGTTAATGTTAAATACACTTCCAAAATGGAGGCTGACCTTGATAAAATCGATTCCGGCGAAAAAAATTATAAGGATATGATTCGCCTTTATTATGATGATTTTGAAAAACCTCTTGAAAAAGCTAAAGAGGAAATGCAGGGCGTTAAAATTAAGCTTAAGGAAGAAGAAACAGACGAAATTTGCGAAAAGTGCGGCAGAAATATGGTTGTCAAAGTCGGCAGATTCGGTAAATTTCTTGCTTGCCCCGGCTATCCGGAATGTAAAAATACAAAGCCGCTTATTTTCAGGACTAAGGCTAAGTGCCCTGAATGCGGCGGCGACGTAATTGAGAAAAAAACCAAGAGAGGCTCGTCATTCTACGGTTGTTCAAATTATCCTAAGTGTAATTTTATGACTTGGGACGCACCGAGCGACGAAGTTTGCCCACGTTGCGGCAAGTCGCTCTTTAAACGCAGGGGCAATGTGCTTTATTGCCCCGATACAGAGGGCTGCGGTTTTACAAAGCCGGCTCCGAGAAAAAAGAAAACAGAAGAATAAACGGTAATTTATATGAAATTTAAGGTTATCGGCGCAGGTCTTGCGGGTGTTGAGGCTGCGTGGCAGATTGCAAATAACGGATATAATGTTTCGCTTTATGAAATGAAGCCGATTAAAAAGAGTGAGGCGCATAAGTCGGACTTGTTTTGTGAACTTGTGTGTTCAAATTCACTCAAGGCCTCACGTATTGAAAGCGCAGCAGGTCTTTTGAAAGAGGAAATGGCTCGTTTAGGCTCGCTTACGGTCCCGATTGCAAGGCAGTCGAGTGTTCCGGCAGGCGGCGCTTTGGCAGTTGACAGGGATATTTTCTCAAAAAGCGTGACTGAAAAAATCAAATCTCACCCCAATATTGAGGTGATTAATGAAATAGTTGAGGATTTAGAACTTGACGACGATACAATAACAATTGTTGCAACGGGTCCGTTGACTGACGGCGCTCTTGCAAAAAGTATCAGCAATATTACAGGCGAGTATCTCTCGTTTTATGATGCCGCCGCTCCAATTGTTACTGCAGAGAGTGTTGATATGTCTAAGGCATTCGGTGCTTCACGTTATGAGCGTGGCGGTGACGATGATTATATCAATTGCCCGTTCAATAAGGCAGAGTATGAGGCTTTTATTAATGAACTTGTTAATGCCGAGGGTACAATTGTTCACGATTTTGACGTCTATGAGGGCTGTATGCCGATTGAAAAACTTGCTAAAAGAGGGCTTGACGCTCCTCGTTTCGGCCCTATGAAACCTGTCGGTTTGGTAGACCCGAACACAGGGCACAGACCTTGGGCTTGTGTTCAGTTAAGACGTGAAAATTCAAAGGGTACAATGTTTAATCTTGTTGGTTTTCAAACCAATTTGAAGTTCGGCGAGCAAAAACGTGTTTTCTCTATGATTCCGGGGCTTGAAAATGCTCAGTTTGTGCGCTATGGTGTTATGCATAGGAATTCGTTTTTGAATTCACCAAAGCTTCTTAATAACGATTTTTCATTTAGAAATAAAAACAACCTTTTCTTTGCAGGTCAAATCACGGGAGTTGAGGGATATATGGAAAGTGCGGCAAGCGGAATTATGGCAGGTATCAATGCCGTAAGAAGAGCGCAGGGTAAAGAGCCGTTCACTCTCTCTGATGTTACTATGATAGGCGCTTTGAGCGATTATATCAGTGACGAAAGCGTTAAGAATTTTCAGCCTATGGGTGCTAACTTCGGTGTGCTGCCTGCAATAGAGCCGAAAATTAAGGACAAAAAAGAGCGCTATGCCGCTATGGCGCAAAGAGCGCTTGCAAGCCTTGAAGAAAGTATGAAAACCTTATAGTTAAAATTAAGTTGGGAAAGGGTGCAATATTTGCTGTGCAAAAAAGAATAATTATTGATGCTATGGGTGGGGATAATGCTCCGCTTGAGATACTTAAGGGTACCTATCTTGCTCAAAAAGAATACGGAATTGCTCCCGTACTTGTAGGAAATGATAAAGAAATACAAAAATGCATTAAGGATAATAATATTGCACTTGAAAATGTGAAAATTGTTAATTCAAATTCAGTTATCACAATGCATGACGATGCAAAGGCAGTGCTTAAAGAAAAGGCAGACTCATCAATGGGTATCGGCTTTAAACTTTTGAATGAAGGTGAAGGCGACGCTTTTGTGAGTGCGGGAAATACAGGTTGCGTAACAGTAGGCTCAACACTTATTACTAAAAGAATTAAAGGTGTTAAAAGACCTGCAATCGCCTCTGTTATGCCAAGTGCAAAAAAGCCGTTTCTTCTTATGGACTGTGGTGCAAATGCCGAGTGCAGAGCTGAATTTTTATATCAGTTTGGCAAAATGGGAAGCCTTTATATGCAAAAAATTATGAAAGTCGAAAATCCAAGGGTTGCGCTTGCAAATAACGGCGAGGAGAGCACAAAGGGTACTTCGACCGTTAAAGAAGCTTATAAACTTATGCAAAATGCACCTTACAATTTTGTAGGCAATATTGAGGGTAGGCAAATTCCGTTCGGTGACGCAGACGTTGTTGTTGCCGACGGGTTTACAGGTAATCTTATTCTTAAAACTTATGAGGGCGTTGCAAAAGTTTTGATGAATGGTATTAAGAACGCTTTTATGAAAAATACGCTTTCTAAAATTTCATATCTCGGTGTTAAATCGGGTATTGACGATATGAAAAAGCAGTTTGATTATAAGGAATACGGCGGTGCCGTTATGCTTGGTGTTAAAAAGCCTGTAATTAAGTCTCACGGCTCGGCAGATGCACGTACATTTAAAAACGCAATCAAGCAGGCAATTTGGTTTTTGGATAACAATTTGATTAGTTCAATTGAAAATGAATTTTCAATAAATACGCAAGAGGAATAAAAATGGCAACTATTGAAGATAAAATAGGATATAATTTCAAAAATAAGGCTTATCTTATGGAGGCACTTACACATTCTTCCTTTGCAAACGAAAGGCATAATAAAATTAAGTGTAACGAGAGAATGGAATTTTTAGGTGATGCTGTGCTTTCTATTATTTCGGCTAACTATCTTTTTCATCGCTTTCCCGATATGCCTGAGGGCGATTTGTCAAAACTTCGTTCTTCTCTTGTTTGCACTCAGTCACTTTCGGATTTTGCAAGGCAGATATCACTCGGTAACTTCCTGTTTTTAGGCAAGGGAGAGTCAAACACGGGCGGTGCTGACAGACCGTCGATTTTGGAAAATGCATTTGAAGCGCTTATTGCCGCTATATATCTTGACGGCGGAATGGAAAATGCGGAAAAATTTGTACTTCATTTTCTTGCTCCTGCTGTTGAAACCCATCATATCAATTTTAAGGATTATAAAACAACTTTGCAGGAAATAGTTCAGCAAAACCCCGATGAAAATGTAAATTACGTTCTCGTCGGCGAGAGCGGACCTGACCATAATAAAACATTTGAGGTTGAAGTTCACCTTAATTCAAACGTTATCGGCAAGGGTAAGGGCGGAAGTAAAAAAAGTGCAGAACAGGCTGCGGCAAGAGAGGCACTTAAATTAATGGGTGTAATATGAAAAAAGGTAATATAAGTATTTTTGTTCCTCATTTAGGCTGTCCGTGTCAGTGTTCGTTTTGCAATCAAAAAACAATAACAGGGCAGGCAAATCAGCCTACACCGCAGGACGTTGACAAGGCAGTTAAAACGGCGCTTAAGTCAAAAGGCTTTGATTATGAAATCGCCTTTTTCGGCGGCTCATTTACTGCGATTGACAGAGAATATATGATTTCTCTTTTGAAAGCGGCAAATAAATATATAAAATCAAATGAGGTAAAGGGTATAAGAATTTCTACCCGTCCCGACTGTATTGACGAAGAAATTTTGGATTTGCTCAAAGAGTACGGAGTTACAAGTATTGAACTTGGTGCGCAGAGTATGGACGATGAGGTGCTTTTGGCTAACAGGCGAGGTCATACGGCAAAAGACGTTGAAAATGCGTCAGAGCTTATTAAGTCATACGGTTTTGAGCTTGGGCTTCAAATGATGACGGGTCTTTATAAGGACAGTGAAGAAAAAGCTATTAAAACGGCTGAAAAAATAATTGCGCTATCGCCCCAAACCGTAAGGATTTATCCTACTGTTGTATTAAAAGGTACATATCTTGCAGACCTTTATTTAAGCGGTGAATATAAGCCGCTCAACGCTGACGAATCGGCGCAGCTTTGCGCAAAACTTGTTTTGCTTTTTGAAAAGAATAATATAAAAATCATTCGTTTGGGGCTTCATTCAAGCGAGGATATTAAGAAAAATATGCTTGCAGGCGGTTTTCACGACAGCTTTGGCGAGCTTGTAAAGTCAAGAATTATGGTTGATAAAATTCTTACGCTTCCTCCGGCTGATTATGAGGTGGCAGTTAATTCAAAGTCGCTTTCAAAGCTGAAAGGAAATAAAAAATCAAATATCTATCTTCTTATCGAGAGAGGATATAATATAAAAATTGTTATCGACAACAGTCTTGATGTTGATGAATTGGAGATAAAATAATGGTATTAAAATCACTTGAAATACAAGGTTTTAAGTCTTTTCCGGACAGGACAACGCTTAATTTCGGCAAGGGTATTACCGCAGTTGTCGGTCCTAACGGTTCGGGCAAAAGTAATATTTCCGACGCAGTTCGTTGGGTTTTGGGCGAGACAAGTTCTAAATCTCTTCGTGGCTCAAAAATGGAGGATGTTATCTTCAGCGGTACTTCTGCACGTAAGGCTTTGGGCTTTGCTCAGGTCCAGCTTACTCTTGACAATACCGACCAAACGCTTAAAGATAAGGGCGAGGTTGTAACCGTTTCAAGAAGATATTATCGTTCGGGTGAAAGTGAATATAAAATTGACGGCGAAATAGTAAGAGCAAGGGATATAAGAGAACTGTTTATGGATACGGGACTCGGTTCAGACGGCTATTCAATGGTAGGTCAAGGTAAGATTGACTCAATCATTTCGCAAAAAAATGAGGACAGGCGTGAACTTTTTGAAGAAGCCGCAGGTATTTCCCTTTTTCGTCATAAAAGAAAAGACGCTACCCGCAGGCTTGACCAAGCGCAGGAAAATTTAGTCAGGCTTCTTGATATTTTGGGCGAACTTGAAAGCAGAGTTGAGCCGCTCAGAAAGCAGAGCGAAAAGGCGCAGAAGTTTATCACTCTTTCCGATGAGAAAAAAACGCTTGAAATAGGTGTATGGGTAAATAAGATTAACCGCTTTACCAATGATTTAAGAGAGCAGGAGCATAAAATTGACGCTGCCAACGCATCCTATGACGTTTGCGAAAAGGAACTTAAAGAGATTGAACAGGAGATTGAAGAAATAGCGCAAAAGACTGTTTCAATCAATACCCAAATCGAGCAAATCAGAGCAGGCTCAAAGGCTTATGAGGAGCAGGCACTTCGCAAAGACGGCGAGGCTTCCGTTTTAGAAACTACTTTAAATCATAATAACGAAACTATTGAAAGACTTAAAAACGATATCGGCGATGTTGATAACACCAATCTTTCTATTGATGCTCAGATAGAGGAAAAAGAGCAGTTTATCTCAAAAAGCGTTAAGGAAATTGAGGAAAAGAAGGCTGAGCTTAAAAGTGTTACAGATGAGATGAATAATCTTCTTTCATCTAATGAAGAGTTTTCAAAACTTACTGTTGAACTTAATCAAAAAATCACTTCTCTTACTTTGAAACTTTCCGACTGCCGTGTTAAATGTTCTCAGGCGCTCACTTCTTCTCAGGAAATCAAGTCAAGGCAGAGCGTTGTTGATTCATCAATTGAAAAAAGCCGTGAGGAGCTTGAAAAGTTTAAAGAACTTAAAGCAAAAAGTGATGAAAATTTAGAAAGTTTGCAATCACGTATTGATGAAAATAACAATTCAATGCAGGGCTATAAAATCAAGCTTGAAAATAAAAATGCCAATGCAGATAAGATTAAAGCAGAACTTGAAAAAGTAACTAACGAATATAACCAAAAGGCGCAAAGAGCTAAAATGCTTTTAGACCTTGAAAAGAATATGGAAGGCTTTTCGGGTGCTGTTAAGGCGGTTATGCGTCAGGCACAGAATAAGGCACTTTCAGGTATTCACGGTCCGCTTTCTCAACTCATAACCGTTGACAATGAATACAGCGTGGCAGTTGAGGTTGCACTCGGTGCGGCAATGCAAAATATAGTTGTCGGCAATGAAGCAGATGCTAAGCGTGCAATTTATTATCTTAAAAATAACCGTGTCGGCAGGGCAACATTTCTTCCAATTTCGGCAATCAAGCCGAGAAGCCTTGATGAAAGAAATCTTGACGATAACTTGGGTTTTGTTGCAATTGCAAGCGACCTTGTTGATTGTAAAAACGAGTATAAAAATATTATCTCTAACCTTTTGGGCAGAGTTGTTATAGTTGAGGATATGGACTCGGCTATAGGTATTTCAAAAAGATATTCAAACAGATTTAAGATTGTTACCGTTGACGGTCAGGTTATTAACCCGGGCGGCTCAATGACAGGCGGTTCGCAGTCAAAGGGCGCAGGTATCCTCTCTCGTGGTAATATGATTGACGAACTTAATAATGAAGCCAAAAAGCTTGAAAAGCAAGCTGAGGAAATCAAGGCTGAGTATAAAACAGCACTTGAGGAGGCTAATTTTGCACTTGCCGCTTTGCAGGGTGCGCAAGCTGATTTGCAGCAGGCTAAAGAAGAACTTATCAGGGCGCAGGGCGAGCATAAGCTTGTTGCTGAAAAGTATGACCTTTTATCCTCTCAACTTTCTGTTCTTGTTAATGAAAAGGACAGCGCTAAGCAGAGAATTGCAGAGTTTGAAAATGAGGCAAAATCCTGCGAGGTTGAAATCAAATCGATTGAAGATGAAATTTCAAAGACCGAAAGTGAACTTGAAAAGACCTCAGGCAATGCAAGCGAACTTAATGCAAAACGTGATGAGTACAGGGAAAAGAGCGAGAAAATCAATCTTGAACTTGTAACCCTTGCCAAGGATAACGAGGCAGCTAAGCTTTCTGTTGAAGAACTTAATTTCAGAAAAAATTCTCAGTTTGACAGGGTTAAAACGATTGAGGACGAGATTAAGTCAATTGAAGAGAAAAATCAAACGCTTCTTATCTCAATCAATGAAATTAAAGCGTCTGCCAATGACCTCAGGGTTAAGGCGGAGCAGTCCGATAAGGATGTAAGCGAGCAGATTAATCAAAGAAATGAACTTGAAAAGCGCACAACAGAGCTTAGAGGCGAGGAAAAGATTAAAAATCAGGACAGAGAAAAGCTTTCGGGTTCTATTGTTCGTCTTGATGAAAGAAAAATTGCAATGAAAAAAGAGTATGATGAGCTTAACGATATGCTCTTTGAGCAATATGAGCTTACAAAGCATGAGGCAGAGGCGCTTGATATTCAAATTGATGATATGACGGCGGCTAAGCGCAGACTCCACGAGATTAAGGTTGCAATTAAGAGTCTCGGCTCAATCAACGTCGGTGCTATTGAGGAATATAAAGAGGTCAGCGAGCGCTACACCTTCCTTAAGGAGCAAATAGGCGACGTCGAAAAATCGAAGAGCGAGCTTATGAAGATAATTGAGGATTTGACCGCTTCAATGAGCGAGAAATTCCTTGCTCAGTTTAATAAGATTAATGAGGAATTTAAGGTTTGCTTTGCTGATTTCTTCGGCGGCGGTAAGGGCGAGCTTGTTTTGGAAGAGCCTGACAATTGCCTTGAATCACCTATTGAAATTCGTATTCAACCACCGGGAAAGTCAGTTCAAAATATTAACCTTTTCTCAGGCGGTGAGAAGTCGCTTGCGGCAATGGCACTTTTGTTCAGCGTGCTTAAAGTGCAACCTGCTCCGTTTTGTATTTATGACGAGGTTGAGGCGGCACTTGATGATGTCAATGTTGAGCGTTTCGCAAAATATATGCGCAAGATGACAGATAAAACTCAGTTTATTTCAATCACTCACAGGCGTGGTACTATGGAGGAGGCAGACGTTCTCTACGGTGTCACAATGCAGGAAAAGGGTGTTTCAAAACTTATTGAATTGCAAACAGCTGAGCTTGCGGCAAAAATGGGACTTGAATAATCTGTAATGTTTAGTTATAGGGCGGTAATTCACTTCTGCCGATAAATAATATATAATCCAATAATATAAAGGAAGAATTGATATGGGTATTTTTTCTGTATTTAAAAGAGGTCTTAAAAAGACAAGAGACGAGGGTATTACCGCTCAACTTGACGAGGTAGTGGATTCTTATGAGAAAATAACTCCTGAATTTTTTGATGACCTTGAGGAAATTCTTATAATGGGTGATGTCGGAATGCCGACTGCCGAAAGAATTATCCGTGATTTGAAAAGCAAAATAGAAAACGATAAGGTTGATGACGTAAAGCAAGTACGTGAAATGATGAAAGATATTGTTTCGGGTATTGTTTGGGGCGGCAGCTATTTAAGACTTCGCACCAAGCCGTCAGTAATTCTTGTTATCGGTGTAAACGGTGTAGGCAAAACGACTACTATCGGCAAGCTTGCAATGAGGTTAAAGGAACAGGGCAGAAGCGTTATTTTGGGCGCTGCCGATACTTTCCGTGCAGCCGCTATTGAGCAACTTCAGGTATGGGCTGACAGGGCGGACGTTGATTTGATTAAGCACGGCGAAGGCTCAGACCCTGCTTCCGTTGTTTATGATACCATTGCCGCCGGTAAGGCAAGGGGCAGTGACGTAATCATTATTGATACTGCCGGCAGGCTTCATAATAAGAAAAATCTTATGGATGAGCTTAACAAAATCAGCCGTGTTATAGAAAGAGAACTTCCCGATGCTTCTAAGGAAATTCTTTTGGTGCTTGATGCTACAACAGGTCAAAATGCCGTTAATCAGGCTAAGGACTTTAAGGAAGCGGCAGGAATAACAGGCATAGTGCTCACTAAGCTTGACGGAACTGCTAAGGGCGGTGTTGTTCTTGCAATTAATAATGAACTTGACGTTCCCGTTAAATTTGTCGGCGTCGGTGAAAAAATTGAGGATTTACAGCCGTTTGACGCAGACGCATTTGCAGCAGGACTGTTTGATGCCAAAATTCCCGATGACGATAAGGAAATAACGGATTTTATTCAGCACGAAGATGAGGCTGATAATAAAAAGTCGGAGTAGGAGAATAGTGTGAAAAATCACACTATTCTGATTGTATTGCCCTCAAAATTTGCCGACGGCATAATTTTGAGATGGCTGAAATCACCATTTACGCCTGTTCAGGCAACGCAGGATATAGGGTGATTTTTAATAAACTATTTTTTGCCTGAAAGGCTATGGTGATTATTATGGATTTTATTTTAGCAACAAATAATATGAAAAAGCTTGCGGAAATGCAGCGTATTTTATCTCCTCTCGGCATTAATGTTGTTACTGCAAAAATGCTTGGCAAACAGCTTGAGGACGTTGAAGAAGACGGAAAAACCTTTGAGGATAACGCAAAGCTTAAGGCAAGAGCGGCTTGTAAGGAAATGAATATGCCGGCGATTGCTGACGATTCAGGCTTGTGCGTTGATTATCTTGACGGTGCTCCGGGTATCTTTTCGGCACGTTTTGCAGGTGAGCACGGCAATGATGAAAAAAATAATGACCTTCTTCTTGAAAAACTTGATGGTGTACCGCTTGAAAAAAGAACGGCTCATTATGTATGTGCTATTTGCTGTACTTTCCCTGACGGACGTGAAATCGTCGTAAGGGGCGAATGCAATGGCGTTATCGGCTTTGAGCGTGATGGTCACGAGGGATTTGGATATGACCCGCTTTTCCTTGTTGACGGCAAGGCTTTCGGCAGATATACAGCCGAGGAAAAGGATAAAATCAGCCACAGAGGTAACGCACTTCGTTTATTAACTAAAGAATTGGAGAAAATTATATGACATCTAAGGAAAGAGCGGCTTTAAGAGCAAAGGCTAACCCTCTTGAACCTATTATTCAAATTGGCAAGGAGGGTATAAGCGAAAATTTACTTACTCAAATTGACGATACGCTTGATAACAGAGAACTTATTAAAATAAGAGTTCACCTTGAATCTGCACCCGAATCCCCTAAGGAACTTGCGCAAAAGCTTTCTGAGCCTCTTGGCGCTGAGGTTATTCAGGTAATCGGCGGAATTATAGTTCTTTACCGTGAGGCGGACGAGGAGCGTATCGCAGAGAAAAAGAAAAAAAGAGGTTCCGGTAATTCTAAGGCAACAGCTAAAAAGAAGGTAAAAATCAAGGGCAAAAGACAGCGCCAAAGAGAAAAAGAAGCTAAAAACCCTTACGCTAAATACGACAGACCTAAATATTATGGCAGATAAGCAAAAAATAGGAGTTTTCGGCGGAGCGTTCAATCCCGTTCATAATGGGCATATTAACTTAGCACTTCATTATCTTAATGAATTGGAACTTGATAGGATACTCTTTATCCCGACCGCTTCACCGCCGCATAAATCTGATGATGATTTTGCGCCTAAAGAGGACAGAATTAATATGCTTTCTCTTGCAATATCATCGTTTGATAAATTTGAAATAAGCGATATAGAATTTAAACTGACAGGCAAAAGCTATACTTATTTGACTCTTTCGAAACTTAAAAAAATATATAAAAACGCAGAATTTTACCTTATAATCGGCGCTGACCAAATGCTTCATTTCGATAAGTGGTATAAGTATAAAGAAATATTATCTCTTGTCACTCTTTGCACTTCGGCAAGAGAAAACGAAAAGGAAAAAGCGGAGATTTTAAGCTTTGCCTCAAGGCTTGACGGTCTTGATATGAATAAATTTAAGCTTTTGACCTCTCCCGTTTTAAAGGTCAGTTCAAGCGAAATAAGGCAAAAAATAAAAGACGGCGAGGATTTTTCCTCTCTTGTTCCCAAAAAGGTTTATGATTATATAATTAAGAGGAGAATTTATAATGTATGATACCGAAGCTTATATGAAAATTTTAAAAAATACGCTTTCGAGCAGAAGATTTTATCATTCTCTTTGTGTTTCCCAAAGTGCAAAAAAGCTTGCAGAAAGGTATAATCAGGATGTAGAAAAGGCAGAGATTGCAGGACTTTTGCATGATATAACTAAGGAAACGGGCAAAGCCGCTCAACTTGAAATTATTAAATATGCAGGTGTTGAACTTCATCCGTTTGATAAAAGGGGCGATAAGTTTTTGCACCAAGCGTCCGGCTCGGCAATGGCTAAAATTCTTGGGATAGAAGATGAGAAAATTTTAGACGCTATAAGATATCATACAACAGGAAAAGCAAATATGACTATGCTTGAGCAAATCATATATCTTGCTGACTTCATTTCTGCCGACAGAGATTATAAGGATATAGATATAATAAGAAAAGAAACGCAAAGGGGTATCGAATACGGTCTTCTTTACGGCACAGCCTACACAATCAAATCGGTTGCGTCAAGGCAGATATTGCTTCATCCCATGACGGTTGAGGCGTACAATTGGATTATTGATGAATACTTTAATTAGAAAGGGTGAATTTATGCAGGCACTTGATATAGTAAAAACAGCCGTAAAGGCGATTGACAGTAAAAAAGGCGAAAATATTGAGGTTATCGGTATTACCGATTTAACAGTTCTTACCGATTATTTCGTAATCGCCACGGCAACAAGCTCAACTCAGGTTAAAGCTATTTGTGACGAGGTTGAATATAAGCTTGATTTGCTCGGAGCAGAGCCTCATCATATTGAAGGCAGAAACACTTCTTGGGTTTGCCTTGATTATAATTCAGTCGTTATACACATTTTTCATAAGCAACAGCGTGATTTTTATTCGCTTGAGCGCTTGTGGGAAGACGGCGAAATTTTAGATACAGCAAAATTATTGGAGGATTAAAATATGGAGTACAATTTTAAAGAGATTGAATCCAAATGGCAAAACGTTTGGTACACTCAAAACACATTTGCGGCAAAACAGGATTTTTCACTTCCTAAGTATTACTGCCTTGTTGAATTTCCTTATCCGTCAGGACAGGGACTTCATGTAGGTCATCCGAGGTCTTATACGGCACTTGATATCGTTGCACGTAAAAAAAGGCTTCAGGGCTACAATGTTCTTTATCCTATGGGTTGGGACGCTTTCGGTCTCCCGACTGAAAACTTTGCAATAAAAAATCATATTCACCCTGAAGAAGTAACTAAAAAGAATGTTGCAAGATTTAAGCAGCAGCTTCAGTCGCTCGGTTTCTCTTTTGATTGGACAAGAGAGATTAACACAACCGACCCAAGTTATTATAAATGGACGCAATGGATTTTCTTGCAGCTTTTCAAAAAAGGACTTGCATATAAAAAGGAAATGGCTGTAAACTGGTGTACTTCTTGTAAGTGCGTTCTTGCAAATGAAGAAGTTGTAAACGGCGTTTGCGAGCGTTGCGGCAGTGAGGTTATCAGAAAAAATCAGAGCCAGTGGATGCTTAAAATTACAGAATACGCTCAAAGACTTGTTGACGACCTTGACGACCTTGATTTTATTGATAGAGTTAAGGTTCAGCAGAAAAACTGGATTGGCAGATCAACAGGTGCGGAGGTTGATTTCGGTACTACTCTTGGCGATACATTGACTGTTTATACCACACGTCCGGACACTCTTTTCGGCGCAACATATATGGTTATTTCACCTGAACACCCTCTTATTGAAAAGTGGGCGGATAAACTTAAAAATATTGATGAAATCCGTGCTTATCAGGCAGAGGCTGCACATAAGTCGGATTTTGAGCGTACAGAACTTAATAAGGAAAAAACAGGCGTTAAGCTTGACGGCGTAATGGGCATTAACCCTGTAAACGATGCTGAAATTCCTATCTTTATTTCAGACTATGTACTTACTTCTTACGGTACAGGCGCAATTATGGCTGTTCCCGCTCATGATACCCGTGACTGGGAATTTGCAAAGAAATTTGATTTGCCTATTATCGAGGTTGTTGCAGGCTCAAAGGTTGGAGTTGAAAACGAAGCGTTTACCGATTGCGCAACAGGCAAACTTGTAAATTCCGCTTTTCTTACAGGTATGAGCGTTGAAGAGGCTAAAAAGGCTATTACAGAATGGCTCACAAAAGAGGGTAAAGGACATCAAAAGGTCAACTTTAAGCTTCGTGATTGGGTATTCTCACGTCAAAGATATTGGGGCGAGCCTATTCCAATCGTTAAGTGCGACGATTGCGGCTATGTTCCTATTCCTGAAAGCGAGCTTCCTTTAAGACTTCCTATGGTTGACTCTTATGAGCCGACAGATACAGGCGAATCTCCGCTTGCTAAAATGACTGATTGGGTTAATACAACTTGTCCTTGTTGCGGAAAACCTGCTAAGAGAGAAACCGATACAATGCCGCAGTGGGCAGGCTCGTCTTGGTATTTCTTAAGATATATGGACCCTCATAACGATAAGGAACTTGTATCTAAAGAAGCTGCAGAGTATTGGAGTCCTGTTGATTGGTACAACGGCGGTATGGAGCATACAACTCTTCACCTTCTCTATTCTCGTTTTTGGCATAAATTCCTTTATGATATCGGCGTTGTTCCTACTAAGGAGCCTTATCAAAAGCGTACCTCTCACGGTATGATTCTCGGTCAAAACGGTGAAAAGATGTCTAAGTCAAGAGGCAACGTTGTTAACCCTGACGAAATTGTTGACCAGTACGGTGCAGATACAATGCGTCTTTATGAAATGTTTATCGGCGACTTTGAAAAGGCTGCTCCTTGGAACAGCGATTCAATCAAGGGTTGTAAGAGGTTTGTTGAGCGTTTCTGGAACTTGCAGGAAATTGTTAAAGACGGTAATGAATATTCACCACAGCTTGAGGCTCTTATGCATAAAACAATTAAAAAGGTTTCGGAAGATATCGACAACCTTAAGTGCAACACAGCTATTGCTTCAATGATGACATTGGTTAACGAAATGTATGCAAAGGGTGTTAATAAGGCAGAACTTCGTGATTTGACAATTATTCTTAATCCTTTTGCACCTCACGTAACTGAGGAAATGTGGCAGATTATGAACTTCGGCGGTGCAGTTCACGATGCTCAGTGGCCGAGCTTTGATGAGTCAAAGACTCAGGAAAACGACGTTGAAATTGCGCTTCAGGTTAAGGGCAAGGTTCGTTCAAGAATTGTTGTTCCTGTAGATATCAGCAAAGAGGACGCTATTGCTCTTGCTAAGAAGGATGAAAAGATTGCCGCAGAAATTGCAGGTAAAGAAATTAAAAAGGAAATCTACGTTCCCGGCAAGCTTGTTAATATTGTTGCAATATAAGTTGTAACTGACTTTGTATTGCAGAAAATCTGTTACGCATCAAGGTGACGGATTTTGAAAAAACTTAATTTACCCGAAATAAGAGGTAACAATAATGGCTGATAAAAAAATATATACCGTTGCAACCTCACACCTTGATACGGTGTGGAGCTGGGATTTTGAAACGACTGTAAGTAAATACATATATAATACCTTAGTTGATAACTTCAAGCTTTTCGAAAAATATCCTACATATAAATTCTCATTTGAAGGCTCATACAGATATGAGCTTATGGAGGAATATTATCCCGAACTTTTTGAAAAAATGAAAGAATATATCAAAAACGGCAGATGGAATGTTTGCGGTTCTGCTTTTGAAAACGGTGACACAAATATTCCGTCACCTGAAGCACTTTTCAGAAATATTCTTTTCGGCAATTCGTATTTTGATGAAAAGTTTGGAAAAAGAAGTGTTGATATCTACTTGCCTGACTGTTTCGGCTTTGGTTGGGCACTTCCGACTATTGAACGTCATGCCAATTTAATCGGCTTTACTACTCAAAAGCTTGCTTGGGGCGGTGCTTACGGTATTCCGTTTGATATCGGTAAGTGGCAGGGTGTTGACGGCAGCGAAGTTTACGCTTCTATCAATCCTCACGATTATTACTATACGCTTAAAAAACTTCGTGATTGGGATTTTGTTCTTAATAAGTTTAAGGAAAATGAAAAATACGACCTTAACGATACGTATATTTTCCACGGAATAGGCGACAGAGGCGGCGCTCCGGAGGAAAAGAGCGTTGCCTTTGTCGAACAGGAAATTAATAAAAACGACAATAGCAATATTAAGGTTATTGCCGCATCTGCCGATGAAATTTATCACGATATTGAAGATAAATATACGTCTGAGCAAAAATCAAAGCTTCCTGTTTGGAAAAACGAATTTGTTATGACAAATCACGGTGTCGGCGGATATACTTCACGTTCAATCGGTAAGCGTTGGAACAGAAGATGCGAGGAACTTGCCGATTTGAGCGAACGTGGCGGTGTTATATCCTCTTATTTGGGATTGACCGATTATAATCAAAAAGCCATCAACCGTTCGTGGAAACGTTTTATTGCTCATCAATTCCACGATGATATCCCCGGCACAAGCTGCCAAAGGGTATATAAGCGTTCTTGGAATGATTATGCCGTTTCAATGAATCAATTTACAAATGAACTTGAAGCCTTTGTTTCGCCTGTTTCAAGCCTTATGAAAACCGATTTTTGCTCCGGCATACCCGTTATGGTTTTCAACCCTGTTGAAGCGCAAAGACGTGGGGCTGTAACAGTAAGACTTGAGGATTTGCAAAGCGCTTATGTTCGTGTTTATGATGAAAAGGGAAGGGAGGTTAAAAGCCAAACCTCTACCCTTTCTGACGGTACGCTTGAACTTGTGTTTGTTGCAGATGTTGAAAGCCTCGGCACAAGGATTTATGACGTTCGTTTGAGCGATAAGCCTTGTTGCGTTAAAAGCGATATCTCAATCAATCACGATAATATGATGGAAAACCAAAAGTATATTGTAACTCTTAACCGCAAGGGTAACATTTCTTCAATTCTTGATAAGGAACTTGATGAAAAGGAAATACTCAAAGAGCCGATTACTCTCGGTCTGTTTAATTATACCGGCTCTAAGGATTGGCCGGCTTGGGAAATGAATTATAAAGAGGCAAATAAAGATGCCGACCGTATTCCTAATGTTGTTACCGTAACTGTTTTGGAGCAAGGTCCTGCAAGAGTATCGTTTAAGGTTATCCAGCAGGATAAAAAGAGCACGTTTACTAATATTGTAGCCCTTACAGACGGCTGCGATATAGTCGAGGTTTATTCCGAGATTGAATGGCAGAGTTTAAGAACTCTTGCCAAAAACAAATTTTCATTCACGTGCGAAAATGATAAGGCAACGTTTGATTTGGGCTTGGGCGCTATCGAGCGTGGCAATATGACCGAAAATCTTTTTGAAGTTCCGGCGCAAAAATGGGTTGATTTGACCGATAAAAGCGGAGAATTCGGTGTGTCTGTTTTGAGTGAATGTAAGTACGGCTGGGATAAATATAAGAATAATACGCTCCGCCTTACCGCAATTCACACTCCTAAGAAAAATTACCGTATTGATTCAATGCAATCGTTTATGGATTTGGGGCTTAACAGATATTCGTATGCAATATTCAGCCATAAGGGCAAGGCTCAATCGGCTACTCAGCTTGAAGCAAGAAAATTTGTTACCCCTATGACTGCGTATATTGCAACTAAGCATCAGGGTAAGCTTAAAACACAATATTCTTTTGGCGAGGTTTCAACCAACGACGTTATTATCCGTGCAATCAAAAAGGCGGAAAACAGCGACGAAATAGTGGTAAGGCTTAACGAGGGTACGAATTCGGAAATTGAAAACTTTACTCTCACCTTGGGCGAAGGAATTGAAAGCGCAAGAGAAATTTATGCAAGCGAGGAAAATAAGGGCGACGCAACAGTTAAAGACGGTAAGCTTATCACAAACTTTAAGCCTTATGAAATTAAGAGCTTTGCATTAAAACTTAAAAAATCCTCACTTGATGTTCAAAAAGTTGAGAGTACGCCTCTTGATTTGCCGTTTGATAAAAACATTATTACAAAAAAAGGTCAGACGGGGGATTTTGAATATACAATTCCAAATACCCTTGTTCCTGATGAAATTATGGCAAACGGCGTAAGATTTGATATTAATAAGTCAAATAAAAACTCTCTTATCTGCTCGTCACAAAGGATTAAACTTGATAAGGATAAAAACAGGCTTGTTTTTCTCTGCGCTTCTATGACAGGGGACAAGATGGCAGAATTTATCCTTGGGGATAAGAAAATAAATAAAAATGTTCTTTCGTCATTTGAGCGATTTGCCGCTTGGGATTTGTACGATTTCGGCGAAACCGCTTATATGAAAAAGGGCAAAATCGGATATGATTTTACCCATTGCCTTAAAAACGGCGAGGTGCAATATGCAAAAATAATGTATTTTTATCTTGTTGAATTTGATTTAAACGGCGAAAATGAAATCACATTACCAAATGATAATGATATTGTTATTCTTGCTGCAAGCCAAACAAATGCACCGTTTTCTAAGCTTGCAACGCCGACTTATGATGAGGTTGAAAAAAGACCGTTTACCTTTAAACTTAATTTAAAGGAGAAACTTCAGTACGTATATAATAAATGCGTATGGCAGCTTGGCGATAAGGACAATTTTATTAAGGATAACAATAAGGGTAAGGATTATTAAAAGGGGAAAATATGGCTAATAATTTTGATAAAAACTGGACTACTGTCAATAATAACTATCCGCTTAACGATAAAGAGGTTGAAAGATACATCTCCGTTAAGCCGAGTGCTAATCAGCTTGCCTTGGTTGATAAACCGTTTTATACCTTTATGCATTTTGGTATGAACACCGCTACTGACAGAGAGTGGGGAGCAGGCGTTGAAAAGGCGACGGATTTCACAATTAAGTCGATAGACGCAAAGCAGTGGGTTGAAACCGCTAAATCTGCTGGTGCAACGGGTGTTATTTTAACTTGTAAGCACCACGACGGTTTCTGCCTTTGGCCAAGTGAATATACGTCATTTTGCGTAAAAAATTCATCTTATAAAGGTGATATCGTTAAAGAAGTATCCGATGAATGTCATAAGCAGGGTATGGATTTCGGCGTTTATCTTTCTCCTTGGGATATGCACGATGAACGTTACGGAACTGACGCATATAACGATTATTTTTGCAATCAGCTTACCGAGCTTCTTACCAATTACGGCGAGATTTTCGAGGTTTGGTTTGATGGCGCTAAGGGTTCAAACGCTAAGAAATTTGAATACGATTGGCAAAGATATTACGACCTTATCCGTAAACTTCAGCCAAAAGCCAATATTGCTATTTGCGGTCCTGATATTCGCTGGGTAGGCAATGAGGGCGGTAAGTCAAGAAAGAGCGAATACAGCGTTGTTCCTTGCGCTTTGAGAGAGGCTGACAGGATTATGGCTTTGAGCCAGCAGGACGAAAATCAGGCTTCATCTCTTCAAAAATATAACCAAATGGACGAGGATTTAGGCTCAAGAAAAATTCTTGAAAAAAATGCATATATCTGTTGGTTTCCTGCCGAGGTTGACGTATCAATCCGTAAGGGTTGGTTCTTCCACGAAAAGGATAACAGAAACTCAAAAAGTGCTAAAAAGCTTTTTAAAATCTATCTTAATTCAGTTGGTAATAACTGCACACTCCTTCTTAATATTCCGCCGACTCCACAGGGCGAAATACATAAAAAGGACGCTAAAAATCTTAAAAAGCTCGGCTCAATGATTAAGAATATCACTGCAAATCCTATTGTTTATAATGAACTCGGTGAACTTACAAAGGACAACGGTGTTCTCGATTTTGACTTTAACGATACACGTAAGGTTAAATATGTGGTTTTGCAGGAGGATATCACAAAGAGCCAGCGTGTTGAGCTTTTCGACCTCTATATCAAAAAGGCAAACGGTAAGTATAAGCGTGTATACAAAGGCACGGTTATCGGCTCGAAAAAGATTATTAATCTTAAGGGCAAAAAGGCAAAGGGTATCCGCTTTGTTATTCGCCAAAGCCGCTCAAACCCGGTTATTAAATCAATCGGAATATATGAATAATTAAGATTTCAATATGGAATTTCAATCGGGGTTTTCAAAAAGCGTGAGTTTATTTCAACGCCGTAGGGGCGAACATTGTTCGCCTCATTATTCAAATATATAATTATACAACTGTATAAAATTGTATGATTGAAATACTTAAAGTTTATAATTAGTTTAGCCTCTTTTATTTTTTGCGTGCTATAATTAAGACGTGATAAATAAGGGAGGCTTTAATTATGACTGAAACATTTAAAAAAGATGATTTTGTTCAGGAAAAATCGCAAGAAAAAGGCGAGTATGCCGAGGGTTTGTGTTTTGACAAGATTGTTTGGATTTTTATGATTAGCTGTATTGTGGGCTTTCTTGTCGAAACGCTTTGGTGTCTTATAAAGCACGGCTATATTGAATCACGTCAGTCGCTTGTTTGGGGGCCGTTTTCCGTTGCTTACGGTATGGGTGCAGTCGTTTTGACCCTTGCGCTTTATAAGGTGAAGGACGCACCGCTTTGGAAGGTCTTTTGCCTTTCATTTGTTGTCGGCACAGTAACTGAATATATTTGCTCATTAGGTCAGGAAATAGTTTTCGGCTCTGTTGCGTGGGATTACAGCAAAATGCCGCTTAATATCAACGGCAGAGTATGCTTTCTTTATTCCTGCTTTTGGGGGCTTTTGGGAATACTTTGGATTAAGGCAATTTATCCTATAATGTCAAAGGTTATTGAAAAAATTCCGGTTAAGCTCGGCAACGTTATTATGTGGACTTTTATAGTATTCTTTATTTTTGATTCCTTTGTTTCTGCCACGGCAGGACTTAGAATGGATAAGCGTGACGCAGGTCAGGCACCTAATAATGTTTATGAGCAGTTTCTTGATAATCATTTTCCTGATGAGAGAATGAATGAGATATACGCAAATTCCCAAAAAGTAAACAAATAAAAACGCAGCGCTGCCGTGTCGGCGTACCGCAATAAAAAATCGAGTTGCCTTTTATTACGTTTACAAATATTGACAAATACTGCACTGCAAGATATAATAAAACAAATCTGATATACATAGGTTTTTATATTTGTTTTGAATATAAAATTAAAAGGGAATCCGGTGCGAATCCGGAGCAGTCCGAACCTCTACCGTATTTGCTGACGAGAAATATTCGCTAAAGGCGGCCATTGCTCTTTTGAGTGAGAAGGTTTATTTTAAGGTTGAAGCATTAGCCGGGAGACCTGCCGTGTATATGGTTTTTGCAGTGCTTTAGGTTGGAAGTCGGCAGTATTTAACTTATGGGATAACTATGCCCGTATGCTTTTTGCGATACAATTTTTATGCACTGTTTTAAACGGTGCATTTTTTTATGCTCTAAATTGAAAGGAGAAAAGATGAAAAAATCAATTACAAAGGCTTTGGCAGTTTTTATGTCGCTTATGCTTGTACTTATGAGCGCATTTCCTGCTATGGCTGAAAATTCAAGCGAGGTTGAGGCGTACCTTAACAGCACATACGCAAAGGCAATCGACCCGTACGGCAGCCTTAAAAAGGATGATGAGGGCAGATATATTATCCCTCTTTCCAAAACAAGTGTTTCTCTTAAAAAGGACACGTCATCAAAGCTTTATACTTCCTCTTGGAGTTCAAGCGACGATACTTATGCAAAGGTGACAAACAGCAGCTATTCCGCTTCTGCAAAAATCACTCATCCGTCATATAATGAAGGTGCTAAGGTTGTTACTCTTACTCTTAAAATATTAGATAAAACCGACGGCAAAACTGTTTTAGGAACAAGAGATTATATTCTTTATATTGAAACAAAACTTGCTACTTATTCTCTTGACGTAACTGCTAAGAATGAAAAAGGCGAGATTATTGACAATGCAAAAGTCAGTGTTTTTGACAGTCGTAATATTGAACAAAATCCGTCGTCACTCAGCGCTAATACCGAATACACTCTTACCGTTTCGGCTTTGGGATATGTTCGTGACGTAAGAAAAATCACTTTAACTCAAAATACTAAACTTGATTTTATATTAAAAGAGGGCGCAACAGTTGATTTCACCGTTAAACTTGCAACGGGAGCTAAAACGGATTACGCTACCTTAAAAGTAACGTCAGCAGACGGCAGTCAAACATATTCTCCGATAAAGGACGAATACGGCTATGAAACCTCACAGTTTGAGCTTACCCCAGGCGAATATAAATACTATGCAACTTATCAAAGTGGCAGTCAAACGGCAGCGGGTACATTTACTGTCGCAGAGGGTGCAAAGTCACTTAATATAACGGTAAATCTTAAATATACCGAATATAAGGTTAAATTTGACGTTACACCCGAAAATGCAAAAATCACACTTAAAAAGAACGGCTCAAGCGGCGCTTACGGCGATGAAATTTTGCCTGATGAAAACGGATATTATACGATTGTTTACGGTCAATACCGTTATACCGCTCAAGCAGAGGGATTTATTACTGTAAGTAAGACGTTTAATGCTACCGATACATCTCTTAAAAATAATAACTATGTAATTACCGTTAAACTTGACTCGCTTTATGATTCACTTCTTAATAAAGCAGACGATTATCTTTTTGCTCAGTCGGGCGACGGAATGATGATGATTGAATTTTCAGGCGTTCATACAGACGGCGATTTCGGTTACGTTTCTGACGTTGACTCCGATTATCAAGATACAAACGTTATTGAAACAGTTGAAGAAAAAATTAATTCAAATGTAAAATCCGATGAAAAAATCACGGTTAAATTAAACGCCGTTAAAAATATTGACGGTGACGATGATAATACAGTTATTTTCAAAAACGGCAATATCTATTATAACGGCGTTGATTCTTCAAATTATGACGAAGATTTTTACGGCGCAGTTTACGACCTTTCACTTACTTTAACTTGTGGCGATAAGACTAAGGAAAGCGAGGTAAGAGTAGTAGTTCCTTATCATACGTATACAAGGCTTCAAAGACTTGACAGCGCTGCTCTTTATGCCGTAAACTTTGCAAATATTAAGGGCGAAAACAAGAGTGCAGCTGATGTTAATCGCAATCTTGATTTGATAAATACTGCAGATTCGGATGATTACAGCTATTATTCAATTTGCTCAAGCTGGGTATCCGATCACCCCGAAATTATTGATGCAAAAACAGGTAAGGTAACAAGACCTGAAAAGGATACTATGGTTAAACTTACGGTTAAAACATATTATTCAGCTTCGTTTGTTGAAGAAACAGATTTCTTCTTTGATCCGGGTCCTTTGGGCGATAATGCGGCTTACAGAAGTGTAATCGTTATGGTTAAGGGTACAAAGCAGGACGAGGTTAAGGACAGCAAACCTGCAACAAAACCGAGCGGACCTGCAACAACTCAGCCTACAACAAAACCGAGCACAACTAAGAACACTGAGACGGTTAAGCCTAAAAAGACGTCGATTAAAAAACTCAGTAAAGGCAAAAAGAAATTTACCGTTACTTGGGCAAAAGTAAGTGGTGTTAAGGGATACCAAATTCAGTATTCTACCGATAAGAAATTTAAAAAGAACAATAAGAGCGTTACTGTTACTAAGCAAAAGACAACAAAGGCTACAGTTAAAAAACTTAAGTCTAAGAAAAAGTATTACGTTCGTGTTCGCACATACAAAACGGTAAACGGTAAAAAGATATATTCATCTTGGTCAAAGGTAAAAAGCGTAAAAACCAAGTAAGATTTATTTGTGTTTAACGACGTAATAAAAAAGACAGCCTGATTTTTTAGGCTGTCTTTTGTTATATTCTTTTCTATTTAACTTCAAAATAAAATTCCGCACCGGCAAGCGTTTTTGATTAACTTTCCCTCAACGCCTTGTTAATCGCATTTAAAACTCTCTTTTTATCCGCTGACCAAAGCGGTGCAATCAAATCTTTTTTTGCTCCGTCACCCGTCAACCTGTGAATAACAATATCCTTTGGTATAATTTTAACGCATTTTACAATAAGATTTACGTATTCGTCAAATTCAAGCGTTTTGAAAAGCCCTTTTTCATAATCCTTTGCAAGGTCTGTGCCGTCAATTACGTGCAAAAGCTGTAATTTAATTCCGTTTGCACCGCTTTCGCAAACGTATTTAACCGTTTCAAGCATATCGTTTTCGCTCTCATTTGGAAGTCCTAAGATTACGTGAACAACAACGTTTACACCGATTTTTTTTAAATCCCTTACTGCTTTATCATAAACGCTTAAATCGTAGCCTCGCCTTATGTATTTTGCACTTTTTTGGTGAATGGTTTGTAACCCCAATTCGACGAAAACGGGTTTTATTTTGTTCATTTCATCAAGAAGTCTTAGCACGTCATCGCCTAAGCAATCCGGTCTTGTCGCAATTGAAAGCGCAACAATGTCAGGGTGATTAATCGCTTCCTCATATTTTTGCCTGAGTATTTCAACAGGCGCATACGTGTTTGTAAAGGCTTGAAAATATGCAATATATTTGCCGCTTTTTATTTTCTTTTCTACTCTTTTCTTTCCGTTTTCAATTTGCTCTGTTATGCTCATTTCTCTGCTCTCGGCAAAATCTCCGCTTCCGCCTTTGGAACAAAAAATACAGCCTCGTGTGCCTGTTTTTCCGTCACGGTTTGGGCAGGTGAAGCCGCCGTCTAAGCTGATTTTATATACCTTTTGACCGAATTTATCTTTTAAATACTTATTAAAACTTAAATATTCCATAGCTATACCTCATAATATAAAGTATATCATAAAATAATATTAATTAAAATAAAAATCAATATAGTTATTGACTTGATATCGCCTTTAGTTTAAAATTGATTTGATATCAAACAGAAAAGGAAGAGAGAAATGCGAGTTTTTTTAAGCTGTCTTGTTTGCAGAATTGTTACCTTTGTGTTGCATAAGCTTGGCAGGGGTGCAACCTCTATGCCCGGCAAGGTCGCACTCAAAGTCAAAAGAAATGTTTTAAAGGATTTGTCTGAAAATACTAAGGTTATTGTAGTTACGGGTACTAACGGTAAAACCACGTCCTGCCGTATTCTTGAAGAGGGACTTAAAAAGGCGGGTAAGTCGTATTTTATCAATAAATCGGGCGCTAATCTTATCACGGGCGTTACCGCTTCGTTTATTATGAATTCAACAATCACGGGCAAATGCAAAAAGGATTATGCCATTATTGAATGTGACGAAAACGCATTTAAAGAGGTTTCAAGATATATTCACTGCGACGTTATTCTTGTAACCAATGTTTTCCGTGACCAACTTGACCGCTACGGCGAGGTTACCCATACATTAAATGCTATTAAGGAATCTGTTAAAAATTTACCTAATGCTATAGTTTGCCTTGATGCCGATTGCTCACTTACCTATTCAATGTCTAAGGAAATCCCGAATAAAATTATTACTTTCGGCGTTAATGTTCCTTTTGATAAGAATGCAAAAGCACCTGAAATCAGCGACGCTAAGTATTGCATCTTTTGTAAGCACGAGTATGATTATACTTATCACACCTACGGTCACCTCGGCGGCTTTGTTTGCCCTAATTGCGGCTATAAAAGACCTCAGCCCGATTTTGCGGTTGAAAGCGTAGAGGAAATGAAAAACGACCACTCCGTTGTTGTTGCAAATCTTAACGGCGACAGAAATATAATCAGAGTTAATATCGGCGGCGCTTATAATATTTATAACGCTATCGGTTGTGCCGCTGCTCTTACCGCATTCGGCATTGATGAAAAAACCGTTATTGACGCTATTGAACATTTCAACGGCGCTTTCGGCAGAATGGAACATTTCAAAGCAGGCGATAATACAGTTAATCTTATTCTTGTTAAAAATCCTGCAGGTTTCAGCCAAACTATGAATTTCCTTAAAAATATCGATGATGATTTTACCCTCATTCTTTCGCTTAACGATAATGCCGCAGACGGCAGAGATATAAGCTGGATTTGGGACGTCGATTTTGCCGGAATATTTGAAAAGGCTAATGTTAAAGAAATTTACGTTACGGGCAAGCGCTGTTATGATATGGCAGTTCGTGTTAAATATGAGGGCGTAGGAAACAGAGAAATTAAGATTATTGAAAATGAGGATTATAATAAACTTGTTGATATTGCAACAAGTCAAGGCAGGGACGTTTATATTGTTCCGACTTATACATCAATGATGGCTATGCGCCCTGTAATCGCTAAAAGACTTGGAGGTAAAGACTTTTGGGAATGATGATTAAAATTGCACACCTTTATCCCGATATGCTCAATCTCTACGGCGACAGAGGTAATATTATTGCACTTACTAAAAGAATGGAACTTCGTGGTATTTCTACTCAGGTTGACAGAATTACTATGGGTAAATCCTTTAATGCCGACGATTACGATATTTTATTTATCGGCGGCGGTCAGGACTTTGAGCAGGACGTTTTGCTTGAGGACTTGAAAAAGGGCAAGGATAAGGAAATTAAACGTGCTGTTGATTCGGGCAAGGTTATGCTTGCTATCTGCGGCGGCTACCAAATGCTCGGCAAATATTATAAAACTTATGACGGCAAAATGCTTGAATATATCGGCGCTCTTGATTTTTATACCGAGGGCAAAGAGGAACGTATGATAGGCAATTTTGCTTATAAAACAAAAGAGGGAATAGAGGTTGTCGGCTTTGAAAACCACAGCGGCAGAACTTATCTCGGCAAGGGTGTTGAACCACTCGGCAAAATGATTAAAGGCTGCGGCAATAACGGCGAGGACGGCACAGAGGGCGTCAGGTATAAAAACACTTTCGGCACATATTCTCACGGTCCTGTTTTGCCTAAAAATCCGCAACTTGCAGATTTGCTTATTTCCTTGGCAGTTAAAAATAAATACGGCTCTTGCACACTTGAGCCTCTTAATGATGATTTAGAGGATAAGGCAAGGGCACAGGTTATGAAGCTATATATAAAATAGGAGAAAAATATGAAGCTTTATATTAAGCAAAAGGTATTTTCAATCGGCGCTAAGTTCTCGGTTAAGGACGAGGCGGGCAATGACAGATATTTTGTTGAGGGGGAAATTTTAACTCTCGGCAGGAAGCTGCATATATATGATATAAATAATAACGAGGTCGCCTTTGTCCGCCAAAAGCTTTTGACCTTTATGCCTAAGTTTACCGTTGAGGTCGGCGGCGAGGAGGTTGCAGAAATAGTTAAGCAGCTTACTCTTTTTAAACCTAAGTATTATGTTGACGGCTTGGGCTGGGACGTTGACGGCGACCTGTTCTCCCACGATTATGTTATCACTTCGGGCAATGATGAAATCGTTTCAATCCATAAGGCATGGATGAGCTGGGGCGATACGTATGAGCTTGATATTTCAGATGATACCGACGAAATAACCGCTCTCGCAGTCGTTCTTGCGATTGATACCGTACTTGATAACGCAAATAACTCCGCCAACGGCTAATATTTATAAAAAATCAAGGCACTATGATTTACGTCATAGTGCCTTCGCTTATTTTCTGCCTAATATATAATCTGTTGAAACATTATAATAATCTGCTAGTTTTATTAAAATCGCTGTCGGTATATCTCTTTGACCTAACTCGTAATTTGAATAAACCTGTTGAGAACAATTGAGTATTTTTGCTACCTGCTTTTGCGTTAAATCGTGGTCCTCTCTTAAATCACGTATTCGTTTATACATAATATCACCGCTGTTATTATACGTTACTGCATATTGTTGTATTGACAAATACCGCAAATTGCAGTAAAATATATTCAAATCTAATTTAAAGGAGATATTTCAATGAAAAAACTTTTATCAATTATAATGTCAACATCAATTATTATTTGCTCACTTTTTTGTTTTAATTCAACAGCTCTTGCAGGTGGTTGGGTAAATTCGGCACAAGAGGTTGAATTTGATACAATTTATACCGAAGGATGGAATGCTGATGATCCGACAACAAAACCGGGGAGTGGATATAAGTATGCAACATTTAATTGTGATGCTTTTAAATTTGTTGTGCCTCAAAAGGGAAATATAAATGTTAATATAAAGTCTGCTTTTTGGGAGTATTTTACTAATAGCGCATATGTTTACTCAATTAATGATACGTCTAAACCGATAAGCAAAGTATCACTTTCACGAAATGAAGATTCAGGATTGGGCATTTATTATTATAAATGTGATATTCAACTTAACTCAGGGACGTATTTTTTTGTTATGGAATATTCTTTTACAAATAATGAACATGTTTTAAGTGGAAAAACATACGATTTAATACTATCTTATAAACCTACATTTCCGAACACTTCAATTAAAAAACTTGCGCCTAAGAAAAAATCATTTAAAATTAATTTCAAAAAATGCTCAAATGTATCAGGATATCAGGTGAAATACAGCACTAAGAAAAATATGAGTTCTTCAAAAACGGCCAAGGCTTCTTCATCGTCTTCATCTAAAACAGTTAAATCGCTTAAATCAAAAAAGAAATATTATGTTAAAGTGAGAACATATAAAACTGTAAAGATTAACGGAAGAAATAAAACCTACTATGGAAAATGGTCAAAGATTAAGACTGTAAAAACCAAATAATATTGAAAAAAGGCTTGATTTTTCAAGCCTTTTTTGTTATAATATCCCAGCATTCAGCATTCGTAGAAATACAAGCGAATACGCACACACACGAGTTAAGCCTTAGGTGATTTTTATGGGCTTTTGCCATACTCGGTGTGGAGGAATTAACCTTAAAGGAGGAAATAATAATGGCAAACGTAGTTTCAATGAAACAGCTTTTAGAAGCAGGTGTTCACTTTGGACACCAGACAAGAAGATGGAACCCTAAAATGGCTGAATACATCTTCACAGAGCGTAACGGCATTTACATCATCGACCTTCAGAAAACAGTTAAGAAGCTTGATGAGGCTTATATGTTCGTTCGTGACCTCGCTGCAGAAGGCGGCTCAATCATTTTCGTAGGTACAAAGAAGCAGGCTCAGGAGTCAGTTAAAGAAGAGGCTGAGCGTTGCGCTATGCCATATGTTAATGCAAGATGGCTTGGCGGTATGCTTACAAACTTCAAGACTATCCGTGGCAGAGTTGCTCGTCTTGCTCAGCTTAAGGCTATGAGAGAGGACGGCACATTTGACCTTCTTCCTAAGAAGGAAGTTGTTGGTCTTGAGCTTGAAATCGAGAAGCTTGAGAAGTACCTTGGCGGTATCACAGAGATGAAGAAGATTCCTGACGCAATGTTCATCGTTGACCCACGTAAGGAAAGAATCGCTGTATCAGAGGCTATGAAGCTTGGTTTACCAATCGTAGCTATCGTTGATACAAACTGTGACCCTGATGAAATCGACTATGTTATCCCTGGTAATGATGACGCTATCCGTGCAGTAAAGCTTATCGCAGGCGCTATTGCAAACGCAGTTATCGAGGGTAGAGACGGTAACGACACAGCAGAAGAAGCTGCTACAGAAGAAGCAAGCGAAGAGGCTGCTGAATAATTTAATATAACATATAACTATTTTTAGGAGGATAATATAATGGCATTTACAGCTCAGGACGTAAAGGCTCTTCGTGAGAAGACCGGCGTTGGTATGATGGAATGTAAGAAGGCTCTTGTTGAGGCTGATGGCGATATGGATAAGGCTGTTGACTTTCTGCGTGAAAGAGGTCTTGCAGCTGCTGCAAAGAAGGCAACAAGAATTGCTGCTGAGGGCGTAGTTCTTCCTTATTATGATGCTGAAGCTAAGAAGGGCGTTGTAGTAGAAGTAAACTCAGAAACAGACTTCGTTGCTAAGAACGAGAAATTTATGAGCTTCGTTGAAGGCGTTGCAAAGACTATCCTTGCAACAAACCCTGCTGACGTTGAGGCTCTTAAGGAAGAAAAGTTCGACGGCACAGACAGAACAGTTACAGAAACTCTTAATGACCTTGTCCTTTCAATCGGCGAAAATATGAAAGTTCGTCGTTTTGAGAGAATGGACGGTATTGTTTCAACATATATTCACGGCGGCGGCTCAGTAGGCGTTATGGTTGGCTTCGACGTTGCTGATGAGTCAAAGGCAGCTACTGCTGAATTTGATGCTATGGGTAAGAATGTTGCTATGCAGATTGCTGCTATGAGCCCTGCTTATCTTGACGAGGCTTCAGTTCCTGCTGAGGTTGTTGAGCATGAAAAGACTATTCTTGCAGCTCAGATGAAGGAAGACCCTAAGATGGCTTCTAAGCCTGAAGCAGTTCTTGCAAAGATTGCTGCAGGTAAGATGGGCAAGTATTATAAAGAAAACTGCCTTGTTGACCAGGAATTCGTAAGAAGCGACCTTTTCCAGGGCGACGTTAAGGGCTATGTAGCTTCAGTTGCTAAGGAACTCGGCACAGAGATTAAACTTAACGGCTTTATCAGAATGATGAAGGGCGACGGCCTTGAGAAGAGAGAAGAAAACTTCGCAGAGGAAATCGCAAAGCAAATCAACGGCTAATCGAAATTTCAAATAAAATTTCATAACCTATCACAACCCGTTAAAACGCACTGTTTTAGCGGGTTTTTGCTATTTTTAAGGAATTGATAAACTTCCGTATTGTATAGCAGTATATGTTATAATCAAATTATAGATGAATTCGGTTTCCTATTTTATACTAAAATATTGACAAAATGAAACTTTGTGATTATAATGTAATGATTTAGTGATGACACTAAATGGATGGTATGGGCTATAGGAGGTTTTTATGCAAATACATGAATATGAATACGTAACTCGTGCAGAATATAGCCCTGTTCAAAAAGATGTTGAAGCAATAATTAGAAAAGCACAGAGGATAATGAAAGAAAAATATGATTTTCATTTTTCTTATGAATTAATCGGTAGTGGCAAAAAGCATCTAATAACTCGCAAGAAAAATAGTAATACAGGATATGATTTTGATTATAATTTAATAATAGATCCTCTTGAAAACGGTTACCGTTATGTAGCAAAGAAGGTAAATGAACTTTTTAGATTGGCGTTTAATGAAGCATGTAAAGACAGTAGATTTAAGTGTCCGGAAGATTCAACATCTGTATTAACTTTAAAATGTGTGGATCGGAAAAACAAAAGAATAAAATATAGCTTTGATATAGCAATAATTTACTATGCTTCAGATGATTTAGACGATGGCTATTATTATTTGAAAAACTGGAAAAACGGCGGGTATTCTTTTGTATTTAGAAAACTGTCGAAAAATGTTGATTGGAAATTAGACGAAATTCTCAATTATGACAACGGTTGGAATATGATAAGAGAAGAATATTTAAAATTAAAGAACGCAAATAATGACAATAATAAGAAATCATATGTGTTGTATCTTGAAGCAATCAACAATGTCTATAATTGGATTTGAAAATTCAGAATACAAAAGGAGAGAAATATTAAATATGGCGTCGATAAAGTGTCCTGAGTGTGGTACAGAAATAAGTGATGATGTAGAAAAATGCATAAATTGCGGTTGTCCTATTGCAAAGTGTGAGGGTATTTACACAAAAAAAGCAAGTAAAAATAAAGTGCCGATAGTTTTTGTAATTGTATTATTGGCTGTTGCTATTTGTGGATATTTCGGAGTGAATAAATATAAATCTTATGTGTATCAACAAAAGTTAAATTCAATTATATATATATATATATAATTATTGATAGTGGTGCTGAAGCTGAAGAATGTGGCAATCTAATACATAGCGTTTGGTATAATACAATATTTTATGTATCTAATACAGACACCGATAAGTACACAAAAACGAACGGCTGTTTTAATGATGATTTCAATGATTCGTTGGATAATCTATATAAGAGCAAATACTTTACAAAAAAAATTTCCGATATCCAATGTGACCAAGACAAAGTTTTGAGTTTAATGAAAGAGCTAAACAACCCACCGCCTAAATATAAGGAAGCGTATAAGAACTTAATAGTATTTTATAATGAATATATCGATTTTTCTAATATTGTCATAAATCCTGAAGGTAGTTTGCAATCTTTTACTGAGAAATTTAATGAAAAAGATGGCTCGTTTGTAAATAGTTATGATAAAATGAAATTATATATTGATTAATCCATTTTATTAAAAATATTTGATAAAACAAAAACAGCTTTGCTGTCAGCTAAAATAAGTTGGCAGCGAAGCTGTTTTTTTATGGCATTTTATTGTTTTTTACATTTTGAATTGAGATTTTTGTAATCCAAATATCATCGTTTTTAGTTGCACTGTATGTTCCTTTATAGAGTGATGAGATTTCCTTAACAATCAGTATTCCATTGCCGTGGTTTATATTGCTTTTTTTGGGCTTTTCAGCCTTTTTATAAATTCTCTTTTTCTCGTTAAACATTTGTATTTGTTCGTAATCAAGTGCGCTTTTTAAAAGTGCTTTTTCATTTTCAATTTTTTTCATTCTCCCGTTTGTCTTGCAAATTGTGTTTATATATGTTACACTTACTATGAGTTAACACCTACTATTCAGTGTGACACTTACTATGCAGTGTAGCACTTACTATTTAGTGTGACATTGCCGACTGAATAATCGACAATATAACAATGAAAAGAGGTAAATTTATGATTTGTAAAAATTGTTCAACTAATTATGATGACAATGCCCCTTACTGCCCATACTGCGGTGCACCTAATGATATGGCTCATGGCAGTCAACAAAGCCAAAATGAATATTATAACCCAAATGCACAGCAGGGCGGTCAATATTATTACAACGGTCAGCCGAATACGCAGCAACCTAATTATCAATATCAGCAGCAGGATATGAATTACAATCCTCAGCAGATGAATACTGAGCCTACTAAGGAAAAGATTGTAGCAGGTTTGCTTGCAATATTAATTGGCACTTTAGGTATTCATAAATTTTATCTCGGATATACTAAAAGCGGCATTATTATGCTTCTTGTATCACTTCTTACTTTTGGAGTCGGCGCACCTGTTATGGCTGTAATTTCGCTTATTGAGGGCATACTTTATTTAACAAAGTCAGACGCAGAATTTTATCAAACCTACGTTCAAAACAAGAAGGAATGGTTTTGAAAAGCAAAACTAAAAAGAAAATTGCAATAAGTGCTGTTTCAATTGCGATTGTTGCGGCGGCTTTAATTTGCATTTATCATTTTTTCTTTTCAACTGCGGCAATTAAAGGTGAAAAGCTTATGGGTGAATACCCCTCGCCAAATTCAACTTATACCGTTGAAATTTATCAAAATGACGGCGGCGCAACTACCGGTTATGCAGTCCTCGGCGTTTTGCGTAAAAAGTCCGATTCCTCATACGCTCGCAATATTTATTGGGAAAATAATACCGACAGCGCAGAGGCTCAATGGCTGGACGATGATACAGTCATAATCAACGGCAGAAAAATCCCAAACGTCCTAAAGGATAAATACGATTTTAGGTATAGTAAGAATTAACTTAGACAATCATATAGAAAGGAGCGATATTATGCCTACTAAAAATGAAATTGAAAAATCAATAAAAGAACTTCTTGTTCGATACAATGCGGAATATGCGCTCCTTTTCGGCTCGTACGCAAGGGGAGAGCAGACGGAAAATTCCGATATTGACGTGCTCGTTTTCGGCGGAGAAAATTTTAAAAAGTCAAATATATTTGCATTTGCCGAAGAACTTAGGCGAATAACAGGTAAAAGTGTTGACGCTTTTGAAATTTGCGAGGTTGATAAATCAACTCCTTTTTATGAAAATGTTATGAGGGAGGGCGTTAAAATAGCATGAAAAAATCTGATAATGAAAGAATTAAAAAGATTATTGATATTTGGTCCTCTTTACAGCTGCAAATTAAAGAACATTCAATAACTAAAGAAAATTTGCTTAATGATGAATTTTTGCAATGGGCAGTGACTACTCCGCTTTATAATATCGGTGAGCAGGTTTATAAAATCAGCGATGATACCAAAAAACAGTATCCTGATATTATTTGGAGTATTGTAGCAGGTCTAAGGCATAGATTGGTTCACGATTATGAGGGAATTAATTGGTCAATAATTGTTGAGGTTATATTCGATGAAATGGACGATTTTGTTAACTCAATAAAGCAAATAATAGAATAAAAAAATAACCGAGTAGGTCTCAGACTTACTCGGTTTCTTTTTACAATTCAATTTTATCAAGCGGGGTTATATTTAAACTTTTTAGATATTTTTTCGCTCTTTCAAGGTTTTCTTTATCATCATAAACGTTAGGATTGTGAGCGTCAAGGCCGATAACAACGTCATTTTTGACTTCGCTTACAATCTGCCAAAAATCATTGTTAGGATAATTTCGCTTGTCCGTATATCCCAAAAAGTTAAATTCAAGCGGAATATCAAGCTTTTTAAGCTCATTTGCCATATATGTCATTTTTTGAACATAAAGCTTATTGTCGCCCTTGAAATTAATCAAATCGGGGTGCGCAATATATGTGAAAAGTCCGCTTTTAGCGCCGAGAATTACCTGACTTATATATTTGTCAAGCACAGCGGGCGACTTAGTAGGTGAATCTGAATATATTGCATAATCCTCATATTCATTGTCAACATAATGCTGACCTAAAATCAAATAATCGTAATCAAGACTTTTTAAAAACTCAATTTCCCTGTCAATAAGCCTCGGATAATATTCAAGCTCAAAGCCAAGCTTAATATCAATTTTTCCTTTGTATTTTTCCCGAAGTTCTTTTATGCTGTCAGCGTAGTTTTGTGCTTCACTCGGAAGCATTCTGAAACTGCTGACATAACCGTTTGGAAAAAGATACGGTGCATGGTCGGAAAAGCCAATTAAATCATATCCGTTTTCAATTGCTTTGATTACATATTCCTCGTCAGTGCCTTTTGCGTGGTGGCAACGGTACGTATGGGTGTGAAGATTAAACATTTATTTCACGCTTTCGATAAATTTGATAAAGCCTGCTTTACCCTCGTTATTGCGAGAATAAACGCCGCACTGCTCAAGAATAGAAGTAAATACTATTCCGATTTCTTTTTGCAAAATCTCCTCGCAATTGTCTGCTGTAATGTCGTACTTATTCATAATCATATCAGCCCACTGTTTGTGGCTTGCTATAGCCTCAATTGAGCCAATGTCTTTACCCGATACCATTGCGTCTTTAAGAAGCGCCATTTCGCCTTTAAGACGGCTTGGAAGCACTGCAAGGCCCATAACCTCGATAAGACCGATGTTTTCTCTTTTGATATGGTGATATTCAGGGTGCGGATGGTAGAACCCTAAAGGACATTCCTTAGTGGTAATATTGTTTCTTAAAACTAAGTCAAGCTCGAATTTGCCGTCCCTCATTCTTGCAATCGGGGTGATGGTGTTGTGCTTTTCACCGTTTGTTTCAGCATAAATGAATGAGTCCTCGTCTGTATAGCCTCTCCAAGCGGTGAGAATTTTATCTGCAAGCTCAACAAGCTCAAGCTTATCCTCGCTCGCAATTCTTATAACGCTCATAGGCCATTTAACTATGCCTGCTTTAACGTTTTCGTATCCGTTAAATTTAACCTCTGTTTCAATTGGTGCTTTAGCCATTGCAAATTCGTAGTTTCCGCCTTGGAAATGCTCGTGAGTGAGGATTGAGCCGCCAACAATAGGCAAATCTGCATTTGAACCTACAAAGTAATGAGGGAAAAGCTCAACAAAATCAAGAAGCTTTTCAAATGCGCCTTTGTCTATTTTCATAGGTGTGTGCTCGGCATTAAATACTATGCAATGCTCGTTGTAGTATACATAAGGCGAATACTGCATAAAGAAATCGTCGCCGCCGAGTACCATAGGAATAATTCTGTGGTTTTGACGTGCTGGATGGTTAATACGTCCTGCATAGCCCTCGTTTTCCTTGCATAAAAGGCATTTTGGGTATGATGCATTTTTCATTTTAAGCGCAGCGGCAATGGCTTTAGGGTCCTTTTCAGGTTTTGAAAGATTGATTGTAATGTCAATGTCGCCGTACTCTGTTTCAGTAATCCACTTTAAGTCGTTTTTAATTCTGTATCTTCTTATGTAGTCGCTGTCTTGGCTTAATTTGTAGTAAAAATCTGTAGCCGCCTTAGGTGACTGTTCATAAAGAGAGTTGAATTTGTTGATAACATAGCTTGGTCTCGGAGTGATAAGACCCATAATTTTAGTGTCAAAAAGGTCACGATAAACAACGCTGTTCTCACAAAGTCCGTTTTCAACCGCATAATCAAGAATAACGGCTAAAATCTTTTCAAGGTCGCTTTCCTTTGCTTCACTTTCTTCGTAAGAGTCAAGCTTTAAAGCTTCGCAAACTCTGTTGATTGCCCAAATTTCGTCCTCTGCTTCAAGCATTTTATTGTCAATGCCGTATTTAACAAGTGATTTTATTGCTTCAAAAATATTCATATCTATCTCTCTTTTCTGATTTTTCGTGTATATTATAATGTTTATTTATATTATTTTCAATAAGTATTTAGTTAATTTTGTCTATTTTTTATATCAAGTCTTTGATTTTATATTTCTTAAACAAAATAAACGAACTCGGCTCTGATTCGTACAAAATTCCTATGTGCTCATCATCAATTCTCGTAAGGCATGAATAGGCGAAAAAGCCTTTGTTTACCTCAGTCTCGCTGTACCAATTAATGCCTGCCACTCTGCCCTTAGCCTTGTAGAATTTGCCGACGGTAATCACACCGTTTGAACGTGTTTTGTCATTGGGATGCGAGCAAAAAACATAGTCGCCGATGCTGATTACACTCTTTTGGCATTTCGGGGCATAAAGGTCTGTTTTGCCTGCGTTTATCCACGTTTTGCCGTCATCGTAGGAGATTGACATAGGCGTTTTGCCGTATCTTTTTGCCCTGCCAAGCCCGATTATTGCGCCGCTCGGCGCTTGCACCATTTGCCATTCATCAACATTTTCGGCATAAGGGTGACCTGCCATTCTGTGCCAATTTTCGCCGTCGTCAATTGAGTAAATTGATACAGTCTGCTTTCTGTCAACGTAAAGCGGCATGATGACTCTGCCTTTGTGAGTGGTAAGTCCTACACCCGGCGCAACGCCTAAAAATGTTCCATCCTGCTTAATTAAAACCTGACCTGTAATGTCCTTCGGCTTGCTCCAGGTTTTGCCGTTGTCCGAGCTTCTCAAAAGATATAAATAATTTCTTTTCGGCGCCTTGAGAGGTGCACCGAATGTTGTTTTTGCCCCGGCTTCGTTAATATTTGACGGCGACTTGCCGTTTAAATGAATATTGCCGAGATAAGCCTCACCGCTATATAATTCTCCGCTTTCATAGTCAACGGTCATACCCGTATCTGTGTATCGGTGGTTTAGCACGTGACCACTTTTGTCTATAACGTAAAATTTTCCGTCTCTGTCATAAAGAGTAGGGCGCATTTCTTTATTGTAAAGCGCATAAGGCGCTTTCTTTTTGTCAAGTATGCTTCTTTTGTGAAGTCCTTTGCATTCGGGATAAAAATCAACCAAAAGCAATACGTCGCCGTTTGGAGCAATTGCCATGCAAGGGTCAATGTAAAAAGCAGAGCCGTAACACTCGTCGCTGAGCATTGTTTTTCTTGCGGGCGGTATAGCAATAATTTGAATGTCGCTCCACGTCTCTCCGCCGTCCTCGCTTCTTCTTATCGCAAGTTCAATATATCCCCAGTCAGCACCGCAGCTTTGCTTGTCAATAGCCGCAATAAGCGTGTTGCCGCTTCTGATAAGGCTTGGAATACGAAACGCATTTCCACCGTTTGAACCGTCGCTCAGCGTTGTTAATTTTTTGTCTAAAAATTCAGGATTGTTTCCGCAAAATATTACTTTTTCACCGCTCATAATTAAGACCTCTAAAATATTTTCTGAAACTATAATATCATAAGCTGAATTTTTTTGAAAGAGTATTTTATAAAACACTTGAAAATCTTTCCTTAAACAGTTACAATATAATGGAAATATTAAAGAAAAGGAGGAATTGTAATATGCTTTGGGAACTTAAAAAGATTTGGTACAGAATTTACCAAAGAGTTTTTAAGGTTGCAATGTGTTTTATGGATTGGTCCGAGCCTCAACTTCTTGAAGGCGCAGGCAGTATTCTTAAATTGCCTGAGTTCATAAAGAGCAAAGGTGTCAACAAGGTTTTAGTCGTGACTGATAAAGGTCTTATGAGCTTAAATCTTCTTGATCCTTTATTCAAGAAACTGGAAGAAGTTGGAGTAGAGTACGTTGTTTATGACGGTGTTCAGCCTAACCCTACTATCCCTAACATTGAAGAATGTAAGGATATGTATGTTCAAAACAACTGTCAGGGCATTATAGCATTCGGCGGCGGTTCTTCAATGGACTGCGCTAAGGCAGCAGGTGCAAGGGTTGTAAAGCCTAAGCAGTCTGTTCGTGCTATGAGAGGTCAGCTTAAAGTTCATAAGGCACTTCCGCCGTTCTTCGCTGTTCCTACAACAGCAGGTACAGGTTCGGAAACAACTGTAGCGGCAGTAGTTACCGACCCTGAAACTCATGAGAAGAATGCCATTAACGATACTTGTCTCAGACCTAAGTATGCTGTACTTGACCCTGAACTTACAGTAGGCTTGCCGCCTCATATTACTTCTACAACAGGTATGGACGCTCTCACTCACGCAGTTGAGGCTTATATCGGTAAGAGTAATACTAAGGACACAATCAGGGAAGCCGAAGAAGCTACAAAGCTTATTTTTGACAATATCGAAGAGGCATACAATAACGGCAAGAACCTTGAGGCAAGAGGTAATATGCTTAAAGGCTCATACCTTGCAGGTCGTGCATTTACTCACGCTTATGTAGGTTATGTTCACGCTATTGCTCATAATCTCGGCGGCTTATACGGCACACCTCACGGCTTGGCTAACGCAGTTATTTTACCTTATGTTCTCGATTACTATGCAGACGCAGCTTATCCTCAGCTTGCAAAGCTTGCAGATATCGTAGGCGTCGGCAAAGGACTTGACACAGCAGGCAAGGGCAAGGCATTTATTGAGGCTATCAGAACTCTTAACAAGAATATGAATATTCCTGAAAAGTTCGATTTCATCAAGGAAGAAGATTTACCTATTCTTATTGAGCGTGCTCTTAAGGAAGGTAATCCGCTTTACCCTGTACCTAAGATTATGGATAAGAAGGATTGCGAAGCAGTTATTCGCTCCTTTATGGCTTAATCTCAGTATATTTAATATACATAAAATGATAGACAGTCGATTAATTTCGGCTGTCTATTTCTGTTTTTGCCGTTAAATTGCTTGAATATATTGTCAAAATATGATATATTTTATGTGTATATTTACGTTTAAACTGTCTATTTTATTTACTTGGGTGAATTATGATGAAAAAAATTACTTCTTTGATTATAGTTCTTGCTATGCTTGTGACTACTCTTTTTTGCTTTAATGTAACGTCGGCATTTGCCGCTAAACCAACGAGCGGTACGTGTGGCAATAATGTTAAGTGGAATTTGAACACAACTACGGGTGTTCTTACTCTTACGGGTAAGGGCGCTACTAAGGATTACGGCGAAACTGCACTTAAAGGGATTGCTCCTTGGAATGAATCAAGAGAATTGATTAAGAGTATTGTAGTAGGCGAGGGCATTACTTCACTCGGTCAGCTTCTTTTCAATAAATGTACTGTTGCCGAGAGTGTTTCCCTGCCGTCTACGCTTACTAAGATGAGCGATACTAAAGTTATAAAATACGGTACATTCCGTGAGTGCACATCACTTAAGTCTGTAACAATGCCTGCCAATCTTGAAATGATTGGTTCGTATTGCTTCCTTGACTGTACTGCGCTTACTACAGTTATTTTAAATGATAAGCTTACTTCTATCGGCGATTATGCGTTTAACGGTTGTACTGCGCTTAAATCAATTAAATTTCCGGACAGCCTTACTTCTATCGGATTAAGCTCTTTTGAAGGCTGCACGGACCTTACTACCGTTACTTACGGTATGGGCATGACTGAAACAGGTAATCTGGCATTCAGAAATGCAAGCGTATCTAAAATTAATTTTTCATCAACAATTACCGAAATATCACCGTGGAGCTTCTATGGCTGTAACTTTGTTAAACTTGAAATTCCCGAAACCGTAACAAAAATTAATATTCGTGGTTTTGCAAACTGTACCGCTTTGCAGGAGGTTACGGTTCATAATCCAAACTGCGTATTTGACGGTATCGGTCAAGCCGATGCAAGCGGCGGTAAAGACCCTTTCAACGGCTCTCAGCAAAGCCTTGTTGTTAAGGGGCACTCAAATTCAACTGCCCAAGCCTATGCTAAAGCAAAGGGCTATAAATTTGTAAGTATTGATGCGTGCGACCATGCTTCTACTCATGAGGTTATTACTCTTGAACCGACATGTACCCAAAAAGGTACTACTACCCAGGTGTGCGACAACTGCGGTTTCGTAGTGTCCAAAGCAGAACTTCCTGCAAAAGGACACACTTATGAAACTGTTGAAACAGAGGATAATACCGCTGTAGACGGGCATAAATATGAATATCAAAAATGCTCTGTATGCAACAATGAAAATACCGTTATTACTCACGTGGCATTTGTTGACGGCTACTATGATTATGAGTGTACCGCCACTTGCACAATGCCGGGCATTGAAACGAAAACCTGTAAGGTTAACGGTTGCGGCAAGGTTGAACGAAAAGCTGTTGTAAAGGCAGGACATAAGATTGAAAATCCAACCGTAACCAAAGCGGCAACCTGTACCGAGGCAGGCGAGGAAAAGGGCAAGTGCTCTGTTTGCGGGAAGGAGGTAACACAAACCGTTCCCGCTCTCGGCCATACTTTTTCAGATGTAACCGAAACACTTGATAATACCGCTGTTGACGGTCATACTTATGTTGTGAAAACCTGTACCGTATGCAATCAAAAGGAGTCTACTCCTACCCATGTTGCGTGGGTTGAGGGTCAGTATACTTCAACTGTTATTACCAAGCCGAGTTGCACAATTAACGGACTTCAAATCGATACCTGCAAAATCTGTAAAGAAGTTAGAAACGTAACTCTTCCTGCTAACGGCGAACACGTTTGGGAGGAAACAAGCAGGACTGCCCCTACCTGTACCGCAACAGGTAAAATTTATTATAAATGTAAAAACTGTAATCTTACCAAGAGTGAAAATATTGAGGCTTTAGGCCATGATAATGTTCAGCAATCTGTTGTTGAACCTACTTGCACCACAGCCGGATATACTACATATAAATGCTCACGTTGCGGCGCAACCTCTAAGGTAGAAAGTACGGCATTGGGCCATACGCCTGCAGAGAACAGTTATGTTGTAACCACCGAGCCGACATGCACCAAGGCGGGTGCGGCAAATGCTACTTGCGCAAGGTGTGGTGAGAAATATGATGTTGTGCTTGAGGCGCTCGGTCACGATTATGTCGATAATGATACACCGGTTGAGGAACATCCCGGTCATGTTTATAGAATGACTGCGTGCTCACGTTGCAAAAATGTTAAATCTCAGGGCTTTGTTCATACAGAATGGATAGAGGGCGAGTATACAACACAAACACTTATTCAAGGCAGTTGTACCGTTTCTGCAAGGTATCAGGATACCTGCACTTACTGTAATGAAAAGAGAATACGTACCGTTGAGGCGACGGGTAAGCATACTTATTCTTACACGAAATATGATGCAGCTTCTGACAGGCTTGTTTATACTTGTTCGGTTTGCGGCACTGAAAATAAGGTTGCACCGTTAGTTGTTAATGCTGCATTTATCAGGTTTGTAAACAGTAAAACCGCAGACGTTGCAACAGGCTATCTTTATGACCTTACAAATGACGGTGTGATTAATGCCAAGGACTATGCAGTTCTTAATAAGGTGGTTAAGACGTCAAAATCAAAGACGAAAAACTGATAATTCAAACAGATTTTACCGACAGAGTTTATACTTTGTCGGTATTTTTTTGCAAATTTTTGTGTTTGTAACTATTTTTTAATAATATATTTTAATATTAATATTTACTTTACGTTAATTTTATATTATTATATAAAAGAAGAAAAACGACTCTTTTAATCGGAGGTATAAAAATGAGCATTGCTTATAAAAGAATTTTACTTAAACTCAGCGGCGAAGTGCTTACAGGCGAAAAGAAAACCGGTATTGATAATGATACTGTAGTTACTATTTGCAAATCTGTTAAGAAGATTGCCGATATGGGCGTCGAGGTCGGCATTGTTGTCGGCGGCGGCAATTTTTGGCGTGGCAGAACGAGCGAGCATATGGACAGAACAAGGGCTGACCATATCGGTATGCTTGCAACCGCTATGAACTCACTTGCACTTTGCGACGCACTTGAACAACTCGGTGCAGATGTCAGAGTTCAAACGGCAATTGAAATGCGCCAAATCGCCGAGCCTTATATCCGTAACAAGGCAATACGTCATTTCCAAAAGGGCAGAATTGTTATTTTCGGCTGCGGTACAGGTTCACCGTTCTTTTCAACAGATACTGCCGCTGCTTTGCGTGCGGTTGAAATTAATGCCGATGTCCTTCTTAAGGCTACAAATGTTGACGGCGTTTATGATAAAGACCCTAATAAATTTGACGATGCAGTTAAGTTTGATAATGTAACATTTAAAGAGGTTCTTGCAAAGGATATCAAAGTTATGGATTCAACTGCATTTTCACTTTGTAAGGACAACGATTTGTCAATTCTTGTATTTGACCTTACAGACCCTGAAAATATCGTTAAGGCTGTATCGGGCGAGGCAATCGGAACACTCGTTCAAAACTAAATTTAATCGGACTTTTTAAAACCGTAGGGGCGAACATTGTTCGCCCGAAAAAAACAATAACATTTACTATAGAGAGGTATTCACAATGGAAGCTGTATTTGCTAAAACTAAAGAAAAAATGGATAAGTGCTTAACTTCACTTGAAAGAGATTTTGCCGCAATCAGAGCCGGCAGAGCTAACCCTGCCGTACTTGACAAGGTTATGGTTGACTATTACGGAGTTCCTACTCCTATTAACCAAATGGCGGCTGTAAGTGTACCTGAGGCAAGGCTTCTTGTTGTTCAGCCATGGGACGCATCAACACTTAGAGAAATTGAAAAAGCTATTAATACCGCTGATATCGGTATCAACCCTCAAAATGACGGTAAGGTAATCAGACTTTCATTTCCTCAGCTTACAGAGGAACACAGAAAGAATCTTCAAAAGGATATTTCCAAGAGAGGCGAGGAAGCAAAGGTAGCTATTCGTAATGTTCGCCGTGATGCTATGGACGATATCAAAAAGCTTAAAAAAGATAACGAAATCACAGAGGATGAGCAAAAGGACGGAGAAAAGAAACTCCAGGATATCACCGATGATTTTGTAAAGCAGGCTGATTCTATCACGAAGAAGAAAGAAGAAGAAATCCTTTCAATATAGCTTAGACTTTTTAGTAGGGGCTGCCTGATTGCAGCTCCTTGTTTGCTTTTTATTTAGGAGGAAATTATGGCTCTTTTCGGCAAAAAAAATAACGATAATAACGTTCAATTTGAAATACTCCCTAAAAATATCGGCATAATTATGGACGGCAACGGCAGATGGGCTAAAAAAAGAGCTTTGCCGAGGAGCGCAGGCCATAAGGCAGGTGCCGAGGTTTTTCGTACAATCAGTAAGGAATGCGGCAGGCTTGGCTTGGAAAGCGCAACCTTTTATGCTTTTTCAACGGAAAATTGGAAGAGACCTAAGGAAGAAGTCGACGCTATTATGAGGCTTTTTAAAGATTATCTTCTTGAGGCTAAAAGTGATATCACCGCCGCAGGTGATATGAAAATGAAGTTTATCGGCGAACGTGACGGTATGAGTAAGGAACTTCTTGAGCTTATGGACGAAGCTGAGGAAGATACAAGCAAGCATTGCGGAACGACAATTTATCTTGCAGTCAATTACGGAGGCAGGCTTGAAATTTGCGATGCGGTAAATAAGCTCATAGCCGAAGGTAAAACAAATATTACAGAAAAGGATATAAGCGATAACATTTTTACTCCCCCTGAATGTGACTTGATTATTCGTCCGTCAGGTGAACAGCGTCTTTCAAACTTTATGCTTTGGCAGGCGGCTTACAGTGAATTTTGGTACAGCGACGTGCTTTGGCCTGATTTCAAAATTGATGACCTTCACCAAGCGCTTCGTGATTTTGAAAGAAGAAACCGTCGATTCGGCGGATAAATTGTATGGCATAACTTGCTTTTGCCGAGATTTAATCATTAACCGTAGGGGCGAACATTGTTTGCCTTAATAAAATAAACAAAAGGAAAAAATATCTATGAAACAAAGACTTATTACCGCTGCATGTCTTTTGGCAGTTCTTGCAGTTGTTGTTTGGCAAATAAATACACCCGTTTTGCTTATTGCCGTTGCTTTTCTTTCGGCTGTTGCAAGCGGTGAAATAATGAAATGTGCTAAGGTTGAAAATACTTTTATAAGGGTTGTAGGCATAATCTTTTCAGCCTGCTTCCAGCTTTTTGCAAGCGCAAAAGTGCTTGAGCCTTGGGTAAGCGCTTCAATATGGGGCAAGGTTATTGACGCTGTTCCTAATATCATTTATATCATCATTTTGTGCCTTGTATTTTTCCTTGCAATGCTCAAGGATTACGCTTACACAACATTTGAGGATGTGAGCGTATCAATTTTTGCAAGCGTTGCAGTTCCTTTCGGCTTTTCAATTTTTATCAGGCTTCGTGATATGTATGTTGACGAGCAGTTTGGTATTTATCTTATTTTTTATGCGCTTATTTGTGCCCTTGCTACAGATACGGGCGCTCAGCTAATGGGTATGGCATTCGGCAAGCATAAAATGGCACCGAATATTTCCCCTAAAAAAACTGTTGAGGGTGCTTTCGGCGGCTTAATTTTCAGTATGGTATTAAACGCAGTCGCACTTACTCTTTATAATAAATTAGCAGTTAATGTTATCCCTCAAAATATGGCAACGCTTCTTCTTGCAATGGTACTTCCAACCTCATTTATGGGTATGATGGGTGACCTTTCCGCTTCTGTTTTAAAGCGTAATTTTGAAGTTAAGGATTTCGGAAAAATCTTTCCGGGTCACGGCGGAGTAATGGATCGAATGGACTCTTCTCTTTTCACACTCCCTGTTACATACGCAATTGCTCTTATTGCAAGTAAAATATTTTAAGATTTTATTTAATTGTTTATTGAAAGGTGATACCTTATGAAAAAAATATCTCTTTTAGGCTCAACGGGTTCTATCGGAACGCAAAGCCTTGATGTGTGCGAAATGCACGGCTACGACGTTAAATGCTTAACGGCTAATTCAAGAGTTGATATTATGGAAGAGCAGGTTCGTAAGTTCAAGCCGGATATGGTTTGTATGATGAGTGAAGCTGCCGCTAAGGAATTAAAAAGTAAAATCAGCGATACAAATACTAAAGTTGTGTGCGGTATGGACGGGCTTATCGAATGTGCAACTTACGATAAAGCCGATACCGTTTTAAATTCCGTTGTCGGAATGGTTGGCTTGCAACCGACTCTTGAGGCAATTAAGGCTAAGAAAACACTTGCCCTTGCAAATAAGGAAACGCTTGTTGCAGGCGGTCACCTCGTTACTAATTTGGCTAAGGAAAACGGCGTTCAAATTCTCCCTGTTGACAGCGAACATTCCGCAATTTTCCAGTCAATGCAGGGTATGCCTAATAAAAAAGCAATTAAAAAAATTATCCTTACAGCGTCGGGAGGTCCGTTTTTCGGCAAAACTCTTGACGAACTTGAAAATGTAACTGCTAAGGATGCACTTAAGCACCCTAATTGGGATATGGGTGCAAAAATAACCATTGATTCCGCTACTATGATGAATAAAGGCTTGGAATTTATAGAAGCAAAATGGCTTTTCGATATGCCTAATGAGGATATCGAAATTGTTGTTCACAGAGAAAGTGTTGTTCATTCCGCAATTGTTTATCAGGATAATTCAATGATTGCCCAGCTTGGTGTTCCGGATATGAGAATCCCTATTCAGTATGCGCTGACTTATCCCGAACGTGAGCCAAGCCCTGTTAAAGAACTTTCGCTTACGGATTACGGAAAACTTACATTCTTTGAACCGGATTATGATACTTTTAAATGTATCAATGTTTGCAAAGAAGCTATTGAACTCGGTGGGCTTCATCCTGCCGCTGCAAACGGCGCAAACGAAGAAAGCGTAAGACTTTTCTTAAACGGTAAAATTAAATTTACAGATATTGCATATCTTAATAATGAGGCAATGAAAAATGCCCCTGAAAAAGAAAACTTTACTCTTGATGATGTCCTTGAAGCAGATAGGGCGGCAAGAGATTATGTAATTGAGGCGGTTAAGTGAATATAACTTCTATTTGGAACAGCGTTTACCCGGTGCTTGTGGCAATTCTCTTTTTTGAACTTATAATAGTAATTCACGAGTGGGGCCATTTTACGGCGGCAAGGCTTATGAAAATTAAAGTTAATGAGTTTTCTGTCGGAATGGGACCTAAGCTTTTGCAGCATAAGGGTAAAAAAACAACATATACTTTAAGGCTTATCCTTTTTGGCGGCTATTGCTCAATGGAGGGTGAGGATAAGGAAAGCGACGATGAAAATGCTTTTGTCAATAAAAAGGTTTGGCAAAGAATTTACGTCGTTATCGCAGGTGCATTGATGAACCTTGTTTTGGGTTTTGTAATCGTTCTTATTCTTGTTTGCTTGCAAAACCTTGTCGGCACTACCGAGGTCGCTAAGTTTGACGATAATGCAGTCAGTCAGTCTTACGGCTTGCAGGTGGGCGATAAAATCAAAAGCATTGACGGTATGCGTGTTTATACCACAAATGACGTAACTACAGGCTTTTCAAGATGCTCTAATGAAAATGTCAATCTTGTTGTTGAGCGTGACGGCAAGGATGTAAAGCTTAAGGTTAAATTTAATACAGAGGATTATGAGGGCCATACTTATACAGTTATGGATTTTTGGCTCAGGGGTGTTAAAAAAACTCCTGCAAATGTTATTTCCCAAACAGGTAAGGAATTTGTTTCTTATGCCAGAATGGTATTTTTATCCCTTCACGATTTGCTTGTCGGTCGCTACGGCATATCAGATATGAGCGGTCCGGTCGGTACGGTCAGCATTGTTTCAACTGCTGTTAAAACCTCAATGTATTCAATGCTCAGAATAATGGCTCTTTTGACTGTAAATGTAGGTCTTTTCAATTTATTCCCTATTCCTGCGCTTGACGGCTGGCGCTTGTTTGTGCTTTTGGCAGAGGGAATAACGAGGAAAAAGCTTCCGCAAAAGGCGGAGTATTTAATCAATGCTGTCGGTCTTGCGGCACTTCTTTTATTGATGTGCTTTGTAACCTTCAGCGATATAACAAAATTGTTTTAAACTTAAATTCAGGTGACTGTTATGGAAAGAAGAAAAAGTAAAAAAATAAAGCTTGGCAATACCTTTATCGGCGGTGACAGCCCCATTCTTGTTCAAAGTATGCTCAATATCCCCGCAAGTAATATTGACGGTTCCGTGGAGCAGGCTAAGGAACTTGCAGCAGCAGGCTGTCAGGTTATCCGCTTTGCAATTCCCAATGAGGACGCATTAAATCTTATTGAACCTATTAAGAAAGCTGTGGACGTTCCTTTGGTAGCCGATATCCATTTTGATTATAAGCTTGCACTTGGTGCGGCTGAAAGAGGAATTGATAAAATCAGAATTAATCCCGGCAATATTGGTGATGATTCACGTGTTAAGGCAGTTGCCGATATTTGCAAGCAGAAAAATATTCCTATTCGTATCGGTGTCAATTCAGGCTCGCTTGAAAAGCATATTCTTGCAAAATACGGCTCGCCTACACCTGAGGCTATGGTTGAATCAGCGCTTTATCACGCTAATCTTCTTGAAAAATTCGATTTTGACGATATCGTGATTTCTATTAAGTCTTCTAATGTTGAAACTATGATTAAGTCGTATGAGCTTGCGGCGCAAAAGTGCGATTATCCGCTTCATCTCGGTGTTACGGAAGCAGGTACCGAAAGAATGGGAATTATCAAATCCGCTATCGGTATAGGCTCGCTTCTTACTCACGGTATCGGCGATACAATTCGTGTAAGCCTTACCGATGCACCTGTTAAAGAGGTGTTTGCCGCATTTGATATCTTAAAGGCAATCGGTCTTAAAAATGACAGCCCTTATCTTATTTCCTGCCCGACTTGCGGCAGAACTAAGATTGACCTTGTCGGCCTTGCAAAGCAGGTTGAGGAGATATTAAAGGACTGCAAAAAACCGATTAAGGTTGCCGTTATGGGCTGTATAGTTAATGGTCCCGGTGAGGCAAAGGAAGCCGATATCGGAATTGCAGGCGGCGACGGATGCGGACTTATCTTTAAAAAAGGCGAAATTCTCCGCAAGGTTGATGAAAAAGATTTACTCGATGAGTTAATGAAGGAAATTGATAAATTATAATGAATAGATTTGCAGACTATTTTTCAAATTACGTTAATGACGATACAATTACATATATAGGAAACGGTGATATTACTTCCTTTACCGTGTCACGTCAAGACAGGGAGCTTGCAGTCGGTCTTAATTTGGAAAGCTTTATTGATTACGGCATTATTGAAAATTCTCAAAACCAAATTGCAAGTGCAATGGAACTAAAAAAAGTTCATATCAACCCACGCTTTCCGAAAAGTGAGTTCTCGCTTGACAATATCGAAAGAATACTTGAATATGTTAGGCACGAATCTCCTGCGGCTAACGGCTTTTTTGACGGCTGTGAGGCGGAACTTGAGGACAGAACGCTTACCCTTTGCCTCAAAAAAGGCGGCAAGGACGTGCTTGAATCGCAAAAGGTTGACCGTGCGATTGCAAATAAGATTTATGAACTTTTCGATTTGGATTTTGTTGTTATTTTTCTTGAAGTTCAGGCTTTTGATATCGAAAAGGCAGTGCAAAAGGCTGTTGAGGAAAGACGAGCAGAGGAGCAGCATAAAAAGGAAGAGGAAGAAAAAAACGTCAACCACGAGCTTTGGGACGAACTTCCTGTTTTTAAAGATACACTTAAAAAAATATACGGCAAGGCAATTCACGAAAAGCCGAAGAATATTGCCGATGTTTCAACCGAGGACGGCTATATAACCGTTTGGGGTGATGTGCTTAAAACAGAGGTACGTGAAACTAAGAGGGGAACAAGCAAGATTTTCGATTTTGATATATCCGATTACACCTCCTCAATTACAGTTAAAATGTTTGACGATAAGCGTGTTATTGACCCACTTGTTGAAAAAATAAACGAGGCAGGCACTCTTGTTATTTCCGGCGGCTATCAGTTTGATACATTTTCAAATCAGTATGTTCTTCGCCCTTACGCAATTGCGAGCATTAAAAAGGCGGAGAAAACAGATGATGAGCCTGAAAAAAGAATTGAACTCCACATGCATACCTCGCTATCTGAGATGGACGCCATTTCATCTCCGACAGCTCTTGTTAAGCAAGCTATTAAATGGGGGCATGAGGCTGTGGCTATAACTGACCACGGCGTAGTTCAGGCACTTCCTGAGGCTTATGCCGCTTCCGGCAAGGGCAGTAAAATTAAACTTATTTTAGGTATGGAAGGATATCTTGTTGATGACGAAAAATATCCCGACTTCCTTAATATGAAAACAAATCAATATGAACGCTATCATATTATCTTCCTTGTTAAAGAGGATACTTCTATGGATGAATCTATCCCTAAGGAAGAAAGAAAATACGGCAGAAAAAATCTTTACGAAATGATTTCTGCATCTAATGTTAAATATTTCAAAAAACGTCCGCTTATTCCCAAATCTCTTTTGAGAAAGAAAAGAGACTGCATTATTGTTGGCTCTGCATGCGAGCAGGGTGAGGTTTATCAGGCAATTTTAGATGATGTAGACGAGGACAAGCTTGAGGAAATCGCATCTTTTTACGACTATCTTGAAATTCAGCCAAACGGTAATAACGCTTTTATGCTCAGAACGAGTGATCAGGAATACGTTACTAATAAGCGTGGCGAGGAAAAGAAAAATCGCTATTGGAAAGTAAACAGCGAAGAAGATTTAATAAATATTAATAAGAAAATTATTGCTTTGGGCGATAAACTCGGTAAGCTTGTTGTTGCTACGGGTGATGTTCATTTCTTGAGCGAACACGATGCAAAATTCCGTGCAATCATTATGGCTTCAAAGGGCTTTGACGATGCGGATAATCAACCCCCGCTTTATTTTAAAACCACACGTGAAATGCTTGATGATTTCGCTTGGGCAGGGGACAGAGCAAGAGAATTTGTTATCGATAATCCTAAAAAAATTGCCGACAGCATTATGGATAATATTCCGCCTATTCCACCGGGAACGTTTCAGCCGCATATCGACGGCGCTAATGAGGAACTTACGGAAAAATGCTGGAATATGGCTAAGGATTTGTACGGCGACCCTGTTCCCGAATATGTTGCAAACAGGCTTCAGCGTGAACTTGATTCAATCATAGGTCACGGTTTCGGCGTACTTTATGTTATCGCAAAGCGTCTTGTTGAGGAAAGCGAAAGAAACGGCTACTTGGTCGGTTCAAGAGGTTCTGTCGGTTCGTCGCTTGCTGCTCACTTCGGCGGTATATCAGAGGTTAATCCGCTTGCGCCCCATTATTATTGCAAAAAATGTAAGCACAGCGAATTTTTCTTAAACGGCGAATACGGTTCGGGTTTTGACCTCCCTGTCAAGAATTGCCCTAATTGCGGCACTCCTATGAAGCGTGACGGCCACGAAATTCCATTTGAAACCTTCCTTGGCTTTGACGGCGATAAGGAACCTGATATTGACCTTAACTTCTCCGGCGAGTATCAGTCCCGTTCTCACAGATTTACAGAGGAACTTTTCGGTAAGGAATATGTGTTCAAAGCAGGTACTATGGCAACAGTTGCCGATAAAACCGCTTATGGCTATGTTATGAAATATCTTGACGAGCGTGGTATTCAAAACGTTACTCCGAGAGCTGAGATTGACAGATTGACGGTCGGTTGTACGGGCATTAAGCGAACAACAGGTCAGCACCCGGGCGGTATGGTTGTTGTTCCCGATAAATACACCGTTGAGGATTTCACCCCTATTCAGTATCCGTCAAATGACGAATCTAAGGGTACATACACAACCCACTTTGACTTTAAAAACTCGCTTCACGATACACTTTTGAAGCTTGACGAGCTTGGGCACGATAATCCTACTCTTTATAAATATCTTGAAGATTCAACGGGTATTCCCGTTATGGATGTTGATTTGTCAGATCCTCTTTTGTATCAGCTTATCACATCTACCGAGCCTATCGGTGTTTCGCCTGAGGATATAGATTGCCAAACAGGTACTCTTGCAATTCCTGAAATGGGTACGCCGTTTGTTATCGGTATGCTTCTTGAGGCTCAGCCTAAAACATTTGCCGACCTTTTGCAGATTTCGGGTCTTTCCCACGGCACAGACGTTTGGCTCGGTAATGCTCAGGAGCTTATTCAAAACGGTACGTGCACGATTTCCGAGGTTATAGGATGCCGTGATGATATTATGACCTATCTTCTCCATAAGGCTGAAAAGTATGAAAGAGAAACGGGTAAGGAATCACCGCTTAAAAAGAAGGATTGCTTTAAGATTATGGAATATACCCGTAAGGGTAAAGCGCCTAAGGAGCTTCCGCCTTATGAGGAGGCAATGAAGGCGGTAGGCGTTGAACAGTGGTATATTGATTCCTGCTATAAGATTAAATATATGTTCCCTAAGGCTCATGCTGCGGCTTACGTTATTGCTGCTTTGCGCCTTGCATGGTATAAAATACATAAGCCAATCCATTTCTATTCCGCTTACTTTACGGTTCGTGGCGGTGCTATTGATGCTGTTGCGGCAGTTCAGGGTAAGGCGGCTGTTAAAAAGAAAATGGAGGAGATTAAGCTTAAGGGAAACGATAAAACCGCAAAAGACGAGAGTACATATATCGTTCTTCAAATCGTTATCGAAATGCTTGCAAGAGGTATTGAATTTTTACCTGTCGATATTTATAAATCAGATGCAAGAATTTACAAGATTGAGGATGGAAAAATCAGGCTTCCGTTTGGTGCGGTTGACGGTATAGGTGAAAATGCGGCTGTCGCTCTTGCAAAAGCACGTGAGGACGGCGGTGGTGACTTCTTGTCCTATGACGATTTAATGGCAAGAGCAGGTGTCGGCAAGAGTGTTTGCGAGGCACTAAAAAATGCAGGTGCGCTCGGCGATATGCCTGAATCTAACCAAATTTCGCTTTTTTAATCCGTTATTTAATGTAATAAATATAAATATTTATTAATTTATCTTGACATTGACGTTGTAGTATGTTAGCATATTAATACTCTACTACGCTAAAGTGACAGGAGATTTATTGTTATGAAAAGATATTCAAAGCTTATTCCGCAGGGAACGAGAGATTTATTATTTGAGGAATGTGACGATAGAAGAAATGTTGAAGCAATCCTTTCAGCTTTGTTTAAGGAATATAAATACCGTAAGGTTATGACTCCGACTGTTGAATTTTACGATGTTTTTGCTGAAAATGACCTTGGTATTGAGGCTGAAGAAATGTATAAACTGTCTGATTCTCAAGGCAGAACAACCGTTCTTCGCCCCGATAATACAGCACCGATTGCACGTCTTGTTGCAACCCGTCTTTCTAAAGAGGATTTTCCCGTAAGGCTTTATTATAATCAAAATGTTTATATTCGCAATAAGAGCCTTGCCGGCAGAACTGACGAAACGGAGCAAAGCGGTATTGAGCTTATCGGCGACGGCAGTATTGATGCTGATATTGAAGTTATTTCTATGGCTTATGAGGCACTTAAGAGAAATAATGTTTCCTCATTTAAACTTGAACTTTGCCATGCGGGATTTTTTAAATCAATTCTTAATAAAATGAATATAACTTCAACTCAAAAGGCTGATATTTGCAAACTTATTGAGGGCAAAAATTATGCCGCTTTGGGTGATATGCTTGCTCAATTTGATGACAGCCGTGAGGCAGATGTTATTAAAAAGCTACCACGTCTTTTCGGCGACGTAAGTGTTATAGACGAAGCAAAGAAGCTTTATAATGATGAAAAATCAAACGAAGCACTTGACTATTTAAGAAACGTTTATGAAAAGCTTTGCGATATGGGGCTTGGCGATAATATCACCATTGACCTCGGTCTTGTAAACAGAAGTAATTATTATACAGGCGTTATTTTTCGTGGCTATGCGGAGGGCAGCGGTCTTACCATCGTTTCAGGCGGCAGATATGATAATCTTATAGGCGAGTTTGGGCTTGACGCTCCGGCTGTCGGCTTCGGTGTTAATGTTAATGCGCTTTGCGACGTTATGCGAGAGGAAATTAATGTTGACAGACCTATTCGCATAGCGCTGACTAAAGGCAGGCTTGAAAAATCATCAATCTCACTTTTCAAAAAAATGGGGCTTGATACAAGCGAACTTGAAAATAAAGGCAGACGCCTTATTCTTCCTGTCGGAGATTTTGAGGCAGTGCTTTCAAAAGCGCCTGACGTTATAACTTATGTTGAACACGGCGTTTGCGATATCGGCATTGTAGGCAAGGATACTATTGTTGAACACGGAAATTCGTTTTATGAAGTTATTGACCTTAATATCGGCAAGTGCCGTTTTGCTCTTGCGTGCCCTAATGGGACGGATTTCTTTTCGGGCCATCGCAGAAAGGTTGTTGCAAGTAAATATCCTAAGGTTGCAAAGTCATATTTTCAGTCAAAGGGTATGGATGTTGATATTATCAAAATTGAGGGCAGTGTTGAGCTTGCTCCGCTTTTGGGACTTGCAGACGGAATTGTCGATATAGTTGAAACCGGTTCAACTCTTAAGGAAAACGGGCTTGAGGTTGTTGATACAATTATGCCGATTTCCGCAAGGGTTATAGTCAATATGGCTTCTATGAAACTTCGTAAAAAAGAGATTGAGGAATTTTTAAACGAATTAGAACTTGCATCTAAAGTTTGATATAAATGAGGTATAAGTGATGAATATTACAAAAGCAAACGGCAAAAACGAGTATGAGCTGATTAAAAATTTAAAAAAGCGTTCGGGCCAAACCGATGAAAAAATCGTTGAAGCCGTAACTACAATTATAAATTCCGTTAAAGAGCAGGGTGATGAAGCTGTAAGGGAATTTACTGTCAGATTTGACGGTATGGTACCTAAAAAAACCGTGATTGAAAAGGACGAACTTAATTCTTATCTTGATGAGGTTGATGAGGACTTTAAAAATGCCATAATCAAGGCTAAAAATAATATTTATGATTTTCATTTGCGCCAGGCTCAGCAGTCTTGGCTCACCACTAAGGAAAACGGCGTTATTATGGGGCAAAGAATACGTGGACTTCACAGAGTAGGTATTTACGTTCCGGGCGGTACTGCTGCTTATCCGTCATCTGTTTTGATGAATGCAATCCCTGCTAAAATTGCCGGAGTTAAGGAAATTATTATGGTTACCCCTCCGGGTAAAGACGGTAATCCAAATCCTGATATTATGGCTGCTGCCGCTGTTGCAGGTGTCGATAAGGTATTCCTTGTAGGCGGTGCTCAGGCTGTTGCCGCTTTAGCTTTCGGAACTGAAAAAATACCAAAGGTTGATAAAATTGTAGGCCCAGGTAATATTTTTGTTGCTACTGCAAAGAAGCTTCTTTACGGTGTTGTTGATATTGATATGATTGCAGGTCCGAGTGAAATTCTTATTGTTGCCGATAAAAGCGCTAAGCCTTCATTTCTTGCCGCTGACCTTATGAGTCAGGCAGAGCATGACGTAAGAGCGTCTGCAATTTTACTTACAACTTCAATGGAAGTAGCAAGATTAACTGCGAGAGAAATAGACAGGCAGATTAAATTCCTTGAAAGACAGGAAATTATAGAAAAATCGCTAAACGATTACGGTGAAATTATTGTTTGCGAAAATCTTGACAAGGCTATTGATTTTGCAAATGAGCTTGCACCGGAGCATCTTGAAATGTGCGTTGAAGAACCGCTTAAATATATCGGTAGGCTTGATAATGCCGGAAGCGTATTCCTCGGCAATTACTCTCCCGAACCGCTCGGTGACTACTTTGCAGGCCCTAATCACGTTCTTCCTACAAGCGGCACGGCAAGATTTTTCTCACCTTTGTCGGTTGACAGCTTTGTTAAGAAAAGTTCGTTTATTTATTATACCGAAAATGAACTTGAAAAGGCAAAGGACGATATAGTTAAGCTTGCAGATACAGAGGGGCTTACGGCTCACGCTAATTCAATTAAGGTTAGATTTGAATAATATTTTAGAGGTACTTATATGAGAAAAGCTCAAATTGAAAGAAATACTAAGGAAACACAAATAAAAATTGACCTTTGCCTTGACGGCGGAGATGTTGAGGTGTCAACAGGCATCGGATTTTTTGACCATATGCTTGTGGCTTTCGGTGTTCACGGCGGCTTCGGCTTAAAAATTAATGCAAGCGGTGATTTGCAGGTTGATACTCACCATACGGTTGAGGATACGGGCATTGCGCTCGGAAGAGCTTTTAAAGAGGCACTCGGCGATATGAGCGGCATTGAGCGCTATGGCTCTTTTTCAATCCCTATGGACGAGGCTTTGGCTAATTGTGTGCTTGATATTTCAAACAGACCTTTTCTTGTTTTTAACGCAAACTTTGAGCAGGAAAAATGCGGCGATTACGAAAACTGTATGACAGAGGAATTTTTCAGAGCCTTTGCAATGAATGCAGGTATCACGCTTCATATTGATGTACCTTACGGTACTAATTCTCATCATAAGATTGAGGCAATATTCAAAGCTGTGGCTCACGCACTTAAAGTTGCCGTAAAGCAAAATGAAAACGGCGCAGTGCTTTCAACAAAAGGAGTTCTTTAATATGCTTATTTTTCCCGCAATTGATATTATCGACGGCAAACCCGTCAGGCTTTTTAAAGGCGATTTTTCCACTGCTCATCAGGTGGCAGACGACGCTGTTGAAACTGCATTTGGCTTTTTAAAGGCAGGGTGTAAATGGGTGCATATGGTTGACCTTGACGGCTCGCTTAAAAAAGAACCCGTCAATGCCCAAACATTTATTAATGTAGCAAAAGAAACCGGGCTTAGGGTTGAACTCGGCGGCGGAATAAGAACAATGAATGATATTGATTTTTACATTAACAATGGAATTTCACGTATTATTTTAGGCTCTGTAGCACTTAAAAATCCCGAACTTGTAAAAGAAGCAGTCAAAGAATTTGAAAGCAAAATCGCAGTAGGAATTGATGCAAAATCGGGATATGTCGCAACCGAGGGCTGGGTTGAAAAAAGTGACGTTTATTTTACCGACCTTGCAAAAAGAATGGAAGATGTTGGTGTTAAAAATATAATTTTTACTGATATTTCACGTGACGGTACTCTGACGGGTCCTAATCTTGAACAGCTTGTTGAAATTAATAATGCCGTTTCCTGCGATATTACCGCATCGGGCGGAGTTACAAATATAAATGATATTCGTAAATTAAAAAGCAAAAATCTTTACGGCGCAATTTGCGGCAAAAGCATTTATGAGGGAACTCTTGATTTAAGACAGGCAGTGGAGGCGTGCAATGATTGATATAGAAAAATATTTTAAAAAAGGCGAGCTTATCCCTGCAATAGTTCAGGAAGAGGGCACAAACGAGGTGCTTATGCTTGCTTATATGAACCGTGAGTCGATGAAAAAAACGCTTGAAACCGGATATACTTGGTTTTGGTCACGTTCAAGGCAGGAACTTTGGAATAAGGGCGCAACTTCGGGTCATCTTCAAAAAGTTGTGTCAATCTACGGTGATTGCGATGATGATACGCTTTTAGTTAAGGTTATACAAACGGGTGCGGCTTGCCACACGGGCAATCACTCTTGCTTTTTTAACGAAATTAAACTTGAAAATAACGGAGAATAAAAATGGATTATATCAGAAACGATTATGAAACTATCCTTGAAAGAAAAGAAGCACAGCAGGAGGGTAGTTATACCTGCTATCTTTTTGAAAAAGGACTTGATAAAATACTGAAAAAAGTGGGCGAAGAGTCAACGGAAATGGTTATTGCCGCCAAAAACGGAGTAAAGGACGAAACAGTCGGAGAGATTTGCGACCTTATTTACCATACCCTTGTTATGATGGCAAATGAGGGAATAACTCCCGACGATGTTGACGAGGAACTTAGAAAGCGTGCCGAAAAGGCAGGCAATTTGAAAAAATTTCACGTGGTAGATAAAAATTCATAATGTCATATAAAAAATGGGTAAACGCAGAAATAGACAAGGCTAAGGCATCTGCATTGAGTGAAAAACTGAATATTGACGCTTTTGTTGCTTTCTTGCTGGTTTCAAGAGGAATTGATGATGAGCTTGCAGCCTCGGAATTTTTGTCCGACGGGTGCAGGTTTTCTTCGCCTTATCTGTTAAAGGATATGGATAAGGCGGTAAAACGCATAAATCGTGCTCTTGACGACGGAGAAAGCATTTGTATTTACGGCGACTATGATTGCGACGGCGTTACTTCAACTGCTTTGCTTTATACTTTTTTAAGCGCTCTCGGCGGCTTTGTAAGCTATTATATCCCTAACAGAGCTACAGACGGCTACGGAATGAATTTTAAAGCTATTGATAAAATTAAGGCTGACGGTACCGATTTGATTATAACAGTTGATAACGGTATTTCATCAATTGAAGAAGCAGAATATATTTATTCTCTCGGTATGCAGCTTATTGTTACCGATCACCACCAAATAGGTGAAAACCTTCCACGTGCTGAGGCTGTTATTAATCCTCACAGAGAAGATAATGAAATTGAATTTCGTGATTTTGCCGGAGTAGGTGTTGCGTTTAAACTTGCGTGCGCTCTGTATGACGGAGATGTTGAGGATTTGCTTGAGGATTATGCGGATTATGTAACTATAGGCACAATCGGCGATATGGTTCCTCTTTTAAATGAAAACAGAGCAATAGTCAAAGCAGGATTGAAACTTATTAATACAGATGCAAAAATCGGCATTTCCGCTCTTAAAAAGAGTACCAATTCAAAAGCAGAGCATTTTTCCGCAACCGACGTGGCTTTTCAAATTTGCCCAAGGATAAATGCGGCAGGCAGAATGGATACGGCTAATCTTGCTGTTGATTTGCTCACTTGTGAGGACAATGAAATTGCAGAATATAAAGCGGAACAGCTTAATCTTGAAAATACTCACCGCCACGAGGTTGAGGAAAAGATTGATAATGATATTGCCGAAATTATGGCTAATGACAGGGCTTATCAAACCGACAGAGTTATAGTTGTTGCAGGGCATAATTATCATAAGGGTGTTATCGGTATTTGCGCTGCCCACCTTGTTGAACTTTATTCTAAGCCGGCAATAGTTATCGGCATTGATGACGAGGGAAACGCAACAGGCTCGGCAAGAAGTATTGACGGCTTTAATATTTTTGAAGCGATTTCAAGCTGCTCGGATATTTTAACTCATTTCGGCGGTCATCCTCTTGCTGCCGGTATGGGACTTAATGTAAAGGATATAGCGGCATTCAGGAAAAGAATTAATGATTTTGCAAAAAATAATTATCCCGTTATGCCGATTCAGACGCTCAAAATCGACTGCAAGCTTTCTCCTTATTATCTGACGCTTGATTTGGTTAATAATTTGGCTGAATTAGAGCCTTACGGAACGGATAACGCACAGCCTGTTTTCGGGCTTTATAATCTTACATTGACTAACGTTGCCGCTATCGGCGACGGCAAGCATTTAAAAATAGAGGCTGCTAAAAAAGGAAAAAGCGTACGTATGGTTAAATTCAGGACTACGCTTGATGAATTTCCGCATAAAATCGGCGATACTCTCGATTTCGCCGTGAAACTTTCAAAAAGCACGTTTAAAAATAAAGATTATATTTCAGCTCAAATAGTTGATTTCAGAAAATCGGGAATTGATATTGATAAATATTATCGGGAGAAAAACGACTACCTCCTGTTTAAACTCGGAAAGAAAAATAAAACAGAGCTTTATCCTAATAGGGATATTTGCGCCGTTGTTTATAAATATTTAAAAAGTCAAAAGGGATATAAATACACATTTGACGATTTATATTTTGAGCTTGCAAATTACCTTACATACGGTCAGCTTGCTTTTGCGCTTGATGCGTTTGAGGAGGCAGGGCTGATAAAGCGTGAGGGTAATATTACTTTAAATGATGTAAAAACTAAAGCAAACCTTGAGAGAACTGATACTCTTACGGTTTTGAAGGGAAGATTATAATTGGTAAACGAGGAACAAAGTGTATATACGGATGATTATGACGACGGCTTTAATAAATTTTTTGAAGATATAAAGAAAAATCCGCAATATGACAGTGAAGTGATTAAAAAAGCTTATGACCTTGCACGTGATGCTCACAAAAATCAGCGTAGGCGTTCGGGTGAGCCTTATATTATGCATCCTGTAGCCGTTGCTGAAATTCTTTATAAACTCGGAATGGACAATGAGTGTATTGTAGGTGCACTTTTGCACGATGTGGTTGAGGATACGCAGTATGACCTTGATTATATCAAGCAGGAGTTCGGCGACGAGGTTGCACTTCTTGTTGACGGTGTAACTAAACTCGGTCAAATTCCGCTTTCTACAAGAGAAGAAGTACAGGCTGAGAATATAAGAAAAATGTTTATCGCAATGAATGAGGATGTTCGTGTTATCATCATCAAGCTTTGCGACAGACTTCATAATATGCGTACTTTGCAGCATATGCCGCCTTATAAGCAAAGGGAAAAAAGTCTTGAAACACTTGAAATTTATGCTCCTATTGCTCACCGCTTAGGTATCCGTCCTATTAAGGAAGAACTTGAGGATTTGGCAATTTATTATCTTGACCCTATTGCATATAAGGAAATTGAAAAAAACTTATCTATGAAAAAAGAGCAGGGTGAAAAATTTCTTGCCGATATAACAAAGCAAATAAGCGATAAGATTACCCCTGTTATGAAACATGTTCAAATTACCTCACGTGTTAAATCAGTTCACGGAATTTTTCGTAAGGTTTATATCAAGGGTAAGGATTTTGAACAGATTTTTGATATCTATGCAGTAAGAATTATTGTTGATACAATGATTGACTGCTATAATGCGCTCGGCATTGTTCACGATATGTTTAAACCGCTTCCGGGCAGGTTTAAGGATTATATTTCAATGCCTAAGCCTAATATGTATCAGTCACTTCACACTACCGTGCTTTCAGATAAGGGCGTTCCGTTTGAAATTCAAATTCGTACATGGGATATGCATCGCACTGCCGAATACGGTATCGCTGCTCACTGGAAATATAAGCTCGGCAGGGGAGGCAAGGATAGTATCGACTCCCGACTTGAGTGGATTCACCGTATGATTGAACACGGCGACGAAACCGATACTCCTGAGGAACTTGTTACTACAATTAAAGGCGATTTGTCAAGCGATGAGGTTTATGTATTTACTCCTCGTGGCGATGTTAAGGCGCTTCCTAAAGGAGCAACGGTTATTGACTTTGCTTATGCAATTCATTCCGCCGTCGGTAATAAAATGGTCGGCGCTAAGGTAAACGGTAAAATCGTTCATCTTGATTATAAGGTTAAAACGGGCGAAATTGTTGAGGTATTGACCTCTAATGCGCAGGGCAAGGGCCCAAGCCGTGATTGGCTTAAGATTGTTACAACAGGCGAGGCAAGAAGTAAAATTCGCTCTTGGTTTAAAAAGGAAAAGCGTGACGAAAATATTGTTCAGGGTAAGGCTGAGGTTGAGCGTGAACTTAGGCGAAACTTTATTCGCTTTGAGGATAGTGAGGAATATATTAAATTCGTTACCCGCATTGCGGAAAGGCAGCATTTTACAAATATAGACGATTTTTATGCCGCTGTCGGCTACGGCGGAATACAGATTTCTCGTCTTATGCCCGGTATTAAGGACGAATTTAACCGCAATTGGCGAGTGCAAAAGGAAGAACCTCCTAAGCCTGCCGTTGCGACAACTAATACTCTTGATAAGCCTCGCACCTCTAAGGACAGCTCAGGTGTTGTGGTTGAGGGAATAGATAATTGCCTTATTAAAATGGCACGCTGCTGTTCTCCTATCCCCGGTGAGGAAATTGTCGGCTTTATCAATCGTGGAACAGGGCTTACAATTCACAGAAAGGACTGTGTAAACGTACCGGATGATTTGAAAAATTGTCCCGAGCCTGAACGTTGGGTTAAAGCTCATTGGGACAACAATGTTAAAGTTGACGCTCGTTCAACAATCGACGTTTATGCTATCGACCGTGACGGAGTAGTACTTGATATAACCGCTTGTATGGCTACGGCTCACGTTAAAATTCATTCTATCAATGCCCGCCCTATCAGCGAGGGCAATTGCTTAACTACTATGACCATTACGGTCAATTCAAAGGAACATCTTGATTCTATCGAAAAGTCCCTTCGTAAAATTGAGGGCGTTTATCATATAGAAAGGTCGGCATTTTAATTTATGAAAGCAGTAATTCAAAGAGTAAAACATTCCTCTGTCACCGTTGACGGAAAACTAATAAGCAAAATAGATAACGGTTTTATGATTTTACTCGGTGTTATGGACGGTGACACCAAGGAGGATGCTGATAAACTTATTAAAAAAATCCCTGTTTTGAGGATTTTTGAAGATGAAAACGGCAAAATGAATTTATCACTTCTTGATGTGTATGGCGAAATTCTTCTTGTATCTCAGTTTACCCTTTGCGCAGATTGCTCACACGGAAGGCGGCCGAGTTTTATAAAATCCGCACCGCCTGATGAGGCAAATTCGCTTTATGAATACGTCGCTGATGAACTTGAAAAATCAGGTGTAAAATCCGTTAAAAAAGGAATTTTCGGCGCTGATATGAAGGTTGACTTATTAAACGACGGCCCGGTTACCATAATTTTAGACAGTAAGGAATTAAAATAATGCTAAGTGTTAAATCGGCTACATTCGGCCCTATTGAAAATAATTGCTATCTTATTACAGATGAAAAAACAAATAAAAGCGCACTTGTCGATTGCACAGAGGACAGCGATAAAATGATGAATTTCATTGAAGGAGCAAACCTTGAATATATTTTGCTTACTCACGGCCATTTTGACCATATCGGCGGAGTTAAAGCCGTTAAAGCAAAAACAGGCGCTAAGGTTGTGATTTCAAAAGAGGATGAGCCTATGCTTACCTCGTCAAAGTTAAGCCTTGCGGCATTTTGCGGCGGTGTGCAGAATAATACAGAGGCTGATATTTTGATTTCTGACGGCGACGTTATCACTTTAGGTGAAAGTGAAATCAAGGCTATTGCAACTCCGGGGCATACCAAAGGCGGTTTTTGCTATGTGTGCGACGGCAAAATATTTACAGGCGATACTATGTTTTTCTGCTCCTGCGGCAGAACTGATTTCCCCGGTGGTTCACCGCTTGAAATTGTGCAAAGCCTTAAAAAAATCGCTTCGCTTGACGGAAATCTAATCGTTTATCCCGGCCACGACCGTCAGTCAACACTTGATTTTGAACGTGCAAATAATCCGTTTTTGAATAGGGCATAATTTATGATTTTAAAAGTAATTAACCACGATTTTATATATGATATGAAAAATCTTTGCACCGTCTTTTTCCCTTGGGAGAAGATTAACGACGATGGAAAGGATAATATTGAGGTGGAAACTAAGGCGCAGGGTAATGAATTTTTCGTTTGCGCCCGTCTTTTTGATAAAAGTATTTCTAAAACACATATTTTAAAAGAAAATGAGGACGCTCAAACTGAAATGTCAGTTCTGCTTTATAATGTTTTGAGCGAGCTTACAGGTTTTAAACCGCCGTGGGGTATCCTTTTCGGCGTTCGTCCCGCTAAACTTATGCATCGCTTTACAGACGAAATGGGCGAAAAAGCGGCAAGAGATTATTTTATCAATACTTTTCTTGCAACGCCCCAAAAAACCGATTTGGCAATTGAAGTTATGCACCACGAAAATAAAATTATTTCCCTGTCATCTCACAATTCTTTCTCGCTTTATGTTTCAATTCCGTTTTGCCCAACGAGATGTGCTTACTGCTCTTTTGTTTCCCATTCTATTGAAAAAACGCATAAGCTTCTTGAGCCTTATGTTGACCTTCTTTGCAAGGAGCTTGAAAAAAAAGGTCAGGTGGCAAAGGCTCTTGGCTTAAGGCTTGAAACCGTTTATTTCGGCGGAGGAACACCTACAACTCTTTCAGCCTCGCAGCTTTCAAGGCTGTTTGGCGTTATAGAGAAGAATTTTGATTTGTCAACTCTTCGTGAATATACAGTTGAGGCAGGCAGACCGGATACCGTAACTGAGGATAAGCTTATGGCATTAAAGGGTGCAGGTGTCGGCAGAATTTCAATCAATCCGCAGTCGTTTAACGATGAAGTTTTGGACTCTATCGGCAGACGTCACACATCTAAGCAGACTCTTGATGCTTTTGCCCTTGCAAGAAAGTGCGGTTTCAATAATATTAATATGGACCTTATTGCAGGGCTTCCAAAAGATACACTTTCGTCATTTAAAAACAGTGTTGACACTGCTGTATCACTCGGGGCAGAAAGCGTAACTGTTCATACTCTTGCAATGAAATCGGCAGCTTATATGGTCACAAGAGAGAATGCTTATGATATTTCAGATAAACTTTTAACCTTTGATATGGTGGAATATTCAAATTCCTGCCTCAAGTCAAGCGGATATTATCCTTATTATATGTATCGCCAGTCTAAGTCTGTCGGCAATTTAGAAAACGTCGGCTGGTGCAAGGATAATATGGATTGCCTTTATAATGTTTATATGATGGACGAAACTCATTCTGTTTTTGCTGTCGGTGCAGGCGCCGTTACAAGGCTTAAAAATCAGGACACCGGTAAAATTGAGCGCATATATAACTTTAAATATCCATATGAATATATTGACAGATTTGATGAAATTATTGAGCGTAAAAAATTAATTGAAAAATTTTATACAAACTAATAATTAAATATAGCAAACGGTATTGCAATGCTTTACATATTGTAATATAATGAGTGCGAGGTGGTAGTAATGGCTATAAAATTAAGTGAACTTTTTGGTTCAATGGATGAAGCATTCAACAATCCAAAACTGGAAGAAATGTTTAATAAAACTAAAGACGTTGCTGAAAATATGAGTAAAAAGAGTGCCGAAAGGCTTGAAATCAGCCGTAAAAAGGTTGAACTTCTTGATGCTAAGGCTAAGCTTGCAAAACTTTATGAAAAATTCGGCAAGCTTAATTATGCAAAGTATATAGGCGATGAAATTTCTGAAGATGAAATTAAAGACTGTGCAAATGCAATTGCCGATAATAAAGAAAAGATTGAATTTTATACGGCTGAGATTGAAAAGGCAAAGGCAGAATTTAATGAGTCTATGGCTAATATGGCTAAAAAAACCAAGGAGGCTTTTTCAACTGATTTCAATACCAAGCCCGAAGCTGAGGCTGAGGCAGTTGAGGTTGTTGAAGCAAAGGATGTTGAGATTAAAGACAGCGACGAGTAAAATTTAACAGGAATTTTAAAGAGCAATCATTTTGGTTGCTCTTTTATTTTTTCTTTGGGTGATTTTATTGAAAAAGAGTATTAAAGAAAAGTATATTTCAAGTGCTTTTTTGCTTCTCGTATCAACTGTAATAGTTAAGATGATTTCTGCCTTTTATAAAATTCCGCTAACTTCTTATATAGGCGCAACAGGCAGGGGATATTTTTCAATAGCGTATAATCTTTGCTTGCCTATTCATGCGCTTACTATGGGTGCTTTCCCTATCGCTATGTCAAAACTCGTCAGTAAATATAACGCAAGCGGCGATAAACTCAGAGTTTCCGGATTGAAAAAAGCAGGAAATAAACTGTTTTTTCTTGCGGCTTTTGCAGGACTTTTTGTAATGCTTGTTGCTGCAAAGCCATACAGCGAGCTTATTTCTTCGTCACCAAAGAGTATTTATACAATTTTTGCTCTTGCACCGAGTGTCTTTTTCTGCTGTCTTGGCGCCGGTAAGCGCTCTTTTGCCGAGGGGTTTATTGATATGAAACCAACCGCAGCCTGCCAAATTATCGAAGCGGTTTTTAAAATGGTGTTTGGACTTTTATTTGCTCGCTTTTCTATGGGCTTTTTTATGTCAAATTATTATGAGTATGGCACGGTTTTGGGTACAGCGTATGAAAACGAAAGGCAGGCACTTTCGGCAATTTATCCCTTAACATCTGCTTGCTCTATGCTCGGCGTCAGCCTCGGAGGTTTTGCAGGGTGGGTTTATGTCAGTTCTTATGTCGGCAGCCACTATAAAATGCCGAAACCCGATAAATCGGTAACTCGACAAATGTATAACGAACTTGCCGCATTTTCTCTTCCGCTTCTTTTTGCAACGGCTGTTCAAAGTGTTTCTCAATTTTTTGATACCTCGTCAATTCAATACGCCTTAACTCTTTGTGACAAGGCTGTGCTTTCAAAAGCGTATAATTATTTTGACGGCGATATTTTCACTTATGTGTTCGGGATTTATTCCTCTGCACTTGATTTTAAAAATCTTATTCCGGGGATGGTTATGGCGCTCGGTGTGACCGCCGTTCCGGCAATCAGCTCGGCTTATGAAAGTGATTCGCCGAAATTCAATTTATTAATAAACAGTGTTTTAAAGTATACAAGCATTCTTTCTTGCTTTTCAGGAATTATTCTTGCACTTTTTCCAAGCGAAATATTGTCGCTTTTTTACGGCAATTCCAATGGCGATATTGCAAAATTCGGCAGTGATATTTTGTTTTATCTTGCTGTAACAGTCTTGCCGTGCTGTCTTGCCTCAAGCTGTGTATTTTGTGCTCAGTCACTTGGACTTTCTAAAAAAACAATTTTACCCTTTGCCGTTTCGGGTTGCATAAGAGTGATAACAAACATTATTCTTATACCTAAAATGACAATTAATATATCGGCCGTTGCCATTTCAAATTTTATGGGATTTTTGATAATTCTTATTTGGAATATGATTATTATTTCTAAAAATACAGGTGCTTCATTTGCGGTGAAAGATATATTTGTTAAGCCGATTTTTTGCTCTTGTACGGTCTATTTTGCCGTAAAATTTATTAAAGAAGCGTTTTTTACTCAAACTTCTTCTCTGCTCACTTTGACAATTTGCGGCATAATATGTTCTTTTTTGACTGCTTCTTTGCTCATTTTGTTTAAATGTGTGCGTATAAGTGATATAATTTCAGCTAAATAATATAAAAAATCCGCTTAAATACTTGCAAATTTGGGAACTTTATAGTATTATCTTAGTTGACAAGTTAATCAAGGAGTGTGTTAAAGTGAATTTTGAATTTAAGGATAAATATGATATCAATGATTTAATTTCGCTTATCACATTGCTTCGAGCACCGGGAGGATGCCCTTGGGACCGTGAACAAACTCATGTATCGATTAAGAGTAATTTTATCGAGGAAACGTATGAGGTTGTTGAAGCGATTAACAAAAACAGCATATCAGGATTAAGGGAAGAATTGGGCGATGTGCTCCTCCAAATTGCACTTCACTGTGAAATGGAAAGTGAAAAGGGCAATTTTGATTTTAACGACGTTTGCGACGAGCTTTGCAAAAAGCTCATTGTTCGTCACCCTCACGTGTTTGGTGACAAGGTTGCAAATAATACCAAAGAAGCACTTGACAGCTGGGACAGTGTTAAAGCAAGCATAAAGGGTACTAAAACCGCTTCAAGCAAGATGGACAGTATTCCTATTGAGCTTCCTGCTCTTATGCGTGCCCAAAAGGTTCAGTCCAAAGCTGCAAAGGCAGGCTTTGATTGGGATAATCAAAACGGTGCTTTTTTAAAGCTTAATGAAGAGATTAACGAGTTGAAAATTGCGCTATCGCATAACAATCTGGCTGAAATTGAAGATGAATTCGGCGATGTTCTTTTTTCCTGCGTCAATATTTCACGTTTTATCGGTGTTGACAGTGAAGAGGCTTTAAAGGCTTCTACGGATAAGTTTATAACACGATTCAAAATAGTTGAAAAATTAGCAGAAGAAAATGATATTGATATGAATAGTTCTTCTATTGATGAGCTTGATGCCTTGTGGGATAAGGCAAAAGAAATATTAAAAGCCGATAATTCGGCAATAAATGGAGGAAATTAAAATGAACAAGACAGAACTTGTAGCAGCAGTAGCTGCAAAGGCAGAACTTTCAAAGAAGGATGCAGAAGCAGCAGTAAACGCTGTTTTCGATTCAGTTAAGGATGCTCTTGCTGAGGGTGATAAGGTTTCTCTTATCGGTTTCGGTACTTTCTCAGTAAAGACTCGTGCAGCTCGTACAGGTCTTAACCCACGTACAAAGGAAACAATTGAAATTCCTGAGTCAAAGGTTCCTGCATTCAAGGCAGGCTCAGCTCTTAAGGATGCTGTAAAGTAATTTTGTTGATTTTTTTGGGGTGTCTGAAAAGACACCCTATTTTTTTAAGGTGAATTATGAGATTAGATAAATATTTAAAAGTTTCAAGAATAATTAAACGCAGAACTGTTGCAAACGAAGCTTGCGATGCAGGTAAGGTTGAGGTAAACGGTAAGGTTGCCCGTGCTTCGTACGACGTTAAAGTGGGCGATACAATCAAAATCACTCTCGGCGCAAGAGAAAATTCATATAAGGTGCTTGCAATTAATGAGCACGCTCTTAAAGAGGATGCCGCCAAAATGTACGAGGTGCTATAAGGGGCGTACAGCTTTTCTTTTGTTATATTTATATCATCGTTTGCATAAAATTATTTAGGTGATTTTATGGATAATAACGTTGATATGAACCATTTGCTCACTCTTGAAAACAGGGAGCATTTAACTTTAACCGGAATAAGTGACGTAGACTCATTTAACGAGGAGGAAATTAATGCGATTTCACCTTGCGGTGAGCTTACGATTAAGGGTGAACTTTTGCATATTGAGGAGCTTAATTTGGAGGCGGGAACTGTAAGCGTCAGCGGAAAGGTTACTTCGCTTCTTTACAGCGAAAAGTTTTCCTCCACCTCACTTTTAAAGAGGCTTTTCGGTGGTTGAGGCACTTTTTTATGCATTTTTTGTCGGTACAGGGCTTGGCTTTTTGTATGATTTAATGCGCTTTTTTCGCCTTTCCTTCGGCGGCTCACTCTTTTTTGATTTGCTTTTTTGGCTTATAACGTCCTTTGTTTCATTTTCATATCTTTTAATCTTTAATGACGGTGCAATAAAGGGCATTTTTCTTGCATTTATTTTTGTCGGATTTACAGTCTATATTATAAGCATGGGTAAGATTTCTTTGCCGCTTGAAAAAAGAATTGCCAAAAAGGTTAAAATTCGGTTAAAAAAAGTAAAAAAATCATTAGAAAATTTTAAAAAAGTGTTGCAATTGCCGAGGATGTTATATTATAATATTAAAGAAATCATTAAAAAACCTAACTGTAAAAAATATGAAGGTGACGAATTTGGCAAAGGAAAGCAAGAGCAAGTCTAAAAAGCTATATATCGGCAAATACAGCGTCGGCAAAATTCTTGTCGGTCTATTACTTGTCGGTGTTTTTGCATTTTTTTCTATCAGCGTTGTTAATCAAAATGCAGACATCAGCAGGCTTGAAAAGCAAAAGGCTGAAATAGGCGCCAAATATGATGCGCAGCAGGAGGAAAACAAGGAGCTTCAGGCTGTGCTTGATAATGAGGATAAAGACGATTATATCGAGAAAAAAGCGAGGGAAAAGGGTTACGTTAAAAGTGACGAAATCGTTTTTTACGATATTTCATCAGGTAAGTAAAATTCATTTTAAGGGTGTATTTTTACACCCTTATTTTTGTTATAGAGTAAGGAAAAAATTATGCATTTATTAATGACAGCGCCTTGCCTTTTAGGTTTAGAAGGCTTGGTTGCAGATGAACTTAAATTTATGGAGGCTGAAAACGTATCAGCCGAAAACGGACGTGTCTTTTTTGAGGGCGATGAGGCTATGCTTGCAAGAGCTAATATTAACAGCCGCTTTGCAGAAAGAATTCTTATTGTTCTTGATAGGTTTAAGGCTGAAACGTTTGAACAGCTTTTTCAATCGGTGAAATCGCTTCCTTGGTCGGAATTTATCGGCTCAAGCGATACATTTCCCGTTAAGGGTTACAGCATTAATTCGACTCTTCATTCCGTTCCCGATTGCCAAAAGATAATAAAAAAAGCAGTAGTTGAGTCGCTTAAAGAGGATTATGGCATATCTTGGTTTGAGGAAACCGGTCCTGTTCATCAAATTCAGTTTTCTATTATGAAAAACGAAGTGACAATTATGCTTGATACTACCGGAAGGGGACTTCATAAAAGAGGATATCGTCCCGAAGCTAATGACGCACCGATAAGAGAAACTCTTGCCGCCGCACTTTGCTCTCTTTCGAGGCTTAGGCATTATCATACAATGTATGACCCTTGCTGCGGAAGCGGAACTATCTTGATTGAAGGCGCTATGATGGCTCATAATATCGCACCGGGAATTAACCGTAATTTTGAGTGCGACCGCTGGGGATTTATTCCTGAAAAGGCTTGGATACAGGAGAGAGAGCGTTGCCACGATATTATTAAAACCGATACGGATTTTGTTGCTTTCGGCTCGGATATTGATTTTCACGCTCTTGAGCTTACTATGGCAAATGCAAAGAGGATTAAAGTCGATAAATTCTTGAGGCTTGAAACGGCAGATATTAAGGATTTTAACCCGACCACCGAAAAGGGCACACTTATTACAAATCCGCCTTATGGGGAGAGAATGCTTGATGTCAAAACAGCTAAGAATATTTATCATATTATGGGTGAAAAGTTCGTTTCAAAGCACGGTTGGAGCTACGGCATCATTTCTCCGGATGAGGAGTTTGAACGTGAGTTTGGCAGAAAAGCGGACAAGCGCCGTAAGCTATATAACGGAATGATTAAATGTCAGTATTATATGTACTTTAAATAGATTGTGAATAAGCAGCCATAACTGCGCCCGATATTTGTAATTATCAGATATTGATTTTCAATAGTACAATTATTAAGCTATTGATAACCGTATCAACAGCACTTGAACATTTTGTCTTAATATCCTAAGGGATATGGCGTCAAAATGTTGGGCGCTTTGAATTTTTAGCAAAGGGGCAGTACCCATGTACAGCTCCCTTTACTAAAAATCCAATTCTGACTACTTCTTCGCAATCTGTAATAAATAAAAAAAATATAAATATAATGAATTTTATTCGAGGTATTATTATGACTTATAAGGATAAATATTTGCAGTGGCTTTCGTTTGCGGATGAAGATACAAAATCCGAGCTTAAAAGTATTACAGACGATAAGGAAATTGAGGATAGATTTTATAAAGACCTTGCTTTTGGTACAGGCGGTTTGAGAGGTATTATGGGCGCAGGCTCAAACAGAATGAACCGCTACACTGTTGGTAAAGCAACACTCGGCCTTGCACGTTACCTTAAAAGCAAAAATGACGGGGAAATCAGCGTTGCTATTGCTTATGATACTCGTAACAATTCAAAATATTTTGCCAAAACTGCTGCAGGTGTGTTTGCTTCTCAGGGCATTAAGGTTAACATTTATGAAATGATTGTGCCTGTTCCCGTTTTGTCATTCACAACTCATTATCTGGGCTGCACGGCGGGCGTTATGATTACTGCTTCTCATAATCCTAAGGAGTATAACGGTTATAAAGTTTATGACAGTAAGGGATGCCAGTTTTGCACCGAGGACGCTAAAAATGCAATCGCCTTTATAAATGATATTACCGATTATTCATCAATTCCTTTTTTAGAGGAAAGTAAACTTATTAATTATATCGGCGAAAATGAACTTAACGCATTTCTTAATGAGGTTAAAAAGCAATCGCTTTATGAAGAAAAGAGCGATTTGAAAATAGTTTATACTCCGCTTCACGGCACAGGAAATATTCCTGTAAGAAGAATGCTTGAAGGTTTGGACGTTACCGTTGTTAAGGAGCAGGAACTTCCCGATGGCAATTTCTCAACCGTTCGTTCTCCTAACCCTGAGGAAAAGGATGCGCTTAATATTGCCATTGAAAAGGCTAAGAAAATCGGTGCCGACCTTGTTTTAGGTACTGACCCTGATTGCGACAGAGTTGGTATTGCCGTTAAAGACGGTGACGATTATAAACTCTTTACAGGCAACCAAACAGGTGCGCTTCTTGTTAATTTCGTCCTTACTATGAAAAAGGATACTTTAAATGAAAAGTCAACACTTGTTAAAACAATTGTTACAAGCGAACTTGGCGCTAATATAGGCAGAAAGTTTGGACTTAAAATTGAAGAAACGCTTACAGGATTTAAATATATCGGCGATAAGATTAATAAGTATGAAGAGTCCGGCAAGCAGGAATTTGTTATCGGCTATGAGGAATCCTATGGCTATCTCGTAGGCACCCACGCAAGGGATAAGGATGCCGTTGTTTCTTCAATGCTTATTTGCCAAATGGCAGCATGGTATAAAAATCAGGGCAAAACTCTCGTCGATGGACTTAATGAGATTTATAATGAATACGGCTATTATCTTGATTTCCTTGATTCATTCGTATTGAAAGGAAAAGACGGAGCAGAAAAAATTCAAAGCCTTATGACTGAATTCAGAAGTAAGGGCATTTCTCTTTTTGACGGCATTAAAGAAGTCATTGATTTTTCAGGCGGTATTCGTGATTTGCCGAAGGAAAATGTACTTAAATATATATGGAATGACGGCTCATGGCTTGCTGTTCGTCCTTCGGGTACAGAGCCTAAGATTAAGGTTTATTATTCAATTGTTGACCCGTCTAAGGAAAATGCGGCAAAGCGCCTTGATACTATAAGAGAAAAAATTAAAAATATTATTAATGCTTAATTTTGGAGTTTAATATGGAAAAAATTAAAAATTATGTTGAAACTGTTTTGCAACCGAAACTTCAGGGCGACGGCGGCTGGGTTGAATTTGTCGGTCTTGACGGTGATGAGCTTACTCTCATTTTTAGGGGCGAGTGTTCAAAATGCCTTATCTTAAATCGTTGCACAGCTTGGATTGAAGAACAGATAAAAAAAGATTTGAAAAAGAGTGTTAAGGTTAATGCAATTCGTAAAAAGCCTTATTTTCAGGATATATAGGGAGGGATAAATATGGCACACATTAAAGTAGTCAGACGTTCAATGCGTCCTGAGGAATGGACAGATTTGCGCTTTGGCTGGCTTAAAAGATATATTTATTCTTCAAAGTGGGAAATAAATAATCTTATGATTAAAGATGCACGTCAAATTTCAGAAATGGAGTTTGAATATTACAGTGATGATTACAGACCGCTTAACAAAGGCGATATGTATTTCACTCCCGATGGAACTGCTTTTATTAAGGCGGACGTTGATATTCCTAAGGAACTTCAGGGCAAAGAGCTTTGGTTTTCACTTAAAACTGCGGCTGAAATTTGCGTTAAGGTAAACGGTAAATACGTCGGCGGTGTTGACCCTAACAGAGAAAGAATGCTTCTTTCTCCTTACGTTGACGATACTAAAACTCTTCATTTTGAAATGATGGGTTATAACCGTTCAAAGCCGGATGACGAGCGTAATCCCGAATCACTTTCAGTTCGTGGTTGCCGTCAGATTTTTGAGGGCGCATATATTTGCACTGTCAATCATAAAGTGCAGGACCTTGTATGGGATTTTGAGCTTCTTTTGGATATTGCAAAGAGCGATTTGTTTAACGAAGATTACCGTGCATTTCTTAATAAAGAACTTAACAATGCAATGAATTTTATCGATTTCGACAGTGAAGAACTTGGCGGCATTGATGAATGTCAAAAATATCTTGATGATGTTGTTTTTGCTAATGATAATTATAAAGGCAACGGCGATGTTGCTTTAATTGCACATTCTCATCTTGATATAGCATATTATTGGCGCAGAATACACGCTGTGCAGAAAAATCTTCGTACCGTTTTAATTCAGCTTAGGCTTATGGATAAATATCCCGATTTCAAGTATACTCATACTCAGCCTTATGTTTATGAAACACTTGAAAAATATTATCCCGACGTTTTTGATGAACTTAAAGAAAAAGTTAAAAACGGTCAGTTTGAGCCTGTAGGCGCAATGTATGTTGAACCTGATTGTAATATTCCTACAGCGGAAAGCCTTGTTCGTCAATGCCTTTACGGTCAGCAAACTTATAAGAGAATGTTTGGAAAAACAGTTAATAACGCTTGGCTTCCCGATGTTTTCGGCAATAGCTGGATTTTGCCGCAAATTCTTAAAAAGAGCGGTGTTGATTATTTTGTTTCTAACAAAATGTCAACATGGAATGATACTAACCGTTTTCCTCACAACAACTTTATTTGGAAGGGTATTGACGGCACGTCTGTTTTGGCTTGCGTTCCGCCTACTCACTTTATCACCTGGAATATGCCGTCTCAAATTCAAGAAAATTGGGAGGCTTATATCGATAAGGACAGCGGCGGTCAAACTATGAATATGTTTGGCTACGGTGACGGCGGTTCGGGCTGCACAGAAGAAATGATTGAGCTTATGCACAGGTTTGACAAGCTTTCAATTATGCCGAAGTGCGAGCATATGGGCGGTCAGGAATTTCTTGAAAAAAATCTCAAAAACAATGATAGTTTGCAGACTTGGGACGGCGAACTTTATCTTGAAATGCACAGGGGTACGTTTACAACCAAGTCAAATATGAAACGTGCTAACAGACGTCTTGAATATAAACTGCGTGACGCTGAAATTCTTTCTGTTTTACGTGGCGAGGATAATAAAAAAACTATAACAGATGCTTATAAAAAGCTTCTTATCAATCAGTTTCACGATATTCTTCCCGGCTCTCATATTCACCCTGTATATGAGGACGCAATGAAAGACTATGCCGAGATTGAAAAGACTGTCGATTCACTTATCGGCACAGGCTCAAAATATTTCAACACTCTTAATTTCAAACGTGACGCATTGACCTTTGTTCCTAACAAAAAAGGTACGGCTACTCGCTACGGCGTTAAAGGTAATTGGATTATTCCTAATATTCCTGCGCTTTCCTCAGCGTCACTTCGTGCAACTAAGTTTAATGACGAATGGCTTAACTGCAACTCCAATAATATAGAAACTCCGTTTTATAAAGCCGTACTTAATGACGACGGCTCTATTGCTTCTCTTGTTGATAAAAAGCAGGATAGGCAGTGGGTTGACGGCGATTTCAACAAACTTAAGATTTATACAGATTGTCCGGGTAATTATGATGCTTGGGATATTCTTCCTAACTATAAGGATAAACAGATTGAAATTAATGTGAGTGAAAAGCTATCTCTTTGTGAACTTGACGGTGAATGTGCAACGTTTAAAACCGTTCTTTCAACCGATAAATCAACGTGGACTATGCTTATAAGATTCTTTAGAAGAAGCCGTGGCATAGAGGTTGAAAATATAGTAGATTGGAACGAAAAACATAAGCTTGCAAAGGCTGAATTTTCTTGTAATGTTCTTACACGCAAGGCACTTTGCGACACCTCGGCAGGTTTTATTGAACGTGACACTCATAAAAATACTACATGGCAGCAGGCAAGGTTTGAAACATGTCATCATAAATGGGCTGACCTTTCTGAAACCGACGGCGGTGTTGCACTTATCAATGACGGCAAGTACGGTATCGGCTTTGATGAAAATACTATGTCGCTTTCGCTTCTTCGTGCAACGATTCGCCCTGACGTAACCTCGGATATGGGGCATCATAATTTTAGCTATATGATTTATCCTCACGAAAACGGTGCTGTTGAGGCAGGCGTTAATAAACTTGCATTCCAGTTTAACGAGCAACTTGTAAAATCCGACGTATCGTATAACGGCGATACTTTCGAACCTCTTTATTTGCAGGCTATGAAGGACAGCGAGGATGGCTCAATGACGGTTATTCGTTTGAGTGAACAGGACGGCAAGCGTGGCAAAATTAAGCTTTCTAAGTCTGTTAAACTTCTCGATATGCTTGAAAATGTTATCGGCGAGGCTGTAGATACGCTTGAATATAAACCGTTTGAAATCATAACAATAGGTATTCAAAAATGACAGTTAATCAAATAATAATTCTCGTTGTTGTTATCCTTGTGCTTGGCATAATTGTTTTTCCACTTATCAATCGCAGGCAGTTTATAAATCTTGAGCCTAACCAGCAGATTAGGCTTATTATGAAAGAGGCTAAAGGGCTTGTGTATTTTAAAAACGTGTCTAAGGGCAGTACAGGTGTTCTCTTTTATGTAAAAAATAAAAGAAAAATCCTTGCACTTCCTTGGGTGCTTGACGGCGGCAATATGCTTTGTACTAAGAAAAATCCTTTTTCTAATTGGGATTATCCTGAGGATAAGCAGGAAATTAATCAAGATGAACTTGCTCAATTAAAGGACGAACTTGAAAAATATAATAAAAAGAACACTGTTAAAATTGTGTTTAAATAAAAAGAAGAAAGACATTCCGAATTTTGAATGTCTTTCTTCTTTTTTATGTATTGTAATTCAAAAGTTTATTTTGCATATTCGGTTAAATATAAGTATGTGTAAGGATATAGCAATTTGAAATCATAATCAAGTTTGTTTTGCTTTTTTAAATCCCTTGCGTGTTTATCAAAAGCGTCAAAGTATTCCTTGCCTGTGTTTGCACTTGCTTTAACGTATTCATCTTCTGCAATTTTTGAAAATGCGCTTTGAAGTATTTTGCCCTCCGGCTCGCCAAGCCTTCCGTTTTTGTATTTATTGAATGTGTAGCGAACGGTGTATTCGTCATAGTCAATAAGAAGGTTGAAGTATTCGTTATAGTCATTATCAATCAAATTGATATTTCCTATTCTTTTAATCAGCGTTTCAATTGATTTGTTAATATCAATATCTTTATTGCTTTTAACTAAGCTTTTTATTGCTTGAGTTGTCAATTCTTTTGATATGCTATCATTGTTATTGGCATTGTCGCCAAAATAATAGGCGTATACGTCATTTGAAAACATTTCTTTTATGCTCTTATTGTATTCACTTCCGTCCTGCGGCACAGTAAATTTAACAACGCTGTAGTCGGAATTATCGTTAAGCTTTAAATCGATTTTTGCGTCATTCATCCAAGCGCTTTCATCCTTTACATAGCCGAACCTTGTTGAATAAGTTGCGGCATAAAAGTTTAAATATACGCTGATTGTGTCATTGCCTGTGTATTCCTTTTGGTAAATATAATGTGCCTCGCTTTTGTATTTTTCATAATCAGAATTTTGCAACGTGTGTTTCAAAATTTCGTTTGATACCGCACTTCCAAAGCCTTTTGAATTTGGCATAATCTCATAAATTCTGATTCCGTCTGAGCCATATAAAGCAGGCTTATTATCAAAGTATATTATGGAAACATAACTTTTATCTTTATAGTATTTTACTTCTTTAATAAGCTTTGCGTTTTTAAAATATTTTTTGTCAATAACAGGTGTGAGCGTATCGTCATGATTGTAATATTTTTCTGAAAATTGCTTTTTGGTATATTCCAGTTTTTCAACTTTGTCGCTGTATTCGGTTTTCTCTGCATCATTGCTTCTGATTAGCTTCTTGCCGTCAAATTTGATTGTTGTGTTGCCGCCGTCAATCAGTATGCTTGAAAGTATAGGGCTTTCAAAAATCACTTTTCCTAAAATATAATCATCACTGAAACTGCTGCTTTGCGTTGAAGATATATTTGAATTTACGCTTATTTTATCAGTCTGCTTTTTAACGTCGACAGGGTTTGAAACGCAGGCACTCAAAACAGTAAGGCAAAGTATTATTGAAATAATGCTGACTGCCTTTTTAGGCTTTTTGAATTTGAGAATGTTTTTTATTCTGCTTTTGGCGTCATTTTCAATAAAGCATAACGGACTCGGAGAAGCTTTATAATTATTTGTTGCAAAACCGAGCAGGGCGGTGGAGTATTCTCTTTTTATACTTTTGAACGATTCAATAACCTTTTCGTCGCAGCTCATTTCCATATCCTTGTTCATAAGCCTAAATGCAACATAGCAAAGCGGATTGAAAAAGTGAATACACAAAAGCAGGTATGCAAACGCTTTAATAATATAGTCTTTTCGTTTTAAATGGTATTTTTCGTGGGCAATTATATACTCAAGATAAGCGATGTCTGTACCCTTTGGTATATAAATTTTCGGTGCTGTAATACCGAATATAAACGGTGTGCTTATTTTATCGCAATAATAAATATTATCGCTGAATTTTTCACTGTCTTTAAGCATATATTTGCATTTTAAATATTTAATAATGCTGACAGTTAAAATAATTAATACAATCCCAAGCCAGATATAAGGCAAGGCGTTTGACAGGGTGATTGTATCTGTATTTGAAACGTCTGATGAGGAAGCGATACTATGCGGTATTATGCTTGCTTTGTCAACATAGCTTAGCTTGTTATTATCTGTTTTAATCGGATTGCTGTTTATTGCACTGCCGATATTAAAAAGACTTATAATTGATTTGAATGAGTACGGCACACAAAGCCTAAATCCTACTACGCTCCAAAGAATATAGCTGTATTTTTTAGGCAGATTTTTAAAGAAAAGCCTTATGATAATTACTAAAGCAATGATTATTGATGAGGTAATGCTCATATTTAAAACGGTATAAAATAAATTGCTCATATTCTTTTCACCTATTCCTTATAACCGTCAATCAGTTTTTTTAATTCCTCTGCTTCCTTATTGCTGATTTTTTTGCCTGAAAAAAACGCTGTTAAAAAATTGGGGAGTGAGCCTGAAAATGCTTCGTCGATAACGTGCCTGCTTTCAAACTCCTGCACCTCGCTTTTTTTAACTGTTGACGAAACAATGCTGTTTTGATTTTTTGCATATCCCTTATCGCATACTTTTTTAAGCGTGGTGTACGTTGTGGATTTTTTCCAATTAAGCTTCTCGGCGCAAAGCTCAACAAGCCTGCCCGAACGAACCGGCTCATTATTCCAAATGATGCTCATAAATTTATAATCACTTTCACACATTTTTAAATTCATTTCATTAACACTCCTTTGGTCTACAAGTATCGACCTCATCTATAGTCTACAACAATAGACCATATTTGTCAAGCATAAAAAATACCTAACTGAATTATTTTCAGTTAGGCATTTGATAATATATTGTGTTTTGTTATAACCTTGCTTCCAATCTGTAAATGGGGAAACCTTGTGATGAAAACTTCTGTTCATATTCCGTTTCGATATTTCCCTCAAAACCGCTCTTATGCAAATCAAGCGAAATATTTGAAAGCTTGAAGCCGCATTTTGAAAAGCTTTCGATTGAATATTCAAAAAAGTGCATATTGTCTGTCTTTTGGCATATTGCACCGCCGTTTTTGAGCATAGGCTTGTATATTTCAAGAAAACGTGGATTTGTAAGCCTGTGCGCCTCGTGGCTCTTTTTTGGAAACGGGCACGAAAAGTTAAGATAAATTTCCTCAATGCTGCTATTTGGTATGTAAGACGGTAAATATTCCGCCGTGCCGCAAAGAAACATAATGTTGTCAAGCCCAAGCTCTCTCGCCTTGTCAATCGCCATAATCAGCACGTTCCTGTTTCTTTCAACGCAAAGAATGTTTTTGTCGGGATTTTGATGTGCAAACGTGTTGCCGAATTGACCCTTGCCGCAACCTATTTCCAAATATACAGGCTGCTTATTTTTAAATACTTTATTAAAATCAAGAAGATGATTTTCCTTTATTGCATCTTGAAAATCAAGCGAGTCGTTTTTCATAGTGATAAGATAATCGCTTGAAGCCGCTATTCTTTCATCAAGATTTTTCTTTCTTTTCATTCTCATAATGAATATGTCCTTTAGTATAAAATAAATTAATGCTCGTCATTAAGTACCGCATGTGCACATTTAACTCCGTCAACCGCCGCAGAAATTATGCCGCCTGCATAGCCTGCGCCCTCGCCGCACGGATAAACACCTCTGATATTGCATTGAAGCAAATCGTCACGTAAAATTCTTACAGAACTCGACGACCTCGTTTCAGGCGCCGTCAATACTGCATCATAGAGATTAAAGCCGTTTAGCTTTTTATCCATTTCAACTATAGCGCTTTTCATTGTTGCAGATACCTTAGTCGGTAAGCATTCGTCAAGATTTGTCAGCGTAACGCCCGTAGGACAGGTAGGCTTAACATTTCCGAGTTGCTTGCTTTCAATTCCTTTTAGGAAATCGCCGACAAGCTGAGCCGGTGCATTGTAATTAGCCCCTGCAAGTTCATAAGCCTTGTGCTCAATCTCTCTTTGATAATAAATGCCTGCAAGCGGGTGCTCGCTCGGAAAATCCTTTGGTTCAATGCCGACAAGAAGCGCAGAATTTGCGTTTTCTCCGTCACGTGCAAGCGAACTCATACCGTTTACTATTACACATTCTTTTTCACTTGCTGCCGCAACGACCGTGCCGCCGGGGCACATACAAAATGTATATGCACCTCTCTCGTGAAGTCCGTGGCACGCAAGCTTGTAATCAGCCGCACCGAGTTTTGGATGATTAGCAAATCTGCCGTATTGAGCCTCGTTAATAAGCTTTTGCGGATGCTCAATTCTTGCACCGACCGAAAACGGCTTTTGCATAATGTCAACGCCGAGGTTATAAAGCATTTCAACCGTATCTCTTGCACTGTGGCCTATTGCCATAATTACCGTATCTGTTTCAAGGTCAATGCTTTCACCCTTGTGCTCATATGTCACTCCGTGCACAAATTTATTTGCAACAATAAGCCTTGTAAGCTTGCACTCAAGCTTTACTTCGCCACCTAAACTTTCAATCTTTTTTCTTATGTTTTTAACTACAATTTCAAGCCTGTCCGTTCCGATATGCGGTTTTGATGAATATAAAATTTCCTCCGGTGCTCCCGCTTCGTAAAGTTCCTCAAGTATTTTCTTGATAAACGGACTTTTTATTCCCGTTGTGAGCTTTCCGTCAGAAAATGTGCCTGCGCCGCCTTCACCGAACTGTACGTTCGATTCTTCATTGAGCTTCTTTTCACGCCAAAATTTTTGAACGTCTGCCTTTCTCGCTTCGACGTCCTTGCCACGCTCAAGAATAATAGGCTTTAAGCCCGAAAGCGCAAGTATAAGACCTGCAAACATACCTGCCGGACCGAAACCTACAACAACAGGACGGAATTTGCTTACTCTTTTGTTTTCGGGCAATTCGTAAACATACGGCTTAACGATTTGCACCTTGTTTGATTTGCATTTTGATGCAATTTGCTCCTCGTCAAGCGAGATATTTACGTCAAGCGAATATGTGAAATGCACATCGTCCTTTTTTCTTGCGTCAATGCTTTTTTTATAAATAGTATATTTTTTTATATATTTTTCATTAATTTTAAGGATTTTAGCCGCTTTCTTTTTAAGTTGGCTTTCGTCCTCGTCAAGCGATAATGCAATTTCGTTAATTCTTATCATTGTTTGCCCTCTTTTTCTTTATTTCGTCTGCGACGCTTATGCCGCTGTAAAATGCAAAGTTGAGATTATATCCGCCACATTCAAATTGCCGATCCAATATCTCACCGCAGGCATATAGATTTTCAATAAGTTTAGATTCAAAATTATTAAATTCGGTCAAGTCTGCTCCGCCACTCGTAATTTGTGCAAAATTATATCCTTTTGTGCCGGTGATAATCAATTGCCAATTTTTAGCGTATTTGCAAATCTTTTTCTTGTCGCCGTTTGCTTGCTTTTCAAGCAGAGATGAAACTTTTTCACCGAGTATTCCCTCAAGTGAGCCAAATTTGTTAATGTGTTCAAGTAATTCATCTTCACTGAAATCATTTGCAAGGTCAATTACCGCATGGCATTTTTTAGGAGTTTTGCATTCAAAATTTTTGCTTACGGCTTCGCTTAAATTCATACTCACAATTCCGGATAAGCCGTAATCTGTAAAAAGAATTTCGCCGTATTCTTGTTTTACACATTCGCCGTCAAGAAGTATTTTCATATTTCCTTTAACTCTTTGCCCTTTTAACTGCCTCGGATATTTACTTGATGATACAAGTTGAACAAGAGCAGGGGACAGCGGTGTTATCCTGTGACCGAGATTTTTCAGTATCTCATATCCGCTGCCGTTTGAGCCGAGGGAACTTTGAGCCATACCTCCGGCGGCAATAATAACGCTGTCTGCGTAAAACATACCACAGTCGGTTGATACAATCAAATCCCTGTCAACGCTTTTAACCGTGCAGTCGGTAATGATTTGCACTCCAAGCCTGATACATTCTTTTTTAAGCATATCTCTGACGGTTGCGGCTTGATTTGAATAAGGATAAATTCTGCCCTCGCTGTCGCTTTTTGCTTTAAGTCCTATATTATTAAAGAAATTTATTACCTCTTTATAATGCTTTGCATGCTCGTTTGAAAGGTTGCATCTGCCGTTTCCCGTGGCAAGAATTTTTTTGCCGAGCGTATCAAGCCTTTCAAGAAGTATAACCTCATCATTTGGCATATTCTGTTTTAATCTTATTGCACAGGCAAGACCGCTTGCACCTGCGCCGATTATAATTTCAGTCATATTATTCATTGCCTTATCATTGATTTTGTTATATAATAATATAAAACTTCGCCAATTGCAAACTTTTTGTTGAAAATACTTGACTTAGTTTACTTTCTGTGATATAGTAGTGCTTACCTCGTAGTAGGTGAAATGCCGATAGGCGTTATTTTTTTGCCTGCTTCGCTTTGCGTGGCGAACGAGGGAGATTATTTTATCGAAATATTAATGGAGGTGCTATTTTATGAGAGTTAAGATTACCTTAGCTTGCACTGAATGCAAACAGCGCAATTACAACACAATGAAAAACAAGAAAAACACACCTGACAGGTTGGAAATGAACAAGTATTGTCCATTCTGTAAGAAACACACTCTCCACAGAGAGACAAAGTGATTGGAGGAAGACCGAATGGCTGAAGAAAAGAAGACTTCAACTAAGGCTGACGCTAAATCTGAAAAGACAGCAAAAGCCGCTAAGTCTAAGGACAAGAAGAAGTCAAAGAAAAATCCTTTTAAATCCATTGCGTCATTCTTCAAAAGTGTTAAGGCAGAGGGCAAAAAGGTTGTTTGGGCACCTGCAAAGGACGTCCTTAAAAACACCATTATTGTTCTTGTTGTAGTTATTATTGCAGGCTTGGCTATTTACGGTGTTGACTCGCTTCTTTCTCTTGGAATGAAGGGTATCAAGAACCTTGCCGAAACTACAACTACGACATCGGCTTCTCAGCAGGGTAAAAGTACAACAGCTGCCGCTCTTGATAAGGCTACCACAGCCGAAACAACAAAAGCTGCTGAATAATTACTTTGTACTTAATGCTTAAATAATTATTCGGGAGGCTTATTGATGGAAGAACCAAAATGGTATGTTGCACATACTTTTTCAGGATATGAAAATAAAGTTGCAAGCAACATTTTAACTGTTGTTGAAAATCGTAACCTTCACGACTTAATTTTTGAGGTTGCTATTCCAACCGAAACAGTAAAAGAACTTAAAAGCGACGGCACAGAAAAAGAGTATCAAAGAAAGTTGATGCCCGGCTATGTCTTCGTTAAAATGATTATGACTGACGACAGCTGGTATGTTGTTCGTAACACAAGAGGCTGCACGGGCTTTGTAGGTCCTGAGGGTGAGCCTCAGCCGCTTACAGACGAAGAGGTAAGAAATAACGCTCTTGAAAGAGTCAGCGTTAAGGTTAACTACGAAGTAGGAGATCTTGTTAATGTTGTTGACGGTCCTCTTGAGGGCTTCTCAGGTACTGTTGACGAGATTGACGTTGATAACAACAGCGTTAAGGTTACAGTTTCAATGTTCGGCAGAGAAAATCAGGTTGAATTTGAACTTGACCAGCTTGAAAAAGTTCAGGAAGACTAATCATTATTTAATTCAGTAATTCGCAGTATATCTGCTTATTATCATCGCTTGATTGCACTGTGGCGTTTAAGCGATGGTGGGAGAAGCCAAAGGCTTCGCCATTTACCACAATATTAGGAGGAAATTAATTATGGCACAGAAGGTAGTAGGTTTAATTAAACTTCAGATTCCTGCCGGCAAAGCTACTCCGGCACCACCTGTTGGTCCGGCTCTCGGTCAGCACGGCGTAAACATTATGTCATTCACAAAGGAATTCAACGAAAGAACTAAGAATGACGCAGGTCTTATCATCCCTGTAGTAATCACAGTATATGAAGACCGTTCATTTACATTTGTAACAAAGACACCGCCTGCAGCTGTTCTTATTAAGAAAGCTTGCGGTATTGATAAGGCTTCCGGTGTTCCTAACAAGAACAAGGTAGCAACCATCTCAAAGGCTGACGTACAGAAAATCGCTGAAACAAAGATGCCTGACCTTAATGCAGCAAATCTTGAATCAGCAATGTCAATGATTGCAGGCACTGCACGCAGCATGGGTATAGTAGTAGAAGACTAATTCCCTTGTGGGAGGAAGTATCCGATTTAACCACTGGAGGTAATTTAATTATGAAACACGGAAAGAAATATACAGACGGTGCAAAGCTTATTGACCGTTCAAATTTATATGATTCAAAAGAGGCTCTTGACCTCACAGTAAAGACAGCTACAGCTAAGTTTGACGAAACTGTTGAAGTTCATATTCGCTTAGGTGTTGACTCACGTCACGCTGACCAGCAGGTTCGTGGCGCTGTTATTCTTCCTAACGGTACAGGTAAGGATGTCAAGGTTGCTGTTTTCGCTAAGGGCGATCTTGCTAAGGCTGCTACAGAAGCAGGCGCTGACGTTGTTGGCGATGCTGACCTTGTTCAAAAGATTCAGGGCGGCTGGATGGATTTCGACGTTGCTATCGCATCACCTGATATGATGGGCTTCGTTGGCCGTTTAGGTAAGGTTCTCGGTCCTCGTGGTCTTATGCCGTCACCTAAGGCAGGCACAGTTACTATGGACGTAGCTAAGGCTGTTCAGGAGGCTAAGGCAGGTAAGATTGAATACCGTCTTGATAAAACAAACATTATTCACTGCCCAATCGGCAAGGCTTCATTCGGTACTGATAAGCTTCTTGAAAACTTCAATGCTCTTCTTGACGCTATCATCAAGGCTAAGCCTGCTTCATCAAAGGGTCAGTACATTAAGTCAGTAGCTGTTGCTTCAACAATGGGCCCTGGTGTTAAGATTAACCCAAACAAGGTTGGCACAGTTGCAAGTGCTGAGTAATTTTAGGTATTGACAAGGAGCAATCCTTGTGTTAAAATACAATAGCTGTTCAGCCAAAGACAGCAGGTGCCGATACGGCGTAAGTTTTCGCCTGCCGAGGAATGGACATTCAAGTAGCAATTTGTTATTTTGATGTTTTACGTGCATTCCGAGGTTCTCGGAGTGCACTTTTTTGTTATAGCTAAACAGCCTTCAAGTCCGTATTTTTTACGGCAAATATTAATGGAGGTAAATTAAATGCCAAGTACAGCAGTTCTTGAAAGAAAAAAGCAAATGGTTGCTGACCTTTCAGAGAGAATTAAAAATTCTTGTGCCGGCGTTGTAGTTGACTACAAGGGTATCAACGTAGAAGACGACACAAAGCTTCGTAAGGAGCTTCGTGAAGCAGGTGTTGAATACACAGTAGTTAAGAATACAATCCTCGGCAGAGCAGTTGAGGATGCAGGTCTTGCAGGTCTCGAAGATATTCTCGAAGGTACTACAGCAATCGCAACAGCGGCTGATGATTATGTAGCATCAGCACGTATTCTTCAAAAGTTCGCTGATTCACACGACAACTTCTCACTTAAGAGCGGTTATCTTGACGGCGAAGTAATCTCTATGGATAAGCTTATGGCTCTTGCTAAGCTTCCATCAAGAGAAGTTCTCCTTGCTACAGTTTGCAGCGTATTCAATGCACCTATCGCAGCTTTTGCTCGTGGAGTACAGGCTATTGTTGATAAGGGCGGCGTTGAGGCTTGTGAGAGCGCAGCTAAGGAAGATGCACCTGCAGAAGAAGCAGAAGCTCCTGCAGAAGCACCGGCTGAAGAAACAGCTGAATAATTAAATCAAAACTATTTTAATTAAAATTAATCTTTAATCGGAGGAAAATAAAATGGCATCAGAAAAAGTTACAGCAATTGTTGAAGAGCTTAAAACTCTTACAGTTCTTGAGCTTTCAGAGCTCGTATCAGCAGTAGAAGAAGAATTCGGCGTAAGCGCTGCAGCAGCAGTAGCAGTAGCAGCACCTGCAGAGGGTGGCGCAGCAGCAGCTGACGAAAAGACAGAGTTTGACGTAGTACTTGCAGAAGTAGGCGCAAACAAGATTCAGGTTATCAAGGCTGTTCGTGAAGCAACAGGTCTTGGCCTTAAGGAAGCTAAGGAAATCGTTGATAACGCTCCTAAGGCTGTTAAGGAAGCAGTTCCAACTGCTGACGCTGAAGCTCTCAAGGCTAAGCTCGAAGAGGCTGGCGCAAAGGTTGAACTCAAGTAATTTAACCTTACAATTTACCTTTAATGAAACAAGCACAACCGTTTGGTTGTGCTTGTTTTTTGTTTAATGTGTTTTGTTAAACACGAAATTTTTTTCGACATCGTAGGGGCGACCATTGGTCGCCTAATTTTTTATCTAAAAATCAAATAATTCATCATAGGTAGTATTTAAAATTTCTTTGATTAACTTTATCTCGTCGGGATATACGTGCCTTTGCCCGACCTCTATTTTAGCCACAGCAGAACGGGTAATATCGCAACCGCTAAGTTGTAGCTTAGCAGATAATGTGTCTTGCGTCATTTTTTTCTTTTCTCTGATACTTCTGATATTGTTTCCGAATTTCTTTTCATACTCGATATTCATAAGTCATACTCCTTGCACTCATATAAGAACAAAATCCTTGACTTCATTTTAACTGTATGATATACTTTAATTGCACCTATACAGGTGCAATTAAAGTATAAACTAAAAAAGAGGTAAATGATGAGAAGTAAAACAGACAGAAAAATTTGTGGAACTTGTGAATTTTGGATAGGTAACAGAATTCCGGTTTTTGATGCAAAAGGTATTCCTAAAATAGATATTTTAGATGATTATGGTATTTGTCAAAATCAAAACAGCAGATTTACAGATGAAAAAAGAAGTAATAAATTAAATTGTAAAAGTTATTCAAAATGGACGGAAATATTATAAGGAGAATATACAATGAAAAAATTAATTTGTTTATTGTTGTCAATTATTATGATAGTGATTACTTTTACAGGTTGCACTTATTATGATGATTCAACAGATGAATCGACAGAAGAATACACATATGAAGAAACTACAGAGGAAGAAACAACTGAAACAACAACAGAGCCAACAACACGACAATTGGATATAAATTTTTCAGCACCTAATAAGATGTATGTTGGTAACGGAATGATATTAAAAGGTGTATCTCAACACACAACAATAGATGATGACAATAATATAACTATTGAGCTTACTGTCAAGTGTGTTTCAGGTTTTACTGACGATGGATGCCCATATTTTGGCTATTTTTTGTATTATCTGTATGGTAAAAATAATACATTACTTGATTATACATCAATCGGGACATCCGACCCATTGTTCAAAATACCATATAGCGATGTTAAAGATTTAGAAGTTGGTGATGAAACAGTAATTACTGACACTTTTAGCCTATCTTCTTTTTATTGTAATGCTGATGATATCGATAAAATTCAGTTAAATACACCGGATTCTGTACGGAAATATTACAATTATTATAGTTAAACATAAAAGCAGAAACATTTTAGTTTCTGCTTTTTTACATTTTTATACTCTCTTGCACCGTATCTATCACCTTGAAAGCTACGCCGGACAGGGCAAACCATAAAAGTGAAAACGGTACGCAGACCTGACCTAAAAAGTTGAGCGGAACACCTGAATAATCCCAAACGTGCTCCTTTAGTATGATATTAAATATCAATCCAAAGAGCAGCTCAACCCCTGTTATAATCAACATTCCCACCAAGCATTTGAGCCAAAAACTCATTTCGTATTTTTGATTTATATAATAAAATGATGATAATACTATTGCACCGGCGAAAAACATTGAGTAGTGCGTTCTGCCACGGTAGAGTATTTCAATAAGGCAATATCCCGCTCCGCCCGTCAGCGCAACAATTAAATAAGTGTAAAAATTTTTCATAATTGTATTATTGCTTTGTTTGTGCTAAAATATTTATATAATTTTTTTGTTTGGGTGCAATATGACAATTTTTGAAAAAGCAAATTACTTGATTGAAACAATTGAAAATGCAGGCTTTGAGGCTTATCAGGTAGGCGGATGCGTCAGGGACTTTTTTATGAAAAGAAAGTGCGACGATATTGATATAACCACTTCTGCAAAGCCCGGTGACCTTGAAAAAATACTTGCTGAAAATAATATCAAATATATTGAAACGGGGCTTAAGCACGGTACGGTTACCGCTGTTTTTGATGGCGATAATTTTGAAATCACCACTTATCGAACAGACGGTGAGTATATCGATAACCGTCACCCTGAAAATGTCAGCTTTGTAAGCAATATTGACGAGGATTTGTCACGCCGTGATTTTACGATAAACGCAATTGCATATAACCCTAATAAAGATGAAATCGTTGACCTTTTCGGCGGCAGAGATGATATAGAAAATAAAATAATTAAGGCTGTCGGCGATCCTGATAGAAGATTTAAAGAGGATGCGCTCCGCATTATGCGTGCCATTCGCTTTTCCTCAACTCTCGGCTTTGAAATTGAGGAAAATACCAAAGCCGCACTGTTTAGAAATAAAGAACTTTTAAAAAATGTATCGGCTGAAAGAATTTTTACCGAACTTTCAAAACTTCTTTTGGGCGATAATGTTTTTGATGTTTTAACCGAGTATAAAGAAATTATAGGCGTGATAATTCCCGAACTTGTACCGATTTTTACCTGCGGGCAAAATACTGTTTGGCATATTTTTGACGTCTATACTCATACTGCAAAAACAGTTGAGCAAGCGCCGAAGCTGCTTTCGCTTAGGCTTACCATGCTTCTTCACGATATCGGCAAACCCCTTGCAAAAACTACGGATGATAACGGAGTTGACCACTTTAAGGGGCATCAAAAAATCAGCGCAGACCTTGCCGCACCGATTTTAAAACGCTTTAAAATTTCAAATGAACTTTACGATAGGGTAATGCTTATTATCCCAATCCACGATATCCATATAGGAACAACAAAGAAAAATATAAAAAAATGGCTCAACCGTTTGGGCGAACAGGGTGTACGTGACTTAATTGAGGTTAAGCGTGCCGATAAACTCGGTCAAAATCCCAAAATGACAGGGGATGAACTGCAAAATCTTGTTACTACCGAGTCGCTTCTTGATGAAATTATCGCAAATGCCGAGCCTTATAGTGTTAAGGATTTGAAAATTAACGGCTTTGATTTGATAAATCTCGGCTTTAAGGGTAAAGAGATAGGGAATATTCTCTCTGCTGTTTTGGAAATGGTAATTGACGGCAAACTTGAAAATGAAAAAGATATATTATTAAAATATGCAAAAGAAAAAGGAGAACTGAATTAAACAGTTCTCCTTAGACTGTCAATAAAGTGGCTAAACCGCGCCAAAAAAAATTAAATAAACCCTTTTGCCTCCCTTGCAAAGGGTGCGGGTCTCCGGTGGAGACCTCTGCACTTTAGTGCAGAAGCACCGACCGAGCCGGGAGGCGAGACGGTGGGTGCAACTTGTTGCACTCAGAGGGATTGGAAAAACGGCAAGGACATCGAGTCCTTGCCGTTTTTGGCACTTTTCGTCTTTTGCTCGGGGGCAGTACCCACGTACAGCACCCGCTCGCAAAATACGAAATTTATCTCACTTTCTTGAAGTCTTCCAGCGTGTAGAAAAAAATCAGCCTTCGTATTCGTCCTCATTCTCCCAGTTATGCCAAATGTTTTGAACGTCGTCGTTTTCCTCAAACATATCAATCATTCTTGCCATATTTTTCATATCTTCTTCAGATTCAAGCCTTGTATAAGTTTGAGGAATATAAGCGGCCTCACTTGAAATAATATGATATCCCTTGCCCTCAAGCTCATCACGGATAGCGCCGACGTCATTAGGCTCTGTTCTAATCTCGAAAATATCTTCTTCATCTGTAAGAAAATCGGAAGCGCCAGCCTCAAGTGCGTCCTCCATAAGCTGGTCCTCATCAACATCTTCTTTTTCAATAACAATGACACCCTGCCTGTCAAACATAAATGTAACAGAACCCGGTGTGCCCATATTTCCGCCTGCTTTGTCAAAGTAATGCCTTACTTCAGATGCAGTTCTGTTTCTGTTATCTGTAAGTGCTTCAACTACAACTGCGATACCGCTTGGGCCGTAACCCTCGTAAACGATTTCTTCAAAATTAGTGCTGTCGCTTTCGCCTGCAGCTTTTTTTAACATTCTGTCAATGTTATCGTTAGGAACGTTGTTTTGCTTTGCCTTTGCAATAACATCACGAAGCTTAGCGTTGTTGTTAGGGTCAGGACCGCCGTTTTTAACTGCTACGGCAAGCTCTCTGCCTATTTTTGTGAAAACCTTTGCTCTTGCTGCGTCATTTGCACCTTTTTTTCTCTTAATGGTGCTCCATTTGTTATGACCGCTCATTTTCTCAACTCCTATATGTAAAATTCATTAATTTTTAACTTAAATATATTACCACATTATTATATATATATCAAGTATAATATTTTTACACTTTTTTAATTTGTTGTTGTATATTTACTTGTTATATGATATTATAGATATGTATAATTATATAAATTTGCATAATCATTCAGGAGGATTATATATGTATTCAGATTATTATGATTCAATTGGCAAAGTTGCCGAAACGGATAAGGAAGTTGCAGACGCAATGGCTTTAGAACTTAAACGTCAGCGTGACAACATTGAACTTATTGCTTCCGAAAACCTTGTGTCACCTCAAGTTATGGCTGCAATGGGTAGCGTGCTTACAAATAAGTATGCCGAGGGATTACCGGGCAAACGCTACTACGGCGGCTGTCAGTATGTTGATATTGTTGAAAATATTGCTATTAAAAGAGCTTGTGAACTTTTCAAATGCAACTATGCTAATGTTCAGCCTCATTCGGGCGCTCAGGCTAATACTGCAGTTTATCTCGCTCTTCTCAAGCCGGGTGATACCGTTATGGGTATGAGCCTTGATAACGGCGGTCATCTTACTCATGGCTCACCTGCCAACATCAGCGGTAAATATTTTAACTTTGTTCCTTACGGTGTTGATGAAAACGGCTTTATTGATTATAAGGAATTTGCTAAGCAGGTTAATAAGGTTAAGCCTAAGCTTGTTGTCGCAGGCGCTTCTGCTTATCCGAGAGAAATTGATTTTAAGACTATGGCTGATATTGCACATGCAAACGGTGCTATGTTTATGGTTGATATGGCTCATATTGCAGGTCTTGTTGCAGCAGGTCTTCATCAATCTCCTGTTCCTTATGCCGATGTTGTAACAACTACCACTCATAAAACTTTAAGAGGTCCACGTGGCGGTCTTATTCTTTGCAATAATGAATACCTTATTAAAAAGCTTAATTCTGCCGTATTTCCTGGTACTCAGGGCGGCCCTCTTATGCACGTTATCGCAGGTAAGGCAGTTTGCTTCGGCGAGGCTCTTAAGCCTGAATTTAACGAATATCAAAAGAGAGTAGTTGAAAATGCAAAGGCTCTTGCAAACGGACTTATCAATAGAGGTATGAAGCTTGTTTCAGGCGGTACAGATAACCACCTTTGCCTTCTTGACCTTCGTGGAACTAATGTAACCGGCAAGGAACTTGAAAACAGACTTGACGAGGTTCATATTACTCTTAACAAGAATACTGTTCCTAATGAGCCTCTTTCACCGTTTGTTACTTCAGGTGTTCGTATCGGTACTCCTGCCGCTACAACAAGAGGTCTTAATACAGACGATATGGACAAGATTGCAGAATATATCACTCTTGCAGTTATTGATTTTGATAATAATAAGGATTATATCACAAACGGCGTTTCCGAGATTTGCGCTAAATATCCTCTTTACGAGTAATTTAAAGAAGTGATATATATGAAAGTATTGTTAATTGAAATACTGAAATTTTTTCTTCGCATTATTTATGCGCCGATTAAGCTTTTTAAAACTAAGGACAGAATAGTTTATCTTTCAAGGCAAAGCAACGATAAAAGTCTTGATATGAGACTTCTTGAAAAAGAAATTGATAAGCAATGTCCTAATACCGAGCAGGTTTTCAGGCTCAAAATGATACCTGAAAGCCTTGGCGGTAAAATATCATATTGCTTTTCTGTTATCGGTGATATGTATTATCTTGCTACCTCTAAGGTTGCAATCCTTGATACTTATTCAATTACAGTTTCTTGCTTAAAGCATAAGAAAAGCTTAAAGGTTATTCAAATGTGGCACGCTTTAGGGGCACTTAAAAAATTTGGGCTTCAAAGTGTCGGCACTAAAGAGGGCAGGGACGAGAAAATCAGCCGTGCAATGTGTATGCATAAAAATTACGACTATGTTCTCTCTCCAAGCAAAAAAACAGCTAAATTTTATATGGAGGCTTTCGGTTGCGATAATTCTAAAATAAAAATTTGTTCACTTCCGAGAGTTGACGATATATTGACTGATAATAATGCCGCTTCAAGATTTTTTACCGAAAATCCGGGATTGAGCCACGATAAGATTGTTCTTTATCTTCCTACTTTCAGAGAAAGAGATGCTTATATTGCCGAGCAGCTTAAGGTAGAATTTCGTGATGTTGACGGCTACCGTTTAATTATAAGCGCTCATCCTCTTTTTTCCAAAATTAAAATTGAGAATGAGTTTTCATACAGCGGTGATTTCTCGACCTATGATTTAATGAAAATTGCCGATGTTATTATTACCGATTATTCAGCTTGTGCGTTTGAGGCAAGCGTTCTTATGAAACCGCTTTATTTCTTCGTTCCTGATTATGATGAATATTCAAGCGAACGTGGAATTAATGTTGACCTCAAAAATGAAATGCCGAGTGCTACATTTGAAAATGCAGAAGAACTTGTAAATGCCATTAAATTAAATAATTATGATTTTGATATGCTTTACAAATTCAAATGCGAATATGTTGAAAATACTAAGGCTAACAATGCAGAAATACTTGCTAAGTTTGTTTCTATGTTGCTCAAAGCTTAGAATTTATATTAAAGAAGGCAAAAACAATGGAATATACGTTTTCTGACAAAATATCTTCTCTTCAGCCAAGTGCTATAAGAGAGATACTTAAGGCAACGGCCGATCCTAAAATTATTCCTCTTGCAGCAGGTAATCCGGCACCCGATGCTTTTCCTGTAGAAGAGGTCAGGGCTATTGCTGCTCAAATTCTTGACTCTCGCCCTATCGATGCACTTCAATACGGTGTGTCTGAGGGATATCAGCCACTTCGTGATACTGTCAAAAAGTGGATGAGTAATCACGAAAATATCGGCAGAGATTTTGACGATATTATTATTGTATCGGGCGCTACTCAGGTTATGGATTTAACTACAAAGGTGCTTTGCAACGAAGGCGATACCGTTATTTGCGAAGAACCGTCGTTTATCGGCTCGCTTAATTGCTTTCGCTCATACGGCTGTAAGCTTAAAGGTGTTCCTGTCGAGGCTGACGGAATGAATGTTGAGCTTCTTGAGCAAGCACTTAAAACAACGCCTAACGCTAAATTTATTTATACCATTCCTAATTTTCAAAATCCGTCGGGTGCTACAATGTCACTTGAAAAGAGAAAAAAACTTTATGCACTTGCTAAGCAGTACAAAGTTATGATTTTGGAGGATAATCCATACGGCGATTTGAGAGTTTGCGGCGAAGCACTTCCTACAATTAAGTCTATGGATGAGGACGGAATTGTTATTTATGCCGGCTCATTTTCAAAAATACTTTCACCGGGCTTGCGTGTAGCATATTGTATTGCTCCTCAAAAGGTTATCGCTAAAATGACAGTCGGCAAGCAGGCTTCGGATGTTCATACTCCTTGCCTTAATCAAATGATTGTTGACGAATGGTTTAAGCAGTATGACGTTGATGCTCATATTAAGCATATTCAGGATATTTACAGAAATAAGCTTAATCTTATGTGTGACTGTATTGATGAACACCTCGGCGATTTTGTGGAGTACGTTAAGCCGCAGGGCGGTCTTTTCGTATGGTGCAAGCTTCCTGACGATGTCGATATGCTCGACTTTGTTAAAAAAGCAGTTGAAAAGAATGTTGCTGTCGTTCCGGGCAATGCGTTTTTAATGGACGATACGCAAGAATCACATTTCATTCGCCTTAATTTTTCAACCCCAAGTGATGACGGAATTATCAATGGAGTTAAGGCTTTGGGCGAAGTAGCTAAATCATATAGATAATCGGAGAATAACTATGGCAGAAGAAATTAAAAAAGAACGTAAAAAAAGAAGTCTTTCACTTATTCAGCCGACCTCTGTTCCGACTTTGGGTAACTATCTCGGCGCTATGCGTGGCTGGAAAGACTTTCAGGATGATTTTGATACAGTTTTCGGCATTGCCGATTTACACTCAATTACAGTAAGGCAGGACCCGCAAAAGCTCAGAACTCAAACTACTCAGCTTTATGCGCTTCTTATGGCTACGGGTCTTGACCCTGATAAGAGTATCCTCTTTATTCAGTCGCACGTACCTCAGCATTCTCAGCTTGCTTGGATTCTTAATTGCTACACTCAATTCGGTGAGCTTAACAGAATGACGCAGTTTAAGGATAAATCTCAGCAGCACGCAGACAACGTTAATGCAGGTCTTTTCACTTATCCGTCGCTTATGGCTGCCGATATTCTTCTTTATCAGGCAGATGTTGTGCCTGTCGGTGTTGACCAAAAGCAGCATCTTGAAATCACAAGGGATATTGCAGAACGCTTTAACGGAATTTACGGTAATGTGTTTACAATTCCTGAACCTTATATTACTAAGACTGCTGCTAAGGTTATGAGCCTTGCTGACCCAACAAGAAAGATGAGTAAGTCCGACCCTAACCCCAAGGGTACTGTTTATCTTACAGATGAGCCTAATGTAATTATGAAGAAGTTTAAGAGCGCAGTAACAGACAGCGAAATGAGTGTTCGTTATGCCGAGGGTAAAGACGGAATCAATAATCTTATGTCAATTTATTCTGCTGTTACAGGCAAGGATTTTGATACTATTGAATCGGAATTTGCAGGAAAGGGCTATGGCGATTTCAAGACAGCAGTAGGCGAAGCTGTTGTTGCCGAGCTTGAACCTGTGCAAAAGCGCTATAATGAGTTTATGAAAGATAAAGCATATCTTCAGGAAAAATGGACTCAGGGCGCAGACCTTGCTCAACGTGTATCTCAGCGCACACTTGACAAGGTAATGAAAAAGGTAGGCTTTGTGCTTAAATAATTTAATGTTTCTAAATATGATAAAAGCTCGTAAACCCTTGTGTTTACGGGCTTTTTTATATAGTTTTTTGGTTTGCATGAAAAAGAATTTAAAAATTTCTCAAAAAAATACTAAAAACCTATTGACAAAATAGGTAATGTAGTGTATAGTGTAGACATCACAGAAAAACCTACAAACCACGTAGGTAATAAGGGGAATGTTAAAGGAGAGATTGTTATGATAAAAATCTATAGCAAATTAACAGTCGCAAATATTAAAAATCAACGAATGTGCTTTCGATGTTATATGTGATTATTCACGAAAAAATATTATAGCTTTAAGTTTTAACTACTAAACATAAAAACCAATTTTTAACATCGAAAGGAAATAACATTATGTCAGATTATAAATATCATTTTGAAACACTTCAGCTTCACGTAGGACAGGAAGAGCCGGATCCGGCTACAGATTCAAGAGCAGTTCCTATTTATCAGACTACTTCTTATGTATTCAAAAACAGCGACCATGCACAAGCAAGATTCGGTCTTGCAGATGCGGGTAACATTTACGGCAGACTTACAAATTCAACTCAGGACGTTTTTGAAAAGAGAGTTGCGGCTCTTGAAGGCGGTGTAGCTGCTCTTGCAACAGCTTCCGGTGCAGCGGCACTTGCTTATACATTTCAGGCTCTTGCTCAGGCAGGCGACCACATTGTATCGGCTAAGACAATCTACGGCGGCACATATAACTACCTTGAGCATACATTTTCACAGTTTGGTGTAAACACAACATTTGTTGACCCTGACGACCTTTCAAATTTTGAAAATGCTATTCAGGATAACACAAAGGCAATCTTTATCGAAACACTCGGTAATCCTAATTCAAATCTTGTTGATATTCAAAAGCTTGCAGATATTGCTCATTCACACAATATTCCGCTTGTTATAGACTCAACCTTTGCAACACCTTATCTTTTAAGACCTATTGAATACGGCGCAGATATCGTTGTGCACAGTGCAACTAAATTTATCGGCGGTCACGGCACAACACTCGGCGGTGTAATCGTTGACAGCGGTAACTTTGATTGGAAAGCAAGCGGAAAATATCCGCAGATTGCAGATCCTAACCCAAGCTATCACGGTGTATCATTCCAAGAGGCAGCAGGTCCTGCGGCATTTGTAACATATATTCGTGCTATCATTCTTCGTGATACAGGTGCTACAATTTCACCGTTTAACGCATTCCTTCTTCTTCAGGGACTTGAAACTCTTTCGCTTCGTGTTGAGCGTCACGTTGAGAACACAAAGAAGGTTATTGAATATCTTGTTAATAACCCAAAGGTTGAAAAGGTTAATCACCCAAGCGTAGATTCAAGATATAAGGACCTTTACAATAAATACTTCCCTAACGGAGCAGGTTCTATCTTTACATTTGAAATCAAAGGGGGAGAGGCTGAAGCTAAGAAGTTTATCGACAGCTTAAAGATTTTCTCAATCCTTGCAAATGTAGCAGACGTTAAATCACTCGTTATTCACCCTGCAACCACAACACACAGCCAGCTTAGTCCCGAAGAGCTTGCTGAGCAGGATATTAAGCCTAATACAATCAGACTTTCTATCGGTACAGAGCATATTGACGATATTATTCACGATCTCGACGAAGCTTTCGCCGCAATCGACTAATTTAAATTATTTGATTAATTATTAAGGAGATTATTTATTATGGCTATCTATAAATCAGCACTCGACCTTGTAGGCAATACACCTCTTCTTGAGGTTACACATTTTGAAAAAGACAACAATCTTGAAGCAACAGTTCTTGTTAAGCTTGAATACTTTAATCCGGCAGGCTCTGTTAAAGACAGAATTGCTAAGGCAATTATCGAAGATGCAGAAAAGACAGGCAAGCTTAAGCCTGACTCGGTAATTATTGAGCCTACAAGCGGTAACACCGGTATCGGTCTTGCATCTGTTGCAGCAGCAAAGGGTTACAGACTTATTATCACAATGCCTGAAACCATGAGCGTTGAAAGACGCAATCTTATGAAAGCATACGGCGCAGAACTTGTTCTTACAGACGGTGCAAAGGGTATGAAGGGCGCTATTGCTAAGGCAAATGAGCTTGCCGAGGAAATTCCTAACAGCTTTATCGCAGGTCAGTTTACAAACCCTGTAAACCCGGCTACTCATAAGGCAACAACAGGTCCTGAAATTTGGAACGATACCGAAGGTAAGGTTGATATCTTTATTGCAGGCGTCGGCACCGGCGGTACTCTTTCAGGCGTAGGTGAATACCTTAAGAGCAAAAATCCGGACGTTAAGATTGTTGCGGTTGAGCCTGCTACTTCTCCTGTTCTTTCAAAGGGCACGGCAGGTCCCCATAAAATTCAAGGTATCGGCGCAGGCTTTGTTCCAGATACTCTTAACACAAAGATTTATGACGAAATTATCACGGTTGAAAATGAGGATGCATTCGCAACAGGTAAGGCATTTCCTAAGCAGGAGGGTGTACTTGTAGGTATTTCAAGCGGTGCGGCTCTTTGGGCAGCTAAGGAGCTTGCTAAAAGGCCTGAAAATAAAGGTAAGACAATTGTTGCTCTTTTGCCTGATACAGGTGACAGATATCTTTCAACTCCGCTTTTCAGCGAGTAATAAACACGGATATATTATTTCCCTTATATCATAAAATCGAGGCTCGGACTTAACGGTCCGGGTCTTGATTTTTTCCTTTATGCTCAAATGACACCGCTATATTTAAAAAAATTTTGATAAAATCAGCGAAATATAATAAAATTTATAATTTATTATTGATATTAATTTGACAAAGTGTTAAAATCTATAATAGGCAAATTTGGAACATTTTAAATTTTCATATATGCTCTGTCACATTTTCAAGGAGGAAAAAACAGTGAACGACTCAAAAGCACTTAAAAGACTTGAAGCACTTTTTGATGACGGCTCATTTACCGAGATTGATGCTTACGCTAAATCGGCTGACGGTTCGGTTGAGGTTGTTGCCGGCTTCGGAACAGTAAACGAGTGCGCAGTATATGCGTTTTCACAGGATATTACTGTTGACGGCGGTGCTGTAAGTGTTGCACAGTGTGCTAAAATTAAAAAGATTTACGAACTTGCATTAAAAACCGGTTGTCCGGTTATCGGTGTGTATGATTCAAACGGTGTTAAGCTTACCGAGGGATTTGAAGTTATGAATGCCTATGGCGAGCTTGTTAAAGCATCAACATCAATGAGTGGCGTATGCCCTCAAATTTCTATTATCGCAGGCTCTTGCCTCGGTACATCTGCTCTTATTGCTAATATGGCTGATGTAGTTATAGCAGTTAAGGATGCTGATTTTTATGTAACTGCTCCGAGCGAGGTTACAGCCGAGGAAAGCTATGAAGCAGGAACAGTCGATGTTCTTTGTGATACTTTTGAAGAGGCAGTTGATGCTGCTAAGAATATTGCATCTCTTCTTCCGTCTAACAATATTTCTCCTGCTCCTCTTTTTGAGTTTGCAGCACCTAGCACTTTTGCTAATGACGGCGATGATGCTATGACTGTTATTAACAGTATTGCAGATGCAAATTCAGTTATTGAACTTAAGGGCGGATATTCAGAAAACAAATGCAAAACCGTTCTTGCAACCGTTATGGGAACAACAGTAGGTTTTGTTGCATTTGAGGGCGAGCCTATTTGCCCTTGTTGCTCATATAAGGCTGAGGCTATGGTTAAGCTTTGCGATGCTTATTCAATCCCTGTTGTTACATTGGTTAATGCAAACGGTGCAGTTAATAAGGCAGGCAAGGAAAATCAGTGCCTTACAGCGTTTACCAAGCTTACAAGCGCTTATGCTACCGCTACAACACCTAAGATTTCCGTTATCACCGGAAACGCAGTAGGTATTGCTTATATCGCTCTTGCAGGTAAGGGTGCTAATGCAGACTTTACATTTGCTTGGGATAAGAGCGTTGCATCACCGCTTCCGACTGAATCTGCTGTTCAGTTTTTGTTTAATGAAAGACTTGCAAACGGCGAAAGCAAGGAGGAACTTAAGAAGGAATATACAGAAAAGGTTGCTTCTCCGTTTACTGCCGCTGCTTGTGGTGCAGTTGATGATATTTTTGCTCCTGCCGATACTCGTGCAAAGGTTATTGCCGCACTTGATATTCTTGCAGGAAAAAGAGAAAATACTTTACCGAGAAAACATTCTGTCAAATAATGGAGGATAATAATATGAAAAACTATACAATTACTGTAAACGGTACACCTTATAATGTAACTGTTGAAGAGGGCACTGGCGCTCCTGTTGCCGCTGCTCCTGTAGCTGCACCGGCTGCCGCTCCTGCTCCTGCCGCAGCACCTGCTCCTGCACCGGCTGCTGCTCCTGCTCCTGCAGCTCAGGGAACAGCAGGTTCAGTTAAGGTTGAAGCTCCTATGCCGGGCACAATCCTTGATGTTAAGGTTTCAGTAGGCGATTCTGTTTCAAGCGGTTCTGTTCTTTGCATTCTTGAAGCTATGAAGATGGAAAACGAAATTGTTGCTCCTCAGGACGGCACTGTTGCTTCTGTTAATGTTTCTAAGGGTGACAGCGTTGAAGCAGGCCAGGTTATCATTACATTAAACTAAGAGGTGTCGTAAATGGCTAAAATCGGAATTACTGAAACAGTTCTCCGTGATGCTCATCAGTCTTTGATTGCAACACGTATGAGAACTGACGAATTTGAAGGCATTCTCGAAAAAATGGATAAAATCGGCTATCATTCACTTGAATGTTGGGGCGGTGCAACATTTGACAGTTGCCTTAGATTCCTTGATGAGGACCCGTGGGACAGGCTTCGTCTTATTCGTAAAAAATGTCCTAATACAAAGCTCCAAATGCTTTTCAGAGGTCAGAATATGCTTGGTTATCGCCATTATTCTGATGAGCTTGTAGATTATTTTGTTAAAAAGAGTATTGATAACGGTATCGATATTTTGAGAATTTTTGACGCTCTTAACGACGTTCGTAATCTTCAAACAGCTATTGATGCCGCTAAAAAATACGGCGGTCACGTTCAGGCGGCTATTTCTTATACAACCGGTCCTGTTTTTGATATTGACTACTATTGCAATTATGCAAAGCAGCTTGAAAATGCAGGTGCTGATTCAATTTGTATTAAGGATATGGCAGGTCTTTTGACCCCTTACGGAACTTATGACCTTGTTAAGGCACTTAAGAGTACAGTTGATATTCCTGTTCAACTTCACTCTCACTATACTTCAGGCCTTGCTTCTATGGTACACCTTAAAGGTATTGAGGCAGGTGTTGATGTAATTGATACTGCCATGAGCCCGCTTGCTATGGGTACTTCTCACCCGGCTACAGAGTCTATGGTAGCTGCACTTAAGGGTACTGAATACGATACAGGTCTTGATATTAAGGCTCTTTCTGAAATCAGAGATTTCTTTACGCCTCTTCGTGAAAAATATCTTGCTTCAGGTCTTCTTGACCCGAAAATGCTTGGCGTTGACGCTAATACTCTTCTTTATCAGGTACCGGGCGGTATGCTTTCTAACCTTGTTTCTCAGCTTAAGCAGGCAGGCAAGGCAGACAAGCTTGACGAGGTGCTTGCTGAAGTTCCGAGAGTAAGAAAGGATTCAGGTTATCCTCCACTTGTTACTCCTACTTCTCAAATCGTTGGTACTCAGGCTGTATTCAATGTTATTATGGGCGAGAGATACAAGATGGTTACTAAGGAATTTAAGGATTTGGTTGCAGGTAAGTACGGTAAGACTCCTTGCGATATTGACCCTGATTTCCAAAAGAAAATTGTAGGCGATGATGAAATTATCACTTGCCGTCCTGCGGATCTTATTCACGATAAGATTGATGATTTCAAGGATGAAATTAAAGAGTATTATGAGCAGGAGGAGGATATCCTTTCGTATGCTCAGTTCGGTCAGGTTGCTATTAAATTCTTCCAAAAGAGAAGAGATAAAAAATACAACCTTGACGGTAAGCATGAGGATTTTGAATCAAAGGTTCACCCTGTTTAATTATTCAATAACTTAATAATAATTATGAAAGGTGTTGCATCAGCAACACCTTTTAGACTGTCGATAAAGTGGCTAAACCGTGCCGAATAAAATTAAATAAGCCCTTTTGCCTCCCTTGCAAAGGGTGCGGGTCTCCGGTGGAGACCTCTGCACTTTAGTGCAGAAGCACCGACCGAGCCGGGAGGCGAGACGGTGGGTGCAACTTGTTGCACTCGGAGGGATTGGAAAAACGGCAAGGACATTGAGTCCTTGTCGTTTTTGGCACTTTCCGTCTTTTGCTCGGGGGAGTGAATTGTGCAAAGCACAAGAGACACGTGGCTCCAAATTCACGTGTGAATTTGGGAGAAACAGTACAGCGTACTGTTTCGTAGCAAGTGGATAAAAACAGCACCCACTCGCAAAATACGAAATTTATCTCACTTTCTCGAAGTCTCCCGGCGTGTAGAAATTTGTAATTGGACTTTTTCTACACGCTGAAAGGTGTTGCATCAGCAACACCTTTTTTATATATTTTAATTAACATTATGTACTTTAATATTTATAGAATCATTAGCATTTGCATAATAAATGTCTAAAAATGTTCAGAGTTTGTGAACTTATTATGTATAAACTATTGCAAAACATTATATCTTGTGTTATATTAGCATTAGAGTACTGTTTGAATAATTATCATAAATTGGAGGAATTAAAAAGTGAAAGAAACATTCAAAAAGCTATTCGCATGCCTTATGGCTTTGACTATGGTGATGACTGTAACCCCATTCACAGCCGTTACCGCTTCGGCCGCTGAGGCAAAAAGCTCAAACATTGCGGAAACTGAGGCTAAATACAAAACAGCCCCATCAACAACCTTTACCGCCAAGAAGGGTATGAGTGAGGTTTCTTGGCTCAACAGCAGTGAAGTAACTACAACTGAAGGAACAACTTATAAGCAGTCTTTTGCTCCGTCATCAAATGTACTTTATTGGCCGAGCGCTTATGTGGGAACAACAACTAATCTTGACGAGGGCGCAAACAGACTTAATTTAAAAATGTTTTATCCGTCGGCAGTATTGCTCTGGGACGGTAAAACAGACGTTTATATGCCTATTATGGCACTTGCTCAAAATACACAAAAAAGCAATCCTTTGGCATTTGACTCCGGCAGAACAATTTTTTATGCGGCACCTTATGATTTTGAACGTTTAAACGCCGCTACATCTCCTGCTCACAGTACGGATTTTTATGCTGATGAATGGCGTGGTGTTACCGGTTCGAAAAATGAGAATTTTACATTGACCAGATATTCTGACGGCTCAACTTTTGGATTTGCTGCTGAAGTATTAACCTCGTTTATTTTCAAAGGCGAAGGCGCAGGTAAATGCTATAATTTCGGATTATCATGGGAAAATGATGCTGCAAGTTTTCTTCACGTTGACAGTGGCATAACATTTGATTCAAACGGCTACTTAGCTAAAAAACTCTATTGGACAACTAATTCATACAGTGATCCGGAGAAGTTTAATACATCTCAGGATAACAACACTTGGCAGTCAAGCTCTACAATTTATGTAGTAAACTATGAGCCTGTTGCTGATGCTGCAAATGAAGCGGCAGAATATTTAAAAACTTTAGTTCAAACAGATTATACTCCTGAAGCGGTTAATTCATACTATGATGCTGTTGCGGCTCTATATGATTTTGACCCTAACACTTATTTTGACCAAAATGACGGTAAATCTGCAACTGATGTTGAGGATATTGCTGTTCGTGTAGGTAAGTGCACAACGGAAATTAAAAAACTTGTTGATAATTATAATGTTGCAAAGAAAAATCTTGAAAACAGTAAGCAATACCGTATTTCGTTTACAGATGTAAACGGTGATCTTGTTGCTGACCACTACTACAAGGCCGGCGAAACCATTATTCAGCCAAAGCTTGATAGTGATAAGTTTATAAATACAGACCCTGAAGGTCATTATACTGCTTCTTATAAATGGCAGCCTGCAATTTCAGCTACAGCTACAGCTGATGTAAGCTATGTTGAAAAAGCAGTAATTCCTGTTAAAACACAGCATGATTATCCTGCAAATTATACTCCTGTATATCAAGATGGCAAATATGCACATACACGCAAATGTGCATTGTCTGATTGTGGTTATATTGATTGGGCATATTGCACATTCGTAAAGGATGAAGAAAAATCTAAAGATGCAACTTGCACAACTGATGAAGTTCTTGTAAAGAAGTGCTCGGTTTGCGGTCAGTCTTATACCGATAACGTTAATAATAAAAAGAAACTCAATCATGATATGCAGTTGGTAAAAACAGTTGCACCTACATGTTCCGATGAAGGTTATGATTTATATAAGTGCTCAAGATGTGATGTGACTGAAAAAAGAAATATTGTTCCTGCAATTTCCGGAAGTCACGATTGGCAGTTTACTAAAACCGTTGCCCCTACTTGCAACGAGAAGGGCTATGACCTTTATACATGCAAGAAATGTAAATCAACTAAAAAGGAAAATATTCAGCCAATCAATCCGTCTAATCACAAATTTATAAAAACAAACACTGTAGCACCTACTTGCACTACAGGCGGCTATGACGTTTATACTTGTGAGCGTTGCGGTAAAACGGAGCATAGAAACGAAGTTCCGGCTATCGCAGGTGGCCATACATATCAGTTTACAAAGACCGTTGCTCCAACTTGCACAGAGCAAGGTTACGACGTTTATACTTGTTCAAAGTGCGGCAATACCGAAAAGAGAAATGTAAAGCCGATTGATTCATCAAATCATAATTACACTGAAACGGTTGTCGCCCCGACTTGTACTGAAAAGGGATATACAAAATATACCTGTTCACGTTGCGGTGATACATATAAAGATAATTACATTAACGCATCCGGCCATTCATTTACAAATTATGTACTTGACGGCAACGCAACCTGTACTCAAGACGGCACGATGACAGCTAAGTGTGACAAATGTAGCGAAACTAATACAATCACAGCTCCCGGTTCAAAACTCGGTCACGATTATGCGCAAACTGTTACTCCTGCTACTTGTGTTTCAGGTGGATACACAACTTATGTTTGCACAAGATGTAATGACACTTATGTAGGAAATCATGTCGATGCTATCGGTCATAGTTATAATAATGTTGTTACTCCTCCAACCTGTACGGCAGGCGGATATACAACGCATACTTGTGTAAGAGGCGACAGCACATATGTTGATTCTCAAACTTCACCTCTCGGTCATAGCTATGCTGCAACTGTAGTTGCCGCTACAACAACGTCACAAGGCTATACAGTATATACTTGTACACGTTGCGGCGTTAATTATGTAAGCGATTACACACCTGTATTGCCGGCTCTTACTCCGAGTGAAGACAAAATTGCTAAAGAATACGGAGTCGATGCTAAAACAGCTCAGGAAATTAATTACATTTTTATCACTAATAATGTTTCAAGCGATACGGCTTCTTTGACCGAAAGCAAAATGACTGCTAAACCTCCTAAAGGTGACGGCGATTATAAAGGCTCAAACTTTGGACTTTTAAGAGCGCAAACCACTAAACTTAAAAAGAACAGTGTTACCGTTAAATGGAATAAGGTTAAAAATGCAGACGGTTATATTGTTTACGGTGCTAAGTGCGGTGCCAAGAGTAAATATAAGGTTCTTAAGGTGGTTTCAGGTAAGACTACATCCTACACTCATAAAAAGCTTAAGAAAGGCACATATTATAAATATAATATCGTAGCATTTAAATATGTAAACGGTGTTAAGGTTACACTCGCTGCTTCTAAAAAGATTCACGCAACAACTCTTGGCGGTAAATACGGTGTAGCAAAGGCAGTTAAGCTTAATAAGAGTAAGGTGAAAATCAAAAAGGGCAAGACCTTTAAGATTAAAGCTTCTGAAATTAAGAAGGATAAGAAAATTAAGAGGCATAGAGCTATTTGCTATGAATCTTCAAATACTAAGATTGCAACAGTAAATTCAAAAGGCAAGATTAAGGCTAAGAAGAAGGGCAAATGCACAATTTATGTATACGCTCAAAACGGTGTTTATAAGACTGTTAAGGTAACAGTTAAATAAAAATCAATAGTTTTGCAGAGGCGGTTGAAAAACTGCCTCTGTTTTTTATTTGACTACGAAATAAATATACCCACCATAGGTTAAAAGGAGCAGTATTCCTTGCCATCTTTGGAATTTTTGCGTTATTATCGTCGGCAAAACCGCAATGCAAATAACTATAAGGCATATTTTCATATCCATATTTACGCTTGAGGCAGAAACGGCAAGTTCACCGCTCCCTCTTGCTATTGAAATTAATGAGCAAAGCGGAAGAATTAATGTTAAATCAATAATGTTTGCACCGAGTATGTTGCCTGCCGAAAGTGTTCCGGATTTCTTTTTGAGCGCCGACAGCGCCGTTACAAGTTCCGGCAGGGAAGTGCCTATTGCAACTGCAATTACGCTTATCACTCTTTGCGAAATGTGTAAGTTTTTTGCTATTTGAGTTCCTTGCGATACAAGAAGTCTTGCGCCTATAACTATTCCTATTGCACCGAAAACAAATAAAACAGTACAAAGCACTTTTTCTTTTACTGTAAACGTTTTATCGTTTTCATCGTTTTTTACTTCTTTTTTTATGCTTTTTATGTTTTCAAAAATAAATACTGCAAATACTGATATTAAAAGCGTAACACCTAATGCGGACAAAAAATAATATTCTTTGCTTTCGCCTTTAAATTGTAATGTTTGTTTTTTCGTGATAACGCAACCTATTATTAAAGATATAATTGCTAAAATCATTGAAATACCTTTAAAGAAAATGTCACGCCTTTTTATTTCAAAGGGCATAAAGGTTATGAAAAGTCCTAATATCAGTGCAGTGTTTGCCGTGACCGAGCCTATTGCATTGCCGACTGCCATATCGACGTTTTTGGTTACGGTTGCCTGAACGCTTACTATTATTTCGGGCAGAGTTGTAGCAATTGAAACGATTGTTGCGCCAATTATAAAATTAGGTATTTTAAGCATTTTTGCCGCTTGTGTAGCACTGTCTACAAAAATATCTCCGCCCTTGATTATTAAAAAAAGTCCGATAATAAAAAAGGTGTATGTAAAAATATTTGCCATATCTGTCCGCCTTAAAATTTAGTTGTGTTAAATGCTTATATATGTTATAATATTTCAGTTAATTAATATATGAGGTGACGTTATGTCTAAAAACAAAAAATTCACTCCTTTAATATTTATTCCTATTGCAGTGGCAGTATTCGTGTTAATCTTTCTTGCCGTAAGCGGTCATTTAACTAAAACCGAGGATATAAAAAAGCCTACTGCCGAAACTTCAATTTCAGTCGTTAATGACGAAACGACTGAGCCTACAAGCGCTAATACCGACGGCAAGGTTACTCTTTGTGCAGTTGGTGATAATCTTATTCACAACACCTTGATTGATGCAGGTAAGCAGGAGGACGGAAACTACGACTATACTTGCCTTTATAAAAATATTGCTCCCGTTATTCAAAAATATGATATGTCTGTAATTGACCAGGAAACAGTTTTGGGCGGCTCTGAATTTGAATATACGGGTTATCCTGTTTTTAATTCTCCGCAAGAAATCGGCGACGCTGCTATTAAGGCAGGCTTTGATATTTTCAATTGTGCAAATAATCATATTATGGATAAAGGCTCTCAGGGCGTTATGAATGAAATCGATTATTTCAAAAAGCAAAAGGATATTGTTTACCTTGGCATTAACGAGGACGAGCAGAGTTATAACACTGTTAAATATTATGTAAAAAACAATATAACATTTGCGCTTCTTAATTATACCTATGGCACAAACGGAATTGACTTGCCAAGCGATAAGCCGTGGCTTGTTAATTTGATGAATAAGGACAAGGTTACTAAGGATATAAAAGAGGCAAGGGAAAACGCCGACGTTGTAATCGTGTTCCCTCATTGGGGAACGGAAAACAGCTTTGGTATATCTGATTATCAAAAGGAATATACAGAGCTTTTCAGTTCTCTCGGAGTTGACCTTGTTATCGGTTGTCACCCTCACGTTATTCAGCCGGTTAAAGAGATTACTAATGACAAGGGGCATAAAATGCTTGTCTATTATTCTCTCGGTAATTTCATTTCTCATCAAATTGAAATTGACCAACTTTGCGGTGGTATGGCAAGTGTTGATATTGAAAAGAAAAACGGCGAAATCACAATTGAGGGCAAACTTGTACCGATTGTAACTCATTACAGCAGAACCGACAGCGGCAAATTTACATTTGACGTCTATAAGCTGAGTGATTATAATGAAGAGCTTGCCTCCTCACATTCTCAAAAGGGCGGCACACCCGAATATTATAATAAGCTTGTTAAAAAGGTTGTGGATGAAAAATACCTCGATTTATCGAAATAGTCTATTTTTTGTCATTTTGTATAAAAACTTTTAGCGTGAATTATTGCTCACGTGGTAAATTGACAAAATTGTATAAAATCGTTGACAAACGTAAATTTGCTGACTATAATGAAACTGTAGTAAGAACAAAGGCGTTCCGAGTGAATTCGGAGCGCCTATTTTTTTGCTTTATTTTATTAAAACGAATTCTTAAGAGAGGAGTATTTACTATGAGTAAGTACACAAAGGAAGAAATCCTTAAAAGCGCACAGGAAAACGGCGTAGAATTTATCAGACTTCAGTTTACAGACGTTTTCGGCATTATGAAAAACGTTGCTATCACAAGCTCACAGCTTGAAAAAGCACTTGATAATGAGTGTATGTTTGATGGCTCGTCAATTGACGGCTTCGTAAGAATCAACGAAAGTGATATGTATCTTCATCCTGATTATGATACATGGACAATTTTCCCTTGGAGAAAGCACCAGAACGCTCAGACAGCTCGTCTTATTTGCTCTGTTTATTGTGCAGATAATAAGACTCCGTTCCTTGGCGACCCAAGAAACGTTCTTCAGAAGGTTATGAATGAGGCTGCTGAAATGGGCTACAGCTTTAACGTAGGTCCTGAATGTGAGTTTTTCCTCTTTAAGCTTGATGAAGACGGTAATCCGACAACTACAACAGGTGATGAGGGTGGTTACTTTGACCTTAACCCAATCGACCATGGCGAAAACTGCCGTCGTGATATCTGCCTTGCTCTTGAGGAAATGGGATATACAATTGAAGCGTCTCACCATGAGGTTGCTGAGGGACAGCACGAAATCGATTTCAAGTTTGATGAGGTTATGACAAGTGCTGACCGTGTAATGACATTTAAGCACGTTGTTAAAACTTATGCTACAAAGCATGGCCTTCACGCAACATTTATGCCAAAGCCGATTTACGGTATTAACGGTTCAGGTATGCATACTAATATGTCGCTTATGACTAAAAATGCTGAGGGCAAAACAGTTAATGCTTTCTATGATTCTGAAAGCGAAGACGGTCTCAGCGATGTTGCTCATTACTTTATCGGCGGACTTCTTAAGCACGTTAAAGGTATTGCCGCTTATTCAAACCCGACTGTAAATTCATATAAGAGACTTGTACCGGGCTATGAAGCTCCTACTTATATCGTTTGGTCAGCATCTAACCGTTCTTGTCTTGTTCGTATTCCTGCCGCAAGAGGTATGGGTACTCGTGTTGAACTTCGTTGTCCTGACCCAACCTGCAATCCTTATCTTGAAATGGCACTTTGCCTTGCAGCCGGTCTTGACGGAATTAAAAACAAAATTGTTCCTGCTCCGGCAGTAGATTATAATGTATTTGACCTTTCAAATGAAGAACTTGAAGAAAGAGGTATTGATTGTCTTCCGGGCTCACTTGAAGAGGCTGTTAAGGCTTCAGAGGCTGACCCATTTGTTAAGGAAACAGTAGGCGAACACGTATTTAATGCGTACACAGAAGGCAAGAAGGCTGAATGGGACGAATACAGAACAAAGGTTTCACAGTGGGAAATCGACAGATATATGGTTAATTATTAATTTTTACTTAACCCTCTCTTATGGCATTTATGCCATTTAGCCAAGCCGATATCATTTCGGTGTCGGTTTGGCTTATTTTTTCAGCACAATGGGGTGCGACAATGCGATTGCATTTGCCGCACCCTGTTTTTTTATTTCTTTTTGTCATTACAAACTATATAATTTGAGGAGGAAGAATAAATGGATATAACATCTATTCTTGAAAAGGTCGACAGCGAAATGTTCGGCATCTGGTTTTTGATTGGTGCGGCTCTCGTTTTCTTTATGCAATGCGGTTTTGCTATGGTTGAAACGGGATTTACACGTGCAAAAAATGCGGGTAATATTATAATGAAAAATCTTATGGATTTTTGCATCGGTACTCCGATGTTTATATTGCTCGGTTTTGGTCTTATGATGGGTGAAGAGGTCTTAGGCGGCTTTTGCGGTATGCCAACCTTGGGCGTTTTCACAAATTATCAAAACTTTGATTGGTCAAACTTTGTGTTTAACCTCGTGTTCTGTGCTACAGCGGCAACTATTGTTTCCGGTTCAATGGCGGAGCGTACAAAGTTTTCAAGCTATTGTATTTATTCGGCAGTAATTTCTGCTGTTGTTTATCCAATTGAGGCAGGTTGGATTTGGAATCCAAACGGTTGGCTTGCTAATCTTGGCTTCCATGATTTCGCCGGCTCTTGCGCTATTCATACGGTTGGCGGTATAACTGCATTTATCGGCGCAATTATGGTCGGTCCCCGTATCGGTAAATATGTTGAGGATAAAAAAACAGGTAAAAAGGTAGCAAAGGCAATTCCCGGTCACTCGCTTACTCTCGGCGCACTCGGTGTATTTATCCTTTGGTTTGGATGGTACGGTTTCAACGGTGCAGCAGCAAAGAGCGGACCTCAGCTTGCTTCTATCTTTTTAACAACAACATGTGCACCTGCTATTGCAACTTGTGTAACTATGATTTTTACTTGGATTAAAAACGGTAAGCCGGACGTTTCAATGTCGCTTAATGCTTCACTTGCAGGTCTTGTTGCAGTAACAGCAGGATGTGATGTTGTCGATGCTCTCGGTTCTTGCATTATCGGTGCGGTTTCCGGTATCCTCGTAGTTGTTGCTGTTGAATTTATTGATATTAAGCTTAAGGTCGACGACCCTGTAGGCGCCGTAGCAGTTCACTGTGTAAACGGTATGTGGGGCACAATTGCAGTAGGTCTTTTTGCAACAACTTCTGTTCCGGGCAACGATTCGTTTAAAGGTCTTTTCTACGGCGGCGGTTTCTCACTTCTCGGCAAGCAACTTTTAGGTCTTGTTTGTGTTGCAGCTTGGACAATTGTTACAATGACAATCGTATTCCTTATTATTAAGAAAACTAACGGACTGCGTGTATCTGAGGATGAAGAAATCAAGGGTCTTGACGCTACAGAACATAATCTTCCGTCAGCTTATGCAGATTTTATGCCGGCTATGGCATTTGCTACATCGTCATCAATTAAAGCATCTGCCCCTAAGGCAAGTGTTCCGGCTTCGCCTCTTGCACCTGTTGAAAAGGCAGTTGAGGTTGAAACTTATACAACTAAAAAATCGCCTGAGCTTTCAAAGGTAGTTATGATATTTAATCCTGCAAAATTTGAAGATATCAAAACTGCTATGAATTCGATAGGCGTCACCGGAATGACCGTAACAAATGTAATGGGTTGCGGTACTCAAAAGGGCCATATCAGAAAATATCGTGGTATTGAAATTGAAGAAATGAATCTCAATCCAAAAATGAAGCTTGAAATGGTTGTTTCGGCAGTGCCTGTTGAAAAGGTTGTTGAAACTGCAAGAGATGTTCTTTATACAGGTAATATCGGTGACGGTAAAATCTTTATATATGATGTGGAGGATGCCGTAAAGGTTCGTACAGGTGAGCGTGGATATGACGCTTTGCAGGGCGAAGATGATGTTTAATACTTGTTTAATTTAATCTTTCACAAATATTTGTATTTGTTATTTTCTACCTAAAAAAAGCAGGATTGCAATTGCAGTCCTGCTTTTCCTGTTGCATAAATATAATATGGTATTCATTAGAATACGCATAAGTATACAACAACATTAACAAATACTGTGATATTATACATAAATAAAGCGAAAAATTGCTTTAATTTTGTAATTTGTATAATTGACTACAGTGCATTATTTATTGTAAAATTAATTTAACGGTGATATTTAATGAACATAATGTTCATAAATTTTATATTATCATTTCTATTTAACTTAAGGAGAGGATATTATGTTGAAAGAGGGAGAAATCAGGATTCCGTCAGGCTGTGCCATTGCTGCAATAATCGACAGAAAAGGCAATCGTATCAACGGTTCGGAAATTATTAAATCTATCGCTCTTATGCATGACAGGTCTAACGGTCTCGGCGGCGGCTTTGCGGCTTACGGCATTTACCCTGAACACAAAGACGAATACGCAATTCACGTTTTCTATGATTCTAACGAAGCAAAAAAACAATGTGAGGATTTTCTTTTTAGGCATTTCAATATTGATGTTGCTGAAAGAATACCTACCCGTCAGGTACCGAGTATTGAAAAAGGACCTGATATTTGGAGATATTTCGGCAAGGCTAACCGTGTTCGTATGAAGGATGCACGTCAGGATGAACTTGAATATGTTGCTCAGTGCGTAACCAAGGTTAACAACGCTATTGACGGCGCATATATTTTTTCAAGTGGTAAAAATATGGGCTGTTTTAAAGCTGTAGGATATCCTGAGGATGTCGGCGAGTTTTATATGCTTGACCAATATGAGGCGTATATTTGGACTGCTCACGGCAGATTTCCAACCAACACCCCCGGCTGGTGGGGCGGTGCTCATCCGTTTAATATTCTTGACTGGTCAATCGTTCATAACGGCGAAATTTCTTCTTATGACACTAACCGCAGATATATTGAGCAGTTTGGCTATATTTGCACAATGCAGACAGATACCGAAGTTATCACTTATCTTTTCGACCACCTTTTGCGCCACCATAATCTTCCTATCGAGGTTGCCGCTGATGTTCTTACAGCGCCTGAATGGGAGGAGATAGATAAAATGGACGATGACAGAAAGGAATATTTCACAAATCTTCGTTCAATTTATAACGGCGCTCTCGTAAACGGTCCTTTCTCCGTAATTCTCGGTTCTAATAAAGGACTTCTTGCTATTAATGATAGGCTTAAGCTTCGTTCGCTTACTGCGGCAACAAAGGGCAATAGGGCATATTTTGCTTCTGAGGAATCGGCTATCAGAATTATTTGTCCTGACCCTGAAAAGGTATGGTCTGTTTCAGGCGCCGAGCCTGTATTTATTCCGCTCGAAATTGATGATGAGGAGGTTGAGGACTGATGATTAATTATATTCCACGTAAATTTACTGTCATTCGTGATAAAGAATTATGTATTAACTGCGGCTGTTGTGTTCGTCAGTGCTCAAACGAATGTCACTATTTTGATGAGGACGGCAAAACCGTATTGGTTAATTCAAAAAATTGCGTTGCATGTCACAGGTGTGTTGACCTTTGTCCTACAGGTGCGCTTCGCATAGAAAAATATGTTTGCGATTATCGTGATAATGCAAACTGGACTCCTACCTATCAGCAAGAAATTTGCCGTCAGGCAGATACAGGCTCTGTTCTTCTTTCGGCAATGGGTAATCCTAAGCCTTATCCTATTTATTGGGATAAAATCTTGCTTAATGCATCACAAGTAACCAACCCGTCTATCGACCCGCTTCGTGAGCCTATGGAAATTCGTACTATTTTAGGCCGTAAGCCTAATAAACTTGAGGTTGAAAGAAAGGGTAAATCAATTACTAAAATGCCGCCTCAGGTTATGCTTGAAACACCTATAATGTTTTCTGCTATGAGTTTTGGCTCAATCTCTCTTAATGCTCAAAAATCGCTTGCAATGGCGGCTGTTGAGCTTGGAACGCTTTTTAATACAGGCGAAGGCGGACTTCATCCTGATTTGCGTTCTTTTGGCGATTATGCAGTTGTTCAGGTCGCTTCCGGTCGTTTTGGCGTTCATAAGGATTATCTTAATAATTCTAAATTTATTGAAATCAAAATCGGTCAAGGTGCTAAGCCGGGTATCGGCGGTCACCTCCCCGGTGAAAAAGTTAATGTAGAGGTGTCAAATGCACGTATGATTCCTGAGGGCTCGGATGCTATTTCTCCTGCTCCTCACCACGATATTTATTCTATTGAGGATTTGCGTCAGCTTATTTGGTCGCTTAAGCAGGCAACTCATAATAAAAAGCCTGTTTCCGTTAAAATTGCCGCAGTACATAATGTTGCCGCAATTGCTTCCGGTGTTGCAAGAGCAGGTGCGGATATTGTTGTAATTGACGGTTTTAGAGGCGGTACGGGTGCCGCACCTACAAGAATAAGAGATAATGTAGGTATTCCTATTGAACTTGCACTTGCAGCAGCTGACCAAAGGCTTCGTGACGAGGGTATTCGTTCAACCGTTTCTCTTGTTGCCGCAGGTTCGTTCCGTTGTTCATCCGATATTGTTAAAGCAATTGCTCTCGGTGCAGATGCTTGCTATGTTGCTTCTGCTCCCCTTATTGCAATGGGCTGCCATATGTGCCAAACATGTAATACCGGTAAGTGTAATTGGGGTATTGCTACTCAGCGTCCTGACCTTACACGTCGTCTTAATCCTGAAATCGCACATAAAAGGGTAATCAATTTAATAAACGCTTGGAATCACGAAATTAAAGAAATTATGGGCGGTATGGGTATCAACTCTATTGACTCGCTTCGTGGTAACAGACTTATGCTTCGTGGTATCGGTCTTAGTGATAAAGAACTTGAAATACTCGGTATTAAGCATGCCGGCGAATAAGGAGGGCATAGATATGAAAAAAGTTTTCGCAAGAGAAGAACTTTGCATAAACTGCCGCCTTTGCGAGGTTTATTGCAAAACAGCTCATTCAAAATCTAAAGACGTAGTTAAAGCATATAAATCGGAAAATCCTGAACCTGTAAGCAGAATTTCTGTTTTCGGCGATAAGGTCGCTTCCGTTGCAGTCAATTGTCGCCATTGTGATGACCCTGCATGTGTTAAGGCTTGCATTACAGGCGCAATGACTAAGGATAAAAAAACAGGCATTGTATCTGTTAACGAGGATAAGTGCATAGGCTGTATGACTTGCCTTGCAGTTTGCCCAATCGGTTGTATTAAGCAGGGCAATATTGCATATAAGTGTGACCTTTGTCAGGGCGAAGAACCGGCTTGTGTTAAAAACTGCCCTAATAATGCTTTGCTCTGGCTTGAGGTAGGAGGTGCTAAATAATGAATTATGTTATTGTAGGCGCTTGCGCCGCAGGTCTTGCTGCTGCTGAGGCTGTCAGAAAAGCCGATGCCAAGGGTAATATCACAATGCTTACAGAGGAGGCTTATTTCCCTTATTCACGCCCTTCTATCAGCTATTTTCTTAAGGGCAAGGTTAAGGAAAGCGATATGGCTCTTCGTAAGCCGTCTTTTTATAAAACAAATAATATAAATGTTATTACAAATGCTAAGGTAACCTCTATTGACAGAAAAAATAAAACTGTTAAGGTCGGCAAAAAATCATATCCTTATGATAAGCTTTGCCTCGCAACAGGCTCAAAGCCGTTCGTGCCTCCTATGGAAAATGTTGAGGGCAAGGAAAATGCGGTTACATTTCTTGATTTAGCTTCTGCAAAGGAGCTTAAATCTCTTGCAAATGAAAATACAAAAGCTGTTGTAATCGGTGCAGGTCTTATCGGTATGAAAGCTGCTGAGGGTCTTGTTAAAATATGCAAAAGCGTAGATGTTGTTGAACTTGCACCGAGAGTTTTACCGTCAATTCTTGATAAAACTTCTGCACGTCAAGTTAAAAAGCATTTGGAAAATAACGGCATTAAATTTCATTTGGAAAATACTGTTGTTAAGGCTCAGTCAAAGGGTAAGCATATTACAGGTGTAACTCTTAAAGACGGCAAAACATTAAAATGCGATTTGCTTGTTCTTGCAGTCGGTGTAAGACCTCAGTGCGAACTTGCCGAAAGCGCAGGGCTTGAGGTGAACAGGGGCATTATTACCGATATTCACACTATGCAAACGAGCGATAAGGATATCTATGCGGCAGGTGACTGCACCGTATCTGTTGATATGCTTGACGGCTCAAAAAAAATTATTGCTCTTTGGCCTAACGCAGTGCAGCAGGGTAGAGTCGCCGGCTATCAAATGGCAAGTGAAAGCAATACGGTAGACGGTACTTATTCTGTAAACGCTATTGACTTTTTCGGCCTTCGTATTTGCACCTGCGGTCTTATCAATGCTCAAGGTGAGCAATATTTTGATAAAATTAAATCTGACGGCGATGTATATAAAAGGCTTGTATTTGAGGGTGACAGGCTTGTAGGCTTTGTTCTTATCAATTCAAGCGAAAATGCAGGTATTTATACAAATCTTATTTCAAATAAGGTTGACCTTTCTACTCTTGAAGGCGATATTATGGAAACACCGTCAATATTTTTGTTTGATAAGGATACAAGAATTCAAAAGCTGAGAGGAGGCATTTTGTTATGATTATCGAAGCAGGACTTACTCGATATGAAGCAGTAAATAAGGAAATTGAAAAGCAACTTGAAAAGCAAAATAAGGTTACTGTTAAAGATGTCAACGGTCAGCGTTATATCGGTTGTGCTCTTGATGAGGGCAAAACAATTGAGGTTTACGGCACTCCGGGCAACGATATGGCTTGCTATTTAAACGGCGGCAGGGTTGTTGTTTTCGGAAATTGTCAGGACGCAGTCGGCAATACAATGGGCGGCGGCGAAATTGTTGTCCACGGTCACTCCGGTGACGCTATGGGTTACGGTATGCGTGACGGCCAAATTTATATTCGTGATAACGTTGCTTGCCGTGGCGGTATTCATATGAAAGAATTTAGGCAAATGCGCCCTGTTCTTGTTATCGGTAAAAATGCCGGCTCGTTTCTCGGCGAATATATGGCGGGCGGCACTATCGTATTGTTGGGCCTTGATATGAAAAGGGGCGAAAAGCTTTTCGGTACTCATTGCGCATCCGGTATGCACGGCGGCAAAATCTTTGTCCGTGGAACATTTCCTAAAGAAAATATTTCTCAGAATATTAAGGTTCAGGCTCTTGATGATGATGATAAAAAAGAACTTGACGAATATATTAAAAAATATTGCAAGTATTTTAATAAGGATTATAATGAAATTATGCAAAAGCCTTTTAAAAAGCTCGTTGCGGCAACATCACGTCCTTATGCAAATCTCTATACACCTAATTGATAAAAGCTACATTTTAAGGGATAGATTTCTTAACGAAATCTATCCCTTAAAAAATTTAAACCATAAAGTTTGTTTTAAATTGTATTTTAATCATAAATCAAAATATTTCAATTGCCTTTCAAGTGTTATTGAAAAATAAAAATTTGAAAAGTGTTAGAAAAAGTGTTAGAAAACAGAAAAAAATAAGAGCCAAATCAATTAAGATTTGGCTCTATATCAATGGTTGCGGGAGTAAGACTGCGTCGTCACAAACTCCATATCGTTCAAAATAACTTTTTTATTATTTGAGTTAAAGTTATTTATCACTCATTGCGTTGTTCCTCCTTTTCCCAAAAAGCTTACGCTTTTCGGGAGCCCTGAAAGTTCGAGCCTTAATAATCATAATGTAAAAAAACAGACACCATAAATAGGTGTCTGTTTTTCTATGGTTGCGGGAGTAAGACTCGAACTTACGACCTTCGGGTTATGAGCCCGACGAGCTACCAACTGCTCCACCCCGCGATATTAAATTGCTTTGCCGAGATTTCCTCGGTGTGCTATATATTATAACAGATATTTCAGATATGTCAATACCTAATTTATATTATTCACATAAATTATGAAATGTTCCTGATTTTACAGCACCGATTTAATTTCACCCAAGCTTTTTAATTTAGCAAAAAGAAGTTTGTCAATTTCCGCTTCACCTTGCCAAAGGTCGGGAATCATAATGACACTCATATTTGCGTTGTGTGCTGACAGAATCCCGTTTTTCGAGTCCTCAACAGCAATGCAATTTTCAGGCGCTTCGCAAAGCTTTTCGCATGCCTTTAAATAAATATCCGGTGCAGGCTTAGAATTTTTAATCATATCGCCGCAGATAACCTTGTCAAAATAATGGGTGATATTCTTTTCCTCTAAATGATGAAAAACGCTGTCACTGCTTGTTGAAGAAGCCACTGCAAGCTTATATCCTTTTTCTTTAAGATATTCAAGTGCTTCGTGAAGAAAAGGTTTTTCGGGTACGCCGAAATCATTGAAATATTTATATGAACATTCTCTGCCTTTTTGCTTAAAAAGCTTTGCGTCAAAGTCCTTTCCAAATTCGTTTTGCAAAATATTAATAGCGGCTTGAGCAGTCATACCTAGTGTTTTATAGACCATATATCCTGCCTTGCCGATTCCCATTTCCTCGCCGACCGTATCCCAAGATTTCATACATACACTTTCGGTGTCAAACATAACGCCGTCCATATCAAAAACTACTGCTTTAAACTTCATTATCTAAAACACCTTCTTAAAAAATCTGTTCTTCTGCCGACGCTTTCAATTACGATTTTGCTTTTGCTTACCTTTATGTATTTGTCACCGTGGTGCTCGTTTACAAGTATTTTGAGCATACCTCTTGCTATCGGTGCCGCCTGTGGAATAACAGGAAATGTAAGAAACTTTACTAAATCAAAATCTTTATTTATAGGATATTTCTTCATAATATTACCTTTTGTTGTTACAGTTTTTATTACAATTAGAGCAATTGCCTGAGCAGGCACTTTTATGCTTTGTCGAATATATTATAGCAAAAATAAGCAATATTACAATTAATATTAATAAAATTATACTTTGAATATTCATTATAAAAGTCCTATAAGTGCAAAAATTCCGTGAGTAATGAACGCCATAATCCACGCAATTACACATTGAAAAACAACTACAAAGCAAGCCCATTTTCTTCCGAGTTCTCTTTTAATCGAAGCAATTGCCGCAACACATGGGGTGTATAACAGACAGAAAACGAGAAGTGAAGCAGCGCCGAGTTGAGTGAGTATGCTCGTTATTTTTACACCTGAGCCTAAAAGAACGGATAGCGTAGATACGACGCTTTCCTTAGCCATAAAGCCGGTGATTAACGCAGTCGAAATTCTCCAATCGCCAAATCCAAGCGGCTTGAATATCGGTGCAATAAAGCCCGCAATTGTTGCAAGTATGCTGTCTTGTGAATTTTCGACAAGATTAAATTTAGTGTCAAAAGTTTGCAAAAACCAAATTACAATTGTTGCAACAAAAATCACAGTAAATGCTCTTTGAAGAAAATCCTTTGCTTTTTCCCAAAGAAGCTGGCAAACACTTTTAGCACTTGGCATTCTGTAGTTAGGAAGTTCCATTACAAAAGGCACAGGTTCGCCTTTGAAAATACTTAACTTCATTATCATAGCCATAAATACGGCAGTTGCAATTCCGAGTGCATATAGCAAAATCATAACTATTGCGCTGTTGTTAGGGAAAAATGCAGCGGCAAAAAAACCGTAAATAGGAAGCTTTGCCGAACAACTCATAAACGGAGTTAAAAGGATAGTCATTTTTCTGTCACGTTCACTTGATAATGTTCTGCTTGCCATAACTCCGGGTACGGTACATCCGAAACCTATAAGCATAGGCACAATGCTTCTGCCTGAAAGCCCTGCTTTTCTTAACAGCTTATCCATAACGAATGCAACCCTTGCCATATATCCGCTGTCCTCAAGCAGAGATAGGAAGAAAAAGAGCGTGACGATTATCGGCAGGAAATTTAACACACTTCCGACACCGTTGAATATTCCGTCAATTATAAGCGAATGTATTACATCGTTTATATTTGCTTTTGTAAGTAAACCATCAACTAAGGTTGTAAGATGACTTATTCCTAAGTCGAGCAAATTTGAAAGTCCTTTGCCGATTACGCTGAATGTGAGCCAAAATACAAGACCCATTATTGCAATAAATGACGGAATAGCCGTGTATTTACCCGTAAGTATTTTATCAATTTTAATACTTCTTGCGTGTTCCTTGCTTTCGCTCGGCTTAATAACTGTTTGCTGACAAATGCTTTTAATAAAATGAAAGCGCATATCGGCAATTGCGGCGGCTCTGTCAAGTCCACGTTCTTGTTCCATTTGAACAATGATATGTTCAATCATTTCCTTTTCATTTTGGCTGAGTTTTAATTTATCTTCAACAAGGCTGTCACCCTCAATAAGCTTAGAAGCCGCAAATCTAATGGGGATTTCTGCCGCCTCGGCGTGGTCTTCAATAAGATGCATTATTGCGTGGATACATCTATGTACTGCTGTTTGCTCGCTCGTTCCGTGCGAAATACAAAAATCCTGCCTGCCGGGGCATTCTCTGTATTTTGCAATATGCAATGCGTGGTCTGTCAGCTCTTCAATACCTTCGTTTTTAGCAGCTGAAATCGGAATGACCGGAACGCCAAGCAGCTGTTCCATTTCGTTTACAAGCACGCTTCCGCCGTTTTTGCGGACCTCATCCATCATATTAAGCGCCACAACCATAGGAATGTCAAGCTCCATTAACTGCATTGTCAAATATAGATTTCTTTCAATATTGGAAGCGTCAATAATATTGATAATTCCCTTTGGCTTTTCATCTAATAAAAATTTTCTTGTTACTATTTCCTCATTGCTGTAAGGAGACATAGAATAAATTCCCGGCAAGTCTGTAATAAGTGTATCTGCGTGATTTTTTATTTCTCCGTCTTTTCTGTCAACCGTTACACCGGGAAAATTGCCGACGTGCTGATTAGAGCCTGTCAGCCTGTTAAATAAGGTCGTTTTGCCGCAGTTTTGGTTTCCTGCAAGCGCAAAGGTCAGTTTTGTGCCGTCGGGCAAAGGATTTTCGTCAGCTTTTGTGTGAAATTTGCCTCCTTCACCTAAGCCCGGATGGGAAATGTCCTTTTTTCTTGTATCAATATTATTGTCCGTTTTTATAGTATACGGCTTGTCAATTTCTATTTTCTCAGCATCGGCAAGCCTTAGTGTCAATTCATAGCCGTGAATTTTAATTTCAACAGGGTCACCCATAGGTGCAAATTTTATCATTGTGATTTGAGCACCGGGAATAAGACCCATATCAAGAAAATGCTGCCTTAAGGCGCCTTCGCCGCCTACTTTTGTTATTTTTGCGCTTTTTCCTATTTCTAAATCTTTAATGTTCATTTTAACTCCATTTTTTTAAAAGCTTATTTATAAATTATATAGAAAACATTTTTTAAATATAACCCCTTAACAGTTAGTTTAACAAACTAACTTGATTTGTCAATAGAGAAGTACAATAAAATTTTAAGTTTTGAGTAAAACAAAAAATTTAATCGCTTTTTGCACTGCTTTTTTTATAACAAAAAGGTGCCGAAGCTTTCGCTTCGACACCTCAATGAATTTGATGTTAGCAACCGCAGCCGCAATCATTGTTGCCGCAACCGCCACCGCAACCGCCGCAGAGGAGTAAGATGATAATGAGGATGATAATCCAAGATGAACCACAACCAAAGTTATTGCATCCGCAACCCATTAGGTCGACCTCCTTTCACATTTTCTAAACTATCCTATGTTTTAAATGCAAAAGTGTTCATCTTGTTTTGTTAAAATATATTACCTAAGGTTATTGATTGATTTTCCTTTAACAGTTGAATTTCGTTTTTTGCTTCAATCAGCTTTTCGCTTAGTTCATCTTCATCGTTTTTGCTTATATCCTTTGTCGCTTTTATCGCCGCACTTGCGCCGTCAAGCTGTGAGTGATCTATCATTGCAGATAAATACGGATATCTCTTGCTCCAAATTTTCCTGAGTTTTTCGCATTGACTTTTAGCTTTTAAAAAATCTTTTTGCTCGTTTAAGTCTAATGCCGTATTTATAATACTTGTTGTTTCACTGCATACCTTATTAATTGTTACCTGTTCAATAATGCAAACCCCTGAACATATTATTAAAAGCACTATTGCAATATATATTTTTTTCATTTTGTGCTCGCCTTTCTTACTGTGTAAACATTTCCGTTATCATCAACAGTCATTAATAAAAGCTTGTTTGCTTGTTTGCCATTCGTTTTTAATAGTAATTCAATTTCGCTTTGCTTAATGTTTTTATTTTTAAAATATTCCTCGACAGGTTTTCCGTCAATAACTATTGCCGTGTGAAGTCCCTTGTCATCAACGCTTATTTTTACATTGTCTGGAGTTAAAGGTTTGTATTTTTCCCAATTTTCGGCGCTGATGCTTCCGTTTGTTTCAATTACGGCATTTTGTACTTCTGCAATATCCCAATAACCCTGTTGCCTTAAAGCGTCGCACAAATCGTCAACGGTAAATCGTAACTGTCTCAATTTTTTTTCGTCTATTTTACCTTTGTCAATAATAACAATAGGTTTGCCTTGAATAAGATTTCTGAATTTAACGCTTTTAATGCTCAGTATTGCAACAATTATTTCAAGGCTTACAAATAAAAGCACCGGTATAATGCAGTTTAAAAGAGGCATATTGTTATCCTGAAGAGGAATTGTCGCAGTTGAGCTTATCAAAAATGTTATTACAAGTTCATGCGGCTTCAATTCTCCGACTTGCCTTTTGCCCATTATCCTTATCGCTATGATTACAAAAACATAAATTATAAATGCACGTATAATTACTAAACTCATATATTTCACCTATAATATTTTGCACATCATTTGCAATAATAATACAGGTGATTATATGACGCTTTCTAAAGATATCGAAGAAAACTATAAACACTTCAAGAATGATTTTGTCGATTGCTCTGATTTTCTTGTAAGAAAGGCAAAAATCGGGGATAAAAAACTATTCTTTGCCGCTTGTGACGGGCTTATAGATTCTCTCCAGCTTTCTCAAATGGTGGTGTCTCCGATTTTAAAAAGTGAAGATATCAGTATAGATAATATTAAAAAATCGATTACTAATTGCGTTGAACTTAATGAAGCTAAAACATTTGCCGATTGTTACTATTATATTATGTCCGGCTTTGCCATTGTCGTGGTCGACGGGGAAAATATCGCTCTTGCTTTCGGTATTCAAAATCCGCCGTCAAGAAGCGTTGATGAGCCAACTAACGAACAGTCAACGAAGGCACCTAAGGAAGCATTTGTTGAAATTTTAAATACTAATAAAGCGCTCCTTAGAAAAAGACTTAAAACTCCGCATTTAAAGCTAAAACAAATAAAGCTTGCTTCTGCCGCACCTGCACCTTGTGTTATCGCTTATATGGACGACAGAGCCGATAAAGAACTTGTAACTCAAATAATAAGTGCCGTTCAAAATTCAAAATTAAATGTATTGACCGATTTCGGAACGCTCATTCCTTTTGTAGACACAAGTGTTAATTCTATGTTTTCCGACGTTGCGTCAACCGAACGTCCCGATATAATCGTTTCAAAGCTACTTGAGGGCAGGGTGGCAATTCTTGTTGAGGGTTCACCGATTGCTTTGTATACTCCGGCTCTCTTCAGCGATAATTTTCAAACTCCCGATGATTATAATATTCCGCCGTTTTATTCGGGATTTATCAGGACACTTCGTTATTTTTCGTTTGTTTTATCTATTTTTTTACCCGGAGTCTATGTCGCAATAGGAACCTTTCATCAAGAACTCATTCCTACATCTATGCTTTTTACTATTGCAAGAGAGGAAATAACAACCCCGTATTCGTTAATGACAGAGGCACTTATGCTTCTTATTTTGTATGAAATAATGAGGGAAGCCGGATTGCGCTTGCCAAAAGCTGTCGGCCACGCAGTTTCAATCATCGGCGGTATAGTTATAGGCGAAACGACCGTGTCGGCAGGACTTATCGGTGCGCCTATGCTCGTCGTCATCGCTCTGACGGCAATTTCATCTTATGTTGTGTCATCTCTTTATGAAAGTGTGTCTGTTTTACGATTTTTCTTTATTTTAATCGGAGGCCTTACCGGAATGTACGGTATAATTCTTGCCGCCTCCGTTTTGTGTATGAATATCTGTGCGATAAATCCCTATGGGGTTCCTTATTGCTCGCCGATTTCTCCGTTTGATAAAAAAGCTCTTGCCGATTTGTTTTACAGGCAATCTTGGCGTAAGCTTTCTAAAAGAAAAGTGAGAATAAATAATTTGAGAGGAGCGAATGTTGATGTCAGACTCGGCAAAAAGAAATAAGATTCCGCCGCTTTCGTTATTCTATATTCTTTTTATATGCAGAATAGTTGTGTGCCTGACAAGCGTTCATTCTATCAGCACAACCGAGATTAATTCACAGGCATTGATAAGCTTCGTGATTGCAATGGTTATGACGGTTGTTTTTTCATTGCCTGCTGTTTTTTGCTATAAAATGAATAAAAATCCAATTGATATTAAATGGGTTTCAAAACTTTATTACGTATATTTTATTCTTGTTGTCGCTGTCAGCGTAAGCCGTTTTTCGTATTTTGCTTCAACTACGCTTAATCCTGAAACACAGGGTTGGCTTTTTGCTCTTATTATTTGTGTCTGCGCTTTTTACGGTACGACATTGGGTGTTGAAGCACTTTCCCGCTTTTCGGCGTTTGTTTTTGTACTTTTGTGTCTTGCGATTTTGTGCGTCTTGCTTTGTAATTATGATACGTTTAATGACATTAATTTTTATCCCATTATTACAAACGAAGGCAAAGGTATATTGAAAAATGCGCTTGTTTTTTCATCAAATACTACTGAAATAGCATTGTTTCTTGTCCTTTATCCAAGTGTAAACGGCAAATGCACAAGGAATTTTATCAGGTTTATTTGTTGCTCGTTTTTAAGCATATTTTTGCTTTTATATTTCGGTGCGGCGGTAATGGGCGAAAGTATTTTAATGAGAAATTTTCCATTTTATTCGCTCTTTCAAATTTCAAAATTCGGCAATTTTGAGCGCCTTGATGTTTTGCATATTTCCTTTTGGATAATGGGTGTGTTTGTAAAAGCGGTTACTGCTCTTTATTGTGCTTGCTCGTGCATTAAACGTGAATTTAAAAGAAGCTTTGCTTTTACTTCGTCTGCTGTTGCATTTGTACTCAGTGTATTTATGCTCAATTTCGCAAACGGACAGGGGGCAGATTATAGAATGACACTCTCTTTGTTTCTTGTATTCAGCGTTATAATTCCGACTCTTACTCTTATATTTAAAAAGAAAAATTATGGTGATGAACTTGTCAAAATGTATTAAAATATTTTTTTCATTGTTTTTATGTTTTTTGCTTTTCACCGGTTGTACCGGCAGCAGGCATTTAAAGGATTTGTTTATTGTTGAAGGACTCGGAATTGATTATTATGACAACAACTTGTCGGTTACCCTTCAAGGCTTAAAGGTGAATGTGAGTAATGCTTCGGATACGCCTTTGGGTAATATGGTTGTTAATACTTCGGCAAGTGGCACTACGGTTTCCAATGCTATAAACAACATTGCAAAGGCTGTTTCAAAACGTGCTTTTTTCGGACATAATAAAATAATTGTCTTGTCAAAAGAGCTTGCGCAAAACGATATAAAAAACTATATAGATTATTTTTTGAGAAGCGAGGATTCAAGAGCCGACGTTGCAATATGCGTCAGTAATGAAAAAGCCAAATTTATACTTGAAAGTAAGGAAAATGACGCTAATGTTCCAAGCGAAAATATACTTTTTCTTATAAATAATAATGAGGAAACAGGTCAGTCGATTCTTGTTAATGAAAATGAGTTTTTAATGCTGTATGAAGATAAATATTCAGACATTTATTTACCCGTTATAGAAAGAAAAGACGATGAATCAACCGTTAAGTCGGCAGGTATAGCCCTTTTTTCTGACAATCGACTTGCATATATTACAAATGATATTGAGACAAAAGGCTTTGTTATTTTGAATAATAAGGCTAAGGATGTTTTAATCCAAATAAGTGATGAAAAGTTTGGTAAAATCGATGTTAAGCTTTCAAATATAAAATGCAAAAAATCAGCAAGTATTGTTGAAAATAAAGCATATTTTAATGTTGAAATAAATGCAGATATAATACTTGGCGAAATAGAAAAAGGTACGCAAAATAAACTCTCGAAAAAGGACAACAAACGTCTTTGCGCACTTGTTGAAAAAGCGTGCAACGAAATGATATCCGAAACTTATAATGCCTGTATTTATGCTAAAAGTAATGCACTTAGAATAGGCAAATTTATTGCAAGGGATTGTCCCGAATATTACGAAAAACATTTATCTGATAGTAACGGCGGCTTTCAAGAAGCTGAATTGAATGTAAATTCTTATATTAATCTTGAAAAAATCAGCGATAACAGCCAATTAGAATGATTTTCAGCTTTTGCTTATAAATGAATTGAAAATATTTACAAGCTCTTTTGATGATGAACCGTCGTTTTGCGAAAAGCAAATAATGGCAGGAATTATAACTGTCAATAAAAGCACCGAAACGTAAATAATTAGTACTTTTTTCACTACTCTCATCTCCTTGACTTTATATTATAAAAATAGTATAATAATAAAATAATTTTATTTTTACCAAGGCGTTTTGTTGCCTTTGCTAAATATTCATCACAATGAAAAGGAGATAGATTATGCCAAAGAATTACATTTCACCTATTTCTATGGATGCCCTTTCTAATTTATGCTCGGAGCTTGATAAAAATAACTGGATTAAGCCCAATGATTATCAAAAATATCATGTTAAAAGAGGACTTAGAAATGAGGATGGCACCGGCGTTATGGCCGGCCTTACCCGTATTTGCTCGGTTGAGGGTTATTATATACTTGACGGAGAGCGTATTCCTAAGGACGGTAAGCTTTCATATCGTGGATATGATATTAACGATATTGTAAACGGATGCATCAATGAGGGCAGGTTTGGCTTTGAAGAGGTTGTATGGCTTCTTCTTTTCGGCGATTTGCCTACGGAAAGTCAGCTTGAAGGTCTCAGAGAGGTGATTGGTGAGTGCCGTGAGCTTCCTGACGAATTTGTTGAAGATATGATTATGAAGCACGCTTCTAAAGATATTATGAACAAAATGGCAAGATGTGTTATTGTTCTCTATTCTTTTGACGAAAATCCTGATGATATTTCTGTTGCAAACGTTCTTCGTCAGTCACTCCAGCTTATTTCTCAAATGCCGACCATTATGAACGGAGCATACCAAATTAAGCGTAGAACATTTTACAATAAAACAATGTTCCTTCACCCGATTAAAAAGGAACAGGCAACTGCTGAATATATTCTCAACCAAATAAGAGCTGATAAAAAGTTTACTATAGAAGAAGCAAGACTTCTTGATATTTGCCTTATGCTCCATGCCGATCACGGCGGAGGTAATAATTCTACTTTTTCAACAAGGGTTCTTACCTCAAGCGGTACGGATACTTATTCTGCAATCACAGCAGGCTTTGGTTCTCTTAAAGGCCCTCGACACGGCGGTGCAAATCTTCGTGTTGCCGAGCAAATGCGTGAAATTATGGCTAATGTTGCCGATCCTACGGACCCTAATCAGGTTAAGGATTACCTTGTAAAAATTATAAACAAGGAGGCAGGCGACGGTTCCGGTCTTATCTACGGTATGGGCCACGCTGTATATACCAAGAGCGACCCAAGAGCGGTAATTCTTAAGGAAAACGCAAGAAAGCTTGCTTATGAAAAAGGTTTTGAAAAAGAATTTAAAACTCTTGAAAATATTGAACTTCTCACTCCGCAGGTATTTTCGGAAGTTAAGGGAATCGACAAGGCTATGTGCGCTAATGTTGACCTTTATTCGGGACTTGTATATAAGGTTTTGGGAATTCCGGAGGATTTATATACTCCTATTTTTGCCGTTGCAAGAACAGCAGGTTGGTGCGCTCACAGGCTTGAGGAACTGACCTCCGGCGGCAAAATTATCCGTCCGGCATATAAGAGTGTAAGCAAACCTCGTACATTTAAACCGATTATTGAGAGATAAAAGCTGATATAAGGGAGATAAATTGAAAAATAAACCTATGTATTTTTCATTCCTTGCCGTAAGTATCACTGCGCTTGCGGCTTGCTTTCTTCGCTTTTTTCAATTAATCAGATTTACTGACAGCAAAACAGGCTTTGTTATCGGAAATGAGTTAATTACCTATATTCTTTACGGAGTGCTCATTTTGTCAGTCGTATTTGCCGTGATTTATTCTTTAATTGCAAGAAATAAAATAAGAAAAATAAGTTTTATCGGCAATAAAGGCATTTACATATCGCTTATAGCTTTGTGTATTGCATACTTTTTTGATTTTGTTCATCAAGTAAATAATTGTTACAGCTATATTCAAACGGCATCAAGACAGTCGTATGTTGAATATAATTACTTGTTGCCTATGGGATTTCAGGCAATTTTTGCACTTCTAAGTTGTTATTATTTAATTGTTTGTGCCAAGTCTGTCAGAGAAACGAAAATCGATTTTAAAAATTTCAAGCTGTTTCACCTTGTCCCTCTTGCGTGGGGCTTTTGCAGATTGCTTGTCATTATGACGGAAATTTTTGATGTCGAAAGCGTAGAAAGCTTTTTGGAATTTATATTTATAATATTTTATTGCGGTTTCACCTTGTGCTGTGCTTCGAGCATTGATAATGAAAAGAAGCTTATCAAACCGTCGTTTAGTTTTTTTGCCCTCGGTCTTTTTTCTTTAAGCTTTTCATTTTCATTTGCAAGAATTTTAATGATTATATCCGGCGAGTATGAAAAGCTGAGCAAGGTTTCGTTCTCAGCTGTTACATATTTATTTATCGGAATTTTTGCTTTAATTAGTGAACTTTCAGTTTATATAATAAAAAATAAAGGTGATAATTAATAAAATGTTTTCTGTGTCTAAAGTGTTAATTTTGTTTTAATAGATATCTCTTTAAGTTGAAAATTGTGGGATAATATTATATAATGTAATACTGATAGGAATAATTGATATTACAAATGGGAATATTGTTATTTTCGTTACATATAATATTATTTGAATACTATTTTTGAAAGGTGATTATATAATGAAACTTGTAATTGTAATTGTGTCTAATAAAGACTTGACAAATGTGTTATCATCTACTGTAGAAGAAGGATATTTTTCAACCAAGATTTCAACTCAGGGAATGTTTCTTGAAAACGGACAGACAACTGTTCTTTTCGGCGTAAAGGACGAGGACGTAGAAAAATTATTTGATATTATTGAAAAAAATGTAACCAAGCGAGTTGTCCGCCATATCGGTGTTGACAGCACTCTTCAAGGCTCACTTCTTAAGAAGCCGGTTGACGTTGAGGAATACGGCGCTGTTGCATTTGTTCTTGATGTTGACCAATTCAGAAAGTTATAATTTATGAAACTGACTAATTTTATCGGAAATGAAAAGGTAATAGACAGGCTTTCAAAACTTATGGAAAGCGGCAGATTTCCTCATGCCCTCATTATTGAGGGAGAAGAGGGGATAGGCAAAAAAACGCTTGCAAAAGACATTGCGTGTGCCTTGGTTTGCAGGGGCAATGATAAGCCGTGCGGCGAATGTTCTCAATGCAAAAAGGCTATTGGCGCAATTCACCCTGATATAAGCGAGTATATTCCTGCCGGAACTGCCAATTCATTTCACGTTGATACAGTCAGAAATATTATTAACGATGCTTACGTTCAGCCAAACGAGGCTGATTATAAGATATACATATTGGCTAATGCGCATTGTATGAATCAAAATGCGCAAAATGCACTGTTGAAAATTCTTGAAGAGCCACCCAAATATGTTGTCTTTATTTTGACAACTAATTCTAAAAGCGCCCTTCTTTCAACCGTTTTGTCTCGCAGCGTTTGCGTAAGCCTTGAAGGTGTTGATATTGAACGTGCGGCAAATTATATTACTTCTCACTGCGAAAATGTTGATTATAATACCGCTAAAAAAACGGTTGAAACTTTTAACGGCAATATAGGCAAGGCAATTGATAGTTTGCAGGACAGTAAAACGAGCGAGCTTGTTGACGTCTGTAATAAAATTTGCAAGGCTCTTACTACTTCAAATGAATATGAAATGATGACACTTTGCTCCGTTTTTCAAAAGGACAGGCAGGGTGTTGTTTTTGCGTGCGATTTGCTTAAGAGTATTTTTCGTGATGCTCTTTTTGCAGGGGAGAGCAGTGAGCATATATCAGGGCAGGAAGAAAGTGCCGCCCTGCTTAAATCAAGTTTGTCAAGGCAAAGCTTAATTAAACTTATAAATACTTGTGACGAGCTTAAATCAACGGCATTGAGTAATGCCAATAATGCTTTATTAATTACAAAATTCTGCTATTCGCTCAATAGAGCAATCGGCAGATAACGGAGGAAATATATGACTAAGGTTGTTGGTGTTCGTTTCAGCGACACAGGCAAAACATATTATTTTGACCCTAAGGGTCTTGATATAAAAAACGGAGATGAAATTATCGTTGAAACTGCAAACGGTCTTGAATTTGGCAAGGCATCTTGCGGTGTGAAAGAGGTTGAGGATGATGAAGTTGTCAGCCCGTTGAAGCCTGTAATACGTATTGCAAATGATAATGACCGTGAAAAAGTTAATGAAAATAAAATTAAAGAGAAAGAAGCCTTTGAGATTTGCTCTAAAAAAATAGAAAAGCATCAGCTTGAAATGAATTTGACCAATGCCGAGTATTCGTTTGACTGTTCAAAGGTTATTTTCTATTTCACTGCCGATGGCAGAATAGATTTCAGAGAACTTGTTAAGGACTTGGCGGCAACGCTTCATACAAGAATTGAACTTCGACAAATCGGTGTCAGAGACGAAAGCAAAATGCTTGGCGGTCTCGGTATTTGCGGCAGACCGTTTTGCTGCTCAACTTTTCTTGACGGTTTCCATTCCGTTACTATTAAAATGGCTAAGGACCAGGGGCTTTCATTGGCTCCCGGCAAAATCAGCGGCACTTGCGGCAGGCTTATGTGTTGCTTAAAGTATGAGCAAAATTCTTATGAATATTTACATAAGATTACTCCTAAAATCGGTACATTAGTCGATTGCAGGTACGGAAGAGGTACGGTTGTTGACACTGCAATTTTAACCGGTCAGCTTAAGGTTAGGCTTGATGATACTCCCGACGGATTACCTGTTACGGTCAGTCGTGACGAGGTGAGAATAGTTAGAGAAAACAAACCAAAAATGAACAAAAATTAATAAATGAATTGTTCAATTTTACTTGATTTTTCATACATTTACTGATATATTAAGTATAAAGTATGGTGTAGGAGGTGTTATGATGGCATACGCTATTTCAGATGATTGTATTTCATGCGGCGCTTGTGCTGCAGAATGCCCGGTTGGTGCTATTTCAGAGGGAGACGGCAAGTTCGTTATTGATGCAGATACTTGTATCGAATGCGGCGCTTGTGAGGCTACCTGTCCTGTAGGAGCTCCTGCTCAGGCATAATTTAATACATACTTAAAATAAAAGCACGGCAGTTAGATGATTTCTAACCACCGTGCTTTTGTTTTTTACCGTAGGGGCGAGTGTTGCTCGCTCGGATTATTTAACTTCAAACTCACTGAAGTGCGCAACACCGTTTTTATCAAATTCAATATTAAAGCCACGCTTAATAATTGAACCGTCCTTATACTCAACGCTTGCAATGATTGTATCGTTTAAATCGCTGAAATCAATTTTATCAGTTTCATTGATATATGAACTTAAATTCGATAAATCCCAAGTGAAGCTGTTGCCGAAGTTAATTTCTTTTTTAAATCTGCCGTTTGAAAAAGAGCATACTTTGCTGTCATACGATTTCTTTAGCTTGTCGCCGCCTATTTCAATTTTTTTTGCGCATATATTCCAATCTGTTAAATCGTCATTATATACCATAACGGAAAGCTCGGCATATTTGTTTTGATTTTCAAGAGTTAATTTTTTTACATTATCAATATCACCTGTATTTACCGTGAAATTTCCGCTTGATAATGTATAAAAATCATAATCTTTACTGCCGTTCGTCGCAATACTTGAGCCGGACCTTATCGATGCAGAATAATTATCATCGCCTAATTTTTCAGCCTCGTTCATTAGTTTTTGCCTGTCTTTTTGCCATTTGCTCATAATTTCTTGTTTGTCTGCGTCATCGGCAATATATGCCTTATAAGTGAAATCTTGACTGCTTGCATTTTTTATGCTTGCAACTTCATCAGCACTTGCAATATATATTCCAACGCTTTTTTTATCGCTTATTGAATAATTTATACCGAATCCGCCGCCGATAACTAAGATAAATGCCGTTGCAGTGGCAATAATCATTTTTGCAACATTATTTGTCCTTCTTTGCTTCTTTGTTGCAATGTCGTATAAATTATCAATTGCTCTATCGGAAACTTCTATCTGATTAAATGCATTTTTATATCTGTTATTACTCATAATCGTCATCTCCCAATTTAGCTTTAAGCTTTTGTCTTGCACGTGAAAGGCGTGCTTTAACAGTTGATTCCTTAATGCCTAAGAGTTTTGCTATTTCATTTATTTGTAAATCTTCAAAATAAAACAAATGAATAACAGCTCTTTGATTTTTCGGCAATGACATAACGGCTTTAATTAAATCTATATCTTGTGTGTTATCAATGCACGAGAGATTTATCGCTTCCTCAAGCGGCACACTCCTTTTTCTGAAATGCAGCCTTAATAAGTCTTTACTCTCATTAATGCATACCTTTGTAAGCCATTTTGCTATATGCTCGTCCGATTCAAATTCTTTTTTGCAGTTGAAAAGTTTTAAATATACATTTTGCAGTATATCTTCAGCATCTGCCTGATTTTTTGTAAAAGACAACGCAATTAAATACAATCGCTTGCTTTGCGTTCTTACACATTCGTTAAATTTGTATTCTTCCATTATGTCACCTCGCATCTTTTTTGAAAGGTCCTTTCACTATAGTAACGGCTGGGATAGGGAAAAAGTTACATATTTTGAAAAATATTTTTATACCGATAAAAATGCAAAAAAAGAACTACACAAATAATTGTGTAGTTCTCTTGGCGCAGAGGGTGGGATTCGAACCCACGCGCCCTTTCGGACAAACGGTTTTCAAGACCGCCTCGTTATGACCACTTCGATACCTCTGCGTTTGGTGCTTATGTATATTACCATACGTGAGCCTATATGTCAAGAACTTTTTTTAAAAAGTTATTTATTTTTATAAGATTGTGCTTGTTTGTTCAGCAAGCGTAATACTGACATCACGAGCAACATAGCAAAAACACAGCATTAAGTTTTACTTTTTGCAAGGTAGAAAAGGTCAACAAAGTATTACAGATAAAGGATTTTTAGACAATTATCTCTCATACTGCACAATGCAAAACCGAACAAATGAGTTTCTGTTTATTTGCCCTAAATCCTCTGTGTGTTTTAATGATAATTACATCAACTTTATACTAATGTATTACTGTTTATTTAAGAGGTATTATCAGAAGTTGTTTTGATTACATTATAGTATTGACAAGAGGTGCAAAACTATGACACAATAGTGAGTTGAATTTGCACTGTACTTTTGTGTTACACTCTGCTATAATGGTGTTGCTGACGGATTAGTGATTGTTAGCAAGTCCAAGAGTGTTAGGGTGAACAAAATGCAACCAATATTTACAATGCAGTATGGAGAGTTTGCAGTTGCAGATTATCTATCCAAAAAAATAAAAGGTACTTCTGTTTTTATTCCTGCTTCGGCACAGGAAAAAGGTATTGACTTATTGCTATATCGCTATGACAATGGGTGCAACAAGACCAACACTATTCAAGTGAAAATGTCCAGGACATATTATAATGACAAGGAAGATTCTGGCTATCCATTCTACTTGTGGTTTAATAGGTTTCCTGTTCAGCAAAACGCAAACTGGTATATACTGGTTGGGATATATGCAAAGCACTCTGATGAACCAAACGCAGGAGTAAAAAGCACAACTTGGGATACTATCATGCTTGCTTTCACAAATAAGGAAATGTCATTGTTTATGTCGGAAGTGAAGCAGAAAAAAGACCCAACAAAAGATGATAGAATGTTCGGTTTCGGATTTGATTCAAGTAAGGCTATTTATCAAACACGAGGTTTTAGGGAAATTCGTGATATGAGCCAATATCTTATAGAAAATAGACTTGACGAAATCAGAAATACCTTTACATGAAAGGTGTGATTAAATGATGACATATACAAAATTAACTGGTTATCTATCAGCTATTGAAAATGATAATTTTGGAGAATGGATAATTGACAGAAAAAATAAAGGTACTTTAGAGAATCCTATTCAAATGCCTTACATAACCTATTCAAATATGGTAGACCATTTCATAGAAGATGTTTATGACTTTGTTTCTAAGCACCCAGAATACGAATTAAACCGTTATTACGATATTTTAGAAACAAATAACATTAAATGGGAAAAGGAATCCATGCAAAATACGGATGTATCTTCATTGGATGGGAAATGTGTTGTTGCATTGCTTGTGGGAACTGTTCGGGCAGAACGATTTTGCGATGGTGTACTACTCTCATTTTTCAAAAGTGGTGTAATAAAAAAATGGCTTTTAAGACTGAAAGAAATAGATGAAGAATAATAAAAAGAGTCTTGACTAACAAATGGTCAAGACTCTTTCTTTATACTATTGAGATATTAAACTTATGGCGTGATATGGTGTGACAGGCCGAGTTAGGGGAAGTAGAAATCCCAAAAAGGTAATACGGGTATCAATTATGGAGAGTTATGGAGAGATAGGGCGAGTGCCTGTTAATTTTTATAAAATAAAACAGAGCCGTAATAAAACAGCTCTGTTTATGTAGATATAATTTAGTATTAAAATTATTCTTCCTGCATTTTTGCGAAGCATTCGCTGCAATAAACAGGGCGGTCACCGCTTGGAGCAAACGGAACCTTGCATGCTTTGCCGCAAGATGCGCAAACAGCGTCGTGATATTCACGTGGAGCGTGCTTTCTTTTGTCACGGCATTCCTTGCATCTCTGTGGCTCGTTTGTAAAGCCTTTTTCAGCATAAAATTCTTGCTCGCCTGCTGTAAATACAAATTCCTTTCCGCAGTCCTTGCAAACTAATGTTTTGTCTTCGTACATTTTCTTACACCTCTTAATTATATTTGTCGGTTTTTAAGTTTACGGTCGATAATTTCTTCTTAATCCTTTGAAGCGCATTGTCTACCGATTTAGGTGTTTTGCTTAATCTTTTCGCTATTTCACTGTAGTTGCAACCGACAATATGTAACCTCAAGACTTCGTTTTCATATTCAGAAAGATTTTCTTTAAGGGTATTTGCCAACATTGAAACGCTTTCACCGGCGATATAATAATCCTCTGCACTTATAACTCCGTTTTCCTCCGGGATTTCCTCCTCGGCATATTCAATAACTGAACCTATCGGAATATCTTTTTTTCGATTAAATTTCCTAAGTGCTGTTTGAATGGAATTATTAATGCAGGTTTGGGCATAGGTTTTAAATTGAGCACCTTTGCTGTTGTTAAATGTTTTAATTGCCGCCAAAAGTCCTATCATGCCCTCCTGAATAATGTCGTCATATTCAAGAGGAGAATTGATGTACTTTGCGGCAATTGCTTCAACAATATTTCGATATTGCTTAATTAAAGCCTCTGTCTGCTTATTGTCGCCTGATTGCGCACTTGAAAGAATTGTGTCATTTATAATGTTTTTGCCGGGCTCTGACATAGTTCTCTCCCACCTTAGTTAAAATAATAACAAATTATTTAAAAATAGTCAACAAAAATCACAAATAATTCTTGAAAACTTTTAAACAAAACTACTAAATATTATAAAAAATGCTCGAATTTTGCTTATTTTGACAAAAATCGAGCATTAAATATACCAAAATTATACGTTGAAACGGAAAAGAACAATATCTCCGTCCTTCATAACGTACTCCTTGCCCTCACTTCTGACAAGACCTTTTTCTTTGGCTGCCGCCATGCTTCCGCAAGCCATCAAATCATCAAAAGAAACAACCTCGGCTCTGATAAATCCACGTTCAAAATCGGTGTGAATTTTACCTGCCGCCTGCGGTGCTTTAGTGCCTTTTTTAATTGTCCACGCTCTAACCTCAGGCTTGCCTGCCGTAAGATATGAGATTAAGCCTAAAAGAGAGTAACTTTTTTTAATAAGTCTGTCAAGACCGCTCTTTTCAAGCCCCATATCTGCAAGGAACATTGCCTTTTCTTCATCGTCAAGCTGGGCAATCTCCGCTTCCATTTCTGCACAGATAGGAAGTGTTTCGGCGCCCTCGGCTTTTGCGATTTCCTCAACAGCTTTGTAATACTTGTTATTGTCAATTCCGTCGATGAAATCATTTTCACCCATATTGCAAGCGTAAATCACCGGCTTAATCGTTAAGAGTGAAACATCTTTTAAATATTCTTGCTCTTCCTCGCTTATTTCAACGCTTCTTGCAGTCTTGCCGTTTTCCATTTCGCCTGCAAGTCTTTCAAGAAATTCAACCTCGCCGGCAAGCTTTTTGTCGCCTTTCATAGCTTTTTTTCTTGAGTCGATTCTTCTCGTAAGAATGTCAAGGTCGGAAAGAACCAGCTCAAGATTAATTGTGTCAATATCTCTTGCGGGGTCAACGCTTCCGTCAACGTGGGTAATATCGTCATTTTCAAAGCAACGAACAACGTGAATAATTGCGTCTACTTCTCTTATGTGAGATAAAAATTTATTTCCTAAACCCTCTCCCTGCGACGCACCTTTTACAAGACCTGCAATATCAACAAATTCAATAGTTGCAGGAGTGAACTTATCAGGGTTATACATTTCGGCAAGCTTATCAAGCCTTTCGTCAGGAACACTTACCATACCTACATTAGGCTCAATTGTGCAAAACGGATAATTAGCACTTTGAGCGCCTGCATTAGTGATTGCGTTAAATAATGTACTCTTGCCAACGTTTGGCAAACCGACAATACCGAGCTTCATATATATTCTCCTTTGTTGTCTTAAATTAATTCCTATAAAGTATATAACAAAAATATTCTTTTTACAAGTCTAAATTATGTTGATTTTATTTCTTGACTTTATTAGTCAAATAATATATTATATCTTTAATATTTTTTTATATGTCTATTTTTTTGTAAAAGGAGAGAGGGAAATATGAAGCTTAACGGCTCCCAAATTGTTCTTGAAGTGTTAAAAGAGCAGGGTGTAGATACTATTTTCGGTTACCCAGGCGGAACGATTCTCAACATTTTCGATGAATTATATAAATACGGCGACACATTTAAGCATATACTTACTGCTCACGAGCAGGGTGCTTCTCATGCGGCTGACGGTTATGCAAGAGCTACAGGCAAAGTAGGCGTTTGCTTTGCAACATCAGGCCCCGGTGCAACAAATCTTGTAACAGGTATTGCAACTGCTTATATGGATTCTGTTCCTGTAGTAGCTATTACCTGCAACTATGCAACCTCCGGTCTTGGCAGAGATTCATTCCAAGAGGTTGATATTTGCGGTATCACTATGCCTATTACTAAACATAATTTTCAAATTAAAAGCGTAGAAGAACTTGCAGATACTATTCGTCGTGCATTCTCTATTGCTCAAAGCGGCAGAAAAGGTCCTGTTCTTATTGATATTCCTAAAGATATTACTTCGGCTGAGTGCGAATATACACCTATGCCTAAGGTTGAAGTAGAAAAGGCAAAAGAACCTAAGAAAAGTGCTGTTGAAAGAGCAGTTGAGCTTATCAGAAATGCTAAGAAACCTCTTATTTATGTTGGCGGCGGAGCTATCCTTTCAAATGTAGGTGAGGATTTGGTTACCTTTGCTGAAAAGATTGACGCTCCTGTTGCTTCAAGCCTTATGGGTCTTGGCGCATTTCCTTATGATAACCCGCTTCATCTCGGTCTTATCGGTATGCACGGTCACTATGAATGTAACAAAGCTGCTCACGATTGCGACGTGCTTATTACATGCGGTGCTCGTTTTTCAGACCGTGTTGCCGGCAATAGAAAGAAATTTGCTCCTAATGCAGAAATTTTACATATTGATATTGACTCTGCAGAAATGGATAAAAATATTGTTTCAAATTATCATCTTCGTGGCGACCTTGCAGAGGTGCTTCCTATTCTTACAAGAGAGATTGAGCAGCTTGACCACAGCGAATGGAGAAAAGAGATTGAAACATTCCGTCGTCCTTTCAAGCAACTTCAAATCGGCGATTATGTTAATCCTCAGACTCTTATTGAAAAGATTGATGCCGCAACACCGGACGACACTATTGTTGTAACAGATGTAGGTCAGCATCAGCTTTGGGCTGCGCAATTTTATAAATTTAAGCATTCGAGAACTCTTCTTACTTCCGGCGGCCTCGGCACTATGGGCTATTCAATGGGTGCGGCAATGGGCGGTCAAATGGGTTGCCCTGACAAAACAGTTGTTATGTTTGCAGGCGACGGTGGCTTCCACATGAATCTTTCAGAACTTGCTACGATGTGCTCATATAATATTCCTGTTAAAATGTTTATTATGAACAATACCGTTTTGGGTATGGTACGTCAGTGGCAAAAGCTTTTCTATGAAAATCGCTTTGCGGATACAGATCCACACAGAGCAACCGATTTTGTTAAGGTTGCAGAGGGCTTTGGCGTTAAGGCACTTCGTATCAGCACTAATGATGATATTGATGCTGTTCTTAAAGAAGCGCTTGAATATAACGGACCTGTTTTGGTTGATTGCAGAATCAGCCCTGATTCCAACGTACTTCCTATGATTCCTCCTGGAGGAGCTCATACGGATATTATTGAAAAATTTAATTAAGGAGGCAGCTAACAATGAAAGAAAAATTAGTATTGTCAGTTCTTGTTGACAATGAAAGCGGCGTACTTCAAAGAGTTGCCAGCCTTTTCTCAAGAAGAAGTTATAATATTTCGTCTCTTACAGTTAGTGAAACAGAGGATGAAAAGTTTTCTCGTATGACTATTGAAACTGAAACCGAGCCTGAAAATGTAAGGCAAATTAAGGCTCAGCTTTTAAAGCTTGAAATCGTTAAAAAGGTTTCTGAGCTTAAGCCTGACAGTTCCGTTTCATCTGAACTTTTACTTGTTAAGGTGCACGCTCAGGGTATTGAGCATAAGAATGCACTTCTTGCATTTAATGCTCGTTGGGGTGCTCGTGTAATTGATGTATCAATGACTACAATTACATTTGAATTTACAGGTCTCGGAAGCACTATCGATATGTTTGTTGAAGAACTTGAAAATGAATTTACTATTGTTGAGCTTGCCCGCACAGGTATTACTTCACTTGAAAGAGGCGAAGGCTCATTCACAGATGATATATAGTTTTAATAATTATATACATTTATTTGTTTGAATATATTAACGAAAAGGGTGATAGCTATGAGTATGACAATGACTCAAAAAATATTGGCTAAGCACGCAGGTCTTGACAGCGTTGTAGCAGGTCAGCTTATTGAAGCAAAGCTTGATATGGTACTTGGTAATGACGTCACTTCTCCTGTTGCAATTAACGAAATGACCAAATTCGGCAAAAATTCTGTTTTTGACAGGACTAAGATTTCTCTTGTTATGGACCATTTTACTCCTAACAAGGATATTCAATCTGCGCAAAACTGCAAGCAGGTTAGAGAATTTGCCAAAAAGTATGATATTACGCATTATTATGATGTGGGAAATATGGGTATTGAGCATGCACTTTTGCCTGAGCAGGGCGTTGTTACCTGCGGCGACTGCATCATCGGTGCCGACTCTCATACTTGTACATACGGTGCACTCGGCGCCTTTTCAACAGGCGTTGGCTCAACCGATATGGCAGCAGGTATGGTTACAGGTAAAGCTTGGTTTAAGGTTCCGTCTGCAATTAAGGTTGTAATCACAGGCAAAAAAGCACCTTGTATCAGCGGTAAAGACGTTGTTCTTCATCTTATCGGTGAAATCGGTGTTGACGGTGCTCTTTATAAGTCACTTGAATTTACAGGTGACGGCATTAAGGAACTTTCGATGGACGACCGTCTTTGCATTTCAAATATGGCTATTGAATGCGGCGCTAAAAACGGAATATTCCCTGTTGATGATATAACTCTTGAATATGTTAAGGGCAGAAGTGAGCGCCCTTATGAGGTTTATGAGGCTGACGAGGATGCAGAGTATGACAGCGTGGTTACTATTGACCTTTCAACTCTTGCCCCTACCGTTGCTTGCCCTCACCTTCCTGAAAATACTAAGACTGTTGACGAACTTTCCGATGTCAAAATCGACCAGGTTGTTATCGGCTCTTGCACTAACGGCAGAATCGAGGATATGCGCACAGCGGCAGAAATTATTAAGGGTAAGAAGATTGCCGACGGCGTTCGCTGTATCGTTATTCCTGCTACTCAAAGCGTTTATCTTCAGTGCATAAAAGAGGGTATTGCAGAAGCTTTTGTTGAAGCAGGCGCTATTGTTTCAACTCCGACCTGCGGTCCGTGTCTTGGCGGCCATATGGGTATTTTGGCTGCAGGTGAGGTTGCTGTTTCAACTTCAAACCGTAACTTTGTCGGCAGAATGGGCCACGTTGATTCTAAAATATATCTCGCATCTCCTGCTGTAGCCGCTGCCTCTGCTATTAAAGGCTACATTGCAGACCCGAGAGAAATATAGGAGGTAGGAATATGAAAGCAAAGGGTACAGTACATAAATTTGGCGATAATGTTGATACCGATGTTATCATTCCCGCACGTTATCTTAATAAGAGTGATGAGGCGTGGCTTGCATCGCACTGTATGGAAGATATCGACGCTGATTTTGTAAATAAGGTTAAGCCGGGCGATATTATGGTTGCCGAGGCTAACTTCGGTTGCGGTTCTTCAAGAGAACATGCGCCTATCGCTATTAAGGCTTCGGGCATTTCCTGCGTAATTGCATCTACTTTTGCACGTATTTTTTACAGAAATGCAATCAATATCGGCCTTGCGATTCTTGAATGTGACGAGGCTGCTAAGGATATTAAAGCCGGTGATGAAGTTGAAGTTGACTTTGACAGCGGTTTAATAACTAATTGCACAACAGGCAAAACCTATAAGGCTCAGCCTTTTCCGCCGTTTATTCAAAATATTATTAAAAACGGCGGCTTGATGAACTCTATTGAAAAGTAGTTTTAACTGTTTTAGCATATAATATTTATATAACAGTTATAACGAGGTATTTTTGATGAAACTATTACTTGATGAAAAGACGCTTCGCTTTGTTTGGGGTGGAAGCGGTGAATATTGGTATTCTAGAGTTGATTCTCAGGTTCACTCAAGCGTTGAACTTGAATGTGACGATACCGAGGATTTAATGACTAACGGCTTTATTCCTTTCTTGACAATCTCTAATGAAGAGGTTATAAGAGCCTATATCAAATTTCTTGATAATAAAAAGGTCAGCGCTGTTTTGGAAAAACTTTCAGGCAATGAATATATTGACACTTTTTGGAAATATTTTAATGCCTATTCTTCCATAAGCGAGGGCTTTGACGAATTTGAAAATAAATTCGTTCTTGAAAAGGCTGAGGAATGGTGTAAGTCTAATTCTATTGAATATTCAGTTGAAAAATAATGAAAAAATTGTTGATAATTATGGGCTCTCCCCGTCAGGACGGTATATGTCAGGAGCTTATCAATCAGGTTCGTAAATACTTTCTTGATTGCGAAATTAAGCTTTATGACAGCTACAAGCTTGCTCCGTCACCTTGCACCGATTGCAAATGGTGCGAATATCACGACGGGTGCTCTAATAAGGATTTGGATATATTTTTTGAGGATTTTGAGGATGCCGATTACATAGCATTCTTTACTCCTGTGTATAATAATTTCTTTCCTGCTCCGATTAAGGCGATTTTGGATAGATTTCAGCGTTACTATAACGCTCGCTATAAGCGTGGCTCTAATCCGCCTATTAAAAAGCCAAAAAGAGTTGGCGTTGTTATCGCAAGCGGCTCTAATGCAAGGCAGTCGGCAGATTATATGTATAATTCGCTTAAGCAGTCATTTGCGCCTTTGGGCAGTGAGGTTTGCTCCAGGTATTATATCCCTAATACCGATATGGGAAGATATACTTTTAATATGACAGAACTTCAAAAATTTGTCCACCAGCTAAAAGGTAAAACAGAATAATCGCTTCCTTGCAAATAGGAGGTGGGTGCAACTTGTTGCACTTGGAGGGATTTAAGGCAGTCGTTTGACTGCCTTTTTTAATGCCATTTAGCTTTATTATAATAAATAATTTATATATTATATATTGCTTATTAATAATTACTGTGATATAATTAATTGATTTATTATGGGGTAGTATGATATGATAATTCTCGGAATTGACCCGGGCTACGCAATCGTCGGCTGGGGTGTGCTTGAATATAAAATGAATAAGTTTCGTGTTCTCGGCTACGGCGCTATAACTACCGAGGCTCATACCGATTTTCCTCTTAGGCTTCAAACGATTTATAACGATATGTGCTATCTGTTTGAAAAGTATAAGCCTGAGGTTATGAGTATGGAAAAGCTTTTCTACAACAATAATGCAAAGACGGTTATTGACGTGGCGCAGGCAAGGGGAGTTATCACTCTTTCGGCTCAAAATTACGGGGTTGACATTTTTGAATATACTCCTCTTCAGGTTAAGCAGGCAGTTGTAGGCTACGGTAGGGCTGAAAAAAAGCAAGTGCAGGAAATGACGAGGTTAATGCTCGGTCTTGCTAAAATACCTAAACCGGATGATACTGCCGATGCTTTAGCTATGGCTATTTGCCACGGTCATTGCTCCGGCTCAATGATGGGTAAGCTTAATTCACTGAAATAAAGGGATTTGTTATGATATATAATTTAAGGGGCAAGCTTACTGCTTGCGATATTAATTTTATAGTTGTTGAATGCGGTGGTGTCGGCTTTAAGTGCTTCACTTCCCTTAATACTGCTAAGCAACTTGGCGAAATCGGTAAGGAAATAAATGTATTTACTCACCTTGCAGTTCGTGAGGACGCAATGGATTTGTATGCCTTTGCCACCACTGCCGAGCTTGACGCTTTTAAGTTTCTTATTACCGTATCGGGTATCGGTCCTAAGGCGGCTGTCGCAATTCTTTCCGAACTTACTCCCGACAGGCTTGCACTTTGCATAGCATCCGGCGACGCTAAGTCGATTACTGCAGCACAGGGAGTAGGAAAGAAAACGGCTGAAAGAGTAGTTCTTGAACTTAAGGATAAAATCGGCTCAATCGCTACCGAAGCGGCTTCTGCTACAGTTTCAAATTTGCAGAAAAATATTGATAACAGCGCAAGCGCAGAGGCTATTGAGGCTCTCGTTTCTCTCGGCTATTCGCAGTCGGATGCGGCGGTTGTTGTCGGCTCGCTTGACAGTTCAATGTCGGTTGATGAAATGATTAGGTACGGCTTGAAAGAGCTTGCAAAGAATTTATAAGGAGGTAATCGTTTATGCAGGAAACCGAAATGGATTTTGAAAGCAGAATAGTTACTTCTGATTTTACTCCTGAGGATAACGATATAGAAAATTCATTAAGACCTAAGGTACTTGACGATTATATCGGTCAGGATAAGGTTAAGGAAAATCTTGCCGTTTATATTCAGGCGGCAAGGGGAAGAGGGGAAGCACTCGACCATGTTCTTTTGTATGGTCCTCCCGGTCTCGGCAAAACTACTCTTGCAGGTGTTATTGCAAATGAGATGGGTGTTAATCTTCGTGTGACAAGCGGTCCGGCTATTGAAAAGCAGGGCGATTTGGCGGCTCTTCTTACAAATCTGCAGGAGGGTGACGTTTTATTTATTGACGAAATTCACCGCCTTAACAGGCAGGTTGAGGAAGTCCTTTATCCGGCAATGGAGGACGGAGCACTTGATATTATTATCGGCAAGGGTCCTTCGGCAAGGTCAATAAGGCTTGATTTACCGCATTTCACCCTTATCGGCGCAACCACCCGTGCCGGTCAGCTTTCAGCACCTCTTCGTGACAGGTTTGGCGTGATTTTCAGGCTTGAAATGTATACGAACGAGCAGCTTTCGTCAATAGTTAAAAGAAGCGCAGATATTCTTAATATCCCTGTTGATGAAAAAGGCGCTATGGAAATTGCTTCTCGTTCAAGGGGAACACCTCGTATTGCTAACAGACTTCTTAAAAGAAGCCGTGACTTTGCTCAGGTTAAGTATGACGGTGTAATCAGTAAGGAAGCGGCAGTTGACGCTCTTGAAAGAATGGAAATAGATAATCTCGGTCTTGATAATATAGACAGAGTTTTATTAACAACTATGATTAAAAATTATAACGGCGGTCCTGTAGGGCTTGATACGATTGCGGCGGCTATAGGCGAAGAATCGGTTACTATTGAGGACGTTTATGAGCCTTATCTTATGCAAATAGGTTTCCTTTCAAGAACGCCGAGAGGCAGATGTGTTACTCCTCTTGCGTATCAGCATTTGGGAATTGAGCAACCCGGTCAACAATCACTTTTATAATAATTGAATTTATATAGAAATGAGGAACTATTATGAGCAGACTTTTTGGTACAGACGGTGTAAGAGGAGTTGCAAATGTTGATTTGACTTCTGAACTTGCACTTCAAATAGGCAGAGCGGCGGCTATGGTTTTGCTTAAGGAAAGCAAATCGGCAAAGCCGACGGTTCTTATCGGTAAGGATACTCGTGCTTCGGGAGATATGCTTGAAGCGGCACTTACGGCGGGGCTTTGTTCGGTTGGATGTAACGTTCTTTCGGTAGGCGTTGTCCCTACTCCTGCAGTTGCTTATTTGGTTGATAAATATGGCTGTGAGGCGGGCGTTATGATTTCTGCTTCTCACAATCCTTGCGAATATAACGGAATTAAGATTTTTCAGGGCAACGGCTATAAGCTTGATGATGATCTTGAAAATGAAATTGAAGCAATCATTCTTGACAACGCTGAGGAAATTCCGATTCTTACCGGCGGTAAAGTCGGCAATAGGCTTTATTGCAAAACGGCAGTGAGCGATTATGTTAAACACGTTGTTTCAACAACGGATGTTCGTTTCGACGGTCTCTCAATCGCTCTTGACTGCGCTAACGGCAGTGCTTCGGTTTGTGCTAAGGAAATATTTACTTCGTTGGGTGCTAAATGCTTAATGCTTTCCGATACACCTGACGGAACAAATATAAACGACAATTGCGGCTCAACTCATCCCGAGGAACTTATGCGATTTGTTAAGGATGCTTCGCTTGATTTGGGTCTTGCTTTTGACGGTGACGCAGACAGAATGCTTGCCGTTGATGAAAACGGCGAACTTGTCGACGGTGACAAGGTAATTGCTATTTGCTCAAAGAAAATGAAAGACGAAGGCACTCTTGCTAAAAATACCGCCGTTGTTACGGTTATGAGCAATATGGGATTCTTTAAGTTCTGCGAGGAAAATGATATTGCCTGTGCCAAAACCGCAGTAGGTGACAGATACGTTCTTGAAAGAATGTTAAAGGAAGGCTACAATATCGGAGGCGAACAAAGCGGTCACGTTATTTTTCTCGATTACGCAACAACGGGTGACGGCGAACTTTCAGGTGTTCAGCTTATTGAAGCAGTAGTTAAATCAGGTAAAAAGCTTTCTGAGTTGGCTAAAGTTATGAAGGTTTATCCTCAAGTGCTTATAAACGTTAAGGTTACACCTGAGGGTAAGCAAAAATACAATAATGATGAGTATATCATTTCTGCTGTCCAGCAGGCTGAAATGGAACTTTTGGGCGAAGGTCGTGTTCTTGTTCGTGTAAGCGGAACAGAACCGCTTATTCGTGTAATGCTTGAGGGCAGCGATTTAGAACAGATAACAACCCTTGGCAACAAAATTGCAGACGTTGTCAGGAACAGATTGTCATAAAGGATTTATTATATGAGATATTCAAAAGATTGGGAAGATTATGAACTTATAGATTGCAGCAGCGGTTATAAGCTTGAAAGATGGACGAGAGAGATTCTTGTCAGACCTGACCCTCAGGTCATATGGAAAAGTAAAAAGGAAAATAAATACTGGTTTCAGCCTGATGCTACCTACCTTCGTTCAAGAACGGGTGGTGGCAGATGGCAGATACATACTAAAATCCCTTCATCTTGGCAGGTAAAATATAAGGATTTAACTTTCAACATCAAAACCATGGGCTTTAAGCATACGGGAATATTCCCTGAACAGGCAGTAAATTGGGATTTTACAAGAGAGGTTATTAAAAAAGCGAAAGCTGACGGTCGTGAGGTTAGAGTTCTTAATCTTTTTGCATACACCGGCGGTGCAACGGTTGCTTGCCTTAAAGAGGGCGCTTCGGTAGTCCATGTTGATGCTTCACGAGGTATGGTTCAATGGGCAAAGGAAAATGCAGCTGCGTCCGAAGTTAATCTTGGTCAAATCAGATGGATTGTTGATGATTGCATTAAATTTGTTCATCGTGAAATCAGGAGAGGCAATAAGTACGATATCGTAATTCTTGACCCTCCGAGCTACGGCAGAGGTCCTAAAGGTGAAATTTGGCATCTTGAGGACAGCATTTACGATTTTGTAAAACTTGTTGAGCAGGTGCTTTCTGATAAACCGCTTATGGTTATGCTTAATTCGTATACTACAGGGCTTTCAGCCTCTGTTATGAAATATATTCTTGATGATGTAATTACTGATAAACGAGGCGGAAAGGTTAGTGCTGATGAAATTGGTATTCCTGTTTCTTCAAACGGCAGAGTTCTTCCTTGCGGCTCAACGGCAATTTGGATGTTGAAATAATGAATTTAATTGAATTTAAAAATGTAAACTTTTCTTATGCGATTGATGATGACGATGAAAATCAGGTTACTGTTGATGTGCTTAAGAATTTTAATTTGACAATAGAAAAAGGCAGCTTTGTTGCAATTTTAGGCCATAACGGGTCAGGCAAATCAACAACGGCTAAGCTTATTAACGGTATTAATATTGCTCAAAGCGGTGAGGTTATCGTTGACGGTCAAAAAGTTGTGGACGATGAAACTATATTTGATATCAGGCGCAAGGTCGGAATGGTTTTCCAAAATCCCGATAACCAAATCGTTTCCTCTATTGTTGAGGAGGACGTTGCTTTTGGCGTTGAAAATTTAGGAGTTGAACCTAAAGAAATAAGAAAAAGGGTTGACAATGCCCTTAAAACGGTGGGTATGTATGAATATCGCCTTAAAGCGCCGAATAAGCTTTCCGGAGGTCAAAAACAGCGTGTTGCCGTTGCTGGCATAATTGCTATGAAGCCAATGTGTATCGTTCTTGATGAGCCTACTGCTATGCTTGATCCAAGCGGCAGAAAAGAAGTTTTAAGTACGATTAAAAAGCTTAATAAGGAAGACGGAATTACTATCGTTCTTATAACTCATTATATGGATGAGGCAGTTCAGGCTGATAGGGTAGTTGTTATGGACGGCGGTGAAATTAAACTTGATGATACACCGCAAAACGTGTTTTCAAAATTTGATGAGGTTAAGTCCCTCGGTCTTGACGTTCCTCAGTCAACAGAGCTTATACATAGGCTTGGATTGAAAAGTGAAAATACAATTTTAAACGCAGATGATTGCGTTAAATTTTTAAAGAAAACTTTGGAGGCAAAAGTATAAATGGCGTTTCTTGTCTGCGAAAATCTTGAATATCTTTACAGTATGGGAACTCCGTTTCAAACTGCTGCACTTGATGATGTAAGCCTTGAAATTGAAAAAGGCGAACTTGTTGGTATCATCGGTCATACAGGCTCCGGCAAGTCTACCCTAATTCAGCATTTAAACGGGCTTCTTGAGCCTCATAAGGGCAATGTTATTCTTGACGGTAAAAATATTTGGACTAAAGAAAACAGAAAAAAAATCAGGCAGGTTCGTTTTGCTGTCGGTCTTTGTTTTCAATATCCCGAATATCAAATTTTTGAAGAGGACGTTTATAAGGAAATAGCCTTTGGGCCAAAACAAATGGGGCTTGATGAAGCCGAAATTGACAAACGAATAAGAAAAAGTATGAAATTTGTAGGTCTTTCGTTTGATGAATTTTCAAAAAAATCACCGTTTGACCTTTCCGGTGGTCAAAAAAGACGTGTTGCAATCGCATCTATTATTGCTATGGAGCCTCAGGTGCTTATTCTTGACGAGCCGTGTGCCGGTCTTGACCCTAAGGGCAGGGATACTATACTTAATCTTATTAAAGAATATCAAAGCCAAATGGGAAATACTGTTTTGTTTGTTTCCCATTCTATGGAAGACGTTGCCAAACTTTGCAAAAAGGTTATTGTTATGAATAAGGGCAAGCTTGCTTTTTGCGGCAGTGTAAATGAGGTATACTCTCATGGCGACGAACTTAAGAAAATGGGGCTTAATGTTCCTGAAATAACAGATATATTCCTGAAACTTAAGGCGTCGGGCATTGATTGCCGAACCGATATTTATACGGTTGAGCAGGGCGTTGAAGAATATAAAAGGCTTTTGGCGGGAGGTGCTTATTAATGATTACTGATATCACGATAGGTCAGTATTTCCCGGGCGATTCCGTTGTTCACAAAATGGATTCAAGAATGAAAATTATTCTTACTGTTTTGCTTATAGTTGCAATTTTTATTTGCAAAACCCTGCCTGCTCTCGGTGTTATTGTAGTTGCAACAATTGCGCTTGTGCTTATTTCTAAAATACCTCTTAAAACGGTGTTTAAAAGTATCAAGCCTCTTGCAATTATTATTTTGTTTACGGCTGTTCTTAATCTTTTTTACGGTAAGGGTGAGCCGCTTGTTCAAATTTGGAAGCTCAAAATAACCGAGGACGGCATTATGACTGCCGTGTTTATGTCAATTAGAATTATTACCCTTGTTGTTATAAGTTCGCTTTTAACGTATACTACTTCGCCTAATGAGCTTACAGATGGGCTTGAAAGGCTGATGAAGCCGCTTAAAATATTAAAAATTGACGTTCATTCAATTTCGATGACAATGACCATCGCTTTGAGATTTATTCCTACCTTGATTGAAGAAATTGATAAAATTATGTCCGCTCAAAAATCACGTGGTGCGGATATGGATTCAGGAGGCCTTATCCATAGGGCAAAGGCACTTGTTCCCGTTCTCATTCCTCTTTTTATTTCAGCGTTTAGGAGAGCCAATGAGCTTGCATACGCCATGGAATGCCGTTGCTACCGTGGCGGCGACGGCAGGACAAAAATGAAGGTTATGAAATTTGAGGCAAGAGATTATATTGCTCTTGCGGCAGTAATTGTGTTTATTGCGCTTCTTATTTCGTTTAATTTTATATTTAAAAAAGTAATATGAGAAAACTAAAAATAACAATTCAATACGACGGCTCTTCATATCACGGCTGGCAGGTGCAAAAAAACGCCGTTACCGTTCAAGAGGTGTTTCAAGACGCTGTTGAAAAGGTCTTTTTAAAGCGACTTGACGTGACCGGTTGCAGCAGAACGGATTCGTTTGTTCATGCAAATATGTATGTTCTCACTCTTGAAACAGATATGAATATATCAAATGAGGGCGTTATTATGGCACTTAATTCAAAGCTTCCAAGTGATATTGCCGTTATAGATTGCGAGGAATGTGAAAGCGATTTTCATCCTCGATATTCCTGCAAATCAAAAGAATATATTTATAAGCTTTATAATGGCAAAAGGCCTAATGCTTTTTTGCCAAAATATGCTTATTATTACAGGCGTCCTATTGATGCCGATTATCTTAATTTTCAGGCGCAGGCTTATGTCGGCACGTTCGATTATTCGGGATTTTGCTCGGCTAAAAGCGACGTTGAGGATACGGTAAGAAGTGTGAAATCTTTTAAGGTTTGGCGAGAGGGAGATATTGTATATTTTAAAGTTGAAGCTGACGGATTCCTTTACAATATGGTAAGAATTATGGTTGGCACTCTCTTGTTTGTGTCTGAAGGAAAAATAAAAAAAGATGAGTTGAAAGATATAATTCTTTCAAAAGAACGTAAGCGTGCAGGCAAAACTGCTCCGCCACAGGGGCTTTATTTGAATAAGATTAATTATTAGGCAGGTGAGATATGTGGCAGGCAATCAGCGTGAAATGCGCAAAAAAGAGCTAAAAGCAAAAAAAGACAGAAAAAATAAAACTATCATTTGGATTATAATTGCCATTGTTGTTGCAGTATTAATTGTAATGAAGGTTTGCGAGATTAATATTAATACCGTTAAAGAGCATTTTACCGATTCAAGCGGTAAACTTTCCATTTCCCAAAATGTAGATAAAAATAATTTTTCTTATAATCTTGATTCATCTCAAAATGTGACAGTTAAAAATATTAATAATAAGCTTGGTGTTTTAACTCCGTCAACCTTTACTGTTATTGATACAAAAAAGGCAGTCGCTAAGTATACCTTTGACCACGGTTATTCAAATCCTGTTATTAAAACTTCAGGTATTTATTCTTTGCTTGTTGACCAAGGAAGTACAAAAATGCGCCTTGACAATACCAGCGAAAATGTGTATGAAAATGAACTCAAAGGCAATATTCTTTGCGGCGACGTAGCTAAAAACGGAAACACTGCGCTTGCAACTCTTTCCGGTGATAAGCTTTGCAACGTGACTGTTTACAATAAATCGCTTGATAAAAAAATGAGCTATGATTTTGACTATGGCTATATTATTGACATTGCGATTAATAACAGCGGCAGCAAAATTGCCTTTGTTGCACTTAACAGTAAAAATGCTCAGCTTAAGGCAAAACTTTATACTATGAATGTCGGCACAAGCGAGCCAAAGGCAATTCTTGATTTGCCAAACTGTAACGTTCTTGACCTTAAATACAACAGTGATAATTTATACGTTGTGGCAGACGATTATATTGGCATTGTTTCTAATCAAAAGAAATTAAAGACCGTTTTTGAATGTGGAAAAATAAATACTGTTTGCTATACGTTTACTCCTAATGACGAGCTTGTTTTGGCTTATAACGATTACAGCAATTCTACGGAAAATAAACTTGTCAGAGTAAGAGCAGGGGGCAATACAAAAAGCGAAACAACGGTTAACGGTAATATCAGATATATTTCGGCATCACCAAGTGTTGTGAGTGTGCTGACTGACAGTAATATCGTTACTTATTCTCTTGGCAATATGAAGCAAAAGAAAAGAGTAAGCGTTGACGATTCCGTTAAATCAATTTGCCAAATGGGCTCTGCTGTATTTATTCACAGGCAATCTCTTATCGAAAGAAATGAGAGTGATAAATAATGAACCTTGTTGATTTAACACTTGTTGTATTTGTTGCCTTGACTGTTTTTGTCGGTATTAAAAGGGGATTTTTAATTTCACTTTTGTCAGCGCTTCGCTTTATTATTGCAGTTCCGCTTTCTCTTTTTGTAGGCAATAATTATAATGTTATAATATATAATAAAGTTGTAAGAAGATATATTCTTGAATATGTTTCTAAAAAGCTTAATGATTCGGGCGAAATAACAAAATTTACAGAAAACGTTAAATCTTTTGCAAACACCTTTTCGTTTTTTGTAAAGGATAATTCGACTGTTAAATCTCTTTCAAATATTAATTCAAACGAAGCCGCTGTTTATATAACGGATAATATTCTTTGTCCTATTGTTCAAGAAATTATTAAAATACTTTTAATTCTATTGACTTTTGTTCTTTTTTATGTAATAACAAATATTATACTTTCTTTTGCAAAAAAAATAAGAAAAGAGAAGGAACTTCCTTTTCACAAAACAAACAGCTTTTTCGTCGGAGTATTCGGCTTGGTTAAATCCGGCGCTTACTTGATTGTGATTTCAGCTGTTTGTGAATTTGTGATTGATATTATGACCACCCAAAATCAGTTTGTTACACAGCTTAGAAGCAGTGTGATTATAGAATATATTAATAAATTCAACCCTTTGATATGAGGAGGATAAGCTATGAGTAAATTTAATGAAAATGTTAAAGACCTTTTTGAAAATTGGAATACAATTCCTAACTGGTTGTGCTTTGTAAGAATTGCACTTATTCCTGTTTTTTCCGTTCTTTTTATTAAAGAACAATACATAGCCGCTTTTATAACTATGATTGTTGCGGCTTTAACCGATGTATTTGACGGCAAAATTGCAAGAAAATATAATATGGTGTCAAATCTCGGCAAAATTCTTGACCCTATTGCGGATAAACTGTCACAGATAGCAATTGTTATTATTTTGCTTGTTAAGTTTTGGGACGGTCCGCTTAAGTATATTTTGTTCCTTTTTATATTTAAAGAACTGTTAATGATTATCGGCGCAGCTATTTTGATGTCAAAGGGTATGCGTCCTGTTGCCGCTGAGATTTGGGGAAAACTTGCAACTGTTGTATTTTATACTTTTATGATAACAATTATTGCTATCGGCCCTGACGGTGCGCTTCTCAGCATTGACTTCTTTAAAGGCTTGGAACTTAATAATACTGTAATAATGATTATGGTTATTATTTCTGCAATTCTTGCTTTTGCGTCTCTTTTCGGTTACGCACCGGGATTTATTCGTCAGCTCAAGGAAAATAAAGAAAAAAGCGATTCCTCTGAAAAATAAGCTGACTACCTATTACGAGGTGATTTAATGAAACAGCAAATGTGTTCACGCTGCGGTGAAAGACCGGCGGTTGTGTTTATTCAAAAAATGGAAAATGATAAGGTTACTCCTGAAGGACTTTGCATTAAATGTGCAAGGGAGCTTAATATCGGTTCTATTAATCAAATGATTGATAAGCTTGGCATCAGCGACGAGGAAATTGAAGCTGCGAGCGAGCAAATGGCTGATTTTATGGAAAATATGGGCGATTTTAATCTTGATAATTTGTCCGAAATGTTTAATCCTGAAAATTTTGACGGCGCTCAAACTATGCCTTTTTCCGACTTAATTAACGGTGCTCTTTCTCCGACAGAAGACGGTGAAGAAGAAATTACCACCGATAATTCCGATTCTCAGCCAAACGGCAAAAAGCGCAGAAAGGGTAAAAGGGGAGCGAAGGATGATTCAAGAAAATTCCTCAATACTTACTGTACCAATCTTACCGAACGTGCTAAGCAGGGCGAAATCGATAATATTATCGGCAGAGAAAGCGAGATTGCACGTGCAGTTCAAATTCTTTGCAGAAGAACAAAAAATAACCCTTGCCTTATCGGTGAGCCGGGCGTCGGCAAAACCGCTATAGCAGAGGGCCTTGCAATCAAAATTGCCAAGGGAGAGGTACCTGCACGTCTTGCTGACAAAGAAATTTACCTTCTTGACCTTACCGCACTTGTTGCCGGCACTCAGTTCAGGGGTCAGTTTGAAGGCAGAATTAAAGGCCTTGTTGACGAGGTTAAACACGAGGGTAATATTATTTTGTTTATTGACGAGGTTCATAATCTTGTAGGTACAGGCGATTCAGAGGGTACAATGAATGCTGCCAATATTCTTAAGCCTGCTCTTTCAAGAGGTGAAATTCAAGTAATCGGCGCTACTACCTTTAATGAATACAGAAAATATATCGAAAAAGACGCCGCTCTTGAAAGACGTTTTCAGCCTATTAAGGTTGAAGAACCGTCAATCGACGATGCATATAAAATGCTTGTCGGCATTAAGGGATATTATGAAGATTATCATAAGGTGCAGATTTCAGACTCGCTTGTATATAAAGCCGTTACTATGTCCGAAAGATATGTTACTGACAGATATCTTCCTGATAAAGCCATAGATTTGCTTGATGAGAGCTGCACAAGCGCAAATTTGCGCAATCCGGCTATCAGCCAATACCAGATGGCACTTGACAGAAAAAAGCTTTTAGAGAGCAATATAGAAAGGCTTTCCAATCCTGAGGAAAACGAAGAAATTGACTACGAGCTTGTAACTAAGTTTAAAAGTGAAGTTATTCAACTTGACGAAAAAATAGCCGACCTTAAGGAAAAAGCATCCGATAATCAGGTTTTGGAGTCTGATTTGGCAAAGGTTATATCACTTTGGACCGGTATTCCTGCAACTAAGATTGAGCAAAATGATATTAAAAAGCTTGCAAATCTTGAAAGTGAACTTAAAGAGCATATAATCGGTCAAGATACGGCTATTGAAAAGGTTTCAAATGCTGTCAGAAGGGGCAGAGTGAATATCAGCCCTAAAAAAAGACCGCAGTCGTTTATATTTGTAGGCCCTACGGGTGTCGGCAAAACGGAACTTGTTAAGCGCCTTGCAGACAGTTTATTTGACAGCCCGGATAATCTTATTCGTCTTGATATGAGCGAATTTATGGAAAAATTCAGCGTTTCCCGTATTATCGGTTCGCCTCCGGGTTACGTTGGTTATGATGATGCCGGTCAGCTTACAGAAAAGGTTAGACGTAAGCCATACAGTATTATCCTTTTTGACGAGATTGAAAAGGCACATAAGGATGTTCTCAATATTCTTCTTCAAATTCTTGATGAGGGAAGAATAACAGACGCACAGGGCAGAAGTGTTAATTTTGAAAATACAATTATTATTATGACTTCAAATGCAGGTTCTACCGACTCTGCTTCGTTAGGTTTCAATAAAACAGCAAACGATATAAATGCAGAAGTTACAATGAAAGCCCTTGAGCGCTTCCTGCGTCCTGAATTTTTGGGCAGGGTAGACGAAATTGTTATTTTTAATCAGCTCACTCATGATGACTTTGAAAAAATTGCTAAGCTTATGCTCGGTGAACTTGTTGAAAGTCTTAAGGATAAGGCAATTATTATGTCTTACGATGAAAGCGTTCCGGTTTATCTTGCACAAAAAGCATTCGGCTCAAAGAAAAATGCAAGAGGACTTCGTGATTGCGTAAGACGTGATGTTGAAGAAAAACTTGCTAACGCGATTGTATTTAATCAGGATGAGGAAATTAAGTCTCTTTCTCTTTCTGTAGAAAATGACGATATTAAAATTAAAATAAATTAAAAAAAGACTTGACATTTTGCAATGTGTTATGTATAATAATGAACGTTGCAACGCGGGTGTAGTTCAATGGTAGAATCCCAGCCTTCCAAGCTGGTCGTGTGGGTTCGATTCCCATCACCCGCTCCAATGCGCTGATAGCTCAGCTGGATAGAGCAACTGCCTTCTAAGCAGTAGGTCGGGGGTTCGAGTCCCTCTCAGCGCGCCATTGTTTGGGGTAACAGCACGAAAGTGCTTTTACATATATGGTGGGATTAGTTCAGTTGGTTAGAGCGCCAGTTTGTGGCACTGGAGGTCATCGGTTCGAATCCGATATCCCACCCCACTTTTATATTTATCCCTACATTGGGGTGTAGCCAAGCGGTAAGGCAACGGACTTTGACTCCGTCATGCGTGGGTTCGAATCCCGCCTCCCCAGCCAACACCCTGATATCAGGGTGCTATACGGTTCATTAGCTCAGATGGCAGAGCACTTGACTTTTAATCAAGGTGTCCGGGGTTCGATTCCCCGATGAGCCACCAAAAAAGAGAAGCATTTGTTGCTTCTCTTTTTTATTTTTATATCAATTATCACCGCTACTTTGTTACAAAATAAACATAAATGCCTAAAAACCTATTGACAAAGTAGGAAATGATGTTATAATAAGCATATAACAATTCATAATTAAAGCAAGGTGATTATTTTGAAACAACTTTTATGCTTTGGCGACTCAAACACTTGGGGATTGATTCCAAAGACTAACGAAAGATACCCTTGGGGCGTCAGATGGACGAGTATTTTGCAGGAAAAGCTTCAAAATGTTCGTATTTTAGAAGAAGGTCTTTGCGGCAGAACAACCATATTTGACGATGCTTACAGGAAAAATCGCAACGGTCTCGAATCTCTGCCTGAAATATTAGAGTCAAATTATCCTATTGATGCGGCGATTATTATGCTTGGTACGAATGATTGTAAATCTTATTATAATTCAAATCCGTTTAAAATCGCCAAGGGTCTCGGTTTGTGTATTGATGAATTTTCAAAATATATTTCACCTGAGAAAATTCTTGTTGTTTCTCCGATTTTTCTTGGAGAAAATGTTTGGGAAGAGGAATACGACCCTGAGTTTGATACTAATTCTGTAAAAACTGCTAAATCGCTTCATAATGAATATAAAAGAATTGCGTGTGAAAAGAACACTAATATAATAAGCGCTGCCGATTTTGTTCAACCAAGCGAAACCGACCAAGAGCACTTAACCGCTCAGGGACATGAAATTCTTGCAAATGCAATATTCAATGCAGTTGTAAGTGCAAGTATTGTGTGATTTATGATGACGAGATGAACGCAAATATTACGAGAGATAAAGCTACAAAGCTTTTGAAGGCGGCAGGCTGTTCACGTGATATTATTAAATACGGCTCAGAACTTCTTGGTTGGGATTTGAATAAGCTTTTTGATTAAACCATACTTTGCTATGCGTTCATGTGAAAATGACGTAAAAAGCGAACTTGAAGCACTTCATTTAAAAGTTTAATAACAATAAATAAAGCCATTCAGTCTTTTTTAGATTGAATGGCTTATTTTATTTTAATTATTCTACAGTTTGATTTTTATGTAATCCTTTTATTTATCCCCAAACCTCTTCGGCGATTTCTTTAACAAGCTTTAATTTTGCCCATTGCTCCTCCTCGGTAAGCTTGTTGCCGATTTCGCAGGAGGCAAAGCCGCATTGTGGGCTTAAGCAAAGTCTGTCAAGAGAAATATATTTAGCCGCTTCATATATCCTTTTAATAACCTCGTTCTTGTCCTCAAGCTTGGGTGACTTGGTTGTGATTAAGCCTAAAACTACCTTTTTGTCGGCAGATACCTTTGCAAGCGGCTCAAATGAGCCTGAACGTTCGTCGTCATATTCCAAAAGAAGTGCGTCAACATTTTCTCTTGCAAATACATAGTCTGCCACAGGGTCGTAAGCGCCGCTTGAGAAGAATGTTGAATGATAATTGCCTCGGCAAATATGAGAGGTGATTACTAAATCATCAGGCTTATTTTCAAGCGCAAGGTTGTTTACGTTTAAAAGCTGTTCTTTAAATTCGTTGATGTCAATTCCGAAAGCGTCTTGATTTGCGCTGTCGCCGATTGCTGAACCCCAAGAGCAGTCGTCAAGCTGAAGATTGCGGCAACCTGCATCGTAAAACTGTTTTATAACGTTCTGATAAGCCTTGCCTATATCCTCAATCAGTTCTTCATTCGTTTCGTAAAACCTACGTGTTTTTTCAATGCTGCCGGGCACAATAAACTGCAAATAAGTTTGCGCCGGTGCAGGAATTGTGTATTTTGCAACGGTGTTTTCATCCTCAAATTGCTTTAAGAATTTGAAATACTCAACGAATGGGTGAGCCTTAGCTTTGAATTTGCCGATTAAATATGTATCGTCAAGAACAGCAAGTTCATCATTAAACGGTACTCCGCCTCCTGTTGCCTTGTGCTCCACTCCTTCAAATCCCCACATAAAATCAAGATGCCAAAAAGTTCTCCTGAATTCGCCGTCAGTAATTGCGTGGAAGCCGAGTTCTTTTTGTTTTGCTACTAATTTTGTGATTTCCTCGTTTACGATTTTGTCATATTCATCTTTTGTGATATCGTTATTTTGATATTTTGCTTTGGCGTCTTTTAAAGCCTGCGGTCTAAGAAAACTTCCTACAAAATCATATCTAAACGGTGTTTTTAATGTACTCATAATCTAAAAATCCTTTCGTTTGTTGATGAGTACAGTTTAGCACATTAATATTGTTTTGAAAAATACTTAAAAACCATCGATAGCTATAGGCTTAAACTATAGCTGTGTGCTTTTTGATAGAATCAATATAAGAAATTGCGTAGCGTGAAAGAATAATGTTTTTCTTTTTTATAAGACCGATTCGCATAGTACAGTCCATATCAAGCTTTTTTGAAATAATATCTTCACCGTTTAGCTCCTTGTCAATAACGCCGGAACTTACGGTAAAGCCGTTAAGACCGATAGCAAGGTTAAAAAGAGTTGCTCTGTCCCTAACTTGAATATTTTTCGGCATATCAAGCACGCTTAAAAATTCTTCGCTGAAATAAAAAGAATTGCGTTTTCCTTGCTCATAAACCAAATAAGGATAAGGCTTTAATTCTTCAAGAGTGATAATATCGTTATTTGCAAGCGGGTGATTTTTGCTTATAAATACGTGAGGGGAGGCTTTGAATATTTCTTCAAAAACCAAATCGTTCTTTTTAAAAAGCTTAGTCAGTACATCCTCGTTGTGTTCAAAAAGATAAAGAATACCAAGCTCACTTCTTCCGTTTGCAACGTCGTCAATTATTTCTCCTGTCTGTGTTTCACGAAGAATAAAACTGTAAATGTTTGCATCGTATTTATTAACAACATCTACAAATGCGTTTACGGCAAATGAATAATGTTGACATGAAACAGAAAATTTAGGCATTCTGCTTTTGTCATTGCAAAATCTATCCTTCATTATGTCTGCCTGTTCAAGTAAATTGCGTGCAAATGAAAGAAGCTCTTCGCCCTCTCTTGTTACGCTGACACCTTTGTTTGAACGAACAAAGGCAGTTACTCCCATTTCATTTTCAAGATTGTGTATAGCCGCACTCAGGCTTGGCTGTGATATAAAAAGTTTTTCTGCGGCCTCTGTAATGTTTTTACATTCAGCAACGGTTACTAAATATTTAAGTTGTTGCAGTGTCATAGCGCACCTCTTTTTGTTTTAATGATTTAATTATATATTCTGTTATTATTTCAAATTTAAAACTTTTTGAATTTCATCTAAATTATTTGCAAAAAATATTCCTTCTTGGCGTTCTTTTGTAGAAAGTCCCATTTTAATCATATTATTAAGCAAATTTTTAAGACTGTCGTAATATCCGTTTAAATTATATAATATGCAAGGAGCGTTAAGCTGTTTTAGTGATACTTTTGACATAACCTCGCTTATTTCCTCCAATGTTCCCGTGCCTCCGGGAAATGCGATAAAAGCATCGCCAAGTTCTATCATTTTCGTCTTTCTTTCGCTCATATCATCGGTTATGATTAACTGTGTTAAGCCGTCGTATTGAAGTTCTTTATCAATAAAAAACTGAGGCTCAACACCTATTGCCTTTCCGCCGGAATTTAATGTGCTTTCGGCAATTAATCCCATCAGTCCTGATTTTGAGCCGCCGTAAATAAGTGTATTGCCGCTTTTTCCTATAAATGTACCAAGTTCTCTTACTGCTTTTTCAAGGCTTTCGTCATTGCCCTTTAATGCTCCGAGATATACTGTAATATTCATATTTACTCCTCTTTTTATACAAAAATCCCTCACTTGTTTTTAAACAGAGTGGGGGATTGGTTTCGTTTTAGTCCTTTTGCAAAAGCATACGGTCATTGTCAAATTCTTTCATTTCTCGCTCACGGTAAAGCTTTAAAAGGTCTGACACGTTCATTTCTTTTCTTGTAACACTGTCAAGGTCAATAATTATTTCTCCCGAATCCATCATTATTGTCCTTGTACCGGTAACAAGCGCCTGTGACATATTATGAGTAATCATCATAGTGGTAATATTGTTTTCCCTAACAATATCGTTTGTGATTTTCATAACTTTGTCCGCCGTTACAGGGTCAAGAGCTGCCGTGTGCTCATCAAGAAGCAAAAGCTTAGGCGTAACAATTGTGCACATTAAAAGAGTGACAACCTGCCTTTGACCGCCTGATAAAAGACCGATTTTAGTTTTCATTCTATCCTCAAGTCCCATATCAAATCTTGCAAGATGTTCTCTGAAATATTCTCTTTTCTTTTTGCCGATTGCCTGCGAAAAGAAACTTGAGCCTGCACGGGAATACGCAAGTGCAAGGTTTTCCTCAATCGTCATATTAGGAGCAGTACCTTTCATAGGGTCTTGGAAAACCCTTCCGACGAGCCTTGCTCTTTTGTGCTCAGGCATAAAGGAAATATCCTTGCCGTCAAGTATAATTCTGCCTTTGTCCTGCTCAAATGTTCCGCATATCATATTGAAAAGCGTTGATTTGCCTGCTCCGTTTGAGCCGACTATAGTTACAAATTCGCCGTCATTAAGCGTAAGATTAATGTTGTTTAATGCTTTGTGCTCATTGACAGTATCCTTTGCAAAGGTTTTGGAGACATTTTTAATTTCAAGCATTTTTTCTTGCCTCCTTCTTTGCTTTTGCATTTTCGATTTTGTGCTTAATTTCAGGAACAATGAGTGTTGCCGCTACAATGATTGCACAAGTAAGCTTCATAAGGTTTTCACTGTTCTTTCCAAAGAGAGAAACGTCAATAACAAATGCAACTATAATCTTATAAATAACCGAGCCTACTACCGCACTTGTTAAACCCAGTGCAACATTCCTTTTGCCGAATATTGCCTCACCGATTATTACTGCCGCAAGACCGTAAATAAGCGTGCCGTTTGAAAAACTTTGGTCACTTAAGCCGAGATAGTGGGAAATAAGCGCACCTGAAAGGGCAATAAGTCCGTTTGCAAGCGCTAAACCGAAAATAAGAGAAAAATCAACATTAATCGATGATGCTCTTACCATATCGGGGTTGTCACCGGTTGCTCTTATGCAAAGACCGAGATGAGTTCTGAAAAATACAATAAGCAGTATAAGTACTAAGATGCAAATAACCGCACCGATAACAAGACCTGCTATCTTTTTATCCGCACCGCTTATGCCTACTGCCTTGTAAAATCTTGTGAATGCGGAATTATCGTTAAAGTTAAGGTTAGACGAACCTCTTACCATTAAATTTATTGAATAGAGCCCGCTCATTGTAATAATACCTGCCAAAACAGGGTGAACCTTAAGCTTAGTTTGCAAAAGACCTGTTACAATTCCTGCAAGCACACCTGCCGCAAAAGCCGCAATAAAGCTTGTAACGCTCAATCCCTTGCTTGCAACAATAGCCGCAACTGCAGAGCCAAAGCCGAATGAACCCTCTGTTGTAAGGTCCGGTATGTCAAGTATTCTAAGTGAAATGTATATACCGAGGGCAAGAAGTCCGTAAAGAAATCCCTCCTCGATTGCCGTAATATAAACCTGCATAATTTGTCCTTAATAGTTTGTATTTTAGTTAATTATTTATTTACTACCTGAATTTCGTAGCCGATAGTGTTCTTATCCGGAGCTTTTACGCCGAGCATATCTGCTGTGCCGGAATTGAATGTGCAATAGTCAATTCCTACAACCTCTGCCGGAATTTTCTCAATTTTTGTACCCTTCATATACTCAATGCATTTGTCTGCGGTTTTAGCGCCGATGCCCTTATCGTCAATAGCAAGAGTAGCAAGGCAACCGCTGTTTACTGTTGTTGCAGATGAGCAGTAGGTAGGAATTTTTGCTTCGTTGCAAACCTGAGCAAGCGCACTTACACCATCTTGAACAATTGCATCGTTAGGTACGAAGATAACGTCACAGCCTTTTTTTATAAGTGTTTCTGTTGAAGATTTAACGTCTGCCGATGTTTCAACAGTTGCGCTTTCGTATTTAACACCTTTTTTGTCAAGATATTTTTGCGCTGATTCAACAGTGTTTACAGCGTTAATTTGTGATGTTGAATAAATAAAGCCCCACTTTTTAACATCAGGAGTGATTTTGTATCCCATATCAATAATGTCCGATACAGGGATTGCATTTGATGTGCCTGTTGCATTTTTGTCAGGTGTGTTCATATCTGTAATAACCTGAGCCTCAACAGGAGCAGATACTGCGCAGAAGAAGCAAGGTGTGTCAGATGCTAAATTAACAAGAGTTTGCGTGCATGCAGTGCCGATTGTAAAGATTGCGTCATAACTTCCGTCGTCCATAGCGTTGATAATTGTCGTAAGAGTTGTTGAATCGCCTTGCGCATCCTTGTAGTCAAACTCAGCGTTTTCATAACCGTTTTTCTTCATTTCCTCAATGATTCCGTCCTTCATATCAACGAAAGCGCCGTTAGCACCTGTTTGTACCACAATGCCGAACTTAGCCTTTTTTGAATCGTTTGCCTTGTCGTGCTCGCCGCCCGATTTTGAACAGCCTGCAAAGCAAGCGACTGCAATTACAACTGCAAATAAAACAGCTGCAATTTTTTTAATTGTTTTTTTCATAAGAATACCTCTTTCTTAATTAATTGATTTTGCTATATTCTTCAAGCTTTTTAAAAGCTTTATATACCATATCCTCGCTTATTTTATATGGATTGTGGTCAATGTCCTTCATATTGCACACCATAGGCACAAGCTTGTCTAAATCATCCTCATTCATCTCAATGTCCGCAAGACAGGTCGGCAAATTGATTGAACGGTTAAATTCAAACATTTTCTTAAACATTTCCTCGTTTTTATCAACAAGTAAAAGAATAAGCACACCGTATCCCACTACCTCGCCGTGCAAATGCCTCTCCTCAATATGAGGGTAGGATGTAAGCGCATAAAATACTGCGTGCGCAAGCCCTGTGTTGTAATCAATAATGTGCTCGTTTGTTAAAAGAATTGATGCAATACCCGTTGTTACAACAATTCCTAAAACAACCTGCTCAACCTCAAAACTCGCAGTGCCCGATTTGAAATCATCAAGTGCTTTTTTGCCGTATTTGAGAAGGGGAGTTAAGCACATTTGCGATGTAGTTACACCGAGTGCGTGGTAATGAACTAAGTCCTCACCACGGCTGCTCATCTCTGCTTCAAAATATTTAGCATAAGTATCGCCGATACCTGCCCACATATATTTAGCGGGTGACTTTGCAATGACCGGAGTGTAAATAAAGCAATGTCTTGCCGGAGCGGTAAAGAAAAACGGCTCTTTAAAGCTGCCGTCGGCATTATACATAATTGAAACCGCCGTTGTTCCCGCACAGTTTGATGCGATTGTAGGAAAAGTGAATATTTCCTTATTTGTAATATATGCAAGTGCCTTTGCGGTATCAAGCGCTTTTCCTCCGCCGATACCAAAAATAATATCTGCTTTTTTTACAAGTTCATTTTCTTTAAGCGTATTTACATTTTCGTATGTAGCGTCACCGCCGTACCATAAAAAATCGAGTATTTCAAGGCTTGTGCCGTTACATTCATTAATTATTAAATCTCTAACTTTGCTGATTGCTGTTTTACCGCCAATGCAAATAACCTTTTTGCCGTACGGCTCGCAAATTTCACCGATTTTACTATAAACATTATCGCCGATTGAATAGCTTGGTAATGTAATCGAATAATTTTTCAAAATCACTACTTCCTATATTATAAAGATAAATAATTATAACACTATATATTCCCTATGTCAATTATTCCAAAAGCTGTCTTGTATTAAATTTCGTATTTTTCTAAAAATAATACGGAATGTGCGGAGGTGACATCTTGAAAAATAAATTGACTTCCTTTTTTATGTGTGCTGTATTGATTTTATGTGTTTTTTTCTCGTACGGCTTTACGATTTGCAGTGTTTGCGTCATTGACGAGCAAGGTAGTGTGCTTAAAAGCTATTATTCCTCAAGCGATATTACTGTTGCTCTTTCAAGAGCGCTTGATTATACCAAAAAATACGCTTCAAAATATAATCCTTTGACCGTCAAGCTTTCACGTGGTAATTATAATGTTAAAAATACTCTTTTTCTCACATCATATACGACAATTGATTTGAATGCCTCGCTGATTAAAAATGCAAATTTCAAGCGTGGAAATATATTCAAATCTCCCGAAGATAAAGCGTACCCCGGGTATTCTTCACTATGTGAATGTATTATAAAAAACGGAACGCTTGACGATAATTTTAATCGTAATAAGTCATGTATTTTGCGCCTTTGTCATGCCAAAAACATTAAAATTCAAAATGTTGTTTTTCTTAATAATTATTATTCCCACCACGCCGAGCTTGCAGCTTGCCAAAATGTTACGTTTTTAAATTGTACCTTTAACGGGCAATATTCAAATTTAATGCTCAATTCATCAGAGGCAATTCAAATCGACATTCTCGATAAGGTCCACTTTTATGGTTTCACATCATACGATAATACAATGAATGACAGCATAACGGTTGAAAACTGTGTTTTTAAAAATGTTTACAGAGGAGTCGGTACGCATAATTATTTTAAAAATCTTTACCAAACAAACATAAAAATTACAGCTTGTACCTTTGAAAATATAACCGATTGTGCAATATCGGCAGTTAATTTTAAGAACATAGAATTCACTGACAATAAATTTCTAAATTGTAAATATTCTGTTTTTTATCGTGATAACGGTAAATAACACTTGTCTATTTATTTCTTTTGTTATATACTAAATGGGTTAGAAGGTGATTAAATGCCGATTTCGGTTATGCTCAAACCGGCATCAAGCAATTGCAATCTCGCTTGTGAATACTGTTTTTATCATTCACTTTCATCTAAGCGAACTGATTTTTCAAAAGGCTTTATGAGCGATGATACTGCAAAAAGAGTTGTTGACAGCGCACTTGAATTTGCGGACTCTACTGATGTGTATTTTACATTTCAAGGAGGAGAGCCGCTTTTGTGTTCGCTTGATTTTTATAAAAATTTTGTATCTTACGTTAAAAAATCAAACAAAAAGGGCAGTAATGTTCATTATTGCCTGCAAACAAACGCAACACTTATTAATGATGAATTTGCACTTTTCTTTAAGGAAAACGGTTTTTTAATCGGCGTTTCTCTTGACGGTGATAAGGAAGTTAATAAATATCGGATTTATCCAAACGGTAAAAGCTCGTTTGATGATATATTAAAGGGAATAGATATTCTTAAAAAACATAACGTTTCTTTTAATGTTCTTTCCGTTTTAACTAAAAATACGGCACTTAATTTCAGAAAAGCGTACAGATTTTTTAAGTCAAACGATTTAAGATATATTCAGTTTATTGTCGGCTTGAAGCCTTTTGGTGAAAAAGAAAACGATATGTATATGAATAACGACGATTATGCATATTTTTTAACTAAAGGCTTTAATATTTATTATAACGATTATTTGCGTGGAGATTTTGTTTCAATTCGTACTTTTGATAATTACATATCTCTCATAAACGGTAATAACGCAGAGCAATGCGGAATGAATGGTTTTTGCTCAAACCAATTTGTTGTTGAAGGTGACGGAAGTGTTTATCCTTGCGATTTCTATTGCACAGATGAATGGCTTTTGGGTAATATCAACGAATCGTCATTTAAACAAATGTATAAAACCTCTAAATGTGTTGAATTTATAAAAAGTTCTTTTAAGCTTGATGATAAGTGTAAGGAATGTAAGTATTTTTATATTTGTCGTGGCGGCGGTTGCAGGCGTAACCGAGAAAGCAGTGATTACTGCTTAGCTTACAGGCAATTTTTCTCTCAATGTGAGGATAAACTAAAAACGCTTAAAAAAGTAGGTGTTAATTAATGAAAAAAGCTATATCGTTAATATTAAGTGCGGCTTTTGTGTGCTCGCTTTTTGCAGCTTGCAGTGATAAAAGTGTAAATGAAGACGGCAACAATAAATCTTCGGAAAATAATATTGAACTTAAAATAACTATCGACGCTCATTATTCTTCTCTTGACGAATCGTCAATCAAAGCTTATGAAAAGCTTTGCAACGCCGTTCTTAATTACAAGAGTGAGGTTAAATATAATGTTTCGCTTTCTGATGATGTAAATCGGTTGTTTTATACTTCTTTTCCGCAATATGTTCTTGTTGACGGAATCGATTTCCTCAACGATAATTCAGGTGTTAAAATTACTTATGCAAATGATAAGGAAACGCAAAATGCCAAGCTAAAGGAATTTAATGCCGATATTTCAAAAATAATGAATAAATGCGGATACGGCAAGGTCGGCAAAGATGAATATTTGCTTAACGTATATTCATATATAGCAAGTAATTTTAAAGTTGATAATTCGGTTACCACCGTTTTTGACACTGTTTTGCAGGGCAAGGGTATGAGTTCAACATTGAGTGGGTTGTTTGAATATTTGCTTCTTCAAAATGATATCAATGCTTCTCATCTTATTAATGTTGATTCAAACTCTATTGCAAAAATGATATCGCTTGCCGATTTTAAAGGGCAAAAGTATTTCTTTGATGTCACTTCTGAACTTGAGGATAATTCAGGTAAGGCATTAAAATATTTTGCAATGGATACCAAGAGGGCACAAACGGGTTCGGGATTTATGTTTACCGATAATTCGTCTCCCGATGAAATTGATGATGAAACGTTTTCCAAGCTTTCAACTTCAAGTTCTTATGAAATTTCAGGCTCTAAAGTTATTGTCGATATTAAAGGAAATGATGACTTTGAATTCAATTTGGACTAAATTCACTTTATATACTACAATTTGATATATTTAATAAAAAAGATACAAGAAATTGTATCTTTTTTGTTGTAATCGCAAAATTAATGTGTTATTATATGGCTTATGATTTAACTAAGGGGGATTAGTATGGCAGACATTGCTTCACTCAAACAAAAAGTGACGACTCTTGTTGACAATGTAAAATACTATTGGAAAGAGCCGCCCAAGGGCAGATATATGTCCTTTAAGGAAATTGGTTCGTATGCATTCGGCGGTATAGGCGCATACCTTATCGTTAGTATGAGCTATATCTGTATGCTCGCAACTACAAATGTATTTATTACAGGTACAATCGGTATAACACCAACCGATATGTATATCTTGTACGTTATTGCAACTGTCGCAAGTATTCCGCTTACGGGATTGCGTGCAACAATTGTTGATAATACACGTAATAAAGCGGGTAAATATCGACCTTACATATTGATGATGGGTATACCTTCGGCTGTTCTCTTTATAGCTATGGTATGGTTCCCGTATGACAAGCTTTCACTTCTTGTCGGCACTAACGTTTTATTTGCAGGCAAAACAGCAGATTATCTTGCAAAATGCTTTGTTCTTCTCTTATTTAACGTTATTCTTCAATTTGTATATATGTTCTTCTATGATGCGTACGAAAACCTTATTCACGTTCTTTCTCCTAACTCGCAGGAAAGAGCTGACGTTGCATCAATTAAGAGTATTGTATATTCTCTCGGACCATCTGTTGTAAACCTTATTATGCCTATCGTTGCTGAAAACGTATTCCATACTAATCAGACCGATATCCGTGTTTACAGACTTGTGTTCCCGATTTTGGGTATCCTCGGTTCTGCTCTTTTGGTAATTGTTTATGCAAATACCAAAGAAAAGATTATTCAGGCTAAGACCCACGTTATTCAAATTAAATTTACCGATGCTTTCAAAGCTGTTGCAAAGAATAAATATTTCTGGATTATTTCGCTTGCAAGCTGGATAGGCTTCCTTGAATTGGCTTATTCAAATATTCTTGCTTGGCTTTATAACTACGGCGGCGCTTGTTCGGGTAATGTTTACGGTATTATCGTAACACTTAACGGTAACTCTGCTCTTTGGGGTATGATTATGGCTCCGTTCTTTATCCGCAAGTACGGTAAGAAAAATGTTCAGATTGTTACTAACCTTCTTAATATTGTATTCATCCTTGCAATGATTCTCTTTACAGGCAAGATTACAAGCGCAACTATTTGGATGGTACTCCTTTGCTTGTATTGCAACGGTATCGTAGGTGCGTTTGCTCATATTCTTAACCCTGCTATTCAGGCTGATATCCGTGACTATCAGCAGTACAGAACCGGTGAAAGAATTGACGGTATGTTTGCCGCTGTTGCAACAATCGGCTCTGTAATCACTCTTATCACTTCATCTGTTATTCCTACTCTTCAGGAAAAGCTTGGTATGAATGTTGAAACTGCAAGAAGAGTTGTAAACGATTCTGCTCTTATGGCTCGTAAGCTTCCGGGCGCTACCGAAACTATTGGTCAAATGCTTCGTGAACAGGCGGCCAACGGTCAGGATATTTTCAATGCGTCTAACGCTCTTTATGACGTTGACGGTGTTCTTATTCCTCTTCTTCGTGTGCTTATTATTGTTGCCGCTGTCGGTGCAACACTTAATGTAATTCCTTTCTTCTTCTATGATTTTACAGAGAAGAAGCAAAAGGCTGTTGTTCGTGTGCTTAAGGTACGTGCTCTTTTTGAGGACTATGCTAACGATGCTTTGAGCGATAAAGAGCTTGTTGAGGCTATCGACCTTGTTAATAATGCAAGGGAAATGGCAGCAGCTACTCCTAAGCCGGTGTCTAAAGAGGATTATAAGCACCTTAAGGGCAAGGAAAAGAAAGCCGCTAAAAAGGCTTATCGTGAAGCACTCGAATATAATGAGGAAATCGAAACCTCTCAATTTGTTTGTGCTGAGCTTGATAAGTTCAATTCTGAAAATGTAATGCGTCAGGTTGACCTTTATCAAAAGGTATATGATGCAGGTCTTGACGGTATCGTTAATATGGACGTTAATGCTGTTAAGGCTGAGCTTGCCGCTGCTAAGGCTCTTCCAAAGGATACCGAGCAGCATAAGGAAATCCGTAAGGTTGAAATTGAGCTTGCTAAGAAAAAGCTTTCTTCTCATAAGAATTATCTTAAGCACTTTGGCTCGGTTAATGAGTTCAAAGAGCCTGAAATGTCTGTTCTTGAGGGCTTCTTCAATGTTGAGGATAAGTGCGATGACAGACTTGAAGAGCTTAATAAGGAACTTCACGATGCTAAAAAGGCTAAGGATAAGGGCGAGATTGCTAAGATTAAGGCTGATATGAATAAGTATGCCAACGAGCGTAAAGAGGCACGTAAGGCTTCTAAGGCTGAAATGGATAAGCACGCTATGTTTAACCGTGCCGCAGACGCTTATATCACTTCCCGTAAGCTTCTTGAGCAAAAGGAAAACTTCAAGCATCTTGACGAAATTGCCGCTCAGTATGATGAGGCAAAGGCAAGAGCTGAGGCTGAAGAAAAGGCTAAGGAGCTTGAAAACGAGCGTAAGCGTAAAGAGCTTGAGGCTGAACTTGCAAAGCGCAAAGCTGCAAGAAGAAAGAAATAAAATATTTTACCTTTTAAGGCTCCCTTGTAAAGGGAGCTGTCAACGCAGTTGACTGAGGGATTTAAATGCATCGGACTTTCGTTCGATGCATTTTTATTGTTCTTCAGCAAAGAAAAAACTGCGGAGATTTAATTCTTCGCAGTTTTTTATGCCTGTCATCCTGTCGAACAAATATATAGTTGCATTGACAACAAGTATTATCTATGCTATATTTTAACTATAAAGGTCGATTTTTTGCAAATATGTTTCAACTTATTATGAGGAAAAATAAGTCTGAGCTTCCTGACGAGATTGTAGATAATTTGATGAAAATTCATTCAATTCATAATGATAAATACGCTCCGATTGGTAATGCAATTTGTGACTCTTGGTATGATTATTACAGTGAGCTTGTAAAATGGATTGTTAAATTTACTAATGGTTACTATGTGTCGCAGATTGTAAAAAATGTTTGCTAACCTTTTCAGCGATAATCAAGTGTCACGCTATATGTGTTTGAATGCTTTTGATAATGAAACGCAAGTTTATAAATACTTCGTGAATGGTAAGAGAAATACAAATAAGGTCGGCTTTAACCGAATTGAAGCTTATCAACGTATTTAAGAAAAGAGAAATTTTAAATAATCAAACAGAGGTTATCAAAATGAAAAAAATTACATCAATTTTATTATCAATAATAATGATATATAGCGTTTGCTTTCCGATTACGGCGTTTGCCGCAGCATTGCCAACTGTCGGTATTTCGTCTTTATCAGTTAAGGAAAATACCGTTACCGTCAAGTGGAAAAAGAAATCTAAAATCATGGGCTATCAAATCCAATATTCAACCGACAGTAAGTTTAAAAAGAATAAAAAATCCATTAAGATTAAAAAAGCAAAAACAGCTTCTAAGAAAATTTCAAATCTAAAGGAAAGCAAAAAATATTATTTCAGAATAAGAACATATAAATCATCAAATAAAAAAACTCGATATTCAAAATGGTCTAAAGTAAAGAGTATAAAAACTCCGAAAGACACAAAAAGTAACAAAGATAATATTCAAAAAGAAACACATTGTACAAACAATAACAATCATAGTATAAAATGTGGCAATATAGGTATGTGGTTTGGTAGTAGGCGTGAAGTAGATACTTATTTTTCTTCTGTATGCAATAAATGGGGAACAAAGTACAAGAACGAAGAAATAACTTGGGAGGAATATACTAAAAATTGTCCGCAAGGCTATGAGTGTTGGTCTTGTAGTTATTGTGGTAAATGGACAGGCAATTTTAAATATAATTAAAATTATGACATTAAATGAAAAAATATACAAAATAGTTTCGAAAATACCGTATGGCAAGGTTGCAACTTATGGGCAAATAGCTACACTTTGCGGCAATCCCTATTATGCAAGAGCAGTAGGTAATGCACTTCATAAAAATCCAAACCCTCAAAAAATACCTTGCTATCGTGTTGTAAACAGTAAGGGTAAACTGACAGAAAATTTTGCCTTTGGCGGTTTAAGGGTGCAGTCGGATTTGCTTATAAGCGAGGGTATTGAAGTGATTGACGGCAAGGTGGATTTAGAAAAATATCAATGGCGTGGCTAAAATATTAGATTATAATGTTAAATCGTTGATTTAACATTATTTTTATCGCTACGTTGTGATACGTTATAAACAGAAATGACGATTACTATTGCTAAAATTAAAATGGCTGATTAAATTTTAAACGCAGAAAGCGTTGCAAGGAAATTAAGGAGTTATTCTTAAAATAATATGGATATTTTAACTTATTTAAAGGAAAATATTACAACTAAAACCCCGCTTTGTGAGATTTTGGATGCATTTTGCAAAATGTGCGAAATTGATTTGAAAGATTGCGAGCTTCTTTTTGAAACGGGTGTTTTTTCATTCACGTGCGACGAGCTTTATTATTTCTCACTTGTAAGGCAGTATGAGGCAGAGGGTGAGGGGTATAATCAAATTCACGTTGATGTAATTTATCCGCCGTCAAGCAAAATAAGCGAGTTTTCACGTGCCGATTGGGTAGAAAATGTTGATGAATTTAAGCAAAAGGTGCTTTCGTCCGAGGAATATTCAATTTTAAAGGACGAGCCTATTTATAAGCTTGATATTTATGATGATAACACAGAATAGGGGAATTATGGTTAAATTTTATAGCTATATTGACGACCACGAGAAATTGAAATTTGCCGTCATTTGCGCTAAATGCGAGGGTAAATTTGTCCTTTGCAAGCACAAAATGAGAGATACTCTTGAGTTTCCCGGCGGTCACAGAGAGGCTGAGGAGTTTGTTGTCGATACCGCAGAAAGAGAACTCAAAGAAGAAACGGGCGCAAAGGATTTTACGCTTGAGCCTGTTTGCATTTACGGTGTAAAAGAGGGCGATGGTGATGAAACCTACGGTATGCTTTGCGTTGCCGATATAATCTCGTTTGAGCCATTTGACAGCGAGATTGAAAAGATTGTTATAACTGATACTCTGCCTGATAATTGGACTTATCCGACCATTCAACCGTATCTTTTAAAAGAGCTTAAAAGGCGAAATTTGATTTGATAAACCTAAATGAAATGATAACTAATAAAAAAGCGTCATCATTGGAAAATTCCTTTGATGACGCTTAATTTTTATTTTAATCCTTTTTATCAAGCAGCTTGATTGCTTGACTTGACATAGGGATAATGATTATTAAATTAACAATTGTCATAAGACCTATGCCCACGTCGCCTAAATCCCAAACAATTGTATATGCCTGAAGTCCGCCGATAAAGAGCATTACAAGAGCAACTATTTTATAAAGCGTTTGGCTCCACCAATTGTTGCCGCAGATATATGCCACATTTGACCTTGCATAGAAAAGAATACCTATAAAGGTTGAAAAGCTGAATAAAAACAGAATGATTGCAACAAATATTGTGCCGAAGCTTCCGAGATGATAGTCCATAGCGCATTGCAAAAGGTCCATTCCTTGCTTGCCTTTTGTTATTTCTTCGGGAACTAAAAGCATTATCATAGCCGTGCAGGTACAAATAACGATTGTATCAATAAGCACTCCGAGCGACTGAACCATACCGACTGTTTGAGGCTTCTTGCCCTCTGCCGCTGCTGCTGCACAGGGAGCCGAACCTGAGCCTGCTTCGTTAGAGAATAAGCCACGCTTAATTCCGTTCATTAAAACAGCACCGAAGCCGCCACCTGCAACCTGTTTCAGTCCAAACGCTTCTTTAAATATTCTTTCAAATACACCAGGCATTAAATTAATATTTTTAACTATAATAAATATTGTTACAAGAAAATATACGACTGCCATTATCGGTACAATAATATCAAGCACCCTGACCGTTGCGTTTTTTCTAAGTACAATCACTGCTGCAATAATTACAAGCACAACGGTTGTGTAAATCGGAGGAATTGAAAAAGCATTTTTAAAAGCCGAGGTAACGGAATTGCTGACAACCTGACTTATTCCGCACCAGCAAATTAAACCGAAAATCGCAAATAAAATTGCAATAAAAGATTTTTTGATTTTTTTCTTTCTCTTTTGCTCCACAAAGTCGTGAATGTAGTAAGCAGGACCGCCGTGATAGCCGCCGTAAAGAGGGTCTTTTTTCTTGTGGAGTTGGGCAAGCGTGCCCTCAACATAAGCGGTTGACGCACCTAAAAATGCCGAAACCCACATCCAAAATACTGCGCCTGCTCCACCTACGGATACTGCCGCAACAACGCCGACAAGATTACCCATACCAACCCTTGTAGCAGTTGATACTATCAGCGTTTGAAAGGTTGACAGATTGCTTTTATCGTCCTTTTTTTCGCCGAGTGCTCTCACCATTTGCGGCAATTTCCTAATCGGCATAAATCTTGTGCGAACGGTAAAATAAATACCCGTCGGAATAAGAAGGATTACAAGCAAAGGAATACCGATACTTGTTCCTTTAAAATTCAGTGTAATTAAATCTCCCCATAGGAAATTATAAATAGCTACTATTATATTGGATATATTGGACATAATTTTCCCCTTAAGTTATATCATAGACGTTTATTATATCATAAATTTTTAAATACTACAATGCTTTAAAGCATTTATATAATTAATAGACTATAGCGCTTAAAAGGTATTTTATTTACAGTGAAAATAAAAAAAGCGCCGTTTATACGACGCTTAATTCCATTAGATTATTGCTTTTTTAAAGCTCTTTCAAGCCAAACTGCACCTAAATCAAGTGCATTGAAAAGACCTTGCTTTTCACTTTTTTTAATAATCTTTTCCTTTGGTGATGTAACCGACGGGTCAGTATCAATAAGCTGGATTGCAACCTTGCCTGATACCTTTAACCCCTTTATATCCTCATCGCTGAGAATGTTAAGACAAATTACATAAGGGTCGCTCATACTGCCGTAGTAAATTGTTTTGCCACATCTTACCAAAGGCTTACCTTTGTATTCAAGGATTTTTTCCTTCTTGCTTTCTGCCAAAGATAACCCTCCTTTAATTTTAATCGAGATAGGACTTTACCATTGCAGCCAAAAGCTCGTCTCTGTCAAGCCGTCTTATCAAGCTTCTTGCATTGTTATGAGTAGTGATGTATGTTGGGTCCTCTGTAAGAATATAACCTACAATTTGGTTGATAGGGTTGTAGCCCTTTTCCTGCAAAGCGTCAAAAACTTCTGTCAAAGTTTCTTTCATAACATCTTCGTGATCGTCACCAATTCTAAAAGTCATAGTTTTATCAGTCATGGTAAAGTCACCTCCCTATAAAGCATTATACACTAATTATATACATATTTGCCTAAAATTACAATACCTTTTTTAAATTTCATTTCGAAAATACTTGACTTAAAACGCTTTTTGGTTTAAAATCTTTGTATAAATTAAATGCAATGACTGAGGGCGCAAGCCAAAAGTAGTTGATAATTTTGCTTTTTCAGAGAACGGCGCATATGCTGAAAGTACCGTATTGCTTTTATCAATGAATTTCGACTCACGAGCTTCCTATGAAAAGTAGGGCGTATATCTGCGTTAAGGATTTTGAGTGGCACATTGTTTGTGCAATTTGAGTGGTACCACGGATATTATTCGTCTCATATTTATGAGGCGATTTTTTTATTGTTAAAAAACGGAGGAAATTATGGATAACAAAATTTTAGAACTAAAAGAAAAGTTTGTATCCGAACTTGAAAAGATTGATAATCTTGCAGATATTGAAAATATCAGAGTATCATATCTTGGAAAAAAGGGTAGCGTTACAGACCTTCTTAAGGGTATGAAAGAGCTTTCTAATGATGAAAGAAAGGTATTCGGTCAAAAGGTTAATGAGCTTAAAGGTCTTGTAAACCAAAAAATTACAGAGAAAACTCAGGAACTTAAGGAAAAGGAAATTCAAAAGGAAATTGAGCTTATGCCTGAGTTTGACCTCTCTATGCCGCCGGTTATGGATAGAGGCTCATATCACCCGATTACTCTTGTTCAAAGAGAATGTGAAAGAATATTTAAGTCAATGGGCTTTACTGTTGAGGATTACAGCGAGATTGTAACAGATTATGAGTGCTTTGAATCGCTTAATATTCCTAAGCATCACCCGGCCCGTGATATGCAGGATACATATTATCTTACTAACGGTCAGCTTTTAAAGAGCCAGACTTCTGCCGCTCAAAACGCTATTTATAAGAAGTACAGAGATGCGCTTGTTAATGACGGTGTACCTATTAAGGCTATTTTCCCCGGCAGATGCTTTAGAAATGAAGCGACGGACGCTTGCCACGAAAATACATTCTTCCAAATGGAAGGCGTTATGGTTGATAAGAATATTTCTATTTCAAATCTTATTTACTTTATGAAAACTATGCTTTCAGAGGTATTCCAAAAGGATATTAAGGTTAGACTTCGTCCGGGCTTCTTCCCGTTTGTAGAGCCGGGCTTTGAACTTGATATCAGTTGCCTTATCTGCGGCGGCGAAGGCTGTCCGAGCTGTAAGCACAGCGGCTGGCTTGAACTTTGCCCTTGCGGAATGATTCATCCTGAGGTTCTTAAAGCAGGTGGAATTGACCCTGATGAATATACAGGTTTTGCATTTGGCTTAGGTCTTACAAGGCTTGTTATGATGAAATACGGAATTAAAGACATTCGTGATTTAAACAGCGGTAGCTTGAAAACATTATCGCAGTTTACTGACGACGAAAATTAAGAGGGTAGGAATTAAATATGTTTTTATCAATGAATTGGATTTCAGACTTTGTTGATTTTACAGGTCTTGATAAGGTTGACCTTATCCATCGTTTCTCTCTTTCCACCGCAGAGGTTGAAAACGAGATTTTCTTCAAGGGTTCGGATATCAGCGGCATCGTTGTTGCTGAAATTAAATCTGTAGAAAATCACCCTGATTCAAAAAAACTTCATCTTCTTAAGGTTGACGCAGGTGACGGCGAGCTTACAGACGTTGTTTGCGGCGCACCTAACGTAAGAGTAGGTCTTAAAACCGCTTTTGCAAAGGTTGGCGCAAAAATCGGCGATATTGAGATTGCACCGAGAAAGCTTGCAGGCTTTATCTCAAACGGTATGTGTTGCAGTGAAAGCGAAATCGGTATTTCTGACGATAACAGCGGTATTATGGAAATTACAGACGATTTGCCCAACGGTACCGATATTAAAGAAGCTTATCAGGTTGACGATATCATTTTTGAGGTTGATAATAAATCTCTTACAAACCGTCCCGACCTTTGGGGTCATTACGGTATTGCCCGTGAATTTGCTGCTCTTGCAGGCAGAGAACTTAAACCGCTTGAAACCGTTGATTTAACTCAATATAATAATTTGCCTAAGGTTGATATGAAAATTGAGGACCCGCTTTGCCAAAGATATTCTTGCCTTCAGGTTGAAAATATTAACACAAGCGTATCTCCCGTTAATATGCGTATTCGTCTTTTCTATTGCGGAATGAGAGCTATTAACTTCCTTGCCGACCTTACTAATTACCTTATGCTTGAAATGGGTCAGCCTATGCACGCATTTGATTCCCGCAAGGTTGAAAAGATTAGAATTAAACGTTTTGATACTCCTTTCACATTCCAAACTCTTGACGGTGTTGAAAGAAATATAGATGAAAATACACTTATGATTTGCAACGATAATACGCCTGTTGCAATTGCAGGTATTATGGGCGGTCTTGACAGCGAAATTGTTGATGATACCCACACTCTTACTCTTGAATCTGCAACGTTTAATGCCGTTTCAATCCGTAAGTCAACAGTTCGCCTTGCTCACAGAACAGATGCTTCAATGAGATATGAAAAGTGCCTTGACCCTGAAATGACAGTTCCTGCCATTGCCCGTTTTGTTAAGCTTATGACTGACGTTGATAAGGACGTTAAGGTTGTATCATCTCTTACAGATGAATATGCTTTTCATTATGATACCGTTGAGCTTGACTTTGATAAGGCATTTGTTGATAAATATACAGGTATTGAAATTGACAACGATACCATTATTTCAACTCTTTCTTCATTAGGCTTTGACGCTAAGGTTGATAATGATAATTTCAGTGTAGTTGTTCCAAGCTGGAGAGCTACTAAAGATGTTACAATCAAAGCTGATATTATCGAGGAAATTACAAGAATTTACGGCTATGATAATTTTGCAATTCATACCGCCGTTGCTCCTCTTTATCCTGTTCGTCCTGCTATCGAAAAGACAGATGAGGATAAGATTAAGGACATTCTTGTAAATCATTTCAATCTTCACGAACTTCATTCTTACGTTTGGGCTTACTATGACGAATATAAAGCTCTTGGCATAGAGGTTGAGGATAATATTAAGCTTGTTAATGCGACAAATCCTAATATTGAAACTATTCGTAACTCAATAGTGCCGACTCAGCTTTGCCAGGTTAAATATAATACCTCTTATGCGCCTGATTTTGGCGTGTTCGAGATTGGCAGAGTTGCTAAGGGCCTTAAGAGTGACGGTCTTGTTGATGAGCATAAAATGCTTGCAATTACTCTTTTCAGTAAAACCAAGAGTGTTGAAAAGCTTTATTTTGAACTTCGTGATATGCTTGCAACATTTACCGATAACATTAAACACAAATCACTTGATTATATCCCTGCCGCTAAGGCTCATTCTTATGAGCACCCAAGAAATCTTAATAAAATTATTTGCGACGGCAGGGAACTCGGTACTATCGGTATCGTTCACCCTGTAGTATCAAAGAAACTTGATAAAAAGGCTTCAATCGTATTTGCTGAAATTGACATTCAGGAATTTGCGCAAATTGCTAATTCAAGCATCAATTATGAAGAACCGTCAAAATATCCTGCAATGGAAATTGACCTTTCATTCGTAACAGATAAATTTGCTCCTATTAAGGCTGCTATTGAAGATGCTAAGAGCAACCTTGTTAAAAAGATTGAGGTTGTTGATACTTATTGTGACGGCGATGCTAAGTCAATCACAACACGTATAACATTTTCTCACCCGGAGAAAACTCTTACCCGTGAAGAAGTTATGGATATCGTTAATACTGTTATCGATAAGCTTGATTTACAAGGCATTAAACTTAAAAAGTAATGTTTCAAATAAAAATCCCCGAAGATTTATTTTCTTCGGGGATTTTTTGTGCTTAAATATATTTTTGAATTTGCCGGAAAAATAATATTAATATTCAAGCTTTAATATCATATTAAGTACATTGATTGCCGAACGTTCAAGCTCGCCTCTTGTTATTCCGTTTTTAAGCCCGATAGTTTCCAAAAGGGAATTGTCAGGCTTATATTTTTTCTCCGTTCTCTTAAATGAGCCGGGCATATAAACGTCAACCTGCGAGCGAACACGATAAGCGTTATCACGAAGATTGGGAAATTCATGGCTTGCGGAGTGCTTCATCCACCAATCGGTCATAACACAGCCGTCAAAGCCCCATTCCTTTCTTAAAACCGTGGTGGCAAGGTCGTAGTTATAATGGCTCCAAACTCCGTTGATTTTGTTGTAGCTCGTCATAATATTTAAAGGTTTAGCCTCTTTTACGCAAATTTCAAAGCCTTTAAGATATATTTCACGAAGTGCACGCTGAGATACAATGGAGTTATTAATCGTTCTGCTCGATTCCTGATTATTGCACGCAAAATGCTTAGGACAAGCCGAGCCGCCGCTTGACTGAATACCTCTGACAAAAGCCGCTGCCATTTTACCTGTAAGAAGTGGGTCTTCACTGAAATATTCAAAGTTTCTGCCGCATAGCGGATTTCTGTGAATGTTCATTCCCGGTGCCAAAAGCACATTTGAGCCTGCATTTTTAAGCTCTTTGCCCATTTCAGAACAAAGTTCTTCAACGAGTCGTGTATTAAATGTGCTTGCAAGTGCCGTTCCGCATGGTAGCAGAGAGGTATATTTTCTTATTCTTATTCCTGCCGGTCCGTCGGTAGTAATAACGGCAGGTACGCCTTTTTTGTTGAGTTCAGGGATAATTCCGCCAAAAGCGCCTGCATTGCCTGTAACGCCGTAGCTGCTGTCCATTCCGCCTTCTCCACGTGTGAGCGCTTCTAATTCTTGATTTGTTAAGCTTGATATAAATTTTTCAACGCTGATTTCCCCTGATTTAACTTGGGAAAAATTGTAATTATGAACAACGTGACCGATTTCCTTAGGAAGATTATCAAGTATTCTTTTGCGAAGATACGGCTTTTCCGGCTTTAGTGCAACCTTTTTGGGAATGAATGAACCGTTGACTTTAAACGCAACAATTCTGTCCATATATTCCTTTGGTGCGCAAACAGCTTCAAGCTCCTCTAAAACTATGTCCTCCTTTAGCTCAAAAGAGCCTGCCTCATCCAAGTCTCTTACATTTTCGCCGATAAAGAATTTATATTCGCCCTTTTCCAAAATGTAAGAATATTTATGCCCCGTAGCACCCGTATCGTCAAATGAAGCGAGTAGATAAACAGGCACTTCAAGAGTGATTTTTTGACTTTCCTTTGGTTCAAGATTAATTGTTTTGTCAAATGCAACAAGGCTCATAACAGGCTTTGAAAGTTTACCCTGCGGTGCATTTGCATAAAGTTCGACCACTTCTTTTCCCGCTACATCGCCGATATTCGTAACCCTAACTTCAACCTTAATTTTGTCATTGTCAGCCTTGAAATCCAAAACCTCAATATCAAAATTAGTATAGCTTAAACCGTAACCAAACGGAAACAGCGCCTTTTCCTTAGAGAAAGTTTCAAAATATCTGTAACCTACAAATATATCCTCAACATAGGTGTTAAATAGCTTGTTGCCGAAATGCATTGCACTTGGATAATCTTCATATCTTACAGCAATCGTATCTGTAAGCCTGCCTGATGGATTAACTCTGCCGAAAAGTACGTCTGCAATAGCATTACCGCTTTCCATTCCGCCTTGCCAAGCGTAAATTATACCTCTAAGCCTTTCCTCATAGTCAAGTACCCACTGCATATCAATAATGTTGCCGCAGTCAAGCAAAACAGTAACATTGCTGAAATGATTGCAAACATTGTCTAATAGATTACGTTCCTCATCGGTAAGGTAGTAACTGCCTTTGGTAAGGGTGTTTTCTCTGTCCTCACCTGCGGCACGACCGATAACAACGAGTGCAACGTCGCTTTCTTCACTTGCTCTTTCAATCATTTTATCATCAAGGCTCGGCTCTTCAAAATTCATAGGCCAATGACCCCAAAAGCCGTGAGGTGCAGGATTGTTTTTAGTGAAATCCTTGTAATATTCCAAAAGCCATTCGTTAACGTGGCCACCCGCATTTTTTATTCCGTCAATAACGTTTACAAAGTATGGAGCGTTAACGTCGCCGCCGCTGCCGTAGCCGACATAGAAATAATCAAGTTGGCATCTGCCGAAAACAGAAATTTTTGTATCAAGCTTATAGGGCAGGGCATTATTGTTTTTTAAAAGTACAATACCTTCTGCCGCCGCTTTTCTTGCAAGGGCAGGCATATTGCCGAATATATCTCTTTCGCCCTCAGCCTGAACTTCAAGCTGAGATACTCCGCCGCTTGAAATTCTTTCAGATAATGTCGATACGAATTTATCGATTTTGTGTTTAAACTTCATAGTCTTTCCCCTTAAAAATAATAAAATTATTTCAATTTTTATTATACAATATCATATTTTCAATGTCTATATTTTTGTATAAATTTTCATAATGTGAACATAATATCCTTGAAAACATAATGAAAAATAAGTGGAGGAATTCTTATGAGTTTTATCAAAAAAACAGTGTCAGCGCTTCTTTGTGCCGTTTTGGTTGCTTCGAGCGTTCTTGTCTTTGCCGCTTGCGGTAAAAACAACAATAATAATACTGAAAACAGCACAACAAAGTCAAACAATGCAAACGTCACAAAAGTCACGGTAAGATATCTTAATTTCAAGCCGGAGGTTGCCGATGTTTATAAAAAAATTGCCGATGAATATGAAAAAGAAACCGGTGTCAAGGTAATAGTTGAAACTGCTGCGAATAATGAATATGAATCAACACTCACTGCAAAAATGTCAACCAAGAGCGCTCCTACGTTATTCCAAATCAACGGCCCTAAGGGTTATGCGAATTGGAAGGAATATTGTGCCGACTTGTCCGACAGTAAACTTTATAAACACTTGAAAGATAAATCGCTTGCAGTTACCTCAAAAGACGGCAAGGTTTACGGTATTCCCTATGTTGTTGAGGGATACGGAATTATTTATAATAAAGCAATAACCGATAAGTATTTTGAACTTGATAACAAAAATACGGATTTTAAATCAATGGATGATATCAATTCCTTTGAAAAATTAAAGGCTCTTGTTGAGGATATGCAAAAAAATAAATCAGCACTCGGTATTGACGGCGTTTTTGCTTCAACCTCACTTAAAGCAGGAGAAAATTGGCGCTACCAAACTCACCTTGCAAATGTGCCGATTTATTATGAATTTACTAAAAATAAGATTGATTTAACATCAAATGATACCTCAAAAATTACCTTTGAATATGCTCAAAATTTTAAAAATATCTTTGACCTCTACCTTGATAATTCAACTATAGAAAAAGGAAAAACAGGCACTAAAACAGTCACGGATTCTATGGCTGAATTTGCTACTGAAAAATGTGCTATGGTGCAAAACGGCAATTGGGCTTGGAGTCAAATAAGCAAGGCGTCAGGCAATAAGGTTGAAGAAAACAATGTTAAATTTTTGCCGATTTATACAGGCGTTAAAGGCGAAGGAACACAAGGCCTTTGCATCGGCACTGAAAATTACTATGCAGTCAATTCAAAGGCAAGTCAGGCTGAGCAAAAGGCGGCAAACGACTTTATCTATTGGCTTTATTCAAGCGAAAAGGGCAAGAAATTTGTAACAGATGACCTTGGTTTTATTGCTCCCTTTGATACCTTTAATGACGACGAAGTGCCAAACGACCCGCTTGCAAAAGAAATAAGCAATTGGATGAATAAGCAAAGCATTACTACAATTCCTTGGTATTTCGCCGTTTTTCCGTCCCAAACTTTTAAGGATAATTTCGGCTCATCACTTTTAAAATATGCTCAGGGTAATAAATCATGGGATGAGGTTAAATCTGACGTAGTTAAGGATTGGGAAAAGGAAGCAAACGCTTCAAAATCATAAAACATTACTTCTTTAGGCAGGGTTTCCTGCCGTACATATCAAGTGAAAAAGAGGTATAGTGTGAAAAATCACACAATACTGATTGTATTGCTCTCAAAATTTGCCGACGGCATAATTTTGAGACGGCTGAAATCACCATTTACGCCTGTTCAGGCAACGCAGGATATCGGGTGATTTTTAATAAACTATTTGTTGATTGAAAGGCTATGGTGATTATTATGAAACGAAGTATTAAAAAATACGCTCCCATATTTTTATTGCCTATAACAATAGCGTTTTTATTTGCTTTTGCCGTTCCGTTTGTTATGGGCGTCGGTCTTTCTTTTGCGGATTTTACAACCGTAACTGATGCAAAATGGGTAGGTTTTCAAAATTATATTGACGCTTTTACATCATCAAGTGATTTTCTTAATTCGTTAGGTTTTACTGCTTTGTTTACAGTAGTAAGCATTATAACAGTCAATGTTTTCTCATTTATTTTGGCACTTCTTTTAACTCGTGGTATAAGAGGTACTAATCTTTTTCGCTCTGTCTTTTTTATGCCTAATCTTATCGGCGGAATAGTTCTCGGCTATATTTGGAATTTGCTTATTAATGCTGTTCTTTCCTCTTTTGGAGTTGATATAACATATAAGGCTGAATACGGCTTTTGGGGACTTGTTATTCTTACGAATTGGCAGCTTATCGGATATATGATGGTAATTTATGTTGCAGGGCTTCAAAATGTTCCTAATGATTTGATTGAAGCCGCTCAAATCGATGGCGCATCACCGCTAAAAACTCTTTTCTCGGTTAAAATTCCTATGGTTATGCCGTCTGTTACCATTTGTATGTTTTTAACCCTTACAAATTCATTTAAAATGTTTGACCAAAATCTGGCGCTGACAGCCGGTGCACCCGAAAGGGAAACGGAAATGATTGCCCTTAATATTTATAATACATTTTACGGTAGAGTAGGTTGGCAGGGTGTAGGTCAGGCAAAGGCGGTTATATTTTTTGTGATTGTCGGTATATTGGCATTTTTGCAACTTAAAATCACAAGCAGTAAAGAGGTGAACGCTTGATGAAAAAATCTAAAAGAGTAGGGAATAATGTTATTTTTTTTGTTCTGCTTATATTAAGCGTGCTGTTTTTAGTGCCGATAATTATTGTGATTATTAATTCGTTTAAATCTCGAATTTATATTTCAAGTCAACCGCTTAAATTGCCAAACGCCGAAACTTTTGTTGCTCTTGAAAACTATATTAGCGGCGTTACATCGTCTGATTTTTTCTCGGCTTTTTTACGCTCCCTTTTTATTACTGTTGTAAGCGTTATATTAATAGTTCTCTTTGCTTCAATGGCGGCTTGGTATATCGTCAGGTCAAATTCAAAAATAACAAAAGGGATTTATTATATGCTTGTTTTCAGCATGATTGTTCCTTTCCAAATGGTTATGTATACAATGACGTATGTTACAAACCGTGCAAATCTTGATAATGTTTTCGGCATAACCTTTGTCTATCTCGGTTTTGGTGCAGGACTTTCCGTCTTTATGCTTTGCGGCTTTATTAAAAGTATTCCCCTGGAAATAGAAGAAGCGGCAATGATAGACGGCGCATCTCCAATTCAAGCTTTTTTTACTGTTGTTTTTCCTATGCTTAAACCCACGGCAATCACGGTTGCAATACTCAATACTATGTGGATTTGGAACGATTATCTTTTGCCTTATCTTGTTTTAGGCTCTGATAAAAAAACAATCCCTGTTGCCATTCAGCTTGCAATGCAGGGTGCTTATGGCTCAACCGATTACGGCGGCTTTATGGCAATGCTTGTGCTTGCGATTGTGCCAATAATTATTTTCTATATTTTTTGCCAAAAATATATTATAAAAGGCGTTGTTGCAGGCGCAGTTAAAGGATAATTTAAAGGAGTTTTTTCAGTGGCGTCAATTACCTTAAATCATATAGTAAAAACCTTTGATGACGGTGTAACCGTTATCCCTGACTTAAATCTTGAAATTAAAGACAAGGAATTTGTTATATTTGTAGGTCCGTCCGGCTGCGGCAAATCAACAACGCTTCGTATGATAGCTGGGCTTGAGGATATTTCTTCGGGTGAACTTATTATAGGCGGTAAAACGGTAAATAATATTCCGCCGAAAGACAGGGATATTGCGATGGTTTTTCAAAGCTATGCGCTATATCCTCATATGACTGTTTATAAAAATATGGCATTTGCGCTTAAGCTTCGCAAAGAACCTAAGGATGTTATAGATAAAAAGGTCAGGCAGGCGGCAAAAATTCTCGAACTTGAGCCGTATTTAAATCGTAAGCCAAAGGCACTTTCCGGCGGTCAAAGGCAAAGAGTCGCACTCGGCAGGGCAATGGTAAGAAATCCTTGCGCATTTTTGCTTGATGAACCGCTTTCTAATCTTGACGCAAAGCTTCGCACCCAAATGCGCTCTCAAATTGCACTGCTTCATAAAAGGCTTGAAACAACATTTATTTATGTAACCCATGACCAAACGGAAGCTATGACTATGGCAGACAGAATAGTTGTAATGAAAGACGGCATTGTTCAACAATTTGATACTCCGTCAAATTTGTATAATCACCCTTGCAATATGTTCGTAGCAGGTTTTATAGGTACGCCTCAAATGAATTTTATCGACGCAACAATAATTACTTGTTCGGGAGAGCTTTGCGCACTTGTTGACGATATTACCGTCCCTCTTCCTTTGCGAATGCAAGAAAACGAGAATGTAAAAAAATATGTCGGCAAGCCTATTGTTTACGGCATAAGATGTGAGGATATGCATATAAATTCAAGTTATGCACTTGAAAACAAGCAAAATGAAATTACACTCAAAGCCGACTTGGCAGAAATGATGGGCAGTGAGGTCTATATCTATTCATCAATTAACGATAAAGAAATAATTGCCAAGGTCAGAAGTGATACAAATATTTCCTCAGGCGACAGTGTTAAACTTTATATCGACACGGAAAAAGTTCATTTATTCGACCCTGAAAGCGAACTTCTGATTTGTGACTGAAAAGGACTGAACAAAATGCTTAATGAAAGAGCAAGCGGCGTGCTGCTTCATATTTCATCTCTGCCGTCAAAATACGGAATAGGTTGCTTTGATAAATGCGCTTATGATTTTGTCGATTTTTTGCAAGCAGCAGGTCAAACCTATTGGCAGATTTTGCCGCTTTGCCCGACAACAATAGGCGACTCACCTTATCAGAGTATTTCCACCTTTGCGCTTAACGAGTATTTTATTGATTTAGATGCCCTGTGCCGTCTTGAATTGCTGAAAAAAGAAGAGTTTGAAGATATAGAATGGTTTAAAGATAAAAACAAGGTGGATTACTCTTTGTTATATACAAACAGGCACAGGGTGCTTTATAAAGCGTTTGACAGATTTAAACGCAATATCCCAAACGATTTTAATTTGTTTTGTAAAGAAAATCTTTCTTGGCTTGGTGATTATTCGCTTTTTTGTGCTGTTAAGGATTATTTCGGCGCAGAACCTTTTTATTATTGGAATGATGATATTAAATATCGTGAAATATTTGCCGTAGAGGAATTTAAAGAGATATGTAAAGACAGAATTCTTTATTATAAAATGATTCAGTATTTTCTTTTTTTGCAGTGGCGGGCAATTAAGAAATATGCTAATAAACGAGGAATATCAATAATAGGGGATATGCCCATATATGTTGCAAATGACAGTGCAGATGTATGGGCAAATAAGGAAATATTTAAACTTAATCCTGAATTAAAAGCAAGCGAACTTGCAGGATGTCCGCCGGACTGCTTTTCACCTGACGGTCAGCTTTGGGGTAATCCCGTATATGATTGGAAAAAACTTAAAAAGCAAAAGTATTCTTGGTGGATTGAAAGACTTAATCAAAGTTTCAAGATTTACGATATAGTTCGTATCGACCACTTTCGAGGCTTTGAATCATATTACAGCGTAAAAGCAGGCAGTAATACGGCACGCAAGGGCTTGTGGCGCAAGGGTGGCGGAAAATCATTTTTTGACGCTTTGCCTAAGGAATTTAAGAATAAGATTATCGCTGAAAATCTCGGATTTTTAACGAAAGAGGTTGATGAACTTCTTAAATATACAGGCTTTCCGGGTATGAAGGTGCTTCAGTTTTCCTTTGATTCAAGGGATGATAACGGTAAATCATTGCCTGACGATTTTGAAAAAAATAACGTTGTTTATACAGGCACTCACGACAACGATACTGTTTTGGGTTGGTACAATACTGCCGATAAAAAAGACGTGGCTTATGCTATGCGTTATCTTGGAGCAAAGGATAAATTTGATTTAGTTGATAAAATGAACGAGTGCGCTATGAATTCAAACGCAAATACTTGTATTTTGACTATGCAAGATTTGCTTTGTTTAGGCAGCGAGGCACGTATGAACACCCCGTCAACAATGGGAGAAAATTGGAAATGGCGAATGAGTAAAGATGATTTAACCTCATCTCTTGCAAATAAACTTTTAGATATTACTAAGAAAAGCGGAAGGTGTGTTAATGGATAATATTAAAGAAAAATTAGAACTTTTGGCTTTTGGAAAATATAATAAAAATGTTAATAATCTCACAGTCGGTGAACTTTATGACGTTCTGGGAACGCTTGTGATATCAAACGTTTCACCCGATTGGCAAAAAAGTATGAAAGAACATATTAATTCTCGACGTGCCTATTATTTCAGCGCCGAATTTCTTGTAGGGCAACCTGTTTATAAAAACTTGATGTGCCTTGATATCGAATCTCAAATCGAAGAGGCATTATCAGGCTTTGAACGTTCGCTTAAGGAATTTGAAGCATTGCCCGACGAGCCTCTCGGTAACGGAGGTTTAGGCAGGCTTGCCGCTTGTTTTTTGGACAGCGCCGCAAATCTTAATGTTCCGATTGACGGCTATGGTATTAAGTATCGTTTCGGCCTTTTTGAGCAGGAAATTGAAAACGGTTTTCAAATTGAAAAGATATATAATTCTTTTGAATATAATGACCCTTGGTGCGTACCTTGCAAGGGTGATAAGGTTAAGGTCAGTTTTGGCGACGGTGACGTCTGGGCAGTGCCTTATGATATGCCGATTATATCTTTTAAAACTCGTAAATTTTCAACTCTGCGCCTTTGGCAGTGCGAAAGCATAAATGAATTTGATTTTGCACTGTTCAGTGAGCAAAAGTATACAAAATCACTTGAAGAAAAAAATAATGCAGAGAATATTTCAAGACTCCTATATCCAAACGATTCAACATTAGAAGGCAAAAAACTCAGATTTAAACAGCAGTATTTTTTCACAAGCGCTTCCTTGCAGGATATTATTAAGAAATATAAAAAATACCAATGTGACGATTATAATCATTTTTCGCAATATATTACAATTCAGCTTAATGATACTCATCCTGTTGTCGCAATCCCCGAACTTATAAGACTTCTTACTCTTGACGGTTGCGATTTTGACTACGCACTTAATATCTGCCATGATGTTTTTAATTATACAAATCATACAATTATGCCGGAAGCTCTTGAAAAATGGGATTTAAAGCTTATTGACAGCGTTTGCCCTGATATTGCGAGAATTATCATCGGTATTGATAAAAGACAGTCAGAGGAGCTTTCAAAAGGCGATTTTGATAAACCGAATATGCAAATCATTCAAGACGGCACTGTTAATATGGCGTATCTTGCCTGCTATGTATGCAAATATATCAACGGGGTAGCCGAACTTCACACAAAGCTTTTGAAGCAAAGCGTATTACCGTCATTTTTTGAAATCTATCCCGATAAATTTCAGAATAAAACAAACGGAATTACTCAACGAAGGTTTCTTCGCCTTTGCAATCCTGAATACAGTGCTCTTATCACCGAACTTTTGGGAAGTGATGAGTGGATTAACGATTTATCCCGATTAAAAGAGCTTGAAAAATTTGCTCAAAATAAAGATGTTTTAGAGAGATTTATCGAAATTAAAAAAGAAAACAAAAAGAAACTTGCAAACTATATTCGTTTAAAAGACGGCGATTCTTTTTCACCCGATTTTATTGTTGACTCCCAAATAAAAAGGCTTCACGAGTATAAACGTCAGCTTTTGAATATCCTTGTTATTCTTGAACTTTATTTTGAAATTAAGGAAAAAAGTTTAAATGATTTTACCCCGACCGTATTCATTTTCGGCGCAAAGGCGGCTCCGGGTTATGACAGGGCAAAGGGGATAATTAAGCTTATTAACGAGGTCAAAAGGCTTGTTGAAGCAGACGAATACGTAAGTCAATTTATTAAAATTATTTTTGTGAGCGATTACAGCGTTTCTTATGCAGAAAAAATAATTCCTGCCTCAGATGTGTCAGAACAAATTTCAACGGCAGGTACGGAAGCATCAGGAACGGGCAATATGAAATTTATGCTAAACGGTGCTGTCACCCTTGGTACTTTTGATGGTGCAAATATTGAAATAGTTGAAAGAGCAGGGGAGGAAAATAATTATATTTTCGGTGCAAGGGTAGAGGAAATTAATAAAATAAAAGACACCTATGAACCAAGGAAAATTTATAATTCAAATCCTAAGGTTAAAAGATGCCTTGATACTCTTGTTGACGGAACGTTCAGTGATAATAATACGGGTATCTTTAGGCAGCTGTATAACTCGCTTTTAGAGGGCGCATCTTGGCATAAGGCGGATAATTATTATCTTTTGCTTGATTTTGAGCCGTTTTTGAAGGCTAAGCTTAGACTTAATCTTGATTATAAGGATAAATATGCCTTTGCTGAAAAATGCTTTAGAAATACCTGTGCCGCAGGGTTCTTTTCGTCTGACAGAACAATAGAGGATTATTCAAAGAATATATGGAAAATCAATAAGCTGTAAAAAAATAATGGGTTACTTCAAATTTGTGAAGTAGCCCATCAGCGTGTAGAAAAAGTTCAATTACAAATTTCTACACGCTGTAAGACTTTGAGAAAGTGAGATAAATTTCGTATTTTGCGAGCGGGTGCTGTACGTTGGTACTGCCTCCGAGCAAAAGACGGAAAGTGCCAAAAAGCGGCTTGAACACTATGTTCAAGCCACTTTTCTATAAATGTATTTCTTATTTTATTTCGGCAAGAGCAAGCCTTTGCCATACGTTATTACTTTATGATAATTTAAGCACGGCACGGTTTAGCCACTTTATCGACAGTCTAAAGGGTTACTTCAAATTTGTGAAGTAACCCTTTGTAAGTTTTTATTTTGTTTTAACCTTTTCGTCTTTTAACTTGTTGTGATAATCCTTTGTTTCCTTAGCAAGTGAGCCGGAAAGTGCAATCAAGCATATAAGGTTTGGTATTGCCATAAGTCCGTTTGCAATGTCTGAAAAGCTCCAAACAACACCTAAGGTTGCCGTTGCGCCTACATAAGTTAAAAGTGAAAATACAACTCTGTAAATATAGCAGAAAATAGGCTTTTTGAAAAGGAATTCAAGCGCTTTTTCTCCGTTGTATTCCCAGCCTAAGATAGTTGAAAAAGCGAAAAGGATAATGCTGATTGTTACAAATACAGCTCCGGCTTTGCCAAGTGCCGTTTCAAATGCCGCAATAGTAAGTTCTGCACCTTCAAGCAATTTGCCGTCGGCATTTGTTGTGCCGAGTACACCGCTTGAAGCAATTGCAAGACCTGTGATTGTGCAAACAATAATTGTATCAATAAATGTACCGCACATATTTATAAAGCCTTGCTTTACGTGGTGGTCAGAGGTAGCAGATGCCGCTGAAATTGCCGCACTGCCAAGACCTGCTTCATTTGAAAAAACGCCTCTTGCAATACCGTAACGCATAGAGTTCATCATGCTTGCCGTAACCGTGCCGACAAGACCGCCCGCAATTGGTTTAGCACCGAATGCCATTGAAAAGATATTTGCAATTCCGCTTGGAACGTTTTTATAATTAATGCAAACTACAAGTATGCCTGCAATCATATAAAATACCGCCATAGCAGGAACAAGTACGCTTGATACCTTTGAAATTGATTTGATACCGCCTATAACAACAGCACCGACACATATAACGAGTATAATTCCCACAATCCATTTAGGCACATTAAATGTGGAGCTTACAGCAGTAGTGATTGAATTTCCCTGCGCAGAGTTGCCTATGCCAAATGAAGCCATAAGGGTAAATATTGCAAACATTACTGCAAGAAATGAGCCGAGTTTTTTGTTTTTAAGACCGTATTTGAGCGTATACATCGGTCCGCCGCACATTTCGCCTTTTTCATTTACTCTCCTGTATTTTCCGGCAAGAGCACATTCCGCATATTTTGTTGAAATGCCGAAAGCCGCTGAAATCCACATCCATACAAGAGCACCCGGTCCGCCGAGCACCATAGCCGTTGCAACACCAACAATGTTACCCGTGCCGACAGTAGCCGCAAGAGCCGTCATAAGTGCTGAGAACGGTGAAATGTCACCCTCGCCGTCCTTTTTTCTTGACTCCTTGCTGAAAAGCTTTTTAAGTGAAGAGCCAAGATTTCTCCAAGGCAAAAATCTGAGCCTTAATGTCAAAAATATACCTGTGCCGACAAGAAAAACCAGCATTACAGGTCCCCAAACAAAGTCGTTTACTTTGGTTACTATCTCAGTAAATTTATCCATTTAGCGCCACCCTTTTAAATAAAAATAATATATATAATAACATATTATTAAGTGTATATCAAGAAAAAAATCAACTGTATAAACAGTTGACCTATAATTTCTGATTATTTTTGGGGTATGGGTTTGGATTATCGGTAAGCTCTAACAGATAATCAACACTCACATTGTGAAGCTTTGCTATTTTAATAAGTGTTTCCGGTGTCATAGAATTAACTCCATTTTCATATGCTGCATAAGTTCGGCCATTGACATTTGGCAGAATTTATGTCATTATGGTTTTATAAATTATATGATTAGGGAGAAATACAATGGCTTGCTATTTAGTGGATTATGAAAATGTAAATCAAAAAGTGGTAAACGGAGTTACTCAATTAAAATTAACGGAAAATGACAGTATTGTAATCTATTATAGCAATAGTGCAAATTCGTTAACTTTTGAGCTGCATAATGAACTTATGCGTACCAATGCAAAAATCGAATATCGCAAAATTACCAGCGAAAGCAAAAATGCGCTTGATTTTATTTTAGTTTGCGATTTGGGTAGGCTTATCACCCAAAATCCTGACGAACATTTTTATATTGTATCAAAGGACGGCGATTATGATAATGTTATAAAATATGTAACAGGTCATTACAAATGTTCAGTTGAAAAAATAAAATCAATTTCTCAAAATATTGTACAACCTAATAATATCAAAAGTGGTTTGCCGGAGAGTACCGGAAATGAACTGAACAAATTAGTTAAAAATGATGAAGCAAAAAGAGTGCAGGCAACTATTGATAAATATGTTACCAAGAATGCGATACATAACAATCTTGTAAAAATCTTTGGTGAAAGAGGAAAAGAAATATATGAAAATATCAAACCTCTTTTGAAAAATAAAAAATAATCACCGCTTGTTTTATAGAAATATAAAAAGCAGTCAATATACTTTTTGTATGTTGACTGCTTTTGCTGTTAATATGCATTTTGACTACAAATTATATAGTCTTTTTGCGTTTTCGTTTGTGATATCTAAAAGCTCTTGTGCGTCCATATCCAAAAGCGAGCCGATTTTTTCAGCAATATACGGAATATAATGCGAATCGTTGCGCTTGCCTCTCATTGGGGTAGGGGCAAGGTACGGGCAATCGGTTTCAAGCACCAATCTTTCAATTGGTATCTCCTTTGCGACCTCAAGGCTTTTTCTTGCATTGTTAAAGGTGACAACTCCATTTAAGCCGATATACATACCAAGCTTAATAATTTCTCTCGCCATTTCCTTTGAACCCGAAAAGCAATGAACAACCCCCTTAGGCTTTGTTTCTCTGAAAATATCAAGTGTATCGCCGTGAGCGTCCCTGTCGTGAACAATTATCGGCATATCAAGCTTTTTTGCAAGCTCAATTTGCGCTTTGAAAAACTTTTTCTGTTCCTCTTTGCTTGATTCCATCCAGTAATAATCAAGTCCTATTTCGCCGATTGCAACGCATTTGTCGTTTTTTGCAAATCTTTCAATGACTTTTAAATCATCAAGCGTTGCACCATTTAAATTTTCGGGGTGAAAGCCTGCGGCAAAATACATATAATTATATTTTTGCGCAAGGTCAAAATTAAATTGAGTTGAATCTATGTCACATCCGCAGCTGACAACTAAAGAAACACCCTGACTTTGAAGATTATTTAATAATTCCTCTCTGTCAGGGTCAAATTTACTGTCGTCGTAGTGGGAATGTGTATCAAAAATATTGTGATACATTTATATTCCTACCGTTTCTTATCTTATTTTAGTACCTGCCGGCATACCGTCAACGAAAAGCACCTTGACGTCATTTTCGCTTACATCACCTGCAAGAAGCATACCGTTGCTCATTTCGCCGCAAAGCTTTGCAGGCTTAAGGTTTGCAACAATAATAACGCTCTTGCCGATTAAATCTTCAGGCTTGTACCAAGGAGCAATACCGGAAACAATTTGCCTTAGTTCGCCTGAGCCGTCATTAACCTGCAATTTGAGAAGCTTTTTAGCTTTCTTTATAGGCTCACATTGCTCAATTTTTGCAACTCTAAGCTCAACCTTTGCAAAATCGTCAAATTGAATTTGAGCAAGACCTTCAATTTCAGGTTTAGCCGCAGCCTCTTGCTTAGCATTTTCCTTTTGCTTTTCAGCAATCTCGGTAAGCATCTTTTCAGCGTCAATTCTTGCAAAGAGTGCTTTGGCTTCTCCTACTTTAGTGCCGGGCTTAAGTGCTCCGAACTCCTTAAGTGAATCGTAATCCTTAATATCGCAGTTCATCTGCTCAAAGATTTTTTCGCTTGTTTCAGGCATAAACGGCGAAAGAAGTATCGCAATATATCTGATAGCTTCAAGAAGATTGTAAAGAACCGTACCGAGTCTTGACTTTTGGCTTTCGTCCTTTGCAAGAGCCCAAGGAGCAGTTTCGTCAATATATTTGTTAGAGCGCTTTGCAAGGTTTAATACAGCCTCAACAGCATCTGCAACTCTGTAAGTTTCAAAGCATTTTTCAACTCTTGCAACTGTATCAAGAGCAAAGGTTTTAAGCTCCTCGTCCTCAACATATTTACATTCAGGCTCATAGCAAGGAGTTTGAACAACACCGTCAAAATACTTGTTTTGCATTGCGATTGTTCTGTTTACAAGATTGCCGAAAGTGTTAGCAAGGTCGCTGTTGTAGCGCTCGATAATCGTTTCATAAGTGATTGAACCGTCGTTTGCATAAGGCATTTCCGATACAAGATAATATCTTACTGCGTCAACACCGAGAAGCTTAACAAGGTCGTCTGCATAAATAACATTGCCACGTGACTTTGACATCTTGTCCTCGCCAAATAAAAGCCAAGGATGACCGAATACTTGCTTAGGAAGCGGTTCGCCGAGTGCCATAAGCATAATAGGCCAATAAATTGTATGAAATCTCACGATATCCTTACCGATGATGTGAACGTCGGCAGGCCAATATTTTTTATAAAGTTCAGATGAGCCGTCAGGGTCGTAGCCGAGAGCAGTGATATAGTTTGAAAGTGCGTCAATCCAAACATAAATTACGTGCTTATCGTCAAAAGTTACGGGAATACCCCATTTAAAACTTGTACGGCTTACGCAAAGGTCCTGCAAGCCGGGCTTAATAAAGTTATTAAGCATTTCCTTTTTACGAGCCTCAGGATAAATGAAGTTTTCATTGTTTTCAATAAATTCCTCAAGCTGCTTTTGATATTTAGAAAGCCTTAAGAAATAAGCCTCCTCCTTAGCGGGCTTTACTTCTCTGCCGCAATCAGGGCACTTGCCGTCAACAAGCTGGCTTTCAGTCCAGAATGATTCGCAAGGGGTACAATACATACCCTCGTAATGACCCTTGTAAATATCGCCTTGGTCATATAATTTTTTGAAAATCTTTTGAACGATTTTTTCATGGTAAGGGTCGGTAGTCCTGATAAACTTGTCATAGCTTGTGTTTAATAGGTCGCAAATTTCACGGATTTCACCCGATACCTTGTCAACATACTCCTTAGGAGTAACGCCGGCTTTTTCTGCATATTCTTCGATTTTTTGACCGTGTTCGTCAGTACCCGTGAGCATAAATACGTCATATCCCTGAAGCCTTTTATATCTTGCAATAGCGTCTGTCAAAACAATTTCATAGCTGTTGCCGATATGCGGCTTTCTTGAGGTATATGCAATTGCGGTAGTTATATAAAATTTTTCTTTTTCAGCCATTTTGATTTCTCCTTAAAATTTATATTAAAGAAGTGATGCGGCACCCTTATCAAGCATAAGAGTTACATCTGTATGGAATTGAAGAACCGAAGCAGGGCATTGCGGTGTAACATCGCCGTCAATAAGCTGCTTGATTGCCTTAGCCTTATTTTCACCGATAGCAATGATAAGTATTCTCTTAGCCTGCATAATTGAGCCGATACCCATAGTTACTGCGTGAGTAGGAACCTCATCAATTGATTTGAAGAAACGGCTGTTGTCCTTAATTGTGCTTTCTTTAAGTGCTACAACGTGACTCCATCTTTGGAAACTGTCAGACGGCTCATTAAATGCAATGTGACCGTTTGAACCGATACCTAAAAGCTGAATATCAATTCCGCCGGCTTTTTTGATTTTTTCTTCATAAGCTTTGCATTCATCTTCGGGATCTTCAGCATTGCCATTGAGGAAATTAATGTTTTCCTCGGGAATGTTAATGTGATTGAAAAGATTATCATGCATAAAGCGATGATATGAGTTTATATCGTTTACGTCAAGCTTGCAATATTCGTCAAGGTTAAAGGTTGTTACCTTACTGAAATCAACTGCACCCTGCTCATAAAGTTTAATCATATGACCGTAAGGCTTAAGCGGCGTTGAGCCTGTAGCAAGACCAAGTACGCTGTCAGGCTTTGCAAGAACCTGTCCGCACATATAGTTACCTGCCGCAATACCGATTTGCTCTTCGTTATCATACACAAGTACGTTCATATTTGTTTTTCCTCCGTTTTATAAATCGTTATCTAATATATTATAAACTAATTAATTTGTGTGTCAATGTTATTTTTCTTTTTAACAACTTTTTTTATAATAATGTAAATAATATAAAAGGCTAAAGCACCTACTAAAGCACCGACTGTATCAATTGCCCAATCTCTTATTTCACACGAACGCCCGTCAACAAAAAGTTGATGAAATTCATCGCTTATTGCATAGAAAGAGGTGAGAGCGCAGGAATAAAGCGGAATAAAACGTTTGCTCAATTGATATATTGCATTGCTCGCCAAAAAGCACAGACCAACGTATTCTGAAAAATGAGCAAGTTTTCTTACGATAAAATCAGTTACGCTGTTTTTTCCGAAATGATTTATTATCCATTTTACAATAACACTGCTTTGTGCCGCCGATTCGTCAGCCGTTTTCGAGGAAAGCCAAAATATTATTGCCATACAAATAAAAACAAGTGCCCAACTTATAATTATTGCTGTTAAATTATTTTTCTTCTCTTGTTGCATTTACAAAGCTTACCCTTCCGCTGCCGGGGTGGAACTGAACATTTTTAACTCCGCTTGCCTGAGCATAATATGATGATTCAAATAGCACAGGCTTAATGCTGTAATCTGCTAAAATTTCCGTTTCACATTCTTTAGTATTAACGGCGAGTTCTGCGGCAGTTGCGTTTTGTGCTTTTTTTAGTGCAGATATTGCGGCAGGTACGGTTCCTATATAATTGCCGTTAATGATTGTACTTAAAAAATCAAGCGGACTTTGATTAGTAGCCGTGAATTTATAAAGCGCAATGTCATAATCACCTTTTGACAATGCATTTTGATAATCGCTTTCACTCAATATGTTTACCTTTAATGAAAAGCTGATTTTATGTTCATCATCATTGCCGTAAGCTGAAATTGAGCCAACGCCTGCCTGAATACCCTGAACAAGTTCTTTAACTGTATCTTTGTATTCCTCGGTCGCAATAACGTTAAAGCTTGCTTGCGATGCGCCAAGTTCGTTTAATCCCTCTTTCCAAAGCTGCTGCGCTTTGGATATGTTTTGCTTATAAACGGTTGTGCCGATTGCCTTATTTGCCTCGTCTGTTCCTATTTTGCAACTCGGCGGTGTAAAACTTGTTGCACGGCTTAAATAGTCATATTTCTTTGTGTCTATATCCGAAATACTTAAGCAAACAGCTTGCCTTAATTTGTCATTTGAAAAGATAGTGTTGTTCTTGTTTAATACCATTGCAAGCGTTGCGTCGGTGTAGCTTATTGCAGTTATGTCGCTGTCCTTTAGCTTATCATATTCCTGACCCGTTATATAAGCTGCATCGTAATAGCCTGATTTAAGATTTTTAGCTGCATCTTCGGTGTTGTCTGTTATTTTTAATGTAATATCAGTTACAGCTGATTTGAAGTCGCCGACGTATTGCTTGTTGTTTTTTAAAATGTATGATGCTTCAAGAATGTTACTGACATAGAACTGACCGTTGAATATTGTATAATCAAGACCTAAGCCGTATCTGCCCTTTGTTGCGTTGAAATATTCTTTGTTGCAGGGCATTGCGACGGCTGTTGCAAGAACGTTTAAAAATCCGTCGTCTGCAGATTTAAGATTAATTTCAAGTGTGTAATCGTCAAGTGCCTTCACGCCTAATTTATTTGAACTTAATTTACCTGAATGTATCTTAGATGCATTCACGATATTTGAAATTGATGAGAAAAGGGGAGCGTCGGTATTTTTCTCACACGCTCTTTGAAGTGCAAATACAAAGTCATTAGCGGTTATATCAGGATTAAAGCTTTCGCCCATAAGCTCCTGCGCCTTTGTAAGTTCTTTATTGTCAGAACTCTGCGACGTGCTTTTTACGTTCCATTTTGCCCCTTGCCTTAAATGAAATGTATATGTTTTTCCGCCATTGCTTATTTCCCAAGTTTTTGCAACGCCTGCCTGTACCTTGCCGTTGTCATTTACTCTTACAAGTCCTTCAAAGCAATTTTCAACAAGCAAAAATTCATCGGCTGTTTTTGCAATTTGCGGGTCGAAACTTTTAATGTCACCGGAAAAAGGATATATAAAGTCGATTTTATCGTTATTTGATGAGCAACCGGCAAATATTGTAATTGTCAATATAAGACATAAAGCCGTGCAAAATAATTTTTTTATAGTATTTTTCAATTTCGTCACCTGAAAGCTAAATAGTAATGTAATAAATATTATATAATCTACTTGCAATTATATCAAAGTGTATCTCGTAAATCAATCTAAAAATACTTAAATTAAGTTAATTTTTTGGCACAAATGTGATACACACGGAGCAGTGTACTAAAAACTTTTTAAGATGCACAAAGTTTTATTAAAAAAAGTGTTGACATATTGTTTTACTTAGTTTATATTATTAAGCATCTTAAAATGGCTTTTTATTGCAAATTATAAATTCTATATTTTTAATTATTGCGTAATATATGTAACGGAAAATTTTGATTTTCAGGTCATAACGCAATAAGCAATTTGCCGTTTACGAATATAAACAATTTATGAAAATAAAACGATCGGAGTGACTCTAATGGTAAATGTTAAGGATGTCCAGCTCGGCACAACAACGAGAAAGAGTTTTGCAAAAATCAATGAGGTTATGAAAATGCCTAACCTTATCGAAGTGCAGAAGAGTTCTTACCGTTGGTTTCTTGAAGAGGGTCTCAAAGAGGTATTTAAGGATATCGGTGAAATCAGCGATTACACCGGCAACCTTGTACTTGACTTTGTCGACTTTTCAATTGACGACGAACCTAAGTATTCAATTGCACAGTGTAAGGCTCGTGACACCACTTATGCCCGTCCTTTAAAGGTTAGGGCAAGACTTGTTAACAAAGAAACAGGCGAAATTAAAGAAAACACTATTTTTATGGGCGACTTGCCTTGGATGACAGATGCAGGTACATTTGTTATCAACGGTGCTGAAAGATGTATTGTGTCTCAGCTTGTTCGTTCTCCGGGTGTTTATTACAATATGGACCACGATAAGACAGGTAAGGAACTTTTTACCAACACTGTTATTCCTAACCGTGGTGCTTGGCTTGAGTATGAAACCGACGCCAATGACCTTTTCTATGTTCGTATTGATAAAAACAGAAAAATTTATATCACAACCTTCCTTCGTGCTTTAGGCCTTGGTACTGATTCTGAAATCGTTGATTTCTTTGGCGAAGATGAAAAGATTCTTGCCACAATCGATAAGGATACTACTAAGAACACCGAGGAGGCTCTTCTTGAAGTTTATAAAAAACTTCGTCCGGGTGAGCCGCCAACCCTTGAAACAGCACAGGCTCATCTTGACGGTTTGTTCTTTGATGCTCACCGTTATGACCTTTCAAGAGTCGGCAGATATAAATATAATAAAAAGCTTTCGTTAAGTGATAGACTTAAGGACAGAGTTCTTACTCAGCCTATCATCTCACCACAGGGTGAATTTCTTGCAGATGCAGGCGAGAAAATCAGCGAAGAAAGAGCTGTTGAAATTGAAAATGCAGGCGTTATGGTTGCATTTGTAGATGCAGATGGCAAGGAAGTAAAAATCGTATCTAACGGTATGGTTGATATTTACAAATACGTTGATTTCGACTGCAAAGAGCTTGGTATTCACGAAATGGTATCGTATAGAGTCCTTTCCGAAATTCTTGAAAAGTGCGGCGACGACGTTGATGCTCTTAAGGAAGAAATTGAAAGAAGAGCAGACGACCTTGTTCCCAAGCATATTACAACAGATGATATTTTTGCAAGCGTGTCTTATCTTATTAACCTTGCAAATGGCGTAGGCACTACCGACGATATCGACCACCTTGGCAACCGTAGAATCAGAGCTGTCGGCGAACTTCTTCAAAATCAGTTCAGAATCGGTTTTACAAGAATGGAAAGAGTTATTCGTGAGCGTATGACTCTTCAGGCTCAGGATGACGACGGTGCTATCACACCTCAGGCTCTTATCAATATTCGTCCTGTAGTTGCCGCAATTAAAGAGTTCTTCGGTTCATCTCCTCTTTCTCAGTTTATGGACCAGAACAATCCTCTTGCAGAGCTTACTCATAAGAGAAGACTTTCAGCCCTCGGTCCCGGCGGTCTTTCAAGAGACCGTGCAGGTTTCGAAGTTCGTGACGTACACTATACCCACTACGGCCGTATGTGTCCTATAGAGACACCTGAAGGTCCTAACATCGGTCTTATCTCTTATCTTGCTTGTTACAGCCGTCTTAATGAATATGGCTTTATCGAAGCTCCATACCGCAAGGTTGATAAGGAAACAGGCGTTGTAACCGACGAGGTTGTTTATATGACTGCCGATGTTGAGGATAATTACGTTGTTGCTCAGGCTAACGAACCTCTTGATGAAAACGGCAGATTTACAAACGCAAGAGTTACTTGCCGTTGCCGTGATGAGTTCCTTACTCTTCCTCCTGAAAGAGTAGATTATATGGACGTATCGCCTAAGATGGTAGTTTCAGTTGCTACAGCAATGATTCCTTTCCTTGAAAACGATGACGCTAACCGTGCACTTATGGGTGCTAACATGCAGCGTCAGGCTGTACCTCTTCTTAAGACAGTCGCTCCTGTTGTAGGAACTGGTATGGAATATAAAGCAGCTTACGACTCCGGTGTAGTTGTTATTGCTAAGCGTGGCGGTACTGTTACTGCAGTTGATGCCGACACTATTGAAATTACAGTTAAGCCGGGTGAAGTTGACAAGTATGAGCTTGTTAAGTTCCAAGGTTCTAACCAGGGAACATGCATTAATCAGCGTCCTATCGTTTCTCTTCACCAAAAAGTTGAGGACGGACAGGTTATTGCAGACGGTCCGGCAACCTGCAACGGTGAAATTTCACTTGGTAAGAATGCCCTTATCGGCTTTATGACATGGGAAGGTTATAACTACGAGGATGCTGTTCTTATTAATGAAAAGATTGTAAGAGACGATGTTTATACCTCAATTCACGTTGTTGAGCATGAGGTAGAGGCTCGTGATACAAAACTCGGTCCTGAAGAAATAACAAGAGATATTCCTAACGTTGGTGAGGATGCTCTTCGTGACCTTGACGAAGACGGTATTATCCGTATTGGCGCCGAGGTTCATTCAGGCGATATTCTTGTCGGCAAAGTTACACCTAAGGGTGAAACAGAGCTTACAGCCGAGGAAAGACTTTTGAGAGCTATCTTTGGCGAAAAGGCAAGAGAGGTTAGAGATACATCAATGCGTATCCCTCACGGCGAATACGGTATTGTTGTTGATGTTAAAGTATTTACCCGTGCTAACAGCGATGAGCTTTCACCGGGTGTAAATAAAGTAGTTAGAGTATATATTGCTCAAAAGCGTAAAATTCAAGTCGGCGATAAGATGGCAGGTCGTCACGGTAACAAAGGTGTTGTTTCAAGAATTTTACCTCAGGAGGATATGCCATTCCTTCCTGACGGCAGACCTCTTGATATTGTTCTTAACCCTCTCGGCGTACCTTCACGTATGAATATCGGTCAGGTACTTGAGGTTCATCTCGGCTATGCAGCTATGGCTCTTGGCTGGAAGATGATGACTCCTGTATTCGACGGCGCTCATGAGGAAGATATTCGTGAATGCCTTAAGGAAGCCGATATCGGTTACTATATCGATGAAAACGGCAAGAAGGTATATGACGGTAAGACAGAACTTATCGACGGCCGTACAGGTGAAAAGTTTGATAACCGTATCACAGTAGGTTATATGTATTATCTTAAACTCCATCACCTTGTTGATGATAAGATTCACGCTCGTTCAACAGGTCCTTACAGCCTTGTAACTCAGCAACCGCTCGGTGGTAAAGCTCAGTTCGGCGGTCAGCGTTTCGGCGAAATGGAAGTTTGGGCACTTGAAGCTTACGGTGCAGCTTATACTCTTCAAGAAATTATTACAATTAAGTCCGATGACGTTGTCGGCCGTGTTCGTACTTACGAGTCAATCGTAAAAGGCGAGAATATTCCTGCGGCAGGCACACCTGAGTCATTCAAGGTTCTCTTCAAAGAACTTCAGGCACTCGGTCTTGACACTAAGGTTCTCGATAAGGACGGCAATGAGGTTGAGCTTAAGCAAGACCTTGATGACGGTTCAGGTATTCAGCCAATCGATGAACAAGCATTTACAACAGTAAATGACTTTGAGGGTCAGGAAGGCTTTGGAGTAGAAAATGCTGAGGGCGAACAGGAAGCAGGTCAGTCAGATGGCTTTGATGATTTGTTTGCAGATGGCGAAAGCGAATCAGATGATGATTACGGTTTCGGCTTCGGCGACGATTCTTCAGACGATGAATAATTCTGATAAGACTTCCGCAACTAACTAATATAAAGGAGTGCTTCCATATGGATAATTATGAAAACGAATTCAGTTCAATAAAAATCGGCCTTGCTTCACCGGAGCAGATTCGTGAATGGTCTTACGGCGAAGTAACAAAGCCTGAAACAATAAACTACAGAACTCTTAAACCTGAACGTGACGGTCTTTTCTGCGAAAGAATTTTCGGACCTATGAAGGACTGGGAATGTCATTGCGGTAAATATAAGAGAGTTCGTTATAAGGGAAAAGTCTGCGAGCGCTGCGGTGTTGAAATTACACGTTCAAAAGTAAGACGTGAACGTATGGGTCATATCGAGCTTGCAGCTCCTGTTTCTCATATTTGGTATTTTAAGGGTATTCCGAGCCGCCTCGGTCTTGTACTTGATATCAGCCCGAGATACCTTGAAAAGGTGCTTTATTTTGCACTTTACATTGTTACCGATCCCGGTGACACCCCACTTGAAAAAATGCAGATTCTTAATGAAAAAGAATATGCTGAAATGAGAGAAAGATACGAGGACGACTTTAAGGCAGGTATGGGCGCCGAAGCTGTTAAAGAGCTTCTTCAGGGAATTGATGTTGCTCAGCTTCGTGATGAACTTACCGCAGAACTTGAGGGTGCTACAGGTCAAAAGAGAGTAAGACTTCTTAAAAGGCTTGATGTTGTTGATGCTTTCTACCACAGCGGCAATAAGCTTGAATGGATGATTCTTGACGCTATCCCTGTAATTCCTCCTGATATCCGTCCTATGGTTCAGCTTGACGGTGGCAGATTTGCTACTTCTGACCTTAACGACCTTTACAGAAGAGTTATTAACAGAAACAATCGTCTTAAAAGACTTCTTGAGCTTGGCGCTCCTGAAATCATTGTAAGAAACGAGAAGAGAATGCTTCAGGAATCTGTTGATGCTCTTATAGATAACGGTCGTCGTGGCCGTCCTGTTACAGGTCCTAATAACAGACCTCTTAAGTCACTTTCTGATATGCTTAAGGGTAAGCAGGGACGTTTCCGTCAAAACCTTCTTGGTAAGCGTGTTGACTATTCCGGTCGTTCGGTTATCGTTGTAGGTCCTGAACTCAAGATGCACCAGTGCGGTCTTCCTAAAGAAATGGCTATTGAACTTTTCAAGCCTTTCGTTATGAAAAGACTTGTTGAAACCGGTGTTGCATCTAATATTAAGTCAGCAAGAAAAATGGTTGAAAGAGCCAATAATCCTGCTGTTTGGGATAGCCTTGAGGTTGTAATCAAGGATCACCCGGTTATGTTAAACCGTGCCCCCACACTTCACAGACTTGGTATTCAGGCATTTGAACCTGTACTTGTTGAGGGTAGAGCAATTAAGCTCCATCCGCTTGCTTGTACCGCATTCAACGCCGACTTCGACGGTGACCAAATGGCTGTTCACGTACCTCTTTCTGCTGAAGCTCAGGCTGAGGCAAGAATGTTGATGCTTGCTGCTAATAACCTTCTTAAGCCGTCAGACGGTAAGCCTGTTACTGTTCCTACTCAGGATATGGTTATCGGTTCATACTATCTTACAATGATTAAAGAAGGTGAGCCGGGTCAACCTAAATTCTATAAGGACGAGGCAAGAACTCAGGAAGTTAGTTTTGCAGACGTTAAAGCTGATATTAATAAAGATTTTGAAGATCCACGTGATTATATTTCTAATCCTGCTATTCTTTGTGAGATTTCAGAGAAAGAACTTGCTCAAAAGTATGGCTACTACCGTTCCTATAAGCTTTACAGAGATAAAGATGAGGCAATGATGGCATATCAGGAGGGCTCTCTCGGTATGCATTCACCTGCAAAGATTCGTGTTACCCGTGAGGTTGACGGTGTAACTAAGAGCGCTGTTATAATTACAACAATCGGCAGAATCATTTTCAATAATCCGGTTCCTCAGGATCTCGGCTTTGTTGACAGAACTGACCCTGCACACGAATTTGACCTTGAAGTTTCATTTGTAGTTAAGAAAAAGCAGCTCGGTCAAATTGTAGAAAGATGTATCAATGTTCACGGCGTTTCTATTGCTTCTCATGTTCTTGATTCTATCAAGGCACAGGGCTATAAGTATTCAACTGTTTCAGGTACTACCGTTGCTGTTTGCGACGCACTTATCCCTGAAAAGAAGAAGGAATACCTTGCAGAAGCAGAAAAGAAAGTTGATGAAATCACATATAACTATAACTACGGCTTTATTACTAACGAGGAGCGTTCCTCAGCAGTAATCAAAGCATGGGAAGATTGTACTAATAAGGTTTCTAATGAGCTTACGAGTAACTTTGACGGTGCTCATAACCCAATTCACATGATGGTAGACTCAGGTGCTCGTGGTAGTACTTCACAGCTTCGTCAGCTTGCAGGTATGAGAGGTCTTATTGCAAATACTGCAGGTAAGACAATCGAGGTTCCTATTCGTGCTAACTATCGTGAAGGTCTTAATATTCTTGAATATTTCATTTCTTCTCGTGGTGCTCGTAAAGGTCTTGCCGATACAGCTCTTCGTACTGCTGACTCAGGTTATCTTACAAGACGTCTTGTTGACGTATCTCAGGACGTTATCATTCGTGACGACGACTGCGGATGTCACGACGGTATCGTAGTAAGCAAAATTATGGACGGTAACCGTGTTCTTGAGCCGCTTGAGGAAAGACTTACAGGCAGATTTGTTGTTGACCCTGTAGTTGACCCTAAGACCGGTGAAGTTCTTATGGAAGCTGACAGAATGATGACTTCTGATGATGCCAAGCGTATTGTTGACGCAGGTATTGAGTCGGTAAAGATTCGTTCACTTATTACTTGTAAATCACGTCACGGTGTTTGCCGTAAGTGTTATGGTGCAAACCTTGCATTTAATGAACCTGTTCAGGTTGGTGAAGCAGTCGGTATTATTGCCGCTCAGTCAATCGGTGAGCCTGGTACTCAGCTTACAATGAGAACATTCCATACCGGTGGTGTAGCCGGCGGTGCAGATATCACACAGGGTCTTCCTCGTGTTGAGGAACTCTTTGAGGCAAGAAAGCCAAAGCAGCTTGCTATCCTTTCTGAAATCGAAGGTGATGTTCGTTTTGAGGAAATCAAAAAGAGCCGTCACGTTATCGTTTATAATAAAGATACTGCCGAGGAGAAGAAGTATCTTATTCCTTACGGTGCAAGACTTTGCGAAAATATCGTAGAGGGTGCTCATATTACTAAGGGTACTGAGCTTACTCTCGGTGCTGTTAATCCGCACGATGTTCTTGCAATTCTCGGTGAAGAGGCTGTTTATAACTACCTTATTAAGGAAGTTCAGTTTGCATATCGTACACAGGGTGTTGATATCAACGATAAGCATATCGAGGTTATTGTTCGTCAGATGCTTAAGAAATGTACTGTTGACGAAGCAGGTGACACCGATCTTGTTGCAGGCACAATGGTTGATGTTTCGGCTGTTGACGAAGCAAACGACAAGATTGACGCAAGAATTAAAGCAGGTGAGGAAAATCTTAAGAAAGCAACATATATTCCTATTCTTATGGGTATTACAAAGGCTTCTCTTGCTACAGATTCATTCCTTTCAGCCGCTTCCTTCCAGGAAACAACAAGAGTTCTTACCGATGCCGCTATCAGAGGCAAGAGCGACCCGCTTATCGGTCTTAAGGAAAATGTTATTATCGGTAAACTTGTTCCTGCCGGTACAGGCATGGACGTATTCCGTAAGGTTGATGTTGTTCCGAGTTATTTTGCCGCTGAAAACAGCGATGAAATTTTAAATCTTGAACAATTACAAGAACTCTTGACAAACACTATGCAGTAGTGGTATAATGCTAAATCGTGTGAGATAAGTTTGTATATTATTAACAAATTTTTATGCAACTTTTTAGCAAATAATACAACATTTCGGGGTAAGCTTTGGCTTGCCCCGAGGTGTGCGTTTAATTGATATGCCGATTTTTCGGCGTATGACTTATACGCACACAGCGTATAAAATAATTTTTGAAAGGAGATAAACTATTGCCTACCTTTAATCAGCTCGTAAGAACAGGTCGTAAGACTATCGAAAAGAAGTCAAAGACACCTGCACTTTTAAAGGGCTTAAACACTAAGAAAAATGTTGTTACAGATAACAACTCACCTCAAAAGCGTGGCGTTTGTACTGCAGTAAAGACTGCTACACCTAAGAAGCCTAACTCAGCTCTTCGTAAGATTGCCAGAGTTCGTCTTACTAACGGTATTGAAGTATCTGCATACATTCCGGGCGTTGGTCATAACCTTCAGGAACACTCCGTAGTTATGATTCGTGGCGGCCGTGTTAAGGACCTTCCTGGTGTACGTTACCATATTATTCGTGGTACACTTGATACACAGGGTGTAAACGGCAGAATGCAGAGCCGTTCTAAGTACGGTGCAAAGAAGCCAAAGGCTGCTAAGAAATAAGCCTTATTTTAATGGATAACAATAGTTTATATACCTATATATAATTACAGCGTATATGACCTTTTGTTGACTCCACGGAAAAACCGAGTACCTATGAACTCATTAAAAATTATGAAGGAGGGAAGCGAAGATGCCAAGAAGAGGCCAAATCGCTAAGCGTGATGTATTACCTGATCCGCTTTACAATTCAAAGCTTGTAACCAGACTTATCAACAGCATCATGCTTGATGGAAAGAAGGGCGTCGCTCAGAAAATCGTTTACGACGCATTCGACATCATTAAGGAAAAAACAGGCAACGACCCATTAGAGACTTTTGAAGCTGCAATGGAAAACGTAATGCCTGTACTCGAGGTAAAGGCTCGCCGTGTCGGCGGTGCTACTTACCAGGTTCCTCTTGAGGTTCGTCCTGAAAGAAGACAGACTTTAGGTCTTCGTTGGATTACTCTTTACGCTCGTCAGCGTTCAGAGAGAACTATGAGAGAACGTCTTGCTGCTGAAATTATGGACGCTGTCAATAAGACAGGCGGCGCAGTTAAGAAGTGCGACGATACACACAAGATGGCAGAAGCAAACAAAGCATTTGCTCATTTCAGATATTAATAGGAGGGTATTATGTCAAGACAAGTATCTCTTGAGAAAACAAGAAATATTGGCATTATGGCTCATATTGATGCAGGTAAAACTACAACCACCGAGCGTATTCTGTATTATACAGGTGTAAACCACAAGATTGGTGAAACACACGAAGGTGCTGCAACAATGGACTGGATGGAGCAGGAGCAGGAGCGTGGTATCACAATCACATCTGCTGCAACTACTTGTTTCTGGAAAAAGCATAGAATCAATATTATCGATACACCGGGTCACGTTGACTTCACAGTTGAGGTTCAGCGTTCACTTCGTGTACTTGACGGTTCAGTTACTGTTCTTTGTGCAAAGGGCGGTGTTGAGCCACAGTCTGAAACCGTATGGCGTCAGGCTGATGAATATAAAGTACCACGTATGATATTCGTTAATAAGATGGATATTATGGGTGCTGACTTCTACAGAGCTCTTAATATGGTTAAAGACCGTTTTAAATGTAATGCTCTTCCTATCCAGCTTCCAATCGGAAGTGAGGATACCTTTGAGGGTATTATTGACCTCGTAGAAAACCATGCCGTTATCTATATCGATCCTGATAAAGAAAAGGGTATGAAATTTGAAATCAGAGAAATCCCTGATGATATGAAGGAACTCGCTGCAAAGTACAGAACTGAGCTTGTTGAGCATGTTGCTGAGATGGATGAGGACCTTATGGAAAAATACTTTGAAGAGGGCGAAGACGCTATCACTGTCGACGAAATCAAGAAAGTTATCCGTAAGTCTACTATCGCAAACTCAATGGTTCCTGTTTGCTGCGGTACAGCTTATCGTAATATGGGTGTTCAGCCACTCCTTGATGCAATTGTTGACTATATGCCGGCTCCTACCGACGTTGACTCAATCAAGGGTGTAAATCCTGATACAGAAGAGGAAGAATTCCGTCATTCATCTGATGACGAGCCATTCTCAGCTCTTGCATTCAAGATTGCTACTGACCCATTCGTTGGTAAGATTTGTTTCTTCCGTGTATATTCAGGTCAGATTGCTGCCGGTACTCCTTGCCTTAACTCTGTTAAGGACCAAAAGGAAAGAATGGGCAGAATCCTTCTTATGCACGCTAACCACAGAGAGGATATTCCTGTAGCTTATTCAGGTGATATCGCTGCTGCAGTAGGTTTAAAGAATACTACAACAGGTGATACTCTTTGTGACGAAAATCATCCAATCATTCTCGAATCAATGAATTTCCCTGACCCTGTTATCCGTGTTGCTATTGAGCCAAAGACTAAAGCAGGTCAGGAAAAGATGGGTATTGCTCTTGCAAAACTTGCAGAAGAAGACCCAACATTTAAAGCATATACTGACGAAGAAACAGGACAAACTATTATCGCAGGTATGGGTGAACTTCACCTTGAGATTATCGTTGACCGTCTTCTTCGTGAATTTAAGGTTGAGGCTAACGTTGGTGCTCCTCAGGTTGCTTATAAGGAAACAATCCAGCAGGAAAGCTCTTCAGACCTTAAGTATAAGAGACAGTCAGGTGGTTCAGGTCAGTACGGTCACGTTAAGATTCGTATTATGCCTAACCTTGATGAAAATGGCATCGGCAAGGGTTACGAATTTGTAAACCAAATCGTCGGCGGTGCTATTCCTAAGGAATATATCCCTGCTGTTGACGCCGGTATTCAGGGTGCTATGAAGAGTGGTATCCTTGCAGGCTACAACGTTGTTGACGTTAGAGTTGAGCTTTATGATGGTTCTTATCACGAAGTTGACTCATCAGAAATGGCATTTAAGATTGCAGGTTCTATGGCATTCAAGGATGCTGCTAAGAGGGCTAACCCAATCATCCTCGAACCAATGATGAAGGTTACAGTTATCGTTCCTGAAGAATATATGGGCGATGTTATCGGCGACCTTAACTCTCGTCGTGGACAGATTCAGGGTATGGAAGACAGAGCAGGTGCTAAGCAGATTAATGCAAGAGTTCCGCTTTCAGAAATGTTTGGCTACGTTAATGACCTTCGTTCAAAGACTCAGGGTCGTGGTCAGTACACAATGGAGCCGGACGGTTACGAGCCTGTTCCTAAGTCAATTAGTGAGTCTATCATTAGCGAAAGAGCTAAGAAAGACTAATTAGTTGCATATATTTTTATAAAAAACTCTTGATATTTCTATTCTTATTTGATAGAATATCTTTGACAATTTTTCTATTGTAAATTTTAAGGAGGAAAATTCCAATGGCAAAAGAACATTTTAATCGTACCAAGCCACATGTAAACATTGGTACAATCGGTCACGTTGACCATGGTAAGACTACTCTTACTGCTGCTATCACAAAGTATCTTGCAAACAAGGGCTATGCAAAGTTTGAGGACTATGCAGATATCGATAAGGCTCCTGAAGAAAGAGAACGTGGTATCACAATCAACACAGCTCACGTTGAGTATGAAACTGACAAGCGTCACTATGCTCACGTTGACTGCCCGGGCCATGCTGACTATATCAAGAACATGATCACAGGTGCTGCTCAGATGGATGGTGCTATCCTTGTTATCGCTGCAACTGACGGTCCTATGGCTCAGACTAAAGAACACCTTCTCCTTGCTCGTCAGGTAGGCGTTCCAGCAATCATCGTATTCCTTAACAAGACTGACCAAGTTGATGACCCAGAACTTCTTGAGCTCGTAGAGATGGAAGTTCGTGAAACACTCGCTGAGTATGATTTCGATGACGAGTGCCCAATCATCAAGGGTTCAGCTCTTAAGGCTCTTGAGGCTACATCAAATGACGATCCTGCTTGCGATTGCATTAAGGAACTCATGGATGCAGTTGATGAGTATATCCCAACTCCTGACCGTAAGTCAGACCTTCCTTTCCTTATGCCTGTTGAGGACGTATTCACAATCACAGGTCGTGGTACAGTTGCTACAGGTAGAGTAGAGAGAGGTAAGCTTAACACTAACGATACAGTTGAAATGGTTGGTCTTCATGACGAAATCCGTTCAACAGTTTGCACAGGTATCGAAATGTTCAGAAAGATTCTTGACTATGCTGAGGCTGGTGACAACATCGGTTGTCTTCTTCGTGGTGTTCAGAGATCTGATATCGAGAGAGGCGAGGTTCTTGCAGCTCCTGGTTCAATCCACCCACACACAAAGTTCTCAGGTCAGGTTTACGTTCTTTCTAAGGACGAAGGTGGCCGTCATACTCCTTTCTTCAACAACTATCGTCCACAGTTCTATTTCAGAACAACTGACGTAACCGGTGTTATCACTCTTCCTGAAGGTACAGAGATGTGTATGCCTGGCGATAACGTTGTAATGAACGTTGAGCTCATCACTCCTATCGCTATTGAAGAAGGTCTTCGTTTTGCTATCCGTGAAGGTGGTAGAACAGTAGGTTCAGGCGTTGTTACAGCTATCAACGAGTAATCTATATTTTACTTTCTAAATTTAAAAGGTTGTCGCTTTTGGCGGCAACCTTTTTTCTTTCGTCTATTGAAATTTGTTATATATTAGAGTAAAATATAAATATATAATAAATTGAAATTAAGTTAGGTGAATTATGAAAAAAATTAGTTCAATATTAGTAGCTGTTTTCTTTGTGCTTGTTAGCCTTTTTTCTTTTTCTTCCAATGCCTTGGCAAATACAATGAAAACGGCAATCGGCATAAGTTTAGGTCAAACTGTTAATGAAAAAGTTGACAGCAGTTCATCTCAAACAAAATATTTATGGCTGAAATTTGATTGCCTTTCATCAAATTATTATGATTTTACCGTGTCGGGTGTAGAATTACCGTTAAGTGACGTCTTTCTCACAGTTTATGACTCAGAAAATAATGTTATTAATTCTAATGTAAATACAGAAAATGAATATTCTTTTGTGTCTACAACTTATTTAGAAGCCGGAAAACCGTACTATTTTAGACTTGAATGTTTAAAAGGAACATATTCCTTTTCCGCTTCGTTAAATATTCATAATCATTGCTATACAAACTTTTTTGTAAAAGCTGTTGCAGACGATGATAAAGAAAATAGGTTAAACGGCTTCTCAAAGCTTTTGTGTAACTCTTGTTCAAATGAATATATTGTTCAAAATATTTATGCGCCATCTACCGTTAAGCTTTCGTCGACTAAAATTGCCTTTAATCCTTACGGTTCGTATCCGAGCGTAACTGTTTATGACAGCGTAGGTAATTTGATTTCACCGAGTGAATATGTTGTCACATACGATGATAACTTCAAGACGGGAAAAGCGTGGGTATACGTCAATTTTGTCGGAAATAATTATAAGGGCGAACTTACTTCGAGTTTTATGATTATTCCTGCCAAACCGACTCCTACTTCCCTTAAATCCAAAAAGTCAAAGCAGATTACTTATTCTTGGAACAAGGATTCTAACGCTTCGGGTTATCAAATTCAATACAGCACATCATCTTCTTTTTCTAAGAAAAAAACGAAGTCTTATATAATTTCTAAAAATTCGACTAAGTCAAAAACTTTCTCATCTCTTAAAAAGAAGAAAAAATATTATGTAAGAATGCGTTCCTATAAAACGATTGACGGCAAACGTCAGTTTTCCTCTTGGTCCAAAAAGATGAGCGTTAAAACAAAATAATTATTTAAGAGCAAGTTACATTTACTTGCTCTTTTTTGTTTGAAATTTTTATCAAATATGATATAATATGCGTATGTTTAATTATGAAAGATTGTCCGATGACATAAAAATAGCAGTTTCTTCTGACCATACGTTTGGTACCGATGCAGTTATTCTTTCCGATTTCGCAAAAATTAAACCGAGAGATAAGGCTCTCGATATGGGAACAGGCTGTGGAATTATTCCTCTTTTATGGCTCAGAAATGAAAAAATAAATAACGTTTCTTGCCTTGATATTCAAAAAAATGCTTATGAGCAGGTTTGCCATTCAATAGAAATTAATCATCTTGAAGATAGGCTTAAGCCATTTAATTGTGACTTGAGAAAGATTAATGAAATTTTTGAGGCGGAAAAGTTTTCTCTTGTTACTATGAATCCACCATATAAACCTGTCGGCACAGGTATTGAATCCCTTGGGGAGAGTGCACGTATTGCAAGGCACGAGGTTTGCTGTAATATTGAAGATGCGTGTAAGGCTGCAAATTACCTGCTTAAATACGGAGGCAGATTTTGTATGTGCCATCGTCCCGAAAGGCTGGTTGACACATTAGAACTTATGCGTAAATATAAACTTGAGCCTAAAAGACTTCGTTTTGTTCAGGATAAGAACACAGAACAGCCTTTTCTCTTTCTTGTTCAGGGGCAAAAGGGGGCTAAGCCTTTTTTAAGGGTAGAGCCGCAATTAATAATTAAAAAGGAAAACGGTAAATTTACACCCGAAATGCTTGACATTTATGGGTCGTATGCCGACGGATATGATAAATGAGCGGAATATTATATGTTGTGGGTACTCCTATCGGAAATCTAAGCGATTTTTCACCGAGAGCAATAGATACTCTTGCAAGCGTTGATTTTATAGCAGCAGAGGACACGAGAGTCACTTTAAAACTTCTTAATCATTTTGATATAAAAAAAGAAATGGTTTCTTATTTTGAACATAATAAAAGGCAAAGAGGGGAGATTATCTGCCAAAGAATACTTGCAGGTGAAAACTGTGCAATTGTTACCGATGCAGGTATGCCGGCTATTTCCGACCCCGGTGAGGACTTGGTGGCTCTTTGCCATGAATTTGGTATTGTGGTGCAGTCTGTTCCGGGACCCACTGCCTTTGCAACAGCATTGGCAATATCTGGTATGCCTACGGGAAGGTTTACTTTTGAAGGCTTCTTGTCGGTTAATAAAAAATCAAGACGTGAACATCTTGAAGAGATTAAGGACGAAAAACGCACTATGATTTTTTATGAAGCACCTCATAAACTTATTTATACACTTAACGATATGCGCAAGGTGTTCGGTAATCGCAATATAGCGCTTGTAAGAGAACTCACTAAAATCCACGAGGAAGTTCTCCGATTTACCTTTGATGAGGCGATAGAATATTACAGCGATAAATCGCCAAAGGGTGAATATGTGATTATAATTGAGGGCAAAAAAGAAGATATTAATGAAGATATAACGCTTGAAATGGCTGTTGAAATGGCTAAAAATCTTGTAGAAAAGGGTATGTCGATTAATAATGCGGCTAAGGAAACAGCATCGCAAACACCTTTTAAAAAAGGCGACATATATAAGGCGCTGATATGATTTGCTCAATTTGCCCAAGGCATTGCAATGTTGACAGAAGCGTCAATCTCGGCTTTTGCCAAAGCCCCGATAATTTTCGTGTTGCAAGAGCGGCACTCCATTTTTGGGAGGAGCCTTGCATAAGCGGCAAAGAGGGAAGCGGTACTGTATTTTTTTCAGGCTGTAATTTGAAATGTGTATTTTGCCAAAATAATGAAATCAGCGCTGAAAATAAAGGCGTTGAAATAAGCGATGATAAACTTATTTCTATTTTTGAAAATCTTATTTCTCAGGGTGCAAATAATATTAATTTGGTAAATCCCACTCATTATGCAAAAAGGCTTGCAAAGGTGCTTAGCAGATGGAAATCTCCTGTGCCAATAGTTTATAATTCAAGCGGATATGAAGAGGTGGAAACACTCAAAGCGTTAGATGGGATTATTGATATCTATTTGCCCGATTTGAAATATATAAGAGCTGAAAAAGCAATGCGCTATTCAAAGGCGGAGGATTATTTTGAAAAAGCGTCGCCGGCGCTTTTGGAAATGAGGCATCAGGTTGAGGATAAATTTGACGGCGATATTATGAAATCGGGTATGATTATTCGTCATTTGATTTTGCCGCAAAATACCAACTCCTCAATTGCCGTTCTTGATTTTATTAAATCAAATTTTCCTAATACCTTTGTTTCTCTTATGGCTCAGTATACCCCTTGCGGTGATTTGAGTGAATTTCCTGAAATTAATCGAAAAATCACAAAGCGAGAATATGAAAAAGTAGTAAATTATGCGTTTGATAATTCATTTGATAAACTTTTTATTCAGGAACTGAGTTCTGCGGATAAATCGTTTATTCCAAAATTTGATTTTACGGGTGTATTATGATATTATAAAGATAATTAAAGTATAAAAAGAGGAATTTTAAATGAAAAAGTTTTTAACTGAATTTAAGGAATTTATTTCAAGAGGAAATGTAATTGACCTTGCTGTCGGCGTTATTATAGGCGGTGCGTTTTCTGCAATCGTTACTTCACTTACGGATAACATTATTAAACCGCTCATTAATTGTATAGGCGGCGCAGAGGTGCAAGGCAAAATTCATCTTGTCGGCGACAATTATATAGATTACGGTTCGTTCATTTCTGCCGTAATTAACTTCCTTATTATGGCATTTATTATTTTCTGTATTGTCAAGGCAATCAATAAAATGCTTGACCTTACAAAGAAAAAAGAAGAGCATAAGGAAGAAGTGCCAACAACTAAGATTTGTCCTTTTTGCAAAAGCGAAATTCCTATTGATGCAGTTAAATGCTGTCATTGCACATCCGATTTACCAAAAGAGGATGAATAATTATTACCACGGAGAAAAATATTGAATTCTATAGCAATTTTAGGTGCAGGCACATGGGGGATTGCGCTTGCCAAAATGTTAAAAAACACAAATAAAGAGGTTACCGTTTGGTCGGCTTTGCCTGATGAAATTGAAAAACTGAAGAAAACCTCCCGTCACCCCAAGTTACCCGATGTATCACTCCCTTTAGGCATCGAATATACTACGGATATAAAATCGGCAATTGAAAACAAAGATATAATTATGTTTGCCGTGCCGTCCGTTTTTGTTCGCCAAACGGCAAAAAAATGTAAGCCGTATATCAAGGACAACCAAATAATTGTTGATGTTGCCAAGGGGATTGAACCCGATACACTTATGACTTTGACAGAAGTTATCAATGATGAAATTAAAAATCCGACTGTCAAGTATGTCGCTCTTTCAGGCCCTACTCATGCTGAAGAAGTTAGCATTGATATGCCGACTACTATTGTATCTGCTTGCAAGGATATTGAAATCGCAAAGATTGTTCAATGCTTTTTCTCAAGTTCTTTTATGCGAGTTTATACTAATACGGATATCAAAGGGATTGAGATTTGCGGAGCAATGAAAAATATTATAGCCCTTGCAACGGGTATTTCACGAGGTTTGGGATATGGTGACAACGCTACCGCCGCTCTTATCACAAGAGGTCTTGCTGAACTTTCAAGGCTTGGCAATGCTATGGGTTGCTCGTCGGATACTTTTAGCGGTCTTACCGGTATGGGGGATTTAATTGTAACGTGCACAAGTCTTCATTCACGCAATAATAATGCCGGCTTTCTTATAGGTCAGGGATTGAGTCCTGACGAGGCAGTGAAAAAGATCGGAATGGTTGTTGAGGGTATTAATGCACTTCCGGCTGCAATTAAACTCGGTAAAAAATATAATGTAGATTTGCCGATTATTAATGCTGTTAATAACGTTGTAAACGGAACAGTTTTACCTCGTGTTGCAGTTAATTCGCTGTTAAATCGTGAACCTAAGCCTGAAGTTTAACTAGATTTTTCAAGAGAAATAAAAAATCCGATTGCTTTTTGACAGTCGGATTTTTTTTATTCAAATATTTCGTTAATTATTTTTGTGCGCTTTTCACGATTCATAATTCTGAGCTTCATAATTATAGCTTTTTCATTCTCTGATAAATCGTAAAACGTATCATTAAAATCTTTTATATCAAAATTTATTTTTTGTTCATTATCTTGGTGAAGAGAATTTGAATCTTCATTAGAAATAAGAGTGTTTACGTCAAGTCCGTAAACTTTTGCAATAGTTCTGAGTGTTTCAATTTTCGGTCTTGTTCTTCCGCTTTCGTAGTAAGCATACGCACTACGCTTGATGCCGATTGTTTTTGCAAATTGAGCCTGCGTCATATTTACTCCTTTTCTGCAAGCTTTGAGTATTTCCGGGATATTTGTTTTTTCCAAAACAATTCCTCCTTTACTTTTGTACTTCTTAATACATAATACAACATTAACTAATTCATGTCAACAAAAGTCACATAAATTATTACAAAATTCAAAATTTGTTGACAATTTATGTTGCTTAATGTTATTATATACAAGAAAAATTACAGACGGTATATCTATGCCGTTGAAAAACTTTAAAACATTGCAAATTATTGCAGGAGGTAATATTTTGAAAAAAGTTATTTCTTTGCTTTTGTCAATATTAATGATAATAACAACCGTTGTACCTTTAACTGCTTCGGCTCAAAGTTATACGGAAAAATTGGTTTCTCAAGGTTTTCCTCGTGATTATGCCGAAAAACTTAACGAATTACATAATAAATATCCATATTGGATTTTTAAACCGCTTATTACTAATCTTGATTGGGAATCAGCAATTGACGGCGAACGTTCAAAACATTCAAATCAGCTTATTTCTAAATCGGCAACAGGCGATACATCTTTGTTTTGCAAATGTTCATCATGTCATAAAAACGGCAAGTATGTAATCCAAGAGGCAAGGGATTGGGTTTCTGCTTCAAAGAGCGCTGTTGAATACTATATGGACCCAAGGAATTTCCTTGATGAAAAACATATTTTTCAATTTGAATCAACCTCTTATGACGGCACGAAAACTAAAGAAGGCGTCGAAGCCATTTTGAACGGCACTTGGATGCATAATTCACTTATTTCTTACAGAACTACCGGTCAAAACGTAAAAATGTATGATGCCTCAACCAAGTATTCGGACGTTATTATGAAGGCGGCTCAGGATTTCGGCCTTAATGCTTATTATATAGCTGCTAAAATTAGGCAGGAAAACGGTGGCGCTACAGCTTCGGCAACGGCTGTAAACGGCTCTACAAGTCCTTTTCAGGGCATTTATAATTATTTTAATATCGGTGCATATACCGGCGCTAAAGACGGCTTGGCTTGGGCGGCAGGCTTTCTTAAAACGAAAAAGGCAACGAAGCTTTACAGCGCCAACCCTAATGTTGACCCGACAGGCGGTACTGTTACCTCAATTTCCTCTAATCAATATATGACGTGGCGAGCAAATAAGGGCGATTATTATTACGTTCGTCTTTATAATGAAACCGCAAAGGGTTATGAGGAGGGCGCAAGCGGATACGTTTTGGTAAGAGATTGCAGAACAACTTATATGGGCAATACCGTAAGCGGCTATGGCAGACCGTGGACTAATCCTTATAAAGCGATTTACTACGGTACAAAGTATGTTGCAAACAGTTTTAAATCTCAAAACACGGGTTATCTTCAAAAGTTCAATGTTAGCCCGACCTCGTCAAATAAATATTCTAATGAATATATGAAAAATGTTCAGGCGGCGGCAAGCGAGGCTGTGTCATCTTATAACGGCTATTCAAAAGCAGGTATTCTTTCAATGACAAGGACCTTTTATATTCCTGTTTTTAAGAATATGAGCGATGAGCTTATTGCTAATGTTACCGCAGCAACAACAAGCAGCGTTTCACTTGCTTGGAATAAAATCGACAGTGCAACAGGTTATCAGGTTCAAATTGGGGACGCTTACGGCAATTGGGCAGATTATGCATATACAGGCGAAACTAATCTTACATTTTCTAATCTTCAATCTGCATATAGATTCCCGGTAAGAATACGTGCCTACACTAAAAAAGGTGGCAATATAAAATGGGGCAATTTCTTTGAGCTTAATGTTGCTACCAAGCCGGGCAAGGTGTCGGGTATTAAGCTTTCCTCAACCGATACTTCAATAACCGTTAAATGGAAGAAGGTCAGCAGGGCATCAGGCTATAGAATTTATATCTACAATTCATCAACTAAAAGCTATGAGTTTAAAAAGTCTGTTTCCAAAGCTTCTACCGTTTCTGCAAAAGTTACAGGGTTAAAGCCTAATAAATCATATAAAATCAAGGTTGCAGCATATAAATCTGCCGATAACATTAAATTTGTAGGCACTAAAAGCGGTGCACTTTCAATTAAGACTAAAAATAAGTCTGTAACGCTCAAAAGTGCAAAATCAAGCAAGAAAAAGAAAATAAACGTAAAATGGAAAAAACGAAGCGGTGTATCAGGCTATCAGGTTATGTGGTCCACAACATCTAATTTTAAAAAGAATTTTTTGAGTACAAAGGTGAGTGGCTCATCTAAAACTTCAAAAACTCTCACTACCGCCAAGAGTAAAAAGAATTATTATGTGCGTGTTCGTGCATATAAAAAGAGCGGCAAAAAATATACGTATTATTCTTGGAGCAAAACGATTAAAGTTAAGGTTAAATAAAAATAACTGCATCAATTTATGTTGATGCAGTTATTTTTTTGCGTATATCTATTTTGTTTTTATGTTTTTAACGCTTGACCACTTAGAATATATATTCTTGCCTTTGTATACCTTGTATGTTCTTACTTGATATCCCTTAATTCCTCTTATCTTTGCCCAAAAAACAGTAATTGATTTTTTACCTTTTCTAAGCTTATAATAATATGTTTGAATAATTCCGTTTGACCTGATTAACAACAACAATAGAAATATTTGCAAATAAAAATGCCTTACAGAACTAACTGTAAGGCATTAAAATAATTTGATTTATTTTGCAAGATAAAGACCTGAGGTGTCAACGTTTGTATTGTCAACATACCAGGTGTTGCCGATTTTAACAACATAAACCTGCTGTGTTGCAACTACTGTGCCGTCTGCAAGTGTAACGTCTACGTCGCACTTTGTAACTGCGCTGATATCCTCTGAACAGTCAAGATTTTTAAATGCACCTACCATATCTGATTTAGGCGTATTCTTCTTATCTGTATCCTTAAGACCGAATTTGTCAGCCTTAGCTTCACCCGAAGCGGCAACAGGAGTAATTCTCTCCTTATATTCCTTAACGTAAGCGTCTTTTTCGCTGTCGCTCAAGTCAGTTGAGTTTTTAACAGTAGCGGTGAACTTGTAGTCCTTGCCGAACATTTTCTGATACTTACCTGTTGTTGCCTTTTGAATAACGGTTTTATCGTCTGCACCAAGCTCTTCCTCGGTACCTGTAAGTGACTTGCCGTATTTTGATACATTTGATTCAAATACAGAGAACATAAAGTCTGTATCCATATATTCGTCGCCAAATACTTCTTTTCTTACCTCGCTTAACTTAGCAAAGTAATCGTTGAATACAGCGTCAATATCGTCAAGGCCGTATTTTTGAAGAAGCTCAACATAGAAGTCATACATTGTATCGTAAACTTCGTCTGTTTTTGCAATTTCTTCGTCGGTACCTGTACCTACGAATGAAGCTTTTTCAGCGTCCTCATTAATATAAGGAAGCATATAAGCGTTTGTTACGAATTTACCGAATTTTTGATTTTTTGATACAAGTGTGTTCTTATATGCGTTGTATCCGTCGCCTGTTTGAACGATTGTATCTACATAAGCTTGAGCTACCTTTTCGTTAGAAAAGCCTGTATATCTTGTTGTGAAAGCAAATATTGTGATAAGTACGAGCGCTACCGCTACAACAATACCTGCAACAACTGCATAAAGAGCGGCGTTAAAGCCTTTCTTTTCTTTTGTTTCAGCCATAACTAATCCCTCCTTATTCCGAAATTTCTTCGCTTAATTCTTCATATTCTTTTTTTACTTCATTGGCATCTGCCTTTTCCTTGCTTTCGTTTTCTCTCTTTTCTGCAAGAGCGGCAGTAATTCTTGCTTTCTTTTCACCTGTCATATCATAGAAGAGGATAGGGATGAACTGAAGAATTACAAAGATAGCAGGAACGATTGTATAAATCATTAAGAAACGTGAAAGAACGGTGTTGTCCTGTGATGCGTAAGCTACGTTAGGGTCAGTTGAAATTTTGTACTGGCTCCATGTGTAAACAAGCCAAGGACCGAGGAATTTTGTGAACGCAGAAGCAATCTTTGAGAAAAGACCGTAGCCTGCATAAGCAAGACCTTCCTGCCTTTTGCCTGTCTTGTATTCCATTTCGTCAACACAGTCTGCAATCATAATGTTAGGTGTAACGTTTGTGTTACCGTGCTGAATACCGCAGAAGAAGTTGAGGATAAGGAACGGAACGATAAGATTTGAATTGAAGCCAATACCCTTTGATACCAAGAAAAGAATAGCGAGTGCTGAAGCACCGTAGCAACAGAAGAGAATAAATGTTTTCTTAGTAGAGAATTTCTTGAGTACAAGGTTTACAAGAAGAGTACCTACTGCAGTACCGATACCCATTGGAAGCATAAGCGCAAGCTTTAAGCCCTTTGAGCCAAGAAGATAAATAGCTATGTAAAGCGATACCGTGCCGTAAACGCCACGACCGAAGCCGAATACCTTTGTAAGCGATACCATAAGAAGGTTCTTATTTGTAAATACGAGCTTGATTGACTCTAAAAGAGAAACCTTTTCAGATGTGTAAGGTACACGTTCTTTGTTGTTTGCAAAGAAAATCATAACAAAGATAATCATACCGAGTGCGCAAATAGCAGTTGAAATAATAAGGTCGATACCTTGACCTTCAGCATTTTTGAACTGCTGTTGACCCATAAGAGCTTTCATAAGAGCGCCTACTACGATGATTACTACCTGTCCGCCTGATTGACCTACAGAACGCAAGAATGAAGCAATTGAAATAGCACTGCTTCTTTCAGCCGGATTAGGCGAGCAAAGTGCGCCAAAGCAGTTTGACGGAGACTCAACCGCACACGATACAGCGGTGTAAAGACAATAGATAACTATCATCCAAACTGACGCAAGACCGAATGATGTCGTATTAGGTGCAACAAATACAAGCATCGAAATAATAGCAAGCGGAATAGCGCCGAAGCCTACCCAAGGCTTAACCTTACCGAGCTTTGTCTTTGTTCTGTCAACAAGAACGCCGATAATAAGCTCACAAATTGCACCCACGAAGCCGGCAATAAGGAATACTACCTCTACAATGTGTGAAAGAGAAGCAGAGTCAAAACCTTTTCCCTTAAATGCGAAGTCGGCAAAGAAAGTAGTTGTATAATCCGGCATCCAGCCTGTTAAAAGAGCTACACCGAAAAGTCCGATACCGAAGGTAGCAACCTCAGACGGCTTCATATACTTTTTTGCCGCTGCCGTAACCTTTGACTCGGCAGCTTTGGTTTTAGCCATTAAAAAACCCCTTTTCGTAAAAAATTATCCATTTAATTATAGCACTATAAATTAGCAAACACAAGATTAATTTTACATTAATTTAACTTATTTTTTACAAACTTAATAATATATTAAATAAGCATAAAAATAATAGACTCTTTTTTCATTTTGTGTATGTTGACTTTAAGAGCATTAGCGTTATAATATATATATTAGATAATTGAAATATACTAATTGGAAAAACAGCATATACAAAAAGGAATGATACGATGCTTATTAAATTTATTGTTTGCCTTGTGGCAGGTATAGGCGCAGGATTGGGTACGGGTTTTGCAGGTATGAGTGCTGCTGCCGTTATCAGTCCTATGCTTATTACCTTTCTTGATATGGACCCTTATATGGCTGTCGGTATTGCTCTTGCAAGTGATGTTTTGGCGAGTGCCGCTTCGGCTTATACTTATGGAAAAAATAAAAATATTGACATCAAAAACGGTATTGTTATGATGATATTTGTTTTGCTGTTTACTCTTGTCGGAAGTTTTGTTTCAAGTAAGGTGCCAAGCACAACTATGGGCGGATTTTCGTTTGTAATGACCTTGTTTTTGGGTATTAAGTTTATTGTTAAACCTGTTACAGAGCCTAAAGCACGACTTACACAGGCAACTCCAAAGCAAAAAATAATCCGTTCAGCTTTATGCGGTGCAATGGTTGGCTTTATTTGCGGCTTCGTTGGAGCAGGCGGCGGAATGATGATGCTTCTTGTGCTTACATCCGTTCTCGGATATGAACTTAAAACCGCAGTCGGAACAAGCGTTTTTGTTATGGCGTTTACTGCATTTACCGGCTCAATCAGTCATTTTGCAATCGGCGGTGCTCCCGATTGGTGGACATTAGCTTTTTGTATGTTGTCAACTCTTATATTTGCTCAAATTGCAGCATTTCTTGCAAATAAAGCAAAACCGGAAACACTTAACAGAGTAACCGGCGTTATCCTTGTAATTCTCGGAATAGTTATGATAATTGTTAATAAAATCAAATAATAAATTGTTCATATTAATTTAATTTAACATTAACCGTTTGTTTTTTGCATATTCTTAATTATGTGATACTGTTATTATAGCAATTGATTTTGCAAATAATTTAAAGGGGACATAATTATGGTAGAATACATTACGGGTATTAACGGCGTTGGCAAAACACGTATTATGTGTGAGGCTTGCATTAATACAGCTGCTGAAAGTAAAGGAAACGTTATATTTATTGATGCTTCAGATAAACTCTCAACCCGTCTGCCAAGTAATATTAGGCTTATTAACGTGTCTGATTTTGGTATTGAGGGTGCAACTGCTCTTTGCGGTTTTCTTGTAGGGCTTTGCGCAAGCGACTATGATTTGACTGATATTTTTGTTGACTCGACTATAGATATAATTAATAACAATAATACTAACTTAGACGACTTCTTTGATATTCTCACTAAATTTTCAGATAAAACAGGTGTTAATTTTCACTTTGCCGTATGTGACAAATATTCCTTAGAGCTTGCTTATCAATCTAACTGATAAAAAACGGTACTGTTGTTGTAATGATAACAGTACCGTTTTTTATATTTTCAAATTTAAACCGCTTGTCCTTTGCTCAAGCATTTTTTGAATAAGTTCTGCTATGTATGCACCTGCTTCTGCCGGGTGCATTCCTTTTTTTACATAATACCTTATATTAAAATAGCAAAAGGCAAGGGGATTATTCAGCACCCTTGCCTTAAATAATATTATACTTGCTTTTTCTCTTTTGTCAATCTTATTTATCTTCGTTTCTTTTTTCAACAGCCGGTGCTTTTTTCTTTCTGTGAATAATAAAGCGGTTGCACGGATAAGTCCAAATCATAGGAACTGCCATACCCAAAAGCGTAGCCACGGTAGGTGCCAGCGCAACAGGAAGAAAGCTGTTTGTAAAGCTTGAAAGCCATGGACCGATAATACCTTTAGCCCAAATAGTAAATATAACCATAATTATATAAAGTATTGTTGAAACAAAGGGATTTGCATCTGCATGAAATGTAATTTTCCTGTTAAGAACAAATGCAACTGCGTATCCAACGAAAGTTGAGCAGTAATATGCAATTTTTGTTTCTCTCGATTCGGGAGCATCGGCACACTTAAATACGAGATATACCAATATTAGCTGTGTTGCAAGTTCAGGAATATTTGAAAGTGCACCTGCACAGTTGAATTTAATGAATTTCCAAAATTCTGCGTGCTTTTCAGTCCAACGCACAAATGCATTGTCTTTTTTCTTCTTTTCTTCCATATTTTCCTCCTTATAAAAACTTTGCAAGTAAAACTATAATAACAATAATTGCCGCAATAATTGCGACGGCTTTTGCAATCATCGGTTTTGCCATATCCATTGTTGTCGGCATAACCTTTGCAAGAGCATCATAAACAGGCTTTTGAAGTTTACCGTTACAAAGCTGTCGGTAAGTTTTTGTATATGTTTCATAATGCTTAGGGTCGTTTTCGTCAATCACAAAGCATCTTACTCCACGTTCCTTGCCGTTGCCGTAAACATTAAAACCGCTTGATTGAGTGAAACCGATATCTATTCCGTCGTACTTTCCAACATAGCTGTTTTTATGGTCGTGGCCGACATATACACCGAGTATGTCACCTTTTTCTTTAAGCGCTTCAAATTCACCTGTGTTTATATCGGGAATTGAAGGCGGCTCAAGCAATACCGAACCGGGAACGCATTTTGTTTCATCAATCTTGTAATATTCACCCTTATGTATTCTGAAAGCAGGAATTGCACCTTTTTCACTTTTCTTAACCTGCTTTAATACATTGTAATGTTCAAACATAGGAATGTGCTGAAATACAAGAGAGGGAATATAGTCTCCGTTTTTTCCCTTAAGTGAGTCTCTTGTCTTTTTGTACCACTCGATAATTTTCGTGTCAAACGGCTCGTATCCTCCGCCCTTAGCATCAGTACCCGTGTCAAACAAATATATGCCGAATACATCCTTGTCATCATCCTTTGATGATTTAATGCTTAAAAAACAGGTTCCGCCGCCGTCGATACCCTCAGCCTGAACACCTACACAGCTCGGATATTTTTTATAAATCTGCTCAAATTGGTCCTTATTACTTATTCCGACTTGCCTGTCGTGGTTGCCGAATGTTACGGCAAAAGGGATATTCCTTTTTGTTACCGGTTCAATTAGCTTGTCAATCGTTTTTGCAACATTGTTTACAAGTTCGCTTCCCATTCCTTTATATGTTACACCGTAGCCTTTTATTTGATCGCCGGTGTAAACAACAAGGTCGGGCTTTTCCTTTTCAACCGCCGCTTCAAGCAATTTTAAAGTGTCATTTGAGACATTATATATTTCCTGAATATCGGTAATCTGCATAATTTTAAATTTGCCGTCTTTATTAAATTTCATAATAACACCTACAGTCAGCATAAAAATACCTATATAGTATAATAGGGCAAAAATGCCTTTTTGACACCTTTGCCCTATAATCATAATATATTATTTTTAGTTGATAGTCAAGATTAAGTTAAAATTATGTTAAATATTAATTAACCTTTTGCTTTGATATATTCGCTTATCAGCTCAACCGTACCGTCAATGCCGAGTTTTGCAACATTGATTGACAAATCATAAGTTGTAGCTTCGCCCCATTTTTCTTCGCTGTAGAAATTGTGAAACCTAGCTCTTTTTTTATCTACTGCTTTCATCTCTTTTTGGGCATTCTTAGGCTCAACGCCGTATTCTTTAACTACTCTCTTTTGCCTAAAGTCATCGCTTGCGTGAAGAAATACTGTAAGAAGTGCCTCATCGTCCTTAAGTATGTAATCGGCGCATCTGCCGACGATAATGCAGCTTCCTTCCTCGGCAACCTTTCTTATTGTGTCAAATTGATATTGAAATACTTGGTCCTCAAGCGCTAAGCCGTTTGATGCTATGTTTGAAAAACCGTCGGTAGAAACGTTATAAAGAAAGCTTCTTGTCGGTCTTTCGTCATAGAAGGTAAAAATGTGCTCGTCAAAACCGCTGTCCTTTGCTGCTCTTTTAATGATTTCCTTATCATAATAAGGAATACCGAGCTTTTTTGAAAGTTTTGTTGCTATTTCGTGAGCACCGCAACCGTATTGCCTGCCGATTGAAATAATGTGTTTTTTCATAATTTTATCACCCTTAACAAAGAAAAATATATTTTTTTCAACTTTATTATACTACTTTTTTAATTCACTTGCAATTTTTATTTATATAAAGTAAAATATTTTTTATGAAAAATAAATTGTACTATACTAAAAAAGCAAAATATTTTGAGCAGTCTTTACCTCTGGGCAACGGACGAATGGGCGCTCTCGTATTCGGCAATCTTAAAAAGGAGAGGATTGCAATTAACGAGGACAGCCTTTGGTCGGGTTATCCTAAGGATAATAATAAAAAAGACGCTTATAAATATCTTGATTCTGCCCGTAAAGCTGTTTTTGATAAGGATTACAGAAAGGCAGAGGATATTATCAATAAAAATATGCACGGTGTTTGGAGCGATGCATATTTGCCTTTTGGCGATATTTTGATTAATTATTCTAAAAAATATTCTAAAAATTACTCACGTACACTTGATTTGCAAAACGGTGTCGCAACGGTTAAGGCTGATAATTTGACTGAAACTGTTTTTGTTTCATATCCGTCGCAACTTTTGGTTATTAATATCAAAAGCGAAAGCGGCGTATCTTTTTGCGTTAATTTTGACAGTCAGCTTCATCATAAGGTCGAAACGCTTGAGGACAGCCTTGTTATGACAGGTCAGGCACCGGAGATATGTCAGCCCCCTTATTATAATAAGGGAGAAAGCATAGTTTACGGCGATAAGGGAATGAAATTCTGCGGTGTTATTAAAGTTTTGGGTAACGCTAAATTTACAGACTCTTCAATTGTTGTGGAAAATCAAAAGGACGTCACTCTTCTTGTATCTATGGCAACTTCTTTTGTCGATTTTAAATCTATGCCTACTGCCGACGCCAAGCAAAGAGCATTTGATTACTTTAAAAATATTAAAAACTATAACGATTTGCTTTCAGAGCATAAGACGGATTTCTCATCCCTTTTTAACAGAGTCGAATTTACACTTGAAGGCGGATACGATGAGTTGCCGACAGATAAACGTATTAAGAATATGAATAAAAAGGGAGACGACTATTCGCTTGTTTCGCTTCTTTTCCAATACGGCAGGTATTTAACTATTTCGTCTTCAAGAAAGGGAAGTAATGCAAGTACACTTCAAGGTATTTGGAATACGCATTTGCGTGCGCCTTGGTCGTCGGGATATACTGTTAATATCAATACTGAAATGAACTATTGGTGTACCGATATTGCAAACCTTTCCGATTGTTTTGAGCCGCTCACTCAGCTTGTTGAAAAGCTTGCCTATAACGGCGAAAAAACAGCTAAGGATTATTACGGATGCAATGGCTTTTGCGCTCACCACAATACAGATATTTGGGGTATGACTTTCCCTGCAGGCGATCCTGAAGGTTTGGAAGAAACTACTCAATATGCACCATGGGCAATGGGTGGCGTATGGTTTTTAAATCAGCTTTATGACCATTATCTTTATATTAATGATGAGGAATATAAAAAAAGAATTTTGCCTATGTTTGAAAGCGGACTTGCATTTTTTAAGGATTTCCTTGTTGAGCATAACGGTCAGCTCGTGACCTGTCCGTCTATCAGCCCCGAAAATAAATTTAAAGATGCAGGAACAACATCTTGCATAACATATATGCCTTCAATGGATAGGGAACTTCTCTATGAATTTTTCACGAACTGCCGTGAACTCGGTCTTGATGCACCGGAAATTGAACAGGTTAAACCCGCATCTGACGGCAGAATACCTGAATATGCCCAAGAGTTTGGTGAAACAGAGATTGAGCATAGACATGTAAGCCATCTTTATTGCATTTATCCGGCAAGGCTTCCTGCAAGCGATGAACTTAATAAGGCAGCTGAAAAATCGCTTTTAAAGCGTGGCTTCGGCGGAACAGGCTGGTCACTCGGCTGGAAAGTTTGTCTTTGGGCACGTCTTGGTAACGGCGAAAATGCTTATAGGCTTATTAAACAGCAGCTTACATATATCAGTCCGTCATCAAAATTTCATAAGGGCGGCGGCTCATATCCAAATCTTTTTGACGCTCATCCGCCATTCCAAATTGACGGTAATTTCGGTGTTTGCGCAGGTATTGCGGAAATGCTTAAAAATGAAGCGCTTCCAAAGGAATGGTCAGGCTCAGTTAAAGGTATAAAACTCCATGCAGGTAAGGAAATATCTTATTCGTTTAAGAACGGCAAGAGAGTATAAGCCGATATTGAAAAACATATTTAAAAGTATATATAAATTTTTAAAGAGATTGCTATTTGGGCAATCTCTTTTTCTCTAACAATTTTACTGTAATCGTGGCGATTACTGCTCCCAGTGATATTCCAAGCCCTGTTAGGATTGTAGATTTTGCGTAGTGCATAAATTTTACATTGTCCGATGTTATTGCATACATCATTGTATAATATATTGAACTTCCGGGAAGCAGGGGAATGGTTGACGGCATTAATATAACGGTTGACGGCAACTTTTTAACTCTTGATATTAATTCGCAAAAGAACACAAGGCAAATCATTGCAATGCAGCAGGCAATCAGCTCGCCGTAGTAATCGCTTAACATTCTTTCAATACTTGCCGTTATGAGTGAGCCTATAAATACAAGATAAATGCAATTTTTCGGCACCTTCATACTGATAGCGAAAAAGGTTGAACCTATTGTGCAAAAAATAATTTGTTTAATCATATTTTACCAAACAACCACAACGCTCCCGCAACGGCAAAAGCGATTGACAATGCCGACATCACAGCATCGAAAAGTTCACCCATTCCTGCCAAAAGGTCGGAATTCATCATATCCCTAATTGCGTTTACAACCGTAAGCCCCGGCACAAGGAGCATTATTGTTCCGATTATAATTTTGTCCTGATGAACGCTTATTTTCAATAAGCTTGGTACAAATGACAGAATTGTTGCAAAAAATGTACTGACAAGATTTTTAGAAAATGTATTAAATTCGATTTTGTTAAATTTTCCGATGCTTATTGCAATTGAAATAAGACCTGCAAATAATGCGTCAATTAAATTTCCGCCAAAGAAAAGTGAAAAAGATGCGGTTGCGAAAAAGTTACTTATAAGCTCAATTATAGGACTTTCATATTCTGTATAATTTTGTATTGCAATGCTTTCGTTTGCAAGCGCACGTGAAACGCTGTTAATTCTTGCAAGTTCGCTTAAATTAACATTGCCTTTATAGATTCTTCTGACCTGAGTGTCTTTTCCTTTTTGTGCCACTATCAGATTGGTTGTGGCAAATACATTGCAGTTGCAGTCGTTAATTCGCCTGATTGTTTCCTCCGCTCGGCTTACTTCTCCGCCACACTCAATAGTTTGCACCGCCAAGTCAACAGATAGCTTGAATTTATCCTCGTTTTCCATTCTACCACCGTTAATATTTTTAGAAAGGATTAAAAAAATATTCAAATAACCGTTTGATTTTTTAGGGGGAGGTAGTGTATAATATTTAAAATATATTTTTAGGAGAAATAATGGAACTTTATAATTCTACTTTATATAACTATCAAGCGATAATTAACGGTGTTTCTTACGATTTGAAATCACGTTCAAGCATATTTTTTGATTGTGAAAACAATGCAAGTGTTGAATTAAAGTGTCTTAATAAATCGTTTGTACATATTGACTGGATTTCTGTTATTACCATGCATATGTTATTCGGCTCGTCAACAATTACGGGAATTTATGCAAATTATTCATTTGTGATAAAAGATGCAGGTGTTGATAAAATTAAACTGTCTTATAACGATTGGTCGTTGCGAGACCAAGTTGAAATTAAAGCGTGCTATGCCGACTCAAATATTTATGATGAAAAATATACTTTGCCAAGCCTTGAAAAGGTTAGGAAAAAGCATAAAATGTTTCATTCGCTTATTTCAAATGCGCTTCCTATCGGCTTAATTCTTTTGATTTTAAGTATAGCTTCAAAATCTCACGTTTTATTCATCGTTTTATTTGCTATATGGCTTTTAGCCTTTGAATTTCCAAGCTTAAAGGAAATGAAGAGATTTAAAGACACGGTTAAGCCTGACTATATTAATGAAAAAATGTGCGAATACGCAAGTGAAAGAAGGCGCAACGGTATAGCGTTTTGCGAGGATACGTCAAAAACAGCAAAACTTGTTGACAAAGTATTCTCTAAAATGTTTAAGCCTAATGAGGATAAAAAATGAATGTAAATGATACTGTTTTAATATCGAGCAAGGTTGTTCAGCTCATATTAGTACCCATTTTGCGTGAGCTTGCCGCAGTTTTGCTTGCAATAGCAATTTCTAAGGACTGCAAGGCACGTGATAACGGAAGCGGAACTTTGTGGGGAGTTTTCACTATTTTATCGCCGACCTTGTCCGGACTTATTTATCTTGTTTATAGTCGCTTTGTTGTCAAAAGAAAGCCGCAAAGCGATAAGGATAAAAGAAGCGCTCGCAGTTCTGTTAAATTAACTGCCTTTGCAATACTGATTTATTTTATTGCGTTACTAATTGCCATAGTAGCTATTATTACAGGCACGGCAACGCAGGTAATTCATATTTTGTCATAAAAAATAACCCCACACATAAGTATTTTGCTTATGTATGGGGTTTGCTATTTTAATTTACTGTTTAATGTTTCAAAAAGCTTTTTTTCGTTTTGAGCGCTGATATAAAACAAGATGTTATACGGCTGTGAGCTGACTGTCAAAACTACATAAGAGGAGTTTCGGTTGCACATGCCGAAGAATTTTTCATGCCCCTTGAATATTGCTTCGTATTTTTCGATGTATTCAATCTTCTTTATATCTTTAAAGTCAATTGTGTTTACAAAGTCGATAAATGCACCTTGCCCGATTTCTTTATATCCGTTTTTGATTATAAGCTTATCATCACTTAGATAGATTCCTTTTTTAGTTATCAAATAAACGGTTTCAAAGCTTACAAAGCAGGCGATACCTATAATAATTGAAATAATATCGTTGTATTTATAATTATTTGAAGTAATAATACGGATTATAAATGAAACGATTACACTTGAAATTACCGAAAATGCCAAGCTGTATAAGGTTGCAATTATAAATGCCGATTTTTGAGCGGATTTGCTATATTTAAAATACATATTTTTCTCCTGCATATTTCACATAAAAAAACAACAGATACCAAATGGTATCTGTTATTTTTTGGTGCGAGAGACGGGACTTGAACCCGTACGAGTCGCCCCACACGCCCCTCAAACGTGCGCGTCTGCCGATTCCGCCACTCTCGCGTCAACAGTTAGCATTATAGCAGAACGATATTTATTTGTCAACACTTTTTTTCAATTTAGAAAAGTTTTGATATGTATTTAGGCTCGTCAATTATTGCCGACGGTGACTGAGCCAGTAATGATTCAAAACTTCTGTATCCCCACGAGCAGGCGATGGCTTCAATACCTGCATTTTTTGCGGTTTTTACGTCAACGTCGCTGTCACCGAAAAAGATGGCTTCATTTGCTTTGCAATTAAGTGCTTTAAGCGTTGCTTTAGTTGTTGTCGGGTCAGGCTTTCGTGGCATGTCGTCCTTAGCGCCTGTAATTAAATCAAAATAACCTTTGCCGAAAAGTGTTTCAATCATTTTTATTGCACTTAAGTGAGGTTTGTTAGTCACAACGGCGATTTTAACACCTTTTTGCTTTAATATATCAAGCTGTTCTTTTATTCCGTCATAAATATGAGCGTTGTCAAGAAGTATTTCTTGATATTTTATCTTGAACATTTCATAAGCATTTTCAAGTTCATCAGGGGAAAGGGTATGCTCAAATGCTCTTTCTATAAGCTTTTTGGCACCGTTTCCGACGAACATTCTGTAATCGGATATCGTCCATTTTTTATCTTTGCCATACTTTTCAAGAACATAGTCTGTCGCATTGCCCAAATCGTCAATTGTGTTTACCAATGTTCCGTCTAAATCAAAAATTGCACATTTAATCATATAAATCACTCAAATCCTGCTCTTTCTTCTTTTTTGAATTATTTATAATTTTAATTGTAATTACAATAATTACCGCAGCACCTAAAACAGCGCATTGTGAATATATTTTTCTGTCCTGCTTCTTACTGTCGGTTGAAAGCTGCCCGCTTTTGACTTCTGTCCACAGCCTGTTTTCAAGCTCATTTGTGCTTTGCGGTAAATTTTTAAAATACTGTACGTTTTTTGCATTAGAATATACAGCCGGATTACCGTAAAGAGAACTTTCTTTGTTTTGTTCTACCGTGTAATTTGCACTTCTGTAGTAAATATATTCGCTGTTTGCAAGTGCGACCTCAGGCTCTTGCATAAAGTTTATAAATGCTTCTCCTCCTGCTTTGTTTTTAGAACATTTCGGAATGCAAAATGCATCATAAAAAGCATTTACTCCTTCTTCCGGAATACAATATCCCAAGTCACTGTTGTTTTCGTTCATTAATACGTAGTCTCCGGCATAATATGTCGCAAATGCGTATTCGCCGCTTTCCATAAGGTTGAAAACTTCGTCCATAACATAAACCGGATTAACCTTGTCCTTTTGCTGGGCTAAAAGTTCTGCCGCATTTACCCAATCCTGCTCGTTAGTTGAATTAAAATCAATACCAAGCCTTGTCTGCGCAATTGCAAATGCATCACGAGGGTTATTAAACATTAGAATTTTGCCCTTGTATTGTTCATCCCATAGGACGTCCCAGCTCTTAGGAGGTTCTTTAACAAGCTTTTTGTTATAAATCAAAATCGTTGTTCCAACATTATAGCAAACGCTGTATTTTTGGTCGGGGTCATAAAAAAGCTTTTGAAACTTTTTATCAACGTATTTCATATTAGGAATGTTTTTATAGTCAAGCTCAAGGAGCATATCCTCGTCTATGAGCTTGTCAATCATATAATCGCTCGGAACGATAACGTCATACGAAACTCCGCCGCCGATAAGTTTTGAATACATATTTTCGTTTGATTCATAGTTTGTATAATTGACCTTACAACCTGTCAGCTTTTCAAATTCCTTAACAACATTCATTGAATCTTCGCTTCCGTCAGAAATATATTCACCCCAATTGTATACGTTTACCGTGGTGCCCTGAAGCCCTAAGCCTTTGTAGTATTCAATTGTTTTCTTGTCAAAGTAATTATCATCTGCAAATGCCGAAATGGGAAATGCACAAAAAACTAAAATAAGCGATAAAATAATTGTAACAGTCTTTTTCATTTTGCCTCACGCTTACCCTTTTTCTCTGCCTTGCTTTGTGCTATATTCATTAAAACAAGAAGCACAAGAATTGATATAAACATAAGAGTGGAAAGTGCATACATATCAGGTTTAACTCTTTTTTTAGTCATTGAAAAGATATAAATAGGCAGAGTTTGATAGCTTGGACCGTTGGTAAAGTAGCTGATAATGAAATCATCAAGGGAAAGAGTAAAACTCATAACACAACCTGTAATAATTCCGCTTAAAATTTCAGGCATAACTACTTTGAAAAATGCTTTTATCGGCTTACATCCAAGGTCAAGAGCCGCTTCATAAACATGCATATCAAATTGTTTTAACTTAGGTATAACATTTAAAATTACATAAGGAAGCGCAAATGTTACATGAGCAATTAAAAGTGTCCAAAAACCTAAAATATCGCTTTTGTTTACAAGAGAGCCTGCAAAAACAAATAAAAGCATCATTGCAATACCGGTTACTATTTCGGGATTCATCATAGGAATATTTGTTGTTGTCATCATGGCACTTTTGTAAAGCTTTGATTTTGAATTGAACAATCCGACTGCCGCAAGCACACCCAAAACGGTAGATACAAGCGCTGTGCATACGGCAAGTAAAACCGTATTTTTTAATGCCTGAACAGCGACCGTGTCTTTAAACATCTCGTTGTACCAATGTGTTGAAAAGCCGGAAAAAATATATGTGCTTGATGTTGAATTTAATGAAAAAAGCATCATAACTAAGATTGGTGCATACAAAAATACAAAAATAAGCGCAACATAAAGTTTTGATATAAAAGGTGTTTTCTTTTTCATATAATTACACCTCCGTCACCATTTTCATCAGCACCAAAGTAATTCATAACGCCAAGGCAAATGAAAATTAATATCATCAATACAAACGAAAGTGCCGCACCTAAATTGTAGTTATTTGCGCTTTGAAATTGAGTTTCAATAACGTCACCTATAAGAACAACTTGCCCGCCGCCAAGCTTTTGAGTGATATAAAATGTTGAAACGCAAGGCACGAATACCATGGTTATTCCGCTTAAAATACCGGGATTTGAAAGGGGGATTATTACGTTTTTAATAACTTCAAATTTGTTTGAGCCTAAGTCTTGAGCCGCTTCAACGAGCGAATTGTCAAGCTTTGTTAATACGGAAAAAATAGGCAAAATCATATATGGCAAAAAGTTATAAACCATTCCGAGTATAACTGCCGCACCGTTATTAATGAGCTTTAATTGCTTTAAGCCGAGCACATTTAAAATTGTGTTGATTACACCTGAATCGCCCAATATTGTCATCCAACTGTAAGTTCTGATAAGAAAATTCATCCACATAGGAAGCATAACAAGAAGAACAACAATATTTTTATATTTTTGCGGAGCTTTTGAAAAAATATATGCAAACGGAAATCCTAAAACCAAACATATAGCAGTTGCCGCAACACCGTATAAAACAGAAAGCAAAATTGTAGTGATATATGTCGGAATTTGTTCTACACTCGCAAGTGAAAAGGCGCCGCTTTTATCGGTAAGCGCATAGTATGCAACCATAAGTAAGGGGGCAATTATAAATAATATTGACCAAACAAGATATGGTTTGTCTGCAAGAGAGGAAAGCTTATTCTTCTTCATTTTCTTCCTCCCAATTGTATGATGCATCACTGATATGGTCCATTTCGTCCGAAAAGTATGAATAATCGCCAAATTCGCCGCTATATTCACTTCTGTTCATAATGTGAATTGCATCAGGCTCAATATACATTCCAATTTCTTCGCCGACTTTGTGATGCTCAATAGTTTGTATCATCCAAATGAAACCGCCCACGTCAACAAGTATTTCAAAATGGACACCTTTGAATGTGACACTTGTGATTTTACCGGGGAGTGAAGCTTTGCTGCCTTTTTTTACAATCTTAATATCTTCAGGCCTTACTACCGCTTCAACAAATGCATTTTCGCCAAAACCGCTGTCAAGACATTCAAACGTTACGCCGCCAAACGATACAAGATAATCCTTTATCATTATTGCGTCAACAATGTTTGACTCTCCTATAAAATCTGCAACAAATGCATTTACAGGTTCGTTATAAATATCTTCAGGTGTTCCTATTTGTTGAATTTTGCCCTTGTCCATAACAACGACCGTGTCAGACATAGAGAGAGCTTCCTCTTGGTCGTGAGTTACATAAATGAAAGTAATTCCAAGTCTTTTTTGAATTGCCTTAAGTTCAGTTTGCATATCTTTTCTCAACTTCAAGTCAAGCGCACTGAGCGGCTCGTCAAGTAAAAGCACGTGCGGTGAATTAGCGAGCGCTCTTGCTATTGCAACCCTTTGTTGCTGTCCGCCTGAAAGCGAGTCAATGCTTCTCTTTTCAAAGCCTTTAAGATTTACAAGTTCGAGCATTTCGGCAACGGTTTTTCTTATTTCGCTTTTTGGCTTTTTTTGAAGCTTTAAGCCAAAGGCAATGTTCTCATATACGTTTAAATGAGAAAAAAGAGCATAACGTTGAAAAATGGTGTTCACCTTTCTTTTGTGAGGCGGAACATCATTAATTCTTTTTCCTTCAAAAATAATATCGCCGCCGTCAGGCTCAATAAAACCTGCAATGCAACGAAGAGTGGTTGTTTTTCCGCAACCCGAAGGACCAAGCAACGTTATAAACTCTTTTTTGTTTATATAGAGATTTAACTTATCCAATACTACATTTTCACCGTATTTTACAGTGATATCTTTAAGGTCTATTATCTTTTCCAATATGCACATCCTCATTTGCTAACCCGATTTAGCGCTTTTCAAAAACGCCATACGACTAATATATATAATTAGTATAAAAAAGTCAATATATTTTTTTTATTATTTCTTCACCTTTTTGTGCTTTTTCGATTGCTTGGCAAGCCTTATCAAAATCGCAAACCATACTCTTAGGTTTTTTTTCATAATTGTCCATTCCAAACGGCACAAAATAATAATTTTTATAGTTTAAAAGTGCGCCTATATTTTTTGCCGCTGCGCCGAGCGCATCGTTGGTTGAAACACCGATTACAACGGGATTGTTGTTTCTTAAATGACTTTTTACAGCCATAGTAACAGTTGTATCTACTATACCGTTTGCAAGCTTCGCAAGAGTGTTTGATGTGCAGGGAACAACTGCAAGGACGTCAAACATTTTTTTAGGTCCTATCGGCTCAGCTTTTTCTATTGTGTGAATAATGCTGTTTCCCGTAATTTCAATAAGCTTGTTTTGTATATCAATCGCCTTTGCGAAGCGTGTATCTGTATTATATGCATTTTCACTCATAATAGGAGTAACTTCGTGTCCTTTATTTACGAGTTCTTCAATAACCTTTATTGCTTTGTCAAATGTACAAAATGAGCCTGTCAGGCAATATCCGATTTTCAATTCTTTCCCTCCTTAATCATTTTGTCTATTGTTTCACCGATTAAATATCCGGCGCTGATTTTACTGTATCTTGACGGAAGCTTTGAGCCGTCAATTATATCAATGCTTTTGATTTTCGCATAGTGCTTATCAATTCCACCGGGGAATGACGCAAGTTCTATATATTTAATATCGTTTTTAAATGTATCAATTTCTTTTTTTGTGAAATATATTGCAGGAACTGTATTGAAAATTATATCGTAGTTTTGACATTGTAAAGCTTTAAAATCTATCACATTGTCGGCAATTGTTTTTGCTTGTGCTTTGTTAATATCACTTCTTGCACAAATTGTTAACTTACCGCCCATTGCCTTTAATACATTGCAAAGCGATTTTCCTATTTTGCCGAAGCCGGTAATTAAGATATTTGAGCCATAAATAGCTTTGTTGCTGTTTTCTTTATAAAGCGCTATTGCACCTTCACTTGTCAAAATTGCATTTTTGTATTTAAAATCATCTCTTTTATTGTAATCGTAACAGTTTTTATATTTTTTATCATAATCACCAACACCGTAAAATACGTGCACATTTTCATACCCTTTAAACATTTCTTTGTCGCAGGCTGGCGCAAACACGGCAAAATTTGCTTCGCTTTTGTCAAAGACTTCGTTATATCCTGCTTTTTTTAGATACTTTTGCGTATATTTCAGCCTTTCGTCACAATAATAAGGAATAATAAAATTCATATTTTCAACTCCAAAAATTCTTTTTACATACTATGACATAAAAAAATATTAGTTAATGGCTTTGAGGTATTTATTTTTTTGATTAAATGTTGTATAATAAATAACTAATAAATATTTAGAGGTGACTCATTTATGGATATAACAAATATGCATATTGACGATATATTAAAAAAGGTTAAAAGAATACACTTTATAGGAATAGGCGGCGCAGGTATGTGCCCGCTTGCGGAAATCCTTATTCAGCTGGGTTATAATGTTTCCGGCTCTGATAATAACGATACCGAAACCTTCAGAAGAATTGAAAAAGAGGGAGCAAAAGTATATCTCGGTCAGGTTAAGGAAAATATTACAGATGACGTTGAACTCGTTATTTATACCAACGCTATTTTAAAGGGTAACGAGGAACTTGAGTATGCAAAGGCTAATTTTCCTTGCTTTGAAAGGGCAGAACTTTTGGGTGCAATGAGCCGTATTTTCTCTAATTGTATCGGCGTTTGCGGCACTCACGGTAAAACCACAACTTCTTCAATGCTTACCCAAATTCTTCTTGATGCCGGTCTTGACCCAAGTGCTGTTATCGGCGGTAAGCTTCCTGTTATTAATGCTTACGGCAGATTCGGCCACAGCCAAAATTTTGTTTGCGAATCGTGTGAGTTCAATAATACATTTCTTCATATGAATCCCGATATTGCTGTTATTCTTAATATTGATGAGGACCATTTGGACTTCTTTAAAAATCTTGATAATATTAAAAAATCTTTTCGCCAATTTGCCGAAAAAACTACTAAAACTATTGTATATAACGGCGACGACGAAAACACGGTTGATACGTTAAAGGGCATTACAGGCAAAAAGCTTGTGTCTGTCGGTAAAAACGATAATAACGAGTGGGTGGCTAAGAATATTGATGTTCCGGGTGGCTTTCATTCAAAATATGACGTTTACCATAACGGCGAGTTCGTTGCAACCGTTCATCTTTCTGTTCCGGGTGAACACAACGTTCTTAATTCTTTGTGTGCTTTTGCTGCCGCTTACGAAAGCGGGGCAGATGTTAAGAGTATTTGCGAAGGCCTTAATGCATTTAAGGGTGCAGGCAGGCGCTTTGAGCTTGTCGGTAAATATAACGGTATTACCTTTGCAGATGATTATGCTCACCATCCAAAGGAACTTAAGGTTACACTTGAAGCAGCGATGAAAATGGGCTTTAATCGTGTTTGGGCAGTTCATCAACCGTTTACTTATACAAGAACTTCGCTTCTTCTTGATGATTTTGCAAAGGTACTTCAAATTCCCGATAAATGCGTTATTTCCGCAATTATGGGCAGCAGGGAAGTAAACACTATCGGAATTAAAGCTAAGGATTTGGCAGATAAAGTTCCCGGCAGTGTCCAGCTTGATACGTTTGAGGAGATTACGGATTACGTTCTTGAAAATGCAAAGCCGGGCGACCTTGTAATTACTCTCGGCTGCGGTGATGTATATAAAGTTTCACGAATGATGATTAAGAAGCTTAAAGAACAAGGCTACGAGGCGGAATAAATTAAATTATATGTAAAGAAAAAGGCAGTAACGATTATCGCTACTGCCTTTCGTTATGCGTATTTATTTGTAAATTCTCGGAACATTTGGATTTACCATAAGCGGAGATATTTCTACACTTGCAACATCTCCGATTTTAACATCACTGTCCGTGATATCAATTGCGGTGTGCGAAAGCCCGATTTCGCCTATAACATTATATTTTTTACCGTTTACATTGACTGTAAGCTGTTCTTTTTGCAAATAGTGCTTAAGCTGAGAAAGCACCGAATGAAAATCGGCTGTCTCTTTACCTTTCTGCAAGCCGAAGCCGTCAAAATGGCCGATAGGAACAATTGCGATTTTGGTTTCTCTTTTTGTTTTATATTGACCGTTGTAGCCAATTGAATAGCCTTTAGGTACAGTTTTTGTTTCGATAACCTCTGCCTGAAGTTCACCGAGCTTGTTAAGCGGATTTTTGCCCCTTGTAATTACTCTTCCCGTAAAGGCTGAGCCTATTCTGACTGCGTCAAGCGTTACACCGTCAACATTTAATAAGGCAGGGGAGTTTGCCGCATGAAGAATACCTACATTTTTGCCTGCTTTTTTTATTTGCTCAATTGTGTCTTTGAACATTTCAAGCTGTACTTTTGTAAGCTCTGCATTGTGAAAAGCGGAGGAAAAATGAGTATATGCGCCGCAAAAATCAAGATTTTCAAAATCGTAGCATTTTATTGCTTTTTCAACTTCACTCGGTAAAAATCCGTATCTGCCCATACCTGTATCGATTTTTAAATGGCATCTCGTTTTTTTGTTAAGCTTCTTTGATACCTTGTCCATAACCTCAGCGGCGGAAAGAGAGCCAATAGTTGCAATACAGTCATTCTCTGCAATAATCTTTGCTTCCTCTTCAATAGAGGTTGAGCGCATAACAAGAATATCTCTGTCAATAACCGTTTCTCTTAAAAGAGGGACGTCGTAAACCTCGGTTACGGCAAAGGTGTTAATTTCGTTTTGCATTAAAATTTCGGCAAGAGAGCACATTCCGAAGCCGTAGCCGTTGCCTTTAACAACGCCGATAACCTCAACTCCTGCTTTATTCTTAATTATATTTATGTTTTCAATTAATTTGCTTTTGTCAATTATATATCTGCTCATTTTATCTTATCTTTTCAAGTATTTTTGTTGCAACGTTGTAAAGTTTATAAACAGGCTTGTTGATTACATAGTCAAACTCACCGACAAATTCTTTCATATATCCGCCAAAGCCATGTTTAAATCTCCAAAGACCGTAGTGCGGATTGTCCGGATTTTGGCAATCTCCTGAAATGCCTCCGAAGTCATATACTTTACAGCCGCATTCCATACCCCATTTCATCATTGCCCATTGAAGTGCATAGTTTGGATATACATTTCTGTGTGCGTTTGATGATGCACCGTATTGATATTTCATTACATTCTGACCCCATTTTATGGCAATGGTTCCGGCAATGGCTTTGCCTTCGTAATATGCCATATAAAGCCTTGCATCATCAGTCATACAGTCAAGTATTCTTTCAAAATATTCCTTCGGTCTTGTTGAAAAGCCGTCACGCTCTCCCGTTTCGTGCATAATTCTTACAAAATCGTCGAGTGCCTCTTTGCCGCAAATTTTGACCTCAACACCTTTTTTAGGCGCTTTTCTTATTCTGTTTCTGTAATCAGGCTTAAAGGTGAGCATAAGCTCGTCCTCATTCATACCGTTATAATCAAAGCAATAAACAAATCTTGGCTGAACATTTTCAAAATCCATACAGCCAGGATTAAGCTCGATAAATCCTTTTTCAATTAAATGCTTCTTATAAGCCTCGTTTTGAATTACAATTTCAGGGTCAATTTTAATGCAATATGCTTTATATTCCTTGCCAAGTTCAATAAGACCGTTAAAAAGTTTGTCGAATGTGTCAAAATCATTTTCATCGCAAACAAAACCACGGCAACAATACATTAGCGAATTCTTAATTATAGGTATTGAACGAATGAGAACAGCAGCCGAGCCTTTGATTTCGCCGCTGTCATTTTTAAGCATTATTGCTTCAAATTTCCAAGCGCTTTTAACCTTTGCCCACTTTGACGAGTGCTGAAAAAGACCTTTAGGATGCTTTTTTATAAACTCCTCGTATTCGTCTAAATTATCTTTATTTACTCTTACTAATGTCATTTTTGTTAGCTCCGTTTTATTTAATATAGTTAATTATAACAAAGATTTCACCTTTTGTCTATATCATACCTCTTTTTTATCACTATATAAACATTTATTTTTTTGATTGACTTTTTTAACATATTAAGGTAATATGTTAAATATGATTATTGCGCATTGCAATAAAAATTAAGGGGTATGTTATATGGAAAAATTTAATTGGGAGAATCCTGAGATTTTCAAAATCAACAAAGAGGACGGCCACGCTATTATGATGCCGTTTGACAGTGAAAAGGATGCACTCTCTGCAAAAGAAAGCAATTATAAGCAATCGCTTAACGGTAAATGGAAATTTTATTGGCAAAGAGGACTTAAAAATCAACCTGAAAATTTCCAACTTACGTCATTTGACGATTCTCATTGGGATGAAATTAACGTTCCGTCGGTTTGGCAAACACAGGGATATTCAGTTCCTTACTATTATGCAAGTACATTTCCTAAGGCTTTCAGTCGCTCAAAAGGAAAAATTCCGTCAATTGACCACGATATGCAGGAAATCGGTTTTTACAGAAAATCGTTTACTCTTAACGAAAATTTCAATGGCAGAGAAATATTTCTTCATTTTGGCGCCGCTAAGAGCGCACTTGAGGTTTATGTAAACGGTGAATTTGTAGGCTATTCCCAAGGCTCAATGACACCGCACGAATTTAACGTTACCAAAGTGCTCAAACCGGGCGAAAATGTTATTACTGCTAAGCTTTATCGTTATTCAGACGGCTCATATCTTGAGGACCAGGATATGTGGTGGCTTTGCGGCATTTACAGAGAAGTTTACTTATTTGCAGAACCTAAGCTTTGCCTTAGAGATTTTTATTTTAAAACTGATTTTGACGATTCATATACAGATTCAAATGTTACTCTTAATATGTATATAAATAATTATAATAACATTAGGGGTAAAATGACAGCATCTGCTAAGCTTATTGATTCAAACAATGGGGAAATATTACTTGGCACAAAAGAAACAGAACTTTCAGGAGGCAATGAAGCAGTTACTTTTACAGAAACTGTTAAAGCGCCTGAAAAGTGGTCTGCCGAAACGCCTAATCTTTACACATTAGTTATGACAATTGAGCTTGACGGCAAGATTATTTGTGTTAAGACATATAAAGTTGGATTTAAAAAGGTGGAAATTAAAGGCGAGAAAATTTACTACAACGGTATGCCTTTAATGATTAAGGGTGTAAATCGCCACGATTTTGACTGTGATAACGGCTGGGCGGTTCCAAGAGAAATATATACTCAGGACCTTGATATTATGAAGCAAAATAATATTAACTCTATCCGTACTTCTCATTATCCGGATGACCCTTATTTTTATGATATGTGTAACAAATACGGCTTTTATGTTATGGATGAATGTGAAGTTGAAACCCACGGTGTAAGACGTAAGGGCGTTCCGGGTTCTAACCCCGTTTGGACCGGCGCTGTTGTTGACCGTATGCAAAGAATGGTGTTGAGAGACAGAAACAATCCTTGTGTATTTATGTGGTCACTCGGTAACGAAGCAGGCGACGGCAGTAATTTTATGGAAATGAAAAAAGCTGCATTGGCGCTTGATAATTCACGCCAATTCCATTATGAAGGCGATTTTGATTTAACTAAGAGTGATGTTATTTCACGTATGTATCCGACTAAGGATATTATGGAAAAACTCGGTAATAAACAACCTATAACTATCTCTCTTTATGATAATATTGCCAATCAGCTTGCAGCAGACAGTAAGCCGATTAAGGCTGAAATGTATGAAGGTAAGCCTGTTGTTCTTTGTGAATATGCACACAGTATGGAAAATTCCCTCGGAAATTTCCAGGAATATATTGACGATTTTGAAAAGTACGACAATATGTGTGGCGGTTTTATTTGGGATTTTGTTGACCAGGCACTCCACGTTAAGGATGAAAACGGTAACGATAATTATCTTTACGGTACCGATTTTCAAGGTCAGGAGCCTCACAAGCTTATTGATATTCCAAACACAACCGCTATGACGGGAAGTAATGTTTATTTCTGCGCAAACGGAATTATCGGTGCTGACAGAAAACCGCATCCTCAAATTGTTGAGGTTAAGCACGGCTACCAAAACATCGGTATTACTGCAGTTGACGCTTCAAACGGTGAATTTAAACTTAAAAATAAATTCCTTTTCACAAATCTTTCGGATTTCAATTGCAAATGGGTAATTAAAGCGGAGAGTGAAGAAGTTTTGTCAGGCGAACTCGGCAAAATCGATTGTGCTCCTCTCGAAGAATGTAATATTAAAATTGACTTCGATTCTTCAAAACTTCCTAATGATAAAGAGGTTATTTTAACTGTTTCTTTTGAAACGACTAAAGAGTCATTAGGCATTGAAAAGGATTATGAAATTGCGTTTGAACAGTTTATTATTAATGCGATGCCGCAACCAAAAGACGATAATGCTGACGGTAACCTTGATTTTGATATTAACGGTAAAAGGGTAACTGTTAAGGGCGATAATCTTGAGGTTATTGTTGATGACGGCAAGATAGTAAGCTATAAGATTGATGGTAAAGAACTTCTTAAAGCACCTCTTATGCCTAACTATTTCAGAGCGCTTACCGATAATGATATCGACTTTTTGAACTTCACTCCTCAGTGGGCTAAGTTCCATCCGTTCTATGCTTGGCAGCGTGCAACACACCATACAAGAGCAGATAAAACAGAAGTGATTAAAAATAAAAATGCTGTTGAAATTCATATTGCGTTTTCAACCGCAGGACTTAAAAAGTCAGTTGCAACCTATAGGGTTTATCCTGACGGCAGATTATACGTATTCCACAGTGCAGTTCCAACAAAGGGTATGCTTCGTTTTGGTTATCAAATGACTATGGATAAGTCGATGGAATATATTACATGGTACGGCAGAGGTCCAAAGCCAACCTATATTGACAGAAAACTCGGTTCTAAGATTGACCTTTATAAATCAAGTGTGACTGATTTTGAATATCGCTATATGCGCCCGCAGGAATCATCTAACAGATGCGATGTAAGATATTTCACTCTTACAGATAAAAATGGCTTTGGAATCAAGGTCAACGCTTATTATGATAACCCTATCAATTTCTCGGCTTATCACTACACAACCGACGGACTTGAAAAGGCAACTCATATCAATGATATTCCTTACGAAGATATAACCACCGTTAATATCGACCACAGACAGCTTGGTGTAGGCGGTGATCTTCCGGGTCAAGCATTTGTAAGAGAACCTTACACTATGCCTAAAGGACAGAAACAGGAATATTCGTTTGTAATTACTCCTATCGGCAGAAAGGATTAATAATATGAAAAGGCCCCTCGCTTTTGTGGGATTTTCAATGGCAACAGCATTGCTGCTGATAAATATTATCGGCGGCATGTTCTATAAAATATTATTTGTCTTGGCAGCGGTACTGTTTGTGGTATCGCTGCTTGTTACAAAGCTTAGACAGGCAAGAGTCGCACTGTGTGTTTTCGGTGCGGCACTGTTAGCCTGTCTTATTTTTATGGCAAACTATTCTAATGTTGAGGGGCAAATGCTACTTGACAATCAAGAAGTTAAAACAGTATTTCATATTGTTGACAATGTGCAAGTTAATGACGGTGAGTATATTTATACGGTTAAAACAAAATCTATAGATTATCCGGGTGCACCTCAAAATATTAAGCTTAAGCTTTACAGCGAATACGAAATTGACGCAGATTATTACGACGATTTGCTGTCTGTAATTAAATATTCAAAATCATACAGCGACGCTTTCAGCTCCTACGGTGCTTTTGCCGACGGCAGATATATTTTTGCCTCACTTGATACCGTACCGATACCGCTAAACAATAATGACAAGCCGATTAATTATTATATTCTCAAGGCACGTGACTATATTAAAAATACGATTACACTTCATTTGAAAAATGATACCGGCGCATTGTCGCTTGCTCTGTTAACCGGGGATAAAAGCTTACTTTCCGACGAAACTTATTCATATTTTACAGATTGCGGTACTTCTCATATTATGGCGGTTTCAGGTCTACATACTTCTGTTATATGTATGGGATTTTATGTCCTTTTGAAAAACTTGGGCGTCAAGCGGAATTTAAGAACGATTTTATCTGTTCTTGTTTTACTTTTTTATGTTGCAATGACCGACTTTTCTGTATCGGTTATTCGTTGTGCAATTATGATTTGCGTTCTTCTCTTTGCAAGGCTTAAAAATAAAAAGGCGGATACGCTTAATTCACTCGGTCTTGCGGTAACCTTGCTTTGTTTTAATCCTTACGCAGTTACCGACCCAAGTGCAGTATTAAGTGTTTTATCTGTTTTGGGAATGCTTGTTGTTAAGCCTAAAATTGATGAAAATATTAAACCCGAAAAGTTAAATAAATTTGGTTGTTACATATATGACGGACTGACTATTACATTGAGCGTTATGGTAACAACCTTTCCGGCAATATGGCTTTTCTTCTCTAATACTACTTTTATATCATATTTAGCTAATCTTTTATTGATTCCGCTTGCACAGCTTACTATGATAGGAACGTTAGGTATTGCACTTTTTGGATTTTTAAAATATTTTGGTATGGCTTTGTCATTTTTGACATATATTCCGGCTAAAACTATGCTTTTAATTACTGAATTTCTTTCTAAACGATTATATTTTTTAACTTTTGATATAAGCCATAAAGTTTTTATTGTTTCTTATGCAGTTTTTCTTATATTTATCGGTGTAAGCCTTTTGATAAAAAACAATGTTAAATTTAAACCAACCTGCGCACTTGTATTTTCTTTGATCGTTATATCAAGCGCTGTATCAGCTTATGAAAGCAGTGTTAATACTTATCTTGATATTTCGTCAACAAATGCAGTAGTGATTTATAATAACAGTGCCGCAATCGTAGTTGATGCCGATAATATTAGTGATTATTACAAAGTTAAGCAGTGTCTTTCTCGCTCAAAAAGTGAAAGTGTTTTATTTGTTAATTGTAATTATGACAATGAAAAATTATCGTCACTTGCAAAAAACGACAAAGAATTTTTAAATAATTATGATTTTGATATTGATTTATGCGAGCAGGTTAATGTAAAATATCAGTCGGGCGTTATTTTTGCAAACGTAAATAACGCTCAAATTGAGATTAATAAAAAATATGTTGTCATTAACAAAAATCTTTGTTATCAAAGAAAAACAAAATATATTTATGATAACAATGATGATACAATTATCAGCATAAGGAAGTGATGTTTTGCCTAAAATTAATGAAAGTGAACTTAAAAAGGAAATTAAATCAGGCGATTTTAAAAACGCTTATCTTCTTTACGGCGAGGAAAGTTATTTAAAGGAATATTATGCAAGCGAACTTAAAAATAAAATAGTTGATAAAACTTTTGAAGCATTTAATTTCCATTATTTTGACGGTAAGGATACCGAACTTGATGATATATTAAAGGATGCTCAAATGCTTCCTATGATGAGTGAATATAATTTTGTAATGGTTAAGGATTATCCTATTGAAAAATCGGCGAATGATATTAAACTTCTTGAAGAATATTTAAAAGACGCTCCCGATACTACCGTTTTTGTGTTTTGGTTTGATGCAATAGAGCCGGACGTTAAAAGCGCTAAATTTAAAAAGGTTATTAAAGCATTTGAAAAGGCAGGTGACTGTGTTGAACTTCAAAAAAGGAGTGAAAACGATGTTGCCAAACTTCTTGTAAGCGGTGCGAAAAAACGAGGCGCTGTTTTGTCAAACGATACGGCAAAATATCTTATATCTATTTCAGGCAATGATATGAAAATTCTGCTCAACGAGCTTGATAAGCTTTCTTATTATGCCAAGGGTGGGGAAATAACAAAGGAAATTATTGACAATATGGCAACAAAATGCCTGCAAGCCCGTATTTACGATTTGTCAAAGTATGTTGTTGCAGGAAAGTCGGGTATGGCTTACGATGTTTTAAATGTTCTTTTTGAAATGAAGGAGGAGCCTATAATCATTCTTTCTGCAATTAGTGGTGTCTATGTTGATATGTATAGAGTGAAGTGCGCAAAAAGTGCAGGATTCGGATTTGACGATGTTGCCAAATACTATAATTACAGAGGCAGGGAATTTGCACTTAGAAATGCTACACGTGACTGCGCCAATCTTTCACTTGAGCAGCTTCGCACATCTCTTGACGAAATTTCAAAAACAGACGTGAAATTGAAAAGCACGGCGGTTGATAAAAAACTACTTTTAGAGGAACTTATAATCAAGCTTATTCTGACTGCAAGGGGAGTTAAGTATGCTTAAGGTTAAAGAGGCCGTTATTGTTGAGGGAAAATATGATAAAATCAAGCTTTCAAATTTGCTTGATGCCCTGATTATCGAAACGAACGGCTTTTCGGTTTATAAAGATAAGAAGAAGCTTGCATTTATTAAAAAGCTTGCAAACGAGCGTGGTTTAATTGTTATTACCGATTCCGACCACAGCGGCTTTCAAATAAGAAATTATCTTTCTTCCGTTATCCCTAAAGATAAAATTAAACATATATATATTCCGGATATATACGGCAAGGAAAAACGCAAAAAAGAACCGTCTAAGGAGGGCAAAATAGGCGTAGAGGGAATTAACGATGACATTCTTCTCGAACTTTTTAAAAAGGCAAATATCAGCTCTCAGCCGATTGTGATTAATAACCCTTTAACAAGTGTTGATATGTTTACTCTTGAACTAAGCGGCACGCCAAATGCCAAACAAAATAAAAAGAAACTCCTCAAATCTCTTAATTTACCGGAGTTTCTCTCTACTTCTTCTTTAATTTCGTATATTAATTCTTCAATGACTAAAGATGAGTTTTATAAATATTGTGATAATCTTTTTACTAATCTTTAATTATTATTTTGCTCCTCTGCTCTGTACCGCAGGGCAGGGGATTTTTATATCCTAAATTATATAAGTCCGTGCATCTGCATTCAAGTTCAAAAAGCTTTTTGCCGTTATTGTCAAGCCGTTGAATATCGCTGTATTTGCTTATAATCGGCAATTTTGCGTTTTTCTTTAAAATCGGTAATAATTCCTTACCTCTTGAATTAAAGCCTAAAATGCGAATGTATGGCACGTCAAAGGAATATTCTTTTGTTATTCCTAAATATGCCTTTAAAATGATACGCCTGATTCGTGAAAGGGTGTATCTTTTTGTTTTTATAAGCTTGTATATGTCTTCAACACTTGTGCTTTGCCTTACTGCGTTATAAATCCTGTTTTCAAGCCCCTCGTTTACGTCCTCAATTTGAGCAAAATCTTCACTATTCATTGCCCTAAGCCTTGCCAAAATTGCTTTTTCGCAGTTTTTTATTGTGCATATTTCGCCTTGATTAAGCTTTTTTCTTATTGCCGAGGCACTGTATAATTCGTCGTTTGTATCGTGGCCTTTACCAATGCGTCGAACGGCTTTTGCAGGCAGAGAAGTATGCCTTAAATATTCAATTGCTAAAATGTTATTAGGTGTGTCAAGCAAGTCATCGCCGATAACATTTTTTCTTGCAACAGGGTACGACAAACCCTTTTTCATTTCAGCCTTTATAAGTTCGTGACTTTCGTCAATCTTTTTAGCTGTTTCTTTTAATTTGTTTATATCGTCACATTCCGTACCGAATGCAATTTCGTCAACTATCCCTGCCTTTTCAAGCAATGTAACTCCAGCGTTTGCAAATCCTTCGGCAGACATCAGGGAATATACACAGGGAAGCTCAATTACAATATCTGCCCCATTTTCAAGAGCCTTGCCGCATCTTTTAAACTTATCATAAATCGCAAATTCACCCCTTTGAACAAAATTTCCGCTCATAACACAAATGACAGCACCGTCACTTTTAATGCTGTCAATAAGATATTTGTGCCCTGAATGAAAGGGATTAAATTCGCAAATTATGCCTGTATTCATAAAATTTCACCAAATTATTAAAAAATAATTATTTTGTCCTTGACAATAATATATAATCTATATTATTATAATACTAAATTATTATTTTAAATTCAATATGTGGAGGCAATATTTTGAAAATTCTTGTTATTAACTGTGGCAGCTCCTCACTTAAATATCAGCTTCTTGATATGAAAGATGAGTCTGTTCTTTGTAAAGGTTCAATTGAGAGAATAGGTCTTAAAATCAACGGCGGAGAGGAAAATGTTATCGTTAAAGTCGGCGATGATAAGTTCACTTATGATAAAGAACTTAAAGACCATGTAGCTGCATTTAATGAGGTTAAGTATATTCTTTCAGAGAGTGAACATAAGGTTATTGATTCATTTGACGAAATCGACGCTATAGGTCACAGAATAGTACAGGGCGGCGATAGATATACTAAGAGTGTTCTTGTTACAGAAAAGGTTGTTAAGGATGTTGAAGAACTTGCTCCTCTTGCTCCTCTTCACAATCCGGCTCATCTTATGGGCTACAGGGCTTGCCTTGAAGTTGTAGGTCCTGATGTTCCTCAGGTATTTGTTTTTGATACATCGTTCCACAGCACTATGCCGCCAAAGGCATATATGTATGCTGTTCCTTACGAATATTATGAAAAATATGCTGTTCGCCGCTACGGTTTCCACGGCACGTCTCATAAGTTCGTTTCTCACAGAGTAGCTGAAAAGATGGGCAAAAATATTAAGGACCTTAAGATTATTACATGTCACCTTGGCAATGGCTCATCTGTTGCTGCTGTTGACCACGGTAAGGTTGTTGATACATCAATGGGATTTACTCCTCTTGACGGATTTATGATGGGTACACGTTCGGGCGGAGTTGACCCGTCTGTTGTTACCTTCATCATGAAAAAGCTTAACCTTACACCTGATGAAATGGATAACATTCTTAATAAGCAGTCCGGTGTAAATGCTATTTCAGGTATTTCATCTGATGACAGAGATATTTGTGCTGCTCAGAACGCAGGCAACGAAAGGGCTATTCTTGCTCATGAAATGCAAGCTTATGAAATTGCTAAATATATCGGTTCTTATATTGCAGCAATGAACGGCGTTGACGCTATTGTATTTACAGGCGGTATCGGTGAAAACGGCTTTTGGCTTCGTTCAAAGATTTGTTCATACTTCGGTTATATGGGCGTACATATTAATGAAGCTCTCAACCAAGCAACAGTTAAGGGTGCGGAGGCTGAACTTACAGAACCTGACGATAAAGTAAGAGTATTTATTCTTGCTACGGACGAAGAACTTACAATCGCCCGTGATACTCAGGAAATTGTTAAAAATCTTAAATAATTAAGTAAATTATATATTGATATAAAATAAAAAAGGAGGAAATGAAATGCCTGAAATTAAGTATGAAATCACTGAGCATCTCGGTGTTATTTCAGAAACAGCACGTGGTTGGACAAGAGAAGTTAATATGATTTCTTGGAACGGACGTGAGCCTAAGATTGATGTTCGTGATTGGTCACCTGACCATTCAAAAATGAGCAAGGGTCTTACTTTCACTGTTGATGAAATTAAAGAGCTTACAAAGCTCGTTGAAAATCTCTAAGATTAAATATTTAGGGGCAACAAGAAAGTTTGTTGCCCTTGAAATTTTGTTAAGAGAGTTTTGTTTTTTGTGTAATTAACAGATTTATTTATTAAATTTGATATGATAGATATATTAAAATTGAGGTAATTATAATTATGGAATGGACTTCATTAAACGATTTGAGAGAAAAATATCTCTCATTTTTTGAAAGCAAGGGTCATTTAAGGCTTCCGAGCTTCTCACTTATTCCGAATAATGATAACAGCTTGCTTCTTATCAATTCGGGTATGGCGCCTATGAAAAAGTATTTTACAGGTGAAATTACACCTCCTCGAAATCGTGTTACAACCTGCCAAAAATGTATTCGTACTCCCGATATCGAAGAAGTTGGTAAGACTGATCGTCACGGAACATTTTTTGAAATGCTCGGTAATTTCTCCTTCGGTGACTATTTTAAAAAGGAAGCTACTGCATGGGCTTGGGAATTTTGCACAAAGGTTCTTGAAATGCCTGTTGACAAGCTTTACGTAACCATTTACGAAAATGATGATGAGGCTTTCGATATTTGGATTAAGCAAAACGGTGTTGATCCGTCGCATATTGTCCGTTTAGGCAAGGCTGACAACTTTTGGGAGCACGGCTCAGGTCCTTGCGGTCCTTGCTCGGAAATTTATTTTGACCGTGGCGAAAAGTACGGCTGCGGTTCTCCCGATTGCGGACCGGGTTGTGAATGTGACAGATATGTTGAATTTTGGAACAACGTATTCAGTCAGTTTAACAATGACGGCAATGGTAATTATACAGAACTTGTTCAAAAAAATATCGATACAGGTATGGGTCTTGAAAGACTTGCTTGCATTATGCAAGGTGTAGATAATATTTTTGAGGTTGATACAGTTCAAAATATTATGAAAAAAATCAGCGAAATATCAGGCGCTAAGTATCATGAGGATGCTAAAAAAGACGTTTCGCTTCGTATTATTACAGATCACGTTCGTTCTGCAACGTTTATGATTGGTGACGGTGTTATCCCGTCAAATAACGGCAGAGGCTATGTTCTTCGCCGCCTTATCAGACGTGCTTGCCGTCACGGCAGACTTTTAGGTGTAAATGAGCCTTTCCTTTATAAGGTATGCGACACCGTTATTCATGAGAATCACGTAGCTTACCCTGAGCTTGCTGATAAAGCAGAACTTATTACCAAGGTTATCCGTGCCGAGGAAGATTCATTTGGTAAAACTATTGACGCCGGTCTTGCTATGCTTGATGAATATATTAATAAGCTTGATGGCAATGTATTCTCGGGTGAGGACGCATTTAAACTTAACGATACTTACGGTTTCCCTCTTGATTTAACTAAGGATATTCTTGAAGAAAAGGGCATTACTGTTGATGAGGACAAGTTTAATGCACTTCTTGCCGCTCAAAAGGCAACTGCACGTGCCGCTCGTAAAGATGCAGGCGCAGACGCTTGGAAGGGTAATTCTGTTAAAATTGATGCCGATAAGACTGAATTTGTCGGATATACCGATTTTGATTGCGATGCTAAGATTTTAGCTATTGTTAATGCCGACGGTGAGCTTGTTGATATGCTTGGCGCAGGCGAAAGCGGTACTGTTGTGCTCGATAAAACTCCTTTCTATGCTCAATCGGGCGGTCAGGTTGGCGACAGCGGTGTTATCAAAAACGGTGAGGACAATGCATTTATCGTTGCCGATACTGCTAAGAATGCTGACAGTGTTTATCTCCATAAGGGTGAGGTTTCACGAGGAATTATCAGCGTTGGTGACAGCGTATTTGCAAGTATTAACGCTGCAAGAAGAAAGTCAATTATGCGCAATCATACTGCTGCTCATCTTCTCCAGGCTGCGCTTCGTCAGGTTCTCGGTACTCATGTTGAACAGGCAGGCCAGCTTGTTAATGAAACCGAGGTTAGATTTGACTTTACTCATTTCAATCCTATGACAACGCAGGAAATTGCCAAAGTCGAAATGCTTGTTAATAAATTTATTCTTTCCGCTTCAAGTGTTACTATGCAGGAAATGCCTATTGAAGAAGCTAAGAAAATGGGCGCTATGATGCTCTTTGGTGAAAAATACGGCGATATTGTAAGAGTTGTCAAAGCCGGCGATTTTTCAACAGAATTTTGCGGCGGTACTCACGTTGCAAACAGCGGCGAAATCGGTTTGTTCAAAATCGTGTCAGAGGCTTCGGTTGCCGCAGGTGTAAGAAGAATTACAGCTTATACCGGACTTGCCTCTCTTGCTTATCTCAACCTTAACGAAATGGCTGTTAAAACAGTTGCTTCTATCCTTAAAACAAGTGAAAATGAGGTTGTGGAGAGAACGCAGGCAGTTATAAGCGACAATAAAGAAATGGAAAAAGAAATTCAGGCTCTTAATGCTGAAATAACCAAGCTCAAGAGTGCCGATATGTTCTCAAAGCCTACTCTCGTTGACGGACTTGAACTTTACATTGCAAAAATAGAAGGTACAACTCCTGATGCTCTTCGTTCAATGGGAGATGATTTAAAGAATAAAGGAGATAACGTTGTTGCTCTTATTGCAGGTGTAAACGGCGATAAGGCTAACCTTGTTGCTGTTTGCGGAAAGAACGCTATTGCAAAGGGCGTTAAGGCAGGCGACCTTGTTCGTGAAATTGCTAAGCTTGCAGGCGGTGGTGGCGGCGGTCGTCCGGATTCTGCTATGGCAGGCGCTAAGGATATTTCAAAACTTGATGACGCTTTAGCCGCTGTTGAGCAAACAGTTAAATCATTAATTAAATAAGAGGGTGTAATTATGTGTTTGTTTTGTGAAATAATTGACGGCAAAATTCCTTCAACAAAGGTGTATGAGGACGATATGATTCTTGCATTTAAAGATATTAATCCTGTTGCTCCTGTTCATATCGTAATTGTTCCTAAGGTTCATATTGATTGTGCAAACGGTGTTACTGAGGAAAATAGCAAATATGTTGCTCATATTTTTGAAAAAATACCTGAAATCGCAAAAAGCCAAGGAATTGACTCTTATAGAATTATCAACAATTGCGGTGAAGATGCAGGTCAAAGCGTTATGCATCTCCACTTCCACCTTATAGGCGGTATTAAGTTAGGAGAAAAAATTATATGAGCGAACAGTATTACACATTAAAAATAGCAGGTCTTGAAAGGCAGTTAAAGCGCTTTCCGGTTTCCGATACACTTGATATTGCCGCATTTATTCTTTTCGGTGATGTCGAACTTACAGAGGCTTGTGCCAAGGAACTTTTAAAAAAAGCCCCTGAGTTTGACTATATCGTTACTCCGGAAGCTAAGTCGATTCCGTTGGCTTATGAAATGAGCAGGCTTTCGGGTAAAAAGTACATAGTAGCAAGAAAAGGCGTTAAGGTTTATATGGATAATCCTATTGAGTATAAGGAAACTAGTATTACTACCCAAAAGGAACAGTCGCTTTTTCTTGGCCACGAGGACGGCGATTTGCTTACCGGCAAAAAAGTACTTATTGTTGATGATGTTATCTCAACAGGAGAGAGTCTTAAGGCTGTTCAGGGCCTTGTAAAAGCTTTTAAAGGCAATATTGTGGCTTCATGTGCGCCTCTTGCCGAAGGCGATGCAGCTGATAGAGATGATATTGTATTTCTTGAAAGACTGCCGCTTTTCTTTAAATAATTTGCATTAATTTAATTCTTTTTTATATAATATGTAAAGGTGATATTTATGCTTAATGATGAGAAAAAAGTTGTAATTGTTGGTGTAGGAATGGTTGGTATGAGCTTCGCTTATGCTCTTTTAAACCAAAATATATGTGATGAACTTGTTCTTATTGATATTAATAAGGTAAGAGCAAAGGGTGAGGCGGCTGACCTTTCACACGGTCTTCCTTTTGCACCAAGCAGTATGTCCATTTATGCAGGTGACTACAGTGATTGTTCAAATGCCGATTTAGTTGTTATTTGTGCAGGAGCTCCTCAGCTTGAGGGTGAGTCGAGGCGTGATCTTTTAAAGAAAAATTATAACGTATTTAAATCTATTGTTAATCCTATTATTGCAAGCGGATTTAACGGTGTATTTCTTGTGGCAAGCAATCCGGTTGACGTTATGACTCAAATTGTTTATGAACTTTCGGGTTTTCCTGCCAATCGTGTTCTCGGTTCAGGTACCACGCTTGACTCGGCACGCTTGCGCCATATGATGAGCGATTATTTTAAAATTAACCCTCGCAACGTTCATGCTTATGTTATCGGTGAGCATGGTGACAGCGAATTTGTACCTTGGAGCAATGCTTCAATTTCAGTTATTCCGCTAAATGAGTTTGGCAAAAACAGACCTACTCTTATGGAGGATATGCAGAAAATTGCTGTTGACGTCAAGGAGTCCGCTTACGAGATAATTAAGGCTAAAAAAGCAACCTATTACGGTATTGGTATGGTGCTAGCAAGGCTTACACGTGCAATTCTTTTTGATGAAAATTCAATTTTTACCGTTTCAACTTATCTTAAGGGTGAATACGGAGAAAAGGGAATTTATATCGGTGTTCCGTCTGTTGTAAACAGAAATGGTATTCGTGAAATTCTTGAGATTGAGTTAAATGAAGAGGAACAGAAAAAGTTTAATGAATCAGCTAAGATTATTCATGAAATGGTTGATGAAATCGAATTGTAATTTGGAGAAAACTTATGAGTGAAGAAACAGTAATAGCTGAAAATAAATCAAGCAAAAAGCCATCAAAAAATAAAAGACCGAAAAGTAAGCTTCAGGAAACAATTGAATTTTGTATACCTATAGTTATTGCTGTTGCGCTGGCTTTTATTTTACGTACTTTTGTTTTTGCTAATGCCGTTGTACCTACAGGTTCAATGCTTAACACTATTCAGGAGGGTGACAGAATTATTGCAAGCCGTATGGCTTATAATAATAACGACCCTGAAAGATATGATATAATTTTGTTTAAGTATCCTGATAATGAGGAACAGATTTATGTTAAGCGTATTATCGGATTGCCGGGCGAAACCGTTCAAATTGTAAACGGTGTTGTTTATGTTACAAAGACCGACGACGGCAAAACAATACAGCTTGACGACAGTTTTGTAACGGCATGCGAACCTTACGGTGATTTCGGCCCTTACGTTGTGCCGCCGGACAGCTATTTTATGCTTGGCGACAACAGGAATGACAGTAAGGATTCACGATTTTGGACGAATACTTATGTTAAACGTGATAAAATTATCGGCAAGGTGAAGTTCAGATATTATCCCTCAATAGGAAAAATTCAGTAATTTAAAGTTTATAAAAAAATAACTGCTCTTGTTAGTTTTCAAGAGCAGTTATTTTTTTATTGATTATTTTCAAGTACATAAGTACCGCTTGCCATTACAGCAATGGCAAAATCGCCGAATTTAAAATAGCTTTTTATTGAATCAGTAAAGTTGAGATAATCCGATACCGTATAATTGTTTGAGTCAATACGTCTTACTTTATTGTTATCACAGCAAACAAATATGTCATTTTCATCAAGACTTACGTGGGTCGGATTAAGAAATGTATCTGTTTCTTTGCCGCCGATTCTTAAATCAACGCCCATATTTTGACTTGAATATCTTATAACACAATTTTCATTAGGACAAACACTCCAAAAATATTTTCCTTCAAGTGCAATATTTTTTACAGGCTCGTCATGATATTCAAAAGCACCGTTCCATTCAAGCTCACCCTCACGGTCAAATATTCCTGCCTCTCCGTTAGGAAATATCGCAAGTACACGTCTGTCATAAAGAACAGCTGCGTCGCATTGAACAAAATTTGGCATTATTTGACTTATTCTGTTAAAGTTAGAACCAAACTTTTTTAGCAAATATGCATTTTTTGTAAGCACATCTATGCTTTTTGTTTTGAAATTGATAACTGAATACTGAACCTTATATTGCGTGCCGTTTGGAAGCGGCAGTTTCTCAACAATAATCACGGATTCGTCATTGTATTTAATAACATCGACAATTTCTTTCGTTGTAATTAATTGCAATATTATTCCTCCGATTTGTTAAGAGATGTATTAGTAAGATAACCGAGAGTAAGAAGGCTGTCCCTAAGATGGACATTTTCAACAATTACACCCGGATGAGCCATAGCAATATCATAATTGCTGAAATTTAAAAAGCTTTTAATACCGACCTTAACAAGCAAATCTGTAAGTTCCTCCATATCTGTTGAAGGAATACAGGTTACAGCGCAGGTAGGGGAGTTGTCAATACAAAAGTTTTCAAGATAATTAACGTTTCTGACCGGAATACCTTTAATCATATTTCCGCAAATAGCCTCATTCTTATCAAAAATACCGATAAGCTTAAAGCCGCTGTTTTTTGAAAACATTTTGTTTGTAATAGCTTTACCCAAATTACCCGCACCGATAAGTATTGTTTTGATTTCCTTATCAACGCAAAGTATTTCGCCGATTTTAGCGTGAAGTTCAGGCACATTATAACCGTATCCCTGTTGACCGAAGCCGCCAAAGCAGTTAAAATCGTGTCTTATTTGCGAAGCGGTAAGCCCCATTCTTGCTGCAAGTTCTTTTGAACTGATGCGCACTATTCCGTTATCCTTGAGAGATTGCAAAAATCTGTAATATCTCGGCAATCTCTTAATAACGGATATAGATATATCATCTTTATTTTGCATAATATTCCTCTCCTGAATTTCTGTAATAAAGATTATTATTTAGTCATTTGAGTTATTGTTTCCATTACATAGTCGCCGAATTCGCTGCAAGTGCAACCGTCAGCTCTGCCGGTAATTACAAGCTTTTTTTCTTCAAGCATACATTTGTCAAGTGCAGCTTCAAGAGCATTTGCCTGCTTTTGGAAACCGATGTGAGAAAGGAGCATAACAGATGCTCTGAGCATTGAACATGGGTCAGCATATTGACCTCTGCCTTCCTTAATCATACGTGGTGCTGAGCCGTGAACAGCTTCAAACATTGCATATTTTTTACCGATGTTGGCGGAACCTGCAGTACCTACGCCGCCCTGAAATTCAGCAGCCTCATCTGTAATGATATCGCCGTAAAGGTTAGGAAGAACGAATACCTTGAAATCCTTTCTTCTTGCAGGGTCAATTAGTTTTGCAGTCGTAATATCAATATACCAGTCATCAGTTACAATGTCAGGATATTCTTCACCGATTTTTTGGGCAGTTTTGAGGAACTTGCCGTCCGTTGTTTTAATAATGTTAGCCTTTGTAATGATAGAAACCTTGCCCTTGTTATTCTTCTTGGCATATTCATAAGCAAGGCGAGCGATTCTTTCGCATCCCTCTTGCGTTGCAACTGTAAAGTCAACTGCAAGGTCGTCAGTAATGTTCAAGCCATAAGAGCCGATTGCATAGCCGCCCTCGGTATTTTCTCTGAAGAAAGTCCAGTCAATGCCTTGTTCAGGAACTTTAACAGGGCGCATATTTGCAAAAAGGTCAAGCTCTTTTCTCATAGCAACGTTAGCCGATTCAACGTTTGGCCATGGGTCACCGGCTCTCGGAGTAGTTGTAGGGCCTTTAAGAATAACGTGGCACTTTTTAAGCTCAGCAAGCACATCATCAGGAATAGCCTTGTTGCATGCCGCACGGTTTTCGATAGTTAAACCGTCAATTTCCTTAAATTGAACTTTGCCGCTTGCAACCTCATCTTTAAGAAGAAATGCAAGAACTCTCTCGCTTTCTTTTGTGATGATAGGGCCGATACCGTCACCGCCGCAAATACCGATTACGATTGTATCAAGTGCATCATAGTCAGTAAAATCTTTATCCTCTTTGATTTTTTTTGCTCTTGCAAGTTGAGATTCCATAAGTGAACGAAACTTTTCAACTGCTTCGTCAATGATTTTAGCATCGTCTGCCATAATTGTATCCTCCGATAATTTGATTATTTATTCATTTCTCTTGTGTAGTCGAGAAGTCCGCCGCAAACAAGCATCGCTCTCTGTCTTGCGGAAAGGTGAGAAGAATTAAGCTGATATTCCTCGCCCTTAGTAAGATTCTTAAGAACAACAGGTTTATTGTTTTCAATTGCGTCTTTAATGTTTGGAAGTGAAAGCTCGTCCATTTGGTCAATCTTATCATAATCCTCTTCATTTGCAAATGTGAACGGTAAAATACCTGCGTTTACAAGGTTTGCAACGTGAATTCTTGCGAATGATTTAGTAATAACAGCCTTAACTCCGAGATAAAGCGGAACGAGCGCCGCATGCTCTCTTGATGAGCCTTGACCGTAGTTTGCGCCTCCGACAATAAAGCCTTTGCCTTCTGCCTTAATTCTTTCAGGGAATGTTTCGTCACATACGGCAAAGCAATACTGTGAAAGGTGAGGAATGTTTGAACGGTAAGGAAGAATCTTAGCGCCTGCAGGCATAATGTGGTCTGTTGTGATATTGTCGCCGACCTTAAGAACTGCTTTTGCCGTGATATCCTCAGGAAGCTTTTCTGTCTTTGGGAAAGGCTTGATGTTAGGACCTCTGAGGACTTCTACCTTATCTGCATCTTCAGGTGAAGCAGGAGCTTCAATCATATTGTCATTAACAATAAAGTGCTCAGGCATAGAAATTTTAGGAGCGTCGCCAAGCTCTCTCGGGTCTGTAAGATATCCGGTAAGTGCAGATGCCGCAGCAACTTCAGGAGATACAAGATAAATTTGACCGTCCTTTGTTCCCGAACGTCCTTCAAAATTTCTGTTAAATGTACGAAGTGAAACGCCGCCTGAATTTGGTGACTGACCCATACCGATGCAAGGGCCGCAGGCTGATTCGAGTATTCTTGCACCTGCGCTAATCATATCTGAAAGTGCACCGTTTAATGCAAGCATATTGAGCACTTGCTTTGAGCCTGGTGCAATACAAAGCGAAACTGACGGTGCAATAGTCTTGCCTTTGAGAATTGATGCAACTTTCATCATATCAACAAATGATGAGTTTGTGCAAGAACCGATAGCAACCTGGTCAACTTTAATTTTGCCGATTTCGTCTGTTGTTTTAACGTTATCCGGCATGTGCGGGCAAGCAGCCATAGGAGTAAGCGAGCAAAGGTCAATATCAATTACTTCGTCATACTCTGCATCCTCGTCAGGAAGGATTTCAGTCCAATCATTTTCACGTCCCTGCGCTTTGAGGAAAGCAAGGGTAATTTCGTCAGATGGGAAGATAGAAGTTGTAGCGCCAAGTTCTGCACCCATATTTGTAATGGTTGCTCTCTCAGGAACAGAAAGTGTTTTAACACCCTCTCCGCCGTATTCAATAATCTTGCCTACGCCACCTTTAACGCTCATAATTCTAAGAACTTCAAGGATAACATCTTTAGCAGAAACCCATGGTTTAAGATAGCCGGTAAGATTAATTCTTGTCATCTTAGGCATAGGAATATAGTATGTACCGCCGCCCATAGCAACAGCAACATCAAGTCCGCCGGCACCCATAGCAAGCATACCGATACCGCCGCCCGTAGGTGTATGGCTGTCAGAGCCGATAAGGGTTTTGCCCGGAATGCCGAATCTTTCAAGGTGAACCTGGTGGCAAATGCCGTTGCCCGGTCTGCTGAAATAAATACCGTGTTTCTTTGTTACTGATTGAATGTAACGGTGATCGTCGGCATTTTCAAAACCGGTCTGTAATGTGTTGTGGTCAATGTATGCAACAGATTTTTCTGTCTTTACTCTGTCAACGCCCATAGCCTCAAATTCGAGGTATGCCATTGTGCCTGTTGCGTCCTGAGTTAAGGTTTGGTCAATTCTTAAACCGATTTCGGTGCCGACCTTCATCTCACCCTCAACAAGGTGAGCCTTAATAAGCTTTTGAGCAATAGTAAGTCCCATTGTTAAAAAGTCCTCCTACTTGTTAATAAAATTATCAAATGATATTTTATTACAAATGTTTCACGTTGTCAATTACAAATCAGTAAAAATCTTTTAAATAATATATTAATTAATATAATAAAGATTTAATATTGAAAATTTTACTCTTTTGTGATAAAATATCCTATTATGTTGGAGTATTTCGGGCAAAATACATTTGAGGTGTTGATTTTGCTTGATAATACACAAATAAAAAACAAAAACGAACAAGATGATAATAACGATAACAACGAAGATGTTTCGGCAGAGGAGTCGGTTACGCAGGCTGATGATTTTGAAACGGGTTCTATTACCGTTTCTAAAGACGGTCATTTTATTCACTGCTTAACAATCATCGGTCAAATAGAAGGCCATTATATTCTGCCGAGCCAAAACAAAACCACAAAGTATGAGCACGTTATTCCGCAGCTTGTCGCAATTGAAGAAAGCAAAGAAATAGAGGGATTGCTGATTATATTAAATACAGTCGGCGGTGACGTTGAGGCAGGGCTTGCAATAGCTGAACTGTTGTCTACCATGAAAACTCCTACTGCTTCTTTAGTTCTTGGCGGCGGTCATTCTATCGGTGTTCCGCTTGCTGTCAGCTGTAAAAAGAGTTTTATTGTTCCGAGTGCTACAATGACTGTTCACCCTGTCAGAATGAACGGGCTTGTTCTTGGTGTTCCTCAAACTCTTTCTTATTTTGAAAAAATGCAGGACAGAATAGTTAATTTTGTGGTTAACAACTCTTCTATTGATAAAAAGAGTTTTAAGGCGCTTATGATGAAAACAGGCGAGCTTGTTATGGACGTCGGCACGGTGCTTGACGGTGAGGACGCAGTTAACTGCGGTCTGATTGACGAACTCGGCGGTCTTAGCGATGCTCTTGATTTTTTAGATAAAATGATTGAGGAGAGATAATATGCTTTGGAGTATTATTAATGAAGCTGATATTTTCTACTCCTCAAAATCAATATGTCAAAACAATACTGTCAGGTCAAGCAACCCTTACAGTTATATACGCACCGGTTATCATTTGGATAACGCATATTTATTCGGAGGTATAGATGATGTGGATTTTAACAGCAATATTTCAGGCGATAGGACAGGCATTCACTTGGGTGTTCCCCGTGTCTGAAAGCGGACATTCTGTAATTTTTCATAATTTTTCAGGCAGATTTACAAACGCTTGCTCGCAGTTGACAGGCGTTATACATATAGGAATTGCAATCGGTTTATTTATTGCGTTTTATAAATTATTTATAAGCCTTTTCAAAAACTTTTTCGCAACTTGGAACGATATTTTTCATAAAAGACTCGATTTGAAAAACATTCCTCCTCAAAGGGAATTTATGTTTATGACGATTCTTTCGTTTGTATTCTTTATCGTTTATGCAATTCCCGCAGGGAAATACGGTAATGTGTATATGCTTTTTAACAGAACATCGCATAATAAGACTATATTGGGCGAAGGAGTTTGCATTGCTCTTTTAGGTGTTCTTCTTATTGTAACTAATTCTCTTATCAATTCAAACAGAAACAAACTTCCAAATTGGGCAAATGCGGTAATTTTAGGTTTAATCGGATTTCTTGCATTGCCGACGGGCGGTTGCTCCTTTATGGGTGCAATTTTCGCTTTTATGATTTTGCTTGGTATGAGCCAAAAATATGCGATTAGATATGCCGTTACAATGTCTGTTCCTACTCTTATTGTAATGGGGATAATTGAACTTTGTGTGGCTGTTACCAAAATTAATATTTTTTCGGCGATAATCGGGCTTGTTATCTCGATTATAGCTTCGTTTTTTGCAATTAAGCTGTTTATATTTGTACTGAAAAAACGTGCGTTGAATTTTATTGCATATTATGATATTTCAATCGGTGTAATCAGTGCAATTATCGGAACTTTTCAACTTGTTATAAAATAATAAGAGGTAAATATGGCAACAAAAAAGACTAATAAAAAAACTAAACAGAATACATCTAAAAAAACATCATCTAATAGGCAAAAAACTGCAGACAGGGCTGACGCAATACGAGTATCTGAAATTGCAACAGTTGCCGTTTCGGTTATACTTTTCTGCCTTGCCATTGTTTCAGGCAACGGTGTGTGGAATGTGCTGCATAATGTATATGTCGGCATATTCGGTATGTTTGCCGCTATTGTTTTGCCGCTTTTGACCATTGTTGTTACAGTTATATTTTCGGCTAAGGGTGACGATGCTTACGGTTACACGGCTAAGATAGTAGAAGCGTTTGTAATGGTTTTCATTCTCGCAACATTTATTCATGTTGTTAAAAATTCAACAGGCGATGCATTTAAGGAAACTATAATTAACAGTTATAAATCAGCAAGTTTTGAATTTAATGGTGGTTTCATCGGTGCAGTGTTAGGCTGGCTTTTGCTCACTCTCGGTAAAGCACCGGCTGTTATTATAAGCGTTGTGCTGTTTATTGTTGATTTGCTTCTTATGACAGGTCTTACTATATTTCAATTTGTTGCAGGTGCGGCTAAGCCAGCAAAAGTTACATACGAAAAGGTTGCTCCGGCTATTGAAGAACGAATTGAACGCAGAAGAATGAATAAAGAAAATATTGATGTTCCGCTTGATACTCAGCCGCCTGAGGAAGAAGATAAAAAGCCTAAATCAAGAAAAAAGAAGGCTGCCTCTTCCGACGAGGAAATGACTAAGGTACCTAAGGAAATAATTGACGAAATAAACCGTGAAAATTCCAATATCGAAATGCTGAAAAATGCTACGGGTAGAAAAGAGGAAAAGAAGCCTAAGAGTATTGATGAAATAGTTAAGGATGCTTCAGAGGATAAATCTAATGAGAAAAAAGCAGATAAAAGTAAAGAATTTACTGTTTCCAAAGAAGCAATGGAATCAGGCATAAACGATTATAAACTTCCGTCTGTAGAACTTCTCAGCTTGCCTAAGAAAAAATCAACTGCAGATATCAGCGGTGAACTTAAGGAAAACGCTCAAAGGCTTATTGAAACGCTTCGCTCATTTAATGTTAATGCAACTATTACTGATATATCACGAGGCCCTACGGTTACAAGATATGAGCTTAAGCCTGCGGCAGGTGTGCGTATTTCTAAAATTACAAATCTTGCTGATGATATAGCACTTAATCTTGCTGCTACTCATGTTCGAATTGAGGCGCCTATTCCGGGCAAAGCCGCAGTAGGTATTGAAGTTCCCAATACTGTTAAAAATACAGTTTCTATGCGTGAACTTATAGACACACCTGAGTTTTATGAGCAACGTTCACTTCTTTCTGCCGGTATCGGTAAGGATATTGCGGGTAATTGTGTTTATTGCGATATTGCAAAAATGCCGCACCTTCTTGTTGCAGGTACAACAGGTTCCGGTAAATCCGTTTGTATGAACTCAATTATTACATCTATTCTTTACAGAGCTAAGCCTGACGAGGTTAAATTCTTAATGATTGACCCTAAGCAGGTTGAATTTTCAAAATATGCAAATATTCCGCATCTTCTTGTTCCTGTTGTGACTGACCCACGCAAAGCGGCAGGTGCTCTCGGTTGGGCTGTAAGTGAAATGCTTCAGCGTTATCAAAAGCTTTCGCAGGTTGGCGTTCGTGACATTGAGGGATACAATAAATATGTTCAAAAGCATGAGGATATGGAGTCTATGCCTAAAATCTGCATCTTTATAGATGAATTTGCGGATTTGATGATGGCGGCTCCCAAAGAGGTTGAAGATTCTGTTTGCCGTCTTGCGCAAATGGCACGTGCTGTCGGTATGCATCTTGTTATTGCAACTCAAAGGCCGTCTGTTGACGTTATTACAGGTCTTATTAAAGCTAATATTTCATCAAGAATTGCACTTACCGTTTCATCCCAAATCGACTCTCGTACTATTCTTGATGCCGCAGGTGCCGAAAAGCTTCTCGGCCACGGTGATATGCTTTATAATCCTATCGGTGCTTCAAAACCGCTTCGTGTTCAAGGTTGTTTCATTTCAGATGAAGAAGTTGAAGCGCTTTGTGATTTCGTTAAAAATCAGGGTGAAAGTCAATATGATGAAGAAATCGCTAAGGAAATTGAAGCCAAGGCGGTTCAAGATAAGAAATCTTCTCCGTTTGAGGATGACGGCGATGCAGAGCAGCTTGATGTACTTTTTGATAAAGCTGTTGATATTGTACTTGAAACCGGGACTGCTTCCACTTCATTTTTACAACGTAAGCTTTCCGTAGGCTATGCACGTGGCGCTAAGATTATTGACCAGCTTGAGGAAAAGGGTATTATAGGTCCTGCTAACGGTTCAAAAGGCAGAGAAATACTTATCAATCGCCAGCAATGGCTTGAAATGCAGGCTTATTCGTCAAATAAAGTTCCTTTTACTTCAGAAAATACCGAGCAAATGTCATTTGATGAGGATGAGATTGAAGATGACGGTGTTGTGTCTGAAAATTATAACGATATTGATGAGTAATTAGATATTGCACCTGAAATTTAATTTGTGCAATTGTATAATTTGATTGTTTAGAGGAAATATATGAATGATTTTCTACCTATAAATAAAAAAGAAATGCTTGAACGAGGTTGGCAAGATGTTGATTTTGTCTTTGTAACAGGCGATAGCTATGTTGACCACCCCTCGTTCGGAGTAGCCATACTTACAAGGCTTTTGGAAAAAGAGGGCTACAGAGTTGCCGTTTTAAGTCAACCTAATTGGAAAAATGACGGTGATTTTACACAATTCGGTCGTCCTCGTTTAGCTTTTATGGTTACAAGCGGTAATATTGATTCAATGGTTGCTCACTATACTGCTGCCAAAAGGCTAAGACATGATGACGCTTATACTGCCGGAGGTATTGCAGGAAAAAGACCTGACAGGGCAGTTATTGTTTATTCAAATATTATTAAAAGGATATATCCTGATTGCCCTGTTATTATTGGCGGTCTTGAAGCGTCACTTCGCCGATTTGCTCATTATGATTATTGGGATGACGCAATCAGACCGAGTATTCTTATTGATTCAAAAGCTGATTTGCTAACCTATGGTATGGGTGAAAAGCAAACTGCTCAAATAGCCAAAAGGCTTGACAGCGGTGAGGATATCTCAACTATGCACGATATTCTCGGAACCTGCTATACCTGTCCAACATATGAAACGCCGTATGACGGTGTTGAAGTTCCGAGCTTTGACAATGTATTAAACAGTAAAAAGGAATATGCAAAATCTTGCAGAATTGAGCAGGATGAGCAGGACCATATTCGTGGCAGGCTTATTAAGCAAAAACACGGCAAAGTAATGGTTGTCCAAAATAAGCCTATGCCGCCGCTTAATCAAAACGAACTTGATAAAATTTATTCACTGCCGTATACAAGGGCGTATCATCCGTCTTATGAAAAACTCGGAGGCGTGCCGGGCATTAAAGAGGTTGAGTTTTCAATTACTCACAATCGTGGCTGCTTTGGTGCTTGCAATTTCTGTTCAATTGCTTTTCATCAGGGAAGATATGTTACATCCCGTTCAAAGAAAAGTATTTTGACAGAAGCTGAAAAGCTGACTCATATGCCAAATTTCAAAGGCTATATTCATGATATAGGCGGTCCTACAGCCAATTTTAGGAAACCGTCTTGTACTTTTCAAGAAGAACACGGTCTTTGCAAGGGTAAAAAATGCCTTGCGCCTAAGCCGTGCAGAAATTTAAGTGTTGACCATAGTGAGTATCTTGATATTCTTCGTCAGGTTCGTTCACTTCCTAAAGTTAAAAAGGTATTTATAAGAAGCGGAATAAGATATGATTATCTTCTTGAGGATAAGGACGATACATTTTTTAAGGAGCTTGTTGAGCATCATGTTTCCGGTCAGCTTAAAGTTGCGCCTGAACATTGTTCTGCCGCAGTTCTTGACAAAATGGGCAAGCCTCATATTGAGGCTTATATCAAATTTTCGCACAGATATTTTGAATACACGGGAGAGATTAATAAGGAGCAATATTTAGTACCTTATCTTATGTCGTCTCACCCCGGTTCTACTCTTGATGATGCGATTGAACTCGCTTTGTTTTTAAAGAAAAATCATATAAGACCCGAACAGGTACAGGATTTTTATCCGACTCCCGGCACTATCTCAACGTGTATGTTTTATACCGAACTTGACCCTTATACTATGGAAAAGGTGTATGTAGCAAAAAGCGAGCATGATAAGGCGCTTCAAAGAGCACTTCTTCAATATTTTAATCCTAAAAATCAAAAGCTTGTTGAGGAAGCACTCAAGCGTGCAAAACGTTATGATTTAATCGGATATGACAGCAAGTGCCTTGTTAAACCTACACATTCTTCTAATCAATTCAACAAAAATAACAGATATCAAAATAAGAGTTCACATAAGAATAATTATTCAGGGAAAAACAGAGGTAAAAAAAGATGAGCGCTTCAAAAAGACAAGGCATAATCGCAATAGGTGTCTGTTGTATTCTTGTTTCGGTTTTGCTTGTATTTTACGGTATTTCTCAACCTAAGGTCAATGAAACCCCTTTATCTCAGTTGCAAGATACGCTTTCCCAAACCTCAATTAAGACTTCTTCGTCTGACAAAAATGATGCATCTTTTAAAAATTCAGGCGCTGATACTCAAACAACTGTATTTAATACTAAATCTTCTCAACCGTCTTCTGCTCAAAGTGTTTCTTATCCTGTTAATTTGAATACTTGCACTTATGAAGATTTAGTTTCAATTGACGGAATAGGCGATACCAAAGCACAGGCTATATTGGAATACCGTGATTATCTCGGCGGATATACAAATGTTTCTCAACTTAAGGAAATTAAGGGTATCGGGGACTCTACTTTTGCAAAGATTGAGCCGTATGTTACAGTATGATTAGTGATTTAAAAATTGTTTTAGAGAAAATATCAAATATATTTTTTACCAAAAGATGCGAATTTTGCGGTGAAGTAATTGAATTTGATAAAACGGTTTGTCCCGATTGCGAGAATTTACCTGTTAATAAGCCGCCTTATTGCACATATTGCGGTGTCAGTAAGGAAAAATGTAATTGCGACAAGCATAAAAGTGAATATAAGCAAATTGTGGCACCGTATTTATATCAAGATAATGTTAAGCGTGCTGTTTTGAATTTTAAAAGTGCTTATATGCCTTTTCTTTCAAAACGCTTTGCACGTGATATGGCAAAATGCATTCAAGAAAATTATTTTATGCAATTTGATATGATTACTTATACTCCGCTTTCTAAAAAGTCACTTAGAAAAATAGATTATAATCAAGCATATTTACTTGCAAAAGAAATTTCGAAAATTTTAGATATTCCGCTTGCCGATTTGCTTATAAAGGTAAGAAAAACGAAAGAACAAAAATCATTGAATTCACGTGAGCGCAAGACTAATGTTTACGGCGCATTTGATTTGAAAGATAAAGATATTGTAATCAACAAAAGAATTCTTTTGATTGATGATGTCAAAACTACGGGTTCAACGCTTAATGAATGTGCTAAAATGCTTAATATTTACGGTGCTCAAAGTGTTTGGGCGGCAACTCTTGCTGTCGCCGTACCTAAAGAAAAAGGGGATAAAAAATGAAAAAAATATTATCTGTATTGCTTACATTTATTTTTGTTTTCTTGTGTGCTTGCAGTGCGCAGGGTACTCAGGATCGTCAGTTAAGCGCTCATATTGATGGTCTGATTGAGGAAACAACGATTGAATGGAAAGATGATAATACAGCTGTTGTTTCTTTTGATAAACACGCTGTTAATAATGTTGCTGTTAAGTTGAAAAAAGCAGTATCGTCACCGCTTAAGATATATAACGGCGATAATATTATTTATGAACAGGAAAATAACAGTACATATAAATATTGCTCATTTTCTCCAACTCAAACTACTTCTTTAAAATTAAAGCTTGACAATGGCAAGGAAAATGTTGAGTCAATTGCTGTTTACGAAAACGATAATGAGCCTGACAGTGATTTTAGGGTAACTGCATATATTCTTGCAGATAAAATTCAAAATATTGATGATTTGAAATCATATACATTTGACACAATTACTGATGTAATTCTTTTCTCATGCGTTAATTTTAACTCTGACGGTGAACTTCAATTTAATGACAGTGAGAATTATTCAGGCAAAAAAATGATGAAAACTGCGCTTAAGAATTTAAAAAGCGTTATAGGCGACAGAAATGTAAATATCTATGTCAATATTTTAGGACCTGATGCAGACGAAGGAATAAGCGATTGGAAATCTCAAATGGAAAATAAAGCTCAAAAGCATACCAAGGCTTTTGAAAACGATACACTCGCTACACAAATTAACGATTTGCTAAACGACTATAATTTTAACGGCGCTTTTTTTGATTATGAATATCCTATTAAGGCAAAGTATTGGAAAGCTTTCAGCAATTTTCTTGTCAACCTCGATTCAGAACTTGGCGGCAAAAAAATAGGTCTTGCAATGAGCGATTGGGATATCGGTATTTCTAAAGAGGCTATGCAATGTGTTGATATGGTTGAAATGATGGAATATGACCTTTTTGATGATTACGGTGACCATTCATCTTTTGATTGTGCTCAAAAAGGAATTGAGAAATTTATCAATGCGGGATTTGACAGCAAGGTACTTGATCTCGGTATTCCTTTTTACGGCAGACCTGCAGACAAGGGCGAATATTGGTATAATTACGGAGATTACGCAAAGATATTGGGCAAATATTCAAATAAGGCAGAGATTGACGGTAAACAAACTTATTTCAATTCGTATGGACTTGTTTATGATAAAACTTCGCTTGCAATTGATTATGAACTCGGTGGTGTCATGGTGTTTAGATACGGCAGCGATGATTTAAACCACAAGGATATTTCGCTTTTCACCGCAATTAATCAAAGCATAAACAATAGAAAAAATTAGTACATTTAACAGCTCAAAAAAGCAAATTTGCTTTTTTGAGCTGTTTTTTACTAAATCTTTACTATTTTACTATTTATTTTTTAGTTTGTTTGTGATATTATACTATCTCGGATATAAGAGAGGTTAAATTATGACGAAGAAAAAATGGATTAATTTAATAGTTATTTTATTTGCATTTTTCGGCTTTGTTTACATAATGTCAACAATTCCGTTTTGCAGTGATGATTGGGCTTGGGGCGCTTCTGTCGGTGCGCAAAGGCTTGCATCCCATTTTAGAGGATATAACGGCAGATATCTTGGAAACTTGCTCATTTTACTTTTGACTAAATCTAATTTTATAAAAACAATCGGAATGGCTGTCATTTCGTTTTCTGTTATTTATTTAATTTATAAATATATTGGTGACGGCAAGCTGTTTTATTTTCTTTTTGTATTATTCCTTCTTGTTATAATGCCGACAAATATATTGAGGCAGACGATGGCTTGGGCTTCCGGCCTTGCTAATTATATTCCGCCGATTGCTTTGACGCTGCTTTATCTTGTTATTGTGAAAAATATATTTGATAAGGATGTGCCGAAATATAAAAAATGGCTTATTCCCGTTTCATTTGTTATAGGCTTGTGCGGTAACCTGTTTATGGAACACGTAACTATAATGAATGTTGTTGTGTCAATAGGTGTTATTGTTTATTCTTACATCAAGTTTAAAACGTTTTTTAGAGTTCACGTGTTTAATTTCTTGGGAAATATTTGCGGTGCGGCAATAATGTTTTCAAATTCAGCCTACGGCATTATTTCATCAGGTAATGACAGCTATAGAAGCGTGGCAGGGGAAAATGAAAGCTTTTTTTCTTGGCTTATTAAGAGTATTGACAGAGTTTGCACACGTTCGGTTGAAAGCAATGCTTTAATTAATATTCTTATAAGCATTATGCTTTTTACAATTGTGCTTAATATATCAAAGCAGTTTAAATTAAATAAGGGCAAAAAACGCTTTTTGTTTTCTTGTGTGATTTTTGATTTTGCATATACAGTATTTGTTCTTATTAAAGAATATGTTCGCTTTCCCATAGGAACATTTACATCTCCCGCAGTGACTGTTATCAGATGTATTTTAGCAACGATTTTTATTATCAGCTTGATAGTTGTTCCGCTTGCGGCATACGAAGATAAAGACAGAGCGTTTAAAGCCGTAATGCCGATTTTGGCAGAGAGCGTTCTTATTGTTCCGCTTCTTGTCGTTTCTCCCGTAACAGGTCGTTGTTTTTATCCGCCTTATGTTATGTTTATGCTTTATTCGTGCGAGTTGATGAAATTTATTATGCAAAATTATGTCAACAGCGATAAGGTGAAAAAGACGGTATACGCTTTAGTTATTGTCGGTGTGGCAATAGGTTCTGTATTTTATACTGTTAAATACACTCAGGTAAAGGCATTTGAAAATGAACGAAATTCTTTTGTGAGCGCTCAGATTGAATCCGGCAATAAAACAGTCTATCTTCCTCATTATCCGGCGTACCTTGAATATTACACCGAAGGCACAACCCCAAGGCTTTTCAGGTGGTACGGTATGTGGGAAACAAGATATAAAGACTTTTACGATATTGACCAAAGTGTGAGAGTTGAACCTATAAGCTATGCTCAATATAAGCAAATTAAAAATAAATGATAAAAATCCCGCAATGGCAGTTTAATCTGTCTTGCGGGATTTCTTAGTTATTGTTATATTTAAAAATATAATAAAATTCACTTAATACGTCGTCGACGCTTTTCTTACTTATTCCTAAAACTACGCAGTTTATTACAACCGCAACGGCGGTTATGGCTATAAAAGGAATTTTTAGCGTGGTGTTGAACATAACGATTAAAAGAATAACTGCAACAATCAATAGTAAAAGGCTTAATGCAAAATAAAAAGCATTAAATTTTGATTTTACATTTATATTAACAGTTGAACTTTTATCATTACCGTCAAAGCTTACTTCACTTAGCGGGGCAGAGCGGTAATATCTGTCGTTTTCAACATTGCCGATATACCGTGCGATATATTTGCCGCTGTCGTCAATGAAACCGGTGAATTTTTTTCCGTTATAATCCGTATGTATTATTCTTGTGGACAGCGTATATCCTGCCTTATGCATATCGTAAAACGTTTTTTCAAAAAGCTTAATTGCATCGTCACGGCTCATATTAAGCTTAATGCTGTCATTAGCGGTAAAAAACATAGCTTGTCCCTCCTATTTAATCTTAAAATATCATATTGTTAATTAATTGTCAATACTGTTTATGTAAGGTATGGTATGACCATACCCGAATAGGTTTAAGCTATTCTTATTACAGATAAATACGAACCGACAGTAGGTGAGGCGGTAGTAACCGTGCCTGATACAACCCTTAAAGCAACTGTAGAGGTTGAGTTTGCAGGAACGTTTACAATATAACTGCCGTTTGATGTTCCTGTTGTACTGTTAGGAATAATTTCGCTGTTTGAATCAACTGTGCCGTTAATTGCAAGCGCCAATGTTGCATCATTAGCCGTTTCGCCTGTTACCTGATAGTTTACAAGATATGCTTTGCCTGTTGTGCCGCCTGAAAGTGTGATAAGTCCGTTGTTATTGACGATATCTGTCGTGGCAGTATTATAAAGAGTTGACTGATAAGCAATGTTTTCTCCGGCAGCGTAGGTTGCGCCTGTTGCCGAATTGTTATAAAACAGAGCATAAGCAGCAGTCGGTGTCAAAAACGGAGGAACAGGTGGATGAGGAGGCTGCGGTATTGGCTCAAACGGCGGCATAGGACGTGGAGGATAAACATAGCAGGGTATCAAGCGCTCTACCATTTTAACTTCGTAATCGGTGTCACAGCAACCGTTTGAAGAAGAATAAATATTCGTATCTAAATTTCTGAGATTTCTGTTGTTACAGCTCATAATTATATTTTTTCCTTTCATATATTCGGCTTTAATGCCGTAATATATAATATGAAAAAAATAAAAAAACGACAAAATCTATTGAAATTATTTTTTTGGTATGTTAATATATCAAAGTCAAATATGCGGGTATGGTGGAATTGGCAGACACGCAAGATTTAGGATCTTGTGGGAAACCGTGCAGGTTCAAGTCCTGTTACCCGCACCATAATATCGGGGTGTGGCGCAGTTGGTAGCGCACTAGACTGGGGGTCTAGGGGCCGCAAGTTCAAGTCTTGTCACTCCGACCATAAGGGCTACTTTTCAGTAGCCCTTGTTTTTTTAAAATCTAATGTTTATGTAGCGAGCAGACTTTGTGTCTGCTTTTTTGTTGCGCCGATTTCAGCTCATATTATGTTTTTTCTTTATCAAGCTTTTTTAGTTCTCTGAAGCTTTTTTTATAATATTTTTTCAAAAGTCTTTGTGTTTGCCGTTCACATAAGCCTATCATTGTTGAAAGTTTAGTAAGTGTTAAGTCCTTTTCATATAGAAATGCTTGCTCGATTATCGCAAAGCGTTTATCATTAAGATTATCTTTTTCTATAATATTTTTGAAATCCTTTGGTAGCATTTTCCTGACTATTTGCGTTAAAATTACTGTCAAATATCCGGCAACAGCGTATTCATAATCCGGCTTTTTTTCTTTGTATTCTTTTAATAGTTTTTTTGCAAGCGTATTATCAGTTTTTTCAAAATAACAAAAATAATGCTCTAAGAATACGCTTGATACATAATTCTTTTGCGAGCCGTCTTTCACCTGAATTAAAATGAATACATCCTCAATGGGATTACTTTTGTCAAAGTCTTGCGAGTGAGCTATATTTGGACCTGTTATGAAAAAGTCGTCCTTTTTAAGTTTAATTTCTTTATCATCTGTTATTAGTATTCCTTTTCCACCTGTTACAAAGTGAAGTTCATAACACCCCTTTGCGTGAGCGTGAGGAGGGATGCTTTGTCCGAGCTTTCCGCCGCCCAAATCCGTCATTAAAAAAACTACGCCGTTCCATTCAAATTTTATCATAATGCCACCTCTCTTGTATTATAGCAAAACACGACATTCAAGTAAAGATAATGTCGTGTTTTGCTTTTGCCTTTGTGATATAATTTGTATGAGGTGAGTAGTTTATGAATAAATATATAAAAAAAATACTATGTATCATTTTGACTGTTTCATTTGCTTTTTCTCTTGTTTCCTGCTCAAACGGTAAAGCAGATAAGGGCGTGATTAAATCGCTTTTTACCGATACGTCTAAGGTGTCGTTTTCTTATGATTATACACAGCTAAAGGATAAAAAACGCAATAAAACTAAATCTTGGCGAGACGGCATGGTTTCGGGAAACGGACTTCAAGGCTTTATTGAAAGCGGAAGCCCATATAGCGATACTTTTATTTTCCAAAATATGCATTTTATAATGCCGAATGAAAATCAGCGTACCTGTCCGGTTACCTTTGATGAGCTTGAAACGGTTAAGCAAAGCATAGTAAAAGGCGAGGATATAACCGATAATTCAAGCTATGATGATGTTTATCGTTATCATCCGGGAGGTCAGTTGAGAATTAATATTGCTCAAAGCCGTGCCGAAAATTATATCAGATATACTGATTATAACACTTCTCAGGTCGGTGTTACTTATAATGATAAAAATGGCACCTGGCTGCGTACCTCGTTTACCTCAATGGCTGACGGCGTTGTTGTTACCAAGCTTGATAAATCCTCAAACGGTGCAAAACTTAATCTTACCCTTAGTTACGACGACCTTTCAACGCTTGCAAATTTCGGCGACGGCGATGAAAAAAATATGAAATATACTAAGCTTGCCGATAATTCGGGTGATTATCTCGCACTTGTTTCGCATTATCCTAATTATGAAAAGAGCGAACTTAAAAACGGCGGCTATGCAACTGTTACATATATTATTACATCAGGCGGTAATAAGGAAAGATTTACTCTTGATAAAAATATTGATGAGTCCCAGTTTACAGGTGAAAATGCAGGCGTTAAAATTACCGATGCCGACAGCGTATATCTTCTCACCGTAAGTGAGCGTACCTACGATATGGGCGATATAAATACTTTTGATAAGCAAAAGGATTTTAAGCTTCTTGACGATTGCGTAAGTACCCTTAAAAATGTAGCTCAAAAGTACAATGATAAATCGGGCTTTAATTATGATTTGGCGCTTAAAAATCATCTTGCAATTTATCAGCCGCAGTTTAATAATGTGAGCTTGTCGCTTGGTAAGGATAATTTCGATTCTAACGAAAAGCTTTTAAAAGCACAAAAGGGTAAAAAAGAAATAAATTCAGCTCTTGCCGAGCGTACATATTATGCCGGCAGATATGCTTATCTTTGCTGCAGCGGTTATTCAACAAGCCGCCTTTACGGTATGTGGACGGGAGAATTTAACACCGGCTGGGGAAGTAAATACACAATGGACGCTAATGTTAATTTACAAACCTCGTCTATGAATACAAGTAATATGGAAAGTACGCCGATAGGCTATGCATATTTTATTTTGCGACAGCTTCCGGATTGGGAAGAAAATGCTTATGCAACTCACGGATTTACCGATGCTATTCAAGCCCCTGTTAATACTGACGGTGACAAGGCTGTTATTACAGAAACGTGCTATCCTTATCCTTTCAGATATTGGAATGCAGGTACTTCTTGGATGATTAATCCGCTTTATGAAACATTACTTTCTTATGGCAATATTAATATTCCTCTAAGTGATGAATTTAATCTTGATAAGCTTAAGTCTGTTCTTTCAATCAGTGAAAAAGATTTGACGGATGAGCAAATTACCGAAATTAAAAACCGTGGTTATTTACGACTTGAGGAGGATATACTTTACCCCTTGCTTAAAAAAAGTGCAAATTATTGGGCACAGCTTATGACACCTGAATATTACACGGCTAAGGACGGCTCAATCCATTATGAAAAGGGTAAGACCTCACTCAATGCTGACGAAACGTATTGCATTTTGCCGAGTTATTCTCCTGAAAATAATCCTTCAAATTATAACAGCCCGTCAGATGCAAACTGTGCAATCGATATTTCGGCGTGCCGTGATAATCTTGAAATGCTTAAAAAAGTAATGCAAGATGTTGACCCAAGTGCCGATATATCAAAATGGCAAGAGCTTGAGGGTAAGCTTCCGCCGTATCTTTATGACGAAAGCGGTGCTCTTAAGGAATGGGCAACAACTGCATTTGAAGAAAACAACGAACATCGCCATTTGAGCCATTTATACGGAGTATGGCCTTTGTTTGAAACTCAGGGAAATGATAAGCTTGCGAAAGCCTGCGAGCAGGCAATAGCAAACAGAACAAGCGAAAATGAGGCTTCTCACGCACTTGTTCATCGCAGCTTGATTGCCGCAAGACTTAAGGACTCCGAGTCGCTAAGCGATGCACTTGTTAAGCTTATGAATCATAAAATCAGATATGATTCGCTTATGACTAATCACGATTATGACCGGGGAAGCTGTTATTGCACCGATTTTGCAATCGGATATCTCGGTATTATCAATGAAGCGCTTGTTTATTCTCATGATGATAATATTGAGTTTCTTCCGGCACTTCCTACTTCAGGTTTTGAAAACGGAACGCTTAAGGGAATTAAAACACGAAACCGTGCTACTGTTACCGAACTTAAGTGGGCAGACGGCGGTAAAAAAATATCCGCAGTTATTACCTCGGATATTGACCAAACACTTAATGTATCTGCTAAAGGTAAAACTCAAAACGTTACTTTTAAAGCAGGGGAAAGTAAAACAATTATTTTTTAATTCTATTTATTACAGCTCTTAGTTATTCTAAGGGCTGTTTTTATATGTTTGTATCTTTTTGTAAAAATTATCATAAAATATTAAAAAAAGTCTTGACAATTGAATGATTGTTCAACTATAATACAAGTAGAACAGTTGAGCAAATGTTCAATTGTAATAACAAATATTTATTGAGAGGATATATTTATTATGAAAAAGACTTATGGTATTGAAGTGGATTGTGCAAATTGCGCCGCTAAAATGGAGGATGCCGCTAATAAAACAGCAGGCGTTTCAAATGCAACAGTTTCATTTATGACGCAGAAAATGAAGGTTGAATTTGATGAAGGAGCAGATGAAAAGGCAGTTATGAAGCAGGTGCTAAAAAATTGTCGTAAGGTTGAGGATGATTGCGAAATTTTCTTTTAATGAGGTGATAATATGACTAAGAAGCAAAAAAAGGTATTAATAAGAATTATTGTATCCGCTGTTTTGCTTGCCGGAATAATGATTACTGCTAAGCTTGTTGAAATTAATAAATGGATTCAACTTGTGCTTTACCTTGTTCCTTATTTGATAATAGGTTACGATATTCTTAAAAAGGCAGTTAAGGGAATATTTAAGGGTCAAATCTTTGACGAAAATTTCCTTATGGCTGTTGCAACCGTCGGTGCTGTTGCACTCGGTGAATTTTCCGAGGGTGCGGCAGTAATGCTTTTCTACCAAATCGGCGAGCTTTTCCAAAGTGTTGCTGTCGGAAAAAGCAGAAAAAATATAACTTCTTTAATGGATATTCGCCCCGACTATGCAAATATTGAACTTAACGGTAAGCTTGAAAAGTTTGACCCGGACGATGTCGAAATAGGAACTGAAATTATAGTAAACCCGGGTGAAAAAGTGCCTATTGACGGCGTAATTATCAGCGGTGATTCTACACTCAACACAAGCGCTTTGACAGGTGAGAGTGTTCCTCGTTCGGCTAAAGTCGGAGATGAAATCATCAGCGGCTGTATTAATCTTACAGGTGTGTTAAGAATTAAAACTACCAAGGAATTTGGCGATTCAACAGTATCTAAAATACTTGATCTTGTTGAAAATTCAAGTATGAAGAAATCGAAATCCGAAAACTTTATTACTAAGTTTGCAAGGTATTATACTCCTGCCGTATGCGGCGGCGCTCTCTTGCTCGCAATTTTGCCGCCTATTATTAGGCTTGTTTCCGGCAACGGCGCTATGTGGGGCGAATGGATTACACGTGCGCTTACATTCCTTGTTATCAGTTGTCCTTGTGCGCTTGTTATTTCTATTCCGTTGAGCTTTTTCGCAGGTATCGGCTGTGCTTCGGCAAACGGTGTTCTTGTAAAAGGCTCTAACTATCTCGAAGCCCTTTCCGATACTCAGTACGTTGTATTTGATAAAACAGGTACACTTACTAAGGGAGTATTTGAGGTAACAGGAATTTATCCTGCAAATAATTTTGACAAGGATACGCTTATTCGCCTTGCCGCTTTTGCTGAAAGTGCATCAAGACACCCAATCAGCGTAAGCCTTAAAAAGAATTACGGTAAGGAAATTAACATTGACGAGGTTTCCGATATTCAGGAAATCGCCGGTCACGGTGTTTCTGCTCTCGTTGACGGTAAAAGAGTTTTTGCAGGCAATATTAAGCTTATGAAAAAAGAAAATATTGCCGTTGAATGCGAGCATGATGAGGGAACTGTCGTTTATGTTTCCTGCGACGGCGAATATGCGGGTTGCATAGTTATTTCAGATGTGGTTAAGGAAAACTCTAAGAAAGCAATTTCAAGCCTTAAGAAAAGCGGTATAGATAAAACCGTTATGCTCACGGGCGACTCAAAGCAGGCGGCTGAACGTGTTGCCAAATCTCTCGGTCTTGATGAATATCACGCAGAGCTTTTGCCTGCCGATAAGGTCGAGTGGGTTGAAAAATTACTTTCTCAAAAATCAGCTAAAAAGAAGCTTGCATTTGTAGGCGACGGTATTAATGACGCTCCCGTTCTTTCACGTGCCGATATCGGTATTGCAATGGGCGCTCTCGGCTCAGATGCGGCAATCGAGGCTGCCGATATTGTTCTTATGGATGATGACCCGTCAAAGATTGCTTTGGCACGAAAAATCAGCGTTCATACCCTCAAAATTGTTAAGGAAAATATCGTATTTGCTCTTGCGATTAAGGCAATTTGCCTTGTCCTCGGCGCACTCGGTATTGCAAATATGTGGGTTGCTATTTTTGCCGATGTCGGCGTAATGATTCTTGCGGTATTAAACGCAATCCGTGCATTGAAAATTAAATAATCATAGTTTATTACAATCAAAAAGCGTGCCACTTCTCCTTGTGTAAAAGGAGAAATGGCACGCTTTTTGTGACCGTTAAGACTTTTTTAGAATTATTATTTTACTTTAATCTTTAAAGTCTTTGAATATTTGCCGTAAAATTTTTCGCCCTGTGACTGATTCTTATAAGCACGGATACGAACATAGTATGTCTTCTTGCTCTTGAGCTTTGAAATTTTTTTAGACTTAACTTTTTTACCCTTTGCAGTAACGGTTTTGGTAGTCTTTTTAGTGAATTTCTTTGAGGTTGAATACTGAATTTCATAGCCCGTAACATTTTTGATATTGTTTTTCCAGCTTACAGTGATTTGCTTTTTCTTTTTGCTCTTCACCGAGGTGATATTTGCCTTTGGCTTTTTAATACCGGACATTACATAGCTCTCGGTTGAAGATAATGCAGGGTTTGAATTGAGCGAAACTGTAAGCGAATATGAGCCGTTATCCTTGGCATAGAGTATGTTGTTTTTTACCTTTGCAACGCTTGGCTTACTGCTTTTGAATGTTACCTGATTATTTACTAAAGAAACGCCGGAAACGCTTAAGCCATTGTTGAAATACGCCAATGCTGTAAGTGGAACATAGCTCTTGCCGCTGACAATTTCAAGTTGACATCTGAGCGAAACGTTTGAAATGAGAGTATTAACTGTTGCATTTACTGAAGTATCTGCAAAGTTAGTATACGGTATAGCTACTTGATTTTGTGAATAAATAACATACATTGAGGTTATGCCGTTTAATGTAAAAAATCCAACTCCTACACCTTGTGCACTGTTCAATAATGAATGGGTAGCATAGGTTTTAACCTGCGATTTAATACTGTCATAAGTAGGAACATCGTAAAAAGCATAAATCGTCGTGATTATTCCCGTAGGGATGTAAGATGAAACCGTATCGCCGTTAGGAAGATACATATCCTGCGTATCATAATAAACGAATACGTCCTTTGCTCGTTGCTTTGCTTGCTCACAGAGGTTGTTGTCAAGAGAAAGCGGTGCCATATTCGATACTTTTCTGCATTCGTTTATTGCATTTAATGCTTCATCAATCAATGAGTTGTTTTCTGTTCCGCAAAATGTTATGCTTGCACATTTTGATGAATCTGCGGCAAATGCAGAGGTTGCAAATGAGAGCGAAGTAATACTTATTGCTAATGCAAGTAATAATGATAAAACTTTTTTCATAATCTTTACCTACTATTATATTTTATTGTTCGTTTTCAACGTCAATTTGCTTTGAAACTGTATCTGCCTGGAATGCTTTTTCAGGGTCAAAGTCCTTTTCAGGGAAGATGAGGTTGAGCACGATACCTGCAATTGAAGCAACTGCAAGAGCTGTAAGAGTGATATTGTGACCGCCTACAGTAAATGTGATACCGTTTGTAAGGCCGAGTGCTACAACAAGGATAACTGCGGCAATAATAGTATTTCTTGCCTTTGAGAAGTCAACCTTAGCCTCAACAACGTTTCTTACACCGATAGCAGAAATCATACCGTAAAGAACGAATGAAATACCGCCTACTACTGCACCTGGAATTGACTCGATGATAGCGGCAAACTTAGGGCAGAATGAGAATACCATTGCAAAATATGCGGCAATTCTTACTACTCTTGGGTCATAAACCTTTGAAAGAGCAAGTACGCCTGTGTTTTCACCGTATGTAGTGTTAGCAGGAGCGCCGAAAAGGGAAGCAAGTGTTGTTGCAAGACCGTCACCTAAAAGTGTTCTGTGAAGGCCTGGGTCTTGAATGTAGTTTTTCTTACAAGTAGCTGAAATAGCAGAGATATCGCCGATATGCTCCATCATTGTTGCAATTGAAATAGGAACAAGAGCGATGATTGCAGAAATTGCTTTGCCGCCGTCGTGAACACCGCCGAATACGGTTGAACTCCATTCGATAGGGAATCCAATCCAAGCAGCTTCTTTAACACCTGTGAAGTCAATTGCAAAACTTTCTACTCCACCGATGTTACCTACAACAACTGCTGTAAGATATGCGCCGATTATACCGAGTAAAATAGGAATAATCTTAATCATACCTTTACCGAAAATGTTAAAGATAATAACAAGAACGAGTGCTATAACGGCAAGCCACCAGTTTTTCGTACAATTGTTTACTGCTGACGGTGCAAGTCCCAAGCCGATTGCTATAATAATCGGTCCTGTAACTACAGGCGGGAAAAGTTTCATAATCTTATTAATACCGACTGCTTTAATCAATGCGGCAAGAATAAGATAAATAAGACCGGCACACGCTACGCCGAGGCAAGCATAAGGTAACATTTCTTTATTAGCCGTTCCGTCCTTAGCCATCGGTGCTACTGCTGCATATCCGCCTAAGAATGCAAATGACGAACCAAGGAATGCCGGTACCTTAAATTTGGTAAGACAGTGGAACAAAAGAGTACCTAAACCTGCAAAAAGAAGAGTAGTGGAAATACTCAAACCTGTAAGAAGAGGTACAGTTACGGTTGCGCCGAACATAGCAAACATATGCTGAAAGCCAAGCACAAGCATTTTGGGAGTGCCGAGCTGCCTTGCATCGTAGATGCCGTCTCTGCCGACTTTTGGTTTGTTAGACATTTTTCAAGTCCTCCTAAATTATTAAATTTGTAATGATATAGAAAATAATTCTAAAGTTATTTAAAATTATTTAGTACCAAAAATTCTGTCGCCTGCGTCGCCGAGACCCGGAATGATATAAGCGTCATCGTTGAGCTTTTCATCAAGAGCGGCACAGTAAATATCAACGTCGGGATGAGCTTTTTTGAGAGCCTCAAGACCTTCCGGAGCGGCAATAATGCACATAAATACAATCTTTCTTGGGTTTCTCAATTTGATTTGACCGATAGCGTCGATTGCCGAGCCGCCTGTTGCAAGCATCGGGTCAACAACGTAAACGTCTCTCTGGTCAATATCCTTCGGTAATTTGCAATAATATTCAACAGGAGTATGAGTTGTTTCATCTCTATATAAGCCAATATGACCGATTCTTGCGGCAGGAACGAGGCTTACACAACCGTCAACCATACCCAATCCGGCACGAAGAATAGGAACAAATGCAAGTTTTCTTCCCGCAATGTGGTTACACTTTGCAATACCGCAAGGAGTTTTAACGTCAACCTGCTCTGTAGGTAAATCTCTTGTTGCTTCAAAAGTCATAAGCATTGCAATTTCGTTTACAAGTTCACGGAAATCTTTAGTGCTTGTATTTTCGTTACGAAGAATGCTGAGCTTATGCTGAATAAGCGGATGGTCAAAAATGACTACTTTTCTTTCCATAAATATATCCTCCAAAATCTTTTTGCTCAAATTTTATCATATTATGTCTAAATAAACAATAAAGGTTACACACTTGTAATTATTTTTTGTTAATAAAATGTTAAATATTGTCATTAACACTCAAAACCTTGCCTTTTTTAATTTAATATATTATAATAGTCTAAATATGGAATATTATATCTAATAGAGATAGGCATGATATATATGGATAAATTTAAACTTGTAAGTAAATATAAGCCGACAGGCGACCAACCGCAAGCAATTGATGCGTTGGTAAAAGGTGTACTTGACGGCGATAAAGAGCAAACGCTTATGGGAGTAACAGGTTCAGGTAAAACCTTCACTATGGCTAATATAATTGAAAAGATAAATCGTCCTACGCTTGTCCTTGCTCATAATAAAACTCTTGCTGCTCAGCTTTGCAGTGAGTTTAGAGAATTTTTTCCCGATAATGCAGTTGAATATTTTGTTTCTTATTATGACTATTATCAGCCGGAGGCTTATGTTCCGACAACAGATACGTATATTGAAAAAGATTCCTCGATTAACGATGAAATAGATAAGCTTCGTCATTCGGCAACTTCTGCGCTTTTTGAAAGGCGAGATGTAATTATAGTTGCTTCTGTTTCCTGTATTTATTCAATCGGTGACCCGATAGATTATAAGAGTATGGTTATCTCACTTCGTTCGGGCATGGAGTACGGACGTGATAAACTTATTGAAAAGCTTGTTTCAATTCAATATGAAAGAAATGATATTAATTTTGTAAGAAATAAGTTCAGAGTAAGGGGAGACACGGTTGAAATCTTTCCGGCAGGCTCTAACGGAACAGCTGTCAGAGTTGAATTTTTCGGCGATGAAATTGACAGAATTTGCGAAATTCAGCCGCTTACGGGCAAGGTAGAGGGTATTCTTTCTCACGTTGCTATTTATCCGGCTTCTCACTATGTTGTCGGCGCCGAAAAAATGAATAAAGCTATAGATAAGATATATCAGGAAATGGTTGAACGTGTTGCCGAATTTGAATCAAAGGGTAAGCTTCTTGAAGCACAGAGAATTAAAGAGAGAACAATGAATGATATTGAAATGCTCAGGGAAACGGGTTTTTGCAAGGGCATTGAAAACTATTCGGCTGTTATGAGCGGTCGAAAGCCGGGGCAGGCGCCGTTTACCTTGATAGATTATATGCCTGATGATTTTCTTCTTTTTTGCGATGAAAGCCATGTTATGCTTCCACAGGTTAGGGGTATGTATGCAGGGGATCGAGCAAGAAAGGAAAGCCTTATCGAATATGGCTTTAGATTGCCGAGTGCGCTCGATAACAGACCGCTTACTTTTGATGAATTTTATAAAAAAATAAATCAGGTAATATTCACTTCTGCCACCCCCGGTCAATTTGAAAGAGAACACAGTGCGCAAATTGTTGAGCAGGTTATCAGACCGACAGGCCTTCTTGACCCGATTATTACCGTTAAGCCCACAGAGGATCAAATGGACGACTTGTTGTCTGAAATAAATAACCGAGCCGCATTGGGTGAAAGGGTTCTTGTAACAACACTTACTAAAGCGATGGCTGAGGATTTGACGCATTATCTTGAGGGCTTCGACGTTAAGGTAAGATATATGCACCACGACATTGATACAATCGAACGAATGGAAATTATACGTGATTTACGTTTGGGTGAATTTGACGTTCTTGTCGGAATTAACCTTTTACGTGAAGGACTTGATATTCCGGAAGTATCGCTTGTTGCTATTCTTGATGCTGATAAAGAAGGCTTTTTAAGAAGTGAAACTTCGCTTGTCCAAACAATAGGCAGAGCGGCAAGAAATGAACACGGTGAAGTTATTATGTATGCCGACAGCGTAACTCCATCTATGGAAAAAGCTATAACGGAAACTGTTCGCCGCCGTGAAATTCAGGAAAAATATAATGCTGAACACGGTATTACCCCTAAAACTATTAAAAAGGATGTTCATCAAATTATTGAGATTACGTCTAAGGAAAAACTCGATGGAAAGAAAAAGCATCTGTCAAAGAAGGAACGTCAGTTGATGATAGCCGAGCTGACAAAGGAAATGAAGGAGGCTGCAAAGTTGCTTGAATTTGAGCATGCCGCATATCTTCGTGACCAAATTGCTGAGCTTGAGGGTAAAAAGTAAAGTGAAAGGAATGTTACGATGAATAAAAATATTGTTATTAAGGGTGCGAGAGAGCATAATTTAAAAAATATAGATTTAACTATTCCGAGAGATAAACTTATTGTTTTTACAGGTCTTTCAGGTTCAGGCAAATCAAGCCTTGCTTTTGATACTATTTATGCCGAGGGTCAAAGAAGATATGTAGAATCACTATCATCTTATGCAAGGCAGTTTCTCGGTCAAATGGAAAAGCCTGATGTTGATTATATTGACGGTCTTTCACCCGCTATTTCAATTGACCAAAAAACTACAAGCCGTAACCCTCGTTCAACTGTTGGAACAGTTACCGAAATTTATGACTATTTAAGGCTACTTTATGCAAGAATCGGAACACCTCATTGTACTAAGTGCGGCAGAGAAATTACTCAGCAAACTGTTGACCAAATAGTTGACAGGGTGATGGAACTTGATAAAAAAACACGTATTCAAATTTTAGCTCCGATTGTTAAAGGCCGCAAGGGCGAATTTGTTAAGGAACTTGACGGTATAAGAAAGTCAGGTTTTGTTCGTGTTCGTGTTGACGGCTCGGTTTATGATTTGAGTGAAGAAATAAAGTTGGAAAAAAATAAAAAACATAACATTGATGTAATAGTTGACAGGCTTGTTATAAACGATGATATTAAATCACGTTTGACGGATTCTGTTGAAACTGCCACTCACCTTGCCGACGGCAATGTTGTTGTTGATATAGTAGGGGACAGAGAGGAACTTTTTTCGCTTAATTACGCCTGCCCCGAGCATGGTGCGGTTATTGAGGAAATGAGCCCCAGAATGTTCTCATTTAACAATCCTTTCGGCGCTTGTAAAAAGTGCGGAGGTCTTGGCTCATATAAAGAAATTGATCCTGATCTTGTAATTCCGAATAAAAAACTTTCTATTAATCAAGGTGCTGTTAAGGCTTCAGGCTGGAGTGTTAAGGATGGCGCTATTGCAAAAATGTATTTTGAGGGAATTGCTAAGGAATACGGTTTTTCACTTGATGTTCCTGTTGATATGATACCAAAGGACGGACTGAGAGCAATTCTTTACGGTACCGGCGGAAAGAAACTTAAGATGAAACGTGTCACCTCTTACGGTACAGGCGATTATCAAACTGATTTTGAAGGCGTTATTCCTAATTTAAAGCGCAGATATGAAAGCACAAGCAGCGAATGGGCAAGGGGTGATATTGAAGCTGTTATGACTACGTGCACCTGCCCTGACTGTAAGGGTGCAAGGCTTACCCCTGAGATTATGAGTGTAACCGTAGGAGGTAAGAATATTTATGAATTTTGTTCAATGCCCATATCCGAAGAATTGGATTTCGTAAATAATCTTGAACTGACATCACGTCAGCAAATGATAGGTAAGCTTGTAATCAATGAAATTAGGCAAAGACTTAGTTTTCTTAACAGTGTAGGTCTTGATTATCTTTCGCTTGCTCGTGAGGCTGCGACTCTTTCGGGCGGTGAGGCTCAACGAATTCGTCTTGCGACTCAAATAGGTTCGTCCCTTATGGGTGTGCTTTATATTCTTGACGAGCCGTCAATCGGGCTTCACCAAAGGGATAACGATAAACTTCTCGGCACTCTTAAAAATCTTCGTGACTTGGGTAATACGCTGATTGTTGTTGAACACGATGAAGATACTATGCGTGCGGCGGATTTTATTGTCGATATCGGACCCGGAGCAGGAATTAACGGCGGTGAGCTGATAGCGGCAGGTTCTGTTGATGATATCATCAATTGCGAAAGGTCGATTACGGGTATGTATTTGAGCGGCAAACGTAAAATTCCCGTACCTGAAAAGCGGAGAAAGGGCAACGGAAAAAAACTTACTGTTTTCGGCGCTCAGGAAAATAATCTTAAGAATATTGACGTTGAATTTCCGCTTGGTGAATTTATTGCAGTTACCGGCGTGTCAGGCTCAGGTAAGTCAAGCCTTGTCAATGAAATTCTTTATAAATATCTTGCCAATGTATTAAACGGAGCAAAAAAACGTCCCGGTAAGTTCGAAAAAATCACAGGTGTTGATAATCTTGATAAGGTTATTAATATCGACCAATCCCCGATAGGCAGAACTCCACGTTCAAATCCTGCAACATACACAGGCGTTTTTAACGATATCAGAGAACTTTACGCTCAAACCCCCGACGCTAAGCAAAAGGGGTATAAGGCAAATCGCTTTTCGTTTAATGTTAAGGGCGGTAGATGTGAGGCTTGCGAGGGTGACGGTATTGTTAAAATTGAAATGCATTTTCTTGCCGATGTTTATGTTCCTTGCGAGGTTTGCGGCGGAAAGAGATATAATAGGGAAACTCTTGATGTCAAATTTAAAGGAAAATCCATTTTTGATGTTCTTGAAATGACTGTTGATGAAGGTGCAGAGTTTTTTGAGGCTCAGCCGAAAATTTACCGTAAGCTTAAAACTCTTCAGGATGTCGGCTTGGGATATATCAAAATCGGTCAAAGTGCAACAACACTTTCCGGCGGTGAGGCTCAACGTGTCAAGCTCGCAACCGAGCTTTCTAAAAGAAGTACGGGCAAAACCATTTATATTCTTGATGAACCTACAACAGGACTTCACACAGCCGACGTTCATAGGCTTATAACTGTTCTTGATATGCTTGTAAATGCAGGAAATACCGTTGTTGTTATTGAGCATAATCTTGACATAATCAAAACGGCGGACTATATTATTGACCTCGGCCCTGAGGGCGGCAAAGGCGGCGGAACAATTGTTAAAACCGGTACTCCCGAGGAAATTGCCGATTGTGAAAATTCATATACAGGTCAATATCTAAAACCTCTTTTGAAAAAATAGATTATTTACACATAAAATTTAATATGATATAATATATTTGGCAAATAAAACGATTTTTTAGATATTCATAAGGGGGAATATTTATGAGAAATCATTTAGTTACTTCCAAGCAGCCGCTTTTAAATATTGACGGTACTTTGCGTGAACCCGGCTGGAGCACAAGTCTTGTTCAAACATATAACCGCAGGGATATTAAAAAGCGTGTTACCCGTATTAAAGAATGGGATTATTATTCGGTTATTTCAAATAAGAATAATATCGCCGTTTGCTTTACCGTGTCTGATTTGGGATATATTGAACTTGACAGTGTAAGCTTTCTTGATTTTTCCGTACCGAGAGAGCATACTCAAGGCAATATTTCGCCATTTCCGTTGGGTAGGCTTCATATGCCAAGTGATTCTTCAATCGGCGATGTAAAAATTGCCAATTCAAAGCTCGGTCTTGAATTTTTGGTTAAGGATAAAAAACGCATTATTCGTTGCGATTTTCCTGAATTTGACGGCGGCAAGGGTCTTAAAGCAAATATCACTCTCGAAAGTCTTGATGATGACACTATGGTAATTGCCACTCCGTTTAAAACGGATAAAAAGGCGTTTTATTACAATCAAAAAATTAATTGTATGCGTGCTTCCGGCAAGGTAATGTATGACGGAAAACTGTATGAACTTTCGCCTGAAACAGACTTTGGAGGTCTTGATTGGGGCAGGGGTGTTTGGACCTATGATAATATTTGGTATTGGGGCTCAGGCTCAGGAGAGGTTGACGGTCACCGTTTCGGTTTTAATATCGGTTACGGTTTCGGTGACACATCTGCCGCAAGTGAAAACGTGATTTTTTATGACGGTAAGGCTCATAAGATAGATGATGTTAAATTTAATATCGGAGAAAATTATACCGATCCTTGGACCTTTACGTCATCAGACGGCAGATTTGAAATGAAATTTGAGCCTATTATTGACAGAAGCGATTATACAAGCGCACTCGGTATAATTGTTACAAATCAGCATCAGGTTTTCGGCAGAATGACCGGTAAGGCCGTTCTTGATGACGGTACGGTTATAAGAATAAAAGATTTCCTTTGCTTTGCGGAAAAGGTACATAATAAATACTGACCTACCTTTAAAAATCCCTCGAAAAATCGGGGGATTTTTTTATACCCAAACGGTTACAAAAATTAATTTGTGTAATATTGCTATAAATGCTATGTAATATTTGTGTAATTATTTTTAAAATAGTTGTTTATTTTATTGTTACTTTCTGTTATAATATTATAGATTTATTTATAAGGAGGAGTGCATGTGCCTAAATTTAAGGGTGTAAAAATAATTGCCATATTGTGCCTTGTTGCATTTTTGTTTTGCGGCTGTAATAGCTTTCGGCTCTCTTCCTCGATTGATGATTTGATTTCTCCCATTTCTCCGAGCGGTGATAATGCAGGTGTTCAAAGCGCTGTTGATGAATATTGTAAAAGCGGCTATTCAATCAAAATTCCGGCAACGGGAAATTATACAACGTCTTTCATTTTAAAAGATATTGACGGCGATAAAATTAATGAGGCCGTAGCATTTTATGAACCGTCAAACAAGGTTGGCACGATTTCTATGGCGGTTATTAAAAAAAGCGGTGAGCGTTGGAGCGTTATTGCAAATGTTGACGGTACTGCTACCGATGTAAACAGTGTTGATTTTTGCGATTTTAATAATGATGGAAAATTGGAAATAATTGTTTGTTGGAGCGTTGTATCAAAGCAAACCGGTACATCCATTAACGTTTATTCTCAAAATGAAAATGACAACAAATATTCATTAAAATCTGTTTCAAAAGCAATTACAGGCAGTAATTTTATTTGTGTTGACGCTAATGATGACGGTGTTATGGAACTTCTTGTTTTTGCAACCGGCACTTCGAGCGAAAACCCGAGAGCAGAGCTTTATTCGTTTGGAACAGGTAAGAGGGAACTTATCGGCGAAACAAGGCTTGACAGCACGATTACTTCATTTGAGAGTATAAAGTATGCTAAAACCGATGAGGGTACTTCTATTTATGCCGATGCGCTTTGCGCCGACGGTTCATCAATGGTGACTGAATTTATTTATTGGTCTGATTATTATAATTCAATTATTTCTCCGTTTTACAGCTATTCGACGGGAAGAACTAAGGAAACTTTACGTTCAAGTCAGGTAACATGCCGTGATATTGACGACGACGGATATATCGAGATTCCTGAGGATACTTCTTCTAAAAAGCAATCATCTGAGATTACGTCTCAAAATTGGGTGAATTACGGTAATACAGTTTTATCGCATAAATGTTATTCGTTTTCTTGCAAGCGTGACGGTTATATTCTTGTGATTGACGATGATGATTTTTCTAAGGTTAAAGCGAATTATGACAGTGAATCAAGAAAACTTACAATTATCGATAAAAAAAATAAGAGTAATGTTTTTGAAATAGTTACACTTATCAATTCAAACTACAGCGTTAATGACCCTAAATATAAAGACTATACAATGATTATGAAAAACAGCGGCTTTGTTTATCTTGCGAAGGTAAACAAAAGTTCCGATATTGATATAAATATTCAAACCTTAAAAGATATGATTAAAGTATACTGATTTTAGGAGGTATATGTATGAAAAAAGTGCTTGTTGCCGAAGACGAAGAATCTATCAGAGAGTTTATAGTTATCAATTTGACACGAAGCGGCTACAATGTTGAGCAGGCTGAAAACGGTGCTGTTGCGCTTGAAAAGTTTTCTCAGGATGAAACAGGCTTTGATGTTGCAATTCTTGATATTATGATGCCGGAACTTGACGGCCTTTCTGTTTGTAAGGAACTTCGCAAACGTTCAAGTGATTTGGGTATTATTATGCTTAGTGCTAAAACTCAGGAAATGGACAAGGTTACGGGTCTTATGTACGGTGCTGACGATTATGTTACTAAGCCGTTTTCACCAAGCGAACTTATGGCAAGGGTTGACGCTGTTTACAGAAGAGTAGAAATGACACGTGGTTTTAGAAAAAATGATACAACGGGCGACAGCATTGTTCTTGATGAATTTGAACTTAACCTTCGTAATCGTACCCTTTCAAAGAACGGTGAAATGATAGAACTTACTCAAGTTGAATTTCAAATTATTGAATATTTCTTTAAAAATCCGAATGCTGCTCTTTCAAGAACAGATATTCTTAAGACTGTTTGGGGTGCTAATTATTTCGGAGACGAAAAAATTGTAGACGTAAATATCAGGCGCTTAAGAATGAAAATTGAGGATAATCCATCAAGTCCGACAAGGCTTGTAACTATTTGGGGACTTGGATATAAGTGGATAACGGATAATCAATAATTTTATTTTTTTTATAATGGCAGGACTAACAGTAATGAAAAAATTTTCTAAGGAAAAATTGCATTTACCTAAAATTGACGGTATTACACTAAGATGGCTTATTAACATTATAGGCGTTATTGTAGTATTTTTTATTATTGTTTTTATTATTTCAGCCTTTTCAATTAAAAATACATATTATTCCAATGTCGAAAGTATACTCAATTCCGGTGCTTCTTCAACTGCTGTCAGTTATTTCAGCGCAAATCTTGATGCGGGTAATACTCTTGAACAGTCAGCCGCAGAATACATTGACAGCTATAGTTATAAGGAAAAAACTACTACTTGGATAATTGATATTGACGGCAATGTTGTTGTATCGTCAAGCGGTTTTGCTATTGAAAAACAAGATATGCCTGATTATACGCAGGCGCTTGAAAATGACAACAATAAAGCTAAATATATCGGTAAAATCAGCAACGGCGAAAAGGTTATGGCAGTTTGCAGAATCATTAAGGATTCAAACGGAGACAATGTCGGAGCTATTCGTGTTTTGTCTTCACTTGAACAAATTGACAGGCAGGTTACAACGCTTATATTTCTTGTTTTAGCGGCGCTCATTATTGTTTTTGCATTAATTATATTTTCTAATTTGTTTTTTATACGTTCAATTATTTTTCCGGTTCAGGAAATAACTGAAACCACTAAAAAAATATCACAGGGCGATTATTCTGCTCGAATTGAAAAAAAATATGACGATGAAATAGGTAATCTTTGCGACTCTATTAATACAATGGCTGAGGAAATTTCAACTACAGATAAAATGAAAAATGATTTTATTTCAACCATTTCTCATGAGCTTCGTACACCGCTTACATCAATTAAAGGCTGGGGCGAAACACTTATGCTCGGTACAGATGATTCAGTTGATGAGCTTACACGCAAAGGTTTGCAGGTTATTGTTAAGGAAGCGGGAAGACTTGAAGGATTTGTTGAGGAACTTCTTGATTTCTCACGACTTCAAAGCGGAAGAATGAATCTTCGCCTTGCTAAGACTGACTTATTTGCCGAACTTGACGAAACGGTATTCACATTTCGTGAAAGAGCACTTAGAGACGGAATTGAGGTTAAATACAGTATTCCTGAAGTACCGGCGATTGCAAATGCTGACGCTAACAGATTAAAACAAGTGTTTATGAATATTCTTGATAATGCGCTTAAGTATTCACGTTCGCCAAGCAAAATATTTGTTAAAGCAGAGTTCACTAAGCTTGATAATCAAAATTTTGTTAAAATTGCTATTGCTGACCAAGGTTGCGGAATTAGTAAAGAAGATTTGCCGCACGTAAAAGAAAAGTTTTATAAAGCAAATGTTTCGGTCAGGGGCTCAGGCATAGGTCTTGCTGTTACAAACGAGATAGTTAATCTTCATCACGGAAAACTTGAAATTGACAGTCAAGAGGGCAAGGGTACACTTGTTACCATTTATCTTCCTGTTGAAAACAGTCCGACTAAAAATGAACTTAACGATATGAAGCAAAATGAGACTGTGCAGGATGCTGAAATTAATGAGGGCGTAGAAATTAACAAAAACTGAAAGGCTTAAAAGTATGAAAGATAAGAAAATGCATAAAACCTCAGTCGGAGGACAGGCTCTTATTGAGGGAGTTATGATGCAAGGTCCCCGTGGCATAGCAACAGCCGTTCGCAAAACTGACGGAGATATTGTTGTTAAACATCACGAATTTAATCATTTACGTGATAAGCACAAATTTTGGGGATTGCCGGTAATCAGAGGTATGGTCAATTTTGTGGAATCAATGATTTTGGGTTATAGAATGCTTATGTATTCAGCTGAAGCGTCAGGTATGGAAGACCTTGAAGATGTTGAGATGAATAAGTTTGAAAAATGGCTTACTGACAAACTTGGCGATAAATTTATGAACATCTTGATGGGTATTGCTACTGTTTTAGGATTTGCTCTTGCTTTTGTGATTTTCTTCTATCTTCCTGTTCTTGCATTTAATAAGCTTAATCAGGCTTTTGACGGCTCATTAACACCTTGGCAGGGAACAATTGAGGGCGTTATGAAAATACTTATTTTTGTAATCTACATTGCAATTGTAAGCCAAATGAAGGATATTAAGCGCACTTTTATGTATCACGGAGCAGAGCATAAATCAATTGCCTGCTATGAAGCCGGCAAAGAACTTACAGTTGAAAATGTACGTGAAAGCTGTCGTTTTCATCCGAGATGCGGAACTTCTTTTATCTTTGTAATGCTTATTTTCAGCATTATTTTCAGCACTGTTTTGTCTAAGATATTTCCCTCAATTGCTCAAGTAAGAGTATTGTGGATGCTTTTAAAGCTTGCGTTCATTCCGCTTCTTATGGGTGTTGGATATGAGTTTATTAAGTATGCAGGTAAACATGATAATTTGCTTGTTAAGATTTTGAGTGCACCCGGTTTGTGGATGCAAAGACTTACTACTAAAGAACCGACTGATGATATTATAGAGGTTGGTATTGAATCTCTTAAGGCAGTTATTACGGATAATCCCGAGGATGATGAGATAAAATGACATTGAAAGAGGCATACAGCTATGCTGTTACTTTTTTAGAAAGAAACGGTGTTGACGAAAGCGATTTTAAAGCGCTTTGCGTTGTTTGCTCAATTTTAAATATTAAAAACAGCGAATATGACTTACACAGAAACGATTTTGTACCAAACAAAAAACTTGCCGATATGCTTTGGAAATTGAAAGACGGTCAACCGCTTCAATATGTTTTGGGCAAATGGGATTTTTATGAAAGCGTATTTTATATAGGCGAGGGTGTATTGATTCCTCGTCCTGAAACGGAAGAACTTGTTGAAAAAGCAATTGATTATATTAAAACACTTGGAAAATGCACTGTTTATGACTTATGTGCCGGAAGCGGCTGTATCGGCTTAAGCATTGCAAAAAAGTGCAAAAATGCTTTCGTTTATCTTATTGAAAAAAGTGAAGATGCTCTTCTTTATTTGAAAAAAAACGCAAAAGGCATTGAAAATGTTAAAATCATACAAGGTGATATTTGCAAAAGTGACAGCTTTTTTGAGATTGAGAATGCCGATATAATTATTTCAAATCCACCGTATATTAAAAGCGATGATATTGCTTGTTTGCAATGTGAGGTTTTAAAAGAACCGCTTATGGCTCTTGACGGCGGAAAAGACGGACTTGACTTTTATCGTATAATCAACGATAATTGGAATAATAAACTTAATAAAAACGGCAAGCTTTTCTTAGAAATCGGAGACGAACAGGGAAAAGATATTTTGCAGATACTTTCAAATTTTAATAATATTAATGTTTTTAAAGACTTATATGGCAATGACAGAATGGTTGTTGCCGATAAAAAATAATAAAAAATAAAATGAAAACAAGGATGATTCTATGCTTTCAATTCTATCATATTTAAGATCAGGTAATTATATAGAGGCAATTATTGCTATTTTGTCACGTTGCTTTGTCGTGTTTTGTTGCTTACCTATTCACGAACTTGCCCATGGCTTAATGGCTGATAAACTTGGCGACCATACTGCACGAAATCAGGGCAGACTGACATTTAACCCGTTTGCTCACCTTAATTTGCTTGGCACAATAATGATTTTTCTTTTTGGTATTGGCTATGCAAATCCCGTTCCAATTAATCCTAACAATTTTAAAAATCCTAAAAAGGGAATGGCGCTTACCGCACTTGCCGGTCCTGCCTCCAACCTTTTAATGGCTTTTGTATCTCTGTTTTTCTACTATGGAATACTTGATATTGCAGGACTTAACAGTACTGTTACTTATGCTGTTGCTTATTTCTTCTATTTTGCCGCAAGCGTAAATGTAACACTTGCTGTATTTAACCTTATTCCGATTCCTCCGCTTGACGGCTCCAGAATTTTGCTTGCCGTTTTGCCTGATGATAAGTATTTTGGATATATGAAATATGAAAGATATATTATGATTGCAATTATGATTGCTCTCTTTACAGGTGTGCTTGATACTCCTATTTCTTTGCTTTCTAATGCTCTTATGAGTGTTGTAGGCATAATTCCAAAGCTTTTGTTTGGTCTTTTGGTGAGGTAATTAATGGAACAGCTTAATTATAAAATAGATGTTTTTGAAGGACCGATGGACCTTTTGCTTCATCTTATTTCAAAGCATAAATTAAATATTAACGATATTCCTATAGTTGAGCTTGTAAATCAATATCTTGATTATGTTAGGCATATGCAAGAACAGGATTTTGATATTGCCGGTGAATTTCTCGAAATGGCTGCGAGATTGATTTATATTAAAACAGTATCGCTTTTGCCTCGGCACGAGGAAGCGGAAATTCTTAAAAAGGAACTTACCGGAGAACTTATTGAATATCAGGATTGTAAAATAATGGCAGGCAAGCTTGCAAAACAAACTGACGGTTTTAACAGATTCGTTCGTCAACCTGAAGAAGGTCATATCAATTATGATTATGAGCGTTTTCACGAGGTTGAGGAGCTTTTGAGCGCATATATTAATGCTGCAGGCAGGGGAAGACGTAAATTACCGCCTCCGCTTGATTCATTTAAGGTAATTGTTGCAAAGAAATTTGTGGCTGTCGCTTCAAAAGTGTCTACCGTTATGAAAAAGCTTTTTGGTGGCAAAAAAGTAAAGTTTTTAAATTTATTTACCGATGCTGAAACCAAAAGCGATATGGTGGCAACGTTTCTTGCTGTGCTTGAGCTTGCTAAAACTAAAAAAATTCTAATTGATGGCGAAATGAATAATCCGACTGTACGAATGATGGACGAGGTGAATGATATTGAGCAGTAATAATATTATGGCTTCTCTTGAGGCTATGCTTTTTGCGGCAGGTGATCCTGTTGAGCCGGGTAAATTGGCTGAAGTGCTTGATGTTGATGTTGAAAACGTTATTAAAATGCTCGGCCATCTTGAAGCTATGTATGATGAAAATAATCGTGGTTTAAGACTTATTCGCATTGACGGCAAATATCAACTTTGCACAAGAGAGGAATATTCAGATGAAGTCAGAGGACTTCTTGAAATTAAAAAGAATACTCCGTTAAGTCAGGCGGCATTTGAAGTTCTTGCGATTGTGGCTTATAATAAGACTGTTACACGTTCTTTTATTGAGCAAATACGTGGCGTTGATTGTTCAGGCCCGGTATCTAATCTTATCCAAAAAGGGCTTATTGAGGAAAAGGGCAGGCTTGATTTACCCGGAAGACCTCTTGTATACGGTACGACGGACAGATTTTTGCGTTGCTTTTCTCTTAACAGCCTTGATGATTTGCCGGATTTACCTGAGGAGGAAAAGCAGGACGATTCTCAAACCTCGCTTTTTGAGGATGAGAAGAGCAAAGAACCTGATATCCCTGATGCAGAAACTTTTGAAGAGGGGGTTGAATAATAATGAAAGTATTTCTTATAATTGTTGCTGTTTTGGCAGTAATCATTATTGCAATTCTATCTCTTTCGGCTACCGTCACTCTTGTTTATGACAAAGGTTGGCACACAAAAATTCAAATCCTTTTTATTGAAAAGGATATAGTTCTTTCAAAAATTCTTTCTTTTGTGCTTTTTCCTGAAAAAAAGGCAGAAGAAGTAGCTAAGGAAAGCAAAAATAAAAAGAATAGTAAGAAAGACAAAAAGAACAAAGAAACGCAAACTCCTATCGAAAAAGTTTCCGACGTTGCCGTAGAGGCTGAAGCAAAATCTCTCGAAACTGACGAAACTCAAAAAACAGAGGAAGTTAAAAGTGAAGATAAAAAGAGTGAACAGCCGCCAAAGCCTAACCCACTTAAAAAGATTTGGGATACGCAGGGCATTGTAGGAATACTCGATTTGTTAACAAATGTCGCAGAAACTGCGAATAATGCTGTTTTAACGCTATTTAGGGGTTTACATATTTACTCACTTTATGTTATGATACTGGTGGGCGGCGGTGATGCAGACCTTATCGCTCGTGCCTACGGTACCCTTTGCAAATATTATTATCCGCTTAAGGGTATGATTTTAAATGGTATGAAGGTTGACAATTTCGACGATTATATTCAGCCTGATTTTCTTGCAGAGAGAACAGAGTTTGAATTTCAGCTTATAGCAAGCATTAATGTCAAACTTATATTAAAGGTCGGCTTTAAAGCAGTATTTATATTTATCAAAAATTTAATTATAAATAAAAAATCTATTAAAGGGGATAAATGATTATGAAGGAAACTCCGGTAAACAAAATAATGGAAAACACTCTTGAAAAGATGCGTCAGATGGTTGACACTTCAACTATCATCGGCGAACCTATGGTTACAGGTACAACTACTTTAATTCCTGTATCTAAGGTGTCTTACGGCTTTACATCAGGCGGTACAGATCTTCCGTCAAAGCAAAATCAAGAGCTTTTCGGCGGCGGTGGCGGCGGTGGTATCACCATCACTCCTGTTGCTTTTATTGTTATTGAAAACGGCAAATGCAGAATGATGCAGATTAATAACTACACCTCATCTGCTGACCGTGCTATTGCAATGATTCCTGAACTTGTTGATAAGGTTACAGAACTTCTTAAGCCTGAAAGCAAGGAAGAAGTACCTGCAAGCGAAGAAGCTAAGGCTGAATAATTTTGTTATTATCTCAATCACCTGCATATATTTATGTAGGTGATTGTTTTGTTAAAGAAAATTGCATTATTTCTTTTTACTTTATTATTTGCATTTCCCAATGTTGCTTTTGGCTCAACCTTTTCGGCATCAAGTTTATGCGTTATGGATATGACCACTCGGCAGATTCTTTATGAAAGTAACATCTATGAGCACAGAAGTGTGGCGTCAACTACAAAAATTATGACTTGCCTTATTGCTTGCGAAAGTAATAAGCTTAATGATATTGTAACTGTTACCTCTCAAATGCTTGACGGTACTGAGGGCTCGCTTATATATCTAAAGGCAGGTGATAAAATATCGCTTTACGATTTGTGCTTAGGTATGATGCTTTCTTCCGGTAATGATGCCGCAAATGCCGTAGCTGTATACCTAAAAGGAACTATTGAAAATTTTGCAGAATATATGAACGATACGGCTAAGAGTATCGGTATGAATAATACGTACTTTTCCACACCGTCGGGGCTTGATAAGGGGCAACCCTATTCTTGCGCACACGATATGGCTTTGCTTGCTTCTTGCGCTATGGAAAATAAGATGTTTTCAAAGATTGTATCTTTGCAAAGTGCCGATATAAAAATTAATGATGACGTTAAAACGATTTATAATCATAATAAACTTTTGTCATATAATCTTAAAGACGGCAAATTCATTGGTGTAAAAACGGGTTTTACAGAAAAAGCAGGAAGATGCTTGATAAGTGCAAAAAAATATGAAAATAATACAATCATTTGCGTAACACTTAATTGCCCTGATGATTGGGACGCTCATACCTATTATACTGAAATTTGCGAGAAAAAATATAATTATATTACTATTTCAAATGAAATCAAAATTGATTTAGTCGGCGGCAATAAGAATTATGTTAAGTGCAGATATAATAAAAAACGCTGCCTTTTAGGCAACGTTAAAGTTTTGGAATATTACTATCCCTTTGTTTACGCTCCGATAAAAAAGGGGGATAAGCTCGGCGAAGCGATAGTTTATTATAATGATAAAATATTGGAAAGACTGCCGATTGAGGCAGACGAGGATGTTAAAGAAAATGGGTAACAACAATTTAGTACGACTTCAAAAGTTTATGGCTGAATGCGGCGTTGCATCAAGACGCAAGAGCGAAGAACTTATAGAAATGGGTAAAGTTAAGGTAAACGGCCATGTTGCGCATATTGGGGATAAAATCAATCCTAAAAAAGATATTGTTGCTGTCAGAGGTAAAAAAATTACCAAAGAAGAACGTATGTATTATATTATGCTAAATAAGCCACGTGGATATGTTACAACCGTATCTGATGAGCTTGGAAGAAAAACTGTAATGGACCTTGTGGATTGCGATGCAAGGGTTTATCCGGTCGGCAGGCTTGATAAAGACAGTGAGGGACTTCTTATTCTTACTAATGACGGTTCGTTTGCTAATGCACTTACTCATCCAAAGCATAATTACGCAAAGGTTTATCGTGTTACGGTAAGGCCGAGTGTTAACGATGAAATGCTTGAAAAAATGAGAAACGGAATTGAAATTGATGGCAGAAAAACTGCTCCTTGTGATATAAATATTATTTCCGAGGAAGAGGGAAGAGTTGTTCTTGAATTTATTCTGCGTGAGGGCAGAAACCGCCAAATCAGAAAAATGTGTGAGGCTGTCGGACTTCAGGTTGCAAGGCTTAAGAGAATTTCAATAGGTCCTGTTAAGCTTGGTATGCTTCAAACGGGAAAAACACGTCGCTTGACCGATAACGAGGTGCATAAACTTCTTCGTTCATCTAATCCGGCAACGCAGGAAGAAAATAAATAATATTCTAAAATATTCTAAAAAAAGGGGCTGCAATTGCAGCCCCTTAAATTTTGCTTAATATATTATTCTTGTCCGTTGAGAATAGCAAAGTTTTGCTTATTACACTTATAAAGATTTTTAAACACCTTAAAGTTTCTTTCATAAGCGGCACGGTTTGCTGTGTTTGGATGATATGTAGTCTTAACAGGAATAAGTTTTTTAACGTCTTTCATTGAATTAACAAGACCCATACCTACTGCAATACAAGCAGCAGCACCTACAGCACCTATGTTTTGAGGTGATTCAACTACAACAACATCCTTTTCAAGAATATCTGAAAGAATTTGACATGTTGTTTCTCCAAGAGCGCCGCCACCGCAGAAGCGAACAGCATCGGAAGTTTTAACCTTGAGTCCCTGTCTTTCATACATCCATTTCATATGGAAGCAAATTCCCTCAACAACCGAACGTATAAGTTCTGTTTTGCCTGTTTCAAGCCTAATGTTAAAGAACATACCTGCGGCATTAGGGTCTTCAAACGGGCATCTGTTGCCGTGAAGCCAAGGAGTAAATACAACACCGTTAGATCCGGCAGGAACTGTATCAATAACTTCTTCAAGATAATCATAAAGGTTGAATTCGGTCTGTTCAAGGCTGTCTGCCGCATTGCCGTATTTCTTAAGAAATACGCCGATTTCGTCAAGAGCAAGGTGGTCTTTAACCCAGCCGACGCATTTGTTAGAAGTTTCAAGCTCAGCAAAGTAGTTAAATGTGTCAGGGTCAGCGCCTACAATAGCTGCAATCATAGCACCTGTATCAACAGTTTGCTTTTCAACAACTGTTCCTACCCAGCCTGACGTACCTGAATAAATATGTGTGTCGCCGACCTCTGTTGCGCCTGCGCCTACACCTATAAGAGATGCGTCACCGCCACCGCCGTAAACAGCAGTACCCGGAGCAAGTCCAAGCTCTTTGGCAGCACTTTCTGTTACTTCGCCAACCTTTTCCGTACTCTTTTTAATCGGAGCAAGATGTTCCATCTTTACACCAACCATATCGCAAACCGGCTTGCACCAACCCTCATGACCCTTTCTTGTGTCATAAAGAAGTGTGCCGAATGCTGAATCCTGAGTCATAACAAATTCGCCACTTGCACGGAGAATAAGATATTCTTTAATATCAAGCCACTTATAAATCTTTTTGAAATTTTCAGGCTCGTGCGCTTCAACCCATCTGTACTTCCAAATAGGGTCTTTAACTGATGAAGAAACGGCACCTGTATATTTAAGATATTTTAAAAGCTTTGTAACCTCTGCGCCCGCAATTTGAACACCGTGAGCCATACCTTTTTTTAGCTCTTCTCTTGCACGTTGGTCCATATAAGTCATAGGACGCCTTATGCACTTTCCTTCCTTGTCAACAAGGACAAGACCTTGCATAGCGGAACAGAAGCTGATACCTTCAACCTGCTCTTTTTTGATATTAGGCATTTTGTCAAACACGGTTCTTGTAGTTGAACACATTGCAGCCCACCATTCGTCTGCGTCTTGCTCGGCTCCTCCTTTAACACCTGTTTCATCATCAACATATAGGTTGTATCCTGCTGTTGCTGATGCTAAAATTCTCATTGTATCCTCAATTTCAATAAGACAGGTTTTGATTCCGGTTGTGCCGATGTCATATGTAATTACATATTTTTTCATACTTATATCCTCCGTAATTAAATATACGCAGCAGATTATACATAAGGCTTAAGCGAAAAGATGCTGTGTAATACTAATATTATACAGTACACTTTGTTTACTTTCAAGCAAAATGTAAATTTTTACCGCTGTTTTTTCTTCTCGTATGTAAATGCAGACTCAATAAAACTTAACAATTGACTTACCACTTGCTCATCGTCCATTTTGTTTACGTCGATACCGGTGTAAATTTCAAATCTTTTTCTGTAATAGTCGCAGGTGTATGAAAATTGAAGAGTTGTTAAAAGATTGTCAAGAAAAAAAGCAAAAAGCTTTGGGTCAAGGTCAGACCTTACGTCGCCGTTTTCAAGTGCTTGAGTAATGCTTTTTATATATTTTTGACTCGTACTTTCCTCAATCGCCGTTGCAAGAATATCGACCATCGCCTTGTTTTTGATTGCACCGATTTCATTATATAATTTAATGTAATTGGCGTTTTTCTTTGAATGAAAGCAAGTCGCACGAATTACTTTTTCCGCTTTTACAAGAATTTTATCATCGCTTGCCATAATATCGTCAAGTATGTCATCAAGTATTTTCATTCCTCTTTGCAAGCAGGTGATAAACAAGTCCTCTTTAGTAGAAAAATACTTATACATCAGCCCGATACTTATTCCGCATTTTTTTGCAATTACATTAATATTGGCTTTTTCGTATCCTTTTGATGAGAATTCTTCAATTCCGGTTTCAAGAATTAACTCCTGCCGTTCTTCGCTTGCTCTTTCAAAAGCTTCTTTGTATCTTTTTTCTAACATTTTTATGAATTTTGTAGTGTTGCACAAATTTACTTGTATCACTTTGTGCAAGCTCTACAAATCTCCCTCTCAAATCTTATTTTATACAATGTATATTATCATTTATGTTGAATATTTGCAACAAAATAATAGAATTATTTATATTTGTTCATTTGACAAATCGTAAAAAAGTGATATACTAATAGTGTAAATATTAGTGAGCCGCCGCTCACTGTCAATGGCGAGCAAGCGTTCACGGTAAATACTTTATGTTATTCTAAGGAGGAATACTACAATGGATACAAGATTTGCTATTACAGAGTATCCTGATGCAGCCGTACTCACAGCAGAACTTGATGCGCTCATCAAAAAACCAATTTACTCAATCAACCGTACTGCTCTCAAAAAGTATGAAGAAGAATACTTTGAGAAAAAGTGTGCAAAGTCAAAGGAAATGATTACTGAGGCTAAGCAAGTAATTCCTGGCGGCGTTCAGCATAACCTTGCTTTCAACTATCCGTTCCCAATTGTTATGACTAAGGCAAAGGGCAACAGACTTTGGGATATCGACGGCAACGAATATTTTGACTTCCTTCAGGCAGGCGGTCCTACTATTATCGGCTCAAATGATGACGTCGTTAAAGAAAAAGTTAAAGAGCTTCTTGACGATTGCGGTCCTTCAACAGGTTTGTTCCATCCTTATGAATATAAGCTTGCTAAGAAAATCAGCGAGTGTGTTCCTTCAGTAGAAATGTTCCGTATGCTCGGTTCAGGTACTGAGGCATGTATGTGTGCTGTTCGTGTAGCTCGTCTTGCTACAGGTCATAAGAATATCATTAAGATGGGCGGCGCTTACCACGGTTGGTCTGACCAGCTTGCTTGGGGTATGCGTGTTCCGGGTACTCTTAACCTTCAGTCACACGGTGTTCCTTTGTTTGTATTTAAGCATACTCAGGAATTCTTCCCTAACGACCTTAAAGATCTTGAGAAGAAGCTTATTATTAATAAATTCCGTGGCGGTACAGCTGCTGTATTCATTGAGCCATGCGGTCCTGAATCAGCAACTCGTCCTGTAGATAAGGACTTCCCTAAGGGTGTTCAGGCACTTTGCCGTAAGTATGGCGCTCTTCTTGTATGTGATGAAGTTGTAACAGGTTTCCGTATCGGTCTTTCCGGTGCACAGGGTTACTATGGTATTGATCCTGATATCACAATCTTTGGTAAGATTATTGCAGGCGGATATCCTGGTGCAGGCGGTATCGGCGGTCACAAAGAAGTTATGAAGTATCTTGGTGCAGGTCTTGATAAGGCTGAAGGCAAGAAAATTCATAAGGCAATGTGCGGCGGTACTATGGCTGCTACTCCTATTTCTTGCGTTGCAGGTTATACTGTAATTACAGAAATCGAAAAGAGAAATGCTTGTCAAGTTGCAGGTCAGATGGCTGACAGACTTGTTAAGGGTATTAACAAGTCAATCAAGAAGTATGACCTTCCGTTTGTTTGCTACAACATTGGCTCTATTTGCCAGCTTCATACTGTTGCTACAATGCACTTTAGAATTAACTGGAGAAAGCCTTGGACTATTCCTTCAGTTCTTAAGGAAACCGGTATTCGTCAGACTGAAATGCAGTATATGGGTGCTGCTTATATGGCTGAGGGTCTTGTAACTCTTGCAGGTTCTCGTCTTTACACTTCAAGTGCTTACACTGAAGAGGATATCGATGAATGCATCAAGAGATTTGATAAGGTTCTTTCTCAGTGCGAAAAGATTGATTATTAATCAATAGCTTTAAGGGGGCAGGCGTATACTTGCTCCCTTTATGTGCATTTATATAATATTTAAAATTAAGGAGAAAATATATGGCTTACGATGTTGAAGAAGCTAAGAAATTAGTCGTTGAAGCAGGTAAAAAGCTTCTTGAAACAGGTCTTATCGCCCGTACTTGGGGTAATGTTTCTGCAAGAATCAGCGATACTCAGTTTGTTATCACACCGTCAGGCAGAGCGTATGATACGCTTACACCTGATGAGGTTGTTGTTGTTAATATTGATGACTGTTCACACGAGGGTGATATTAAACCGTCAAGTGAAAAGGGAATTCACGCTGATGCATATAAGCATCATCCGCTTGTTAATTTCGTTATTCATACTCACCAAAAGGCTGCGACTATTGTCAGCATTACAGGTATGGAAATTAAAAATGTATATAATGAATTCAAGCCTGTTTTAGGTGACTATGTCCCTGTTGCCGAATATGCTATGTCTACAACAAACCCTCTTCGTAAGAAAGTTGAAAAATGTATGATGATGAACCCAAGCTGTCGTGCATTTATGCTTATGCATCATGGTACTCTTTGCCTCGGAGAAAGTTTTGACCAGGCATTTGAAGTAGCAGGCGCTCTTGAAAAATGTTGCGAAAAGGTAATTAAGGATAATTATCTTCGTCATTCTTGGGATAAAACATATTCAGTTGACAATAAGCTTAACTACTTCCTTAATAAGGAAAATGCAGGCAAGATGCCTGAAGCTATTTGCGACCTTGGTTCATCTGTAAGAAACGGTAATATATTTACTCTTACATATGATGGTGGCAAAAAAGTTGACGTTGATATGATAACAGGTCTTGCTATTAACGGTATTGCTCCAAAGTGTGCTAAGATTCACAGAGCTATTTATGCAAGCCAGAGTTGCACAATGATTAAGCATGTTGCAAATCCGTATGAGGTTGCTGTTTCTTGTCTTGACGAAACAATGTATCCTATGATTGATGACTTTGCTCAAATCGTTGGTGTAGACGTTAAATGTGTTCCTTGGATTGACGGCGATACAGACGAATGTGCTAAAGAAATAGGCAAAGCAATTGACGGCAGAAATGCAGTTCTTATTCAAGGTAACGGCGCTCTTGTTACAGGTAACAGTGACGGCGATATGCAGGCTCTTGATCTTATTATGGAAAAGGGTTGTGAGGCTCAGGTTGACGTTTCAATCTTTAATCGTCCTCATTTTGTTCCAAAAGCAGAGTGTTTCCTTATGAGAACAGTTTATCTCGCTAAGTATTCAAAGCAGATTAATAAATAAATCAATATAAACTTAAGGCACGAATCAATTTTTTGATTCGTGCCTTTTTACTATTTTATTATATTTATACCATTTGTTCCGGATGGAATACTTCTTCAAATTTTTCTTCACTTAAAAATCCGAGTGTTGTGCAAGCTTCTTTGAGTGAAATGTTGTTTTTATAAGCATACTTTGCGGTTTTTGCAGCATTTTCATATCCTATGTATGGATTAAGAGCTGTTACAAGCATAAGCGAATTATGAAGATTGCAGTCCATTTTCTCTTTGTTAGCCTTAATACCGCTTACGCAGTTTTTATTAAAGCTAATCATTGCCTCACTTAAAAGCCTTACCGATTGTAGAAAATTGTAAATTGTTACAGGCATAAAAACATTAAGTTCAAAATTGCCTTGGCTTGCCGCAAACCCGATTGCCGCATCATTTCCCATAACTTGAACCGAAACCATTGTTACTGCTTCGCATTGAGTAGGATTTACCTTTCCCGGCATTATTGATGAACCCGGCTCGTTTTCGGGTATTGTAATTTCGCCAAGTCCCAACCTTGGACCGCTTGCAAGCCATCTTATGTCATTAGCGATTTTCATAAGGTCGCATGCAAGTGCTTTTAATGCACCGTGAGCAAAAACTATTTCGTCTTTAGAAGTTAATGCATGAAATTTATTTTCAGCAGTAACAAAATCTTTTCCTGTAATTTCACAAACGGCCTTTGCTACCTCCTCGTCAAAGCCTTTTGGTGCATTAAGACCTGTTCCTACAGCCGTTCCTCCGAGTGCTAATTCTTTAAGTTCGGGCAGAGCGATTTCTATAAGCTTTTTGTCCTTTTCAAGTGAACTTCTCCAGCCGCTTATTTCTTGTGAAAATGTTATAGGAGTTGCGTCCTGAAGATGAGTTCGTCCGCTTTTTACTATTCCTTCATTTTCTTTTTCAAGCTTTTTGAAACTATCAATCAATGCTTCAATTGCAGGAATAATCTTGTCCTCAATTCCTATTACAGCCGCAATGCTCATAGCTGTAGGAAAAGTATCGTTTGAACTTTGGCTCATATTTATGTCATCGTTTGGGTGAAGTATTTTCTTGCCTGCAATTTCATTTCCTTTGTTTGCAATTACTTCGTTAGCATTCATATTTGATTGAGTGCCGGAGCCGGTTTGCCAAACAACAAGAGGGAAGTGCTCATTTAGCTTTCCGTCAATTACTTCGTCACACGCCTTTGAAATTGCTTCAAGCTTTTCATCTGTCATTTTGTCTTTTTTTAATTTGTTATTTGCAATCGCTGCCGCTTTTTTTAAGATACCGAAAGCCTGAGTGATTTCTCTCGGCATAGTTTCAATTCCAATTCCAATTTCAAAATTTTCGTGGCTTCTTTGCGTTTGCGCTGCCCAATATTTATCAGCCGGGACTTTTATTTCTCCCATAGAATCGTGCTCAATACGATAATCCATAAATTTATACCTCCTAATAATTCTTATAATAATATACACTAAATATTTGCTACTTTCAACAAATATTCATTTTTTGCATATTTACTTATTTAATAAATTATGATAAAATAAAATAAATCAATTAGAAAGGAAAATGTATATGAATATTTGGCACGACATTTCACCTAAGAGAATTAAAAAAGATAGATTTTATGCTGTAATTGAAATTTCAAAAGGCGGCAAGAATAAGTACGAACTCGATAAAGAAACAGGTATGCTTAAGCTTGACCGTGTTCTTTTTACGTCTACTCATTATCCTGCAAATTACGGATTTATTCCTCGTACCTATGCAAGCGATAACGACCCGCTTGACGTTCTTGTTTTGTGCAGTGAGAAAATTCAGCCGATGACTATTGTTGAGTGTTTTCCTATTGGCGTTCTCATTATGGAAGACGGCGGCGCAAGGGATGAAAAGATTATTGCCGTTCCTGTTAATGACCCTAATTATAACGGATATACAAATATTGATAAGCTTCCTGCTCATAGGTTTGAGGAAATCAAGCATTTCTTTGAGGTTTATAAAACTCTTGAGCATGAAAAAACAACCTCTGTTACCGAGGTTAAGCCTAAGGAAGATGCGGAGGAGATTATTCAAACCTGCATTGACAACTATATTGAAAATTTCCAATTATAATCAAAATTTATTTATATCTATTTGAGGCAGGCTTTCCTGCCTCTTTTTTGCTTTTAAAAGATAATCGGCTTTATAATCGGCGGCTATCCGTGTGTACTGTTTTATTTAATTATCGGAATAATCTCACTCGGTATGATTATTTTCCTCGATAAAAAGATTATAAAAATTGAAAAGCATAGAACTTTTGTAAGAGTAACACATTTAGTTTTTATAACTTATAAGATGATTAATTTTTTAGTTACTTTTGAAAGATTTTCTCTTCCTCTCGGAGAAATATAAAGTAAATCCTCAATTCGTATTCCGAATTTGTCAGGTATATAAATTCCCGGCTCAATCGAAGTTACGTTTCCGACTTCAAACTTGTCATTACTTTTTGGCGAGGCATTATATCCCTCGTGAATGTCAAGTCCTACTCCGTGGCCTAAGCTGTGGCGGAAATATTTTCCCATATCCTTTTCGTTTAGTACGTCATAAGCGGCTTGGTAAACATCGGCACATTTTTCTCCTGCTTTAAGTGCCTTTATTCCGGCAAGCTGAGCTTTTAATACAAGGTCATATGCTTCTTTCATTTCATCTGTTATGTTACCAATCGCAATTGTTCTTGTCATATCTGAATGATATCCTTGGTACGTTGCACCAAAATCAAAGAGCACAAAATCACCGTCTTTGATTTTTTTATCGCTTGGTACACCGTGAGGCATAGATGTATGAGTGCCTGTTAATAAAATTGTGTCAAAGCTTACTCCTTCAGAACCGTTTCTTGCCATAATGTAATCAAATAAGGCAGCAAGTTCTTTTTCTGTTTTGCCTATTTTCACTTCATTTAAAAGCTCTAAAAATGATTTTTCGGCAATATTATTTGCTTTTTTCATAAGCTCGATTTCAAATGCTTCTTTTTTGTTTCTCATAAGCATAAAATCGTGATTTAACTCAACAAATTCTGTGTTGTTGAGTTTTTTTGCGTATGAATTATATTGCGCAAGTGATATTGTTTCATTTTCAAAAAGAAGTTTTTTGATATTTTCTTTGTTTACGATATCATTTACCTCGTTTAAAAATGAATTTTTGATTTCTATTACCTTTAATCCTGTTTTTTGAGCGTGAATTTGAGCTGTTTCAGTGTATCGTGAGTCAACAATATGGTAACTGTTGCCGTTTTTTGTGATTATTATAACGCCTTCACTCGGTGAAAAAGAGCAAAGATAGTGCATATTACTCTCGTTAAAAAGTATAACTGCGTCGCACTCTTTTTCTTGAATTAATTTTGTTGTCTTTTCAATATTTATATACATTTTTAATACCTGCTTTCCTATTAATGATAATCGCATTTATATTTGTTGTCAATATTTTATGTAAATTATTGACAAATCAGATATGATGTGATATTTTCATTAATATAATTGTTTTTAGGAGTAGGTATGGATAAATATTTAATTAACCCAAATCATAAAATCAGCAAGATTAATAAGGATATTTACGGCCACTTTGCTGAGCATTTGGGCAGGTGCATATATGAGGGCATATATGTCGGTGAAAACTCAAAAATTCCTAATGTAAACGGTATGAGAATTGACGTTGTTAATGCGTTAAAGGATATGGGTATCCCTGTTCTTCGTTGGCCCGGCGGTTGTTTTGCCGATGAATACCATTGGAAAGACGGAATAGGCGATAAAGCAAATCGTAAAAAAATGATTAATACCCATTGGGGCGGTGTTGTTGAGGATAATTCTTTCGGCACTCATGAATATTTTGAACTTTGCCGTCAGCTCGGCTGTGATACATACATTAATGGCAATGTAGGTTCCGGTTCGGTTAAGGAAATGAACGAATGGGTTGAATATATGACATTTGGCGGCGTTTCTCCAATGGCTGAGCTTAGAAAGCAAAACGGCAGTGAAAAACCTTGGAAAATCAACTACTTCGGCGTCGGTAACGAGTCGTGGGGCTGCGGCGGTAATATGGACCCTGAATATTACGGCTGTCTTTATAAGAGATATAATACATACGTTCGTGATTATAACAGCAATAATAAAATAAAGCGTATTGCCTGCGGACCTAACGTTGATGATTATCACTGGACAAGAGAGGTAATGGACAAGGTTAAGCACCATGCTCAGGGTATTTCACTTCATTATTATACAATTCCCGGTGATACATGGGAACATAAAGGCTCTGCAACAGAGTTTGATACTAAGGAATATTATAAAACTCTTGCAAGGGCTTATAGAATTGAAGAACTTATAAATAATCATATTGCTGTTATGAACAGCGTCAATCCTCAGCAATGGGTTAATCTTGTTGTTGATGAATGGGGTACTTGGTACGATGTTGAGCCGGGTACAAATCCGGGATTTTTATATCAGCAAAACACAATGCGTGATGCTATGGTTGCCGCATTAACGCTTAATATATTTAATAAGCACAGCGATAGGATAATGATGGCAAATATCGCTCAAACCGTTAATGTTTTGCAATCAATGATTTTAACTGATGCCCAAAAGATGGTGCTTACTCCAACATATTATGTTTTTAAAATGTTTAAAGAACATCAAAATAATATGCTTTTAGGTTCGTTTATTACAACTGATAAAATTGATTCTAAAGAGGCGAAACGTTTTTGTCCTCAGCTTATTGAATCTGCTTCAATTGATGAAAATGATATTATTTATTCAACAGTTGTAAATATTGCCGATAAAAAGTCAGCTAAAATTAAATGTCAAATTGCTGATAGAAAAGTTAAGAATATAAAAGCGTATGTTTTAAACGGTGATATTCATGATAAAAATGATTTTGAAAACACAAATGCTGTTGAAATAAAAGATTTTAATGATTTCAGGCAATTAAAGGACGGCTTTACTGCAACGCTTCCTGCGTGCAGTGTCGTTAAATTTGTTATTGAATAATGAAAAAATGTAAAAAATGTTTGCTTTTAGAGGCAGGGGAAAATAAATCTTATAATACAATAAAAGAATATCTCGATAATATTGACCCGACTTTAAAAACAGATATAAAAAATTATAAATTAAGGCTCGAAAAGTGTAAGAAATGCGACTTCCTTATTTCGGGTATGTGCCTTAAATGTGGCTGTTATGTGGAAGTTCGTGCTGCGTTTAATGATAAACATTGTGCAGATTTTAACAATAAAACTTGGTGAAAAGAGTAAGTGATACTATGAAATTTGATATGTCGAAATTCGATTTCGGCAGTGCATTGTGTGATTATAACGATAAAGATAAATTTACAAATAAATATTATCAAAATTCGCTTGATAAAAATTTCCCTGCAAAGGATTTCAACAACGTTTCTGTTGAATCAAACAACCCAAAGCTTAGCAGAAACGGTCATAGGCAGAGAATGAGAGAAGTTTATCTTGCCGGAGGAATGCAAAATGCTCCTGACCATAATTTGCTTGAACTATTTTTGTCAATTATAATTCCTCAAAAGGATGTTAAGGAACTTGCGTATGCGTTAATAAATCGCTTCGGCTCGCTTGAGGGAGTCTTAAATGCAGACGCTAATCAACTTATGACGGTAAATGGTATCGGTCAATCTGCTGCCGTAGGCATTAAAATGGTAGTTGAACTTAATAAAAGAGTTGCGAACAACAGAAATAAAAATGTTGATAATTTGAATTGTTCTTCAGAAGCAATAGCTTATTGCAGTAATTTGTTCAAATATGAAAAAGTTGAAAAGTTGTATATGATTACACTCAATAACGACGGCTCAATTATTAATATCCATTTGATAGGAGAGGGCAATGCAAATACTGCACCGTCAAATACACGTGAAATTCTTGAAGCTGCAATAATCGACAAAGCATCCGGTGTGCTTTTTACGCATAATCACCCCAACGGTTCAAGCAAAGCGTCTGATGCAGACTTGAATTTTTCTGTTTCTATTGACAAGGTGCTTAAAAATGTTGATATTAATTTTATCGACCATATTATTATCGGAAATGATGAACCTTTCTCACTGCGTATGTGTTTTATGCAGGATGAATGGTAATTTTAACGGAGCAGGAATTTATTCTTGCTCCGGTTTATTTTTTCATATTTTGGTAATAATAGATGTATGAATATTTATAATTATTTTAATAAGCTTAAAAATGCAATGCTTATCTCGTTGGGAATAACTTCAATTATTTTTGCATTTAAAGCATTTTTTGATTTTCTTGCGTTTAAAACGAACAACGAAATTATTTCATTTAAAAATCTATCCTCCTGCCTTGCATTTTTTGCCCCTCTTGCCATTTCTTTTTTTACAACATTTTATTTGATTGACGGCAGAAAAACCTTTAAAGCATTGTTTACTTTATTTTGCGCATTTGTTTTCTACTCTGTATTTACTCAGTCTAAATCATATTTTTTTGCTGTTTTAATCTCTCTTTTAGCTTACTATTGTTACAAAAATCTGAACTTTGTTACCGCTTCGTTGCTGCTTTTGTCGTCAACGCTTATTTTTGCGGTTTTGTGTACTTATTTGTATGACGTTTATAATAATTTAATTATGGGTATTTCCTCATTTGTTTCAAATAAGGGGAATATTTCATCAGCAATGTTCGGTTTTGTTAATACGCTTCTTTCCCCACTTGATTTTTCAAGCTTTGAAAATATGTTTTATTATAAAAGTTTCGGTTCAACACAGGTTATCAATAATAATTCAATTGTAAGCGGAGCAATTAATATTTTTAAAAATAATATCAATTCTCAAGCGGTTATTACCTATCTATCGGGTCATTCTTATCTAATATTTTTGATTATCGGTGTATTCTCGTCGCTAATCAAAGAATTAAAAGGCATAGAAAAAGCAGTGCTTTGCATAATTGTTGCTTCTTCAATTCTTTGTGGTAATGTCACTATTTTTATGTTTTTTATTCTTTTGGAAAGTCCGTATTTATTTTTAAGCCTTTGTGTTATTTCTTCCCTTGGTTATTTTTGTGCTTCAATTGTTAAAATTTCTGTCGGTTTTTGCTTCGGAGGCGGTATTATTGAAATATTCACTAATGCCGATAAGTATGTTTATCTTATAACTCTCGGTATTGTGTTTACCGCTATCGGATATTTTGTAACTAAGTATTTTTATGAAAAATACGGTATCAGCTCACTTTTAAATATCTATATTCCTAAAAACCTTAAAAATACGGTCTCTGCCCTCGGTGGTGTTCAAAATATAATAAGATTTAGCGATACATCTATTGAGGTTAGAAATCCTAAACTTGTCGATGAAATCAGCCTTGATTGCGAAATAAAAGAAAATATCATTAAGATTGAAAAGGATATTGTTGATAACTTGAAAGAATATTTTGATTAATGTATAATATCCTCGGTGATATTATGAATGTAAGAGAAGAACTTTTTAAAAATCAAGACGAAAAATACGGCGACTTTCATTCTAAACTAATTCCTAATATTGACAGAGATAAGATAATCGGCGTGAGATTGCCTAATATCAGAAAAATTGCTAAAGCGGCGGCAAAGGAAAATGCTTTTGCAGATACCTTTTATTATGAGGAAAAAATGGTAAAAGGTATGGTTATTGAATATAATAAGAAATTGAGTTTAATGCAAAGACTTTCACTTCTTGATGAATTTGTGCCGCTTATTGATAATTGGGCAATTTGCGATTGTTGTGCGGCAACCTATAAATTCACTCTTAAAAATTTTGACGAAGTTTTTAAATATATTCTTAAATATAAAAACGGCAGTGAGTATGAAGTACGCTTTATGTGCGTTATGATGCTTGATTATTTTCTTAATGAGGAATATATTGACAAAGTATTAAATATTCTTTTATCAATTGATAGGGAAGAATATTATATTAATATGGCGATTGCCTGGACCTTGGCTGATGCTTATGTTGATTTTAAGGATAAGATAAATGATATTATAATAAATAAAAAATTATCTCCTTGGGTTCATAATAAAACCATTCAAAAAATATGCGAGTCCTTTAGAATTTCAAATGAAGATAAGGCATATTTAAAAACGTTTAAAATAAAAAAATAGTCGGTGCCTATGCATCGACTTTTTACTTTATTATCTATTGACAATGCTACTTCTCTTGACTATAATACAGTTGATTTGAGATATATGAAAGGAAAGCGATTTTTTTGCAGGAAAATACAGCAAAAACTAAAAAAGACAAAACTACTCTTTTGATGACTGATGGAAATATTTGGAAGCTTCTTATTGTATTTTCTATTCCTCTTATTTTGGGAAATCTCCTTCAGCAAATGTATAACACAGCCGATTCAATTATAGTAGGCAACTTTGTAGGCAGTAACGGTCTTGCCGCAGTAGGTGCAGGTACCGCTCTTATAAATTTGATTATTGCTTTTGCGCAGGGTGCTGCTGTCGGTGCAGGTGTTGTTGTGTCGCAGTATCTCGGCGCAAATAGGAAGCAACAGATTAAAATATCTGTTCATACATCAATGTGTATAGCAATTATTTTAGGCATAATATTAACTCTTCTCGGCGTATTTTTAAGTCCGTCACTTCTTGTTTTGATGAAAACCCCGAAAGAGGTTTTAAAATCATCGTCACTTTATCTTCAAATTTATTGCGGCGGTCTTATTTTTAACGTAATTTATAATATGGCTACAGGTATATTGAATGCGGCGGGCAACTCAAGAAAACCGCTTGTTTATCTTGCGGTTGCGTCGGTAACAAATATTATTCTTGATTTACTTTTGATTAAGGTGTTTAAACTTGGTGTTATGGGTGCGGCTATTGCAACGGATATCAGTCAGGCTCTTTCATGCGTTCTTGCACTCGGTTATCTGTTTAGAGTTAAATCTGATTATAAGCTTTGCATAAAAGAACTTAAAATAAATAAAGATATCGCCTTTAAAATTATAAAAATAGGTTTGCCGACTGCTATTCAAAATATGGTTATATCTTTTTCAAATGTACTTGTTCAGTCGAGCGTAAATATGTATGGCGCAACTGCTATGGCAGGCTATGCGGCTTATTTAAAAATCGACGGCTTTAATATTCTTCCGGTATTAAGTATAAGTATGGCAGGAACAACGTTTACAGGTCAAAACGTCGGCGCACATAAGCTTGACAGAGTTAAGAAAGGTATGTACTCGGCGCTTGCAATGGTACTGATTTATACTGTATTTATCGGTACAGTTCTTCTTTTAAGTTCTCATCAGGTTTTAGGTTTATTCACCCATAATGAAGAGGTAATCAAATACGGTCAGCTTGCTATGAAGTATTTTTGCCCATTCTATTTCCTCTTGGGTATTTTGAACACCCTTGCCGGAACAGTAAGAGGTGCAGGAAAGGGCGTTCCACCGATGCTTATTTTGCTTTTCTCAATGTGCGTTTTCCGTATTATTTGGATTAAATTTGCATTACCGTTTTATTCAACCATTGACGGTGTATTTATTCTTTATCCTATTTCTTGGGCTGTCGGCGCTGTTCTTATGGCACTTTATACCAAATTCGGCAAGTGGCTACCGCATGAACAAATGAATTTGAAAAAATAAATGTTGACTTTATTGTTTCTTATGTTATAATAACTTCACGAAAACAAGTGTGGATTTTTCCTGACTTATTACGTCACCTTTTCGCCATGCAGTCTTTTGGCTGCGTGGCTTATTTTATGCCTAAATTTAAGAACGAGAGGAGTATTTATGAAAAACGAAACTTTTATGAAAGAAAAACCTGTTTTGCCGCTCATTATTTCAATGGCACTTCCTATGGTTATTTCTATGTGCGTAAATTCGCTTTATAATATTGTTGACAGCTACTTTGTCGCTAAAATCAGTGAAAATGCCATGACTGCACTTTCACTTGTTTATCCGGTTCAAAACTTTATTAATGCCGTTGCAATTGGCTTCGGCGTTGGCATTAATGCTGTTATTGCATTTCACCTCGGTGCAGGGGATAAAGATAAAGCAGACGACGCTGCAACTCAAGGTCTTTTGCTTTCGTTAATTCATGGCGTTGTTCTTACCGTTTCGTGTATTTTTATTATGAAACCGTTTTTATCCGCCTTTACAAAAGACGAAAATGTGATTTATCTCGGTGTTCAGTATTGTAATATTGTTTTTTTATTCACGATTATTAACAGTCTTAATCTTTTTTTTGAAAAGCTTTTTCAGGCAGTCGGTAATATGAAAATAACAATGATCGGTTTAATGGTAGGTTGTATAACAAATATTATTTTAGACCCGATTATGATTTTCGGTATCGGCTTTATGCCAAAAATGGGCATTAAAGGTGCCGCACTTGCTACAGGCCTCGGTCAATGCGTTACATTTATTATTTATGTTGTTTATTATATTTTAAATCCTTCAAGTGTTAAGGTAGAACGTCAATATGTAAGGCTCACTTCATATATGGTTAAAAAGCTTTATTCAATCGGCATTCCTGCTATTTTAAATCTTGCTCTGCCGTCTCTTCTTATTTCGTCTTTAAATGCTATTTTAGCCGCTTTTTCACAGGTTTATGTTCTTGTGCTTGGCGTTTATTATAAACTTCAAACTTTTCTTTATTTGACCGCTAACGGAATTGTTCAAGGTATGAGGCCTATTATTGCGTATAATTACGGCGCCGGTGAACATAAAAGAGTGCGCCAAATATATTCTTATGTTCTTATTATGATTGCCGCTATTATGGCAGTAGGCACTGTTATTTGCCTGATAATTCCCTCGAATATTATTTCTCTTTTCACAAATAATGACGAAACTGTAAAACTCGGCGCAACCGCTTTAAGAATAATAAGCGCCGGCTTTGTTGTGTCAGCCGTGTCTGTAACGTCTTGCGGCGCTCTTGAGGGGCTTAGTAAAGGCTTTCCTTCGCTTGTTATTTCCCTTTGCAGATATATTGTTATAATTATCCCTGCCGCATTTATTTTAAGCCGATTTTTCGGCGCTGTCGGTGTTTGGCACGCATTTTGGGTTGCCGAACTTCTCACTGCCGTTATTTCTCTTTTTGTTTATAAAAAATCAGTAAAACTTAATAAATAGAATCTTATTTACATATTTTTTTGTGTGTGATAAAATGTGAATATAAGGGGTTGGTATTATGAAATTTTATCAAATTACCGATTTGCATTATTATCCTGCAAAACTTTTAAAAGCACAGGGCAAAGAGTGGATTAATCGTGCAATGTATGACCAAAAGTGCATTGCCGAAAGTGAAGCTATACTTGATGCAACAATTCAAATGCTTCTCGATGATAAGGAAATTGGCATTGTTTTAATTACGGGCGACAATGTTTGTGACGGCGAAAGAGTAGGGCATATTTCACTTGCCGAGAAACTGCATAAGCTTACCGAGGCAGGAAAAAAGGTCTATATTATCACAGGTACTCATGACCTGCACCCTGAGCCGAAGGGCTATTCAAATGAAAAGGGCGAATATGTTGTTGAAGGTTGCACGAGAGAGGAACTTGAAGAAATTTACGGCGATTTTGGCTTTAACGATGCAATAGCAAAGCACGCAAAAACGTTTTCGTACGTTTCTCAGCTTGACGAAAAAACAAGGCTTCTTGCACTTAATGATGACGGCATAGGCTGGGAGGATGGCTTTCACGGCTATTTCGAGGAGCAACTTGATTGGATTAAAGAACAAATAGCTGATTGCAGAAAAGCAGGACAGAAAATGATTGCAATTACTCATCACCCCTTGCTTGCCCCAAGCCCTGTTTATGAGTTTTATTGCAAAAATCAAATGCTCGGCGATAATGAAAAAATAGCTGCGCTTTTTGCCGATAATGATATTCATTTTGTATTTACCGGGCATACGCACATGCAAAACATCAACTTTTTTGATACTGCCAAGGGTAATCGAATTTATGATATTAATACAGCTTCGCTTATCGGTTACCCAAGTCCTATACGTAAAATGGAACTTGATGATGAAAAGCTGACGGTTAAAACTCTCCACCCGCAAAATATTAACTATGATTTCGGCTCAAAATCTTATATGACTTACAGTCGCGACCATTTTGATTTTATGCTTAATGATATCATTGATTCTGCGGCTAACGATATTAACAGATTCGTTGAGGTCGCAGAGTGCTTCAGTCTTCATAAAGAACAGGCGGAAAAAATAAAGGTGCCTATTCATATTTTAGGTAAGCTGCTTGACAGCTTGACGTTTAAAAAGGCGGGAACAGTCCTTATGTGTAAAAGTAAAATTGCACCGAGAATGTATAATGTTCGCCTTGCTGATTTTATTATAACGTTAGTGCGTAATATATATGCCGGCGATGAGCCTTATGCTCCCGGTACTGCCGAATATGATTCCTTTATGGCAATTTATTACAGATTATCACCGATTTTTCATAAAATTTTTAAAGGTGATGAGATTGATAATGTTATTAAAGGGATACTTTATGACGGTGGATTTCCCGACAGCGACGCAGTATTAGAAGTGCCTGAATTTATAGATTAAGCAAACATATTGAACAAAGCATTAATTACACAGCAGATTATTATTCCGTTTGTAAGCGGAGTTATGATTGAAAGCAGGGTGTATTTAATGCTTTTTGTTTCTTTTAATACTGTAAATAATGTTGTGGCGCAGGGAAAGTGAAACATACTGAATATGCAGGCGCAAAGTGCTGTTTTTATTGTCCAGCCGTTTGTAACAAGTATTTCTTTTAAAGATTCGATTGATGAATAATCGCTTAATACTCCGCTTGAAAGATATGCCATTAATGCAATAGGAAGCACAATTTCATTAGCCGGTAAGCCGAGTATAAAAGCCATTAACATAACTCCGTCAAGTCCTATGAATTTTCCTATAGGGTCAAGCTTGGTTGAGATAATATTTAAAAGTGATATATTGTCAACGCTTATATTCGCAAGTGCCCAAATTATCAGTCCGGCTGGAACGGCAACTGCGACAGCTCTGAAAAGAACAAGTAAGATTTTATCCCTTATTGTTGAAATAATTACATTTTTAAAATCAGGTACTTTGTATTTAGGCAGTTCAAAAATAAGAGAACTGCTTTTTCCTTTGAGTACCGTTTTGCTAAGTACTTTTGAGCTTATCATAGTGCATATAATTGATATAGCAATAAATGCTAAAAGTATAAGGCTTGCAACTATTGAATTTTTAGCTAAAAATATTGATATGACCGCAATTAAAAAAGGAAATCTTCCGTTGCAAGGGGTGAGGGAATTGGTAATTACGGCAATTGCTCGCTCTCTTGGTGAATCAATTATTCTTGCTCCTGTTACTCCTACTGCATTGCATCCAAGCCCCATACACGTTGTAAGTGCTTGCTTACCGCAGGCATTGCATTTTTCAAAGGGATAATCAAGATTAAATGCAAATCTCGGAAGTATTCCGAAATCTTCAAGTATTGCAAAAAGAGGGAAAAATATAGCCATGGGCGGCAGCATAACGGCAATTACCCATAAAAGCACTTTGAGCATACCGTCAACAAGCAGACTTATAAGTATCGGCGAAATTCCGCATTGAGTCATTTTGCTTGATAAAAATGCTTCTAAAGCATTGAATGTTTTTGAAAGAAATTCACTCGGATAATTTGAGCCTTTAATTGTTATCCATAATATCAACACAAACAGTATCAGCATAATAGGTATAGAGGTGTACTTTCCGATTAGTATTTTATCGAACAGTTCATCTCTTTTTTCTCTTTTTGACGGTGCTTTTTTTAGCACTTTGCCTGCAACAAATTCAGCTTTATATGCTATGTTTTCAATATCTAAATTGTTTAAATTGTAATCTTTTTTAGAATAATAATCCTCACTGTTTGTTGAAATAAGATGTATCTGCTCAAGTAATTCGTTTATTCCTTTTCCACTTCTTGCCGTTGCCTTAATTACGGGAACACCAAGAAGATTTTGCAAGATTTCCTTGTTGATTTCTATGTTGCGTTTGTTTGCTTCGTCACATAGATTCAACATTACTACAACTTTATTTGTTATCTCAAATATTTGATAAAAAAGCATTAAATTTCTTTGTAGCATTGTTGAATCCATTACAACCACAACGCAGTCATATTTTTCTTTTAAAAGATATTCACCTGCTATCCTTTCTTCCTCGCTTGACGGTATAAGGCTGTATGTACCGGGTAAATCTATCAACTCGTAATTATTATATTTATAATAAAATTTGCCTGCTGTTGAGTCAACGGTTTTGCCTGTCCAATTGCCTGTGTGCTGGTGCATTCCCGTAAGTTCGTTAAAAACGGTGCTTTTGCCCACGTTGGGATTGCCCATCAGTAAAACCTTTTTACTTTTCATATATATGTCACCTCGATATTTTGTGCATCTTTTTTTCTTATTGCAAATTTGCTTGAACAAATTTGATAAGCAATAGGGGAGCAGCATAAACCGATATTTTTACACTCTATTTTTTGTCCTTTTGATATTCCTAATTCGCTTAATCTGTTTTTTATATGACATCCGTCTTTAACTGCAACAATTTCGCATATTTCATTTTCTTTCATTTGAGAAAGAAGCATATTATTTCCACACCTTTCGTGTACTTTCTGATATGATTATTCTATGAAAGGTGGCAGAAATTGTTAAATTATTCAATTCTATTGAAATTATTTTAAATGCGTGATATTATAAATACTATATTATTATTTAAGAGGTATTTTTTATGGGAAATCAATTTATTATGCCGAAACAGGTATTTTACGGCGAAAACGCTCTTAAAGATGCTGCTGATGTTATCGCAACACTCGGTAAAAAAGCACTTGTTGTTACCGACCCTATGATGATGAAACTCGGTACAGCGCAGATGGTTACCGACCTTCTTGATGAAAAGGGCGTTCATTATGCTATTTATTCTAATATTACAGGCGAGCCAACAGATAAAATGATTGAAGCAGGTCTTGATGTTTATAATGACCAATCATGTGATTTTCTTATCGCTGTCGGCGGCGGCTCGCCGATTGATTCTATGAAAGCTATTGCCGCAGTTTCAACAAGCGGCGGCTCAATTGACGATTATCTCGGTAAGGTTATTACTGTTGCTACTCCGCCTATGGTTGCTATTCCTACTACTTCGGGCACCGGTTCAGAAGCAACACAGTTTACAATTATTACTAATACTGAAAAAGATATAAAAATGCTCCTTAAAGGTCCTGTATTAATGCCGGATATTGCTATTGATGACCCTGCATTTACTTTGACTGCTCCTAAGTCTGTTACTGCCGCTACAGGTCTTGATGCTCTTTGCCATGCTTCTGAGGCTTATACTTCTCGCAAGGCTCAGCCTCTTACAGATGAATTTGCGCTTTCTGCAATTAAAAAGATTTTTAAGTATCTTCCTGTTTGCTATAAAGACGGCGCTAATGTTGAGGCAAGAGCACAAATGTCCCTTGCCGCACTTGAAGCAGGTGTTGCATTCAATAACGCTTCCGTAACTGTTATTCACGGTATGAGCCGTCCCATCGGCGCTCTCTTCCACGTTCCTCACGGTATCAGTAATGCAATGCTTCTTTCAGCATGCTTTACTTATGTTTATGACGGAGCTTATGACCGTTTTGCTGATATGGCTCGTGAAATCGGTGTGGCAAGTGATAATGACGACGATAAAATTGCCGCTAAGGAATTTATTGATGCTTGTAACGAACTTTGTAAAATTTGCGAAATTCCTACTCTTGAAAAATACGGCATTGATAAAGATGAATTTTTCGCTAATATGGACAAGATGGCTGATGACGCTATGGCTTCCGGCTCACCGTCTAATACTATTAAAGAGCTTAATAAGGACGATTTATTAAACATTTATAAAGAACTTTGGAAATAAATTTGAAGGGGAATTATGAAAAAATTAATTAAGATACTCAGCGTTTTTCTTGCTGTAATTATGGCTTTTGCATCAACCTCAGTTGCCTTTGCATCAACTAAATTTTACAGCAAATATGATAAAAAAACTTATACACATAATACTAAGTTTGATACATTTAATAAGGTCGTAGGTATTGACGTATCAGAGCATAACAAAACTGTTGACTTTAACAAGGTTAAAGCTGACGGAATCGACTTCGTTTATGTAAGAGTCGGCTACACGGGATATACCAAGAAAAAATTATCGCTTAATTATGACCCTTATTATCAGGAAAATATTACCAATGCACTTGCCGCAGGCTTGCAGGTCGGCGTTTATTGGTATTCGCAGGCGTTAAATGAGGAAGAGGCTTTACAAGAAGCAAATATGCTTCTTAATGTTATAGGAAGCTATAATATTACGTTGCCTGTTGTTTATGATTATGAGTTTGCAGGAGTTGGAGATGACGGCAGACTTGACAGTGCTAACCTTTCTAAGGCTCAAATGACTGCTAACAGCCTTGCTTTTTTGAATAGGGTTTCTCAAATGGGATACACCCCTTGCCTTTATGCAAATTACAGTTTTCTTAAAAATAGGGTGAACGCTTCTCAAATTTCAAGCATTGCTAAAATTTGGCTTGCTCATTATAATACTTCAACCGATTATCCCGGCGATTACGAATATTGGCAGTATACCTCCGACGGCAGAGTAAACGGTATTTCGGGCAGAGTTGATATGAATGTTTGGTATCAAGGGGCACAGGCTGCTGTTCCTACCGCACCGGGTACTCCTAATGTTACTCAACCCACAGCGAAAAAGGTAACAGGTGTTAAGCTTAAAGCAAAAACTAATACAACCCTGACTTTCTCTTGGGCATCGCAAAACTATGCTGAATATTATAATATTTATAAGTATGATTCAAAGAAAGGCAAGTACGTTAAGGTAGGCACAACTGCCGGCAATGTGAATACATTTAAGGTTAGGGGACTCCCCGAAGGTTCTTATTTCAGATTTAAGATTACTGCCGTAGTTGGCGGTAATGAAGGCGCAAGAAGCGAACCGTATAAGGTTGTAACAAATCCTCGCAAGGTGCAGACAAAGCTTGCAAAAAGCACTAAGAAAAGGAAAATTACATTTAAATGGAAAAAGACCACCGGTACAGGCTATCAATACCAATGGTCAACAAGTAAAAACTTTAAGAAAAACTATTTAACAAAGACTACTAAGAAAACAAGTGTTACAATTTCTACATCAAAAAGCAGAAAAACATATTATGTGCGTGTAAGAGCATATAAAACTCATTCAAACGGTAAAAAATATTACGGTAAGTGGTCGACAGTTAAAAAGGTTAAGGTTAAATAAATATAAAGCACATCAGCATTTTTTGCCGATGTGCTTTTTTTACAAGCTTTTCAAAAATCTGATTTGTTTCTTTTCGTTATTATATCCTAATGAACGATAAAATTCATGCGCTTCCTTTCTTGAAAAACCGGAGTTTACTCTGACTTTTTTAATTCCGTTTTCCTTTGCCCAATTTTCAATTTCATTAACAAGCCTTGTTCCGACTTTTTTGTTTCTGTATTCCTTTGACACAGCCAAGCCTAAAAAGTTGATAAGTTCTTCAAAATAAAGCGTTTTGTAAATTTGAGCATGCAAATATCCTACCACTTCGCTGTTATAAACGGCTACTAAAACCCGTTCGCTGTTTTTATCAAGACCTTTGAGTCTTTCTTTAACTAATTCTTCACTGCAATTGTAGCCTAAATCGTCACAGCATATTTTGCATATGTCCTTGTAATCCTCAATTCTTGCCTGACGAATGATAATGTCATTTATATCAAAGTCATTGGAGAATGGCTCATTAATGGGAATGTAAATTTCGTAGTATCTGTTTTTTCTTCTTTTTTCTCTGTCTGTTGCAAGGTGAAACACTTCTATTATATATTCACGCTTTATGTTATATTGCGTGTCTTTTAACCAAGAATTGAAAATTAAATCGTGCGTTTTTGAAAGCTCATCACCTGCATAGCCGCCCTTATCGGTTGTAAAAACTGCATATTTTCCTGATTTGATTTTAATCTTTTCAAGACCGTCAAACCCAACATCTTCCTTTTTTCTTGCAATGGAATATTTACCGTTTTCAAAAATCCCATACCAAATTCCGTCATAACCTTGACAAATCTTTTCCGGATAATGTTCATAATCGATTGACCACATTTCCTTTTCCTGCTTAAATCTGTCAGATGATTGGCAGTTGAAATTTTTTGAAATTCCATATACTTCAAATTCTTCTAAATCGCAAATTTTAAATTTTATTTTTTGCGCACCATTAACGTTAATTTCAAAGGTTGCCGGAGGGAAAATATTAACCTCACAGCTTGGATTTTTAGCTTGTGTAGGTGTAACATTATGCTGATTTAAAAATGCCTTGCAAAAAGAATCATAGCTGTTAAAACCGTATTTAAAGGCTATGTCTGTTATTTTGTTATCACTGTTTTGCAAATCGTAAACTGCAAGCGATAATCTTCTTTTTCTTATGTATTCTTTAATAGTGATTCCAAGCATCGAAACGAAAAATCTATTTATCGAATCCGTACTCTGATTTGTTATTCTTGCAATTTCTTTGATGTCTATTTCGTTTTCAATATTGTTTTCAATGTAATTGCAAGCCTCGTTTAATTCATTTAAAATGTTCATTTTATCACCTCGCATTTAGTATAACTGCAAATTGATTAAGATGCAATGAATAATCCGTACGCATTTTTCAGTATGTCTAAATGATTATATTAAATGCAAATCAAATATTATTTATTATTTTCGGTTCTCTTTATGGTATAATTTTATTGATTTAGGGCTTTTTTAGTGGTATTATTTATCTGAACCTTTTGAAAGGGGAATGTTTTATGGTTAATATTTATTCTTTTTCTCAAATGAATGAGGTTGCTCCTCTTATGGATGCTAAAACCTTTGATTATATCAGCGAATGCGAGGTTGAAAGCTTTGAAAGCTTCGATGATTTCGATTTGCTCGCATTTGACTATTATGACGTAAGGAGTAATGATACCGAGGACTCAAAAACCTTGATTTATCTTGATAATAGAAATCTGTTTTTCTTTTGCGAAAATAACGCCGGCGTTAAGATGATTAAGCAGATTGTAGCTGATATTGATAAAAATTACAGCAACGAGCAGCTTTTGTATAGCTTTTTTGTCAAGCTTTTAAAGGGCGATATGGATTGCCTTGATAAGTTTGAGGAAAGGCTTAATTATGAGGAGGCTAAGCTTCTTTCAGGTGCCGAAAAGGATACGCTTGATACAATCCTTGATTGGCGAAACGAGCTTATGCGACTTAAAAGATATTATCTCCAGCTTGATATTATTTTTGATGAAATGAGTGCAAACGATAACGATTTGCTTTCAAAGCCTACGCTTAAAAAGATTTCTATTATCGGCGCAAGAACAGACCGTTATCTTAATGCCGTTCGTAATTTGCAGGATATCGTAAGCCAAATGCGTGAAGCATATCAATCTCAGCTTGAAATTCAACAAAACGATTTGATGAAAGTGTTTACTGTAGTTACCACCGTGTTTTTGCCGCTTAATCTTATTACGGGCTGGTACGGTATGAATTTTAAGGATATGCCTGAGCTTTCTTGGCGCTACGGCTACGGCTCGATTATCGTTGTTTGCTTTTTAATCGTAATCTTTTTGCTGTACTTGTTTAAAAAGAAAAAGTGGATATAAATTAAAGATGCCGATTTTGGAATTATCCTTAATCAGCATCTTTTTTTATACTTAGTCTTTTCAATTCCTTAACCGTAGGCTTTACAAGAAAAATCGTTAATATAAATGATAAAATATCTGCAACAGGTTGGGCGAGGGCAATACCGGTTTGACCTAAAAGATGCGGCATGATAAGTATTAACGGAATATAAAAAATACCTTGCCTTGCAAGGGCTAATATTGTTGCTTTGCCCGATATTCTGAGAGATTGCATAAGCATATTTGAAGCGGTGCAAAACCCTGTTACAACCATTGCAAAGCATTGAAATCTGAGCGCTTGCACACCCGCTTTTATAACGTCGTTGTCCTTTCTGAAAATCGCAATAAGCTCCGGCGCAAAAATGTAGCCGATAACCGACAGAACAGTAATAATTATTGTTGTGATTATTACAAGAAATTTATAGCCTTGATATACTCTTTCGTATTTCTTTGCGCCGTGATTAAAGCTGCAAACAGGCTGATAGCCTTGACCGTAGCCGATTACAACTGCCATACCGATAAACATAACTCTGTTATAAACGCTCATTCCGGCGATAACAGCGTCGCCGTAAGGTGCGCACGCAAAGTTCATAGCAATATTTGCGATTGTGCCTATACCTTGCCTTGAAAGGGAAGGTAAGCCGTTTTTAAATATTGTTAAATAAATTTCCTTGCTCGGCTTAAATAGTTTTAATGACACCCTTATATTTTCGTTCTTAAACGTGCCGAAATAAAGGATAAAAAAGCTGATAATTTGACTTACTGCGGTTGCTAAAGCCGCACCTGCAACCTCAAGCTTAAAGGTGAAAATAAATAACGGGTCAAGCGCAATGTTTATTATACTGCCCGTGAGTATGCCTATCATTGAATAAAGCGCACTGCCTTGATATCTTAATTGATTGTTTAAGACGAACGAACCCAAAATGAAAGGTGAGCCGAGTAAAATATATTTCAAATACGTTGAGGCATAGTGAGCAGTTGTTTTTGTGGCGCCGAGCATTAGAGCGATTGATTTTGAAAAGAATAAGCCTATAATTGCAAGAAGCACACCGACGCCTATTACTGTAAATAATGCTACATTTGCATAAATCTCGGCTTTCTTTTTATTTTTTTCACCCAAAAGTGTGCTAATCATTATTCCGCTTCCGTTTCCGAGGAAAAATCCGATTGCCTGTAAAAGCGTCATTATCGAAAATACAATTCCGATTGATGCTACACTTTGCGTGTTGATTTTGCCGACAAAGAAGCTGTCTGCCATATTATAAAATGCAGACACAAGCATTGACAAAATAGTCGGTACTGCAAGGGAAGATATTAACCCCTTTATCGGAGCATTTGCAAGCTTGTCAAATTTATTTTTATATTTCTCAGCCATTTTCTCACTCTTTTATTCTTAAATAAACACTCATTTCATTTTCCCCTCTGTTGCAGGATTTATAATAGGGAATTAATGTGATTTTATAATTTTCAAGCTCACTTTCATTATAATCATAATAAAGCGTGTTGTTTTCTTTTTCCTTAAATCCGTTTACTGTTATTGATAAATCTTCATTAACACTTATTTTCGATTTTTTATCAATAAGCAGAAGTTGTAGGTTTTCGCAATTGTCAATTTCCTCTGCGCAATAGACAATTGGACCTCTCATTACTGCGACTTTGCCGATATTAGCCCTGACTAAGTTTGAACATTTAACCAACTTCGGTTCAATGTTGAATTTAATCAATATGTTTGTGCTGTCCTTAATATCAACATAAGCGTAGCCGTTAATGGGCTTATACTCCTTGTTAATTTCAAATTCGTTGCACCAATCAGGTATTCTCAGCGCTAATTTGAACGGTTTATAAACTGTGATATCAAATTCAACCTCACCGTGGGTCAAATAGTTTGAATTTATGCTTATTTTAGCTTCATCATTAGTGAAATTTCCGCCGATATACATGTGAACAAATATATTATTATCGTTTGATGAAATGCAGTAATCATTGAGTGATGAAATAAGCCTTGCTAAATTAGGCGGACAGCAGGCACATCCAAACCATTTTTGCCTTGTCGGCTTAATATGCCTTTTTCTGCTGTCAAGCCTTGATGCCTTTGGTAAAACTTCAAGCGCATTTGTGTAGAAAAATGATTTTCCGTCCTCGCTCATTGCATGTAAAACTGTATTATAAAGCGCACGCTCCAATACGTTTGCATACTTGGAGCATGGATTTATTTCAAGCATTCTTTTTGCAAAGAAAATAAGTCCGATTGAAGCGCAGGTTTCGCTATATGCCAAATCGTTAGGTAAATCGTAATTATAACTAAATGCTTCGCCGTCGACGGTTGAGCCTATTCCGCCTGTGATATACATTTTCTTCTGCTCGATATTGTCCCATATTCTTTCGCAGGCAGAGTATAGCTCTTCATTTTGCGTTTGACGTGCAACGTCGGCCATTCCGCTGTAAAGATACACACCTCTTACGGCATGACCTACCGCTTCATCTTGCTTTATAGGTGGAATATGCGCCTGATTATAAAAATAATCTAAACTGTTATTATTTCTTTTATATCCTCGTTCCTTGTCAAAATAATACGGTTTTGTGCCTCTTTCGTAAATGAAAAATTCCGCCTCTTTAAGATATTTTTCATTTTTAGTCACATTATATAATTTAACAAGTGCAAGTTCTGCAATTTCGTGACCGGGATAACCTTTTAAATTATCCTTGTTAAAAGTATCGCAAATTAAATCTGCAAATTTAATTGCACTGTTAAGTAATTTATCCTTGCCCGTGCTTTCATAATAAGCAACAGCCGCTTCTGCCAAATGGCCGAAGCAATAAAGTTCGTGTCTGTCCTTAAGATTAGTGAAAATCTTACTTCTGTCATTTATTATATAAAGCGTATCAAGATATCCGTTTTCCATTTGAGCATTGCATATTAAATTAATTATTTCATCGCTCTTTTGCTCAAGTGCATTATCTTTAGTATTTTTTAAAGAATAAGCAACTGCTTCAATCCATTTGTATACGTCAGAGTCCTGAAAGCACCAGCCTAAAAACGAATTTTTGTCACATTCATTTTCCTTATATTCCCATTTGTCAACAGGGTATATCTCAATTTTTTCATTATTATTGATTTTTTGAATAGTTATTGCGGCTTTTTTGAAATTTTCAAGGCAATAGCTTTTAGGCGCACCATCAATTTCATCATTTAATGCCATTAGTTGATAGGGTATCATTTCATTTCTTACAAGTTCAATGTAATTGTCCCAAAATGTATCGTTAATATTATTTCTTAAAAATGTCGAAAAATTATTTTTATCCATATTTCACTCCAAAAAATGCACTCAAAGCATAACGCTTCAAGTGCATTTTATCATAAATACATATTGATTTTCAATATTAAGCGGCATAATCGTTTGAGCCTGCGCAAATTTTAATCATATCTAATCCGTCAAATTCACGAAATGCTTTTTCAACTCTTTCATTGTGCCTTTTTTCAAATTCCTTTTCTTTTATTTTATTTTTTGCTTTTTTCTCGTCAATACAGTAAAATATGCCGCCGACAGTAAGCAAAATGATTACGTCAAGCGCAACAAATATTTTCATTTCATTAGCCGTTAACGTGCCGAAAAGATTAAAGAAAATTGCACAAATTCCAAATCCGCAAAGAAGCGTGACAGTTGTGATTAATAAACCCTTAAATAACTTTTGTACTGATTTTTTCATGTTGAAAAACCTCCTTGTTTTTGATTACAAATTCATTTTACCAAAATAAAATTTATATTCAATAGTGGAGGTGATTATAGTCCTTATAATCGGACTACTAAAACAAGCGTTCTAAAAATATCTTGTTACCTATTCTATCGTTTTTCTAAGTGTTTTAGCACCTTCAAGCAGCTTGCTTGACGGAATACCCGATGGAGATAAAACTATTGTTATAAGTCCTTTTTCATATTTTTCGACAAATAATGATATGCTGTTTTTTTCAAATACTTCAATATCCTTATCAAATTTTACACTCATAATAATTTGAAGTGTATTTTCACTTATGTTGATTTGAGCATTTGGAAATTCTTTTTTTAAGATTGAGTAAAAATCCTTTGTTTTATTTGAATAAAGTCGCCTTATTTTTCTTGTTTGTGAATTTATATGTCCGTCGCGTATGTATTGGCATAGTGCAATCTGCTCCGTTTTGCTTGCCGTCTGTGCAAATTTATATTTGTTTTGGTTGTAAAGTTTAGTCAATTTATTGTTTAATACCATAAAACTTATTCTTATGCCAGGAAGCAGCATTGCTGAAAAAGAGCCGATATATATAACATTTTCGTGACCTAAGGTAAAAAGCGCCGGAGTAGGCTTTACATTATACATAAAGTCATTTTCATAATCATCCTCTATTACTGTTGAATTATTGTTAAAAGAGTATTCTACAAGTTCCAATCGCCTTTTATTGCTCATTACGTCACCCCAACGTGTCATATGTGAAGGGGAAACGTAAATTATATCTGCATTCTTATCTCTTGTGTGTACTTCAAAGCCGGCATCATTAAAAATTCCTATTCCCTGCTCAAAGCTTTTGTCCGGGAATGATACCGTTTGGTCTTTATCAAAAAGCGAAGCCAAAATGTTAAGCAAAACGCCAACGCCTGCTCCTATTACTATTCTGTCAGGTGAGGCAGTAACGTTTCTTTTTTCTCTTATATATTTTGAAACAGCACACCTTAAATCATATTCGCCCTGTGCTTGACTGTATGTTAACAGTCTGTCTTTTTGCCTAAGCGCATTTTTAATATATCTTTGCCAAAGCGATAAATCAAAGCTTTCGGGGTCTGCCGATTCGCCGCAAAAATTGTATTCGATTTTAACTTCACTTTTTTCTGAATCTTTATCTTGATTTTCCTTATTGAAAATTGATACAAAATAGCCGCTTTTTTCTTTAGATATAATGTATCCGTCTGCACATAATTCAAAATACGCATTTTGAACTGTTGTTGTCGATACTGAATATATAGCTGCCGCATCTCTTACAGAAGGAATTTTATCCCCGTGAGAAAGTTGACCGGTTATTATTTGCTCTTTTATATCGTTATATAATTTACTGTATTTTTTCATAACTGTACCTTTATTTAGTATTAACATTGTGTATTTATTTAATTACAGATTTATTGTATAATAAATTATATAAATAATCAAGAGATTAGGTGATTTTTTGAAAAAGTGTGCCGTAATTAATGATTTATCAGGCTTCGGTAAGTGCTCTTTGACTGCCGCTATTCCTATTATGTCGGCAATGGGGGTTGAAGTTCATCCTCTTTTAACTGCTGTTTTGTCAAATCAAACAGCTTATGAAAGCTTTAAATCGTTGTCACTTACAGATACAATGAAGCCGTTTATTGAGGAATGGAAAAAGCTTGGGGCAAAATTTGACGGAATACTTACAGGTTTTGTAACAGACAAGGCTCAGCTTGAAATTATATCAGATTTTATTGATGAGTTTAAGGATGAAAATACTCTTGTGGTTGCCGACCCGATTATGGCTGATAACGGCGCACTTTATGACGGTTATGATATGCAAATGTGCGACGTGATAAGAGAATTTTGCTTTAAAGCCGATGTTATTACTCCTAATACAACCGAGCTTGCCATTCTTGCAAATAAGGGTAATTTCGATGTGTTAAATGAAAATTGGGTTAATGATTATTCAAATATTGAAAAAAGCCTTAATGTGCTTTATAAAAAAGGATTAAGTAAAATTGTCGTGACCGGTTATAAGGAAAACGGCGCAATATCAAACATTATTTTTGATAACGGCGAAATTTCCAAAGTCACCAGCGAAAAGGTCGGCGGATATTTCAGCGGCACAGGAGACGTGTTTTCAGCGGTTTTAACCGGTTCGCTTTTAAACGGAAAATCTCTTGTAGAAGCTTGCAAATGTGCAGGTGAGTTTATTACAAATACAATTAAAGTTACCGATGTTTCTGACGGAAATGACGGTATTGCTTTTGAAAAAACGATTGGGGAGTTGATTTCTTATGAATAAGGTTAACAGAAAAGTATTAAATATGGTTTATGCCGCCGTTTTTGCGGCAATGATTTTTGCGCTTACAAGGTTTATTCAAATTCCTGTTCCGGGCGGCGCAGGCTATCTTCATTTCGGTGATGCAATGATTTATATTGTTGCATCAACCTTGGGCGGTCCGTGGGCGCTTCTTGCTTCTGCTTTGGGTGCGGCGATTGCCGATTTGTCATCAGGTAATGCTGCGGTTTATGCTCCTATAAGTGCAATTGTTAAGGTATTGATTGCTTTGCCTTTTGTTTTTGTTAATAAAAAGAGCGAAAAAATATTGACACCGCTTACAATTTGCCTTACAATACCAAGCGGAGTAATTACTGTTCTTGGTTATTATCTCGGTGATTTGATTGTTAATAAGGCTTATGCCGTTGCCGATATACCTATGAATATAGTTCAGGCTGTAGGCAGTGCAATCATATTTGCCGTTATTTCTGCCGCATTTGATGCCGCAAAGCTTAAGAAAAAGTTATTTATTAATAAAAAGTAAAAGAAGTGATTTTATGGCTGATATAGTTTATACATTGGAGGGCGACGTTTACCTCAATATTACAAATAAATGTCCTTGCAATTGCGCTTTTTGTATTCGTTCAAAAGGTGATGCTTACGGTGATGCAAAAGAACTTTGGTTTGATAAGGAGCCTACTTTTGAAGAAATAAAAAAGGCAATTGATGATTATGATTTTCATAATATCGACAAAGCTGTTTTTTGCGGTTACGGTGAGCCTACCAACGCTTATGATAATTTAATTAAGTCGGCTAAATATTTAAAAGAAATTAATCCTAATATTAACTTAAGACTTAATACAAACGGTCTTTCGGATTTGATTAACGAAAAGCCGACAGCAAAAGAGCTTTCAAGCATATTTGATTATATTTCGATTTCTCTCAATGAGCCGGACAGTGAAAAATACGATAAAATTACAAGAAACTGTTTTAAAGGCAAGGCTTTTGATGCAATGCTTAAGTTTACAAAGGAATGCGTTGCCGATTGCCCAAAAGTAAGAATGACTGTTGTTGATGTCATTTCATCTGAGGATATTGAAAAATCACGAGAGGTTTGCGAATCAACGGGGGCAGAATTCAAAGTCCGTTCATTTGCCAAGGGTCGATAATAATTAAATAAACACATAAGATACCGAGGAAACGCTCCTCGGCACAGACTGTCGATAAAGTGGCTAAACCGTGCCGTGCTATAAAACAAAATTCCATTCGGGGTCCTCGACAAATTGAAAATTTGGTGGGGAAAAGGAGAAAGTAACGAAGTGTTTATTATG